>Ga0315298_1000053_pt1 | contig 208078 bp, 192 predicted proteins | sample WHS_1_MG_FD_203077 | JGI IMG/M metagenome (GOLD analysis project Ga0315298, IMG submission 203077) | Extremophilic microbial mat communities from Washburn Hot Springs, YNP, Wyoming, USA - WHS_1_MG | ecosystem: Environmental > Aquatic > Thermal springs > Hot (42-90C) | place: USA: Wyoming... | reverse complement strand
AGCAGGAGGCGGAGATGGCGAAGCCGAAGTTTGAGCGGAAGAAGCCACATGTGAACGTGGGGACGATTGGTCACATCGATCATGGCAAGACGACGCTGACGTCGGCGATCACCAAGGTATTTTCGAATTTGGGGATGGCCAACTACGTTCCGTTCGAAGAGATCGACAAGGCTCCGGAGGAGAAGGAGCGCGGGATCACGATTGCCACGGCCCACGTGGAGTACGAGACCCCGAAGCGCCACTATGCGCACGTGGACTGTCCGGGGCATGCGGACTACATCAAGAACATGATCACCGGTGCAGCCCAGATGGACGGGGCGATTCTGGTGGTGGGGGCCGACGACGGTCCGATGCCCCAGACGCGCGAGCACATTCTTCTGGCCCGCCAGGTGGGAGTTCCCTATATCGTGGTGTTTCTGAACAAGGTGGACATGGTTCAGGACGAGGAGTTGATCGAGCTGGTGGAGCTGGAGATTCGCGAGCTTTTGAGCAAGTACGAGTTTCCGGGAGACGAGATTCCCATCATTCGGGGCTCGGCCCTGAAGGCTCTCGAGAGCGGGGATCCCAACTCCCCGGAATGCAAGCCGATTTTGGATCTCATGGAGGCTGTTGACAACTACGTGCCCGTTCCGGAGCGGCCCCTGGACAAGCCCTTCTTGATGCCGATCGAGGATGTGTTCACGATTTCCGGCCGCGGCACCGTGGTGACGGGCCGGGTTGAGCGCGGCGTCATCAAGACGGGCGACGAGGTGGAGATCGTCGGCTTCCGTCCCACCCAGAAGACGGTCTGCACGGGCGTGGAGATGTTCCGCAAGACCCTCGATCAGGGGCAGGCGGGCGACAACATCGGGGTGTTGCTGCGGGGAATCAAGCGGGATGAAGTCGAGCGAGGACAGGTCGTGGCCAAGCCCGGCTCGATCACGCCCCACACGAAATTCGCCTGCCAGGTCTACGTTCTCACCAAGGAGGAGGGCGGCCGGCACACGCCCTTCTTCAGCGGCTACCGGCCGCAATTCTATTTCCGCACCACCGACGTCACCGGCGTCATCAAGCTTCCCGAAGGCGTCGAAATGGTGATGCCCGGAGACAATATCAACGCAACCGTCGAGCTCATCACGCCTGTAGCCCTCGAAAAAGAACTCCGCTTCGCCATCCGCGAAGGCGGCCGGACCGTAGGCGCAGGCGTCGTCACCGAAATCATCGAATAAGGTTTTTTCCCAGGGAGGAGAGCCCCGTGGCCGGGCAAAAGATTCGGATCCGCCTCAAAGGGTACGACCACAAGATCCTGGACAAGTCCGCCCAGGAAATTCTCGAGACCGTCCAGAGAACCGGTGCTCGGGTTTCCGGCCCCGTGCCTCTGCCGACCCATATCGAGAAGTTCTGCGTGCTTCGATCCCCTCATATCGACAAGAAATCCCGTGAGCAATTCGAAATCCGAACGCACAAACGCCTCTTGGACATACTCGAACCCACTCAGCAGACAGTGGATGCCCTTATGAAACTGGAGCTTTCTCCGGGCGTGGACGTGGAAATCAAGCTGTAGTGGGACCAGGGAGTTCCGATGCCCACCGTGGACGTTTTGGACTTAAATGGGGAAAAGGTCGGGGAGATCGCCCTCCGGGACGACATCTTCGCCGTGGAACCCAAGCCGCATCTTTTCCACACGATCATCCGTGCGCAGCTCGCTGCAAAGCGGCAGGGGACGGCCAGCACCAAGACCCGGAGCGAGGTGAGGGCAAGCACGAAGAAGCCCTGGCGCCAGAAGGGCACCGGAAGAGCCCGCGCCGGAACGCGCTCTTCGCCTCTCTGGAGGGGAGGAGGCGTCATTTTCGGCCCGAAGCCTCGTTCTTACGTCCTTCATGTCCCCCGAAGCGTGAAGAAGGCGGCCATGCGATCCGCCCTGAGCCTCAAGCTCCGGGAGGACAGACTGAAGATCCTCGCCCACTTCGATCTTCCCCAGATCAAGACGAAGAATTTCCTGCAGGTCCGAGACAAGCTCGGGCTCCAAAATGCGTTGATCGTCGTCGACGGCCAAAACGAGAATCTTCACAAATCGGCGCGGAACGTCCAAGGGGTCAAGGTCCTTCAGGCTTCGGGCTTGAACCTCTTTGATATGCTCCACCACGACCACCTCGTGTTGACACAGGACGCTGTGGCCTATGTGGAAAGGGTTTACGGCACATGAAGAACCTTTACGACATCATCCGTCGGCCCATCATCACCGAGAAAAGCACTGCCCACCGGGAGGAAGGAAACCGAGTCACCTTTGAGGTGCACCGGCGGGCCAACAAGAACGAAATCAAGAAAGCGGTCGAAACCCTTTTTAAGGTCCACGTCGTGGGCGTCCGAACGCTCACCGTTCGGGGCAAGGAAAAACGCGTGGGGCGCAACAGGGGATATCGGAGCGACTGGAAAAAGGCGATCGTTCAACTGAAACCCGAGGACAAAATCGAGTTTTTCGAGGGCGTGTGATGGGCCTCAAGCACTTTAAACCGACGTCGCCCGGCCGACGATTCAGCATCAACGATGGTTTCGACGACATCACCGCCACCCGGCCGGAGAAGAAACTCGTTCGCGGCAAAGCCAAGACAGGGGGGCGGAACAACGTCGGACGCGTTACGGCCTGGAACCGGGGCGGGGGTCACAAGCGGAACTATCGCCTGGTGGACTTCAAGAGAGACAAGCCCGAGATCCCGGCCAAGGTGGCGGCGATCGAATACGACCCAAACCGATCGGCCCGGATCGCTCTTTTGCACTATCGAGACGGCGAAAAGCGCTATATCGTCGCCCCCCAAGGGCTCAAGGTGGGCGATTCCGTCGTGGCAAGCCCGTCTGCGGATATTCTGCCCGGAAACGTTTTGCCTCTCCGGTCGATCCCCTTGGGAACCTTGGTTCACAACATCGAGATGCGACCAGGCAAGGGAGCGCAAATCGCCCGTTCCGCCGGCGCTGCGGCCCAGCTCTTGGCGAAGGAAGGTCGCTACGCGCACCTCCGCCTGCCTTCCGGCGAGGTGCGTCTCATTCTTCTGGACTGCCAAGCCACCGTTGGACAGGTGGGAAACCTCGACCACGAAAACATTTCCATTGGCAAGGCAGGCAGGTCGAGGTGGAAGGGCAGAAGGCCGCATGTCCGCGGCGTGGCGATGAACCCTGTTGACCATCCCCACGGAGGGGGGGAGGGTCGTACCTCCGGCGGTCGACACCCTGTCACGCCGTGGGGCGTTCCCACCAAGGGGTATAAGACCCGGAAGAAAAAGCCCTCGGATCGCTACATCATTCGAAGGCGAAAGGCGAAGTAGGCCGTTTGGCTGAGAGAGGAGACGGGACGAATGCCAAGGTCGGTTTCCAAAGGCCCGTTTGTAGACGATCACTTGCTGAAGAAAATCCGGGAGGCTGAGGCGAGCCGCTCGAGAAAGATCATTCAGACTTGGTCCAGACGATCCACGATCCTGCCGGAATTCGTCGGCCACACCATTGCGGTCCACAACGGCAAGAAGTTCATCCCGGTCTTCATCACGGAAAACATGGTGGGGCACAAATTGGGCGAATTCGCCCCTACGCGAACGTTTTACGGACATGCCGGTGATCGGAAGTCCAAGGCCAAGTAGACACAAGGGGCCAGGATCGGAAGCGAATTCCCCCTTTCTCTTTCGTAGGTGTTGGAAAGACGAACCATGGAAGCTGTTGCCCGAGCCCGATACATACGCGTATCCCCGCAGAAAGCCCGGCTGGTCGTGGATCTTGTGCGGGGAAAGACGGCCCAAGACGCCCTGCACATCCTCACCTTCACGAGGAAAGCTGCCGCCCGAACGGTCAAAAAGCTCTTGGAGTCGGCCATCGCAAACGCAACCCACAAAGGCAACATCGACGTCGATACGCTTTACGTAAAAGGCATTTGGGTGGATCCAGGCCCGACCTGGAAGCGTTTTCAACCCAGGGCCATGGGGCGGGCAACCCGAATTCGCAAGCGCACGAGCCATATCACCATCGTGCTGGACGAGGCATAAGAGAGTCAGGCCGGTTCGATCCGAATCGTGTGTCAAAGAGGAGGCTTCTTTGGGGCAGAAAGTCCATCCCATCGGTTTGAGGCTCGGTATCATTCACACGTGGTCTTCCAAGTGGTTTTCGGAGCGGCAGTATGCCAACCATCTCCACGAAGACCTGTGGATCCGGAAATACCTGAAGGGGAACCTCTACCATGCCGGCATTGCCCGGCTGGAGATTGAACGGGCAGCCGCCAAGGTGAAGGTCCATATTCACACAGCGCGCCCCGGGATCGTCATCGGCAAGAAAGGCGCTGAGGTCGAGCGGCTCAGAAAAGAACTCGAACGACGAACACAGAAAGAAGTGTTCCTGAACATCCTGGAGATCCGCAAGCCCGAAATCGAGGCTCAGCTCGTTGCGGAAAACGTGGCCCAGCAGCTTGAAAGACGTGTGGCGTTCCGCCGGGCCATGCGCAAGGCCGTCGCGACTTCGCTCAAGTTCGGAGCCCTCGGCATCAAGATTCACTGCTCGGGAAGACTCGGCGGAGCGGAAATGGCCCGCAGCGAGTGGTACCGGGAAGGAAGGGTCCCCCTGCATACTCTCCGAGCCGACATCGACTACGGCTTCTCACAGGCGAAGACCACGTACGGCATGATCGGCGTGAAGGTGTGGATCTACAAGGGAGAGGTTCTGCCCGGGGACGAGAAGAAACGCAAGGAATCGATAGGAGCCTAGAGGATCGTGTTAAGCCCGAAGAAGGTCAAGTACAGAAAGCAAATGCGGGGCAGGCTCAAGGGCCTCCGGGAAAGGGGCTCTTCGGTAAGCTTCGGCCAGTTCGGCCTTCAAGCCTTGGAGCCCTCCTGGATCACGGCCCGGCAGATCGAGGCCGGCCGAATCGCCATCACCCGCCACGTCAAGAGGGGAGGAAAAATCTGGATTCGGATCTTTCCGGACAAGCCGATCACGGCCAAGCCGGCCGAAACCCGAATGGGCGGCGGCAAGGGAGCGCCGGAAGACTGGGTGGCCGTCGTTCGGCCGGGCCGCGTCCTGTATGAAATCAGCGGCGTTTCGGAGAAAGTGGCTCGGGAAGCCTTCCGCCTGGCGGGCCACAAGCTTCCCGTCCGCACGCGATTCGTAGCGCGAGAGGAAGAGTCGTGAAGCCTGCAGAGTTGCGAGACTTGACCACGGAAGAACTGTTCCAGAAGGGCCAGGAACTCGTCGAAGAGCTGTTCAATCTGAAAATTCAGCATGCGACGGGTCAGCTGGAGAACACCGCGCGGATTTCACAGGTCAAGCACGACATCGCCCGGGTCAAGACGATCTTGCGCCAACGCGAACGGGACAAGGGAGCGGGACATGCCAGCCAGTAAGGGTCGTATGCGGCTGCGAGGCACGGTTGTCAGCGACAAGATGCAAAAGACCGTCATTGTCTCGGTGGAGAGGCGCGTCAAGCATCCCCTGTACAAGAAGTACCTCCTGCGCCGAAAGAAATACGCCGCTCACGATGAACGGAACATTTGCAAGATCGGAGACCTTGTGGAAATCATCTCCACGAGACCCTTGAGCCGAACCAAGCGGTGGGCGGTGACCCGGGTGCTCAAGAAAGTTCAACCCCTCGACCGAACCGTTGCCGGCGAAGAGGAACAGGCGCCATGATCCAGATGCAGACCGTTCTCGATGTGGCGGACAATTCCGGCGCCAAGAAGGTTTTTTGCGTCAAGGTGCTGGGGGGGAGCCGCAGGAGATACGCTTCCCTCGGAGACGTGATCGTCGTCTCAATCCGCGAGGCCCTTCCCGCCTCGAAAGTGAAGAAAGGCGACGTGCACAGGGCCGTCATCGTACGAACCCGCAAGGAGGTACGACGGACTGACGGGTCCTATATCCGGTTTGACACGAACGCGGCCGTCCTGATCAATCCGCAGGGAGAGCCCATCGGGACGCGGATTTTTGGCCCTGTCGCACGGGAACTCCGCGGGAAGAACTTCATGAAGATCATTTCCCTGGCTCCCGAGGTGGTCTAGGAAGAGAGGGGAGCAGCGATGAAAAGCCCGAGAAGATCCATCAAGAAGAACGACATCGTTCTGGTCGTCAAGGGAAAAGAAAAGGGCAAGTCCGGCAAGGTCCTGCGCGTCCTGCCGGAAAAGAACAAGGCGATCGTCGAGAAGCTGAATTTCATCAAACGTCACGCGCGCCCGTCCCAGCAGGTCCGCCAAGGGGGGATCATTCAAAAGGAAGCGCCCTTACCGATCCCAAACCTCATGCTGCTCTGCCAGAAATGCAACAAGCCCGTTCGGGCGGGGCACAAGGTTCTGGAAGACGGGCAGAAGGTGCGCGTGTGCAGGAAATGCGGGGATTTGTTCGACAAGTAAGAAAACCCCAGGCGAGGAAGCAGGCACGGATCGATGGCCAGATTGCGTGAAAAATACTACCAGGAGGTCGTTCCAGCGCTGGTGAAGGAGTTCTCCTACCGGAATCCCCTTCAGGCTCCGCGACTGGTAAAGATCGTCGTGAACATGGGCCTCGGCGAAGCGATCCAAAACGCCAAAGTTCTGGATCACGCGTCCGAGGAACTTGCTCTCATTACGGGGCAGAAGCCCCTTGTGACCCGAGCCAGGAAGTCCATCTCCAACTTTAAACTCCGGACCGGCATGCCGATCGGGTGTTGCGTAACCCTTCGCAGCAGGCGCATGTATGAGTTCTTGGATCGTCTCGTGAACATTGCCCTTCCACGGGTCCGGGATTTCAAGGGGGTGTCCCCCAAATCCTTCGACGGAAGAGGGAACTACTCCCTGGGCATCAAGGAACAGATCATCTTCCCTGAAATCAACTACGATAAAATCGACAAGGTCCGCGGGATGAACATCACCATCGTGACCACTGCAAGGACAGACGAGGAGGCAAAATCTCTGTTGCGCCATCTCGGCATGCCGTTCCGCAGCTAACACCTCGATCCACAGGAGGTCGAATCCTTGGCTCGAAAAGCGCAGATGTTGAGGGCTCAGGAAACGCCGAAATTCCAGGTCCGCCACCGAAACCGCTGCTCTCTCTGCGGTCGTCCCCGCGGCTACTACAGGCGCTTTCGGTTGTGCAGGATATGCCTCCGGACTCTGGCCCTTCGAGGGGATTTGCCCGGCGTAACCAAGTCGAGCTGGTAGCCGGCATCATCGGGAGAGCCGTTTCTGGCAACCAGAGAGGGGAAACCATCGACATGAGCTTGAACGATCCGTTGGCAGATTTTTTCACTCGCCTTCGCAACGGGGTGAGGGCGCGTCACGCCACCGTGGAAGCACCGTCTTCAAAGCTCCTGGAGCGAATCGCCCAGATTCTCATGCGGGAAGGGTACATATCGGATTTCCAGGTGATTCCGGACAACAAGCAAGGCATCCTTCGGGTCCGGCTCAAGTATCTCGAAGACAAGAAGAGCGCCCTTACGGACATCCGAAGGGTCAGCAAGCCCAGCGTGAGAATCTATGTGAAGAAGCACGAGATCCGCCCTGTTCGCAACCATCTCGGGATCGCGATTCTCTCCACCTCTCAGGGGATTATGACCGATCGGGAGGCACGCCAAAAGGGGGTCGGCGGCGAACTGTTGTGCGAGGTTTGGTAGGCGAGGAAGCATCATGTCCAGAATCGGCAAGAAAAAAATTCCCCTGCCCCAAGGAGTTTCCGTCACGATGGACGGGGCCACCGTCGTGGTGAAAGGGCCCAAAGGCGTCCTCACCGGGACGATCCATCCCCTGCTCTCCCTTCGGATTGATCCAGATGGCATCCAGGTCCTCAAGAACGTAGATCATCGCAAGGCGGATGCGCTCTCCGGTCTCACCCGGAGCCTGGTTGCGAATATGGTCAAGGGCGTGACCGAGGGCTTTACGAAGCAACTGGAGATTGTCGGCGTGGGCTATCGGGCGGAGCTTTCCGGCAAAGACCTGGTGTTCCAGCTGGGCTATTCCCATCGCGTACCGTTCCGCCTTCCGGAAGGCATCACGGCCGAGGTTCCCAAGCCAACGCAGATCGTCCTGAAAGGCATGGATCGAGTCCTGCTGGGCCAGACAGCCGCAAAGATCCGGGCCCTTCGCAAACCGGAACCTTACAAGGGCAAGGGGATCAAGTATCTGGAGGAGAAGATCCGCAGAAAGGTCGGCAAGGCCGGAGCCAAGTAGCGGGTCTTGATCGGCTACGGGCTGAGGAGAGCCTTCGATGGGGAAAACAGATCCCAAGGTTGCCGCCAGGCAGAAACGCAAGAGCAGAACCCGGAGCAAAGTCCGGGGTACGCCGGAAAGGCCTCGCCTGTGCGTCTATCGCAGCAACAAGCACATCTACGCCCAGATTATCGACGACACGGCCGGGAGAACCCTCGCTGCCGCCTCAACCTTGAGCAAGGAGAAAGAATTGGCCGGTTCGCCCGAGAAGACTTCCGACCGGGCAGCCGCGCGATGGGTCGGCACTCTCCTGGCTCGCAAGGCTCTGGAGCGGAACATCCGAAAGGTCGTTTTCGACCGAAACGGGTTTCTCTACCACGGCAGAGTCCGTGCTCTGGCCGAGGCCGCCAGAGAGGCGGGACTGGATTTTTGACCGATGCGGGCCTTCCGGACCAACCCCGGACAGAGGAGATGGGACGTTGGGGGAATACTTGAACGTAAGCGATGAGGAGTTCATCGACAAAGTCATCCACATCAACCGTGTGGCCAAGGTCGTCAAGGGAGGCAGACGGTTCAGCTTCAACGCCCTCGTGGTCGTGGGCAACCGGAAGGGTCTGGTGGGGGTCGGACTGGGAAAGGCCAACGAAGTACCGGATGCCATTCGAAAAGCCATTGAGAAAGCCAGAAAAAGTCTGATCCAGGTCCCACTGCTGAACCAGACCATCCCGTATCAGGTCGTCGGTCATTTTCGATCGGGCCGCGTCTTGTTGAAGCCCGCGAGCCCGGGGACCGGGATCATCGCCGGAGGCGCTGTCCGGGCCATGATGGAGGCCGCAGGGGTTCAGAACGTTTCCACGAAATGCCTGGGGTCGCGCAATCCACACAACGTGACCAAGGCCACGCTGGACGGCCTTCGACAGCTGCACTCTCCAGAGGAGATCGCCCGAAGGCGAAACCGGAAACCCGAGGAGCTCCACCCCCGGTATCGGGGCGACGACTCTCTTTCTGCGTCCCGTCTCTAATCGCGCAACTGGAGTGCTGCCATGGAGAGCCAGAAGACGATCGCGGTCATGCTGAGGCGAAGCGGCATCGGCAGGCCCCGCAAGCAACGGGACATCTTGCGGAGCCTGGGCTTGACCCGATTGAACAAGACCGTGCTCGTGCATGACACCCCGGAGATCCGCGGCATGCTGACTCGCGTCCTTCATCTCATCGAGGTCAAGAGAGTCTGACTTTTGCCGCTGAAGGGAGGAAGGGGATGAACGAACTGTCCAAGCTGACTCCGGCGGCAGGAAGCCGGCACAAGCGCAAACGGGTGGGCCGGGGGCCGGGGTCGGGACACGGCAAGACGAGCTGCAAGGGCCACAAGGGCCAGCGGGCCAGGAGCGGAGCCAAGATTTCGCCTGGCTTCGAAGGGGGGCAGATGCCCCTGAACCGCCGGCTGCCGAAGAGGGGGTTTCACAATCCCTTCCGAAAAGAGCCAACCATCGTGAATCTGGACGACCTGGTCCGTCTTTCTGGAGGAAGTTCCGAGTTGGATCTCCAGGAGTGGATGGAGGCGGGCCGCATTCGAAGAAGCCGGGATGGCGTCAAGGTTCTGGGCCGGGGGGAGGTCACGGCACCCCTGTACGTTCGGGCCCACGGGTTCAGCGAGACCGCGAGGCAGAAGATTCTCCAAGCGGGCGGACGCGTCGAGGAGATCGCCTGAGGTGATATCCGGTTTTCAGAACATCACAAAAATTCCGGAGCTGCGGAAGAGGATCCTCTTCACCATCGCTCTGCTCGCGGTGTATCGGATCGGGGTCTTCGTCCCCACGCCCGGCATCGATGGTCGAGCGTTGGCCGCCTTCTTCGAAGCGCAGGCGAAGGGCTCCCTCCTCGGGCTGATCGACATGTTCGCTGGAGGCGCCCTCAGCCAGATGAGCGTCTTCGCTCTCGGCATCATGCCGTACATCAGCGCCTCCATCATTCTCCAGCTCTTGACCGTCGTCGTGCCCTACCTCGAAAGGCTTTCGAAGGAAGGAGAGGCCGGCCGGAAAAAAATCACCCAGTATACCCGATACGGTACGGTGGCTCTCAGTGCCGTCCAGGGGATGGGCATCGCCTTCGGTCTCGAAAGCATGAAGTCTCCGATCGGAGACCTGGTGGTCCCGGTGCCGGGCTGGGGCTTTCGGCTCCTCACGGTTCTTACCCTCACGGCGGGCACCGCGTTCCTCATGTGGCTCGGCGAGCGGATCAGCGAAAACGGCATCGGAAACGGAATCTCCCTCATCATCTTCGCGGGCATCGTGGCTCGCCTGCCCTCGGCCATTTTCAACACCGCCCGGATGATTGAAACCGGAGAACTCAGCCTTTTCATGTTCCTGATCCTCGGGGTCGTCATGATCGCGGTTGTCGCCGCCATCATCTTCATGGAACGGGGGCACCGCAAAATCCCCGTGCAATACGCCAAACGGGTCGTGGGACGGCGCGTATACGGAGGCTCGAGTACGCATTTGCCTCTCCGTGTCAACACCTCGGGCGTCATTCCACCCATTTTCGCCTCTTCCCTTCTCATGTTCCCAGCGACCCTCGCGAACTTCATCGATCGCCCCTGGGCTCAGACGGTGGCCATGGCTCTCTCTCCCGGGCACCTTCTGTACAACGTCATCTATGTCGTGCTGATTATTTTCTTTTGCTACTTCTACACGGCCGTTCAGTTCAATCCGATCGACGTGGCCGACAACATGAAGAAGTACGGTGGCTATATACCCGGAATCCGGCCGGGAAAGCGCACGGCCGATTACATCGACCGGGTGCTGACCCGCATCACGTTGGGGGGGGCGCTATACCTTTCGGCGGTCTGCGTCCTTCCGACCTTTCTCATCACCCAGTTCAACGTCCCCTTCTATTTTGGAGGGACGGCCCTTTTGATCGTGGTGGGAGTGGCTCTCGACACCATGGCGCAGATCGAGTCCCATATGCTGACTCGCCATTACGAGGGGTTCTTGAAAAAAGGAAGGCTTCGCGGAAGACGCGGTTGAGGCGGACGGCCCGCTGGATGATTGTGCTGAAATCCCCGCAAGAAATCGCTGTCATGAGGGAGGCCAATCAGATCGTTGCAGAGCTTCTGCAGGAGCTGAAGGCAAGAGCGGTCCCCGGCGTCTCCACGCGGGAGCTGGATGAGGTCGCCGAAAGGTTCATCCGAAAGAAGAAGGCCAAATGCGCGTTCAAAGGATACCGCGGCTACCCCAACTGCCTGTGCACGTCCGTGAACGACGTCATCGTCCACGGCATTCCGTCTTCGGCCGAATTGCGGGAAGGCGACATTTTGAGCATCGATTGCGGGGTGTATTATAAAGGGTTTTTTGGAGACGCGGCGATCACCGTGCCGATTGGGAGGGTGTCCGAGAGAGCCCAGAGGCTCATTCAAACCACAAGAGAGTGCCTCCAGCTGGCCATCGAGAAGATGGTGGAAGGCAACCGCCTCTCCGACGTCTCCCACGCCATCCAAACTCGCGCCGAGAACGAAGGGTTCTCAGTCGTGCGGGATTTTGTGGGACACGGAATCGGACGCCAGCTCCACGAAGATCCGCAGGTCCCGAACTACGGCCCGGCCGGGACCGGGATCCGGCTGAAAACGGGCATGGTCCTCGCCATCGAGCCCATGGTGAACGAGGGGCACTGGGGCGTTCGAATCTTGAAAGACGGCTGGACGGCCGTGACGGAGGACGGCTCCCTGTCGGCCCATTTCGAACACTCTGTGGCTATAACGGACAATGGGCCCCTGGTCCTGAGTGAAGGGATCTAGCGCGCCGACAGGCGCCCCAAAGGCCATACCGTCCGATCGAAAGGGGTTGCGGGCAATGCCGAAGGAAGACGCGATCGAGGTGACAGGAACTGTCATCGAGCCTTTACCGAATGCCATGTTCCGGGTCGAACTCGAAAACGGCCACCGGATCCTTGCCCATATCTCGGGCAAGATGCGGATGCACTTCATCAAGATTCTTCCCGGGGACAAAGTGACGGTGGAACTTTCTCCTTATGATTTGACGCGCGGAAGAATCACCTATCGAATGAAATGAAGCGGCGGGAATCCGGCCCACGTCCCCCGAGGACCGGTCAGGCAGAAGAGGAAACAGGACATGAAAGTGAGATCCTCCGTCAAGAAAATCTGTCTCAAATGCAAGATCATACGCAGGAAAGGATCCGTCCGGGTCATCTGCGAAAACCCCAAGCACAAACAGCGGCAGGGTTGAATTCCCCTTCCCCGCTCACAAAGGAGGCTGACCTTTGCCACGCATAGCAGGCGTCGATCTTCCCAAGGGTAAAAGAATCGACATCGCCCTCACCTATATTTACGGAATCGGCCGGTCGAACGCTCGGGATATCCTGGCGGAGGCCGGCGTCGACGGGGCCAAGAAAACCGATGTTCTGGAGGACCTCGAGATCTCCAGAATCCGGGACGTGATTGACCGGAAATGCAAGATCGAGGGTGACCTTCGCCGGGAGGTCGCCATGAACATCAAGCGCTTAATCGATCTGGGCACCTACCGCGGTCTGAGGCACAAGAAAGGGCTACCCACGCGCGGACAAAGGACCCACACGAACGCCAGAACCCGCAAGGGTCCCAGAAGGGCCACCATCGGAAAGAAGAAGAGCAAATAGCGCAACGCCACAGCGAGGTAGGATCGTGGGAAAAGCAAAAAAGGCTTTGAAGAAAAAAAAGATCAAGAAGAACGTCACCCACGGTATCGCCCATATCCAGTCGACGTTCAACAACACGATCATCACCATCACGGACATGGCCGGCAACGCTGTCTGCTGGTCCAGCGCAGGCTCGATGAAATTCAAAGGCTCCCGGAAGGGAACGCCCTTCGCTGCCCAAGTGGCGGCCGAGGACGCGGCGCGCAAGGCGATCGACCAGGGGATGAAGTCCATTCAGGTGTACGTCAAAGGCCCCGGCTCGGGCCGGGAGTCCGCTCTACGCGCTCTCCAGAGCGCCGGCTTTCAGATCACCTTGATCAAGGACGTGACGCCGATCCCCCATAACGGATGCCGGCCGCCCAAGCGAAGACGCGTTTAAGCCAGCCGCCTGGCTTCTGGGGACGGGGAACGAAAAGAGGAGGAAGTTCATTTGGCGCGTTACACAGGTGCCGTGTGCAGGTTTTGCCGTCGAGAGGGCATGAAGCTCTTCCTGAAAGGAGAGCGATGCTATACGGACAAGTGCGCTTTCGAGAGAAGGGGGTACCCACCGGGCCAGCACGGTCAGGCTCGAGGCAAGTTCTCCGACTACGGGAGCCAACTCCGGGAGAAGCAGAAGGTCAAGAGGATTTATGGGATCCAGGAGAAACAGTTCCGCCTTTACTTTGACCGGGCCTTTAGCAAGAAGGGGATCACAGGCGAGAACCTTCTGGCTCTTCTGGAAACGCGTCTCGACAACGTCGTGTTTCGCCTAGGCTTTGCAAGTTCCCGGGCTGAGGCACGACAGCTCGTCCGACATCGGCATGTCCTCGTAAACGGCAAGCCCGTGACGATTCCCTCCTTCCACGTCCGCGTGCAGGACAAGATCGAGTTGCGCGAGAAGAGCCGAGGCCTGCAGCGTGTCCAGGAGGCATTGGAGGCCCTCGACCGAAGGGGGATCCCGAAGTGGCTGGAGCTGGACAAAGAGCATTACGCCGGCAAGGTCCGAGCGCCGGTGGCCAGGGACGACATCTCGCGAGACATCAACGAAAACCTCATCGTGGCCTTTTACACGCGGTGATCGGGTGGTGTCCGTCTGTCCATGGAGCTCCTTCCGTCAGGGCTTCCTGAAATGGAGTGAAACATGAAGAAGGACTGGCAAGATCTCATCATGCCGCGAGGGCTGGAGAGCGACGAGGAAAACACATCCCACTACGGGAAGTTCGTCTGCGAGCCCCTGGAGCGGGGCTTTGGCACGACCGTAGGCAATGCGCTTCGCCGCGTTCTGCTCTCCTCCCTTCACGGCGCGGCGATCACATCGGTCCGAATCGAGGGCGTCCTCCACGAGTTTTCCACCCTCCCGGGGGTCAAGGAGGACGTCACGGACATTGTTCTCAACTTGAAGGAAATCCGACTCAAAATGGAAGGCGAAGGGCCCAAGACGATCCGCTTGAAGGCCGAGGGGCCGTGCGAAGTGAAAGCCGGTCAAATCGAGACGGACGAATCCATTCAGATCCTGACGCCCGACCACCTCATTGCGACGCTCAACAAAGACGCCAAGCTGTCGATGGAGATGACCGTGGAAAGGGGACGCGGCTATCGCCCGGCCGACCGGGACCGCTCAGACAGTCTTCCGATCGGCACGATCCTCATGGACGCCGTTTTTTCCCCGATCAAGAAGGTGAATTACACGGTTTCCCAAGCCCGCGTGGGCCAGAGGACAGACTACGACAAGCTCACTCTGGAAATTTGGACCGACGGAAGCGTCGAGCCCAGGCGGGCGCTTTCCATCGCCTCAAGGATCCTCAAGGAGCAACTGACCATCTTCCTCGATGCCGAAGAGGAATCCGACGCCTACCCTTTCCGGCAGAAAGAGACGCCGCCATTCTTCAACGAAAACCTGTACAAGAGCGTAGAGGAGTTGGAGCTGACGGTTCGTTCCGCCAACTGTCTGAAGAACGCGAACATCCGGACGATATACGAACTCGTTCAGAAGACCGAGTCTGAAATGCTCAAGACCAAGAACTTCGGCAAGAAGTCCCTCAGCGAGATCAAAGATCTCTTGGCTTCCATGGGCCTCAGCTTCGGCATGAAGCTCGACGGCATTCCTCCGCCACCCGAGCTCGAAAAGAAGAAGGAAGCCAAGACAGCCTGAACTCGGAACGCCCAGGCTTCGGCCCTTTTCGAGCGGGAGAAGGTAACCATGCACCACAGAAAAACAGGCAGAAAACTGAGCCGGACGAGTTCCCATCGAAAGGCCCTGTTCCGCAACCTCGTTGCGCAGCTCATCCGGCACGAAAGAATCTGTACGACCGAAGCCAAGGCCAAGGAGTTGCGAAGGACCGTGGAAAAAATGATCACCCTGGCCAAGAAAGGAGACCTCCACGCCAGGAGGTCCGCTTTCGCCTTCCTGCGCGACGACGAGGCGGTCCAGAAGCTGTTCCGAGACATCGTGGAGCCCTTCAGGAATCGCACAGGCGGATACCTCCACATGTACAAGGTCCGCTCCAGAAGAGGGGACGGCGCTCCCCTCTGTTACATTGAATTTGCCGAGCGGAGTCAGGCGAAATCCTAGGACACGCCGGGGAACTCCGGCGGAGGCTCGATCAGGAGCGCCCGGGGTCGTACAGGGCGATTTCACCCGGGTTGTAACGCATGGACCAAATTTCCACGAGCCCGCACTGGTCGCAGAAATCAAGCCGATACATCCACCCCAGGCCGGGGCTAGCCAAAAGAACGCCAAAGGGCTCCTCGTAGCGCCCCCCCTCCTCCCCTTCGGCAGATTCCAGACCCGATTCCAGGAAATTCGTCTGCTTGTCGTGTTCGCAGTAGAAATCCTCCCGATAATGAAAGCATTCTAGGTCTGCCGCGTCCATCAGCCGATATATACTCGGACGGTCGGGATGATCGAAAAACGCGTGCCTGTCGCGCTCCCAGAGTTCAGCTCTCTCTGAGCGCAGTCTCCGCCCGATCGCCTCCCGGACCTCCTCCTCCCAAGCCTCGGGAGGCCCTTCCGGATGTTCGATGAAGTACCCTCCACCCACTTCTTCCATGATCCAGGAAAAAAACTCTTGCAACTCCGCCCTCAGAACGCTCCTGATCTCTTCCCACTCGCTTCGTTCCATGTCCTCTCTCTGCCCCCTCAACGGACCTCATGAGCCTGCCAGAAGGGCCCGCACGAAAGGATTCTCTTCTTTCTCCCACCCAATCGTGGTGTGGGTTTGGTCTCCATAGTCATGGCCGGGCCAGACGATCGTCGAATCCGGCAGAACCAGAATCTTCTCTCGAAGAGACCTCGCCAAGGCCTCGACAGACGCGCCCGGGAGGTCTGTCCTGCCGACCGAGCCGACAAAGAGCGTGTCTCCGCTGAACAAATGGCCTTCGGTATAGAGGCAGATGCCGCCAGCAGAATGGCCTGGCGTATGGAGAATCTCCATTTCCGCCTTCCCCAGGGCAAGCCGTTCTCCTCCTCGGACAATTCGGTCCGGCGAAGGTGCGCCCTGCCCCCCGATCATACGGCTGAGCAGACGGTTCCCCCACTTCGTCAGTGCCCTTACCTCTCCCTCGTGGACGACCAGAAGGGCGCCCGTAGCTTTGCGGACACCGGCCGCGGCCCCTGTATGATCAGGGTGGGAATGGGTGCAGACAATCCAGCGGACCGAAACCTTGCGCTTGTGAACCACTCGAAGAATTCGGCCGGCCTCTGCGCCTGGGTCCACCACGAGCCCTTCCCCTGTCCGTGGATCGGAAACAAGATATGTGAAGACACGAAAAAGACCCACCCGGATCTGATCCACTACCAGGGACGCCCCCGCCGCCCTGTCGTCCGAACCCGTACCAGCATTCACTGTTGACAACCCCGCCTAAAGTGGCCTAGATTTCCCAAGGGAATAGAATACCGTTCAACTCTATTCAGGAGGAAGACATGGCACCTTCATCGCGAAACTCCCTTTTCGAGCGCGACCTTTCGGAGAGAACCATCGTAAAGTTCCGCAACATTCAGCTCGCAGCGATCCTCCCGCTGCTCCTGTTCGTGGTCTTGTTGTTCTATTTCCGTGGATCCGGCCTCGGCATTCTAGCCTTTTTCATCCTGTTCATTATCGGAATCCTCGTGCCCCAAGTCTATCGGGACATGATCCGATCCCACTTGGTTCTCAAGGAGCAGATTGAAAAAATCCGGGAACAAAAGGCGGGTAAATAAAGGCCCCTCTCAACAGGAGATCCAAGCCGCCGCCTTTTCGGGCAATCTTGGGCCCTTCGCCGGCAAGAATCTCGCGGAAATCTTTCGATTGCCGCAGGCCGTCAGGAGTGTCCGCTTCGGTGAGGGGCTGTCCCAACGACAAAGCCGGCACCCCTTGTGAGGGGGTGCCGGCTTCTGCTTTTCTCGTCTCTGGCAGCCACTTTGCTGACCCGAGACACGATACAAACAAAGTCAGGCGGAAAGGAGGAGTTTTGCGCAATCCGGACAGATGGGTTCCCCCTCGGGATATTCCATGCAATCCACGCAAAGGACCTTCTTGCAGGCCACGCACTCCATCACGTGGTTCTCGCAGAACAAGTCTCCGCAGAACGGGCATTCGACGGCATCGTCGAGAAGAAGCTCTTCCTCACAAATCGAGCATTGTACCGCCATTCTCTTCTCCAGTCGAAAGGCGGCTCCAGCGTCCGAAAGAGACTGCAGGCCGCACGATCTACCGCTTGTTTCAACGGGCGCCTTTTTCTTTTTTAGTTTAACACTTCCGACGCCGAAATGGAAGCATTCTGAAAGGCAAATTCCCTAATTCCTCTAAACTCTTTTTGGATCCTTTCCAAGGATCGGCTAGAATAATTTAGGAGGCTGCTCGGCGAAACAATTGAATCGGCCAGCCCAGATCCCGTTCCCGCCTGCGGACAGCCCTTGGAAGAAGAAGATGGAACTGCTCATCCACGTAATCGACGACGAAGACCTTACGTGCAAAGCTCTCCGGCATATCTTCGAACGAGAAGGCCATCAGGCCGTGTTCTCCAGGAGCGGAAAAGAGGCCCTGGAAAGACTCCGTCAATCGAGACCGGACCTCATTCTGCTCGATCTCAGCCTCCCTGACGTAAACGGAATCGAACTCCTAAAGAAAATCCAGTCGTCGCAGCCCCAGGTCCCCGTCGTCATGATATCCGGTTTCGGGACAATCGAACTGGCCGTGGAGACGCTCAAGCTCGGCGCCCGGGATTTCTTGACCAAGCCCTTGAACCTAGCCAAGGTCACCTCGCTTCTCGAGAACCTCCGCGCGCAACTTCGTCTTGAAAAGGAAGTCCAGCAGTTCCGCACCGACCAGCAAAATCAGTTTCTCTCTCATCACGTCATCGGCAACACGCCGTTGATCCAGAAGGTCTATTCCCTTGCCAGAAGCTCTTCAGGCAACGACCAGCTCACCGTCCTGATCACGGGAGAAAGCGGGACCGGAAAGGAATTTCTGGCCAGGTACATCCACTATCATAGTCCGAGGCGGCACAAACCCCTTGTGACAGTCAACTGCAGCGCCCTTCCCAAGGACCTAGTAGAAAGCGAGCTCTTCGGATACGAACGAGGGGCCTTCACAGGGGCCGCAACGAGCGGAAAGCTGGGCAAGTTCGAACTCGCCGACGAAGGAACTCTGTTCCTCGACGAGATCGGCGACTTGCAGTTTGACGCGCAAGCCAAGATCCTGCGCTTCCTCCAGGAAAAGGAGCTGCAAAGGATCGGAAGCCCCTATACCAAGAAACTCAACGTCCGGGTTCTGGCTGCGACCAACCGCGATATAGAGGCGTCCGTGGCAAAGGGTCTCTTCCGAGAGGATCTCTTCTACCGTCTGAATGTCATGAGGATTCACCTGCCCCCTTTACGCGAAAGGAAGGAGGACATCCCGCTCTTCATCCTACACTTCATCCAGGTCTTCAACAGGGAGTTCGGTAAGAGAATCCTCGGTGTTACCCCTGAGGCGGAAAGACGGCTTCTTCGATACGACTGGCCTGGCAATATCCGCGAGCTGCGAAACATCATCGAACGGGCCGTTCACCTTGCCCCAGGCCCCTACTTGACAGAAGAACTCGTTCAGGTCGAAAGGCCCCCCAGGTTTTCCGCGGTCCCGGTCTCTCTAGAAACCGACCATCCACCCAGCCTCCGAGAGATGGAGAGGCGGTACGCAACATCTCTGCTGGAATCGTTTCAGGGAAACAAAAGCAAGGCGGCTCACATCCTAGGAATCTCCAGGGCGAGGCTGAGGAGAATTCTCGAAGCAAAGGATCTTGGCTGAGTGGAACGCTTTATGCCACCATGGCACGTTCTGTTCCATTCGCTAAGCATCTATATTGACTAAGTTTTCTCGCGCCATCTTCCAACTGGCACACTATGTATCACTACATTTTCTAAGCCTGCCAAAGCCTACTCTTCCACGACGCAACGCATATTCGCTAACCTATTGTAATAACTACATTCTTGTTAAGCATAGTTTCCCGGCAAGGACCGCAGGGAATGGCACGTATCGTGCAGGAAGTTCTATAATGTTATGGGTCCAATAACGACAAGATTCGTTGTGGCAAATCCAGTAAGTTATGAGGAGGCGCACAGTGGCGAAAAAGACAGAGACGCTGCTCCGGTCCAAAGACGTGGCCCACATCTTGGACTGCAGTCCAGACGACGTCATCGAACTGGCGCGCAGGGGCAAACTCAGAGCAACCAAACAAGGTCGCTTTTGGCGGTTCCGCCACAACGACGTTCTTCAATACAAGAAAAAAGCTGTGAATCTCTAGCGGACTTGGGGTTCTCCCGGCTGGAAGACAGAGGAAGGACGGCTGTCCATCCGCGGGAGCATGTAGGCCTCGACGAGGGCCGCAACGAACTCCGCATATTCGTCGGGCGACACGCTTAGTTTCCTGTACTTCCAGCGTTTCAGGTACCAGTCCTGCAAGAGCGCCTTGATGGCGGCGGCGACAAGGCGGTCGTCTCCGGCAAAACCTCCCGCCTCCATCCTCTCCCTCAAGATCTCGTGGAAGATGCGCTCGGTGGCCTCTTCGTTCTTCATGGCCTTGCGCTTTTCCTCGGGCGAGAGATTTCTCGCTTCCATGTACAGGAAGTAGAACCAGGGGCCAAACAACTCGCTCAAATAGATGTGAATCCGGATGGCCTCCCGCAGCCGTCCCGCCGGATCGCCGACCTTGCGGATACGATCCCGAAGGTAACGGACCGTGAAGTCCACTCCTTCTTCCAAGAGCAAGTCCTGGAGAGCTTTCTTTGACGGAAAACAAGAATAGAGCACCCCTGTGCTGAGGCCCGCCTCCCGACCCAGTTCCCTGAGCGTCATGGCATGGAAGCCCTTTACCCGGCTCAGGCGCAAGGCGGCCGGAAGGAGTCGCTGAAGGTTCCGGACCGCCACTCGCTCCTTCTTGATCCGAATCGTCCCCCGGTTGCGGCGAAACAGGTCCGCACAGACATCCTCCCACGACGGGGCCTCCCCTGCCCGGAACAGTTGAAACCCTGTGAGACGCCGCCGGCCGAGGGCACCGGCCCCCTTGGCCCTCGGCGACCTTTCCTCCGAGGACCGCCCCTCCACCTCTTCTGCATCACGGACGCCCACGGTCAAGTCCTCCTGGCTTCCGCATAGGAACGCAGGATCCGCCTGGCCACAACGACCTTGTGGACTTCATCCGGCCCGTCGTAAATCCTGGAGGCCCTTTCGTTCCGGTAGAAAAAGGAGAGAATCGTATCGTCCGTGACGCCAAGGCCGCCGTGCACCTGAATCGCCCTGTCGATGACGTGCATCATCACCTCTGCCACGAAGAACTTGATCAAGGAAACCTCTTCACGGGCCGCATACTGGCCTTCCTGCTCGATCTTCCACGCGGCGTGCAGAACCATGAGCCGGGCCGCCTGGATGCGCGCCCTGCATTCAGCCACCCAGGCCTGAATGATCTGACGGGTCGCAAGGGTCTTGTCCCCCGCAATCCTCCTCTCAGAGGCTCGTCTGCACATCAGGTCAAAGGCCCGTTCGCAGATCCCGATCCAACGCATGCAATGGTGAATCCGGCCCGGTCCGAGCCTCTCCTGGGCAATGGCAAAGCCGTGCCCTTCCTGGCCGAGCAGGTTGCTCCTGGGAACCCGGCAGGAGCGGTAGATCACCTCTCCGTGGCTCGCGTAGTCGTCCCCGGCGTGCCCCATGACCGGGATGTTCCGAACGATCTCGAATCCGGGCGTGTTCGTGGGCACAATGATCTGGCTGGCTCTCAAATGAGGTGGATTTTCGGGATTCGTCACGGCCATGACAATGGCAAAAGCGGCGCCATCAGCTGAACTCGTGAACCACTTGTGCCCGTTGATGACATAGTCGTCGCCGTCCCGAACCGCCGTGCACTCCATCTCCACGGGATTGGAGCCTGGGCAATCTGGCTCTGTCATGGAGAAGCAACTCCGGATTTCGCCCCGCACCAAGGGAAGCAGATAGCGCTCCTTCTGCTCCGGCGTGCCGAAGGCGTGGAGGATCTCGATGTTGCCCGCGTCGGGCGCCTGGCAGCCGAAAACGTAGTGTCCCAAGGGCGTCCGGCCCAATTCCTCGCTCACCAAGGCATGCTCGGTCAGAGAGAGACCGAGCCCGCCAATCTCCTTTGGGACCTGCGGGGCCCAAAGCTCCATCTCCTTGACCATCCTGCGCTTCTTTTCGAGTTCCGGCACCATTTCCCGGAAAGACTTCTTGATGAAAAGAGGTTCAAGGGGGAAGATCTCTTTTTGGAGAAACTCGCGTATCATTTCCAAGATCACTTGCATTTTTTCCGAAACCGCGAAATCCATTTTGGGGCCTCCTATTTGAAGATGAACGCACCGGCACCGCCAACGGTGCTTCCTTTATGAAGGAGGATGAGACGGTTGTCAAGGGTTTTTAGAACACGCGTTCCTATTTCTTGACTGCCCGGTTCAGGACCTGCTATTGTTCAATCTTAAACCTATTGGATCGAGCGCAGGCTCACCCGGCATCAGGCAGGTTCCACCCCATGCGGATTCTCGTCTGCGTCAAGCAGGTCCCAGCGCCCGAGAACCGCTTCCCCTTTCAAGAGAAGCCTCCGGGGTACACGGACGAAGGACTGACCTTCCGGATCAACGTTTACGACGAGTATGCCCTCGAGGAGGCCCTGCTCCTCCAAGAGAGATTTCCTCACGCCTCGGTCATAGCCGTTTCCGTCGGGCCCGAGCGGGCTGAGGCGGCTTTGCGGAGAGCCCTCGAAACAGGCGCTCGCGAAGCCGTCCTGCTCCTTGACCCTCACGCCCCCACGAGAGACGCTCTCGCCATTGCGTCGCAACTCGCTTCGTGGGCCGCCAGCCAAGCCCCCTTCGACCTGATCCTGACCGGCATGATGGCCGAGGACGACCAGCGATGCCAGACAGGCCCCCTGCTCGCCTCTCTTCTCGGGATCCCCTACGCCACAGCCGTCGTCCGAATGGAGGTCGATCCCCACCGGGGACAGGCTCTGGTGGAAACCGAGAGAGAAGGCGGCCTGAAGGAGACGGTTCACCTGCCCTTGCCGGCCCTCCTGGCGGTCCAGACCAGCAGTCGTCCCCCCCGCTATCCCAGCCTGTCCAACAAGCTGCGAGCAAGGCGTCAACCCATCGGCCGAGTGCTTCTTTCCGCAGATCAGGACATTCCGAGCCACTTCGAGTTTCTGGACTCGGCTCTCCCCGAGAGTCTTCGCTCCACCGTGTATCTCTCTCCAGTGCCCGAAGAGGCTGCCCAGCAACTTGTAGACCTTCTCGCCAGAAGACAACTCCTGGCCTGACTCGAAAGGCGGGGCGGATGAAAGACATCTTCCTCTTTGCCGAGCACCTGGGAGGCCGAGTCACTTTAGAGTCCCTCTCCCTCACAACGGCCGCCCTGGAGTGGAAGAAACGATATCCCCAGGCTTCGGCCCGGTGGATTCTCTGCGGAGATTCTGTCTTGCCGGTCGCTCGGGATCTGGCTGAAGGAAGCGGTCTGGACGTAGTCTTCTTCGATCATCCGTCTCTCAAGTTCGGCAACCCGGAAGCCCACGCCGCGGTGCTGGCCTCATGGCTCGCCCCTCTCGATTCGTGGGCGTTCCTTCTCCCCCAAAGCAGCCTCTGTCTCTCCATGGCCCCTGCCCTGTCCCTGCGGCTCGGCGTTCCGTATCTGTCCGGGGCTGTCCGGTGTCTTTTCGATGAAGGCGAAATTCTTTTCGTCCGGGAGTCCTTGTTCGGCAAGAGGACCGAACGGTGGCGCCCCGTTTCGGACAAGAGGATTCTCGTGGCCATGATCCGGCAAGGAAGTCCCGGGGGCTTCAAGGGAGCGGGCCCTCCGGGCAGGATCCTCATGGCTCCGGCAGATCCCGGGCCGCTCCGCACCCGCACGGTACGGCAGGAGGTCGCCAGCGGACGGGAAACCGGTCTTAGCCGGGCTGCGGTCGTGGTGGCCGCTGGTCGTGGGATCGGGGATGAAAGGACCCTCGCGTCCATTCGGGAGCTCCTCACCTTCTTGGAAGGCGCGGCCCTGGGCGCCTCCCGCCCTGTCTGTGACCGCGGTTGGCTTCCTCCTGAACACCAGGTCGGGATAACCGGCCAGACCGTAAGCCCCCGTCTCTACCTCGCCCTCGGGATCTCGGGAGCCGTTCAGCATCTGGCTGGCATGCAGGATTCCCAGATCATCGTCGCGGTCAATCAGGATCCAGAGGCGCCCATTTTCAGGATCGCCCATTACGGGATCGTCCAAGACCTCCAGGTCTTCCTCCCTGCCCTTCTTCAGTGCCTTCGGGATCGGCGAGGCACTCGCGGCGGAACGCCACGCGTTGATGAGACCGGGGCGACTCGATAAGATGGAACACCCCATCGATCGGACAGGAGTCCCCCGTGGCGGATTTCGAACGCGACCCACCCTCCAATCTGAAGGCGGCCCAATCCCCCCTGGGTTTCTTCCTTTTCCTCGTCAAGAAGCTCCCTTACTCCGGCCTTGCCACGGACACAGCCGAATTCAGGCGGCGCCTGGATTCTTTCGAGAAAAGCCTTCGGGCCTGGAGCGTCAAGGATGCCAAGCCGGGATTGCCCGTCCTGGTTTCCCTCCAGGGAGGAACCGGAACCGGCAAGTCCACGCTGTTCAATGCGCTTGCCGGAAGGCCTCTGAGCCGCACAGGGGTCGAAAGGCCCAAAACCCGGGGACCGATTCTGTATGTGCACGAAGAAGAATCCTCTTGGCTGGAAGGAGAAAACCTGCTGAGCGGCTACGTGGGGGACCGAACCCGTGAGCGGCCTGGCGCGGCGCCGGAGTTGGGCGACCCCAGCACGCTGCGGATCCTGGAACACCGGGATCCTCGGTGGAAGGGCCTGATCCTGATCGACACGCCCGACGTGGACAGCTTGGCAGAAGCCAACCGAGCGATTGCAGAAGACATCTATATCGCTTCCGATGTCGTCTGCCTCGTTACGAGCCAGGAGAAATACGGAGACCTCGCTCCTTTCGAAGTGCTGCGCCGATCCTGGGAAGACGCCAAGACCTGCTGCGTCATCCTGAACAAGATGGAGTCCCTGACCCCCCTGGGCGAGCTTGCGGAAAGGCTGTCCCAGCACGCGTCCCCGTCCTTTTGCGCAGCCCACCTGTTCGCCCTGCCCTGGGAGGATGGGCCGTCTCCAGACGAAAGCCTCGCAAAAGAGCCGGAAATCGACCGTCTGCGGCGAACCCTGAGGGAGCTGGGGTGCGGCCTGGCGGCTCCGGCCCGGGCCCATGAAATGGCCGCCTTGAAGCAGAGGCTCATGCGGACAGCGTCGGCCCTGGCAGGGCTTCTCCAGGCCGAACGGGAAACAGCGGACGCTTTGGCCGCAAAATGGGAGAGAACGACCGAGGACCTCAAGAAAGAACTCCTTCGGAGGTCCTCCGGAGCCTTGGACGGAGCGAGCCGCCAGCATCTCCGCACGGAGGTCCAGAGAGTCTTCAGACGTTACGATCTGCTGCGCGGCCCAAGGACCTTCGTGACCCGCCTCCTGACCGCTCCCCTTGCCCTGTTCGGATATGGCAAACCTCCGGATGCGGAGCAGAGGCGGAGGGATTTGGCCCGCATCCACCGCAAGATTGACCTGCAACCCCTCCAAGCCTCGGTCCGAACCTACAATCGGAGGGCACAGCAGGACGCAATGGGGATGGGCCGGGGCAGGCTCAGCGAACTCTTCTCCGATCCGGGGCTTGCTCTAACCGAGGAGGAGGTCGAGACCGCCTTCTTCCAGCGGCAGGCCGAGCTGGAGGATTGGCTGCAGAAGGAGTTCACCTCCATGGCCAAAGGAATATCCAAGGGCAAGGAGTGGGGCATCTATTCCACGGCGCTGCTCTGGGGCCTGTTTCTGGTGGTCTTCGAGGCCATCATCGGAGGCGGCCTTACCTTTTTCGAGGCCGTCCTGGACTCCGTCATCATGCCTTTCATCAGCCGCGGCGCCGCTGACCTGTTCGCCTACCAGGAGCTGAAGCGTCTCGGCCAAGCGCTGGACGCCCGATACCGTGAGCAACTGGCCAGCGTGCTGGATCTCCAGCACGCCCGCTATCTCAAGGTCTTGAACGACAACGCGCCTCAAGAATCCGACCTGGATCTGCTTCGCAAGGCCCTTGCGGATATGAACGAAGCCACCTGAAAGGGGGCCACAGAGCTTCCGAACACGAAAGGCCAAAGGATGGACAGGGGAAAGGGTCTCGCAGACCGGATCGAAACCCTGCGGAGCCGGCTGGAGACCGCCCGATACGTCCTGACCGAACAGGATCGACTCTCGTACCTGTCGCAGCTCGAAGCCCTCACGCAAAAGCTCCTGGAGGCCCGCCAATCGCTGCTGCTCCACGTCGGTCTCCTTGGAGGCACCGGGGTCGGCAAGTCCACATTGATCAACGCGCTGGCCGGGGACACGATTTCGTCGGTCTCGGACCGGAGGCCCCATACCGATAAAATCGTCGCCTACCGCCATGAGAGGGTCTCTCTGCCGGAAGCCCTCCCCCGCCATCTCCTCAACCAACCGGAAAAGACCCACGACATCGATCTCATCCGACACCTGGTTCTCTACGACCTGCCGGACTTTGACAGCATACGGACCGATCATTTCGATCGTGTCGACGCTTTTCTGGCCCATCTGGATCTCATCGTTTGGGTGACATCTCCGGAAAAATACGCTGACCTCAAGTTCTACGAACTGCTCGGACGGTGCGGAAAGCACCAGGACAACTTCTTGTTCGTTCTCAACAAGGCAGACCGGCTGGCAAGTCCGGGCGGGGACAGGCCGTCCGAGGCAGCCAGTCTCCTTGGAGACTTCACCCTCAAGCTCAAGGCTAGCGGGATCCGGGCCCCCCGGATCTATCTCTTCTCGGCCCTGGAAGTCACGAACGAGCACGCCCCTGCCTGGCTCCGAGAGGATTTCCAGAGGTTTTCCGAGGTTCTTTTCAAAAGAAAAGAACAAAAGGAGATTCTGGCGATCAAGGCTTCGAACGTGGAAGTCGAATTCGAAGCGCTCAAGAGCCGGCTGTGTGCGGGCCGGGCCCGTCTCGACCGTTTTCAACAGGAACTGGAGGGTTTCCTTCAGGCCCTTGCGCGGGCAGTGCCTTCGTCCAAGGACCGCCTGCGTCAAGGGATCGACAGATTTTTCACGGCCGCAACGGCACTGCACCTCCGCCGAAAAATCCTCGAAGCGCGCAAGGAGACATGGCCTGTGCACTTGTTGCGTGGCCTTTGGGAACGCCTCGGGCAGGGATCGATTCCCCCGGGAACGCCCTCGGGCTGGGAATCCTCCATCTCCACCGAGGATCCAAGGCTTCAGTCCCTGCGGGACGAGCTGGCGATCTCCCTGGACCCTCTGGTGATTTCCCTGCATCGCTTTGGTCTGTCCCACGTCGCTGGAGAGGCCGAGCAGATCGAGAAAGAAGCCAACCAGGACATCGACCGTCTTCCCGCGGCGGGCTGCGAACGGTTCGCAGCACTTCCAATCTCAAGATCGACTTTCTGGGAAAAAACCAAGGATCTCCTCAGACGGAGTTGGCAGCGTTTTCTCCTGGCAGTTCCGGCGTTTTTTCTGTTTGTGGCCCTGGCCGGGCCGGAGCAGGTCGAGGCTTTGGTTCGCGATCCGGAGCCGTTCAGGGCGGTGCGCGTTTTCCTCTTGGCGGCGATCGGCCTTTTCCAGCCCGGCGGCCTCGCGTCGATTGCCGCTTTCGGACTCGCCGAATTCTTGATCGCTCTCGCTTTGGCCTCCCGCGCGATCCGGAAGGCGGAGGCCAAGGTGAACACGTTCCGTCGCACCCTCCAGGAGGATCTGACCGGCACCTTGGTGGAGCAGTGGCAGAAACGAATGGAATCCGCACGGGAACTGTGCAGCAGCATTCTACGTGAGGTAAGAACCTTCTCGCAGGAGGGAGAAGAAACATGATCCATTGGGAACGCTACCGAACCATCCGGTTCGAAAAGGACGACAAAATCCTCGTGGCCACGCTGAACAGGCCCGAAACCCTGAATGCCGTGACGCCTGAAATGCACGGGGAACTGGTCGAGATGTTCTCGGATTTCGATCAGGACGCCTCGAGCGACGTCCTCGTTCTAACCGGAGCCGGCCGAGGATTCTGCTCCGGCGCGGACCTCAAAGGGGGGTTTGCCTCCGGGGACCCGAACGAAATGGCGGAGCGCACCTTTCGAGACGCCCGCCGCCTCATCTCGAGCATCCTGGAGACCGACAAGCCCATGATCGCTGCGGTCAACGGACCTGCAGCGGGCCTGGGCGTCACGCTTGCGCTTTTCTGCGATATTGTCATAGCATCGGAGCGAGCCAGGCTCGGGGATACCCATGTCAAGGTCGGTCTGGTGGCAGGAGACGACGGAGCCGTGATTTGGCCTCTTCTGGTTGGGGTGAACAAGGCCAAGGAGCTCCTCATGACCGGAGAAATGCTCGACGCCCAAGAGGCTCTGCGGATCCACCTCGTCAACCACGTGGTCCCCCACGAGGATCTGATCCCCACAGCATTGGAAAAGGCCAGGCGCCTCGCCAGCGGGAACACCTTTGCCATTCGAGCCACCAAGAGAGCGGTCAACGTCTACTTGAAGTGGATGGCGAACCAGGTCCTCGATTTGTCACTCTCCCTTGAGCGCCTGTCGTTTGAGCGGTTGTTGCGGCCCGAGGCATCCAAACACGGCTCGCTTTCATCTTAAAGACGAGCAACCCCAGGGTGGGCCCCGGGGCCTTCCAGCCAAGGCAAAACGGGAAAGGAGGGTAAAGACATGGAAAAGGGAAGCAGCGTGTACAAGATCATCGAGATCGTGGGAACCAGCAAGAAATCCTGGGACGATGCCGCAAGAAATGCCGTGGAAACCGCGGCGAAGAGCCTCAAGGACCTGAGAATCGCGGAAGTCGTCAAACTCGATCTCACCATAGACGACGGCAAGGTGGTTCTATACCGAGCCAGGCTGAATGTTTCCTTCAAGTATCACGAAGACTGAAACGATCTGTCCCTTTCTCGCAGGCTTCCGACAAACGGAACGAGTACGGCTGCCATGAGATCTCTTCCCCCGGGAGGGTCGCTCCTCTCCGGGTATCGTCCGGGCGTGATCGGCGAAATCACGCACGCCCATGCCACATACTATCACGAAAACTGGAACCTCGATGCCTCCTTCGAGATCCAGGTTGCGACAGAGCTCTCCGATTTCGTTCGTTTTTTCGACCCTGCCCGTGACGGCCTCTGGGTCGGGCGCGTGGGCGGGGATCTGGCGGGAAGCGTTGCCATAGACGGTCGTGGTTCGCCAGATCCGGGCGCGAGGCTCCGCTGGCTCATCGTGCCTCCAAAGTTCCAGGGAATGGGGCTCGGCCGAAGCCTTGTGGAGGAAGCCCTTGCGTTTTGCGCGAAGGCAGGCCACCCCCGTGTTTTCCTGTGGACTTTCCAGGGGCTGGATGCTGCCAGGGCTCTTTACGAGTCCGTCGGATTCCGGCTTTCCCGGGAGCACACGGTGGAACAGTGGGGACGGACGATCCGGGAGCAATTGTTCGAGTTGGATCTCGCCCCGGGGAGAACGAGCCGCGGCTCGTGAAGGTCAGCAGGGTTTCTTGCGATACTTCCTGTCGTAAAGGCCCGGGTCATAAGGCGCCCGGCGCCCCGGGCACTTGTTCATGCCGCAGAGCATGCAGTTCTCGAAGCTCTGCTCGGCCGGGAACCACAGCCCGGAGACCGAAAGGACCGGCTCCATAAGGTTGTCCGGCCTGAGTCGAACGCCGATTTGTTCCTCCACGGCCGGCAAAAGATCGAAAAGAGGCTTCTGCTCCGAAAGAGGCCAGTCTTCGAGAGACCCTGGATTCATCCTCGAAAGCCCGCCCGGGCAGTGAGTCTCTTGAATCCGTTCGGCTAGAAGCCCCAGAGAAGACTCCAGAATCGCAAGGCTGGCCGCCTGGGCGAAAGCCCTTTCGAGAGGTCCCCGCTCAAGGCGGGCCCAGCCTTCCAGCTCAGACCCGCAGGTCACGACAAAACAAAAGGGAAAACCCGATAGACGGATCTCAGGTTCACGGCTAGAACGCGGCTTCTGAACGTCCGGCCTTCTATCACCACGGAATCCTCTCCTGTGGATTCCACGCGACAGACTCGGTAAACCCCTCTGGGACGGGCCACGCCAAGGGCTTCCTCTAACAGAGGCCGAAGCCGTGCGACACCCCCCTTGCCGGACCTTCCCCAGAACTTCTCCCTGAGAAATTCCTCAAGCCTGGCCACACTCGACCCGGCATGAAGATCTTCAACACAGACAGGGTACAACAGTTGCCTCCAGTCCGTTTCCTTTTCGTGTCTCTCGCACCCCGCTTTGTCCCCAGCACGCTCCTTGTCCGAGCCTGCGATCCACGGTCTGAGTTCTACCGGTCCTCATCCTGCCAGAACTGTTCCTCGAGGTGGCGCGTGTCGTTCAGGCGGAGCAAAACGGGCTCGGCCCCCGAAAAGAGGATTTCCGTGATCGAAGCGTTCTCGATACGAAGTCTGCGGAAATGATTCAGATCCAGGCCGACAGCCCTGCAGATCACGGCGAGAAGGCACAGATTGTGGCCCACCAGGACAACCGTTCCCTCGGGAAAGGCCGTCCGAATCTCCTGGACCACTTCCCACGCCCGATCCTGGGCGCACCGAAGGGATTCTCCACCCGGCATCCGCACCTCCGCAGGCTCGGCAAGCCACCGTTCCAACAGGCCCGGGTGCTCCCGAAGAAGATCCTCGAGAGCCTTGCCCTCCAGAGCCCCCTGGTTCATTTCCCTGAGACGGGCGTCCACACGCACCTCGACGCCGTGTTCCCGGGCGATCGTTTCGGCGGTGCGTCTTGCCCGGGCCAAATCCGAGGCGTATACGGCTGCGATCTGGCGGGCTCTCAGGCACCTGGCCAGGGCGCAAGCCTGCCTCATGCCCGTCTCGTTCAGAGGCACGTCTGAAAATCCCTGAAACCTCCGCTCCCGGTTCCAAAGCGTTTCGCCATGCCGGACAAGAAGAAGCGATAGGGACATCTCAGGGATCGCCTCGCTCCAGCCCAAAGGGGTTCAGGTGGAAGATTGCCTGCCTGGGCTGGCCTCCCCCTTCACCACCGGGATCCGAATCACATCTCCGGACCTGGGAAGTCTCGAGTCGAGGTCGGCGTTGTACCTTTTGAGCAGCCAGTAGGGAACCTTGTAAGATTCTGAGAGGACCCAGAGATTCTCCCCTTCTCTCAAAGGGTGGGAAAACGTGCTTAGCACCTTGTACTGTTTTAAGAAATTCTCTTCGACTTTCCTGTGATAGGTCAGACGGGCTTTCTGAAACTCTTCGGGAGTCACCCTTTCAAAGACCAGTCTCACAGTCTGACCCGAACGCAGCCCCGTCCCCCGGCTCAGTCGATTCCACTGGAGCACCTTTTGAACCGGCACCCCCAGCCACGCCGCGTACAAAGCGGGAGTCTCCTCGGGTTCCACCCGTGTGGAACCGGCAAGGGGCGGGCCGTTGCTCCGGATTCGGATCTCCGCTGGCCGCCACGCGGAAAAGACTGAAACTGGCATGCCAGATTCCCCTTCACTCTCCGGCACGGAAGCTTCCGCCGTCGCGACTCCCCCGAAGATCCCCCCGCCCTCCCTGGCCAAGGATTCTGGCTTCTTGACCACGTCCTTGGGCGCATTGACCGGCGAAGGGACAGCCCTGTTCCCGTCCTTTTGTTCGGGCCTATCCCCGACCTGTGTTTTTGCCGCCTCTAAAGACAGACGAGCCACAAGATCCGCATGGCCCGAATGGGGTGGCACCCGCAGCCGGTACCCTCGAGGAAGCCGGCTTGCGCCGGTGACCATGGGCTCCCTGAGCCCAGGATTGAGCGCAGAGAGATCCGCCACCGGAACCCCCAGACGCTTCGCGACCAGGGGAAAGGTACACGGTTGAGGCAATTGCACTTCTTCAAACCGAATGGAGGGCTCGGGACGGATTTCACCGAAATATTCGACCGAGTGTTCCATCACGTGCAGCGCGGCCAAGAACTCGGCATAAAAGTTCCGGGAAGCGAACCCGAAGGAGGGACCTCTGTACCGGGCGACGATCTCGCCGATATCCGAGGTGCCCAGAGCAGCCCGCGCTTTCTTCATGCCCCCAAGACCGTGGTTGTAAGCCGTGATCGCCAGGGGCCAAGAGCCCAGCTCTTCCCAGTGCTGTCTAAGGAGCCTCGCCGCGGCCTCCGAGGACCGGATCGGATCCAGCCGCTCGTCGATGGTCCGGTCGATTCTCAAAAAGAGCCGCCCTGTCGGCCGCGTGAACTGCCAGATCCCGGCGGCGCCCGCCGAAGAGCGAGCCATGTAATTGTAACAAGACTCCACCTGAGGAAGGGCTGCCAGTTCCAGGGGAATGCCCTGGCTCCGGAGAGCCCTGTGGACAAACTCCAGGTAGCGCCCCTTGAGTTCGAGTCCCTTGCGAAAGCGGTTCTTTTGCCCCTTCTGGGCTCGGATATTCCCGGCTGCCCGGGCGTAGACCTCGCGGTCTCGGACACCGCCGAAGAGATCGAAAATTCTCTTTTCTTCCGGAGAAAGCCTGTCGAAATCTGTGTCCGGGGAGGCCAACGTCTCCAGAAGCCGCCTGTAGAAGTCCTTTTTCACCTGGAGAAAGGCCCTCTGGTCTGGCCCAAGTTCCATGTCCGGCCTCTCGGGATCCAGGGATTGGATCCGGACCACCTCGTAAACGACAGCCAGGTTTTCCATGTCGTGGAAGACGTACTGGTTGCACTCATATACCCCGTAAACCCGGACCCAGAACCGAACCGCATTCTCAAGGCTAGGGGGCAGAGGAAAGAGGTCTTTGGCCGGATAATCGATCTCCTCTGCGCGAGCCGGCAGGGGCAGGCAAGAGCACCACCCAGAAAGGAAGACAAGAACCCAAACCCAACGGATGCGGCGCATGGTCGAAGTGTTTTCCTCCTCGAACAAGAAAATCGGATCTTTTTCCCTTTTTCCTTACCCCACGGCCGATCAAGTCCTTGCCTGGGCCCTGTATCTTTGCACCGCGCTCTCCATCAGCCGGTCCACGATGGCTGGGTGGATTCTGCGCAACCACCAAAAAACGTGGGCGGGAGTCTGGACCGGGATGATGCCCTTGTTCTTGGACACGCCCCGGAGAATCACCCTGGCGCAAGCCTCTGCCGGCATCATCGGGATCCACCGGGGCTTGAGGGACCAGGTTCTCTCCTTGTCCGTATTCACGTAGGTGGTGCTGTCGAAGATTGCGGTGTCGATGAACCCCGGACAGACCACGCTCACCTTGACTCCCTTGCCGGCGCCTTCCACCCTTAGTCCGGCGGACAGGCCCACCACCGCGTGTTTGGTCATGCCGTAAGCTGTGAGCAGAGGTGCGGGCAGGAGTCCCGCAGACGAGGCGGTATTCACGATATGCCCGGATCCCTGACGGATCATGACCCGATAAGCCGCGAGCGTCCCGTACAGCACGCCCCATAGATTCACGTCCACAATCCGTCTCCAGTGATCCAGGCTCATGTCCTGAACCTCTCCGCCAATGCCGATGCCCGCATTGTTGAACATGTAGTCCAGCCTTCCCTGGTCCGCCGCGGTCTTCTCCACAAGCCCTCGCACGGCCGGCTCGTCCGTGACGTCCAGTTTCACGGCCCGGGCTCGGCCGCCCGTTTTGCGAATGCCTTCCGCTACCTCCTGGACCCCCGCCTCGTTGATATCAGCCGCCGTGACGTCCGCACCCGCCTTCGCAAGTTCCCGGCACAAGGCCCTGCCAATTCCCGAAGCCCCGCCGGTCACAATCGCTGTTTTTCCGGAAAAATTCTTCATGTTTGAGCCCCCTTTGCATTGCACCCGTCTTGACGGGCACCTTAGAAAAAAAGACCATCGGCTGTCAACGCGAAAGACCTTATGACTGCGGCAAGAATAAGGAGACAACCGAAGGGCAGAATAGAATTGACTGGGCCTCTGCCATGGTGGTAAGAAATTTCATATAAAATCGTGTCAGGCGGTTCTGACCTTATAAGCAGCAGCCTCGCATCTTTTCCGCATGGCACCGACCCGTTATAAAGGAGGCAGCATGGAAAAACGGATAAACGTTATTGTATTGTCCTTTCTCAGCCTCCTTCTAGGTTGGTCGGCAGAGCCTTCCGTTTCCCCGGCGGACGTGTCACCAGGGGACGTCATCGACCAAGGGAATTGGCAAAAGGCCGAAGGACTCCTTCCCGAGCCTGTGCTTGACTGGATCCGCAAAGGGGACATCCTCCGGGTGGGCGCCCTCGAGTACGATCCCGGCCAATATCTGCCCGAAGCCTGCCAGGAGTCTCTCCAGTTGAATGCGGGCCTGTATGACGTTGATGAAGAAGGCATTCTCGTGGACGCCAAGACCCGAAAGCTACCTGGCTTCGTGACCGGCTTGCCCTTTCCGCAGATCGATCTCCAGGATCCCAAGGCGGGCTGGAAAGTCATGTACAACAAGTTCTATTACACCTACACGGTCGGGAATCTCGTCGTTCCCTTCGAGGCTACGTACATCAATCGAAAAATGGGCATCGCTGAACGGACGGTCGAACTCCAGTACTTGACCTACGTAATGGACGGACACCCCCAGGCAAAGGGCCTGTCCAACCCGGACGGCATCGAGCTCTATTCCATCATTCGGGTTCTTTCGCCCTTCGACGTCGCCGGGACGAACGTCCTCACCTGGCGTTATCGTGACGGCCGCGCGGACAGCACCTTTTGTTACGTGCCGGCCATTCGAAGAGTCCGCCGCATGAGCCCCGCAAACCGCTCCGACGCCTTCCTGGGGTCGGATTTCACCGTGGACGATGCCTGGGGATACAGCGGCAAGGTCAGTTCCTCGACCTGGCGCGTTCTCCGCAAAGAGGAACAGCTTTCTCCCTTCTTTGATCCGGCGCCCCAAAAGCTCGATCGCAACGAACGGGGAGAATATGTTACGGGGCGGGCAGTCAAAGAAATTGTCTGGGGATGCCAGGTCCAGGGATATCCTGGGTCTCCTTGGTTTCCCACGAATCTCATCTGGGTCAAACGACCTACCTATGTCTTGGAAGTGAAGGCCTTAGATCCTTATTATAATTATGGAACGCAATACTTGTGGATAGACGCGGAGTTTTTTCAGCCCACCTTCAAGGTCATCCACGACAGAGCCGGCGCGTACTGGAAGGTGGAGTGGCAGCCGCAGGCAGGCTTCGAAAGCACGGACGGAAAAGTGCGGCTCATGGGGTTGGGGTGCGGTGTAGCTGTGGACGATCGGACCGATCATGCAACGGTGCTTATTTTCACGGACCCGAGGAACCAGGCGAGGTTTTTCTCGGTCCAAGATAGAAACGACTATTCCCTTGGGGGCTTCCAAAAACTCTGCAAATAGCTCTCTCCGCCGATCGAGCCGGAGGACTGCGGTGCTTTCCATGAGACAGGCCCTTGGAGCGACCCTTCTGGTTCTTGGTTGGTGGCTCTGCCTTGCCGGCTGCGGCGAAGACGTTCACTTCGCGATCTCCTCCGACGACTTCGACGAATTCGAGGACTGTGACTCCCAATGTTATGACCTCTGCCGGTCCTGCCATGCCTCTCCCTCGGAGGTGCTCGATTGCATCGACTTCTGCGAGCCCCGGTGCGAGTCTGCCGACTGCGACTGGGACGGGTTCTCTTTCGAATGCGAAGATATTTTCCGGCAAGCCTGTCTTCTCTAAGCCAAGATGCGCCCCGAACGATGCAGGGCCCCCTGTGGCTCCTTCGGCTGGCTCGGCTCGCATCCTCTTTTTGACAGAGCGCTTCTTTTGTCCTTATTCTTGGAGCGGGGGCAGAAAAACGGATTATAAAAAAGGGCCTTGAAAGTCCGGAGGTGAGGAGCATGGAATTCCGACATCCCAGGGAACTCGTCCGGGAACAGCCGGACAAGCCGGCCTTCATCATGGCCTCGAGCGGCCGGATCGTGACCAGAAGGGAGCTTGAGGAAGGCTCGAACCGATGCGCCCATCTGCTGAGGGCTTTGGGTCTACGCAATGGGGACAACATCGCGATTTACATGGAGAACAACCCCCGGTTCATCGAAATCTGTTGCGCCGCAAGCCGGGCCGGGCTTCTTTACACGCCCATCAGCACCCACCTCATTCCCGCAGAGGTCGAGTACATAGTGAACGATTGCGGCGCCAAGGCCTTTTTCACCTCGTCCGCCAAGTCCGAGGTGGCGTCCCAGATCGCTTATAAAATGCCAAAGGTCCTGGCACGCCTCATGGTCAACGGCTTGGTATCCGGCTACGAAAGCTATGAGGCAAAGGTCGCGCAGTACCCAACCCACCCGATCCCCGACGAGATGGCGGGCCAGGACATGCTCTATTCCTCCGGCACCACCGGACGTCCCAAGGGGGTCAAAATCCACCTGGAGCCCCTGCCCTTCGGAGAACTCCCCTCTGGCGCCAAGCTCCTCATCGCCCTTTACGGCCTGAACGAAGAAACGGTCTATCTATCGCCTGCTCCCCTCTACCACGCCGCCCCCTTGCGTTTCGTCCTTCTCACGATCCATGTGGGCGGCACGGTCATCGTCATGGAAAAGTTCGACGCGCTGCAGGCCCTGGAGCTGATCGAGAAATACCGCGTGACCCACAGCCAGTGGGTTCCTACGATGTTTATCCGAATGCTCAAGCTACCAGAGGAGACGCGCCGGCGCTTCGACCTTTCTTCGCTCAAACTGGCGATCCACGCGGCGGCGCCGATCCCGATCCCGGTGAAGGAACAGATGATCGAATGGTGGGGGCCGATCCTCTTCGAATACTACGCCGGCACCGAAGGCAACGGCCTCTGCGCCATCACCTCCCAGGAGTGGCTCGCTCATAAAGGATCCGTGGGACGGGCCTTGCTTGGTACGATCAAGATCCTCGACGATGACGAAAACGAACTGCCTCCGGGCCAAGTAGGGACGATCTACTTCGCCGACGGGCAGAACTTCGAATATCACAATGACCCGGAAAAGACCGCGAGCGTCCGTACGGCCAAGGGCTGGACGACCCTGAACGACGTGGGGTACGTGGATGAGGAAGGATACCTCTACCTTACGGACCGCAAGACGAACATGATCATCTCCGGGGGAGTGAACATTTACCCTCAGGAAGCGGAAAACGTGCTGGTCATGCATCCCAAGGTTCTGGACGTGGCTGTGATCGGCGTCCCCCACGAGGAGTTCGGAGAGCAGGTCAAGGGCGTGGTCCAGCTCCGGGACCCCGCAGACGCAAGCCCTGAATTGGAACAGGAACTCATCGCCTTCTGCCGAAGCCGGCTGGCCAAGATCAAGTGTCCGACGTCCATCGATTTCGTGGACGAGCTACCCCGAACTCCATCGGGCAAGCTCCTCAAGCGCCTGCTCAAAGAGAAATACTGGGCGACATCCGGGAGAGGCATCGGCGCCCAGACGCCCGCCTCATCGTGAGACCCATGGGGGCCTTCCACTTCGGAAGCGCCTTCCGACTTCCCTAGAAGATCTGCCCGGAGCAGATCGTCGGCCCAGCCTGCGGCCGCCGGCCTTTCAATTCCAGCGGACTCCCTTTCCCTCGAGGTACTCTGCCAGAATGGATTCGATGAAGTCTGAAAATTCTTTCTTGGATTCCGCGGCCAGACGGCCCAAGGCTTCGAGCATCTTGCCTGGAACTTCCACGGAAACCGTCCGGTAGTTCAAAGCGAGCTTCTTTTCGTACCAGGCTTCGATCTCGGCCGCCTGTTTTCGACGTTCCTGCTCGTCTGCCTCCTCTTTTCCGTACCAGCCCGAGATGTCCCTTCCTTTCCGCTTCTCTTTCATCTCCCATCCCTCCCGTGAGACCCAGAGCAAAGCCAGCGGGTCATCTGCCGCCGGTCGTCGATTTGGCCCTGCCGAGCCTGCCATAGTAGAAATTGCAGGGGGGATATCCCTGATACAAGGCCACGGCCGGGTTGTGGCCGGTCCTGCGGTCCTTGACGATCAAGGTCGTGACAGGGGCTTCGGAGAGCTTCGTAAACGAGATGTCGTGTCCGAGGCACAGTCCGAGGATCACGTTGAGATCTGTCTTTTCCTCGTTGAGAATCAGGGCTTGGCTGATGTTGTTGCATAGGGTCTCGAAGGTGTTCATCCGCACCTTGTCCTCCTCCGGGATGCCGATCTCCCCCTTCTCAATAGCCCCGACCTTGCAATTCACCTGAGCGACCTCGAACCCCCTGGCTTCGAGCATCTCGGCCAGAATCTTGGCCTCGCCGATACATCCGATGCAGTGGGCAATTCCGATTTTCCGGTACCCCATCATCTTGCAGAACATGAAAAGTTCCTCCACCCGCGTAAGCTTCATGTTGATCTCGGTGCCTCCGGGCGGAGTCTGAGACGACATCCCCTCCAACCGAGCGCCCATCATCTGCATCCGTCGGTGGAAGGGATCGTTCATGTAAATCTCCTTGGCCTTGGCCACGATGTCCGGGTAGTTCTTTGTCGGGCAGTTTGCAGGTCCCTTCAGGATGTCGCCCGGCTCCCTGGGCCAGCAGGCCATCACCTCACATTCCCCGCATCGGGGGGTTCTGCGTTTCTCGGGCACGGTGAGAGCCGGGATGTGTTTCGAGTATTTCACCTTTTTCCTCGCCATGGTCACCTCCTCGGAAGCGGGTTGCGGCCGCGATTCTATCAGAACCTTTCCTCCAGGGCCAAAAGAATCCGTGGGCCCGGGCAGCCGAAGCGGCTCGGAACCGCCGTTTGGAGCGGCTGGAGCTGGCCTTGTTGACAGACAAGCGCCGCACCCCTAGACTTGGGCCGCTTGTTCGGATCGGCCGGCCCCGTTCGAGACGTTCATGCTTTCCGGAACCGGACGTCTTCTTTTCGACAGAGTTCCCGCCTTCGCGGATCGAACCGCTGTGGTCGACCTCGAAGGAAGCCACACCTATCGCTCTCTTCTCGTTGCGGCAGAACGCGTGGCCTCGGGCCTCCTCGCCGGGCAGGCCGACCTTGAAGAAGAGCGGATCGCCTTCTGCGCTCCTCCCGGCTTTTCCTATGTGGCCGCCCAATGGGGGATCTGGCTGGCCGGCGGCACGGCTCTGCCGCTCTTTCCCGGCCATCCCCTTCCCGAAATCGAGTACCAGCTCGAAGATGCACAGGTCCGATCCGTCCTCTGCCATCCGGATTTTGAAGCCAAGCTCCGACCGGCTGCGGAAAGACTCGGCATTCCCCTTGTCTCCACAACAGAGGCTTTCGGTGCGCCACCCAGGCGCGCTCTGCCCGCTCTGGAGCCCCAGCGCCGCGCCATGATCCTTTACACAAGCGGCACCACGAGCAAGCCCAAAGGTGTGGTGCTCACCCACGCGAATCTTTCGGCTCAAATCGCGTCGCTCGTGCAAGCCTGGGAGTGGAGGCCGGAAGACCATATCCTTCACGTCCTGCCGCTCCATCATACACACGGAATCGTCAATGCCCTCTGCTGCGCCCTGTGGAGCGGAGCGACCTGCGAAATGCTTGCCCGGTTCGATCCGGACGAAGTCTGGGACCGCTTCGCCCGGGGAGGCGTGACCTTGTTCATGGCCGTCCCGACCATCTACGTCAGACTCATTTCCGCGTGGGAGAAAGCTCCCCCGGAACGACGGAAGATCCTCTCTCAGGCAGCAGCTCGGCTGCGGCTCATGGTCTCGGGCTCGGCGGCCCTTCCACTGGAAGTTTTCGAAAAGTGGCGGGAAATAACCGGGCAGAGCCTCCTGGAACGGTACGGGATGACCGAAATCGGCATGGCCTTGTCCAACCCCCTTCACGGCGAGCGGAGACCCGGGTGCGTGGGCAGGCCGCTGCCAGGCGTCGAAGTCAGGCTCACGGATGAAGAAGGCCGTACCGTCGAGGAAGAGGGCAGGCCTGGAGAGATCGAAGTCAGGGGGCCCACGGTCTTTCTGGAGTACTGGCGCAGGCCCGAGGCCACAAAGGCCGCCTTCCGAGAAGGCTGGTTCCGAACCGGGGACATCGCGGTTCTGGATCGCGGTTCCTACCGCATTCTAGGCCGTTCTTCGGTGGACATCATCAAGACCGGCGGGTACAAGGTCTCGGCTCTCGAGATCGAGTCGGTTCTATCTTCGCACCCCGCAATCCGGGAGTGCGCAGTCGTCGGCATCGAGGACGCCGAGTGGGGGGAACGTGTGGCCGCCGCAGTGGTCCTCAAGCCCGGCTGTTCCCTCACGCTGCCGGAATTGCGGAGCTGGGCCAAGGAAAGGCTGGCTCCCTACAAGGTGCCGACTCTGCTCCATTGCTTCAACGCCCTTCCCCGGAACGTCCTGGGAAAGGTCACGAAGCCAGAGCTCAAGAAGGCCCTGGGAGGCGGGAAGGTCCCTGGGGAAAACGACTCCTGACTTCCCAAAACGCCCCAGCCAGGGCGGCCCGGGATTCCGGGCAACCCCCTGGAATCGTCCTGTCCGAAGTGATAGGATCGCGCTGGCCTGGACACCCCTCGATCCGGCCTGAAGCCTCGCGCACCAGCCTTCTCAGGCTCGGGCGCCTGTCCTGGAATCCGCTGCGCGCAGGAGGGAGAAATGCCGTTGCAAAAAATCCCCTGGCTCCCTATCACGGTCATCGGTTTGGTCTTTCTTTTCGGGTCCCCCTTGGAGTCAGCCGCTGCCAAGGACGGCTTTCCTGTCCATGACGATTTGTTTTCGATCTCTTTCCCGACCGAGCGGGATGGTTGGGCGTGCGGCCGATTCGGCACGATCCTGCGCACCTCGGATGGCGGTGCCACATGGACGCGCCAGACAAGCGGGACGACCTTCACCCTTTCCTCCATCTACTTCACGGACACGCAAAACGGCTGGGCCGTGGGCAACGGAGGTACGATCCTGCACACCCGGGACGGCGGCCTCAAATGGGAACCCCAGCAGAGTCCGGTCGAACAGTTTCACATGGGCGTGTTGTTCCTGACCCCTGAAAAAGGGTTCATCGTGTCCGAGCGGACCCACATCTTGGGCACCCTGGACGGGGGCTCTACCTGGTCCGTGGTTTTCCAAGACGAGGATTACATCCTGAAGGGGCTCTCCTTTTGCGACGCCCAGAACGGCTGGGCTGTCGGCGAGTTCGGCTATATCTACCACACGGGCGACGGGGGAGAGCACTGGGAGAAGCAGGCAGGCTTTTTCGAATTGGACCCGGAGACCGGGGACATCCGAGGGGAGGAATTCCTGTTCGATGTGGCAGCGATCGATCCGCTGACCGTTTTGGCGGTTGGAATCCAGGGGATCGTCAAGATGAGCCAAGATGGCGGGAAGACCTGGCAGGGGGTGGAGATCGGGTCGCCCACGGTCCCCCTGTACCGGATCCGGGCCGCACCGGACGGCTCGATCCTGATCGGTGGAAAGGGCGTGTCCTTCCTTTCCAGGGACAGGGGGAGAACTTGGCAGGCCGCCCGGTTCGAACCCCCTATCGTTTACAACTGGATTTACGGCATCTCGCCGCTGGGAGCCCATGGGTTTGCCGCTTGCGGAGACGAGGGCGCAATCTATCTGAATCCCGGCGAGGAAAACCTCTGGAAACGGATCCGCTACTAGACAGATCGGGGAGTTCGCCATGACCAGCCACTCGCATTCTTGGATGGCCCGGTTCAACCGGTTCTGCACCTCCCACCGGGTGCTGGTTCTGCTCGTTACGCTCCTGGTGGCGGTGGCTTTCGGCTCCGGGATCCCGAGGATCAAGGGCGAGGTTCTCATCGAGGAGCTTTTGCCGTACGCCCATCCGTACCTCAAGATCATGATCGACTTCTCGGAAACCTTTGGCAGCGGCGGCTCCTTTGTCGCCATAGCGCTGAAGGCCAAGAACGGTGACATCTTCAAGAAAAGCATCTTGTCCAAGATCCAGGCCATCGATCAGGAAGTGTCCATGTGGGAGGAGGTGTACCGGATCCTCACCTTTTCGATCGCCAGCCGCTCGGCCAAGGTGGTGAGGCCGGTCTCGGCAGGGGAGATCAAAGTCCAGCCCCTCATGTGGCCCGAAGTCCCGCAGACCGAGGAAGGCATACAGGAGCTGAAACGGGACATCTTCTCGGATCCCAATCTCCGGGGGGTTCTGGTCTCCAGAGACGGCACGGCCGGCATGATCATGACCCAGTTCAAGGAGAACATTTCCTACGAACGGGCCTATGAACTTCTCAAGAGCCTGGACAAGCGATATACAGACGAGGAGACCGAAATCCACCTGGTGGGCTTTCCGGTCATGATGGGCTGGATTTACAGCTACAAGACCCAGATTATTCTCGTCATGGCCGTGAGCGTGGCTCTGATCGTGGTGGTTCTGTTCCTGTCCTTCCAAAATCTTATGGGCATGGCGGTTCCTCTGGCCTTCGGCCTCGTGAGCACGGCGATCGGTCTGGGGTTCATCGGCTGGACCGGGATCAACTTCAGTCCCCTGCTCTACGTTCTGGCCTTCCTCGTCATTGCCCGCATGGTCAGCCATTCGGTTCAGATCACGCACCGATACATGGAAATCTACGTGGAGAAGCGGGATCGGGCTGAGGCCTGCTTCGAGACCATGCAGAGCATGATTATCCCGAACTGGGCTGCCGTGAGCACCGAGGCCGCGGGGTTCCTCGTGCTCATTCTCGTCAAGATCGCCCTCATGCAGTACGTGGCGATCTTCATGACGGTCTGGATGGCGACGATCGCTCTCTGCGGCATCTTCACGCCGATCCTATGCAGCTACATGCCCTTGGCCCGCGCGAGCGAGCACTGGGTGAGAAAAAGCCAGAAAATGAGCTGGCTCGACCGGCTCTGCGTTGGCGCTTGTACGTTCTCCACGGGAAAGGGGAAAACAGTGATCGCTCTCGCTGTGGTCTGTCTGGTCGCTTTTTTTGCCTACGCCGGCGGCCGACTCAAGATCGGGGACCCGAGCCCGGGCTCCCCCCTGCTGTGGCCCGAGCACAGGTACAATCAGGACCAGGCCATGGTGGACAAGACCTTCGACGTGTCGTCCGAGGATTTCACTCTGTACTACGGCGGCGAAAAGGACTCGGTCTACGACCCCGCGGTCCTGAATACCTTCGAAGCCTTTGACCGGCACATGAAAGCTCGACTGCCGGACATCTATAAATCGTCTGACTCCATCATCGGCATGATGAAAACGATCAGCTACATTCTCCACGATGGGGACGTGCTCTGGAGGGAGCTGCCCTACAAGCCAGACAAGATCACGAACCTGATCGGCTGGACCCGCGACCAGGTCGACGTTTACACCATGGCGCGGTACGTGGACCACGACATGAGCAAGGCCCAGATCACCTTGTATTTTTCAGACCATACCTCGGACAACCTGCTCCGGATTCATCGGGCGGCAAATGAGTTTTTCGCCCTCCATCCCATGAAGACCGACCGGGGCGAGTTCTTCCTCGCCGGAGGCCGCATCGGCATGGAGATGGCCACCAACGAGGAAATGAAACGGACCCATCTTCAGGTGGACGGCATGGTGCTCATTGCCATCTTCCTGCTCTGCTTCCTTTTCTATCGCTCCCTGATCGGCGCGTGCATGTTCACGGTCCCGCTGATCCTAGCGAACATGATCGCCTACGGATACATGGCCATGGCAGGGATCGGACTTACCATCAACACCCTCCCCGTGGCCGCCGTGGGCGTGGGCGTGGGCGTGGACTTCGCGATTTACATTTACAACCGCTGCCGCGAGGAGTTTGCACTTCTGAGACAGCCTGGAGCCCAGGCCCCCTCGGACCCCTGGCTCGCCGTCATCCTTCGGGCCGTGCGCACTTCCGGAAAAGCCGTGATCCTGACCGGTCTGACCGTGGTGCTTCCCATCTCGGTCTGGTACTTCATTTCCGACATGAAGTTCCAGGCCCAGGTCGGCCTGTTCCTGGCCATGATCCTCTCGGCCAACGTCTTGTTCGCCATCACGGTCCACCCGCTCCTGCTCTATGTCATCAAGCCTCGTTTTGTCCGGGAGTGGAGGAACACGTAGGCAAGCGACTTCGCCCAGCCTGTTCCAACCGTCCTGTCGCGGCAGGAAGGCATGAATCCGGCAGTCTGTCGTCCTGGGCGGCTCGAGGCCGCCCGGGAACCGCATGTTCCGGGGAGAAAGACAGGTCTTCGCCTCAGCGCTTTCGCAAGGCCCTGAAGGCGTCGTCGGCGATGTCCCAGGTTCTCTGGATGTCGTCGTCGGTGTGGGCCGCCGAGACGAAGTTGTTGTGGTAGCTCAGGAAATAGGCGCCTCTCTGGACGCACTCCGAGATCCAGTCAGCGTGGAGGCCCTTGTGGAGTGCGGAGACCCCCTCGGTGAGGACCGGGGCCTCCTCGTCGGCAATTCGCAGAAAGGGCATGGACGGGACTCCTGTCACGCGCAGGTCGTACCCGTGCCCTTTGGCGATCCGGACCAGCCCGTCCGTAATCCGGGCGCCGATCTCGAGCATTTTTCTGGGAGCGTCCGTCTTCCAGATCTCGTCCAAGGTGGCCACGGCTGCCGCCATGGGCGCTGCGTTGAAAAACTGGGTCCCGGTGAAAAACACCGACGCCACCGCCTCCCGAAGCGCATCCGTGCCGACCAGGGCTGAAATCGGATACCCGTTCGCCATGGCCTTCCCGAAACAGATGAGATCGGGCCTGAACCCGAAGTATTCGTTCGATCCTGCCTTGTGAAGCCGGAAGCCAGCCCGCACGTCGTCCAGGATCAGCACGATTCCCTTCCTTCTGCACAGATTCTCCACGCGGCGCCAAAAGCCATCGGCCGGCAGCTCGTTGTCCACGATGACCGGGTGATGATAAGGGCTGGAGATCAGTGCCGCCACCTGGCCTTCGTTTTCCTCGACGATCTTCTCAAGACCCTCGAAGTCGTTCCAGGTAGCCAGCAACACATGAGCCAAGTCTTCGTCCAGTACCCCACCACTTCCCGCCTCCTGCATCCAGGGGCTCGATCCGTGGTAGCCGCCGCGGAAACGGACGACTTTCTTCCTGCCCGTGGCCGCCCTGGCCACCATGACCGCCAGGTTCGTTGCATCGGCGCCGTTCTTTGCGAAAAACGCCCAGTCCGCCACCGTCACGTACTCGACGAGCCTTTCGGCCAGCTCCACCATCACGGTGGCCGCGAGCGACACCGTGTTGCCGTTTTCCAATTGCCTCCGGGCCGCCTCGTCCACCGTCGGATGCCCGTACCCCAGAACCATGGGACCGTATGCGCACATATAGTCCACGTATTCGTTTCCGTCCACGTCCCAGAACCGGGCTCCCTTGGCCTTCGAAAAGTAAATTGGGTTACCCCTGGCCGAGACGGATACACTGTAATGCCCGTACATGCCGCCGGACGGACAGAAAGGGCTGCCTGCAACAACCCGGCGGGCCCTTTCGAACCATTTGCGGGACTCGTTTTGTTTGAAGGTCTTCATGACCCACCCCACTCTCGTCGAGTTGCGGAACAAAGAAAGCATAAAGGAAAGCAAGGGAGCAAGTCAAAAGGGAAAAACCGCCGTGCTGTGCCCCCACACTTCACCGAAGGGTTATCTTCTGACTGAACAGGAAAGCCTCGGGGCGATCAACGGCGCGGATCCACCCCCGGGAGCCACGGCCGATCCCGTGCAAGGACGCCCCTCTCAGATGCCGTACCGCCGCATCTTTCTCCAAAGGGTGTTTCGGGACACCCCCATGGCAGCCGCCGCAAGCTGGCGGTTGCCCCGGTGTTGGGCAAGGAGCGAGCGGATCACCTCGGCTTCAGCCTGTTCGAGGGGCTTGAGGGGCCCTGCCGGGGTCTTTGCTCCATCCCTGACCTCGGCAAGGATCTGAGGGGGCAGGTCCTCGAGCTGGATCGTGTCTCCGGCACACACGACGAAGGCGTGTTCGATCGCGTTTTCGAGTTCCCGGACGTTTCCCGGGAAGGGGTAGGCCATGAGGGCGGCCATGACCCGCTCAGAGCACCGGGCGATCCGCCGTCCCTGAAGGGCGTTGAACCGCTTGATGAAATGCTGAACGAGAATCGGGATGTCCTCCCGGCGTTCCGAAAGGGGCGGGATGGAAAGGGTGACGACGTTCAGGCGGAAGAAAAGATCCTGTCGGAATCTCTTCTTCTGAACCTCCCGAGCCAGTTTCTTGTTCGTGGCCGCGATCACCCGGACGTCCGCCTTCACGGGCTGCGTCGCGCCGAGAGGCTCGTAGGTTTTCTCCTGAAGGACCCTGAGGAGCTTGGCCTGAATGGGCAGACTGAGGTCCGCTACCTCGTCGAGAAAAAGGGTCCCTTTTTCCGCCAGAGCGAACCGGCCCGGCTTGTCTTTCTTGGCGTCGGTGAAGGCTCCGCGCTTGTACCCAAAAAGCTCCGATTCCAGCAGGGACTCAGGAAGGGCCGCGCAGTTGATGGCCACAAAGGGCTTCTCCCGCCTCGGCCCGAGATTGTGAATCGCCCTTGCGACCAGTTCCTTGCCTGTACCGCTCTCTCCCTCGATGAGAACCGTGCTCTGGCTTCTGGCGACCAGCGGGATCATTTCGAGCACGGGCCGCATGGCCGGGCTCTTGGTCACGATGTCCTCAAGGCCATATGAATTGTAAAGCCTTTTCTTGAGCTCCTCCTCTGTGGAGACGTCCCGGAACATCTCGACCCCACCGATCACCCTGCCCTGACCGTTCACCAGGGCAGCCGTCGAGATCGAGATAGGCAGGCTCCGACCGCTGCGGGTGGTGACCGTAACCTCCCAAGCCTCGGTCTTTTCGCCTGTGGCGATGCTCCGCTTGAGCGGGCAGTGCCGTTCGCACATGTCCGCGCGGAAGACTTCGCGGCAGGGCCGGCCCACCACCTCCTCCTCCGCGTAGCCCATCATCTCTTCTGCGGCGCGGTTGAAGGAAGTGATCAATCCCTCTTCGTTGACCGTAAAAATGCCCTGCGGTATGGTATCGAAAATAAGGGCGAAAAACCTTGGATCGAGTCGCATCTTCATGGAATTCGAATGTAACATCCCTGCTCCAATTTTGCAACATCCGCCTGAGACATGTTGCAGATGCGAGACATGCAAGACAAACTCCTCCCGCGCTTGAGAGAACCTCGGGCGTCCCTCTCCGAGCGGGGAAATAGCCCGGAATCTCTCGGATCTCCTGGGCCTTTCGGTCTTGAACGGAGGAAAGGCGATCCTTCCCGGTTCGAATGGCCCGCTTCTTGCTGAAAGATTTACGAACGCAAAACGGGCCGGACAGGCCTTTTGAACACGCAGCAGAGAGAACGACCGAGCGGCGGTCCTTTGTTTGTATCCGACTCCGCAGAGGAGGAAGATCCGCATGGGCGAGATGGAGACCTGGGATTGGCAGCCCGGGAAACGCAAGCTGGCCGAAATCGCCGCGATCCGGCGCGAGTTCCAGAGCGTGCACGAATTCGTCGCGAGCCCGGACGGAGAGCGGATTGCGGCACCAGTCGTACTGGGTGACGGCGCCTTTTCCGCTGTCGTAAACGGCACTCTTTGGCCCCAAACCTTTGAAAAACTCTGGTACCTGCGTTTCGGAGCGAACGGCCGCTTGACGGCCTTGGTGCGCATCGATGACGAATGGACCCTCGTCGTGGAGGGAGAACCCTGGCAGGAGAGGTTCGAATACGCCTGGGACCCCAGGTGGAGCGCAAACGGACAGGCCATTGGTCTTCTTTACAAGCGCGACAATCAGTACGGCGTGGCCGTGGACGACAAACCCTGGGAGAAGACCTACGTGGCCATCCGGGACTATTGCCTCAGCCCGGACGGAAACCACGCGGCCGCCACGGTGCAAGTGGAAGACCTGAAGAGCGCGGACATCTTCACCTTCTTCGCTGGCGTCTGGTCTGTAGCGGTCGACGGCGAGCCTTGGCCCAGGAAATTCGTGAACACCTGGGCCCCCCGGTTCGACTCGTCTGGGACCAGCGTGGCGGCCGAAATCCGGACCGACATCTGCGAGTATTCGATCGCCGTGGACGCCGAACCGTGGAAGGCGACTTACGGCTGCGTATGGGAGCCCCTGTTCCGCAGCGGAACCCGAAGCGTCCTCGCTCCGGTCCTCAAGGAAGGCAAATGGACTCTGGCTGAGAACGGCTCTCCAGTCTGGAAAGGTCTTTACAACCAGCTTTGGCACCAGCGGCTGAGTCCGGACGGCAAGCGGATCGCGGCCGTGGCCTCCCCTGAGTTCGGCCTGTGGACGATCGCCGTTGACGACGTGCCCTGGCGGACCCGCGTTTCCGAGATGGTCCTGCCTCCTGTGTTCTCGCCGGATGGAAAGCGTGTGGCCGCGGCCATGAAGATGAGCGGAGGATGGACGATCGTGGTGGACGACGCCCCCTGCGGAACGCTTTTCGACATGGTCTGGGACCCTGTTTTCAGCCCCTGCGGCACCCATGTGATCGCAAAGGTCGAGCGAAACGGATCCAAAGGCTTCCTTTTGGACGGGAAGGCAGGAAGTCGGAGCTTCGAGGAGCTTTGGGAACCGCTTTTCAGCCCGGACGGAAAGCAAGTCCTTCTGCGCTACCTCGAGGACGGGGCCTATGTCCGCGAGGTCGTCCCGGTCGAGACCCTCATCGGCTGAAGCCAACGAGCGGAAGAGGAGAAAAGGAATGTACGAATTCGCCCGCGGTCCCCTGGTCTGGATCGCTTTCATCGTTTTCGTTTCGGGATGTCTCTATCAGCTCGCCTCCCGAGCGAAGCTCGCCAAGAAGGATAAAGTCGTGTTTCCGTATCTGCACTCCAAATACGCCCTCCGGTCCATCGGTCACTGGATCATGCCGTACGCGAGCCGGAGCACGCGAATCCGGCCTGTCTTTTCTTTTCTCTCTTTCCTGTTTCACTTCTGCCTTCTCGTAACCCCGGTTTTCGCCCTCGGCCACGTGCTGTCCTGGCAGGAATCCTGGGGAATCCGCTGGTGGAGCCTTCCTGCCTGGCTGGGGAACGTGATGTCCATCCTCGTTGTCGCAATCGGTCTCATCTTCGCGATCCGGCGTCTTGTGGACCCTGTTGCCCGCTACGTGACCTCGGCGTCGGATTTCGTGATTCTCGCCATCGTTCTGGCTCCCTTCGTGACCGGTATCCTGGCCTACTACAGGGTATTCGATTATAAGACGATCCTCACGCTCCATATCTTCTCCGGAGCGCTCTGGCTTGTGGCCATCCCCTTCACCCGACTCGTCCACATGCTGTTTTTCCCCTTTACCCGCGCCTATATGGGCAGTGAATTCGGATTCGTGCGCCACGCCAGAGACTGGTAAAGTCCTCGGAACGGCACCGGCAACCATGGAGGAACCCAGCGGATGAAAGATTCCAAGAACCTCGCTCCTTCCGAGAGTGAAGTTGCGGACCCGGGCATTGACGAGGCCGCAAAGAAACTCACCCCGGAACAGATCGAAAAAGTCGTCAACCGGGTTCTCACCCGCGAGGCGGCGGCTCGGCTGCGTGTCTACCTGCAGACCTGCGTGCACTGCGGCCTTTGCGGCGAGGCCTGCCATTCGTATGTCTCCCGGGATCGCGATCCGGCTTTCTCCCCGGTGGGCAAGGTTAAGAACACGCTCTGGGAACTCGTGAAACGAAAGGGCAGAGTTGACGGAGAATTCATCCGACAGATGGCCCGCATCGCTTTCACGGAATGCAACGTCTGCCGCCGCTGCAGCATGTACTGCCCCTTCGGCATCGACATCGCCTATCTGCTCATGCTCTGCAGGCGCATCTGCAATCTCCTGGGCGCCGTCCCGCAGTACCTCCAGGACACCACGAACAGCCATGCGGCCACCATGAACCAGATGTGGGTCCACCAGGACGAGTGGATCGACACCCTGCAATGGCAGGAAGAGGAAGCCCAGTCCACGATTCCCAGCGCCCGCATCCCCCTGGAAAAAGAAGGGGCCGAGATCATGTATTCGGTCATCGCGCCCGAGCCCAAGATCCTGGCCCAGCTTCTGGGCAATATCGCCCTCATCATGCGCGTGGCGAACATGGACTGGACCATGCCGGCCACGGACGGATGGGACAACTCCAACATGGCCATGTACTCGGGCGACTTCGAAGTCATGGGCCGGGTGGAGCGGCTCCACTGGGAGACGGCCGCCCGCCTTAAGGTAAAACGAGTCGTCATGGGCGAGTGCGGCCACGCATACCGGGGCGCGGTCTACGACGGGCCGAGATGGCTGGGTTGGAAGTTCCCCCCGATCCCTATGGTTCATGCCATCGAGTTCTACCACGAACTTCTCGAAACCGGCAGGATCCGGATCGCCAAGAAATACGACAAGACCGTCACGGTCCAGGATCCATGCAATGTGGTTCGAGGACTCGGACTCGGAGAAAAGCTGCGGGAAGTGGTCAAGGCCATGTGCTCGGATTTCGTCGATGTCTCCCCCCGGTTCGAGCACAACTACTGCTGCATGGCCGGAGGAGGCGCCATCAATTGCGGGCCGCCGTGGAAGCGTTCCCGGATGCTCAGCAACCGCGTCAAGGCGGAACAGCTCGGTGCCACGGGCGCCCAGATCGTCATCACGCCCTGCCACAACTGCCACAGCGGGATCGAGGACATCATCGGATTCTACAAGCTCGGCATGCACACCAAGTTCATCAGCGAGATTCTCGTCGAGACCATGGAGATTCCTGAAGACCTGAAAGGGTAGATCTCATGATGCGCCAGAAGATGATCGTCTGCTTTGCGCTCGCCGCCGCCGTGGGTCTCCTTATTCTCCCGCTGGCTGCCTGCAAGCCCGAGCCGGCGGCCGGGAAAGAGGGGGGCCGGCCGGATCTCATCCTCATCGAAGGGCTTTCGCAGTTCGGCCCTCTGGAGAGTGCGCCGGTCCCCTTCCTCCATGACCTTCACGCGGAGCTCGTGCAAAAGGAAAAGCGCGACTGCACCGCCTGCCACCTAGAGAAGGCCAAAGGCATTCTGTCCCAGAAGTACATGAGGCTCGAAGACACGGACCGCCAGGCTGTCATGGACGTGTATCATGAGAATTGCCTGGCCTGCCACAAGGAAACGGCCCGTTCCGGCAAGCCCTCGGGTCCGGTCACCTGCGGCGAGTGTCACGTGAAGAAGCCGGACGTGTTCTCCACACGGCAGCCTGTGGTTATGGACCTGAGCCTCCATGCCCGCCACATCGATGCCGCAGACGGCAAGTGCGACACCTGCCACCACCAGTACGACGAAGCGCAGAAGAAGCTCGTTTCCGCCCCGGGGCAGGAGCTCTCCTGCCGGGACTGCCACGGAAAGGAACCGGTGGAAAACCGAGCGACCTTCCGTTTCGTTGCGCACGAATCCTGCATCGCCTGTCACGACGAATTCGGGGCCGGCCCTCGGGACTGCGGCGGCTGCCACGACCCGGCCCGACAGAAAGCGATTCAGAAGCTCGAAACCGTTCCCAGGCTCGCCCGGGGCCAGCCGAACCAGGTGTATCTCACGGCCGCCAGAGAGGATATCGGCAAGAGCCGAATGCCCTCGGTCCCCTTTGATCACGCCGCACACGAGGCGGCTGCGCCGACTTGCAGGACCTGTCACCATCAGACGCTGAAAGCCTGCACCGAGTGCCACCCGCTGAACGAGCAGGCGGAGAAATCCGTTGTCCGTCTCGAACGAGCCATGCACGCGGTACAGTCCTCCCACAGTTGCGTGGGATGCCACGAGACGGCGAAGTTCTACCCGAATTGCGCGGGCTGTCACGGGCTCATGGAAAAAGGCGTACTGACAGCCTTCGCCTGCACGCGATGTCACTCCGGTCCTCCGCCGTCCGAGGCGGCGCTGAGGCTCCCTCCTGCGACAAGTCTCGAGCCACAGCTCGAGCGCTCCAGTTTGGAAGCCGCCGAACTGGTCGAAATCTCCGGGTTATCCGACAAGTTTGAGGGCGTCCGCTTCGCCCACCGGCGGCACATCGAGAAACTCGGAACCCTCATCGCATCGAGCAGGCTCGCCGTACGCTTTCACGGCCGCCAAGACCTCGTGTGCCAGGGGTGCCATCACCACACGCCGGCCGGCCAGACACCCCCGCGATGCGAGAGCTGCCACGGTACTCCTTTTAACGAACTAAACCTGTTCATGCCGGGCATCGTCGGCGCCTACCACAGGCAGTGCGTCGGATGCCATGATCAGATGGGGATCACAACGGTCTCTTCCTGCACGAGCTGTCACGACCCCAAGGGCGGCGAAGGGCCGTCCGTTCCGTAGATGCGTGCGGATCCTTGTCGGAGGGAAGCGAGAATGGGCATTTCTCGAAGACGGTTTCTCCACTGGATGGGCGCAACCGGAGCCGGCCTGGCGGCCGTCAAGAAGGCACAGGCTGCGGAAAAGGAATTCCACGGCTATCCCGGCAGCTTCGCCGTCCTACACGACACAACCCTGTGTGTGGGCTGTCGATCCTGCGAGGCGGCCTGCAACTCCGTGAACGGGCTCCCTCCTCCAGAGAAGCCTTTCTCGGACCTCTCGGTCCTGGAGCAGAAACGGCGGACCGACGAGAAATCGTTCACGGTCGTGAATCGGTACCAGGTCTCGAACGTTCCCGCCGCCGGACCCCGTGCAGAGCCCAGGGCGATCTTCCGCAAGCACCAGTGCAACCATTGCCTGGAGCCAGCCTGCGCTTCCGCTTGCTTCGTGCGCGCCTTCACCAAGACTCCGGAAGGGCCGGTGATTTATGACCCTTCGGTTTGCGTCGGCTGCCGGTATTGCCTGCTGGCCTGTCCCTTTAACGTTCCCGCCTACGAATACAACAAGGCCCTGGAACCCCGGGTCATGAAGTGTACGATGTGCTACCCCAGGATCACAAAAGGACTTCTCCCAGCCTGCGTCGAGGCCTGCCCGATGGAGGCTCTCACGTTCGGCAAGCGGGAGGACGTCCTCCGCATCGCCCGTGAACGGATCCGGAAGCATCCGGACCGGTACGTGGACCACATTTACGGCGAGACCGAAGTCGGAGGAACAAGCTGGCTTTACCTGGCCGGCGTCCCCTTCCAACAGCTTGACCTCCGTGAAGATTACCAGATCCGCCCCGCTCCGGAATTCACGTCCGGGGCTCTTGGAGCGGTACCCATGGTGATCGGCCTTTGGCCGGTTCTCTTGATCGGCCTCTACGCGATCAACCAGCGCAAGGAAAAGATAGCTCAGCAGGAGCGGGAGCAGGCTGTTCAGGCTGTCCTGGCGCAAGCCAGGGCTGAAGCAGAGCGCAAGGCCCAGGAAGCCGCTCAAAAGGCTGCGCAGGAAAAGCAGAAGGCCATCGATATGGCCGTCAAGAAGGCCCTTGAAGAAGCTGCGAAGGCCAAGGGCAAGGAGGGTGCCTGATGTCGCAAGCCGTCGTCCAGACCGAGAGCAAACCATCCCTGCTGACTCCCTTCAACGTCATCGCAGGCATTATCGTCCTGGCCGGGCTTTTCGTCACCGTCCTTCGGTTCACAAAAGGACTCGGGGCCGTAACGAACTTGAACAACAACTACCCTTGGGGCCTCTGGATCGGATTCGACCTGCTCTGCGGAGTCGCGCTGGCCGCAGGCGGGTATGTAACCGGCGCAGGGGTGTACTTGTTCGGCAATCGCAAATACCACGCCGCTGTTCGGCCCGCGATTCTCACGGCTTTCCTGGGATATTCCCTGGTTGTTCTCGCCCTTTGCTACGACGTCGGCCGCCCCTGGCGATTGCCCTACCCGTTCGTCGTCCAGCCCGGCACCAGTTCCGTGCTTTTCGAGGTCGGCCTGTGCGTCATGTTGTACCTCATCGTTCTTTTCCTGGAGTTTACGCCTATTCCGTTGGAGTGGCTTAAGCTCAGGCGTCTTCGAGACTTCATGGTCAAGCTGACGATTCCCCTGACGATTCTGGGTGTCATTCTCTCCACGATGCACCAATCTTCCCTGGGAGCCCTGTATCTGCTGGTCCCGTACAAGCTCCATCCCCTGTGGTATTCAAGCTACCTGCCTGTCTTCTTCTTCGTTTCAAGCATCGTAGCTGGCTTATCCATGGTGATTTTCGAGAGCAGTCTTTCCCACAAGCATTTTGCCTATCAATTGGACGAAAGCGCTCACCAAGAGCACGAGGATCTGATCCTAGGCTTCTCCAAAGCCGCGGCCGTGGCTCTCTTCGGCTATTTCGGGATCAAGCTGGTCGGCCTCGCTGCTGGGAACAACTGGTCCCTTTTGCTGACTCCTTACGGGTTGTGGTTTCTGGTCGAAATGCTCGGGTTCATCCTTTTGCCCTGCTTTCTCTATGCCTTGGGGTATCGGGACCGGAATATTCCCCTCCTGAAGTTCACGGCAGGGCTTACGGTCCTTGGGATTGTACTGAACAGGTTCAACATCTCGCTGATCGCCTTCAACTGGCAGCTCCCCCTCAGTCAGCGGTATTTCCCGAGCTGGATGGAAATCACGATTTCAGCGTTTGTCGTAACTATAGGGCTTATCGCCTTCAGGTTCATCGTAACACGAATGCCTGTTCTCAGACCGCACCCGGAGTTCGGGGATAGCCATTAGATTCGAGCCGGGAGAGAGACTTCCCCTTCTGCAACCCATATCGGCGTGCGAGAGGAATCACCCATGTTGTTCCAGGCCATTCACACCCTCCAGGAATTTGTTACGACCACAAAGGCCGTTTCATACCTGATCGCAGTAGCATACCTGATCGCCTTCCCCTTTTTTTGGAGGTTTCTTACGGCACGGGAAAAGAAATGATCGCTCGATCTATTCGGTTTGCTGGCCCCAGGGCTGAACGTATATTATGGATTGTAGGCTTTCCGACTCACCTCTGATCGATTGTCGCGGGACAATCTATGAAAAAAGCTGCCTGGGTCCGCGATGCTTTGTTGAGTCAACTCCCCCTGAGCGTCGCTGTGATGGACCGCACCCTCACGGTCGTAGACGCCAATGAGGCGTTCCGGCAAACCTACGGCGAGTGGCAGGGCAAAAAATGCTACTGGCTCAGGGAACACAGGCAGACACGGTGTCCCCATTGCGCGGCGGTCAAGACCTTCCAGGACGGACGAGCACGGACCCGACAGCAGGAGATCGCAGGCCCGGAAGGATCCAGCCGCCATTACCTTGTCCAGGTTACGCCTCTCAAGAACTCTCGTGGCAAGATCTCCTACGTGGTGGAGACCTCCTGGGACATCACGGACCGTGTCCGGCTGGAAAAGAAATACCGGCTCCTGTTCGATCATGTTCCGTGCTATGTCACGGTCATCGACAGGGATTTTAGAGTCCTCGAGGCGAACCATCTTTTCCGGGAGACCTTTTCGCGAAAGGGTGCCCGCCACTGTTATGAACTCTACAAGGGCCTCGATAAGGCCTGCCCCAAGTGCCCGGCCCTCGAGGTCTTCCGGACTCGAAGAACGTCGACCTCGGTTCAGGTGGGCGTGAACCGAGAGGGGAAAAAGACCCATTATATGGTCACAGCCGCTCCCCTCATTTCAGACGGACGAACGGTCGAAAGTGTCATCGAGATGGCCCAGGACATCTCCCTGGTCGTGGAACTTCAGGAGCGACTCAAACAGGTGGAGAAGGAAAAGCTCGATGCGGAGCGGCAGGCCGCGGTCGGCCAGACCGTGGCGGGCCTGGCGCACGGGGTCAAGAACATCCTGACCGGTCTGGAAGGAGGGATGTACGTCCTCAACTCCGGACTCCAAAGAGCAGACAGCGAGCTCGTGGCCAGCGGCTGGAAGATGCTTCAAAACAACATCGCCAAGATCTCGACGGCCGTAAAGGAGTATCTTACCTTCGCCTCCGGAGGCCGGATCCGTGTCGAGACAGCCCGGCCCGCCCAGATCGCCCGCGAGGCTCTCGAGTCTTTCGCAGACGAGGCCCGCCAACAGGGCGTCCTCCTCAAGGCCGATGTAAACGATTCCGTCGCCGAGGCTCCCCTGGACCCCGCCGGCGTCCGCACGTGCCTGGGGCATCTTCTTTCCAACGCGTTGGACGCTTGCGGCCAGAGCGAAAAAAAGAGAAAAACCATCCGGCTTTCCTGCCGGGAAGAAGCCGGCTCGATCGTGTACGAGGTTGAGGACAACGGTATCGGGATGGACCGGGACACACGAAGAAAGGTCTTTCGCAGCTTTTTTTCCACCAAGGCCTCGGGCCAGGGCAAGGGCTTGGGACTTCTCATCACCCGCCGGATCGTCCAGGAACACGGCGGCAGGGTAAGCTGCGAGTCGACCCCCGGAAAAGGCTCCCGTTTCCGGATCGAGTTCCCCAGAAGCCGGCTGCCCCAGCCGGATGCCGGGTCGCCGGGGCAACCGCAAGCACAAGAGAGGAACCCGTGATGAGCGAGAAACTTGGAAAGACCGTACTCGTGATCGACGACGAGCCGGATGTCCGCCTGTTCCTCAAAACCGTTTTGGAAGACGCCGGCTTCGACGTCATGCTGGCGGCCAACGGCAAGGAAGCACTTGAGAGAGTCACGGAAAAGAAGCCGGACGTGATCTCTCTGGACCTCGTTATGCCCAAGATGTCCGGCCTGAAGTTTTACAAGTACATCCAGAAGAACGAGGAACGGGCCGACATCCCGGTGGTGGTCGTCACGGCCCACGCAAAGGACGAAATGGGCAAGGGGGATCTTGCGAAGATCGAGGCGGCGCGGCCCGCTCGTGGGGTATTGCTCATGCTCGAGAAACCCATCCAGCCAGACGCCTATCTCAAGGCCATCCGCAAGGCGGCCGGCCTCGAGGAGGTCGAAGTCGAGGAAACGGGCGAGCAGGCAACCCTCCGGAAGCAGGTCGCCGAAAAGATCCAAAAAGCAAGCAAAGAGACCCTTCAGGAGGTCCTGAAGATCCTCTCCAAATAGGAGGAGTTCTTTCGATGCTGGACGCCACGCTCCAGGCATGGCTCCACACGCAGCTTTTCGAGCAGGTGCCGGTCAGCATCGCGATCATCGACCGCAACTTCGTGATCGTGGAACACAACCGGAACTTCGAGGAGCTGTTCGGGCCCGGTCGGGGCAAGAAGTGCCACACCGTCTACAAGAAGCAGGCCGGCTCCTGCGACGCCTGCATGGCGGCTCTGTCGTTCCAGGACGGAAAAGTACGGGTCAACGACGAGCTCGGCGTGGACCGCAACGGCCACCCCGCTCATTACCTCGTCCACATGATTCCCATCGTCACGCCTCAAGGGGACATCCCCTACATCATCGAGATGTCCACGGACATCACGGAGATCAAACGGCTCCAGCGGGAGTACCAGGTCCTGTTCGAAAAAGTGCCTTGCTACATTGCGGTCCTCAACAGGGACTACCGGATCGTCAAAGCCAACGAACTCATGCGGGAGACCTTCGGTGCCACGACCGGCCAGTACTGCTGGGAGGTCTTCAAACGCAGGGCCGACCGCTGCGAGGAATGCCCGGCGGAGCTGGCCTTTGCCGACGGCCAGACGCACGTCTGCGAGCAGGAAGGGATCAACAAGCAGGGTGAAAAAACCCATTACGTCGTCCATGCAGCCCCCCTGAGCAGAACCGAGGAAGCCGTCACCCATGTGATGGAAATGGCGGTCGACGTGACGCGGATCTACCAACTCGAGCAGGAGAAGCTCGAGGCGGAGCGGTTGGCGGCGGTCGGGCAGACCGTGGCAGGCCTCGCGCACGGAATCAAGAACATCCTCACGGGCCTCCACGGAGGCATGTATATCTTCAAGTCCGGTCTTGACCGGGGCGATCAGGGCCGGATCCAGCAGGGATGGCAGATGCTCGACCGGAACATCGAGAAGATCTCCACCCTGACGCGAAACCTCCTGAGCTTTTCCAAGGGCAGGGTGCCTGAGATTCAGATGGTGCGTCCCTCCGACATCGTGCGGGAAGTGGTGGAGCTGTACCGGGATGCGGCCCGGCAGCAGGAGGTGGAACTCAGGGCCGAGATCGATTCTCAGATGGCCCCAGCCCCGTTCGACCCAGAGGGACTCCACACCTGCCTGGCCAACCTCGTGGCCAACGCCATCGACGCCTGCCAGATGAGCGAAAGGCCGAGTTGCGCGGTCACGGTTCGATGCCGGGAGGAGAACGAGGTCATTCTTCTCGAAGTCGAAGATCAAGGCTGCGGCATGGACTACGACATCAAGCAAAAGGTTTTCACCAACTTCTTCACCACAAAAGGGGAAGGAGGCACCGGCATCGGCCTGCTGCTCACCCGCAAGATCATTCAAGAGCACGGCGGCAAGCTGGAGGTGGATTCCTCCCCTGGAAAAGGATCCCTGTTTCGTATGATTTTCCCGAGGAGCCGGCTTCCCAAGCCTGCTCCGAGACCGGAGTCGCCACCAGACCCGGAAGCCCACCCCTCAGAGGCAAAACGGCAAGGATGATGGGTTCGGGTCAGAGGCGGCTCTCAGAGAGGTGACCCATGGAAAAGACGGAGAAGAAAAGAGTCCTGGTTGTGGAAGACGACGAGGACGTCATCACCTATCTCAGCCTGTGGCTTTCAGACCAGGGGTTCGATGTGGACGTGGCCCGGGACGGAAACGAGGCCACCGAGAAGGTCAAGCAGCGCCCGCCGGATCTCGTTACCTTGGACATCGTCATGCCCCAGAAAACCGGAGTCAAATTCTATAAGGAATTCAAACGCGACCCTCGGTACGCCCACATTCCGGTCATCATCATTACCGGGCTCCAGCAGGAGTTCAAACGGTTCATCTCCCACCGCCGCACCGCACCGCCTCCGGAAGGATACATCGCCAAACCTTTCAGCCAGGAAGAGCTGCTGGAAACCATCCAGCGGGTTCTGGGAGAAGGTGCAGGCCAAGCTTGTGGGCAGAAAAAAGGCAATTGCGCCTGAACGCCCGAGGCGGTAATATCCGTATGGTGCCGTAAAGGCACGCTCCTTCGGACGTAGAGTCACGTTCAGGCGAAGCTTTTTGGCCGTCTGCTCCGATCCCGGGGCTCCCCGGGAAAGCTCTCCTCGGCCGCGCGGGAGGCTCCGTATCGCCTCCCGCAGAAGTTCGGAGAAAAACGGCTTCAGATTGACCTCTCTTTCCGCCGGGTCGGGCGACAAGGTCTTGTATCTGCTCGATCCCTCAATGGGGCGTTCCAACCGGTGACCCTCTCCCGAAACGCACGCAACTCTTTCCTCTCATCGCCCCGTCAAAGGAGGCACCGCCCATGGGCCGCGTGACGGCAGCGGTCATCGAGCGAGACGGGAGAATTCTCATCGCCAGGCGCAAGACAGGCGACCGCTTTGGCGGCCTGTGGGAATTCCCCGGCGGGAAGGTCGAGGCTGGCGAGTCGCCCGAGGAATGCCTCCGAAGGGAACTTCGGGAGGAGCTCGGCGTAGAGGCCGAAGTGAAGGAATTCTTGGCCGCAAGCCGGCACGACTATGGCGACTTCGCGGTGGAGCTTCTCGCTTTCCGGGCCGTTCTTGTAACCGAGGACCTCCGCCTGGTCGATCACGACGAGATCCGGTGGGTCCTACCGGAGAATCTGAAGCACTACACGTTCCCCGAGGCTGACGCGCCGATCGTACGTCTGCTAGCCGAGCAAGCCCCACCTGACACAATCTCTCCTCCGGGTCGCGCTCCCGCAGTCAGGTTGGCTGAATCTGAATGAGAAGACCGGATGGAATCGGCTCAGCCCGCCGTGTTGACCTCGGCTGCGATCCGGTCCAGGGCATCCCGGGCTTGGCGAAAAATCTCGGGAAAGGACACAAACCCGTGAATCATGCCGTCATAGCGATAAAGCTTCACAGGCACTTTAGCCTGCCGGAGTTTTTCCGCGTAGGCTTCACCTTCATCCCGCAGCGGGTCAAACTGCGCGGTGATGATCAGGGCCGGGGGCAGGTTGCCGTGGTCCTGCGCGAGCAAGGGTGACGCATAAGGATCGCCCCAGTCCTCCTTCTTAGGCAGGTAATGCGACCTGAACCATTCCATTCCTTCTCTCGTAAGAAAGAAACCTTCTGCAAACTGATTGTAGGATGCGGTGTCCAGACTGGATAGGTTCGTGACCGGGTAGATAAGGGCCTGGCGCACGATTGGGGGTCCCTTTCTGTCCCTGGACAGGAGCGAGACAACCGCAGCAAGGTTGCCCCCAGCACTGTCGCCAGCGACCGAAATCCTCAGGGGGTCCACGCCGATGGCTTCGGCATGGGCCGACACCCATCCCAGGGCCGCGTATGCATCCTCCACGGCCGACGGGAAGGGGTACTCCGGGGCCAATCTATAATCCACGGAAACCACGGCGCAGGAGCATTCGGCTGCCAAGTACCGGGTCACGTTGTCATAGGTGTCAATACCGCCGACGACCCATCCCCCTCCATGAAAGTAAACGATCGCTGGGCGTTTTCCCGCTTCTCCGGCACCGTAAATCCGAATCGGGATTTCCCCTTGGGGCCCCGGGATGAGCCGGTCTTCGACCCACTCAACCTCCCTTCCCTTCGCCCTCGGACTCTCGTTGTACCAAGCGCGCAGTTCCTCAGGCGTCAGTCCGGCAAACGACCGCCTACCAGCCGTGATTTCTATGTACTTCAGAAACAGAGCCGCCCTGGGGTCAAGTTTTCCGTATCGTGTAGTTGCCCATCGGTTTACGAGAACCCCAAGAACCACTGCGACCACAACCAGGCAGCCAAGAATCCCGATGAGAATCTTCTTCATGGACGAGAGACTCCCGTAGCCGATGTCCTGTCTGGGAGCAAGCGAAAACACAGCACTTCTCTGAACGCACTTACACGAGATCTGCCTAAGGGATCAAGGGGAAAATGTCAAACCCAGGGTCAACTCACCCATGATGCCGGAATTCCATAAAACCGGAACAAAGCGTATCTGACCGAGTGGGGTGGGCAGAAACAAAGCCCTTGACAGGCCCCCTTCTGCTGTGTATCGTAAAAAGCACAATCAACATGTCTATCTTGCTATACACATTTTGGTCTAACCTTTAAACACTTTTTTCCTTTCTCCCTGCTAACATGTGAGCGAACCTTCATTCAACTTCAACGACTCACTCGGAGGAAACCCCATGCGATACTCCGCGCTGAAAGGAGAGAAGAAGGAAACTTCTCCCGGTTGCGCTCCAATCAAGTTCCGGCTCGAGAATCCAGGCGCCAAGGCATCCCTAGACATCTGCGCATCCAAGGCTCTGAAGGACAGGAGGTTGCCCGTGAACATCCTACTCGCCAGCATGGTCGCTGTCGCCCTCTTCCTGCCTATCACCAGTCGGCAAGTTTACGGGGGCGAGAAGACGAGAATAGGCGCCGAACAGGCAGGAAACGCCGATGGAGAAATCACTCCTTTCGAGGGCGCAAAAGGACTTGAGTGCCCGAGCGATTACAAGAAAGGGCAGTATCTCCCGAATCCGTACAAGGACGAAAAGCCCCGGTTCCGCATCGACCGCACCAACGTGGCAAAATACGAGAACCGGCTGTCTCCCGGACAGATCGCACGGCTCAAGAGAAACCCAAACTTTTACATGAACGTCTACCCCACACACCGAAATATGGAATTCTGCGAAGAATTCTATGTTGCAACCGAGAAGAATACCCGAACCGTTCGCCTTGCCAATAACCATCTTCTGGAGGGCTTCAACGGAGGGATTCCCTTCCCAGACCCCAAGAACGGGTTGGAGGCGATCTGGAATGTGAAGCGGCCTTACATGGGAGATGACGCAACCGCCACGGAGTGCCGGCGTGTCGTCACGCCCAGCGGCAAGATCAAGAAGACCATCAGGACGACCTATGTTCTCACGTATGACGAGAGACGCCTAAAAACCAAACTCCAAAATCCGGACGCCCTCTCGTACAAGCTTCTCGCCTACTACTCTTATCCCGCAGACGAGGCTGGCACAGCCTACCTCACTTACGGATATTTGGACGATGATCGGCTCGAGGATACCTGGCTTTATCTGCCCACCATGAGAAGGATTCGCAGGGCCCCTACCCTGACCGGGGGAGCACAACTGGACGGAGAAAGCACCATGGACGATCTGGGCTTCGAGTTCCGGGGCCCGATAAACGACTGGACTTGGAAGCTCCTCGGCAAAAGAGAGATGTACATTCCCGTAAACAATTACGACATCTGGGAGGTCGGCACTCCGGACAACGAGGAGTGCCTCCCCCAGGACATTAACCCAGCCCGCCTTCGTTATGAACTTCGCCGGGTCTGGGTGGTCGAGGGAACCGCCCGGCCTGGGTTGAGTCACCCTTACAGCAAGAGGGTTGGTTATTACGATGAAGACACCTGGCTACCCGCCGTGGCCGATCGGTACGACCAGCGGGGCAACCTCTGGCGCATGATCGAATTTTACACGGCCTACGACTATTGCCAAAAGATGAGGGTCGTTCCGGCCATCCTGTACCTCAACCTCGAAACAGGAAGATACGAACTCCAGGGCGGATGTCGTACCCAAGACTCCCTGCTGGGCATGTACGACACAGGCCTGGACGAAAGTCTGTTCACCGTGGAAGCCATGAGGAAAGAAGGAAGGTAGCCTTCGCGCCAGACCAAAATGGCTCCCGGTATCGCATCGCAGCCTTCCACTGCGACAAGCAGCGAGACTGGACTTGCGTAACTGCCATGCCTCCGCTCGCTCATTGCTTGCCCCAGAAGAGAGAAGAAAACCTCCTGCGGCGGACTCGTCCCGTGCGCGTTTACGCCAGGCGAAGATTCAGCGCCTCGCTCAACTGCTGACTTCCCACCCAATGCGAGCCCGGCGAGCGATTCCTGGACACGAATCCTCCCGCGCTATAACGGCAGCCGACGCCTCGATTGAGGCCGCGCATGCCGGTCGCTCAAAACTATTTCCTCCGTCTCAGTCCCCGCAACAGGACGATAGCTCCCCCAGGCAAACCGAAAAGGATCACATAATTCGCGATATCCGAATATCCCCTCCATTCAGCGTTGACGACCGAGGCAGGGGAAGCCCCCCACTGCAGGTCCGATGTCGCAGGATTGCAGTCGTCATCGAACCCATTTCCGGGAATCTCCGTCGCCCCTGGGTTCACATTTGCATGGTAATCGTCGCAGTCCAAACCTTGATTAGGACATCCCTTCGCAGCGAGATACTTAGTGTACCCGTCGCCGTCATCATCGACGCATCTGTGGTCAAGTCTTAACGCGGTTAGGACAGTCTCTCGCTTTAGTCTCACACCGTCCTGCGAGATGCTCATACCCCACCACGTATCGCCTTCCGAAAAATAATCCCTTTGATCCCGAATTAGGCAAGTCTGTTGTAGTTGACTGAGTCGAAAAAAGTTGCTGATGGTCGCGTAAACCCCTTAGAAAAAAAGCTCCTCGCGTGGTATGAATGGGTGTCAGAAGAAAAAACCAAACCACGCAGAGGAGCATGAAAAACATGAGTCTTTCCCGAAGGAAGGTAGCAGCAACGGATCGAATCGTCAACCGGAAAATCGAGGAGCAGTTCACTCTCAAAGATGCCACAGTCTACGGGGGCTACAACCTCTATAGCGACATGGTGGCCCGAAGCGGTCTGGATAGGCTCCTGGAGGAGACCTTTTCGGGGTGGAAGGCTCGGTGGGCCAGGTACAATTTGCCCACGGTCGTTCGGATTCTCATCGACGGATACGCCCTGGGGATGAAGCGGATCTGGCATTTTGCCGACCTTCGGCGGGATGCGCTTTTGTGCGCCAAGCGCGGTCTGGAGAGCCTGCCGGACCAGAGCCTGCTCAGGAAGGATCTTAGCAAACATTTCCACAGCGAGGAGCAGGTGGACAAACTCCGTAAGATCAAGGCCCGACAGGCCCGGGGAGTTCTCAAACGCCTGGGCGGTCCCTTGGTTTTGGAGTTTGATTCCACAGTGGAGACGGTCTATGGCTGCCAGGAGGGCGCCGAGGCGGGCTACAACCCTCACAAGCCTGGGCGACTCTCCTATCAAGTCCAGCTTTGCCGAGAGCGGCGCAGCGGCCTTACCCTCTGGTCGCGGCTTCAGCCAGGCAACTGTGTGAGTGCTACCGATTTTGTCCGCTTCCTGGAACAGAGCTGGCAGGTCCTTCCCCGTCGGTTCCAGCGGCACCGCAAGGGCGCTTTGTGCAAAGTCCTGGTCCGGATGGATAGGGGCTACGCCACAGAGGAAATCTTCCGGTGGCTGGAGAAGCAGGCAATTGGGTACGTGGTCAAGATGAGGATGACCTGTTCCCTTTGGACTCTGCTTTTGTCCCTTTCGGGGGCCGCATACCGAAGGAGGCAGACCGAGGCCGGTCCGATAGAGGTTTGCTCCCTTTGCTGGCACCCGCCCGGCTGGTCCCGCCCTCGTAGAATCGTTATCGTTCGATGGCCAGAAGAGACCGAACGGGCTCAGACCGACCTTTTCGACGCCCTGGGCTATACCTATGCTGCCTTCGTGACCAACCTCGATTGGGACGAACAAGACGTCTGCCGCTTCTACGACAAGCGGGCCGACGTGGAGAACCATATTCAGGAGGCCAAGGCAGATCTGGGCATCGGTCACATCCCGACTCAGAACTTCCATGTGAACGCAGCGGATCTGGAGTTGCGGCTGCTGGCGCACAATCAGCTTCTCCTGTTCTCGCGCAACGTGCTCTGCGAGTCCCAGCCCCGTCCCCGAGCCTCTACGATCCGCAGGAAGTGGCTCGTTATCGCCGGAAAACTTATCCGGGACGGCAGGCGCAGGATCCTCAAGTTGGCGCAAGATCATCCCCTGAAGCATCTGTGGCCTCTGTATCGATTTGAGGTCGCTCGACTATGACAAATTCCCCTTTCCCTGAGGATGTGGCAACCGTCTCCAGGGGAGGGTCTGTCCTAAATCGCCCCAGGAAAAGCCAAAATCAACAGCCAGAGGGCCGCTCCTGACGAAATCGCCGATAGCGGCTCGATTCGGCTGCTCATAGGCTCTCAAAATGCAAAAACAACAGCATGTGTCGAAACAGCCTTGCCTAATTCGGGTTGATATGACGCACATCCCTCGCCGGGGCGAAACTTCACGATCGAAATACCGGGCTGCTCGTAATACCCCCCTATCGTACTGCCAAACCATTTGTTCACGACCATATACGTCATACTGCCGTCTGGATGCGTCTCCCAGAGTTCGTCATAAGTCACCAACTCCATGTCCGAGGACCACTGGAACACGGCGTTCAAGTATTCCCACATTTCCTGACGGGTAAAATTCCTTAGCGTCGTTTCCTCATACACTGCGCCGTCTTCTCCAACCCCATCCTCCCCTGACCCTTTCACGGCCCAGTAATTGATCACCGTGCGATAATTCCCGGCGTTGACCTTTAAGATTTCCCGAGCTGTTTCCACACGGGTCGCCTCGTCGGCCGCCCGGTCGCAACAATGCACAGGGTCCAATGTCCTCGCACACTCCTCCGGCCCGAAAATATCCGCTCCCGCCTCTTTGGTGGCAGGGACAAGAATAAGCCCCAAAGCAATCAGAAAAACAGAAACACGCCTCATCGCATTGTCCTCCCACGCTTGATGTATTCCTGACATCATAGCTCTCGAACCAAACGTTAAGAGAAACCAACTCCTGCTGCTCTTTCCCTTGGACCCCAGCATGCACGCCTATCCTCCTAATCGGGCGTCCCGGGATTACAGTCATCATCGATCCCGTTACCCGGAATCTCTCGCACCCCAGGGTTGATCTCCGCAACAAAATCGTTGCAATCCAAACCTGGGTTGGGACAACCTGTAGCGGCACTGTATTTCGTGTAACCGTCACCGTCCTCGTCAAAGCACCGTCCGGTCAGACCGAATAGATAGATGTACATCTCTCTGGAGCTCCTTATGTCCCCCTGCCAGATCGGAATGTTCCACCAGCTGTCCCCTTCGGTGAAATAGTCCCGATGATAAGAGGCACAGCCTTCCCCAGGACGGAACTTCACGATCGACATTCCCTTTTGAATGAAAAACGCTGTCCCAAACGTTCCTGACCATTCGATCGTGGCCATATAGGTCATGCTGCCGTCCGGATGGGTTTTATACAGCTCGTTCCTAATCGTGGTGTGCTTGTCCATTGGGAATCCGAATGGTGAGCCCCCATAGACGGCTTGCAGGTATTCCAGCATTTCTACACGGCCAACGTTCGTGAGAACAGGTTCCTTGTATACGACATCCTCAGCCCAATAGTTAATGACCGATTGATACGTTGTGCTGTTAACCGTCACAAGAGCACGGGCCGTAGCCAGCCGGGCAGCCTCATCAGCAGGGCGAGAGCACCCGGGCTGGATTTGCGCCCACGCCTCTCCTGCTGACAGGAGAAAAAACCAAAGAGCCACCACGGATAAACCAAACCCCCTTTTCATAGTGCGCCTCCTCTCATGAAGGTCCTCTTCTCAAGCTGCCGGCCTCTCCCAACTAAAAGTAAAAAAATGTCTATCCTGGATAAATGGAGCTTTACTTTTACTTTAAGGGCAACACCCTCCTTGCGTCAAGTTAATTTTATAAACAATTTTTTTTACGCTTTCTCAATTTTTTGACTGCGGATTTTTCTCCCAAGGCGAGCCCTCTCCGCTCTTATGGAGGCAGGAGTCTCAACTTCTCTGGAGGTCGAAATTTGTTCAGCGTCGCCTGCAGAAGGAACTTCAGACCGGAGCTGACCAAGTGTTTTTTCAGGTATCTCTGAAGCTCCTCGTTCGTCGCGAATTTTCTGATTTCCCGCTCCTGATTCCGACGGGTCTGACTTGTGACGCGCCTCATGAGCTTCGCATATTCATCCAGAGCGGCCGTCCTCTTTAGGTCCGAAAGCAGAATGGCTTTTGCCAAGAGCCTTCCGGAGAGAGCTGCTGCATCCTGGCCGACACCCCTGACCCCATCCATCAGGCCCGCTGCATCGCCAGCCATCAAGATCCGCCCTTTGCCCAACCAAACCTTGTCTTTCGATTTCATGTCAATGGTCGTCAAATACTCCTCTTTCTGGACGATCCGGCCCTCCATGTTGAACTTCTTGCGCACAAACTCGTAAAATAGCGTTTGCCGCTCAAGAAGATCACCGCTCGTGCATCCCGTCCCCACGACCCAATAGTTTTTCCCGTCCTCCAGGGTCTTTGTGTAGATCCAGGCGAACATGGCGTCGCTGAATCTCAGATCCCAGAACTGGTAAAGGGTATGCGGATCCAGGTCCGCTTTTCCGTCGAGGTAGTAGTTCATGCCCCCGCCTGCCGTTTTTTCCAGAAAATCCTGCGGCCGGAGCTTTCTCCTCATCGGGAGCGAACTCAGACCCGTTGCATCCACCGCATATCGGGCCTTGATTTGTTCAGGCTCCTTTCCCCTGGAGGCAACGGTGACCGTCACCCCGTCTTGGTCTTCAACGAAATCCAGAAATTCACACTCATCCCTAAATTCGGCCCCGTTCTCTTGGGCAACCCCGTTGAGCCAATGGTCAAAGGTCTTGCGCAGGTAGTTCAAGACAGAAAACCGCGCCCCCAGAGAAGATCCGTCGGGGAAATACATCCTGGTCCGAGTGATCTGAACCTTACAGAGGCGATCCCTCGGGATCTTCTCGCCCAGGATCTTCTCGAAATACTTGAACTGAATCCCGGAGCAAGGCTTCGTCCTAGGGGTCTTGCACTTTTCCACGAAAAGCGTCCTGAGTCCTCCTTTCGCCGCGAATTTGGCCGCCACCGAACCACTGATTCCCCCTCCTGCAATAAACAGGTCGTACGATTTCACGCCGTTCCCCCTGTGAGCGATTTCTCGATGCCCCACCGGAATATCTCATTCGAGGATGTACACAATGGCACTGCCTGCATCGGGATTCCTATTTGACAGAGACCACCGGACACGGCGCTTCCAGGATGACATGCTGAGCGGTGGAACCCAGAATCAACTTCCCCACCTTGGACCTCATCCTGACTCCGATCACGATTTCGTCGATGGCCTGCCGCCTCGCGAACTCGACGAGGTAGGGGCCGGGCTCCATGTTGCAAATGACGAGGTGAGTCTCGCAACGAAAGCCTTCCGTCTCGACGGATCTCCGCAGCTCGTCCATTTCCTGCTGGTCCAGCTTGTGTTTTTTCGCTGGCAGATCTGTAACCTTGGCATGCAATACGTGAATGACTTCGGCGCCAAACGCCTTTGCGTGCTCCTGAGCCAGCCTTACAGCCCTCTTCGCTGCGTCGGAGCCGTCATAGCCAACAAGGATCTTCATGTGCCCTCTCCTTCGCTTTTTCCGTCAGGACAGAACGCTGAATCTCCAACCGGAACTCTCCTCTCCCTTGGCAAGAAAAGTTCCCTGCAGAGGGCAGGGCCTCCCTAGACTGCCAAAAGCAAGTCCCGTCTTCCGCTTCCGAGCGGATTTCTTGAGATCAAAGTGGCACCCCATCCTACTGTTTCTTTTTGCGACAAAATGGGGTAGCATTTTGGTTGAGTGGTCAACAAGTTTCTTAATCATCTGGTCAACCCTTCTTTCATTTTGTATTGTATTCCTTCGAGGGTGTCAACAAAAAAACTTGGCGAGGTGAAAGGGAGGCCTGACATGGTCCGGACGTTGAAGTCCTTTTGTCGCTTTTGCCATGTATTCTGCGGGGTTGAGGTGGATGTGGAAAACGACCGCGTCGTGGCGGTGCGTGGGGATCCGGACAATGCGGTTTCCCGGGGGTACACTTGCCTGAAGGGCCGGGCCGAGATGGAGCGCCTGTACCATCCGGAGCGCCTTCTTTCCTCCAGGAAGCGGATTGCGGGCGGATGGCAGGAAATCGCTGCGGAGAAGGCCCTGGATGAAATCGCGGAGAAGCTGGCCCAAATTGTTGACCGGCACGGGCCCAAAGCTGTGGCCGCTTACGCTGGGTGCGGCGCACACCGCTCCTCTGCGGGTGGTCCTCGGTTCGTGAGCAAGTGGATGGAGGCTCTTGGCTCGCCACGTCTTTACACCTCCTTTACGATTGACTCTCCCAGCCTGTTGGTTGCCTACTTTCGCCTTTTCGGTGCCGTCGTCCCCCTCAACCTGCTGGACATCGTCCACGCGGACGTGGCCATGTTCGTGGGCACAAACCCTGTTGTTTCCCACATGCCGAACATTCCCCAGTCGAACCCGGTCAGCCGGGTGCGGGATGCGCAGCGGAGAGGCATGAAGATGATCGTCATGGACCCCCGGCGCTCCGAGCTGGCCCGGATGGCCGATCTTCACCTTCAGGTCAAGCCAGGAGAAGACGCCACGCTCCTCGCCGGAATGATCAAGATCATCATCGAGCGGAAGCTTTTCGACAGGGAATATGTCGACAATTACGTGAGCGGCCTAGAAGCGCTGTATGAAGCGGTCAAGGACTTCGACCTGCCGTACGTGTCCAGGCGCGCCCAGGTCGAGGAGACTTTGGTCGAGAAAGCTGCCGAGATGCTCTGCGCGCCCAAACGGGGCGGCGCGGTAAGCGGGACAGGAATTCACATGGCACGGCATCAGAATCTCACGACCACCCTTGTGATGATCCTGAACGCCCTGTGCGGCCGTTACGACCGCCGGGGCGGGTTTGTCCGCAACGAGGGCCCCCTCGGCTTCGAACTTCCGGAAGGAATGGGGCCCGTCCCCTTGCCGCTCTATCCTGGGCCGGTCTCTCGTGTCCGAGGGATCAAGGCTACGCTCAGCTTCCTGGGCTTCTATACGGAAATGCCCACGAACACCCTCACAGACGAGATCCTCACGCCTGGAGACGATCAGATCCGAGCCCTGATCGTGGTGGGGGGGAATCCCGCTCTCGTGCTGCCAGACGAGGTCTCGACGGTTCGCGCTCTCCAATCCCTCGACCTCCTCGTGGTGAACGACCTCTTCCTCTCGGCAACGGCAAAATTCGCCCACTACGTACTGGCGGTCAAACATCCTTTCGAGCGTGCCGATTTTCCCCAGATGATGGACATCTCCTACCCGTTTCCTTTCGGTCAGTACAGCCCACCCCTCGTGACCGCGCCGGACGGCGTGATAGAGGACTGGGAGGTTCTCTGGGGGCTTGCCGACCGAATGGGATTGAAGCTGAACATCCCCGGCATTCCGGCGGACCGGAAGCCTACCACGGACGAACTGTTGAACGGCCTGTACGCATCAGCCCGCATCCCCCTGGACGAGATCCGGCGATACCCCGGCGGCCACGTCTGGGGTGAGCGTGAAACCAAGGCAGGGGGTGTCATCCCCAATATGATTGGCCACGAGGATCGAAAGATCGCCGTGGGCCATCCGGAAGTGATCGCTGAATTGCGCCAGGTGCGATCAGAGCCTCTCCTCGACGAGGGCGGCTACGAGCTCCACGAAAAGGCGGCTTTCCGACTCATCACCTACCGCATGCATGAGGTCTACTGCACCCAGGGCCAGAATCTGCCCTCCCTGCGCAGGAAGCGCTCCTTCAACCCCCTCCTCATGAACCCGAAGGCGATGGAATCCCTCGGGATCCAAGACGGCGACAAAGTGAGGATCGACAGCGGCTTCGGTCACGTTGAGGCCATCGTGGAGGCCAGTGAGGATATCCCGCCCGGAGTCGTAGCTCTCGCATTCGGATGGGGGGATCCCTCGGACCCCCGCGACCTTCGCGAAAAGGGATGCAACGTCCAGCGACTGATCCCGGACGACCAGCGATATGACCCGATCACAGGCCTCGCCATGCAGACGGCCATACCGGTGAACATACTCCGAAACATTCCCTAGACTTCCGGGCCCATCGCCCGCTGCCGAGCGTCCCCGCCGGAAACCCGGCGGACCCAGCTGGCTTGACATAGGCAAAGGAGACTGCTACAGGCTTCCTTCATTCCGATCTTACGAAACTGGTATCTTCCGATTCTAGGAATTCCTGGAGGGTGGAACAATGGCGCAGGATCTGTTTGTGCAGAGACCCATTGAGATCAAGGGCCGACGCATAAAGAATCGCATCGCCTACGCGCCCATGGTCAGTGCGACGGCGGAGGACGGCAGAATCGTGGACAAGACCTTGGCCTTTTACGAAGCCAGGATCAAGGGCGGAGTGGGGCTCTGCATGGTAGAGGGAACCAACGTAAGCCCCGACCAATTCCGCGAATTCATGCCGCAGATGACCTTGCACGAGGACGAACGGGCTGAGTCTCACAAGGCGCTGGTGGACCTCATCCACTCCTACGACTGCCACGCAAGCATCCAGCTCGCCCATGGCGGATTGATGGCTGTTACGGCCCGCATTCTGTTCCCGGACTTCATGCCCCAAGTCCCCACGCCGCCCCACTACGCGGAACGGCCTTGGATGCCCGTTTCCGGGATCGATCTTCTCAAGGACCCGAACTACGTGGCCGAGGCGATGAGCACCGAGAAGGTCCGCCAGACCGTTATGGAGTTCGCCCGTGCGGCCGAGAGGGCCAAGAGATTGGGCTACGACTCGGTGGAAATCCACGGCGCCCACGGCGTCCTCATAGGCAACTTCCTTTCGCCTTTCTACAATCTCCGCACCGACCGATACGGGGGCAGTCTGGAACGCCGCATGCGCTTTTGTCTGGAGGTCATCGAAGAGACGCGAAAAGCCGTCGGAAAGGACTTCCCCATTTTCATCCGCCTTTCCGTAGACGAGATGCTCGGGGATCTCGGCAACTCCGTTGCGGATTACACCTCCTATATCATCCCCAGGCTCGTTGAGGCCGGGATCGATTGCTTCGATGTCTCCATGGGGTCGGTTCAGCACGTGCCGGACGGGATGTTCCCCTCCCTCTATTATCCTCGCGGTTATTTCATGTACCTTGCGCGGCTGGTCAAGAAGATCGTGCCTGTGCCGGTCATTGGAGTAGGCCGCATCAACAGCATGCAGCAGGCAGAGTTTCACCTCCGTAGGGGCGACTGCGACATCGTCTACATGGGACGCCAGCTATTCGCCGACAGCGAAACCCCGAGGAAGTTTTTCGAAGGGCGGGCAGAGGAGACGAGGCGCTGCCTGGGCTGCCTGCAAACGAACGGGGCGCACATCTGTATTCCCTGCACGATCAATCCGGACGTGGGCAATGAACTCTATTGCGAGCAAAAGCCTGCGGAGCGGAAAAAACGGGTCGTGATCGCGGGGGCGGGCGCTGCCGGCATGGAGGCCGCCAGGGTCGCCGCAGAGAGGGGTCACGAGGTCATCGTCCTCGAGAGGCGCCCCTTCACCGGCGGTACGGTCCGCATTCTGGGTAACACAACGCTGATGCACGAGTTCCGCAATCTGAATCAATATCACGCCCACGAACTCAAGCGCCTCGGCGTTGATGTGCGAACCGGTGTGGAAGCCACTGCAGACAGCATCGCCGCCCTGAAGCCCGATCTTGTTCTCGTCGCCTGCGGAGCCACGATGACCATCCCGGACGTGGCCCGAGGCAAACCGTTCGTCCTCACCCACGTGGAGGCCCTCGAAGACAAGTTTAAGCTCGGCAGAAGGATCATGATCTACGGTCTTGGGTACGGCGCGGAATTGGCCATAGCCCTGCACGACGAGGGGCACGAGGTCACCCTAGCCGGCCGAGGGAACACCGTGGCTGCGAACCTCTCTTCCCTGATCCGTCGGCAGTATCTCATGCGGAAGCTCGACCCCGACATCGACTTGCCCATGAAGGACATTCTGAACATACGCCTTCTGAAGAACGCTGAACTCGTGTCCGTCGAAGACGACGGCTGGGTCACCCTGAAGCGAAAGCAGAACCACCAAGAAGAGGAGTGCAAAGTCCAGGTGGACACACTCGTCATCTCCCTGGGCCGAAAATCGAACAATGGACTGCTTGCCGACCTGAAACAGAAAGGCATCGAGGCCATCGCGATCGGAGACGCGAGGACCGTCGGGGAAATCTATCGAGCGATCGAAGACGCGAGGTCGACCGCAAGGCGCATCTAGGCCGAGCCGGCTTCTAGAGGCCGCGACGCCCAGCCTCCCGGATCACGCCCGCTTCCATCATGTGAAACATCGATGGGGAGGCGCCGGTCGTCTGGCCCGCGTCCACCACCAGCGTGTGGCCCGAGATGTAACGCGCCTCGTCACTGGCGAGAAACAGGAGCGCGTTGGCGATATCGATCGGCAATCCGGCGATGCCCAAGGGGGACATGTACCGGATCGCCTCCTCGGCTGCTTTTAGATTGGATGGATCCCCCGTGATCACGTCGGCCGTCATGGGGGTCGCGATGTTCCCTGGAGCAACAGCGTTGACCCGGATCCGGTGTTGGGCAAGCTCCGAAGCGACCGATTTGGTCAACCCAACCACGGCGTGCTTGGCCGCCGTGTATGCGTGGGAGCCCAGACCGCCTGTGATACCCGCCGTGCTCGACAGGGAGAGGATGCATCCGGACTGCCGGGGGATCATGACCCGCGCCGCATGTTTCATTCCGAGAAAGACGCCCCGCAGGAGGACGGCGATCGTGAGATCCCAGGCCTCCACGGAAGTGTCCTTGATCGGCCCGATCGCCCCGACGATGCCCGCGTTGTTGATCATGCAGTCGAGCCGACCGAACACGCTGACAGCCATGTCCACGGCGGCCGAAACGTCCGTCTCCTGGGTGACGTCGGTGCGGATAAAACGCGCCCTTTCGCCCAACTCGGCTGCCAGGGTCTCCCCCACCCCTACTTGCAGGTCGGCGAGGATCACCGATGCCCCCTCTTCCACAAACCGCCGCGCCGTCGCCTGCCCGATCCCGCATGCCGCGCCCGTGATGACCGCGATCTTGTCCTTCAGCCTGTCCCCCATCCGAGTCTCTCCCTATCCTTATGCGCCTCTTTGTCGGCCCACCCTCTCCCCTTCTTCCCTCGCTTTTCCAACCCAGAATCCTCATACATAGTCGTCGGTCAGCGGCAGCACGTCCGGGTGCATGAGATTCGCAGGATCGAAAGCCGCCTTGGTCTTCTTCAGGATCTCAAAATACTTCCCCCACAGAGGCAGGTGGTATTCGCCAGCCCCAAACATGTTTCTCCACAGGCTGCCCCCGAACTTCAGCAGGAGCCGGTTCGTCTTGTGAATCATTGTGGTCGCCCGCTTCACCTCTTCCGGATTGCCCTGGTCCCACCAATAGTCGAACTCGCACGGCCCGCATCGTCCGTATGGCAGAGGTCCCTGGACCGCCGTGTCGGTCATGGCGTGTTCTACCGTGACCGTCGGATCCGAGGTCTTCCAGTACTTCTGAACGAGTTTCTCGTATTCCAAGGCGATCGCCGGGAGGAGATCCATTTTCACCTGAGCCGCGGTCCACTGAAAGGCTCCCTTGTAGCTCCCTGCGAAGTTGTCCCGGATCCCCAGACTCATTTTGAGAGGATCCGTTGACATCATTTCCGCCATTTCCTCCCCAAACATCCTCGGATCCATGATGAACATCCCGTGCTTCTCAAGGATCGCCTTCAGAATCTCTTTTTTGATGGCGACCTCCTCCGCGTCGAAGCCGGACACCATCAGGGCCAAGGGGTGTCTTGGAGCCATATTCAGCGCGTCCTTGATGCTTATTCCTTCTATTTTCGAAGCAAGGCCCAAGGCAAATGCCCCGGGATGGCCTTTGTACATGAATTCCGTTATGTTCTCCCTGGCCACCTCGTAGGTCGCATCGATGATCTTGCGGAACGCCTTGTGGGTGTCCTGTTCAAAAGACGCGCCGGTCAGCAGTTCCTCCAGCTCGACCACGTTGTCGTATTCCGGGTACAGCTTGGCGGTCAGTTCGGTGCAGATGCCGAACTGACCGTCCGCGTTGAAGAACATGCCGTTGATCTCCGGTCCCGGACCATATTGGATCGGCAGATTTCCGACGCCGGGGATAGCTCCAGGGCCCAGTTCCAGGACATCCCCGTTGGGCAGCACCCAGGTCATCTTCACCGTGAGTTCTGTAGCATTGCCATGCTTGGCAGCCGTTCCGGGTGCCCCCCGTGCCACATAGTTGGACAGGAGCGACACGCTTCCCAGGGTCAGCGGCAGAATCGGCTTGAGGTGAACCCCCTCTGTCGCTTTGTGTTTGACCGCCTCCCACCAGATATATCGCATTCGGACGGCAGGGCTCACGGTCACCGTCATGGCTTCCTCGTCGATGGTGCACACCTTGTCCATTCGACGGAGATCCACCAGAATTCCGCCCTTGCGCGATATGGTGAGGCCACCGTGGTTGAAGCCGGTGGTCTGAGGCACGACCGGGATGCCGTACGCGTATGCGATGCGCAGGATCTCCTGAATCTGTTCTTTGGATTCTGGCAAGACGACCACGTTGGGACGTTCTCCTGAGAAGATCGTGAAGTCCCGCCCGTAGGAAATCAGATCCACAGGATTGTCGCTCACCCAGTCCTCGCCCACGCACGCCTTGAGTTTTTCCACCACCTCCTTCAGGTTGTCCACGGTCAGTCCGTTTGCCCCTTCCGGCACTCTCGGAGGCTGCCAACCCCTGTCCTCCTCCTGCAGAATCCTTCCCGGGTTTAGAATGTTCTCCGGATCCAGGAAGCCCTTAATATGCTTTAGCACGGGAAGATGATTCGGAATCCTTTTATAGATTTCCCTTCCCAGCGAGCCATGGGGCCGATCAAAGAATGCCCCCAGATCGGCCAGAGACAAGTTCAATCTCTCCAGGGTCTCTGAGCAATCCTGCTCGCAGAACCAGTCGTATACAGCGTACATTGCCCGTCCGCGATCCACAGAGACCAGAATCTTGCCCAGATCTTCAGGATTGACCCCGGCCGCCTCCGCCGCCTCCTGGACCCTCTCATCCAAGTCCCTTGCGCGATCGAATCGAGCAAAAAAGGCCGTGTGGTTCGGGCTGGCCTCCATCCAGCACTCATCAAGTTGCTTCGTCATGGCCGGAACAAGCCTGTCCTCGCGCGAGCCGCGATACCTCTCCAACAACTTGCCCACTCTGTCCCGATTGTGGGAAACGAGCCTTTCTCGACCCTCGAACCCCACGACCAGGACCCAAGCGGGAAAGCTGTCGCCTGGCTCTGCGAGAAGCCGTCGCAGGCTCGCACGGCTCATGGCGAAATATTCCACGCCCAATTCTGTTCTCGGGACCTCCTTCAAGACCTTGAACACTTCATCGATCCCGTCGAAGCCGTAAACGAGACACGACCTGACTTCGCAAACCGGCCAGAGCATAATCGAAGCCCTTGTGACCAGACCGAAAATGTCATCTGCACCCACGTGCCACTGGGAAAGGTTCGGTCCCCCCTCGTTCCGACCGTCCGCCGCCTCCTCATTGAAACCGTGGGTGCCTGTTTTCAGCACGTCACCATCCGCCAAAACGACCTTCATGTTCATCAAGGGATAGTCGGGAAACTTGGTGATCCCCTTTCCCACGGACCGAGCCACGATCGTTTCGACCACCGAGAAAGAGTTTGCCGCCACAGGAGCGTACGTTTTGACGCCCAGGGGCTTCAGCGCCTCTTTCAACTTCCCCCACGTCACGCCGCGCTCGATGTGGGCAACGAGATTCCGGGTGTCGATCCTTTCCACCCTGTCCATGCGGGAAAAATCGACCAGAATCCCCTTGCGAAGGAGATCCTCGGGCAGAGCATACCGATTCGGGCAGGTTAGAATGCCCACGCGCCGTTCCCGGGCCAGTCTCACGATGGCCTGCACCTCCTCCGTTGTGCCGGGGCAAACCCGGATCCATTCCGGCATTACGGCCCCTGCTCTCAAGAACTTCCGGGCTGCCTCCGGCCCGACTGCAACGTTTTCCCCTCCCACAATAGCCTCAAGTCCCTCGACCAAGGTCTTGCCCATCATCCACCCCCGTGCTGCCAGCGTCCAAGTCTCTTTCATTCTCTCGGAACTTTTCACCCTTCCGAAGTTGACTCAACGTAAAATAATTTAGTTGACCCCTCAATCAAGAAAGAATATAATTGCCCTCGATCGGTTGTCAATCTCTCCGGCTCTTCTGGTTCCTCCCGGGGATTCCCTTTCGGAGAAGCGGGAGTGCCACGGCACCTAAAGGGAAAAACGAGGAGAAGACATGGCAGGCAAGACCGAAATCAGCCAAATCCGAAGAGAAGAACTGACCCAGGCGGCCCTCAAATGCATTGCCCTGAAGGGGTACGATCGCGTCACATTGGATGATGTGACCAAGGAAGCGGGGCTCTCAAAGGGAATCGCTTCCTACTACTTCAAGAACCGCCAAGAACTGCTGATCTCCGTGATCCGCAAAATGTGGGAAAACGTGGTCAGGTTCACCAGGGAAATCTGGGAATTGGCCGACCCAATCGACGATCCGGAAAAGGTATTCACTCTGATGCGTGAGCACTATTCGGATCCCAGAACAGACCTGGTCGCGATGATCAGGAACGGGGTCAGGCTTCTCTTTTCGATCTTTGACGAAAACCCGTACGTCTTGCGTGTCATCGCAGAATTCTGGTGTCAGGTGCCCCGAAACGAGATGATCACAGAATTGAACAACTCCATGCAGGCATTCCTGATGCGCACGATGGCCATCATCGTCCAGGAAGGCGCGAGGCGCGGGATCTTTGTGAAGAAGAACCCCGAAGTTGCCGCTTACGCGCTCATGTCCACCGTGGTCGGATTCGCCTTCAACCATATCATCAACAAGGGAACGCTGGAAAGCAAAAAGCTGGAAAAGGAGCTTTGCGATCTGATCCTGGGCTATCTGCTCAAGTGACAAGACAAAATCGGCAAACGCAGGGGCCGCCTCAATTCGCAACAAAAGCCAATGGAGGATGGAATGGATCTCAATCGACCCTACTGGAACATGGAAATCGAGCCAAAGCTGAATACGCCGGAAATGCGGAAGATCCAGAATGATCTCCTCGTCCGAAACATTCAGAGGATGTATGACGCGATTCCCCTCACGAAGAAGCGGATGGACGATGCGGGAGTCAAACCTTCTGATATTCGCTCCCTCGAGGATCTGCGAAAGATCCCGGTTTACGGGCAGCCAGAAATGAGGCAGCTCCTTGCGGACGTCGGCTTCGATATGAAGGAAATTCTACGCATGCTCATGGGGAAATCCGTCGACGATATTTATGTCATGGCGGCCACATCCGGCACGACGGGCATCCCGACCCCCTATCCTCTCGTCCGGGCTGGATTGCCCAGGATGCGAGAAATCAACAACCGGATGATGTGGCGCTGCGGCGTCCGCCCCGGGGACAAGCTCGTTCTAGCCTTTGGCTTGAGTATGTTCCTGGCAGGCACGCCCACCCTGCTGGCCATGGAGGATTTCCCAGGGATTACGATCATCCCAGTGGGAGCCGAAGCCGGAACGACTCGGATCATCAACTTTGCACGTCTCTTTGGCGGAAATGTGCTCATGTGCACACCTTCCCTGGCCCTGCATCTGATCGAGAAGGCCCCGGACATCATGGGAGAAAGCGTGAAGGCTCTTGGATTCAAGATCTTGATTTGCGGCGCAGAGCCCGGCGCGGGCATCCCGGAGGTCCGGAAACGGCTTGAGACAGAATACGGCGCCAAACTCTACGACATGGGCGCGGGCATTGGAGTCTCCTGCGACTACCCGGAATACCAGGGCATGCACTGGATCGCAGACGACATGGTCTACTACGAACTCGTCGATCCAGACACGCGCGAGAACGTCCCTCTCGAGGACGGCAACACCGGACTCGGGGTTTTCACTACGTTGGACGGCGAGGGCGCCGGCATGCTCGGGTTGCGCATGACCATGGGCGACGTCCATCAGGTTTTCACTTCTCCCTGCCCTTGTGGGAAATCCGGCTTCCGGTACAAGATCGTGGGCAGGACCGATGACATGCTCAAGGTGAAAGGTGTAATGGTGTACCCGGCCCAGATCAAGGACGTGATAGAGTCCTTTGTCCCCCGCACAACCGGAGCTTTCCGCATTCTTTTGGATGAACCACCTCCCCGGGTCGTACCTCCCCTGAAGCTAAAAATTGAGCACGGCGAAGGGGTCACAAAGGAAGCCCTTGAGGAGTTGCAGAAGCAAATCGAGGAAAAGATGCATCAGGCTGTGAAAATTCGGCCTCGCATCCAATGGGTTGGGCCCATGACACTCGATCGCTCCGACAAGAAGACCCAATACATCGAAAAGCTTTACGAGAAATAGAGACCGTAAACCCCTTGGCAGGAGGGACTTATGGCTGGTTCCAAGATCACGATTATCGGTGCGGGTCTCTCTGGTCTCGTCGCCGGCATCAATTTATGCCGCGAAGGGTACGAAGTCGAAATCTGGGAAGGGGCCAAGTCCCTGGGCATGCTCGAGGATTTTCATCCTTCCATCCATGCAACCCCCATCGATCCCGTAAGGGTATCCCAGTACATCGGGATTGACATTACGCCTTGCTTCACCCCGGTCAAGCGCTTCCGCATGATTGTGGAGAATGAGAAATTCGATCTGAACCCCGCGAACTATTACCTCGTCGAAAGGGGCGGCCGCAGGACATCTATCGATACCTACCTGTACAACATCGCCGTGGACATGGGGGTCAAGGTTCTCTTCAACCACTACGTTCGCCACCTGGAGGACATCCCTGAACGGGCCATCGTAGCCACCGGATTCAACAAGGAAGGGATGGAGGCCATAGGCGTCCCCTACCAAGTCGGCACGGGAGTCTATGCTCGCAAGAAACTCGACGATCCGAGGTTCGAAGGTGCTCTTATGGGGTGGTCGGGGAAATACTCCACCGACTACGGCTACCTATCCGTCGCCAATGACCTCATGTTTTTCCTCGTCTTCACCCGGTACCCGATGACGGATGAGAATATCGAAGAGTGCAAACGTCACCTGGAACAGACCGAGGGTCTAACGTTTCCCAGGTGGTCCAAGCACTCCGGCCATATCCCGGTCCTCGGCAAGAAATCCCTCAGACTGTTCAAGGGGAATCGAGTCCTTACAGGCACCATCAGCGGCATGATCGATCCCGCCGGCATGTTCGGCATCCACGGCGCCCTCATGGCGGGGAAGATCGCGGAGCTGGCTTTTACGGACACCGAAAGGGCGCTGGAAGACTTCAAACGATTCAACAGGAGTTATCAGCGGGTGCGCATCGTCTCTGCGGCCATGCGGAGAATGCCCATGCGCCTCCCCATGGCTCATCTTATGCTCCGCTTCCCTCGCTTGATGCTCCCCCTCCTCAAGATGATAGACGACGGAATACCCGGTTACGAGGGGCACTGGGCCGTAGACATGATGAAGGGGAGAACAAAAGTGCAGGGCTAGGACACCGTGAAGGGTACCCCGCAAGGGGCACATCCGGAACCTCCTCAACCGCAGATCGGACGAACGCCGATAGGGCTGTGGACCCTTCTCGCATAAGAGGTTTTTTCCCTCGCAAACCTCATGAGGATGTATCGCAATGAGTCATTACGATGTCATTGTGGTCGGCGCAGGGACAGCAGGGCTTTTCTGCGCGAATTTTCTGGCCCGGTTCGGCAAGAAGGCCTTGCTTCTTGAGCACAACTACCAGCCCGGAGGCCTCACAGGCGGCTTCTGGCGAAGGAAGTTCTACTTTGACGCAGGGGACCAATCCTTCGAATCCGGCGGAATCATGATGCCTCTCTTGAAAAAGCTGGGGCTCTATCGCCGCGAGGACTGGGAGTTCGCAGACTATACGATCGCATATGACCGCGGCTCCGTCGTGATGAAGGACCAGAAGAAAGCCCTCAGCGAACTCCTCGACCTTTTTCCGGAGCAACGACAGGAAATGTCGCGACTTTACTCCGAGATGATTCGCTGTGCGAACGTGATGGGTTCCCTTTCGAACGATAGAAACTCGCCGATCGACAAAACCGGATTCGAACGCCTCCGTTCCATCATCGATCTCGGACGGACGTTTGTCCTGAACCGGGAAATGATGAAAGAAATGATGTCGATGACGATACCGGATCTCTACAACCGCTATCTTCCCCCTTCCGACTTCCGGGATCGTATGACCCACCTGGGATACCGAAACATGCCGGTTGCCATGGGGGCCGGTTTTTGGTTCACTTGGTTCGAGGATTACTGGCACTACAAAAGGGGCCTTCAGGCCCTGATGAACGATTTAGCCGCTCATTTTGTCCGCCAGGGCGGCGTAATGCACTGCAGCCAGACGGTCGATCGCATTCTCGTTGAGAGGAACAAAGCCTTCGGCGTAAGAACAAAGGATGGAAATACCTATGAAGGCAAGTCCGTTGTCTATGCAGGCACTCTGCAGCGGCTTTACACGGAACTGATCGAGGCGCATCTTTTGGATCCTTACCTCATCAGACAAGTCAAGACAGCGCCTCTGTCGGAGCCGCTCGTTGCGCTCTATCTCGGCGTGGACATGACCGATCAAGAACTTTCCCGGTACCTCAAAACCCATCACACCCTGTACTTCCCCGATGGCCCCGTCCCTGATTACGACGACATCCACAACGAGCGAATGCACGAGACTGCCTTCACCGAAATCACCTGGACCTCCAAGCACTGCAAGGATCTTGCACCCCACAACAAGAATTCCTTGGTCCTGCAAACCTTTACCTCCTACAACTGGATGGACAAGTGGGGTGCGGGAGGAGACGACTTCAAACGACCCCCGAAATACAAGGACCTCAAGGCCCTGGTGGCGAAGCAGATGCTGGAGACAGCGTGTCGGTACATTCCCGTGCTCAAAGACCGGATCGTGTATCAAACCCTGGGGACGCCCCTCTCCACGATTCGTTTCACCCTGAACCCTCAGGGGGCTTCTTGCGGCTGGAGCCTCGCTTTAGGCCAATCCTACCTGCAGGACAAGTGGCTCTCCCTCACCACGCCCATTGATCGCCTCTATTCCATCGGCCACACCACATTTTGGCCCGGAGGCGTACCCATGGCCGCCCTATCCGGTTTCTTGGTGGCCCAGATGATCAAGCACGAAGAAAAGCTCCTCTTCCTGAGAAGCGCGGCCCGTCGTCTGATGCGCAGCCGACGGATCCCAGCGAGGTGACGGGGATTCGACCCCGCAGCAAGCGTCCGCTCTTGCCGGGCGAGTCATCCGCCTCGGCCTTCTCTTCCACGCTTTCTACATCGCGATCGAGTCGACCAGCGCGAGCGATCTCTTTGTTGACTGATCAACCAAAATCATGGATAATGGGTCAATGCCGTGCACCCGAGGCCAACTCGGCGCCTGTCAAGCTAAGGGGCCGAACGGGCCTCAAGGAGAGAGAATCCGGTTGGGCGAAAAGCGGCAAAGGGAGGACAAGAATGGCAAAGAACGCCAGGGTTTCCCAGAACATAAAACCCCTCATGGAATACCGGAACATGGCCTGGAAGTGCTGGAAGTGCGGGTTCTGCCGGATGACCCATCCGGACGAACAGAAGGCGCTCAAGTACTCCAACAACTGCCCCCGCGGCACGCGCTTTCGCTTCGAATCCTTTTACGGGACTGGGACGCATGAGATCGTGCGAGCCCTCACCTGTGATCCGCCGGAGCTGGACATCAACGATCCGGCTGTGGCCAAGAGGATCCAGCAGATCGTGTACACGTGCCCGCAGTGCGGCGCCTGTCAGGAGAACTGTAATCCCACCAAAGGCCTGGAGCCTGCCAACGCCTCCATTGCCTTGAGACGGTGGCTCGTCGAGCAGGGACTTGGCCCGCTGACTGAGCATCAACCCCTCATCAAAAGCATCATCAACTATGACAATCCCTGGATGCAGCCCCGAGCCGCTCGTGCCAAGTGGGCCAGGAAAAGGAAAATCAAGGACGCGGCAAAGGAAGACGTCGAGGTTCTCTATTATCCCGGCTGCACGGCTTCCTATGATCCCTATATCCAGCCCGTAGCCGGCTGGGTAAGCGAGATCCTGGAAGCTGCCCACGTGGACTTCGGCATCCTGGGCAAAAATGAAATCTGTTGCGGCTCGACGGTCTTGCGCGTCGGAGACGTGGACGGTTTCCGCAAGATCCGAGCCAAGAATCTCGAGTCCCTAAACAGCACGTCGGCCAAGGTCATTGTGACTGCCTGCGCCGGCTGCTTCAGCACTCTGACCCACGAGTACAAGAATGACCTGAAGGCAGAGGTCAAGCACATCGTTCAGTTTGTGGACGATCTCATCCGCAAAGGCCAGCTCACCTTCACGAAGAGCCTGGATTTGGAGGTCACGTATCACGACCCCTGCCACGTGGGCCGATACTGCGAGGTCTATGAAGAGCCCCGGAATATTCTGAAGGCCCTGCCCGGCGTGACCCTTATCGAAATGCAGCGCATCCGAAGTTGGAGCTGGTGCTGCGGGGCGGGCGGGGGATGCCGCACGGCCTTTCCTGAGGACATCGCAGGATTCGCCGCGCAGGCCAGACTGGAAGAGGCCTTCGAAACCGGGGCAAAAACACTCGTCACCTGCTGCCCCTTTTGCGAACAGAATCTCGGGGAGAACGCCAAACGGACGTTCGACCGTTTCGGGATCGAAGTGCGGGACATCCTGGAACTCGTGTACAAAGCTTTATAGAGGGCCTCCAACCAGAAGGCTCTCCCCAAAACATAACGCACGACCATGGGCATTCTCCTGATCGCGGCTACCCGCTCTGTGTGCCAAGGGACTCCAGCCAAGTCTCCGCCTTCATCCCCGACACGAACCAGGAGGCATAACGCAAACCCGATCGGTTCCTCATCCAACACACAGGAGATCGAAACATGAAGATCGAAAACGGGGAGATCATCCTGGATCCTGGCGAACGAACCATCCGCCCGAACATCTTCGGAAGGGTGGAGGGGGATCCTAACCCTCACCTCTTGGCTCGCCAATGCAGAGAGTGCGGCGACATTTCCTTCCCCCCCTTCCGCTATTGCCTCAAGTGCCACAGTCGCCAGGAAACCACCGAGAAGGTCCTCTCCAACGAGGGGATTCTGGCCTCATACACAATTGCTCGGCAAGTCATGCCAGGCTTCAGCCCCAATTACATCCTGGCCAACATCCGCATGAAGGACGATCCCACCCTCGTCCTTGTCGCTCAGTTGACGGACGTAAAACAGGAGGATGTCCAGATCGGCATGGAACTCACGATGGTTCCCAAGATCATCAAGACGCTTTTGAACGGAGAAAAGGTCGTTTCCTACTGCTTCCGACCCAAGGACCCGACCAAAATCACGTTAGGAGAAGGCGGCCAGACCGGTTGAGACCACACCGGATTTCGATCTGCTAGGTCAACCTCCAATCGCCTCCCACAGCCGTCGCGAGCCCCGTTCGCCCTCTCCCTGCCCTCTCTCAAGAGGGCAAACGGTCGTTCTATCCCTCTTCCTTCAAATAACGCCTGGAAAAGCGCGGCAACTGACGGATCCACAACTCGAACAAAGCCGGAGAACACCGCTTCAACAAGTAGGAATATCTCGTCATGCCGTCGGTAATCACAAAACCCTTATTCTTTTTCACAGCCTTCACCACGATCTGCGCGAATTTTTCGGGCGTCATCCCCCGAAAGAAATTGAAAACATCCCTCGCCTTTTCGTCAAAACCCTTCAATTCCGCATTCCGAAAGATATCGGTCTGAACGACCCCGCCGCACAGGGTGGTAACGCCAACATGATATTGGGCCAATTCGGCCCGCAAACATTCCGTCATGCCGACGAGCGCAAACTTGGACGTGCTGTACAGCGTGTTGTAGGGCGCACCGGTCAGACCGAAACCGGAGGAATTCACAACGAAATGCCCTTCCCGCCGCTCAACCATCGGACGCACAAAATACATAAACACATGAACAGCGCCGTAAAAGTTCACATTCATGACCTTTTCCCAATCCGCCTTCTCCAACAGGTGCGTTTGACCATTCAGAGCAATCCCCGCATTGCTGAACGCAACGTCCACCTTGCCGAAGCGCTCACAGGCTTTCTCGGCCAATCTCTTTATATCGTCTTCTATAGCCACATCCGCTCGGACCGCCAAGGCCTGGCGACCTTTACGTCTAATTTCCTCCGCAACCCGTTCGAGCTCTGCTTCACGCCGCGCACAGAGAACCACATCAGACCCCTCCTCCGCAAAAGCCAGAGCCGTAGCCCTCCCGATCCCCCCGCTGGCACCCGTAACGAGAACGACCCGATCCTTCAAATTCTTCATGTCTCCCCGCCCTCCTCTTCTCCCCACGGCACACGTTCGCCAGAGGCGAGATCCCTGGCACCCATTTTCACACCGATTCGAGAGCGTACGCGCAGTTTCGCCATTGAGACCTCTACCCCGAACCCTACCTCCCCGATTTTCTCAATGCCTCGACCGTGAACTCGGACTCGTCCAGGCCCGTGTCATACACCGTCGTCCCCGGAACGATCTTGCGGCATCCTCCAAACAATTCGTACCGGCCCGACTCGAGATTCATGTAAATATATCCCGCATACATCCTCATCTTGTTGCAGCTGTCCGCGTACCCATAGGCTTCATACATCCGCCAAAGATTCCCGCGCCTGTCGTAGCGGTCCCCCAGTACCGGCTGCCAGCTGTCTTCATCGTAGTACCCGACACGTTTGCTGTATGGGTGGACCACGCCCTCCTTCAATGTGCCTTCCACGACCCAGACTCGGTGCAACTCGTACCGTATCCGCTCAGGGTTCAAGTCCATGGCCCAGCATTCGTCTTCATCCTCGCTGTCCGGAAGAAACATGTCGTAACAGTTGTACGCGACGTACATTTCTCTCTTGCCGAGCAGTTTCCAATCCCAGTCCCCGACAGTCCCCCTGAATTCTATCCCGTTTTCATCCATGGTCAGCTCCCCATCCAGCTGCGCACCGTTCGCCAACGACGGCGCTCGCCGTACGCGCCTCAAAGTGGGAAGGAAAAGCCACGTGTCGTCCAGCCTGCGCGCATCAAGGTAGGAAATCGTAAGATAGTCCACTCCTTTCTCGTCGGCAGGGAAAAGGGTCAGATTCCGAATCTTGCGAAACACACCTTCCGGATTCGGGAACGGTCTACTCTTGATCCGGGTCTCTCCGTAATTAATAACCTTGGTCTCCCAGATTGTCTTCTTGATCCCGCCAGATGGGCCCACAATCCTGCGGCATTGCACAGACCTCGCGTCATCCCCAAGGTACATCCTGCACACGTTCCATATGGCCTCGAGACCATTTTTCGGACGAGGAATGGCGATTGCCCCATTGAATCCTTGCAGCATTCCGTCCTTATCCACAAAGCAGGTTTCCTTGTTTTTCTGCACAGCGGCGTAGAACTCAGGGCAGAATTCGACGTTCCGATGCGTCGGATAGACGTTCATATAGAATCTCTTATGCTTCTTCAGCCTGAGAACCTGCGACGGGGAAAGCCGGTCTTTGTATTTCTCGACATTCGTATAATCGATGCGAAACAGACGCTTTTCATCCTTGTAGGGATTCGGAAAGTACTGTCCTGGCGCATAGTCACTTGGACAAGGCAGGTTTGCGTAACCTTCCCATGCCGGGATCTCTCCGGTATCATTCGGCCCCGGATCAGCCCCGATCAGGCTGATGTCAAGCGCATCGCTCGAAGAGATTCCTTGACTCAACACAAGACACAGGACCACCCAAAGAAACAGAAAACCCCTCAACGAACTCCTTTGTCGTTTCGTCTCTGAACGTATCCTTGCCACCAAGAGACCTCCTAATGGCTAGGTACTCAGAATGGTGATGCTCATCGCGCCGGGTTCGTTTCCCGGCCCAAAACCGCCCCCGTTATGCGTGAGACCCACTCTGGCGTTTGGAACCTGACGCTCGCCGCATACTCCCTGCAAATGCCACGTCACCTCCACGAGCTGCGCCACGCCGGTCGCCCCGATGGGATGCCCCTTACTGAGAAGGCCTCCAGAGGGATTGACGACCACCTTGCCACCGTAGTCGGACAGACCCTCGTCGATGAACCTGCCACCCTCCCCCTTCGGACAGAATCCCAGGTCCTCGTATGCAAGAAGTTCATGGATGGTAAAGCAGTCGTGCAGCTCGACCACATCCACATCCTCCGGACCGATTCCTGCCGTCTCATAACATTCCTGCGCAGCCCGCACACAAGCTTCGATCCGCGGCGGTCCCTCAGCAGAAGCCTTATACTTGCCGGAAGTCAGCACCGATCCACGCACAAATACAGGGCGAGTCGTATGCCTCCTCGCCTTCTCTGCCGTTGTGAGGATCACCGCAGCCGCCCCATCTCCGATCGGGCAGCATTGGTATAGGGTCAGTGGATCGCAAACCATGCGGGAATGCAGTACCTCTTCCAGCGTAAACGTTCTCTGGTACTGAGCGTAAGGATTGCGAGCGGAGTTCCTGTGGTTCTTCACCGCAATCCTGGCGAATTGTTCAGCCGTCGTACCAAACTCGTGCATGTGGCGACGGCCCGTCAGCGCAAAACCAGCCGGCATCAGCATTCCGTTGTCTGCCTCTAGGTTTGCCCCGTGGGGCAACACGAGCGGGCCTGTACCCACCACCCCCATCGCGATGTGGACGGTCATATTCTCCACACCCACGACAAGGACATAGTCATAAACGTCATTGGCAACCGCCAGCACCGCCTGACGAAAGGCCGCCGAAGAGCTGGCACAGGCATTTTCATGATTGAAGGCAGGGATCCCGCTCACCCCCATCTCTCCGTTGACGCGCTGCGCCAGATTGGGAGCATTGCCAATATTCCCGCAGAAGGTGGCTTGAATTCTTGCCGCATCAATCCCGGCTTGGTCCAGTGCGCTGCGCGCAGCATCGCCCCCCATTTGAGCAGGCGAATACTCAGGCGTCTTCCCAAACTTGATCATCCCCGCTCCGATAATAGCCACATCTCTCATTGCTCAACTCCTCTGCGACGCAGTTCACCCCGGTCTCGCACCGGAGACCTTTCTTTCTACTCTTCCGCCTGTCTTTTCTGCGAAATCAGTTCCAGATCCCTTAGATCGCCCGCGAAGCGCATTATTTTCGAGATCACCATTCGTCTGAATGTGAACTCATCGGCCTTCCCCCTGGCCAGCGAAATCATCAAATCATTGAAGTCCGCTGCCTCCATCAAGAGAATCAAGTCAAGCCGATCCGTGCTCGCCCCCTCCACCACGCGCACCCCGCCCTTCCCAATGACAAGATTGTACACGCCTCCACCCTTCCCACTCAGATGAAAGCGAACGACCCTTTCTTCGCCCTCCGGAAGAGCCGGAGGCACTATGGCCTTCGCCATGCCTTCAATCACCCACCGGCTGGGGAGAACGGGCTGCCAGATCTCATAGATGAGCACCCCTCCCAGAAGGAGCAGAGCCAAACCTCTCGCCAAAGCAGAGAAAAAACCCTTCATCACTTCGTTCCCGCCTAGATGAAATAATAGGTCACTTTGAACACAAAGTTATCCCGGTCCCACATCCACTGCCCTTGGGGGTCCTGCTCTTCGCTCCCGACCGTAAGGTTGTATCCGAACAGAACCTCCCACGAGTCACCGTATTTTCCCCCTGCGGAAAAACTCAATGCATGAACCAGGTTCTTTTCTTTGTGAAGTCCCCCCATAGCGGAGAACGAAAGATCCAGTCGCGTATTTTCGATCATATCAGAGGTCGACAGCGGCAGCTGGAGGGTGTAATACGCGGTGTACCGCGGATCCATGAACATCTTCGCCTTTTCGTAGTCCAGGTTGATCTTACCGTAGAACTCCACAAGCGGAGTCAGACGAAACGTCCACGGCGTGAAATAGAGCACATCAGACAGAATCTTCATCGCATTGATATCCCACGTTAGTGTATTCGACCTTTCATACCCCGCCACTCCCTTCTTCAAACCGCTCACGCTTTCCATAAAAGGGCTCATGACCGACTCCAACTGCAGAGGCTCGTTCGGCCTGTACGCGATCTCCCCGCCGACTTGAACGTTTAGGCCCCAGGATTGAATCGCCTGCGAAAAACTCGCTCCGATCATATCGAGCTCCGGCCACTCGATATACATCTTCGGCGGGAATTCCTCGGGCATGTCCAACATCGGCCATCGAGAGCGGTAATGATAGTAGTAGAACCCCAGCTCGAGCATGTTCAACCGGGAAATGACCGTGCGAATTGCACCGCCAAACTGCTGCTGATCCGCCCAATCCCTCGGTCTCAGATCCTCAACGAAATCCGCCTCCGCCCCGAACCCGAGTATGTCTGATGGGCTCTGATACGTTCCGGCAACCGGCATATAGTATCTCGGATCGAAGTCGGGCTGCCACACCAGCTCGAAGGAAATGGACTTGGACGACTCATAGCCCGCCCAGCCGATGAACGTCGGAACCTGCCAGGACCGGAACGTATACCCCGCGCTGTTCACCCGCTGAACAAAGAACGGACTCACAACATTTACACCCGGTGCCCAGATCGGAGCAGTCGACTCACCCCACTGAACGATCTGTCTTCCCCACCGGGTCGTCAATCCTCCGCTCCTCCCCTCGACGTAGAATTCCAGGCCATCCGTAATGTTATAGGCTGCGTGCCTCCGCACCTCCGAGTTGAACTTGTCCTCGTCAAAATATGCGAAATCGAGTGATCCCAACACCCTACCGAAGAAGTTGATATGCTCCGTCTCAATCAAAAGCTCTCCGATGCCGATCAAGTTGTCATTGCCCAGCTCCCATTTCTTGAATTCAGCGTTTCCCTTCGTATAATAGGGGTTGCGAGGATCGATGAACCGCGGTGCCGGGTATTCCGTCCTCAGCTTCAGCGCGTACGTCAGCTCCCCTCTAAAGTTCACATTCCCCCAATCTCCCAGGGCCCAGTCATACCCCCGCGCAATCCCCGGGCTGCAAACAACAAGGGCACCTATCCACAGCGACGCCAGAGATCTCGATCTCATGATTTCACCCTGATCATTGTCCGTCTAGAGCAATTCACCGTCCCCAGAAAGAAAAAACCAAACCGATGCCTCAATTCCGTACCATCATGATTTCTCGCCTTTTTTTTCCTTGACATCGAAAACGTACACCAATGCCGGCAGCAGGATCAAAGCCCCAACCATGTTCGAAAGGAAGATGAATCCGAGCAGCAGCCCCATGTCCGCCTGGAACTTCAGATCGGAAAGAAGCCAGGTAAGAACTCCTGCGCTGAGAGTCAGCGCCGTATACAGCACGGCCGTCCCCGTAGTCTCGAGGGTCACGCCCACAGCATCCAAAAAGGAATCCTGCCTATCCCTCTCCCGTCTTAGCCTAGCGTAGAAGTAAATCCCGTAGTCGACGCCGATACCAACTCCTAACGCCGCCACCGGCAACGTGTTAACGTTCAACCCCAACCCCACCGCCCTCATGAAGGCCGTCGCGATAACAGAGACAACAAAAAGAGGCGATAGAATGAACAGCGGCCCCTTTACACTTCGAAACACGAGAACGCAGATCAGGAAAACCGAAGAATAAATCAACAGCATCATCGGAAGCTGAGACGCTCCGACGACCTCGTTGGTCGCCGCCATGACGCCGGCATTGCCGCCGGCCAACAGCATGCGGGCTCCGTCCATCGGATGCCTCGCAATGAATTCCTTGCTCTTCTGGATCACCCTCCGGATTGTGTCCCCCTTGTGATCGAGCAGGTACACCATGATATTCATGCTTTGGCAGCCCATGTTCATGAACACACTGTCATCGCCCGATCCGGCATATCCCATGATAAATCCGAGGTCCCGATCGCTCCTCGGCAAAGCCCGCCACCGGATGTCGCCTTCGTGAAACGTCTCGTTGATCATTTTGGCCAGGAGAATTCCGGACACGACTACCGTAACGCCCGGCACATTCCCAATCTCCCACTCGTACTTCTCCATGGTCCGTAAGACATCGTATCGTTTGCACACGCCCGGCTCATCCCCGGCAACCACCACGGACAACGAATCGATGCCGAACATGTAATCCTTCATCATTTCGGCCGCATCCCTGTTGTAAACGGAATTTTTCCACAGGAGCGGCTCCCCAGGATTGACGTCCCCAATTGTCATTCTGAACGAGCTGAACATTCCGATCAGAAGCAAAACCAGGGACAGCCCTACGACCCAGTACGCCTTTCTTCCGTGGCTCAAACCGCCGACATAGGACAAAATCCTCTTCCCGTAACCAACTGCTTTTGTCTCAGGCTCCTCGGCCTCGGTGTGGCGAAGATTCGGAAAATACGATAGGATCAACGTCAAGACCAGAATATTCGTAACGACGATGCATGCCATCCCTATGCTCGCGGTCAAAGCCAGCTCGCGAATCACGCCGATCGGAATAAACAGAATTGTCAAGAAGCCGAAAACGTCCGTCGCGAGAGCCACCGTCCCGGGGATCATGAGCCCCGCCAAGGCGTGCAGGGCCGCGTCGTAGCCCTGGGCATGCACCACGCACTCCTCCAGGTACCGATTCACCATCTGGATGCCGTGGCTTGTTGCTATGGCGCAAATCAGAAACGGAATAATCGTTGTCATCGGATCCAGGCTCAGGCCGAGCAGATGGGTGATGCCGAGGGCGTAGAGTACGCTCAGACCCCCACAGAACAAAGGCAGAAGGGCCAAGCGGAAAGAACGGAAAAAGGAATAGAGGACCGAGAAGGTGATCAAAATCGAGAAGCCGAAGAGAGACACGATCTTAGGAAGCGCATCGTTGACAAACCCTGCCACCATCGCGAATCCGTTGATGCCGATATGAATGTCCTCATTCGAATACTTTTCGCGGATTTCATTCAACTTTCGGTAAACGGACAGATAATCCACTTCGCCTTCAAAGATCTCAGCGTAGATCAACGCCGACCGCATATCCATCGAAACCATTCGCCCGATGAGACCCGCCAAGGCGATGTTCTTCTCTATCTGGGCCAGACCTTCCTCCGTTTCTGGAATGATGTCGGGCACGACCGGTCCCACGTTGAATCCTTCTTCGTTGATAATCACGACGAGGGTTTCCGGCGATACCATAGACCGGACCGTCCGCCGATCAATTCCCTTCACGAACATGACGTCTTCGTTGATCTGGCGGAACTTCTTCAGGAAATCCGCGTCCACAATCGTTTTCTGACTGCGCGAGACCGAAACCCTGATTTGATTCCCACCCCCAAAGAGCTGCCTGAACGGGCGATAGTTCTCCATGTACTCGTGCTTCTGGGGAACCATCTTCGAGAAATCCGTGGCGACCCTGAGCCGGCTCGCCTGTATAGCCAAGAATACCGTCAGGAGCGCAAAGACCATCAACACGTAGATACGGAGTCTGAATATGGCTTCGGCGATCTGTTTCAAGATAGCTCCCTACCTTATTGTTCGGCCGGCACTTCCATCTCGGCTATCTTGCCCCGTTCCCCCACGCAGACGAAGCCTCCCTTGGGACGGGCGGCGACACCCGCAAAGGAGACAAAATCCCCCTCTACTCTCGCGAGGAAACTCTTGCCGCCATCGGTGCTGACGAGCCGAGTCCCCGAGGCCCCGACGAGCACAACGACTTCCCCATGGGCGGCCCCTCTGAACAGAGATTTGTCCTGATTTACGGACACATCTGTCCAATGGCGCCCGCCGTCCTCAGATCTGAAGACCTTTCCAGCCACCCCATAGACCAGAAGTGCTTCATGAGGCAGCAGCGTAATCCCGAACAGGGATCCTTTAGAACCATTCAACTCGAGATGTTCCCAGGATGCGCCTCCATCCGTGGTCTTCAGGACGGTGCCGAACTCACCGACGAGGTAACCCGTTTTCTCGTCACGAAAGGCTAGGCTGTTGTAAATATTGTCCCAACCTGGCGCGCTGAGTGTCCAAGTCTCCCCGCCATCCGTTGATTTCAGGAATGTGTCGTAAGCCCCGCAAGCGTATCCCACACGAGAATTCAGGAATTGAATGTCGAAGAGCGGTTGGTTCTCAGGCGACGATTGTCTCTGAACCCGCCATGTCCATCCTCCGTCGTCTGTGTGGATGACGACTCCCCCGTGGCCAGCCGCCCATCCTCTGCGTCCATCGACAAAGGTCACGCAGGTCAAAAGCTCTTCGGTTCCGGAATCCGCCAGACTCCACAAGTTGGAATATTTCGGATGAGACACCAAAACCCGGCCCCGGTCTCCAACAATGACCGCGCTGCTCCCATTCAGAAAGGCGATATCATAGAAAACGTCCCGAAAATCGAAGGTCCATATCGAGGAATCGTTAGCAGAAACCCAGGACGTCAGGCAGGTTTCGAGAGGCAGGAATATCCACAGCAGGAAAAAAAAAGCCCTGGCCCTCTTCTTTGGGATTTGACAGGATTGTCTTGCGCCGCTTTTCAAGCTCCCCCCCTTTTCCCTACGCCCTCAAGCCGGGGGCTTGGATGTCCTCCTTGGACCGGGTCGGCTCCCTTCCCATGGCGTCTGATCCCTCCTCCTATGGCTGAAAATAGGGATCAATCACAGCAACGCCGGTCGAACTCCCCGGGCAGGCAGGATAGTATCCCCCCACGAAGACCGAGTCCGGCTTCTCACCCGAGATCTGAATCAAAGGTGCGCCGGCGTCGGTTGCATTCGGGACGGCGACGTAGTAGACGCCCAGTTTTGACGTTTTGGTCAAGCTCGGGTCCGGCAGGCCCGTTTCGCTGAGGTACGTAATCGGGAGTTCTTCCGTCGGGCTGCCCCCCTCAGCAGTGATCCTCACGTCAGGGATGGTGGCAATCTCCTGAGGATAGGCCACGTCAACAAAACCAATCGCCACTCCAAACAGGACGGCAACCTCATCCGGGTCAGCGCCTGCAATCAGAGCATTCAACGAGAATAAAAGGTAAAAGAGAGGATTCAGGACTTGGAGATCGCCCTGTGTTCCTGTGCTCAAGCTGAAGAGGTTGAACTGGGGGGGATTTCTCCCCTTTGAAACCTTGATCAGCAAATCTAAGGGAGCCCACATTTCGTCATATTTCACGGGAACGTCCATTCTCCACTTCCCCTCCCCATCGCTCGTCGTCCGCACCGAACAAAGATCGCCCTCACAGTCGCACGGCCGCCTGTAGTCCGGGTCCCCCATCGTGAACTCATTCGTGATGAGTTGCACCTCCGCCCCTGCAAGCGGTGTCTGCAAAGGCATTTCCCAGACCATCCCAGATAAGGTTACGGTGTCCGGCGGCCGGACCAGAGGCTCTTCCTCATCACAAGCCACCAAGAAAGACCCCGTCACGAGCCACGCTAGCGAGAATACCTGCATTCGTCGGATGTGGGTCAGTCCCATTTCGGTTTTCCTCGCTCCTGAGGTCCACCCCACGCGATGATCCTTCACCGGGCTCTCTCTGATTTCGGTCCTGGCCATCGCGAACCGGCGGGGGCGCATTCTGGATTCCAGATCCGCCCAAAGGTCCTTGCGTTCTCCGTCTCAATTATTGTACTATTTTGGTTGAGTGGTCAAGAAAATTTTTTTCCATTTGGTCAAGTCTTCTGCTTTTCGGTTTTATGGATTTCTTTCTGGTCTGTCAAGTACCGAATCCCTTTGGGCCTTCCCCTGTCGTTGCGGCCCAGGACACATTTTAGCGGTAACGTTAGGATACCCCCCCATGAAATTCCTGGCCCATCCGGAAATCATCGGGCTGAACAGCCCAAGAACCTCTTCGGAACAAACTGGGCTTTCCACCCCTCCTGGAATTCTGCCATTCTCGTCAAAAGTCTCCTCGCTCGAAAAGGGAAGGGCCGCATCGCGACAAAAACGTCCCGGCCTTACGGATGCGGGCGCCGTTCTGCTTCACAATATCGACTCTCTCGTCCATCGGGGCCATAACGAGTCCTGGCAGATCCAATCGCACGACGGGCGGACGACCCCGGTCCGGAAGGATCCTTCCATAGGACGCATGAGAACCATCGAGAAGGAGCTCAACTTGACCCACGTCTTCGAAGGCACAGTCATAATTGCAACCGGCTCAGCTCCCTCTGGCGGCTTCATCGCCTAAACCCAGCCCACCTCGGCATTTTGGCCAGGGTGGTCATCCAAGGACCCGAAGGTATCGCATCCAGCCTGAACCGGAGGGATCAACGAATGAAGACTCTGATCATTGTCTTCTCTCAAACGGGGTACACCCGGAGGACCGCCGAGCGCATCCGGGACGGGATCCTTTCCGTCGCTGGCCAATGCGATCTTGTGGAACTCGCCCACGCCCAACCGACCGCTTTTCACGACTACGACCTCATCGGCCTGGGATGCCCGGTGTTCTACTATCAAGAACCGTTCCATGTAGCCGACTTCGTCGAAGCCCTCCCCAAGCAGAACGGAAAACACTGGTTTGCCTTCTGCAGCCACGGCTCGGCCGTCGGGGTCACCCTCTTTTCCCTCTCACGACGTTTGAAAAACAAGGGCGCCCACATCGTCGGCACGTTCGACATCTATGCGGACGCCTGTGCACCCTTCATCCCTTACCCAACCCTGACTACGGGCCATCCGGACGAACTCGATTATCAGACAGCCCGCGTCTTCGGTTGTGAAGTAGCCGAGAGAACGGAGCGTTTTCTCCGTGGAGAAAGACCATTCGTTCCCGAGCCCAGACAGCCGGAAACGGAATGGGTGCAAAACGCTCAGATCCTCACGCCGGACACAATCAGAAAGGTAACGCCATCCCTCAGCGTTGACAGGGGCAGGTGCACCTTTTGCGGGGCATGTGAGCAAAATTGTCCAGTCCGCGGCATAGATGTAAGAGCCGAACCTCCCCGCATCCAGGACCCCTGCATTTTCTGCTTCCGCTGCGTCATGGTCTGCCCTACCCTCGCGATCCAAGGAGACTGGACCTCGTTGGTGGCCAACAATCGGGCCCATTACGCAAGACTCCGAAAGTGGCTTGATGAAGCCGAGGCCCGCGGAGAGTTCCGCTGGCTCATAGATCCGAATTCGATCGACTTCGATGACTATATGCACAAACAGAGAGAACGGGCTCTCGCAACAAGAGAAAAGGCCACGAATCGATAAGGAAAGGGAACTCTGGCAGCGGAGTCTGTGTGCGGAGGCAACAAGTGGGTTTCCAGGGAGGCGAATAGGGGCCCCAAGATTTGAATCCAAGACCAAGAAGTTGCTCTTTCTGTTCAATACGCTGGACACTACTGACAAAACCAAGCTCGTTGTTGACTCGTTCCTGGGCCAAATCTATACTGCCGTTGCAGTCGGATCCGTATTTTGCCTTCTCTAGGATTTGCTATCCGTCAAGGGATCAGATCTATACACTTTTGCGAATCAGACTCGACGAGGGAAAAGCCATGCTCAAGCACCTATTCAGCCCCATTTATATCGGATCCATGGAAGTCAAGAATCGGATCGTGCTGCCCCCCATGACGGTCGGTTACGGGGTTCCGGATGGCACGGTCTCGGAAAAGCACAGGGATTACTACGAGGCCCGAGCCAGGGGAGGCGTAGGCCTGATCATCACGAAGGCGGCCTCCGTGCATGCCCAACGAAAATACGGCTTGTTCCCCCTCGGCCTCTACGACGACGCTCAGATCGAGAGCTGGAGCAACCTAGCTAAGGCTGTCCATCGCCACGGTGCGAAACTTGCCGTTCAGCTGATGGATCCCGGACCTGAAAGTATCATGATGTTGACGGGGATACAGCCAGTCGGTCCCTCGCCTGTGGCGGGGCGCGGTCTCTTTCGAGAGGTGCCCAGAGAACTCTCCATCCCGGAGATCAAGTCCATCATTGGCGATTTCGCTCAGGCCACCCGCCGTGCGAAGGAGGCCGGCCTTGACGCAGTCGAAATACACGCAGCGCACGGCTATGCCCTGGTTGGATCCTTTCTCTCGCCTTTTTTCAACAAGCGTACAGACCGCTACGGCGGATCCCTGGAAGCGAGGCTCCAAATTCTTGTAGAGATCCTTGAGGCCATTCGCTCAGAAGTGGGCCGGGATTTCCCGATCATCGTGCGCATGTCAGGAGACGAGCGTCGGACCGGAGGGCGGACTCTTCAGGAAAGCCAGTTCATGGCACGAATCCTGGTCGAAGCTGGCGTAGACGCGCTTGAGGTATCGGGAGGAACAGTTCCCAACGTCTTTTGGGCCGTAGTTCCTCCGTCGGGGACTCCCCTTGCCCTGAACGCCGAGTTCTCCAAGGCGATGAAGCAAGTGGTCGACATACCGGTGATTTGTGTGGGGAGAATCAATTCCCCTCGTATAGCTGAATTCCTCTTGGAAACAGGCAGGGCGGATCTTGTGTCGATGGGACGGGCACTGCACGCGGATCCGGAACTCCCGAACAAGGCGGCCTCGGGTGCATTCGACGACATCGTTCCATGCATCGCATGCAACTGCGGCTGCATCGGCTCTGTGGTACGGGGAATGCACGCCACGTGCACCGTCAATCCCGCCGCGGGCAACGAGAAAGAGATGATCCTTGTGCCCGCAAAGAAGCGGAAGAAGGTTCTCGTCGCCGGGGGAGGTCCGGCAGGCCTCGAAGCGGCTCTGATCGCTTCTCTGAGGGGCCACCAGGTCATTCTCTACGAAAAGGAACAAAAGCTCGGCGGTCAGATCAACCTCGCCAGCGTTCCACCGTTCATGCAGGAGATTGGCCTGCTCATCAAGTACTTGGCAGCCCAAGCCGAAAAGGCAGGCGTTGCACTGAACCTCGGCAAGGCGGTTACCCCCGAACTCATTGAGGAAGTCAAGCCGGATGTGGTGATCGTCGCCACAGGGGCAGCCCCCCTTGTTCCCGAAAATCTGCCTGGAATCGAAAAAGACACCGTCGTCACAGCCTGGGACGTCCTGGCCGGCCACAAGGCTTCGACTGCCAGGAAGGTCCTTATCCTCGGCGGGGGCCTCACGGGATGTGAGACCGCAGATTTCTTGGCGTTCCCCTCTGACAACATGGCTGCGGCTCCCACCCACGTCACCCTGCTGGAAATGCGGGACGACATCGCCTTGGACAGCATGGCGGAACCGCGTCATCTCCTGCTCGACAGACTCCGAGAGAAACGCGTAGAGATTCTCGTCCGAGCTCAGGTGAAGGAAATCCTCGATGACGGCGTCGTATTCGATCGAGACGGTCGTGAGGAAACGCTTCGCGGCTTCGAATACGTGATCCTCGCTATGGGGGTAAGACCGGTCGATCCTTTGTCAAAAGCGATCGAAGGCAAGGTGCCAGAGGTCTATGTAATCGGTGATGCAAAGCACCCGCGCAGAGCCCTTGACGCCACTGCGGAGGGGGCTGAAATCGGCCGAAGAATCTGACGCCGTCCGACAAGGCCGAGTCATTTCCTGAGTTTCAGGAGGATCCTGCACTTCTTTACTCCCTGCGGGGCGGTATCCAAGACGGTGAGTTCCCCTCCCAAGAGGTGGAACAGCACCCGGTCCATTTCCATGGCTGCGTCGCAGGCTCTTGCCTGATTCGGCCGATTGTAGCCGTAAGGACATCCGTTTACGGTAAATTCGAAGCTTTCAGCTCCCATGCTCTCCTCAATGACCTCAAAAGGAAAATCCATCTCCTTCCCCGTGTTCAGCAAATACTCCTTCAGTTCCTTGATGGAGCTCATCCGGCGTGTTTTTGATCCGGACAGGTAGAAAATCATCCTGCCCAGGTTTCGACTCATGGATCTCGCCAAGGGCTCGCCCACGAACGGCAAGCTGCAAAGCCTTTCATAGAGTTGTCCAAGCTTCGCCATCATCTTCTTCGTATTGGCGGTATTGGGGGGCATTTTCTTGCTCCTCTCCCTCTCATGGCACTTCACCCCTCGTGCGGCGCGGCTCCCGATTGTTCTTCTCCTACACCAAACGCCACGCACGAGCACTCGTCAGGCGAACAGGATTCCCCCCTTAAGGGGAGAAAGACTTCCATGACCGTCGCCCCTCTTCGACACACGGAGAAAGCCCCAAGAAACAAACGAGTTCGATCACCCGCAGCCCGAACGCCTTGCCCGCTTCTCCTTAAAAGAAGAGCGGGCCCGCAGCGCGTGGGGGGCCCGCTCTTCCTTCTCGGCGAGGAAATCCCGTTCCACTTTCACGTCAACCGGCAAGCCCGCTCAACTTCCCATCAGCGCTCCCAGCTTCATGGCCAGGCTCATGTCCCCGCTGATCTTGAGCTTCCCCGACATGAAAGCCATTTGCGGATTCAGCCGGCCGGCGTTGATTTCCCTCCAATCGGCTACCGACTGGGTAATCGTCATCTTTGCTGACGGGGCCTTTCCTTTCCCGGTCTTGACCTCGCCTCCCGCCAGCTCCATGTAATACTCCCCACCACCTTCGCCGGTCAGCACAACCTGGATCACGGCGTTCACATCCTTGACCTTCGCCATTTGATCCCGATTCGCCGCCGCCTGCTCCGGCATCCACTTCAGATAGTACTCGTCCGGCGTGATGTTCTCTGGGGGTTTGGGTCGCTCTGCCATTTTCTACCTCCTCTCTCCTTTCGGTTGTCTGACACCACCGCCTTCGCCCACGAAGTCCCTGTGGACTCCCGGTTACCTCCTCCCTGAAACCTCTTCCCTCCAGGCCACAACCCCGGAGCGGAATCCTCCATCACCGATGTCTGACGCCGCCGATCATCCGAGCCCCATTTGCGAAAGCCTATCCTTCGCCGGCGGCGGCTCGAGCCTGCGCCGCCTCACCATGGACAAGGTGTTCGTGGGACACACCGCAACGCAATTCCCACACCCGAAGCACATACTCTCGTCCACACACACGCCTTCATCCCCAAGGCTCAACGCGCCCATCTGACAGCGTCCCACGCACTCCCCACAAGCCGAGCACTTCTCCTTGTCCGCCCTCACAACGAAGTTCGCGAACTCCAGCACTGCGTTGTTCCGCGCCCTTTTCGCCGTCGCCAGAAATTCACAGCAACATCCGCAGCAGTTGCACACGAAAAACGCCCGATCGGAGTAATTCCCCACATTGTCCATCAGCCCAGCCTTCTCGCACAGGGAAATGATTTCCAGGGCCTCTTCCCTCGTAATCCGCTTTCCGAATCCGCGGTCAATCGCGTAGTCAGCCGCTTCGCCCACCAGAAGACAGGAATGCTTCGGAACACCCTCGATTTTGCAGGGATCGTCCAGCAGGTATTTGTGGTGACGGCAATAGCAAGTCGCGGCCGAAAAACACGTCTCACGCGCGAGCATCGCGCTCAGCCTCTCATACGAATAAATCTCGGTTGTCCGAGGAAGTTCGCTTTCGACCGTAATGATGCGGGCAGGAGCCTCCGGGATCATCTGCTTCGCCATTTCAGGGTCCCGCATCACGGCGTCCATAAGTTCCCGCATCTCCCCTTCCATGAACTCCTTCAGCATCCTGGCGATTCTACGGTCTTTGGGCGTGTCCCGGCCTCGCATCAACTGATATTCGACCACACCCGGGACAAACTGTGTGAGGGTGTACTTCCGCACACCGTCTTTCCCTTTGATGACAAAGACGAGACCGTTGTCGGCCATGGACTCCAGGACTTGGGTGAGCGGCTCAGGGTCCATCCCGTAGGTCTTGCTCAGCTCTTCTGCCGTAAAAGCCCCCAGCGGAAACTTGGCGCCCACTTCCGCCTGCTCCGGCGTATAAAACTCTTCGAGAATCTTAAAATACGGCTCGACAAGGAGCATTTTCACCTGATGCTCGTTCAACCGCATTCCTAATCGGTAATATACGTCGTCCGTGCTTCTCATGGTCATCTCCCTCACCGTCTCCCAGCGGTTCACTCATCAGCTCAAATCCACCTTGGCAAGAATTTCGTTCACCACATCGTCCACTGCATGCGGATTATCGAGCTTGAGTTTGATCGCATTCTGCGGGCACACGGCAGCGCATCGACCGCAAACGCGACAGTAATCATTGATGACCGCACGGCCGCATCGAACCTCAATCGCCTTTATGAAACATGTCCGTTCGCAAGTCCCACAGCCCACGCACGCGTCAGTTACTTCGACGGTTAACCCCTTCACAGGATGCAGGATCCCGTCCACGATCGCTACGGGGCCTCTCCGAAATGCACGCGACAGGCAACAGCATTCACAGCAAAAGCAGTTGGTCAGGAGCCTCCGGTCGTAAGGCAAACGAAGGAGCTCGTAGTCCGCCCTCGCCTCTCCAACAATCGGAACGAGCCCTGCATCGATCGCTTTTCTCACGTGGGCCTTGGCTTCATTCTTCGTCGCCTCCCGTCCATATTCACGGGGGATCTTCCTGGCAGCTTCTCCCATAAAAATGCACCCGACATCTCTGGGATAGTGTTCGCATCCATAAACGGTTCTGCACGCGCACTGTTTGAGAATCACACGATAATTCGAGATATCGATGAGCCGATCGAGAACCTCTTCGGGCAGGGCGATCCCCTCGGCGCCCTCGATGTCTTTGTTGATCGGGATGGTCGAGACATAGGAGAGATTGGGGTCGAGAGCGGGGATCCTGTCTCGCAGTCCAGGAATGTATGCCATGGCGTAAAGCCACTCGAAGCTCTTGAAAAACCTTGTCACCCACTTCCCTCCGCGCTTCCGATCGAATTCATAGGCCGCGTTGAAGGCCGGCAGGACACCCTTCTGAAGGATTGTCTTCGGAATCCGCTTTATCGCTCCCTTCGGGCGAACAGACATACCCATCCTCCCTTTCACCGTGCGACGGCTTCTCCCGATCCGGGACTGCCCAGATCGGAATCGTCAAACCACAATCGCACCGAAGTTCCCATCCGCTCGACTTTCTTTCCGACGACTGGGCCCCGCCAACGCCCAAAACCATGCGGCAAGGTCTGGATGCACACGACCCAACTCTGCCCGAGGATCATCCCTGCCGAACTCCCCACTCTAGCCGCGCGTCCATCCTCTCGCGCACCGAAGCCCCCGTAAACGGATGAATCTCTCCCGCAGAGCCTTGCCGCGAGCCGCTGCACTGGTCCACCTCCACCTGCCTATAGCCTGCAATCAAGGATTCCTGCTCTAGGAAGAACCTCAACGCCCGCAGCCCTCTATGCCCCCCTCCCGCCAGGCTTCCGCGAACAGCGATACCGAAATCGAAGGCTCCCCGACAAGATCGAGTCATCTTTGTCGATTCACAAAATGCCATTCTAAACCTCCTCGAGCTCACATATACATCCTCTCCAAGAGGTCTCGGTACTTTTCACACACAAACCGTCGCTTGACCTTCATCGTCGGCGTGACCTCTCCACCCTCCAACGTGAAATCTTCAGGCAGGATCTCGAACTTTTTGATCGTCTCGAAGGAAGCGAGGTGCCGATTCTTCTCCCTCACGATTTCCCCTACCCTCTCCCTCACCCGTCCGTTCCGACACAGTTCCCTGACGTCCGTCTCCTTGATTCCCTGCGCCTTCGCCCAGGCAACCACTTCCTCAGGGTCAAGAGTAATGAGAGCCGTCAAGTAGGGCTTCCGGTCGCCGTACACCATGACTTGGCTGATCATGGGGCTGCTTTTTAGCAGGTTCTCAATATTCTGGGGCGAAACATTTTTCCCTCCGGACGTGATGAGAATGTCCTTCTTTCGATCCGTGATGGTCAAGAACCCATCCGGAGAGATTTCCCCGATGTCCCCCGTACAATACCACCCGTCGGATCGAAACGCCTCTTGCGTACTCTGCGGATCCTTCAAGTAACCGGAAAACACAATCGGAGAACGGAGCAGAATCTCGCCGTCTTCCGCGATCTTGATTTCCATACCCGGAACCGCCATCCCCACAGTCCCAAATCGAAAGCAATCCGGTCTGTTGAATGCCACGCAAGGGGCTTCTGTCAGTCCGTACCCTTCCAGGATCAGAATCCCGGCTGCGGAAAAGAACTCAAGGACTTCTTTCGACAGGGGCGCACCGCCGGTAATAGCGCAACGGATCTGCCCCCCCAGCAGACCTTTCACCCTCCGAAACAATACCCTCTCCGCTATCGCTCGCTTCACTCGAAGCCCCAAAGGGATGCGCTTCTTCTCGAGCGCCCGTTGGCTCACATCCCGTCCGGTCTTCAAGCAGAAATCCACCAGCTTCCGCCTCACGGGCGACGCCGCATCCCGATCAGAAAAAATCTTCTGATAGATCTTTTCATAGATCCGAGGGACGCTGTGAAATACGGTGGGCTGAATCTCCGCGACGTCATCCAACAGGGTTTCGGTCCCGCCAGCATAACTCCACATGTTTCCATTGTGGATCGCCGAAAGAATCACGAACCGGCCAAATACGTGCGCCAGGGGCAGCCAAGCGACGACTCTGTCCTCCTCGGGAGCGAAGATGTCCATTTGTCTAAATCCTTCCAGAATCGCCATGACGTTCCCATGGGTCAGAACCGCACCCTTCGGCGGCCCTGTGGTCCCGGAAGTATAAACACAAATCGCCCCATCGCACCCCTGGATCCTCCGACTACGCCTCCAGTACTCCCCCTCACCTTGAATCAGATGCTTCCGTCCAAGATCCAAGACTTCTGCAAAACTGAGCACTCGAGCTCCGTACCTGTGGGACACGGGCTCCATCATCACGAACACCTCGACCCCTGGAATCCCCCCTAGAATTTTCTCGACCTTCCTCCACTGCAACTCGTTTTCGACGACCAGGATTTTCGCTTCCGAATGCTCTACAATATATTTGACTTGCTCCGGCGTACTGGACGGGTAAACTCCAACGCAGATTCCGCCAACGGCCAGCGCCCCACGGTCCGCGATATCCCACTCTTCACGAGTGCTCCCTAAGATGGCAACCTTATCTCCAACCCCCAACCCCAAGCCAACCATCCCCACGGCGAATTCCTTCACTCGCTCGCCATACTCTCTCCACGAACGAGAAACCCATTTCCCCCTAACCTTCAGTCGGTATGCAGGTCGCTCCCCATATTTTTCCACCTGGTTCTGCCAGTATACCACGATGTTGCTCATACCTGTCTCTCAGGAGCTCTTGGTCCAGACGGGGGTCAGCTTCAATTTGGAAATCTTCCAGCCTTCAGGCGTTCTCACCAGCGTGTTGGTGTAAAATCCTCCAACCGTGTACATACTTTGCGGATTATAGTGCTGCGCCTGGAGGTATGAGGTACAGGTTGCACGATTCCCCTCTATGCTGATCACGTGATTCGTAATGATGTGCTGGGTAGATTCGAATGCGCTAACCAGCGAAATCGCCTGCTCCACCCAAACGTCCGCTGATATCCTACCAGGTCCTCCCATCCCCATATCGGACATGTCCAATTCAATCTCGTCCGTGAAGCACGACCGGTATAGCTCTCGGTCACGCCTATCGACTCCCGTTGCATAACGCGTGTGGATGTCGATGATGTCCATGCGATCGAGCAAAACCCGAATCTTGTCTTGATCCATGGCTTCCTCTTTCAAGGGTCGATCTGCCCGCCACATCCTTTTTTCAAAACACCCACCTCCTCGCCTCGGAGAACGTATCTCGTCGGTTCCCCGGGCATTCTCCCCGCGTTCTATTCCTTTTTCTTCCCTGAAACAACCTTTGCCAGGTGATGACTGTCGAGGAAAATGCTCAAGGATTTGATCTTTCCATTTTCGATACGAAACCAGTCCGTTGCTTCAAATTCCACGGCTATCCCGCCCTTCGTTCTTCCCTTGAATCCGATCAGCACGGCCGCCCGATCCCCGGACACAAGGATCTCCTCCGGGGTGTCCACGTGATCCGGATAATTTACCGGCACACGCAGGTAGAAAGGTTTGACATGTTCCAGGCCCCTGACCCGAAAGTTGAAGGGCGCCGTGAACTCGACGTCAGAATCGAACAGTTCGAAAAATTCTTCGAACCTCTCCTCGTTGACGAACCGGAAATACGCTTCTACTGTTTCTCTCACATTTTCCTTCATCCCGCCTCCAGCCTCTGCTCTCGTGACGACCTACATCAGGAAATCTTTCCCATGCTAGCCAGTTCCTCCGCAACATCGACCAATCCAAGACTCTCAAGCGTTTTCCGAGTAGGTGCACCCGTAGCCTTGTCCCACCCCACGACCTCGTAATAGTCGTCGAGCATTTTGTCCATTCCCTCCTTTTCCAATCGCTCCCCCTTGTAAGGGCCAGAAGGAACAGGCTCTTCCATTGCCCTGCCATGAATCGTATCGTCCTTTCGCGTAATTCCCTCTCGCACGAGGAAGGCTCGCTCGACGTTGTTGATCCTGGCCGCAATCTGCTTCATTCCCTCCTCGTCAAAATCCACGCCCGTGGCTGCAGCGAGGAGCTCCCCCATCTCCTTCAGACCAATGGACGTACCGAACCATGCGCTTGAGAATTTACAGATTCCCAGGGCATCGCACATCGCGCATAGCGATGCATAGTAGTTCACAAGCCGTCCCTTGCCCTCATAGGAGCGCGGATTCGCTGCTTCCGGGTGGCCATACAGCCTTTGTGCCTTTTCGGGTTTCATCGGGTAAAACTCGACTCCTGGCCATCCACGCTGCGGATCCGCTCCTCGACTCGAAACAGCATCGGACAACGCACATCCCTTGAGGGTTCGAATGTCCACTTGGTCGACATCTCCCCCCTTGGCGTGGCAAATGTATTTTTCGGCGCCCCTGCCGATCTTCTGGGCGGCGATCGCCGAACCTTCTGCAAGCAAGTCGCCGAATCCCTCCCGGCGAACAATTTTCATGAGCATCTCAATCTGTGCATCCGCGTTCCCCCATATCAGAGGAATCCCGTCCGTGTCTTCCTTGGTGATGATTCCCCGCTCATACCATTCGAACGCTGCAGCCAAAACAATCCCCGAAGTATCACCGCAAATTCCGTACTCATTGCAGATATTGTTGATCTTCAGAAGGGCCGCCTCATCCGGGTTGCCGCAGGAAGGGCCATGGGCGCTCATGATGCAGAATTCGGTGCCGTGCCCCTCCTCGCCCGCATGGGGCCCCTTCCTGATCTTGAATTCGTGCTTACAGTGTATGGGGCAGCCGAAGCATGCGACGCTTCTGGTCATGTGCTTCATCATGCTTTTCACGCTGTAATTTTCGATGTACTCAATCTCGGCCGTTTTCTGAGCGTTCCTGGCAACAGATCTCCCCTGGGAATGGTATTGCATCAGGTACATCAGAGTCCCAACTTTGGAAAAGCTTTCATAGGTAGGAGATCTTGTTACCCTCATGAACCAGTCCCTGGCAATCGCCTTGAACCGCTCCGGGTCAGCCACACGGAATCCTCTCGTCCCCCGAACCGCCACCGCTTTGAGCTTTTTCGCTCCCATCACCGTTCCCATGCCGGTCTTCCCACAGGCATTGCCATAATCGGTCATGAGGGACGCGAACCGGACAAGGTTTTCACCGCCGGGCCCAATGGAGGCGATCCGTATACGAGGGTCTCCCAGTTCGTCCCGTAGGATCGCATATGTCTGGGAGACCACCTTGCCCCAAAGATGGCCAGCGTCCCTGATTTCCACATGGTCGTCATCGATCCACAAATACACGGGCTTCTCCGCGGCCCCCTCGATGATGATGTGGTCGTATCCGGCCCACTTCACCTCGGGACCGAAGTGCCCTCCTGCGTTCGAATCTCCGAGTATGCCCGTCAGAGGCGACTTCGCCGTTACGTGGATTCTCCCCGACGTTAACAACCCTGTGCCGGTCAAAGGCGAAGTCCCGAAAAACAGTTTGTTCTCCGGCCCCAGGGGGTCGATACCCTGCTTCACCTCATTGTAGAGCAGACGTGAGTTCACACCCCTCCCGCCGACAAAGTCGCGCCTGAGAGAGTATGGATATTCCTCCTTTCGTACGCTTCGATCTGTCAAGTTCACGCGCAACAAGGATCCAGCCCATCCGTACATGAACCCACCTCCCCTAACCAGGGACCCTAGATCTTGTCGATAGAAGCCAACGTGCCAAGCGCTTTTGTGTCCACATATTGGATCGCCCCCGTGGGGCACCATTTTGCGCACACCGGATCTCCTTGGCAAAGGTCGCACTTGAAGACCCCGCCCGTGTGCGGATCGATGCGCATTGCCCCAAAGGGGCATGCGGCAACGCACTCATAGCACCCGATGCAGTTTCTCGTAAAAACGTGGACGATCCCTGTCTTCTTGTCTCTCCAGATCGGCTTTCCCTCCTCGACCGGACACGCCTTTTCGCACGGAGGCTCGAGACAGTGCCTGCAGATCATTGGCGTATAGAAGCCTTTCTTGCTTTTCTGAATCCAGATTCTCGCCTTGACCGGATTAAACATTCCGCTCTTCTCGAGAGAACAGGACATCTCACACGTCCGACAGTTCACGCACAACGCCGGTTTACAGATCAGTTTTCTGGCCATAATCCTTTCGATCCCTCCCCCCTCAAAGAAACGGATCTGACGCCATCGATCTCCTTCCCTTGAAGGATCCACTCCGTCGCCAGGCGGGCGCATCTCCCCAGAGAAGACATGCTCACGCCTTTGGCCTCAAAGACAGCCTTCAACATCACAAACAAATCAGAACCGCGGCCGCACAGCTAACGCCTGAGAGCGCTCTCCCCTCGGCCCTCTCCACTTCGAGTGCCTTGGCTGCCTCGGACATGTAGGCCCCCTCTGCACGTCACTTCCTCCTGAACTGCTTGGCGAGCGTAATCTGTAGAGGCTCAATAAGAGAACTGAGTCCATCCTGGAAATCCTCGCTCTCCACCGAAAGAAAGAACCCGGTCTTCTCCAGGGCCGAGGTAAAATTCCGCCGATCCTCCTCAGGAAGCCTCTCCAACCAGGTGGAGGAGATTTGCCTGATCAAGTCATTGAACTTCGCCTGAAGTCGGCGGCCAGCCGAGTCCAGCTCAATTTTCACCTTACGCCGATCTGTCCGCGAATGCCGCCTCCGAACCAGTCGTTTTTCCTCCATCTTGTCAATGACGTTTGTGAGGGTCGACAGGGCCAGGCCGGTCCTCATGGACACCTCCTTGATAGAAATCGGATTCTCGTCTAGAACCTGCAGAACCACCTTTTCATTCATCGAGAGAGGTGCCCCAAGAAACTCCTCAAGACTGCTCAACAAAATAATGTACGTCTTGCCCATGAGGTTGAAATAATTTTGAATCAGCTTCACGCGATCGCCTGCTTTCATGTCCCGCTACTCCTTGGACCTGGCCCGCATGCCTTCTCTCAGCGCAAAGTCCATCTCCAAACCTCCCCACCCCCTTCCTACCATTTTCCGATAATACCATTTTCGAAAAATTTTGGTCAACACTCTGCGCAGATCTGTCAATACAGCAGCTGCCGCCAGAAGCCTCCGTACATCCCTTTCGCTACGATCCTTCCCGACAGCGCGGAAAAGACCACTCCGCCCGGCCAGGTCGCGTACTGCCCAGCCTGGAACAAATTCCTGTAAGGAGTACGGAACCGCGCGTACTTCTTCGCCATATGACACTTGAGGGAATCATAGGTCCATCCCATGATCGACCCTTCCGGATTCAGGGTCCATCGAGAAAAGGTCCTCGGCGTGGCCATCTCCTTGTATACGATTCTTCCAGACAGCCCCGGGATGATGTATTCGGCTGTACGGATGACGTCGTCCAAAACCTTCTTCTTGAGCTTTCGGTACTGGGGAGTGCGGGCAAAGGGGTCCGCGGTGCCTGTCCCCCACCCGTTCTGCCAGTGGTAGGAGGTATTGACTTGGATGTTTAGACAGCTTTTCCCCTTGGGAGCCAGATGAGGCAAGTGGAGAGAAGGAGCGCTCATCATGGCCCAGCCCTTCTTGTGGGCCTCCGGATCGTACAGATCCGACGCGACACTCTCATAGCTGCGCCAGTAGAGAGTGTGGTGATCCTTCATGTGTTTTTTTAGCTCCTCGCTGTCCATATCGAGTCCCAGGAAGACGGAACAAATGGACACGGAAACGGGTGCATCGGTTATGATCTGCCTGTCCCGGTAAGGCCACATGCGATTGCAAACGAGCATTTCGTTGATCAGGCGCTTCGGATTGCCCGTGTTTACGTAAGACTCAGCGCGAAAACGTTCTCCCTGCGATGTTTCTACGCCCGTGACCCAGGGGCCTGAAGTGAAAACCTTGTCGACCGTAGACCGGAGCCGGAGCTCTCCCCCCCGCTCCTGGTAGGCATTCGCAAGGTGATTCAAGAATCCCTGAAGTCCGGCCCGGGGATACCAATAGTCCTGGACATACGTATACCAGAAGGTCAAATGCATCATCAGGAGCATGTTTTGCGCCCCCCCAACCCCGAACAGGTACGACAGGCGCGGCTCGTCAGGGAAAAACTCCAAGGCCTTTTCTTCTCCGGTCATCGTCATCATCTTCAACCCCATCGGTCCCATGGAGGCCGATTGGATCAACATCCTCAGCGTCGCCCTGAGTTTCTCCCTTCCGTCGAGCAGGAAGCTGAAAGGCCCCTGTCCCATCATTTGCCGCATCGACTCACACCGAGGTTTGATAAAATCAAACCATTTGTCCAGTTCAGCCTTCGAGCCCGGAAATGCCCTCTTGAAGTCCTCCCTCATTTGGTCATAGTCGTACATCATGACGTCACAATCAGGCGTCACATAACGGAACCTTGCCCGGATCCAGGCGTCCGGGTCGTAGAGACCCAGTTCCTGTAAAATGGGGAAAAGGATCCCCACATTCTCCGTGGATTGGTCCCCACAGTCGAAGTAGAAACCCTTGCGCCAGATGCCCGACATGTTCCCGCCCACCTGATCCCCATGCTCGAGGATGATGGACCGCTTCCCCATCTTTTGCAGGTAGAGCCCCGTGCAAAGGCCAGCTATCCCGCCACCGATGATCACAACGTCAAACTTGTCGCCCATATCCCCCTCCATTCGGCATCACCATAGCACTGGACACTGCAGCCATGCGCCCATCCGCCACGGCCTCCCAGCGATGTGTCCGACTCCAGTCCCGACATCCCAAGCCGGGTCGCCTATTTGTTCGGCTTGTTCCTCAGTTGCTCGTCGATGGCCATGGCCGCGCGACGGCCGTCGGCTACGGCCTCCACCACCGTCCCCGCTCCGCGGACAATGTCGCCGCCGGCAAACACTCGACTTCGCCCGATGACCTGCATCGTCCGAGGATCGACTTTCAACACGCCTTCCATGCCGAATTCTTCTGCCAAGTACTTCGCAAGGGACGGCTCTGCTTGCTGGCCCACGGCAAAGATCACCCGATCAACCTCGAGGTCCAGCGTTGACGAACCGTCGAACACCGGACGAAAATTCCCCTTTTCATCGGATGCCGAAAGACAACGGATGAAGCGCATCCTCGACTCCGACGGCACCTCCTGGGGACCCCACCCGTTCTTGATCTCGATCCCCGCGTTCCGCAGCTCAGCGATCTCGCTCTTCAGGCATGGCATCTCTTCCGCTTTCTCGAGACACACGAGGCGCACCCTTCTTGCTCCGAAACGCACCGCCGACAGAGCCACATCCGAGGCCACACTGCCCCCTCCAATCACGACCACATCCTCGCCCACGTCGCCCCTCCCGGCCTCCCGGCAGAACTTCAGAAAGCTCAACGCATCCGAGGTCTTCAACTTCTCCAAACCGGGAATCGCAAGGGTTCGTCCCGACCACAGTCCCGGAGCGAGGAACACGGCCTGATACTTCCTTTCGAGTTTCGCAACGGAGAAATCCTGCCCCAAAGCCTTGCCATACTCAAAAGACATCCCAGGCAGGCACAGCCCCCCGAACTCCCGTTCCACAACCTCACTCGGGAGGCGGAAATCTGGGATTCCGTGGGTCAACATTCCGCCAGGCTTCCCAGCCTTGTCGAAAATGTCCACCAGGTAGCCCAGACGCGCCAGGTAATGGGCGCAGCTCAGCCCTGCCGGTCCAGCCCCAACGACGGCCACCTTCCGGCCGTTTCGAGGAGCCATACGGCGGTCCCAGCCTTCGAATCCGCCTACATGGCCGCAAACCCATCGATGCAGATCTCGGATTCGCACCGGCCGGCTATCGAACTCAAGCCGACTGCACTTCTTCTCGCACAACTTCTCCGCCGGACAGACGTACCCACAAATCTCTGAAAGAGGATTTACCTCCCGCAGCACTCTCGCCGCGCCGACGAAATTCCCTGACTCGATGCGCCGCGCGAACTGGCTCGTTTCGATGTTCGCAGGACACGCCTCACGACATTCCGGCTTCTCGCAATGCTGGCAGTCCCTGCTGATTCGTCTTGCGGACTTCTCGGTGATCGGTTCCGCAGGATCAGGGCTCGGAATCCAGGGCCTTCCAGCGACCATGTTCACATACTGTTTCGAAAACGAGCGGGGTCGATAAACCGAAAGCCCTTTGTCCTTCAAAATCCGATTCGCCGCTCCCACGCCCGACATCGTTACGGACAAAACACCCTCGCCCATGGTGGTCGAGTCTCCGACACAATAGAGATTCTTCCATTCGCTTCTAGCCCTGAGCCTGTTGAAAAAGAATTGCTTCGTGCTAACCTTGGGCCCCCCGATATTCCCCTTGTATTTGAGCGTGAAGCGTTCGATGGTCGATGGCGTGCCGGCATCCAGGCTGATGATATTCTCCTTCAATTTCGGAAGATAGTTTTGTTCGAGGCAGTCGAGAACCTTCTGCGTCTCCTCCTCCTTCCTCTTCCTATATTCTTGGGACCGGTAGAGCGGATCCGTCGGCCGAGGCCAGTCAATCTGGCTGGACCCCATAACCGTGATGGAATGGGTGCCCGGCGGAGCGACACTCGGATCCTCGAGGGAAGGGAAATAGACCATGAAGTTCCCATCGTGGACATCGTGGAGGTTGCGAACGTAGAATTCGATTGGGTAGGTGCCTTTCGGGACCGCCTCTTCCCTCACGCTGAGGTAAAGCACCAATATTCCGGGCGTCGGTTCAAATCGCTGTGCCCACTTCATCCGTTCCGGCTTGATATGTCTCGGCTTAATCAACGTTCCATATAACTTCCAAACGTCTGCATTGGAGACCACGCAGTCCGCAAGGATCTCGGTGCCGTCTGACAACCGCACCCCGTAAGCCCTATTCCGGTCTATGAGGATCTCATCCACCATTTTTCTGTACACAATTTGACCGCCGAACTTCTCCAGGGCCTTTTCGAGCTTGTTGGGAAGCATCTGAGGAGAGCCCGACGGATAGCAGGTTCCACCGAGATGAATGTTCATGAAAATCGCAACCACCATGCTCGCGGGGCTCTCCTTGACCGTACAGGTGGTACAGGAGGCAACCAAAAAGTCAAAAAAATCCGCAACGTCCGGATCCGTGATGTACTTCCTCAAGAGGTCCTCACCGGACATGGACATCAGCCTTCGCATCTTCGCCATGCCAAAGGGATCCCTCAGCGCCATTTTGACAACTTCAAAAGGTGGGATCTCTGTGGGAGGGACAGGATACCGGGACATGCCCATCATGACTTCGTACAAATCCTGGCATTCCCGGTACAGAGAACGAATCTCCCGGTCCTGCTTCGGGAACAGAGCCGTCAGCTCGTCCAGATACCGGTTCAGGTCTCGCCAGAAGGTGACCGTTTTTCCCCCGAGGTGGATCCGATATGCGGCATCGTGGGGAATCATGTCGATCTCTTCCTCGAGTTCGTTCATCACGAACCGGTGGACACTGTTTTCGCCCTCCCACCCAAACAGCAGAGCAGCTCCTACATCGATGGCAACGTCTTTGCGTCGGATCGCCGTACAGCAGCCACCGGGGATATAGTGTTGCTCGAGGACAAGGACGTTCAATCCCCGCTTCGCAAGCAGCGCCGCAGCCGTCAAGCCACCCACCCCCGCTCCAACGACTATGACATCATAACGGTTTTTGATCACGGCATCTTCGAGTAGCTTCATGCTTCCCTCTCCGCTGCTTGGAACGGCGATGAGCCCCATCTCCGACCCGACTCAAGGCCCCTCACCCAACAGTGAACAAACCTCGGCCCCTTGCACCCCAATCTCCGAAAAACCGCGCGATCTTCCGCCGCCCCTTTGCGCGTCATCCCTTTCCGATCAAGCATTTCCTGTCGACTCTGAACCTGCGCGCCCAGGATTGAGCTTCTGCCTACACCGCCCCTGCGGGAACTGCATTGCCGCGCTGCGAAGTCCCTCTCCTTGAGCCTTTACCGCAAACTCTCCTGTTCGCGTGCTCCGATCATGGCAACTGGCGCATCCCAAAGGCAATCCATCTCGGAACCGACCCCGACCATCCTACCGAACGAAAGCATCCCACTCATCACAGAAACGAAACTCAACCGGGCCGGCCCATCTGTTGAATTGTAGAATCCTTCCGCCCAAACGCTTCTAATTTCAAAAAGTACCAATTCCGTAATAAAATTGTCAACCAGAAATTCCTTTCTCCTTCGGCCCCGAGGCTGCGCTTTGGGCATATCCCCGTACAAATCGCTTGACATCCTGAAGCGCGGCTGCTATCCATTCTCTGTATTTCGAATCCTGTATTTTCCGATTCTGGTATTTTCCTCCGACTGCACGGCCCCATTCTCGTTGATTTGTTTTGGAAAGTACCGGGGGAGGCAAAATGGAGAGATTTGACGTACTCGTTGTCGGTGCTGGGCCAGGAGGCTCGGCGGCCGCCAAGAAATGTGTGGCAGGAGGTCTCAGAACCCTGCTGATCGACAAGCACAGGTTGCCAAGACGCAAAGCCTGCTCCGGCATCCTCTCGAACGTTTCACAAAATTACGTGCTCGAACATTTCGGCCCCATCCCTCCAAAAGTCTTCAGCAAGCCTTATATCTCAAAAGGAATCGGGTTCTATTTCCCATCCGTGGGGATGATCTACGCCAACGTGGATTGCTACAACCTCTATGTTTGGCGGGACAAATTCGATCACTTCTTGGCCAAGTCATCCGGAGCCGTACTCCGCGACCGGACCCGCTTTCTCCACCTGGAAGAAACAGCCTCCGGCATCGAAGCGCATTTGCAAAGGAACGGGAAGGTTTCAAGAGTTCGAGCCCGGTACCTCATCGCGGCTGACGGAAGCCATTCCCGAGTCATCCGCACCTTTGCCCCTGAGGTCTATCGGGGTATGCCCTGGGCATATGCCTGTCAGAAATACTTCGAGGGCAAGATCGATGTGGACGCCCGGTACCTCCACTGGTTCCTGACCCGGAACCTGGGTCCTTTCCCTTGGGTGAATATCAAGGACGATCAGGTCATCATTGGCCTCGCCATGGTCAAAGGCCAGGGCTTTCATGCCCGTTTCAACCGTTTTGTAGACTTTCTCAAGAAGAATCTGGGGCTCGAGATCAAACGGGAACTCGCCACGGAGGCTTGCCTTTCCAACACCATGACCCCGCTGAACCGTTTTTTCCCCGGGCGCGGCCGTGTTCTCATGGTCGGTGACGCTATGGGCCTCATGCACCAGGGGGGCGAAGGAATCTCCTGCGCCTTGGTGAGCGGCGGGTACGCAGGTCAAGCCGTCACAGAGGCTCTTGCGAACGGATTCGACGCACTGCCGCGATATAGGCAGCTCGTCAGACCCGAAATGGAAACGGCCCTGGACCAGTTCAACCCGCTGCGGATGAGCGCTTCAAGCGCTTCTTCCAACGCCCGACAACCCGGGCTTTTTCATGGTTTGGGGTTGGTCGACAGGGCAAAGGCAATCCGGGATGCGACTCTTTTCCTGAAGAGCGAACTCGAGGTCAAAGGAATGGGGGAGACAATTCTCAAAAACATGCTCTACCGCCTCGTTTTCGGTCGATACCGGATCCCTGCTGCAGAGTAAAGGAGGTCACTCGGATTTGTTCTCTCTCCCCTCTCCCCGAGACGGGGACTACGGCAGCGCGACCGCGTCTTCCAAGGCCGGAAACCCGCAGCTCTCCAAAAGGAGGAAATCGTGAGTGAGTTTGTGTACGACAGACTCATCGATACGCTCGTGCGCCTTCACGGAGCCATTCCAATTCACAAGTGCGCCGAGTTCACCGCGCTCATCGAAGAACTCTTTACACCTGACGAAGCCGAGCTCGCCGCCGCCTTGCCGCCAGGCATGCAGCCCCTGGAGGTCATCAGCAAACACGTTAACCGGCCCGTCGAGTCGATCAAGCCCCTGTTGGAAAGCATGGCGAACAAAGGCCTCGTCCTTCACCGCCTGCGAGACGACCACCCCGAATACAAGTTGATGGCCGTGCTCCCCGGGTTTTTCGAGTTCCAGTTCATGAAGGGCGGCAAGACCGAACACGATCGTAAGATGGCCCGTCTTTTCAAGAATTACTTTGACAAGCTGGCCGAAAGAACCAAGGGAGCGCCTCCCGAGCTTCTGAAAAAGCTTACCCCTTTCTCCAGAGTGATCCCCGTAGAGAAGGAGGTGGCGGGCGGGAGCCAGATCCAACCTTATGAAATCGTATCCCAGTATATCCGGAACGCGGACTCCATTTCTGTTTCAACCTGCTATTGCCGTCATTTTGCAGAGCTGCTTGGAGACCCCTGCCACAAGCCGAAACGGAACTGCATGGCCTTCGGCCCGAATGCTAAGTTCATTCATGAAAGGGGCTACGGGCAATTGGTTTCCAAGGAGGAGGCCCTCAAGATCCTAGACGAGGCCGAAAAGGCGGGTCTCGTACACATGTCTTCCAACACGGCCAAGTATATCGACTTCATATGCAACTGCTGCGCATGCCACTGTGGGATTTTGAAGAGTTTCCAAACTTCGGACGTGTCCCCCCTCGGTGCCGTGTCCAGCTTCCGCCTAAAGATCAACCAAGAGGCTTGTACCGGTTGCGGAGATTGTTTGGTCCGCTGCCCTACGAAGGCTTTAGCCATCAACGACGCGGTTGTACGTCTGGACGCCCGGCGCTGCATCGGATGCGGGCTTTGCAGTTCCGCCTGCCCCTCCGAGGCACTTTCCATGGAGCGCCGAGAAAATCCGCCCACCCCTCCGTGGGACCACCAGGCTCTCGCCGCGGCCATGATGGAATCGATTCAACGTGCCAAGGATTGTTAGCTTCGCGCGAGCAATTCTCTCTTGAGGTAAGATCGGGGGGCAAAATGGAAAAATGCGTAATCACAGCTGCATTGACCGGTGGCGTCCACGGCAAAGAAGCCAATCCGAACATCCCCTATACACCTGAGGAGTTCGCAGAGGAGGTGTACAAGTGCTGGAACTCGGGTTGCTCCATCGTGCACATCCACTGCCGCGACGACCAAGGCAGGCCCACGGGCCACATCCCCCGCATCAAAGACACGCTCGACGCTATCCGTGCAAGAACTCCAGAAATCATCATCAACTTGAGCACCGCCATCGGTCCAGGGGTGACCCCTGAGCAGAGGATCGCTCCCGTGGTTGAACTCAGGCCGGACATGGCCTCGCTGAACACGAACTCGATGAATTTCGGTATCGTCGACCATAGGGCCAAGAAGATCCTCCTGGACGGCATCTTCGAGAATACTTTCTCTATGCTCACGGACTTCGGCAAAAAGATGAAGGAGGCGGGCACAAAGCCCGAGTTCGAGGTCTATGATCTGGGTGGCATTTACAACGTCCTTTTTTTCCGTGATTTCGACGTGTGGGAAGAACCTTTGCACTTCCAGTTCGTCTTCGGTGTATTCGATGGTCTCTCGTTCACCCCGCTAACGTACCTCGACATGAAATCTGTCCTTCCGCAAGGCGCGACGTGGTCCACGTGCGGCGTGGGTCCACCGAATCAGTTGCCTGCGGCCATGATGTCCGCCATCACGGGGGGCCACATTCGGGTGGGTTTGGAGGACAACATCCGCGATCTCGACAAGCAGCACGCGAAGGGCAGCTGGCAGCAAGTCGAATATGCTGTCCAAATCTGCAAATTGGCAAGCCGGCCCGTGGCATCCCCGTCTGAGGCAAGGGAAATTCTAAAACTCAAGCCAAGGTAGAGAGAACGGATCTACCCGCATCCCTCCCCCTTCCAACGAAGTCGGAGATCAAAGGAATGTCAGCTTCTCCATGCACGAAAGGGGCCAGACCATGGAGTGCTTCAAGGACAAAGTCGCGATCGTAACCGGAGGAGCCTCGGGTATCGGTCGGGCGGTGTGTCAGGCTTTGGCCAGGAACGGGGCTTCAACCATCGTCGCAGACATCGATCTCGAAGGAGCTCAAGAGGTTGCGAGGGCTATCTCCCAGAACGGCGGAAGGGCACGCGCAGCTCGCCTGGACGTGAGAAAGGACGAGGAGATCCAGAAGCTCATTGCCCAGACGGTCGACGCATACGGCCGACTCGATTACATGTTCAACAACGCGGGCATCAACATCGGCGGCGAGGCGAGGGACCTCCTTCCCGAGCACTGGTCCCGTCTGCTGGACATCAACCTCATGGGAGTCGTACACGGCACAAGGGCCGCATACAACGTTATGGTCCGCCAGGGTTCTGGCCATATCGTCAACACCGCCTCCCTGTGTGGGATCATGCCCATTCCGCTTGAGGTACCGTACGCTACAGCCAAACACGCGGTGGTCGGCCTATCGACTTCCCTCAGGACAGAGGCCGCAGGCCTGGGCGTCAAGGTGAGCGTTTTCTGCCCGGGACTCGTGCGAACGCCCCTCCTTGAAAAATCCGTGGCCGTCAATTCCACCATGAGCGAAATTCTCTCCATATCTCCCATGAAGAGTATGGACGTAAACGACGCTGTCCGCGCTCTGCTGCGTGGCGTCGCAAGGAACCAAGCTATCATCGTATGCCCACTCGATGCGCGACTCTCCTGGTGGCTGTACCGAATCGCACCGGCCCTAATGGACAGACTCCTGGATAAGGCGGTCCGTCAGTTTCGCCAAAAACACCGTACCACGGAATAGTCCTTTTGATGACCCCATACGCCCGATCCCCACAACCACCGTACATCTCGCTCCACGGACCCCACAGGCCCGCTGCAATCCCGCCGCCCATCCGGTCTTTCACCTTTCACTCCAGAAAGGAGACACAATGAGAACGAACCGCCTCGGACAGACCCATTTCTGTTTTCTGCTCCTTTCAACCCTCCTGCTCGTGCTCCCCTCCTGCAAAGGAGAAGGCCCTCCACCCCCTCCCCTGGCTCAACTCGGCCCCGGGGCCTACGACGTCGTCGTCATCGGCGCCGGCGGCGGAGGGATCTCCGCAGCCGCAAAACTTGCCATGGGGGGCATGAAGGTCCTCGTGATCGAACAGCACGACAAGGTGGGCGGGTACATGACAGCCTTCGAGCGCGAAGACTATCGATTCGAGGTCTCTCTCCACGCGATGGACGGAATGGGCCGAGAACTCTTCCCAAAGCTCGGCATCGAAGACAAAGTGAAAGCGATCAAACTCGACCCCGCTTACCGATCGATTTTTCCAGACTTCACCTTTGACGTCCCGGCCGATCCAGAGATTTACCGCCAGCGCCTCAAAGAAAAATTCCCCCACGAAGCCAAAGGCATCGACGCACTCTTTGACGACCTGCAACTCATCTACGAAAGCATGCGCTGTCTGGCGAACCTCCAGGACAAGAAGAATATCGCCGGCACAATCTGGTCTATTTTGAAGAAGCCAACTATGTTCTGGCCTATGATCAAGTATTGGGACAAAACCTGCGCCGAAATGCTGGCCGACTATATTCATGACGAGAAGCTCGTCGCTCTGTTCGTTCAGCTCATGGCTTACACGGGCACCAGCGCAGACAATGTCTCCGGCATCTTCTTCGCCATGATGTGGGTCAGCTACCATCACGTCGGGTTCTACTACTTCGAGGGGGGGTCCCAGGCCGTTACAAACGCGCTCGCCGAAATTGTCAGAGACAACGGAGGCGAGATCCTTCTCAACACGCTCGCCACCAAGATTGTCATTCAGGATGGAGCAGCGGTCGCTGTCCAGACCCAGGACGGCAAAGAATTTAAGTGCCGGTATGTCATTTCCAACGCCAATGCCCCAGACACGTTTTTCAAGCTGGTCGGCCGCGAGCATCTTCCCGAGCCCTACGTAAAAAGACTTCAAGAAATGGTGATCGGACTCCCCGCCTTTGCCGTCTATTTGGGCGTGGATCACGATTTCAGCGACACTTTTCCACCTGGGATACACTCCTACTTCATCAACCCGGGCTACGACCAGAAAGAGATCTTCAGGTACTTTCACGAGGGCAACCCCGAAAAGGCTTTGTTTGGCGTGATCAACTACACCATGGCGGACCCGACGAATGCCCCGAAGGGAAAGAACGTCATCGCGATTGTTTCCATCATGCCTTACGACTACAAGGGCGACTGGTACGAGAGCGAGAGCTACGAGAAATACAAGGCCTTGAAGGAAGAGGTAGCCCGTATTTACATCAAGAGAGCTGAGGCGTTTGTCCCTGGTTTGAGCGAGCACATAGAGGTCATGGAAGTCGGCTCCCCCCGGACCATGCAGCACTACACGCTCAACCCAAAGGGCTCAATTTTTGGCTGGGAATATACCAAGGAACAGAGCATGATGAAGCGCCTCCCCCAGAAGACCCCCATCAAGAACCTGTACCTATCAGGCGCCTGGACATTCCCCGGAGGGGGTCAGTCTGCGGTTTTGATGAGCGGACTCATGGCCGCACAAACCATCCTCAGCAGAGAGAAATAGACCGAATCCACAATTCGCATACCCTCAGCAGGGGAACGGCCATGGCCGTCAAGCGTTACCCGGTCATCGTCATCGGCGCTGGTCCTGCCGGCGCCGCAGCTTGCAGAAGGCTGGTCCAAGGCGGCGCAAGGACCTTGCTCATCGAGAAAAAGAAGCTGCCCCGCAAGAAAATGTGCTCAGGCCTTCTCTCACGCTGGACCGTGGATTTCGTTCACAGGCACTTTGGACCGATTCCTGAGGACGCGTATACGGAGACCCCCTTCCTCAATGGCTTCGGCTTCAATTTCCCTTCCCTCCCGCAGACCGTCCTGGTTCCCACCACGCATCCGATACCGTATGTGAGGAGAGACCAGTTCGATTTTTTCCTCGCAAGAAAGAGCGGCGCCGAGATCAAGGACCAGCTGCGACTGAAGGACATCGAGTCGGAGAAAGCGGGGTTTAGAATCCTCTGCGAGTGGGATCGGCGGCACGGCAAGTCCACCCAAGTCACCTTCCACGCAAGATACGTAGTTGCGGCAGACGGCGCTAACTCTCGGGCCGTGAGGTGCGTCCTGCCCCACGCTCGCCGAGGCATGCCAGTCACGACGGCTATCCAGAAGTTCTTTCGGGCAGAGATCGACCTCGACCCGAATCATTTTCATCTGGTCTTCCATCCCGGCGTCGGCTTCTTCCCCTGGGTCAACATGAAGGGGGAGCGGGTCGCCGTCGGCGTTTCCGGACTCGACCATAGAAAGGCAATCCGCTATTTCGATCAGTTCCTTTGTGTTCTTCAGAGGCATTACGGCCTCAAAATCAGGGAATCGCTCCGCGCGGAGGCCATGGCGGGATACATGATGGCCTATCTCAATCACTTCGTGCTCGGCCGGGACAACTTCCTGGCAGCCGGCGACGCCGCCGGCTTTATCCACGGCGCAGAGGGCATCTCGGCGGCTCTCGTGAGCGGCGATCTGGCGGCTCAGGCCATCTTGCGGGCAGAGGAGACCGGCAGCAAGGCCTTGCGTTTCTACCGCGAGTACGCCCGAGACGAGGTGGTACGCTGTCTCGATCAGATCAACCCCCTGCGCATGTCCAAGAATGCGCCCTTCCTCCCCGACACCAAGGCTTTCTGGAAAACCGTATCCCCCAAAACGCTTCTGCTGATCTACAAGGACCTCAAGGCGTTCGCGTCCCAGGACATTGGGCTCAAGGAATCAGGCATTGGCAAGATCTTGAAGCAAAACATGATCCATCACCTCCTCCACAGGCGTTACCCCGTCGATTTGTAGCAGCCTGCCAGAGGACGGAAGCCACGCCGCATCGCGGCGATATGATTTACCGCAACGATCCTCAGAGGAGAGCGCAACCATGCTGAGTGCGACCAAGAACAAGGTAAAACTAGAGGCGATGCTGATGAGTCTCGGTGCGAGCTTGTACCTGGTGAGCCGCCTTCACGGAGACTTCAAAAAAGACCTCAAAGAACGAAACGGAATTGCGGAGATCAGGACGTCCGACTACAAGGTTGCCTGGTGTTATCACATCGATCACGGCAACGTCCGATTCACCCGTGGCAGCCGACCGAACCCGGACTATGCAATGGTCTACAAGGACGTGCCCTCGGCCGTGGAGGTCATGACCAAGGGGACAGACGAAGCCTTCATGCAAGCGATGATGGACGGCACAATCGCCTTCGAGGGAGACCTTGACTTTGGAATGTGGTTCAACGATCTACTCAAGAAGCTCGGCAACATCGTAAAAGAAAAGATGGACTCCCTTCCCCTGAAGCGCATCCTGAGACGATAACGCCCCCTGCTGCGCCTCATTGGCGAGCACCTGACTGAACGGACACACGAACTTGCGGTCCCTCTGCGTGCGCCTTTGCGGGGATCATGAGGTCTATCGTCTTCCGGAAAACCCTCGATTTGCCCCCGCTCCCCTGCCGCCCGTGCTTCTGGTGCCCCGCGCGCTGGGCATCGCCCAGCCCCTGCGCACCGTCGCCTAGATCGAGCCCCGCCAAAGCGAACACAACCTGGCAGTCCTTCTCTCTCCCATGAGCTTGCTCATTCTCGCCGGCGGAGGGCCGGCCCCCTGTAGCGTCCCCTTCCCCCCGTTACGGTCGTCGTGATCGCTTCGGTCGGGCAATTATTGTAGCAAGCCCAGCACCCAATACAGCGCTTCGAAAAAACCGGATAAGGCCGCAAGGAGATAGCCCTCGCCACGCATCCGAGAGCGCACGTCGAGCATTGAATGCACCGTTTTCGGTCGACCCTCTTAGTGCCCATGACACGCCGGAGTTCTTTCGGCCCCGCCCTTTTCCCGATCACGTGCAGCGCGCTCACCCTGAAATCGAAGACTTTGGCTTTCCAGTTCTTTGCAAACAATCGGTCCGCGATCTTGTGAGCGAAGGATGCCACGGCTTCGAGGTCCCCCTCGTCAGGCTTTCCCACGAGCCCCTGCCCCTTTTCTCCAAACTGCCTCGCCACGGGCCAGTTCACCTCGGCGATCACCTCCAGACCATCGATGACAAGGAAGTTTTTCTCCGTAACCAACCGAGCCATGGTACGCAGCGTGTTGATCGGCTGTCCCCCGCTCGTGCAAAAGACAAAAGACGGCACGAGCTTTTCCTGGCGGGGAACGAGCCCAACCACTTCATAGAACCCCCAGGACGGTTTCCATGCCATCGTAGGCGTTCCGAACCCCACGATGTCGTAGGCTCCTAGATCATCAAAGCGGGGCTCCCTCACCGCGTCACGCACATGGGTCTCGATACCCCTCTGCCCCAACGCAACCTCTATGCGGTCCGCCACCAGCCGGGTATTCCCGGTCGCGGAATAGCACACGATCACACATCGCATGTGAACACCCTTCCCCCCAGATGGCGTTCTTTCTCAGGAGGCAAACCCTTCATCAGGAATCTCCATGATGGACAAATCTTCGCTCTTGATCGCCCTGATTGTACCGTCTATCTCTGGAAGCACGTTCTTGATGAAGTACCTTGCCCCCGCCAGCTTCCCTTTGTAAAAGGAAGCATCCTTACCGCCGGGCTCCCCGGCAAGCTTCTCCACGGCAATCCCTGCCTGCCAGAGCAAAAGCCACGCTGAGATCACCTTCCCCACCATCATCAGAAACGGGTAGGCGTTCGCCAGAGGGACAAGAAATTTCCCTTCTTTGCCACACCTTCCCAGAAACATCGCCAGATCGGCGAGGGCCCCAACACCCCTCTCCACATCGTCTGCGAGATCTTTCAAAGCAGCCTCTCTCCTGACCTTTTCGATCGTCGCGCTCATTTCCCCCAGGAGGCCCAGAAAATAGGCTCCCCTTTTCATCCCCATCTTGCGGACCACCAGGTCCATGGCCTGGATCCCATTCGTACCTTCGTACAAAGACGCGATTTTCACGTCTCGCATGAATTGCTCCACAGGATACTCCGAGCAGAATCCGTAACCACCGTGCACCTGAATTGCCGTCTCCGTGACGCGGAACGCGATGTCCGAGCAGTACGCCTTGAGAATCGGGGTCAGAATCTCCGCCAGGCCCAAACATTTTCCCCGCTCCTCATCGCTTTCCGCGGTCCGAGCCCGATCGAAAAGATGAGCGCAGAAATACCCCATGGCCCGCATACTCTCCGTATTCGCCTTCATCCAAAGCAACATGCGCCGGACGTCGGGATGCTCTATGATGGGAACCCTCGAGGCCTCAGGGTTCTTGAAATCCTTCCATGAAGACCCTTGCAGCCTCTCCTTAGCATATTGGAGGGCGTGCAAGTAAGCGATCGAAGCGCTTGCGATTCCCTGCAACCCCACACCGATCCGCGCCTCATTCATCATCTGAAACATGATTTTCATGCCTTCCATCTCTTGCCCAAGGAGCTCTGCGTAACATTCCCCGTTGTCACCGAAGTTCATCGCACAAGTAGCGCTTCCGTGGATCCCCATTTTTTCTTCGATTTTGGTGATCTCGTAATCGTTTCGCCTACCGAGCGTTCCGTCCTCGTTCACAAGATATTTGGGCACAAGGAAGATGGATATGCCCTTCGTGCCAGCCGGGTGGCCTTCAATGCGGGCGAGCACGGGATGAATAATATTCTCAACCAGATCGTGGTCGCCAGCCGTAATAAAAATCTTGCTCCCCTGAATCCTGTATGATCCGTCCGGGCATCGCGTCGCCTTCGTCGAGAGGTTCCCTACATCAGACCCCGCACCCGGTTCGGTAAGAACCATGGTCCCACCGTACTGGCCGCTGATCATCTTTGCAAGATACTTCTCCTTTTGTTTTGCCGTCCCATACACTTCCACAAGATGGGCAGCTCCTTCCACAGTGCCTGGGTACGCCATAAAGGAGAAATTGTGATTGAACCACTCCATGGCAGCCGTTCGGATCGTCAGAGGTAAGCCCTGCCCGCCAATCTCGGGGGGAAAGCACATCGCGTTCCACCCCCCTTCACAGAAAAGCTTGTACACCCTATGCATGCATCCTGGAACATAAACCTGTCCATTCTCCAAGCGGCACCCCTCCCTGTCAGCCTTCACAAGGGTAGGGAAAATTTCATTCACCGCGAGCTTCTGGGCCTCGCTCAGGATCATGTCGAACATCTCCCGAGAAAACTCCCCATAGAGAGGCTTCTCACACAGTTTTTCTACCTCAAGCATTTCATGAAGCACAAACGATTGATCCCTCTCATCGACCAGCAGATTCGACATGGCTCTCCCCTTTCTCACAGTTCGTACCATACCCCCTTCGCACTCAACACATCAACCGTCCACCGATAACGGATCCTTTCTCTGCTCCCACACGGCGGCTCGGTTCGCTTCCGCACACGGCGCGTTCTCTTTCAGGCCGACTTCGACAATGCCAAGATCATCCCCAAAGCAGGGCCCGCAAGATTGGCCGGCCTCAAACGGCTCGAGATTTCCCTTTGAGAGACTTGAGATTCGAGAGACTGCTCCCTACGAAACCCACCCGATTTTCGACAGAACCTCCTGCTTCCCGGCGGCTCGAAGAAACCGCGGCGAAGCATCCTGCCGGTCCGCTCCCGCCAAGACGAAACGCACCCCCCTGCTCGGCGGGATTCAGTTCAGCAAGTAACTGAAGCTAAACGTGATTTGATCGCGATCTCGGAAGGCTCCAAAACCCGTCATGTTCCCCACAATCCCGCTATACTGAATCATGAACCGGAAGGGCTCGAGAATGAAGTTGATTGAGGGCTGGAACATCCACACCCCACGCACATCATAAGCCGCGACCATTTGCGGGATGATGTCTCCTCCGTAGTAATCCGTGTTCATGAGAAACGTGAAGATTCCGTCGAATGCCTTCGCCGCCGAGAAATTCGTCGCGTCCGGGTAAATCGCAAGGGGAAAACGCATCCGCTCGTCGTAATCCTGCACCCATGCTCCGAAATACTGAAAGGATACAGTGAACGTTCTCTGGCGGTTTAACGGCCGAATCCAGATGTTCTTGTCGAGCCCAATCGACCATTTCAGCGCATCCTTCGTCGGAATCCTGCCCTGGCCGGGCAAACCCGGAATGCCCGGAATGGGGATGGGAAGAGGAACAATCGGCGTATTGATTTCAGGGATGAAAACGGGCTCATCCCAGAACCACGCCACTTCTGTCCGAACAACCACGTCCGTGTGCTGCTCCCAGAAGCTCAGCGAGCCCCCGGTAACCTCTATGTCGGGAAAACAGATCTCCGTCCACGCATCGAGCGGATCTTCCCCCATCCGAAGCCGCACCGCTGGTATATCGGGATAGGTCCTGTAATGACCGAGACTCACGCTAAAGTCATCTGACACGACCCCCATGACCCGCACCCCCCATCGGCTGTTCGACATCGTCTTCCTCGGAGTACGCACCACCGTCGGCAAAGGCGATTCAGGCTGCGGTGCCGAATAGGGCGTACGATTCGGGGGGACCGGAGCCACCCTCACGTCCCAAACACCCGGGACACAGAAGCCTTCCACCGTCAGCGACGAGATAACACCTACCCGGCCAAAATTGTAGCTGCCGCGGAGCATCCACAACGGGATCCGCCTATCGTCGAGATCTTCGAAGACGCCCCCAAACGTATTGTCCAACGGGTTGATGCCGTCCAGGAGCCTAAAAACATCGGTCTCTCCCCAAGCCAAATTCTGCTTCCCCACGCGAAAGAAGACAGGACCCCTCGCCAGGTCGAGATACATCTCCCACAGATCATACTGCTCCTTGAACTTTTCAATGTTCTCCCTGTCCTCCTGCTCCACCTCCCTGAACGCATCTGGGCCCGCGTCGTAGACGCCTTCGTACAGGAACCTTCCGACAACATGGGACTTGGCTTTCAGATTCAACGCACTCAAAGGATACAGAATACCCAAGTTCCTGGATAAACGCCCCAGGTCGTGATTCATCTCCACCATCACGAGATTGCGCCACTGCGCCAAATCACCCGACCCCACGTTCTGCGGTTGGGTGAACCCTTCCGAATCCTGCAGCCGGAACGAGACCCGACTTTGCGCCCTCCCGATGACCTCCAGAGTTTTTTGATCTGGATCCACAAACAGGGCCTCCGCGACTTCTCCCAGCAGCAAAAAGAGCACGGCCGCGGCAAACGTGGAAACGACCTTCCCACTCCATCCCATGGCTTCCTCGCGCCCCCGCTCGCTTTCTCAAGGAGACCCTATTCCACCCGTTGCAGCTACTTGCAGAATCTCTGAAAGCCCGCAAGAGAGAAATCGTCTAAATGCAGCTCCGCAAAGTATTTCCAGATCTCAGTGGGCATGGGACCCCTGAAGATCGTCGCGTGATTCGCACGTTCGTCAATCACGAGTTGATCTCCTGCGTGCGCAAGATGGAACGTCTTGTCCTCACTCTCAAAGTACCTCGCTTGACCGATGAACGTCTTCCAGTGTTTCCCTACCTTATCGTAAATCGTCTTATAGACAACCCCCCATGTTTCCGTCTGTACCCAGAGCTGCTGAATCCCATAGTTGTAATATGGATCCTTAGCCTTTGCTTCGAGAACGACGACGGGCTTCTTCACCCAGATCATGTTGACAGGCGCCCACTGGGCCCCTGCCCACCCCTCCTTCTCATACCCATAGGTCATGACATCTATATCCGCAGACGACAGCCATCCCCCCTGCTCGTTTTTCTTCAAGCGCGACACGTTTTCAGATGGAAAAGGGATCAGGGCCTCCTGCGCTCTCAAGAACTTCCACTCCATGGAAGTCACCTTCCCGTCAAACCCTCCAGAATCGTCCACCGCTGCATCAGATCCGAACACGGCGTCTGATCGGTTGCCGGAACTCATCCGACGAACCCTTCGAACAGCCGGGAGAAACGCAAACGTGTTGTCCTGCTTTTGCGGATCCAGGTATCGCCACGTCATAATCGCAGCGCCTGCGATGTCGTATGGACTCTTCGCAACGAAAAGCGTGTATTTTTCCATCCTGTCTGGATTTTCCATCGCCAAGGAGGCCGGGTTGCCAACCATCGACAGGTTGTGCATCTCCCCCTCTGTCGATCGCTCGTAGCCAGACCTGCGGATGTAGTCTGTATGCAAATACGCAACAAAGCTCCCGTTCGCGTGCGCCGTGTAAAAACAGTTGTACACGATCTTCTCGCACACCTTTGGATCCCGCGGATCGATCTCCGGGAAAGGATGACCGACAATCTTATCCACCCGTTTCCCCGTTTCCTTGTCCACGATGGAATCGTTTTCGTCCAACGAATATTTCCCTTTGTTTTCCTCCAGAGCCTTCACAGCATGCGGAGGCAGACACTCAGCAGGTTTGTACTCCAATTGTCCGACTCTGATAACGAAATCTCCCTTCTTGATCCAATCGATGATCTCATCAGGCAGGAGACCCACAACCTTCTCCCAGCTCGTCGTGTCGATCACATCGCCGGGCGAAACGTCACAGCGGCCCTGCACGGCGGCAAACACCAGCAACCAAGGGACAACGACGAGACACGCATGCACCTTCGCTCTGATCACCTTGAACGCTCCCTCTATTCGGTCATGGGCTCCGGGTGACGGTCGATCCCATCTCGCTGCCTTGTCGATCGAGTCCTCCTGGCTCTCCGAACGGACCTGCCCTGTGCGTTTCCGTTTCAGCTCGAGTCAATCCCTTCATCATACGATCAATGGAAGCTGCGGCGCGTCTCCCATCCGCCACCGCTTCCACGACAGTCCCCGCACCCCGTATGATGTCTCCGCCCGCATAGAGACCAGGCCGACCCTTGACCTGCAGGGTCTCCATCTCCACCTTCAGCAGGCCCTCTGTTCCGAATTCCTCCTTGAGATACCTCGCGAGATCCGATTCCACAGTCTGGCCCACGGCCATAATGATCTGGTCGAAATCCAGTTCCATCGACTCCGATTCTTCGAAGGAGGGAGAAAAACGCCCTCGATCGTCCAATAGTTTCGTACATTTGACGAAACGCATCTTCGACCCCGGAATGACCTCCTTCGGCCCCCAACCGTTGTAGATTTCAATGCCCATCTGCCTCATCTCCTGGACCTCACTCGCCAGACACGGCATCTCCTCCACTTTCTCCAGGCAAACGACCGAAACCTTACGGGCACCCCTCTTTCTCGCCATGATCGCCACATCCGACGCGACACTGCCCCCACCGATCACCAGAACCCGGTCGTCGAGCGGGGCGGCCCCGTTCGTCCGAGACTCCACGAGAAATCCAAGCCCATCGGCAACCCTCGCGCCGTTCATCCCTGGCAGGATGAGGCGTCGACCCGACCACAGCCCCGGTGCCAAGAACACCGCCTTGTACGGACCCAGCAGATCCTTCACCGAAACGTCCCGACCCAGAGCCATGTTGAATTTCATGCGGATCCCGGGCACCAGGAGTCCCTTGAGCTCCCGTTCCACCACCTCCTGAGGCAACCGAAAGACCGGAACGGCTCGCCCCAACATGCCCCCCGGCCCGTCCGCCTTTTCGTAGACATCCACCTGGTACCCTAAACGCCCCAGGAAATGGGCGCAGGAGAGTCCAGCCGGACCCGCACCTACGACTGCCACGCGGTACCCGTTGCGCTCGGGAACAAACCGGTCCCAGCCCTCTCCACCTGCAGCCTGGCATGCCCAGGCGTGCAATTTGCCAATGTTCGCGGGAGTATCAGAAAAGTCCAGCCGACTGCATGCCTTCTCGCACAAAAGCTCCGCAGGACACACATACCCACAGACTTCGCCCAGGGGATTCCTCTCACGGATCGAACGCGCCGCGCCGATCCAGTTGCCCGCTTCGATCCGCCTCATGAAGTTCAGCACATCGATCCCCGCCGGGCACGCGTCCGTACACCTCGGCTTTTCGCAGAGCTGGCACTCCTTCGCGGCCCTCGCCGCGGACTTCTCATTCAGCGGAAGCCTCCGGTCGGGCGGAGCCGTCCATGCCCGCCCCTCCACATACCGAATGTACTTCCGCGGGAAAACGCGGGGCAGATACTCAGGCAGTCCCAAATCACGCAAGACCATATTGGCCGCGCTCACGCCAGACACGGTTGTAGAGACGACCCCTTCCCCCATGGTCGTAGAGTCACCGCACAGATACAGGTTCTTCCACTCGCTCCTCGCCCGCAGCCTCTTCGTGAGGAACTGGTTCCTACTCAGCTTCGGCCCCCCGATGCACCCAAAGTTCTTGAGCGTAAACCGTTCCAACGTCGCGGGCGTAGCCGCCTCCATGCAAACAATATTCTTCTTCAACCCGGTGAAATACATCCTTTCCAGATCGTCAATCACTTTCTCGGCCTCTTCCTGCTTCCGCTCATAATATTCCTCCGACTGGTACACAGAACCAAATCGATTCTTTACCCGCCCCGTTTTGCTAGGCGCCATGACCGTCATCGAGTGCATTCCAGGAGGCGCAAGGGATGGATCCTCCAGACTTGGAATAAAAATGCCGTAGTTATCCGCCTGAAAGTCGAAAATATTGTCAATCAGAATTTCCACCGGCTGGGCGTCCTCCGGGATCGCATCCCTCCTTACGCCGATGTACAGCAGGAACAAGTCCAAGGTAGGCTCGAATCTCTGGGCCCAAGCCATTCGTTCAGGCTTGATGTGCCGCGGCCTCACGAGCCTTCCATAAAGGTTCCACACCGTAGCATTGGCTACCACACGATCCGCCATGATCTCCGTGCCATCGGCCAGTCGAACCCCATACGCTTGTCCACGCTCGATCAGGATCTCGTCCACCATGTTCCGGTAGAGCATCTGCCCGCCGTTCCGCTCAATCGACTTCTCCAGCTTGTTCGGGAGCATCTGCGGCGAACCTTGCGCATAACAAGCACCCCCTAAGTGCGCGTCAATGAACATCGAAGTGCCTATGATGGCCGGTACCTCTTTGACCGTGCAGCAGGTGAAGAAGGACATCAAGTAATCGTAAAATGCGATCAATTTCGGATCGCTAATGTGCTTCCGGAGCAGATCGTAGGTAGAGATGGACAACTGCCTCATGACCCTTACCATGCCCACCGGATCCCTCAAGAGCATCTTGACTTGCTCCTTCCGAGGTGTTTCAGTAGGAGACATGGGCATGTCGTTCTTGCAGAGGACCTTTAGGTAGAACTCCTTCATCTCGCGGTAGAGGGAGCGGATTCCCCTCTCCTGGCTCGGAAACACAGCGATCAGCTCTTCCAGAAACCGATCCAGATCACGCCAGAAACTGATCTTGCTTCCGAACGCATGAATCCTGTACATGGCGGCGTGGCGGATCAGATCGAGCTCCTCCTCGAGTTCGTTCATTACGAAGTGGTGGGGGGTGAATCCGATCTCTCCACAGCCCATGAAGACCGCCGCCGCCACGTCAAACGTGATATCCCTGCGGCGAATACAGGTGCAGCAGCCACCCGGAATATAGTGCTGTTCAATCACAAGAACACGGAGCCCTCGCTTGGCGAGCAGGGCCCCAGCCGTTAGACCCCCGATTCCAGCCCCCACGACGATGACGTCGTAGCGGTTCCGCACGATTCCTTCTTTCAGGATCTCCAACGTCACCGACCTCCTTTCGGATGGGTCCTTCGCCCCTCTCCTGTCCCGATCCACAAGATCATGGGTACGCCCTCGCAACCGTCTTTCGAGCGCCCCCCTTCCTCCAACGTCCTCAGAAAGCCGGGCGAAATTGTTTCCGCGTTTCCACTCCCTTCGATTTCCGAAATATACGAAATATGTAGCACGGGGGTTCTGAGGTGTCAAGGCATTTTTCACTCTTTCCGCTGTAGGAGCGGGCTTCCCAAGCGCCCGCTCCTCTGCTCCTGTCTCGGCCGAATCGGGATCCCCGAGGGGCGCCTCCGACCGATCCCGAAACTCCCGTCCGCTTCCTTTCGACTCCATCTTTTGCGTGGCATGGATGGATTCGACTGCCTTCCATAAGACCCTCGTTCAGGAAAACGCTCTTTCATGCTTCGATTCCGCCGGATGCGCAATTTCCTCCTTTTCCCGGACATAACCCTCCATGACACAGGCGTTCATGACTTGACACAGGTTTAGCGATTTGATACTCGATTTTTCCAAATTTCCGGTACTCGCATATTCCGACCTTGGAAGTTTTTCTTCCCAAGCCCGGAGATCGTCGTTCCTTGAGGGCGTGTCAAGGCAGACAAAGCAACGGCCAGAGTCAGCATTTCGGATGAGTCCTCACAGGCTCGGCAAATCTGCCGCACAATCGCACCCCGGTTTTTCCGGACTCAAAACGCATGTGGTTCTCAGGATTCGGTTTTCTCAACAGAGGAACTCAGCGGCCGTTCCAGGTGAGCCCAGCGAGCCCCGGATGGCCGGCAAGGCAGCTCTCAGCGAGGCGCCGGGTCGAAACCCACCGAAAGAAGGGCCACCTCAGAGGATCGGGACAAAATCGTCCTTCCGGGACGAAATCCTTCCCCTCCGGGAGGACAAGATTCGCGCCCACATCATGACGGGATGCAATTCTGCCCTTGTCTTTTTTACACACGGAGGACCCAATGGACGCAACATCTATTCAGGACATCCTGGCCATCCAACAACTCTACGCCAGGTACTCGGATGCCATCATGAGAAACGATGCCGACGCCTTCGCATCCTGTTGGAGCGAGGACGCCTCCTGGTTACTGCTTGGCAACACATACCGGGGCAAACAGGCCATTGTGGAAGCCTACTCCCTTTCGGTTGCGTCTACAGACTTCGTTTTGCACCTGGCCCTGTCGCCTCTCATCTTGATAGAGGGCAACAGAGCCAGAGTCCGCTCTCAGGTCCTGGAAATCCTCCACTTTTCAGGCGGTGGAGCCATGATTCTCTTGGGCAATTACAATGACGACCTCCTACGAATCGACGACCAATGGCTCTTCTCCGATCGGCGGATCAGCGTGCGTTATTCGGGGCCGTTTCAAATGGACGATACTGCATTCATCCCTTTCCCGCCCGACGCAGCCGCTCCTTTGGCTCTTTGAAGCGCCCCCGGCCGCCCGCCCGTGACGATTCGCGTCCGTTCCCTCGAGCGGACGCAGCCGGGGTCTTCCAGATGGATCGTCGCGGCGGGGCGCCGTCCGTCCCTTACGCCTCTGGCCGCGCCCTCCAAGGACCAACACAGGCCCTTCTGGGCGCCTCTTATCGAATCCGCCTCCTCTCCTCGAGGTCTCTCCGTTACCTTGCGCCATACCCAGAGACGCTCTTCTCGATCCCATCGACCCCTCTCTTGGACGACGGGATCTCCGAATTTCAGACTGCCCTGATGTCTTGACACAAATGGCTTGACTTGCTAAAGGTCATTTCATATCATACGAGACTCGAATTGTTCGATATTGGAAATTCTTGACTCTCTCGCCGCAGATTGCGATTGGCCGCGATGAAGACCCCGCGCTCGCACAACCCAACCAGGAAAGGTCTTCGGATTCCATCGGCCCTTCGCGCTCCGCGCTCGAAGGCAGTCGCCAATCGACTCCGGCCAAGCCGCAAGCGAGATGACGCACCTAAAGAGCCTTCCCCCCACCAAAGACCAGAGCTGGATAGAACGACTGGAGCACTGCAACTTCTTACAGGAAAGGAGGTCCTATGGCGATCCGCACCGTAGAAGAGTACAAAGAGAGCATCCGCGACGACCGAGTCGTCTATTTTCGCGGCGAGAGGATCAAGGATGTCACCCAGAATCCGTTCTTCAAGCGCACCATCAGCCAGATGGCCCTGGACTATCTCGTAGCGAAGGACCCCAAGTACAAAGACCTCTTCGTCGACCGGGACGAGAACGGCGAGGAGATCCGATTTCTTCACAAGCCCGAGCGCACGGCAGAGGATCTCCTCAGAAGGAGAAAGATCGTCCAGTTACTGGCCCGCATCGGCTTTGGCATTCCAGGGGGTAGCAACACGACGGGCAAAGACGCCCTCAATGCAATCGGCGTGGTGTGCGACCGCATGGATCGCCGCTGTGGAACCCGGTATCGGGAGCGCGTCGAGGCCTACCGCCAGCACCTCTTGAAGCACGATCCTGCGGTCATCGGCGCCGTGACGGACATCAAGGGGGACAGGAGCCTTCGGCCCTCAAAGCAGATCCCCCACCAGGATTACTATGTCCGTGTGGTCGACCGTACAAAGGACGGGATCATCGTCAGGGGGGCAAAAGCCCACATTAGCTTGGCCCCCTGCGCGAATGAGATGATCTGCATCCCCTGCAGGCGCCACCGGGAAGAAGACAAGGACTACGCCGTCGTCTTTGCGGTGCCCGTCAATGCCAAAGGGATCACCATGATCACGACCGATCACGAGACTTCGGACATCGACAACGTCTTCGACCATCCTTTCAGCTCGAGTATCTTCTTCGCGGATGCCATCGTCATCTTCGATGATGTTTTCGTGCCGTACGAGCGCGTCTTCATGGACGGCGAGTGGCAGTTTTCTGGAGATATGGCCTACGCCTTTGGGAATTCTCACCGACTTTTCGCGGATTCCTACAAGTATGTAGAACTCGAAATTCTCGCCGGAGCTGCCGCCCTCATCGCCGAGTACAACGGCCTTGAAAGGATTCCCCATATCCAGGACAAGCTCTCCTGGCTCACCATGTATTGCGAGGCCGAAGAGGCGCTGGCTGAGCAGGCCTGTGTAAAATGCGTCCGGGATCCCGGATCCGACCTGGTGTATCCGAACCCGATGTACTCGAACATCGCCAAGTTCTTCTTTGCAGACAACTACCATCAGGCCATGAAGCATCTCCAGGACATCGCCGGAGGACTGGTTTGTACCGTTCCTTCCTCCAAGGACTTTTTCAACCCCGAAACCCGTCCGCTCATGGAAAAATACCTTAGCGGCAAGCACGGAATCCCCACCGAACACAGGCTTCGCGCTTTTCGCCTCATTAAGGACTTGACGTCCAGCTGGCACGCCACGCTGACGATTCACGGCGAGGGGTCCCTGGCCACCCAACGCATGTCCATCCTCGCCTTGGCCGACCTTGAACGATACAAGGCCGCCGCACGACGAGTGGCCCGCATCCGGGTCGAAAAAGAGCACCCCCTGTACCGTGATCTGCCCGACTACCCGCCCGACGTCTAGAGAGGAGACAAAAGGGGCAATCATCTCTGGGTCGCCCACACTCATGTTCGAAAACCCTGGAGAAATCTTGGCAAAGGCTGGACCCGCCATGGCACACGACAGGCGTGACGACATCTGGATGAATCTGTACAGAACCTTCCATCCTGTCGAAATCGATCGGATGCTGAAGCTTGCCTCCGTCGCACTGGAAGCTTTGTCCTGCCTCGCCGCAAGACCACAAGTCGGGAGCCGATCCGGCAGGGATTCCAACACGACTCCTAGGGAGAAGGCCTTCCCGCATGCCCTCGCCCGATCCGCAGCAAAGGCCTTATGGCTCCTCCCCAAGCAGGTTTCCGGCCTCGTTCAACCAACCATTCCTTTCTCATACTGAATCGAGGGGACCCGCATGAAACTTCAAACAGTTCTGGACTGGCTTTTAGGACCGGGGCAAAGCACCGCCCCCAAACCCGTGCCGGTTCCTCCAAAGCTGCTCGAAGATAGATGCAATGGCTGCGGCACTTGCAGCAGAGAGTGCGCAGCCTTCGTCATCGAGATGCGGGAAGGAAAGCCTTTCGTGGCCAGAGGGATGGACTGCGTGGAATGCGGCCATTGCATAGCCGTTTGCCCTGCTGGGGCTCTCTACGACCCTCTCGCCGCAAAGGACGACAACCGCCCCTACAGCTTCAACGAACTCCCCTCCTCTCACTCGCTTCAGCTTCTCTTTCGCGCCCGCAGATCGGTGCGCAAGTATAAGGACAAGCCTCTCCCCAAGACCGTTCTGGAGAAGATCCTCGACGCCGGACGGTACGCCCCCACAGGCGGCAATCGACCCGACGTGTACTACATTGTGATCACTTCGCCGGAGGAGATCGAATGGCTCCGCGCGAACGTTCTCGAAAGCGTTCTCAAGATGTTTCGGATGCTCCTGAGGGCCGCCAAACCGACCGTCCGGATCATCGGCAAGGAGACCCTGGAGATCTTTGAGTATTACATACCGCTGCTCGAGGGCTTCCGGGACCGCTGGAACAAGATGGGCGACGATCGGATCTTCTATCACGCCCCCGCGATCATGCTTGTCCACGGCAGAAAGTGGGACGATATCGTGGCTTTCGGCAATGCCGTTGCGTTGTATCAGGCATCGCTCATGGCACAAACCCTAAAGGTGGGTTGCTGCTTCAATGGCTTTCTCCAGGTCGCGGCCAACTATGACAGAAAGATCAAGAGACGTCTCGGAATTCCCAGAAACCATAAATGCTACGGGGCGATGACTCTCGGGTACGAGAAGACCCAATTTCGAAGGCTTGTCCGCCGCAGACCTCCCCAGGTCACCTGGCGTTAGGCAACCTCCCAATGGAGGACGACCATGTTCGAGAAGATCGACCGCATCGCGATCGCCGTGAGGGACCTTGAGAAGGCTAAGGCCTTCTTTTCCGACCTCCTGGATATCGACTTCGACACTGTCGGAGAGTGCGAACCTCTTGGGATGAGAGGGGCTTACAGCGCTCTGGGCCTAGAGTTGATCGAGCCGACCCATCCGGATTCCCTTATTGCCAGGTTCCTCAACCAGAGGGGAGAGGGACTATGGGCACTGGTGATCAAGGTCCGGAACATGGAGCAAGCCATTCAAAGATTCAAGGACAAGGGGCTTGTCGTCGCGGGTGACGTGACCGTTGGAACCATGCGTGAAGTCGCGTTCCATCCCAAGGGGTCCCATGGGGTCGAAATCGTTTTGGCCGAATACCCCGAAAAACACCCAGCAGCGATTGCTGCCCGGTCGCAAGCCGGATAATTTCCTATTGGCGAAGAGCCCATGAGGAGGAAGAACGGATGAAACTTAAGGACAAGGTTTGCATTGTTACAGGAGCCAGTCGTGGCATCGGCAAGGCCATTGCCCTCGGTTTTGCCCGCGAGGGTGCCGATGTGGTCATCGCGGCCCGCACAGAGGTCCAGAAGGACGAACGGCTCCCCGGAACGATCCATACCACGGCAGAACAGGTGCGCGCTCTGGGCCGCCGCGCGCTGCCGGTCAAAGTCGATGTGAGCAAGGAAGAGGACGTGGACCGAATGGTCGCTCTGACCCTGCAAGAATTTGGTCGACTGGACGTGATGGTTCACAATGCGGCCGTCGCTTTCTGGCGCAAACTCTGGGAAACGCCTACAAAGCTCTGGGATTTGGTCATCAGCGTCAATCTTCGCGGCGCCTTTCTTTGCGCAAAGGCCGTTCTTCCGCATATGATCAAACAGAGGAGCGGGAGCATCATCAACATCTCGTCTCCAGGCGCTGACATAGGGGGAAAGATCGACGGTGGAATGGCTTATTCGGCCTCCAAGGCGGCCATTGAGCGCCTCAGCAACGGCCTTGCCGAGGAGGTCAGAGAGTATGGAATAGCCGTGAATTCTCTAAAACCAGCCGGGTTCGTCGATTCTGAAGGAGCGAGATACTGGAGCCCCCCGGGGACCGATTTCTCCAAATGGGAACCTCCAGACCTGATGGTCAAGGCGACGATCTTCCTCGCCACCCAGACTTCAGCAGGCGTCACCGGGGGAATCTTCACGGAGAAGGAATTGGCAGAAAAATACAACCTCGACTGAGTCTTGAGGGGAAAAGAACAAATGGAAGCCTGGGACGTGGTCATTGTGGGAGCTGGCTACGGTGGCCTTTGTTCAGGAGCGCTTCTGGCCCACGCGGGCAAGCGGGTTCTGGTGCTGGAAAAGGACGGAACCCTTGGAGGCCGGGCCAGGAGCCTCAAGTATTCCGGTCAAATCCTCGATGACGGAGCCCACATGATCTCCAGAGCCGGACATCTGGAGGCCATCTTTTCAACCCTTGAGCTCGAACTTCCCCAATTGATTCCCATGACGAAGAGTCAGATTTACCATGAGGGGCAATGGAAAGAACCTCGAGAATTGTTCACTCCCTCCATGTACAATAAGGTGTTTGCCGCGATGATGAACCTTTCCCGAGAGGAAATCCTGCGGCTAGACGATGTCCCTCTGAGCACCTGGGTGGAAAGCGTTTCCGACGATCCCGGAATCCGCTTGCTCTTCTTCTACCTGGGCTGCGCCACCAGCGTGGGGAACCGGTTCGAGACGTACTCCACCGGGGAGATGATCTATATCCTGCGGGAGATCATCGAGAGCGGCCGGAAACTCAGCCAGCTGGGCGCGGTCATCGCAGGGGGCGCGAACAGCTTTCTTGAGCCCCTGGCAGCGTATATCCGTGACCATGGCGGGGAAGTGCGCCTGAATGCGCCGGTGGACAGCGTGCAGATCGACCGGGGCCGAGCCGTCGGGGTCAATGTAGAGGTGGGGGAGCGCATCTTTCACAGCCAGGTCCTGAACGTGGAAACCATAAAGGCGGACTTCGTGATCGTCACCTTACCGTTGTGGAATCTCTTCCATGTGCTGGATGAAAGCGCGTTCCCCCGTTGGTGGGTAGACTGGGTCAACTGGATCTCGACCAAGGTCAGCCATGCCTGGAGTGTGATTTACGCCCTGGACGAACCGCTCTTTGACATGGACGCCTTCCGCTGGGCACCGAACCTGCCGGAATCTGGCTTCTCCGGAATCTTCTTCCCCATGCCCACCTATGGAGACGAAGTGAACCAATACCAGTTCCATGTTTCCTATCAGGGCCACTACGACGAGATGCCCAACCTCTTTCAGCGGAATCAGGCCGGGGTGAAACGGCAGATCCGGGATACGATCGCTATGCTCGAGCGGGAATCCGTGCAGCTCTTTCCCCAACTCAAGGGCGCACACCATTGGCGCGTGGCCCATGCAGGCATTTACGGCATCGCCCAGTCTCCGGGGTTCGTAGGATTCAAACGTCCTTCCATGAGACCGCCGGCCGTCAGCAATCTCTTCCTCGTTTCGAACACGGTGAGCGAGGCAAGGGGCGTGAGCACCCAGGGCGTTGCCAAGTGCGCCAGGCTGGCCGTAGAGGCCATTCTCAGCGGTTCGTAGTCCTCAGACGAGGTTCTGATGGCTGCCGACATTTTCGGGTGGTCCGGGAAGATCCTCAAGGTCGATCTGAGCCGTTCAGAGACCACAGACTTGGACACGATCCCATATGCGAGCCGATTCCTCGGAGGACGCGGCATCGCCACCCGAATCTACTGGGAGGAAGTCACGCCCGAAGTCGGTGCCCTCGATCCCGAGAACCGCTTGATCCTGATGAGCGGGCCCCTGGGAGCCACGGGCGTACCCGGCGCCTCGCGACTTTCTGTGGTGGGCAAATCCCCGATGCGGATGCCAGAAGGCTTCTGCTATGGAAACTTGGGAGGCTATTTGGCCACGGCCCTGAAAAAGGCCGGCTATGACGGCGTCGTGGTGACCGGTCGCGCGAAGCGGCCCAGCTATGTCTGGATCTCCGAGGGCAAGGCCGAGATCCGGGATGCTTCTGCCCTGTGGGGAAAGGGCGCTTACGAAACGCGTGATCTCTTGAGAAAGGCCCACGGCGAGCGGGTACGCTTTGTGACCACGGGACCGGCCGGCGAGAACCGATGTCGGACCGCCACACTGCTGACCGATCATGAGGGCAGCGCCACAGGGGGCTTCGGGGCCGTCATGGGCTCGAAGAATCTCAAGGCCATCGCGGCGGCGGGAACGGGGCGGCCCAAGGTGGCGCAGCCGGAGAGGCTGATCGAACTCAGCCATCTCGCGCGCCGTCTGAGCGAGCGAGGCATCCTGCTGGTGCCCTTGCCCAAAGAACAGATACGCTACGTGGGAAAGGCCCCATGCGATCAGTGCGGGCTCGATTGTTTCAGAGGGCTGTTTCGGACCGCTTCGGGCAAAGAAGCGATCCTCAAGTGCCAGTCCATGATTTTTTACATGCCGTGGGCCGGGCGTAGGCCCGGCGGCAGGATCGAAACCGCGGTCGAAGCCACCCGACTGTGCAACGATCTTAGTCTATGCACCATGGAAATGGAGAACGTCATTCAGTGGCTCGAGGACTGCTGCGGTGCAGGCATCCTCTCCGAGGAACAGATCGGGCTCCGGATGTCCGCCCTTGGCACCCTGGAGTTCATGGAGCAGCTTGCCTTCATGATCGCTCACCGGCAGGGCTTTGGGGACATCCTGGCAGAGGGCCTCCTCAGGGCCGGGGAAAGGCTTGGGGAGGCGGCTAAGATCCGCTTCAGCGAGCGTGTCGCCGGGGTGGGATTTGGCGAATCCTATGCGCCAAGACAATACATCACCAATGCCCTGCTGTATGCCTTGGAGCCAAGGCAGCCCATGCCCATGCTTCACGAAGTAAGCTTCCTGATCGCCCGCTGGCTACTCCACCGCCTCAAGCCTGAACTCTCTCCGACGACGGCAGAGGTCTTCCGGGCCGCTGCGAAGCGTTTCTGGGGAAGTGACAAAGCATGGGATCTGACGACGTATGAAGGCAAGGCGCTCGCCGCGGTGAGGATTCAGGATCGAACCTATGCGAAAGACAGCCTCGTGCTCTGCGACTTCGCCTGGCCCATCATGGACTCGAAGAACACGCCGGATCATGTGGGCGATCCCACTCTGGAGAGCAGGCTCTTCAGCGCGGCCACCGGCGTCGAAACGGACGAGGCGGGCCTGCATACGTTCGGAGCCCGAATCTTCAATCTGCAGCGCGCCATCCTGCTGCGGGAGGGGTGGCAGCCCAGGGAGGGGGACGTCCCGGCAGAATTCAATTTCACCTCGCCGGCTCGGACCGACATGCTCAATCCTCACCTGCTTGTACCCGGTCCGACAGAGGAGCCGGTCTCTGTGAAGGGGAACGTTCTGGACCGAAAGCAGTTCGAGCGGATGCGGGAGGAGTTCTACGAACTGCGCGGGTGGGATCCGATGACAGGTCTTCAGCGGCGCGAGACCCTCGAACGCCTCGACCTTTCTGACCTGATACCGGACCTGATCTCAAAGGGAATGCTTGTCTGAGAGAACAGGGCTTCAGGACCTTCTCATACAGAGGTGTCTTCACAGACAACAGCAAGAGAACCCGGGGACCCTCCGCCCAGACAGGCTTGGCCTTGACCGGCCCTGCAGCCGCTCGATGCAAAACCCTCGAGGCGGGGCTCCTCCGGTACAGACTCTTTGTAGGTGCGATGCCGTCTCGCCCGTCGATCGGGATCTGCCCACGGGAACGCGCAAGGCGGAAGTCAGAAGAATCATCCTTCTGCCGCCGCCCTATGATCCGGAAGGAAGAAGGGCCTCAAGTCCATCGTCTATAGGAGGAGATTCATGATGGTGCCGGAACTCTCAGGAAAGGTGGCTATCGTCACAGGCGCAGGCCACGGGATGGGGGAGGCCCACGCCTTGGCTTTGGCCCGGGCAGGCGCCAGCGTGGCTCTGGTGGACATCTGCAAGGACAATCCCCTCGTCCCGCTTCCGGCTGCCACAAAGTCGGCCCTTGAAATGGTCGCCGAAAGCATTCGGACCCTCGGCGGCAGGGCGCTCCCGGTCAAGTGCGATGTGAGCAAGGCCTCCGAGGTCGAAGCCATGGTCAAAAGGGTGAAGGCCGAGTTCGGCCGGATCGACATCTTGGTGAACAACGCGGGCGTCTGCACCTTCGCCCCCTTCTGGGAGATCACCGAGGAACAGTGGGACGTGACGGTCGATGTGAACCTCAAAGGGACCTGGTTGTGCGCCAAATACGTGGTCCCGCACATGATCGCGCAGAACTGGGGACGCATCGTGAACATCGGTTCCATCGACGGGAGAAGTCCAGAACCCCTGCACGCCCATTACTGCGCCTCCAAGGGCGGCGTCCACACCATGACGCTGGCCATGGCCCGGGAGGTGGGGGCCTTCAACATCACGGTGAATTGCATCGCGCCGGGTGGCGTCATGACACCCATGTTTCGCTGGACAGGCGAGGCCTTCGGCGCGGCGACCGGAGGCACGCCCGAGGACTTCTATGCCTACTTCAACCGAACGAAGACGATCATGAACCGGCAGGTCCATCCCGAGGACGTGTCCAACGTCTTGCTCTGGCTCGTGCGCGAGGATTCCTGGCCCCTGACGGGCCAGGTGTTCTACGTGGACGGGGGATTCAAGGGTCACGCCTCCCTTTGGGAATTGCCAGACAAATTCTCCCAGGGGCCTTGAAATCCCTCCACGCGTCTGACCTCCCAAGGAGCAGGAGGCAAGGGGGTCGCCTCGGTCTTCCCTTCTTTTTGGCGAAAGGATAAGAACCGCATCCTTCTCGACAAATCCGTTGCAACAGGAGGTGGGACGATGGGACACGAGGAACTGGAGGCTAGAATCCGGAGAATCGAGGATATGGAAGCCATCAAGCAGCTCATGTGGAACTACGCCTACTGGCTCGATTACGGCGAGTTCGACAAGGTGATCGACTGTTTCACGGACGATGCAAAGCTCGATGTTCAGACCAGAGGGGAACTGGCAAAGGACGAGCCCGCGCTCAACTATGCTTGCAAGGGAAAGGAAGCCATCAGGGACTTCTACAACCTGGTCCGTCACGAGAAGGACCGCTTTACGGCTTCGCACCTGATCCTGAACCCCGTCGTCACCGTGGAAGGAGACAGGGCCAGGGGTATCTTCTATCTCCTCGAGCCCACCTCAATCCTGCGAGCCATGTGGGGCCACGGCCGGTACGACATAGAATTCGTACGGGTCGAGGGGGCTTGGAAGATTTCCTCCTTCGGCTTCCTATGGAACTTCAACACCCCCTACGAAGAAGGCTGGGGCAAAACCCGCATGGCGATGCTCTGACTGAAGTCCCCGGCTTCCTTCCTCAGCTCCAGCTCCCGGGGGCGATCCTTTGCCAGACGACACAAGTCCAGACACCTTTTCATGAACGACCGCGGATCGGTCGATCCCGCAAAGGCCTCGCCGGTCCTGCGGAACCTCCGAAAAGCACAAGTCCCTGTGCGGCCGAGAATCAAGCACCTGCCGGTGCGGCTGAAATAGCCCGTTTCGGCCCGCCGACAGGAACGCTCCATCCGATCGCGCATATCCAACCGGCCCCATTCAACGAGGCCAGCATCCAGACTGAGCGCCATCGACGTCGCATCGGTCCATTCCCTGCCTCGAAGTGAAATGGCCCACCGCCGACCAGATCGGCCAAGGCCAGAAAACTTCCCCCGCGACCGAAACTCCACCCCGGTGGTCACCGCATCCCCAACCACCTATCCGAAAAGGCCTCCGCGCAATCTGTCCCACTGGTTCATGGGCTTGCTTCAACCTCGTGTTAGGGAAGGACCCTCGTCGAGGTCCACTTCTCCCCGAGGACCGGCCAAAAACAAAAAAGGGGTTGCGACCATGACCGCCGCAACCCCTCGATTTTCTTGGTAGCGGGGGGTGGATTTGAACCACCGACCTCCGGGTTATGAGCCCGACGAGCTACCTGGCTGCTCTACCCCGCGCCTTGTTCGTATCTGCAAGCAATTATGAAGCGCGCCCTTGTGTTTGTCAAGGTCGGCCAGATACGCTCGCAGAGCGGCCAGCTCGTCGGGCCGCAGCCTCCGCCAAGAGCCGACAGGGAGATCCCCAAGCCTCAAAGGCCCCATCGCGACCCGGGTCAGCTTGAGAACCTTCACGCCGCAAGCCTCGAGCATGCGCTTGACCTGATGCTTTCGCCCTTCGTAGAGCACGATCCTCAGCCACATGTTGCTCTTGCCGCGCTTGTGGAAAAAGGCCTGGGCCGGCAGGGTCCTTCTGCCGTCAAGCACGACGCCCGAGGCGATCCTTTCCAGAACGCTCGGCTCCGGCACGCCCTTGACTTTCACGTGGTACACCTTGCGCACGTGATAGCGGGGATGAAGGAGGCGGTTGACCATCTCGCCGTCGTTCGTGCAAAGCAAGAGGCCCTCGGCATCGAAGTCGAGCCGCCCGGCGGGTACCGGCCTTCCGGGGATCCCCCGCAGCAGGTCCCCCACGCACGGCCTCCCCTGGGGGTCGTTCATGGTGCTCACGACTCCCTTGGGTTTGTTGAGAATCACATACACGCGAGGCGGGACTCTGCCCACTCGCTTGCCCGAAACCTTGACCGCGTCCGTTTCCGGACGGATCCGCGCGCCCGGCTCCCGAACCACGGCGCCGTTCACCGTGACTCGCCCCTCCAGGATGAGGCGGTCCGCTTCCCGCCGGGAGGCCACCCTGGCCCGGGCGAGAAACCGGTTCAATCTTTCTTCGCCTTCCTGGGGATTCTTCATGGACAGATCCCACGGCACCTGGTGAGGAGGGAACGAGAGGGGAATCGGTCTAGAGGCTCGCGGTATCGAGGAGCAAGGCCGTCCATGGGCAGGCGGCTCGAGCAGATGGAATCAGGAAGGCTCCCCGCCCCCTGACTTTTCGTCAGGGCCCTTGCCCTCGTCCACGGCATCGCCCTCCCCTTCTGTCTGAAAAACTTCTTCGTAACGCACGAAGCGAGTCTTGGTCTTTCTGAGGACATCGTCCATGGCCTTCCTGAGCGCCACGTCGTCCAGGCTCTCCCCTGCGTCCCGGTCCTCCTGGTCTTCTTCCCCGCTTTCCCCGGACAACATGCTCTCCGCCTCTTCGGGCGGGCCAGAAAGTTCCCTTTCTTCGTCCTCCTTGCGGGCCTGATCCGCGTCCCCGGATCCAGCGCGAGACTCGGCGGTCTGGCCGGAGCTTTGTGCCCCGGCAGGCTCTGAAACGCCTTCCAGTTCGGGCTGTCGATCCTCGGGCTTCTGCTCCGCGAACATCCCCTCGATTTCGCGCAGCGTCGGCAGGCTCTTCAGGTTCTTCAAGCCGAACAGCTCCAGGAACTCCTGGGTGGTGCCGTAGAGGATCGGCCGGCCCGGCACTTCCTTTCTGCCCACGATGCGGATCAGCCTTTTTTCGAGCAAGGATCCGATGGCAGCCGCGCAGTCCACGCCCCGGATCGCCTCCATTTCTGCGCGCGTCACAGGCTGGCGGTACGCCACGATGGCCAAGGCTTCCAGCGCTGCCCGGCTCAGCCTGGCAGGTTTTTGCTGCCTGAGCTTGGCAACCCATGCGGAGAACTCGGGTCTGGTCCGGACCTGGAATCCCCCAGCAACTTCCACGATCTCCAACCCCCCTTGCCTGTTCCGGTACTCCAGAACCAGTTCCTCGACCGCCCGTTTGACCTCCCTCCGGTCAGCGCCGTCGACAAGGGAGACCATCCGCTCGAGCGAAAGAGGGGATTCGCTACAGAAGATCAGGGCTTCCAAAATGCCCTTGATCCGACCGCCCGCCACCGAGGCGGCCGCGGCCGCCGCAACTTCCTCGTCTCCCGGAGCGACATCGTCTGCCGGCGCGGTCTCTTCCCCCGGAGCGGCCTCGTCCGTTTCAGCAACTCCCTCTTGGCCTGCACCCGGAGAACTCGAAGTCCCGGCTTCTGAGTCAGGCCAGGACTCGCCTTCCCGATCCCCCTCGACAAGGCCCTGTCCGGCCGCGAGGGTTAGGCCGGCTTCCGCCCTGAAAGCCGGTTCCTCTGCGGCTTCCAAAGCCGGCCCGGATCCAAGCTCCTTTTCATGCTCCTCTTGGCATTTTTCGCCGTTTGCTTCTTCTGTGGACACGCGCCTCGTCCCTTTCCCGAAGTCCAAGACCGCGCTTCGCCGCGCACCCTTTCGGTCAGTCGTACTCGTCAGAGCCCATGTCTTGTTTCAGCTTCTCCCGCGCCTCCGAGTCCTCGTCCACCAGGAGCTTCAGATGGATCGGACCGAAGGGCTCGGCCTGAAACGCCTGGATGACCCGCATCCGCACGAGTTCCAGCAGGGCCAAGAAGGTGGCCACCATTTGCGGCCGCGAAGGCGCTCCCTCGAAGAATTCCTCGAACAGCATCGACTTCTTGGCCGAAAGCAGCTCGAGCATTTCCATCATCCGGTCCGCCACCCGGATCCGATCCGGCAGGACCTCGTGAACGGTCTCCGCGGGCGCCCGCTTGAGGACACGCTGGAAAGCGTCGAGAAGGTCGAAAAGAGTTGCCTTGAGCGGTACCTCGTCCCCGGCCGGAGCCGCGGACGCATCTTCTCCCAGCCGGACGTGGAACACATCTCGGTTGAGAAGGTCCCTTTCCTGGAGCTGAAAAGCCGCCTCCTTGAACCGTTGATATTCCAAGAGTCTTCGGTGGAGGTCCTCCAGGGACTCCACGCCTTCCTCCTCGTCCGCATCCTGTCCGTCCCCTGGAACCGGCAGGAGCATTCTCGACTTGTGGTAGGCCAGCGTGGCCGCCATCACAAGGAAGTCGCCCACGCCGTCGAGATTCAGTTGCTGCATCACTTCCACATACTCGAGATACTGGTTGGCGATGTCCGAAACGCGGATTGCGTAAATGTCCAGTTCATTCTTGCGGATCAGGTGAAGCAAGAGATCGAGGGGGCCCTCGAAATCCTGCAGTTTGACCTGATAGGTCATACCCGCCTCTCCTGCCTGCCTCGACCCTGCTTCGAAAGGCCCCACGGGCCGCCCTCCTCGGCGAACCCAGCCCGCTGCGCGGGCCGAAAGTCGCGCTCCGGCCCTTTGTTTTCCTCCTCAGATTCCCAGGAGCAGGTTCGAAAGCCCTGAAATCAGCCGCCAGACAAGCCCCATGATCCCGAAAGGGTTGAGGAAGATCAGGGCGGCCAGCAGGTACATGCCGAAAGGCTCGAGTCTGCTCACCGCATAGGCCTGAGGGTCCGGAAGGATACCGACAAGGATCCTGCCTCCGTCAAGGGGCGGCACCGGGATCAAATTGAAGACCGCCAGAAGCACGTTGAACTGGACGCTGAAAGCCATCATGTGGAGAAAATACCTGGAAAAGGTCTCCCCTTCCCCAGGCCCGCCCCCTGCGAGCAGGACGTGAAAGACCACGGCGCTCAGCACAGCCAGCACCAGGTTCGTCAAGGGGCCGGAAAAAGCCACCCAGGTCATGTCCTGCTTGGGTCGGCGCAACCGGTGGAAGTTCACGGGCACCGGCTTCGCCCAACCGAAAAGAAAGGGAGCGCCTGAAACAAACAGAACGCCCGGAACCAGCAGGGTGCCCACCGGATCGACGTGGGCCAGGGGGTTGAGGGTGAGTCTTCCCAAGGCCTTTGCGGTTCCGTCGCCCAGACGGTACGCCGCATAGCCGTGCATGGCCTCGTGAAACGTCACGGCCAGAAGCAGCGGGGGCACCACGACCGCTGCCTGAGCGAGATCCATTGCGCCTCCATATCAGGGGGAAGTTCATGTCTAACAAGGGGGTCAGACCTTGTCAACCGGACCTTGGATGTTGGGCCCGCGACCGGCCCGGAGAAAACTTCCGCAGGATCCACTCCATCTCGGACTGCCTGTCCGACACCTCCCCGTTCAGACGAGCCTCCAGAACCCTGTCGAGGATTTCCCGATAGAGCGGCCCGGGAGAAAACCCCAAGGCTTTCAGATCCCTTCCGGTCACCGAGACGCGCGTGCCCCGGAGCCGGGTGATGTAAAGGGAGATGGCCCGGCGCGTCGAATCCCGGGCAGTCCGGGCCATCATGTACAGAAGGACCTCAGGAGAAAAAGGCTCCAGCCGCCGGTAGATCTGGCTCGGCCTGGGCTCGGACCGGCCGGCCGCGAAGTGGCGGAGCGTCTTTTCGGCTTCGGGTTTTTCGTCCAGCCTTCCCAAAATTTTTCTGCCCTGCAGATCCAGGCGCTTGCGAACCTCGGCCAACGCCTCTTCGTTCAGGAACGCGAACAGGGCCAGAAGCAGCACGAGCCATTCCTCCCACTCGATGTCGAGGTACAGGAGCCGGAACCAGGTGCAAACCTCGCGCGTTTTCTGCAGGACCATTCTGAGCCTGGCGTCGAGGACAAGGTCAGGGTGGACCGAACGCAGGAGCCCGAATTCCTGCATCCTCTCGAGAATCGACAAGGCCCGCTCTTCCTCGAGGATGAGCCGAAGCTCGGCGAAGAGCCGCCTGCCGTCGAGTTGCTCCGGAAACCCCATGCGAATGGCGTTCTGCATGAGGTACCGGGTCTGTCTGCCCAGGCGGAACCCGAACCGCTCTCCGAAGCGAAGGGCCCGGTAGATGCGGGTCGGGTCCTCGATGAAGCTCAGACTCTGGATCACGCGAATGACCTTTTCCTTGAGATCCTTCTGCCCTCCGAAGTAATCGACCAGTTCCCCGAAGGCGGACGGGTTGAGCCGGATGGCGAGCGAGTTGATCGTAAAATCCCGGCGGTAGAGGTCGAGCTTGAGGGAGCTCCATTCCACGTGAGGCAGGGCCGCGGGCCGGTCGTAGTATTCGAGCCTGGCCGTGGCCACGTCGATCTGAAATCCGTCCGGGAACAGGACCCGGGCCGTGCCGAACCGTTCGTGGGGCCGGTGCCGGGCCCCGAAGCGCTCGCAGAGCTTCTCGGAGAACCGGATCCCGTCCCCCTCCACGACCACGTCAAGATCGAGGTTTTCCCGCCGCAGCAGCAGATCGCGAACGACCCCGCCCACCAGGTACGCCCGCATCCCCAAATCCTCTGCGATCCGCCCCATTTCGGCCAGCAGGCGGAAGACCGGCTCGGGCAACCTTTCCTGCATGAGCCGCGTGACGCGCTTTTCCCTTTCCTCGGCAGCGGCAGGCTCCGCTGAGGCGGGCTCGCCCTCCGAAGCCTCGGGCATCCTGGACAGAGACTGCACGAGGTCCATGCGGGTGAGCACGCCCACGATCTTTCCCTCCTCCACGACTGGAAGGAACCGCTGGACCCCGCGCAAGAGAAGATCCCGGGCCTTGTCCATGGGATCGTCCGGGCTCAAGACCTCAAAATGGGCGGTCATGAACTGCTCGACCGGCTCTTTCTCCAACCCGTGGTAGGCGGCCTTCTCCACGGTCTGGCGGGCGATGATCCCGCAAAGCCGCCCCTCCTGGTCCAAGATCGGCAGGCCGCTGATGCTGAATCGGCTGAGGATCTCGGCCGCCCTTTCGATGGTGTCGGTCTTTTCCACGCACTTGACCGGAAAGCTCATGTAGTCCCGCACCTGTTTGCCCCACAGAGGCCGAAGGACCTCGCGCAGACGGCACAGGAGTTTTTCCCGCACTTGAAAGAGCGTCAGGTCCTTGATCGTGGCCGATGCGGCCGTGGGGTGCCCGCCACCGCCGAAGAAGCGGGCGATCTCGCCCACGTCCACTTCGCGGATCCGGCTCCGGGCCACCAGGAACACCCTGTTTTCCATGCGGGCCAGCACGAACAGGACGTTCAAGTTCTCCATGTCCTTGAGCTTGTGGACCAGAACAGCCAGGTCCCCCACGTACCCGTCGGCGCTCGCCTCGGCGATGTTCACCTCGATCCCGTGGATGTCGTACGTCTTGCGGCTTTGGATGAGGTCGTTGAGAATCGCCACTTGGTCGTACGTGAGCTCGCTCGTGATGAGGTCTGAGACCACGTTCAAGTCAGCGCCGCACCGGAGCAGATGAGCGGCCGCCTCCAGGTCCTCGACCGTGGTCGAGGAAAAGGTGAGGGAGCCCGTGTCCTCGTAGATCCCCAGCATGAGGATCGTGGCTTCCTCCGGGGTGATCGGAATCGATCGTTCCCGAAGAAGACCGACCAGGATGCTCACCGTGGCGCCGCACGGCCTGCACACTTCCACCCGGCCCCGCACGTCCTGCTCTGTGGGCGGGTGATGGTCATAGATGTGCACCTCCACGCCGGGCGCATCCACGATCTGTTCGAACCGGCCGATGCGGTCCCGCTGCCGGATATCCACCAGGATCAAACGCCGGATTCGCTTCAAGTCGATCTTGCGGGCTTTTTCGAAGGAGTAGGCGTAAAGGAGGGAATGGAGGAAAAACCTCCTCAGGCTCTTCTCCTGGGAGCCCGGAAAGACCATGACGGCGTCGGGGTAAAGCTTCCGGGCCGCCACCATGGATCCCAGAGCGTCGAAATCCGCATTGATGTGGGTCGTGATCACGTCCAAGGCGCAGGTTTCCTTCCCAGGCCCTTCTTTAGGTAGCCCGGGGGTGGTAGCGCTCGTAGATCTGCTTGAGCCTCTCCCGGTTCATGTGGGTGTAAATCTGGGTCGTGGTGATGTTCGCGTGACCGAGCAGAAGCTGCACGGACCTCAAATCCGCGCCCCGCTCGAGAAGATGGGTGGCGAAAGAGTGCCTGAGCACGTGCGGCGTCACCCGAGACCGCACGCCCGCCTCGAGTGCGTACTGGCGCAGGATCTTCCAGAACCCCTGCCGGCTGAGCCTTCTGCCCCAGCGGTTCAAGAACAGGAACGGGAGTTTTTCGCGTCTTTGCGGGTTGAGAAGCCTCGGCCGGCCCGAGGCGAGGTACTTCTTGAGCCACTCCAGCGCCACCTCGCCCACAGGAACCAGGCGCTCCTTGCTCCCCTTGCCGTAAGCCACGACGTAGCCGACTTCGAGATTGACGTCCTGGAGCCGAAGCCTGAGCAGCTCAGAGACCCTGAGGCCGGTCGCGTAGAGCAGCTCGAGAAGGGTCCGGTCCCGAAGCCCGAGAGGGTCTGAGGCGTCCGGCCGGTTGAGCAGTCTCTCGACCTCGTCCAGAGAGAGATCCCGGGGAAGGGGCGCTCCGGGCTTGGGCACATCGAGCAGGCGGGTCGGATCCTCCGAAAGGATCCCTTCCCGCAGAAGAAACCGGTAAAGCCCGCGCAGGCTGCTCGCCTTCCTGGCCACAGTGCGGCTGGAAAGACCCTTGCGCTTGAGCTCGAGAAGATAGAAACGCAGATGATCCTGGCCCGCTTCCAGGTGCGAGGGACATCCGTTCTGTTCGAGCCAGTCCGCAAAGTCTCTCAAGTCCCGGCTGTAGGCGTCCAGAGTGTTTGCGGAAAGGCCCCGCTCCACGCGCAGATGGTCCAGATAAGCGTCCATGGACTGGGCAGGATCCGCCGGCCGGCCCGTCGTCTCCTTCATGAAGGATTCCCCTTCGCCTCGTGCAGGCGGTCCTGAAGTTCCTTGAGCTTGTTCAAGGCTTCAAGAGGCGTCATGCGCTGAATGTCCAGGCCGAGGATCTCTTCTTCCAGGTTCCAAGGCTCCTGAACGAAAAGGCTCGGCTGCACTCCGGGGTTCGCCTCTTCGGCCCTGGCCGAAAGGGCAAGCGTTTCCTGCGACCCGCCGAGTTCGGCTCCCTGGCCGGCTTCGAGAAGCTTTACGATCTCCTGGGCCCTTCGCACGACATCGGCCGGGATGCCCGCCAGCCGCGCCACCTGAATCCCGTAGCTGTGGCTCGTGGCCCCTTCCCTTACCTTGCGCAGAAACAGGATATTCTCCCCCCATTCTTTTACGGCGATGTGGAAGTTGCGGATGGTCGGATACCGGTCCTCGAGCTGGGCAAGCTCGTGGTAATGGGTCGCAAAGAGCGTGCGCGCCCGGACGTTCCGCTCGATGTACTCGGCCACGGCCCAGGCGATGCTGATGCCGTCGAAAGTGGAGGTGCCGCGGCCGATCTCGTCCAGGAGAATGAGGCTGCGCGAAGTGGCCTTGTCCAGGATGTGGGCCGTCTCCTTCATTTCCACCATGAACGTGGACTGGCCGCGGGCGAGATTGTCCATGGCGCCAACGCGCGTGAAGATCCTGTCCACAAGGCCGATCCGAGCGGACTGGGCCGGCACGAAGCTGCCCATTTGCGCCATGAGCACGATGAGGGCGACCTGACGCATGTAGGTCGATTTGCCGGCCATGTTGGGCCCGGTCAGGATGAGCATCCGGTTCGAGCGGCAGTCGAGAAGAGCGTCGTTCGGAACAAAGCGCTCGTCGAACCGCATCTGCTCAATGACCGGGTGCCTTCCCTCCCAGATGACGATCTCGTCGGACGTGCTGATCTCGGGCCGGGCGTAGCCGTAGCGGGCCGCGGCCTCGGCCAGGCTCGCCAGCGCGTCCAGTTCGGCCAGCGCCTCGGCGGTGGTGCGGATCCTCAGGGAGCGGGCCGCCACCTCTTCGCGCAGGGCGAGGAAAAGCTCGTATTCGAGGTTTTCGATCTTCTCCTGCGCGCCCAACACCTTTTGCTCGTACTCGCGAAGGGCCGGCGTGGTAAAGCGCTCGGCGTTGGCCAGGGTCTGTTTGCGCTCGTAGTCCGGAGGCACCGAGGCGAGATTGGCCCGGGTGACCTCGATGTAATAGCCGAACACGCGGTTGAACCGCACCTTGAGAGAACCGATCCCGGTCCGCTCCCTTTCCTGGAGTTCCAGCGCCGCGATCCAGCGCTTGCCGTCCCGTCCGATCGCCCGCAGCTCGTCGAGCTCGGGGTTGTATCCCGGCCGGAAGATCCCCCCCTCCCGGATCGAAACCGGAAGATCGTCCGCCAGGGCCCGGTCCAGGAGGGCCACCACATCCTCCAGAGGGTCCAGGAGGCCCAGGATCTCCCGAATCCGGTCCGACTGGAACCCTTCCAGCCGGGCCCTAAGGGGCGGCAGAGCCTGCAGGGAATTCTTCAGGCTCGCCAGGTCCCGGGGGTTGGCCACACCGAGACTCACCTTGCTGTTGAGCCGCTCCAGGTCCTGGATGCCCTGGAGGCCTGAGCGGATCGCGGCGCGGTCGATCTCCCGATCCTTGAGTTCCTCGACCGCGTCGAGCCTCGCCTCGATCGCTTCGACCCTCAGAAGGGGATACTGGATCCAGTTCCGGAGCTTGCGGGCGCCCATCGACGTCAGAGTCAGGTCGAGAACGCCGAGAAGGCTGTTCTTCTTCGACCTCTCCATCCAAGATTGGACAATCTCGAGGTTGCGCTTGGCCGCCTCGTCCAGGATCATGAACTCCTGGACCTGGTAGTCCGAAATCCCGTGCAGGTGCCGGGGCCGACGCCGCTGGGTCTCTTCCAGGTAGCGAAGCAGGCCGCCGGCCGCGCACAGGGCGTTCCGGTAGCCTTTCTCGACCAGGGCGTGCACGGCAGACTCGCCGAATTGGGCCTCGAGGGTCCGGCAGGCTCCATGGAATTCAAACTGAGAGGCGGGTCTCGCGTTCCAAAGGGGCGGGGCCGCTCCGGCGTAGATCCTGCGCAGAGTCGGCTCCTGGGCGTGGGAGTCGGGCACGCAGATTTCCTGGGGCGCCACGCGGAGCAGTTCGTCCTGAAAGACCGTGAAGTCCCGAGTTTCGGCGATCCGAAACTCGCCGGTCGAGATGTCCACGTAGGCAAGGCCGTAAGAGGCCTCGGAGTCGGCTCCTCCAGGCGGAACGAAGGCCAAGAGAAAATTGTTCCTGTCCGCGTCGAGGGTTTCGCTCTCCAGGACCAGGCCCGGAGTCACGATTCGAGTGATCTCGCGGCGCACGATGCCCTTGGCCAGGCGCGGGTCTTCGACCTGGTCGCAGATGGCGACCTTGTACCCCTTGTTGACGAGCTTGGCGATGTACGTCGAGGCCGCGTGATAGGGCACTCCGCACAGGGGCACGCTGTCCGGGGAACCCTTGTTTCGGCTCGTAAGAGTAAGGTCCAGTTCCCGGGATGCGATCTCCGCATCCTCGAAAAACATTTCGTAGAAATCGCCCAGGCGGAAAAAGAGAATGGCGTCAGGAACTTCTGCCTTGATCTGCAGGTATTGCCGGATCATGGGAGTTTGTTCGGCCATGGCCGTTCCAGGTGCCTCCTCGAGGTCCTATCGTAACAAAAGGCCTGGGAGACGTCGACCCGGAAGAGCCGAGCCAAGGTGCGTCGCCCCCAGTGGAGGGCCACGGCCCCTCGTGGCCGCAAACCAAGGCGGACGCCGCAATGGAGGGCCATGCTCTGTCATGGCCGCAGGGGAATTCCGGCGACCAATGGAGGGCCATGCTCCGTCATGGCCGCAGGGGAATTCCGGCGTTCAATGGAGGGCCATGCTCTGTCATGGCCGCGAAATGAAAACCAGGCCTCCCGCGAGGGGTCAGTCCTTCATTTTCCGGATTCGCGATGATCGAAGACGGACGCGACGGAGCGCGTCCCTCCACGGGAAAAACCAGGGTGGAGGGCCACGGCCCTCGTGGCCTCAAAAAAAATCCGGCCTCCTGCGATTGTCACGCAGGCCTGCTTGCCAAGGAATGGGCCTGCCGCGGGTCTGCTCTGCAGGCGGCTGGCTGAAGGTTGGTGGTTATAAGTTGCCGGAGGTGGATCGCTAAAGGGAGAGACATGCGAGCTTTGATCTCTGATCAGAGCCATGGAGCTTTTCCTTTTTCTGAACTTATACAGGTCGGATCGAAAGAGGTCTGAAAAATGTTACAATTTACTTTAATTTAAACACGCAAGTCTTCGTTTATGAAAAATATTTATTCATTAAAATGGCGGTGTGTGTGGGATGGATTTGGGCCCTTATCATGCGCAAGAGGCTCGCCACATTCGTTCCAAGGAAAATCGACCAGGAAAAATGGAGCTTGGACCCGTGACTGGAAGTTGGATATTCTTTAGCCAAGATGAACTTGCAGAGAAGGATCCTGTCACGAACGAGGCCGGTTCCAGCTCGAGACGACTGCTTCAGGCCACATTCCCGCCCGGTTATGGGAGAGCGCGCGAAATGAATGGCATTCTCAAAGGACATGTCCAGAGGATTTATTCGGCAGGCGGGCGGTTTCTTCTCTACTGGGCGGGCACGTTCGGTTTTTTCGTTACCAGCGCGAACTGTCCCTGCTGCGGCCAGCCCGGGTGTCCCGCAGGAGCCGCTGGCATGGGAGTTCTGGCCGGCGTCATTGCAGGCGCAGCCAGCTTCCTCAGGCGCGGCTTGCGTCGCCAAACCGAGAAGCCTATCGCATGCGACGACGGGGCGAAAACCCCAGAGGCACAAACCCTCAATCCGTGACAGTCGCAAACGAACACGGACGCGACGGAGCGCGTCCCTCCAGAAAAAACCGACGGTGGGCCACGGCCCCTCGTGGCCGCAAACCAAGGCGGACGCCGCAACGGAGGGCCATGCTCTGTCATGGCCGCGGGGAAATCCGGCGACCAATGGAGGGCCATGCTCCGTCATGGCCGCAGGGGAATCCAGCGTTCAATGAAGGGCCATGCTCCGTCATGGCCGCGAAATGAAAACCAGGCCTCCCGCGAGGGGTCAGTCCTTCATTTTCCGGATTCGCGATGATCGAAGACGGACGCGACGGAGCGCGTCCCTCCAGGGATTGATACGATTCTTTCCTTGACCCCCTGAACAAACCTTCCCTATACTCAGAAAGGCCTCGCCAGGACGTCCCTTCGCAGCCCCGCGGCAGGAAGGAAGCGAGGCTTCCTTAAGAGGTTCCCTTGGGCGCGAGAGTGGTCAGGAGACCAAAAATGAAAAGACTCCTTCTTGCTTTGGCCATCCTTATCGTAGTCCTCGCTTGTCTTTTCTACTTCTTGCTTCCGGAGCAAGGGTACCGGCTTTCAATGGCGCTAGAGCGCAAGGCTGCGGGCCTTGTGGAGAAGCAGGTAGAGGCGGACGACTTTACGGTCCACTACTTGGACGGAGGCCAGGGCGAGACGATTCTGCTCCTGCACGGCTTCGGCGCGGACAAAGACAACTGGAACCGCATGGCAAGGCATCTCACGCACAAATTCCGCATCGTGGCAATCGACCTGCCCGGGTTCGGAATGAGTTCCAAGCCGGAGAACGCTTCCTACACGATCCCGGACCAGGCCGCCAGGCTCGACCGAATCGCGGCAGCCATCGGTCTCGATTCCTTTCACCTGGCCGGCAACTCTATGGGTGGAGCGATCGCCGGCAGATACGCCGCGGAGTTTCCGGACAAGGTGAGGACGCTGGCGCTCTTCAACACAGGGGGCATCGCCAACTGCCCGAAAAAAAGCGAACTCTGGACGCAACTGGAGGAGGGCAAGAACAGCCTTCTTTTGGAAAGGCCGGAGGATTTCGACAGGATGCTCGCCTTTGTCTTTGTGCGACCGCCCTGGATCCCCGGCCCTGTGAAAGCATACTTGGCCCGCCAGGCCATTGCCCGAAGGCCTTTCAACGAAAAGGTCTTCCGGCAGATCCACGGCGCTGGATGGACTTTGGAGCAGGACCTGCCCCGCATTCGCGCCAGGACTCTCATTCTCTGGGGGGATCAGGACCGGCTGATCGATGTTTCCTGCACCGAGATTCTGGAGCAGGGATTGGCGGACTCCACCACAGCCATCCTCAAAGACTGCGGCCACTGTCCCATGATTGAGAGGCCCCAGGAGACCGCCCGCCTGTACCTGGGCTTCCTCGGAATGGCCCGATGAAGAAAGCCTCGGCCCGAGGCAGCGAACCATTCACAGCCTGCGATCGAGGAATTTCGAATCCATAAGGTGAGCACCTTCCTCGGGCCCGGCGATTCCAGGAACCGTCTTACAGGTCCCGGAGAAGTGAGGCTCAATCGTCTTGAATTCGCCGGCCAGCCAGTAGAAAGAGAAAACCCATGCGCCGGCCACGCACAAAAGAAGAAACAAAACCAGAAGGACCCGCTTCTTCGTGTCGAGCGTCCGTGGGCAATCGCGCTCCCACAGAGATCAGACCCGGCGGTCTTTCCTACTTCGCGGTCACCACGATCTGTCCGGTCTCCTTTCGGACCTCGCCGCCGGTCTTGGCCTCGACAACATAGCTGAACGTGCCAGGCTCTGTAAAGAGAAGGCTCGAAGTGCCGCCAAAGGAAATCCAGCTCGTCACGTAGCAGCCGTCGGACCGCATGCTAAACCCTGAAGGGGCATCGGTCCCGTCCTCGCATCGCTTTCCATCTTCAAAAGAAATCTGGACGCACTCGGTGTTGCGGGACCAGTTGAGCCACGTGACAACCGTGCCCTTGGGGACGGAAAGGGACGGGGGATCCAGCGTAATGGGCTGCTTGAGCTCGGCCGCTCCGGTCGAAAGGCCGCCGAGAATTCTGACCAGCCTGTGTTCCTGGGCGTCAGCGTTGGGTAGCCCCAAAACGCCTACCGCGCCCGCAACCACGAAAAGTGTGACAAGAGCCAGAACGAGTCGCTTTTTCATGATCTCTCCTCCCTTTCGGGGCCCGCCCCAAGGATGCGCTTGTTGACCCTCTTGTAGAAGGCCCCGTATAGTGGTCAAAAAACAAAGGAATACAGAACCATGTCTTTTCGATTCACCTCTTTTCTTGGAGGATTCGCTGAGGGAACACGGTTTCTTTTCTTTGCCTCCCTTTTGAGCCTCGTTCTTCTGGATGCCAGGGCGACTTCGCCAGGAGAGACGCAGGCCCCGACCATGGCCAAAGAGGAGCTCAGAGCCCTTCTCGGCAAGCCGGATGTTGTCGTAATCGACGTGCGACTCGAGGAGCAGTGGAAGTTCAGCAATCGCAAGATTCCTGGCGCCCTCCATGAAAACCCCTCAGTGCCGGACAATTGGATCGCCAAACTCCCCAGGGACAAAACAATCGTCTTCTACTGCGCCTGACCGGACGAATCCACGAGCGCCAGGATGGCGCGGCGGTTGATCGCAAACGGGTATTCCAGGGTCTACGCTCTCAAGGGAGGCTGGCGGGAATGGGTTCGGGCGGACTACCCGTACGAGGAAAAGCCGAGCGAACAGCCGGCCGTTGTGCAGGGATGCATCGACTGCCACGAGAAGGTCACCCCCGCAGTGGTCGAGGACTGGCAGCGGAGCAAGCACAGCACGAACATGGTAAGCTGCCTCCTCTGCCACGGGCCGGAGCACAATTCGGAGAAAGACGTGGAAAAAGCTGCTCCGGTCCGGCCTGAGCTGTGCGTGATGTGCCACGAGGCTCAGGGAAGGCAGTTCTCCTCCGGGAAGCACGCCCTCGCCTGGCAGGCCGCTGGCGCGCTGCCTGGGGCCCACTGGCAGTCCATGGCTCGACTCGAGGGCGCCCAGGGCTGCACCCGCTGCCACAGGATCGGATTCAAAGCCCCGGAAGAGATCCGCAAGTTGCGCAGGGAGGGGCTGGGGCCCGGCATCGCTTCCTGCGACGGCTGCCACGGCAGGCACGCTTTCTCGGTGGCCGAGGCACGCCGTCCGGAGGCCTGCCGCGCGTGCCACAGCGGGCCGGACCAGCCCCTTTGGGAAATCTACGGTTCCTCAAAACACGGAATTCGTCGTTATCTCGAGGAGCAGAAAGAACCGGCCGGAGCGCGGCAGGCCCCGACATGTCAGACCTGCCACATGCAGGGAGGCGACCACGAGGTCAGGGCGCCGTGGGGGTTTTTCGGCGTCCGGCTTCCATTGCCCGAGGAGCCGCAGGAGTCCACCACCAGGATGACGATCCTCCAGGCTCTGGGCATGATCGACTTCGATGGCCGACCGACCGAGAGACACGCTTTGCTCACGGACCTGGACATGGCCCGCATCACGGAAGAGTCGTGGCAAAAAGCGCGCGACAAGACGGCCAAGAGCTGCCGCGACTGCCACCCGCCGGAACTCGTCGCCCGCACGCTCGAACAAGGGGACGAGATCCTCAGGGAAGCGGATCGCCTCCTTTCCCAAGCCATCCGGATCGTTGGCGATCTTTACGCAGACCGCGTTTTCAGCGGCCCTGCTCGCCCGAAAGCCCCTTATCCCGATCTCCTGGGTGCCCATCGCGAGCGCACGGAAATCGAAGAACGCCTCTATGCCATGTTCTCCCAACACCGAACAAGAGCTTTTCAGGGAGCTTTCCACGGGAGCCCCGAGCACGCTTACTCAGGGCTCGACGCCATGAGGAGGGAACTGGCCGAGATGCGCTCCGAAGCCGAGCGTCTTCGCTCCAACGCGAAAAAAGGCAGGTAGTCTTAAGTGGAGGGCGATGCGGGGATCGAACCCGCGACCTTTGGTTCCGGAGACCAACGCTCTATCCACTGAGCTAATCGCCCTCGATCCGCGTCCCAGGGGCGATTCTTCCCTGGATCCGCTGCCGAAAAAGAGAAAGCCTCTGGGCGCGATCTTTCAGTGTTTATAGCATCTTTGGGGGGGGCTTTCAATCGGAGGACTCAGATTGACCCCGGGCCGGGCCGAATCCCGCGGCACTTCCAGGCTCGTCTTCGCCCTGGGCCAGGCGCTCCCAGTGTCGATAGCGTTCTTCCAGCCGCGCCCGCAGGGACTCGATGCGTTCGTGAAGGGCCTGCAGGCCCACGTAGTCGGTCGCCCTTTCGGGTCGGGCCATCTCGTTTCGGACAGACTCGATTTCTTCCTCTAGGTCCTGAATTTCCTTCTCGGTTTTCTGCAGGTCCCTCTGCCGCCTCTGTTCTCGCCTCTGTTCGGCCTTGGCCAGTTCCTTCTGCAGGATCCGTTGCTGCTTTTCCGCTTTCCCGTCTCGGGCCGCCGGAACACCGGCCTGTTGCCGCAGAACCGCTCCACCCCAATCCCCGTTCAGAAGGACGATCCTTTCCGATCCCCGTGACCGGGCCACCAGGTATTCCTCGTAGGTGCCTGGGAAGCCCCACACACTGCCGTCCCGAATTTCCAGGATTCGGGTCGCCACCTCGTCGATGAAGTAACGGTCGTGGCTGACGAACACCAGGGTTCCACCGTAAGCCCGCAACGCATCCACCAGGGCCTGCCGGCTCTTGAGGTCCAGGTGATTGGTCGGCTCGTCGAGGAGCAAAAGATGACGCCGCTTGAGGAGCAAAGCGGCAAGGGCGAGACGGGCTCTTTCTCCCCCGCTCAGAACCGAAAGGGGCTTGAACACATCGTCGCCCCGGAACAGAAACGCTCCCAAGAATGTCCTGAGCCTGCCCGCAGTCTCGCCCGGCGACTCGGCCTGGACCACCTCCAGGACCGTATCGCCGTCCCTTGAGCTCTCGTACGGATCTTGGAGAAACCACCCGACCGAGACCTTCTCGTCCACGAACCGCACGCCCCGGTCGACAGGCTCCCGGCCGGCGAGAATTCTCAAGAGCGTGGACTTCCCCGCACCGTTCGGACCGACCACGGCGATCCGCTCGTTCCGCTCGATCGTGAGATTCAGACCAGAAAAAAGCATCTTGCCCGGATAGGATTTCTCCACGCCGATGAGTTCAAGAATTTTCCGCGGCGCCCGGCCCGGCGTGGGGAACTGGAACCGGACGGAATCCTCGGCCCGAACCGGCGCGAGGAACTCCATCCTCTCCAGTTGCCGGATCCTGCTCTGGACCTGACGGGCCCTGTCCTTTCGGACCCTGTTTTTCGCTATGAAAGTCTCCACCTTGCGAATTTGCTCCTGCTGGCGCAGGTAAAGCTCCCGGGCCCGCTCCTCCTTAGCTTTCTTTTGAACTAGATATTTTGAATAGTTACCTTCATAAACCTCAAGTCTTTTATTAGATATTTCCAGTACGGTTTCAGCCAGGAGGTCGAGGAAGTGTCTGTCATGGGAGACCAGGACAAACCCACCCTTCTGTTCTTTGAGGTACCCTTCCAGCCAGTTCCTGGCTTCCAGATCCAGATGAGCGGTCGGTTCGTCCAGGAGCAGAAGATCCGGCTCCCTGGCCAAGATCTTGGCAAGGCCGATCCTCATCTGCCACCCCGCCGAGTATTCTTCCACGGGTCTTTCGAGTTCCTCCATGCTGAAACCAAGCCCGGAAAGAATCCTCTTGAGTCTCGCCTCCCGGGCGTAGCCCGAACGGTTCAAGTAGGACGTCTCGATTTCCCCGTACTCGCGAAGAGCCTTTTCGTGCTCTGGGTCCTCAGGCGGCAAAGACGAAATTCTTTCGAGCAGCCTCTTCCTGCGTTCCCGTGCCTCGACCCATTCCGGCAGAGCCGAAAGCATCTCCTCCCAGAGACTCTGCCCCCGGTGGAACAGCCCGCTCTGGGGCAGGTAGCCCACGATCAGGTCTTTCGCCTTGTGGACCTGGCCGGCCGTGGGCTCCAGCGTGCCGGAGGCGATCCGCAGAAGGGTGCTCTTGCCCGACCCGTTCTCGCCGATCAGAGCGATCCGGTCCGAGGTCTTGAAGGTGAACGTGATCCCTTCAAGAACGGTCTTTCCGTCAAAAGCCATCTCCACGTTGTGGAGCGCGAGCAACGCCTTGTCCCTCCCTGCGCAGGGCCGAAAAGAATAGCACACGCTTCGGGCCCGGGTACATCCCGCCGCGGAGACCGCTCAGGGCGCGCCTGTTTTCCCTTTCTCGAAAGCAGGAGCACACGTTTACGGGCGCACAGGCCCCGGGTAGAATGTGCCTTGCGGTTGCATGCGGGTCCCCCAAGATCGGCGAGGCTGGAAATGAAGGTGGTTCCCGGTTCGGACCAAGGCCAGGAGGACGTCGTCGTGCGGCACTACCGAATCAGTCCGCGCAAGATCGTTCTTCTCAAGTCCATCCTGGAGGGCTACGAAGGCCTTGTGGTCGTGCGGACAGCGGACCCGGCCCAAGGGATCGTGGAGCTCCTCATAAGCCCGGACTTTGTCGAGGTCATGGAGCAGGTTTTGAAGGACCTTTCGAGCAAGATCCGACTCGATCCGGTCCCGGTTCTCCAGGCTAAAGAGCCCCTTCCTCGCCGTTGAAGCCGGCCTCGTTCAGCGCTCTCTCCGCATCGCGATCCTCCCACCTGGACCGGTCCTCGTTCGCCCCGACGATTCTTCCCTTGGGAATGACCACGATACCGGACTCGGTCACGAAAAACCGCTTGCGGTCCGCTTCCAGGTCGTAGCCGATCTGCGTTCCGGGCAAAACGTCAACGTACTTGTCGATGATGGCCCTGCGGATCTTGGCGTACCGGCCGATGTTCACGGCCTCCATGAGCACGCAATCCTCGACCCTCGCGTAACTGTTGATGCGGACCTGGGCCGACAACACCGAGCGAAGCACCCTGCCGCCGCTCACGATGCAGCCGGTAGAAAGAAGCGAGTCCAGGGCCTGGCCCCGGCGGGCGTTCTCGCCCTCGTCGGCAAAAACCATCTTGACGGGCGGGAACTGGGGCTGATACGTGCGGACCGGCCAGCGCTTGTCGTACAAGTTGAACTGGGGGCTGACGGACACAAGGTCCATATTGGCCTCGTAATAGGCGTCCAAGGTGCCGATGTCCCGCCAGTACGGGGGCTCGGTCAGGTTCTCGTCCACAAATCGATAAGCGTAAAGCCTCCTGCGGCCCACCATGGCCGGAAGGATGTCCCTGCCAAAGTCGTGCCGGCTTTCCTCCTCGACGGCCTTGGGAATGAGCTCGGAGAACAGGACGTCGGTATTGAAGAAGTAGATCCCCATGGAAGCGTAGATCCGGCCGGGCAGCCCAGGAATCGTCTTGGGTTGGGCCGGCTTCTCCTCGAACCCCGCGATGCGGCTTTCGCGATCCACCTCCAGAACGCCCAGATGGACGCTCTCTTCCCGGGGCATCTCCACCACACCCACCGTCACCTCCGCGTTTCGGTCCACGTGGAACCGCAGCATCTTGAGGTAATCCATCTTGTAGATGTGATCTCCGGCCAGGATCAGCACGTAGTCGGGCTGTTCCCGCTCGATCGTGTAGAAGTTCTGGTAGATGGCGTCCGCCGTTCCCCGGTACCAATATTCGCCGACCCGCTGCTGGGCCGGGATCACGTCGATGTACTCGCCGAGCTCGCTGTGAAAGATGTTCCAACCCATCTTGATGTGGCGGGCCAGGGAAAAGGACTTGTACTGGGTGAGAACGTTGATCCTGCGGATGCCGGAATTGATGCAATTGGAGAGGGTGAAATCGATGATCCTGTAAATGCCCCCGAAAGGGACCGCGGGCTTGGCCCGATCCCGGGTGAGCGGGTAAAGCCTCTCTCCTCTGCCGCCAGCCATGATGAAGGTGGATACCTTCCGTAAGATTTCGAGCATGGATCCCTCCGGAGCCACTGGAACCCGCGCTTTTCACCCCCAAAGGACCAGCCCGAGGTCCGCCGGATGGACCAGGAGCGGATGCTTAGGCAGGATGCGGATGGCAAAGCCCATCTTTCCCGTTTGCTTGCACGGGATGGATCCCTTATACAAGTACCCGTCCTCTTGCGCGCCTGTTTCGTACATCATGGGCTCCACGAACCGCTCCACAAGATCGCCGTCGGCGTTGAGAAAGCCGAAATAGAGGTCCACCCGGACGTCTTCGGGCTTGAGATTTCCGAGGTGGATCTTCGCTTCCACTTCCAGGCCGCTTCCCACCCGCAGGCTCCCCATGCCGTCGCGGGCGTGAATGTGCCGGATCGCAAGGTCCTTCCAGTTCCTGAGAACGTGCTGCTTCCAGGCTGCGAAGGCTTCGGCGGTCCTGCGGGTGTCCCGGCTCATTTCCCGGTACATGTCCGCACAGGAAAGATAAAACTTTTCCATGTAGTCTTCCAGCATCCGGTGGGTGTTGAAGACCGGGCAAAGTTGCCGCATGGATGTCTTCATCATTTCGATCCACTTCTTGGGCGTTCCGTCCCGGGCGCGGTCATAAAAGAGAGGAACCACCTCCTTCTCCAACAACTCGTACAAATTCCGGCTCTCGACCTCGTCCTGGTAATGAGGGTCCACGTACTGCTCTCCGAAGCCGATGGCCCATCCCCGGGACGGGGCGTATCCTTCCACCCACCAGCCGTCCAGAACGCTCATGTGGAGAGCGCCGTTGGCCACGGCTTTCATCCCGCTCGTCCCGCAAGCTTCCAGAGGCCGTCTGGGTACGTTGACCCACACGTCGCAGCCCTGCACAAGATAGCGGGCCACGTTGATGTCGTAATCCTCGATGAAGACCATCCGGTACCGGAACCGGTCCTGGCGGGCGTGGGAAATGATGTTCTTGATGATGGCCTTGCCCTCCATGTCCTGGGGGTGGGCCTTGCCCGCGAAGATCACCTGAACCGGCCTGCCGGGGTTGTTCAGGATCTTGGCCAGCCGGTCAGGGTCCCGGAGGAGAAGATCCCCGCGTTTGTAACTGGCGAACCGGCGGGCGAAGCCGATCGTCAACGCCTCGGGATCCAGCACGTCCTCCGCCTCCCGAATTTCCGAAGGGAGAGCGCCCCGTCTCTGAAGCTGCTCCCGAAGCCTCCTCCTGGCAAAAGCGATGAGCCGCTCCCGCCGTCTCTCATGGGTTCGCCACAGTTCGGTGTCCGGGATGCGGTCGACCCGCTCCCAGACCTTCTGGTTGTCGGCTTCCTCGACCCATCCGGGCCCGAGATAGCGGGTGAACAGGTCCGACATCTCCTTGGAGAGGTACGAAGGAATATGGACGCCGTTCGTTACCGATGTGATCGGGATATCCCTCTTGGGAATGCCGGGCCAGACGCCCTGCCAGAGTTCCCTCGAAACCGACTTGTGAAGTTCGCTCACGCCGTTGCGATAGTTGGACAAGCGAATCGCCAGAACGGTCATGCAGAAAGGTTCTTGCTCGTTCCAGGGCTCTTTTCTGCCCAGACCGATCAATTGAGAGAACGGGATCCCCAGGCTGTCGGCGTAACTCTTGAAATACTTGGCCACCAGGCCCGGATCGAAGTAATCGTTGCCTGCGGGAACCGGCGTGTGGGTGGTGAAGACCGTATTCGACTTGACGACTTCGAGAGCCGCCTCGAAGGAAAGTTTTTGTTTTTCCATCAGGGTGCGGATCCTGGCAAGACCGGCAAAGGCCGAGTGGCCTTCGTTCATGTGGAACACCGTCACCTCGATTCCCAGGGTTTCGAGCGCTTTGACCCCGCCCATCCCCAGGAGGATCTCCTGCCGGATCCGCATGTCCCGGTCTCCGCCGTAAAGCCTCATGCTGATCTCCCGATCCTCGGGGGCGTTTTCCGGCAGGTTCGTGGTGAGCAGGAACAGGGGTACCCGGCCGACCTGGACCCGCCAGATTTCCACCTGTACAGTCCGGTCGCCGATCTGGAGCGGAAAGCGAACCGGGTTCCCCGCGCTGTCCTTTTCCTGGCGGATCGGCATGTTCTCAAAGTCGTTCGACACATAGTATTCCTGTTGCCAGCCCTCCACGTTCAGATACTGTCCGAAATACCCTTTCTGGTACAGGATGCCGAGCCCGACCAAGGGCAGGTTGAGGTTGCTGGCCGACTTCAGGTGGTCGCCGGACAGAACACCGAGCCCGCCCGAATAGCAGGGCAGAGACTCTGTAAGCCCGTACTCGGCGGAAAAGTAGGCAACCCGGAAGGAAGGATCCAGCCGTTTTTCCAAACGGAACGCGTAGGTCGCCTTGCTTTCCATGTACCGGTCCATGGACTCCACGACCTGTTCCATCTGGGAGAGAAAACTTTCGTTGCGCGCGGCCTCCTCGAGCCTCTGCTGAGACATCATCCCCAGCATGCGAACCGGATTGTGATAGGCCTCCTCCCAGAGATCGCGGTCGAGCCGTCTCCAGAGCTCGATCGCCTCCGGGTTCCACGTGTACCACAGGTTATAGGCGAGCCGCTCGAGCGGAGCCAACCGTTCGGGCAAAGACGGGACGACCGTGAACGAATGCCACTGTCTTTCCATTTCGCATCTCCCTTGCAGAAGCCCCGAGGTGCCTGCGGCAACCCGATTGACCTGGGCCGAAGGCACGTTTATGTTGGGTCGTCTCCCATTTCCGGCGACCCACCTCTCCAAAGTCCGAGGCAGTCATCATGAAACGCCTGATTGTCGGCATCACCGGAGCTTCCGGCGTGATCTACGGCGTGCGCCTTTTGGAAGCCCTCCGTGCGGTCCCCGACGTCCGCACCGCGCTCCTCGTAACCGAGACCGCCGCAAAGATCCTTCGGGCCGAAACCGACCTCAGCCTGGGGGACGTCCAGGCCCTGGCGCACGAAGTCTACGATCCCGCCGATCTTTTCGCCCCCATCGCCAGCGGGTCTTTCCCGGCCGACGGCATGGTGATCGCGCCCTGTTCGGTGAAATCCTTTTCCCACATCGCCCACTCGCACGCGGACAACCTTCTGCTGAGAGCCGCCGACGTGACCCTCAAGGAAGGACGCAGGCTCGTGCTCGTAGTTCGTGAGACCCCTCTCCATCTCGGACACCTTCGCCGCCTGGTCGAGCTTTCGGAAATGGGGGCCGTGATCCTGCCGCCGGTGCCCGCCTTTTATTATCGGCCGAAGACCGTCGAGGACATTATACTGGGCACCGTCGCAAGAGTCCTGGACCTTTTTTCGATCCCCCACTCTCTGTTGCCGCGATGGGGAGAAAACCAGAAAGCGCCGTCTCCGAGCCCTCTCAAACCGGAACATTCCCGAGGCCGCCCTTCGTCGAGGGACCGGAGACGCCGGCTTTCCCGTTCCTGAGAAGGAGAAAAAACTCCCGGTTTCCCTCGGGCCCGAGAAGACAAGACGGCTCGAGGCCGACCCGTTCCAGGCCCTGGCTCGACGCGAACCTTTCGAGTTCCTCCAAAACCTCCCTGTGCAAGGCCGGATCCCTCACCACCCCTCCTTTCCCGACTCTCCCCTTGCCCACCTCAAACTGAGGCTTCACCAGGCAAAGGATCTCCCCGCCGGGACGCACCAGAGGCCGCACCCAGGGAAGGACCTTCTTGAGCGATATGAACGAGACATCGATCACGGCCAGGTCCACCAACTCCGCAAGTCTGCTTTTGTCCAGGTCCCGGATGTGGGTTCTCTCGAAAAGAACCACCCTCGGGTCTGTCCTGAGCTTCCAGGCGAACTGGCCGTATCCGACGTCGACCGCGTAGACCTTGCGCGCGCCGTGAAGGAGCAGGCAGTGGGTGAATCCGCCCGTGGAGGCGCCTACGTCCAGGGCGGTTTTTCCTTCCACGGAAATCGAGAAGGCCCTGAGCGCTCCTTCCAGCTTGACGCCTCCACGGCTCACGTACGGATGATCCGGTTCGGCCAGGGCCACGGAGTCGGCAGGATCGATTTGGGCTCCGGGTTTGTCGACCCTCCGGCCGGACACGGTCACCCGTCCGGCCAGGATCAGGGAACGGGCTCTTTCGCGGGTGGAAACAAGTCCCGAGGAGACGAGCCACTTATCCAGCCTCACCTTCTCCTTCGGCATCGTCGTCCCTGTGGGCATAGGCGTCCGGATCCGCGGGCACTTCCTCGGTGGAGCCGTCGTCCCTCTTCATGAGGACCGCGATCCTCCGGTCCGCTTCTTCCAGCGTGGCTGCGCAAACGCGGGTCAGCCGGACGCCTTCTTCGAAGAGCCTCAGCGATTCCTCCAGCGTGAGCTCGCCGCCCTCGAGGCGCTGGACGATTTCCTCGAGATTCTTCAGAGAGGCCTCGAAGGAATCTTTCCGCGCGGTCCTGCCCTTGAATTCGCCCTTCATGGGATTCCTCGCTTTCGAGCGGCCGTCCACGCCGTTTCCCTGGCGGCCGCCGTTCACTCTCCGGGCCGTGGCCGGTCTAGGGGAACGCGCTCGTGGCTTCGATGAGCGCAACCGGATCGACGCGAGCCCCTGCCAGACGCACGCCCCAGTGCAGGTGCGGCCCCGTGGCTCTGCCCGTGCTCCCCACCCACCCGATCACTTCGCCGCGCTGCACGCTCTGACCCTGTCGGACCCGAGGTTCTTTCAAGTGAAAATACATGGTGTACAAGCCGGCCCCGTGATCGATGAACACGCACTTCCCCTCGAAGAAATGCTCGGCCACCAGCACCACCTTTCCACTGTTCGCGGCCTGGACCGGGGTGCCTTCAGGCGCCGTAATGTCCAGGCCCGTGTGGGGGCTCCGGGGCTGCCCGTTGATCCAGCGCCGCACTCCAAAAGGTGTTCCGGCTTTTCCGTCCGAAACCGGTACAAGGAAGGGCCCGTCCCAGAATTTTTCCGGCGTTTCCCTTGCCCACAGCGCTTCGAGGCGCGCCCTTTCCTTCTGGACTCTCGCCAGATTCTGGGGGCTCAAGTCCACCATCTTGGCGGGAAGCTTGAGGTGTTCATCGGGGAAGTCGCCGGCCATCACTTGGATTCGCACCTTCTCGACCTGGTCGCCGACTGCCTGCGACGGCCCGGGGCTCAACCAGGCCTCCAGATCATACACGCCCGGCTCGAGCTGTGCGTCGATTCCGACCAGAGCGTGCCAGACCTTGTCCTCACCCGTTCCCTTGAAAAACAGAACAGGTTTGCCGTTGAACCGAAGCGCTCGAAGAGCTCCGCCCTCTCGGGTCTCCACCCTGAGGTGCACGACCTGCCCTTGTCTGGGCCTGTCCGGGCTCCACGCGAGGAGCACCCCATTCCCCTCCTGCGCCCCGGCCGGGTTCCAAAGGATCAGGCAGGCACTCGCCACGGCAAGGCCCCGGAGCAAAAGCCTCCGGCAGCATCCGAGTCCAGCCTGGGTCCCCCCGCAGACACGACTCACCTGCCCCTCCCCATCGCGTCCTCCTGCCCCTCGCCCACCTCCCCGGGATTCCATTCTCGAGGATCCGCCTTCTCCACCGTGCATTCCAGCCGGCCCCTGGCCAGGATCACTTCGACCCCCGCGCCTGGCCCAACGCTCTCGGCCGACCGCAGGATCATCCGATCCGGCAGGAGTCTGGTGATGCTGTACCCCCTGGAAAGAACGGCAAGGGGACTCAGCGATTCGAGCCGCCCGGCCGTCTGTTTCCATCCGAGCCGCTTGGCTTCCACCGCGTGCACCACCGCCCGCTCCAGGATCCTTCCAAGGGCGTCCAGCTGCAACCGGAATGTTTGAATCCGGTGAAGGGGCGTGGCCAGGAACAGCCTCGTTTCGAGGTTCTGCAGTTCCCCCTGTGCCGTGGCGAGCTCCCTCCGAACCGAAGCTCTCATCCTCTCTTCCAGCTCGTCGAGCCGGAGCAGATGATCCCGCACTCGCCTGCCCGGGTGGACAAGCCTTTTCGACAGATGAAACAGAACCTCCCTCTTGCCGCCTACCGCTTTTGCCGCAGCTTTGCACAGCCGCTCCCGAAGGCTCCGGAGCGCCTCTTCGAGCACCTGCTTCTCAGGAACAAGGAGCTCGGCCGCGGCCGAGGGAGTCGGCGCTCTCAGGTCAGCCACAAAGTCCGCGATCGTGAAGTCGATCTCGTGGCCCACGGCCGAGACAACCGGGCGCTCCGAAGCGGCGATGGCCCGGGCCACGATTTCCTCGTTGAAAGCCCAAAGATCTTCCAGCGATCCGCCACCGCGGGCCAGAACGATCACCTCCACGAGACCTTCCCCGTTGAGGGTCCGGATCGCTTCGACGATCTCCCGCTCGGCCCCTGCGCCTTGGACCCGGACCGGGCAGAGACGAACTTCCACGCCCGGAAACCGCCGCCAGAGAATCCGCAGAAAGTCCCGGATCGCGGCTCCGGTGGGCGATGTCACCAGACCAATGCGCCGGGGCAAATACGGGATTGGTTTCTTGCGGTCCGGGTCGAACAGGCCCTCTTCCGCCAGCCTGCGCTTCAGCGCTTCGAAGGCCGCCTGGAGCGCTCCCTGTCCCCTCGGCTCCATCCAGTCCACGATGAGCTGGTACTCGCCGCGAGGCGGATAGACCGAAAGGGACGCGCTGCAGATAACGTGCATGCCGTCTTCCGGCAGGAAAGGGAGCCCTTGGTTGCGCGAGCGGAACATGACCGCCCGGATCTGGGCATAAGGATCTTTCAAAGTGAAATAGAAGTGCCCGGACGAAGGCACGCGGAAATTCGAGATCTCCCCTTCCACGCGGAGGCCCGGAAACGAGCCTTCCAGACAATCCTTGATTTCCTGGGTAAGTCGGGAGACGGTGAAAACCGTATCGACCGAGGGATGGACGAGTTCCAACCCGGGATCTCCTAGCTCGAGGGGCCGGCAGCGACCCGACCGTCTCCCCGGCGCAAGCGTCCTGTGCCGCCCTTCAGGCGGACGGGGCGTAAAACTTGGTCTTCAAGGCCGGGAGGCCTGAGCGCCTTCCATGGCCACGGCGCTCTGCTGTCTGCCGTAAGCCTGAAAGATCCCCCAGCTCTTCAGGATCTCGATGGCCCGATCCAACTGGACGTCGTCCTGTTCAGCCGGTGCTTCGCCCTCGGGGGGTTCTTCGCCCGGGCCTTGCCCTGGCTTGACGCTTTCGCCGGGGGCCCCCCTCTCGAGGTGTCTCTCGAGATCCCGTTCCCTGAGGAACTGGATGGGTTTCTCTTCCCCTTGAGCGACCCTGACTTTCTCAGGGACCACGATATCCGGCTCAATGCCTTTGGCCTGGATCGAGCGCCCGGACGGCGTGAAATATTGGGCAGTCGTCAGCTTCAGGCCTGAACCGTCCTCCAGGGGAATGATCGTCTGGACCGAACCTTTCCCGAAGGTTGTCGTGCCCAGCAGAACGGCTCTCTTTTGATCCTGCAGGGCGCCGGCCACGATCTCGGAGGCGCTGGCGCTCCCACCGTTGACGAGGACGATCATAGAGTAAGGGTGCTTATCTTTCTGGGGATGGGCGAAAAACTCCATCTTCTGAGAGTCCATCCGGCCGTCCGTGTATACAATCTTCCCGGAGTCCAGGAACTCGTCCGCCACTTGGACTGCCTGATCCAGGAGCCCGCCAGGATTGTTCCTGAGGTCAAGCACAAGCCCCTTGAGACCGGTCTGGACCTGGGACTCAAGATCTTTAAGAGCTTTCTTTAACTCATCTGATGTATCCTCTTGAAATTGCGTAATTCTTACATACCCATACGCGTTGTCGATCAGCTTGCTCTTGACACTACGGATCTTGATGATGTCCCGGATCAACTTCACATCCATAGGTTCTGGCAAATCCTCGCGGGCAATGGTCAGGACAACCTCGGTCCCCTTTTTCCCCCGCATCCGCTTGACAGCCTCGAACAGGGACATTTCCTTTGTCGACTGTCCGTCGATCTTCAAGATCCGGTCGCCCGCCTTCAGGCCTGCCCGGAAAGCGGGCGTATCTTCGATGGGCGACACGATCGTGAGAATCCCGTCCCGGATCGTGATCTCGATTCCCAGCCCGCCGAAGCTCCCCTTGGTTTCCACCTGGAGTTCTTTGTAGATGTCCGGATCGAGAAACGCCGAGTGGGGGTCGAGCGTCTCCAGCATGCCCTTGATGGCGCCGTAAATGAGCTTCTTGGAATCCACAGGCTCCAGGTAGTTCTGTTGCACCTTTTCCAAAACGTCGGTGAAGATTCTGAGCTTCTCGTACGTTTCGTCCGGGACGGCCCTCACCTCGGCATGGTCCCGGAGCCCGAAAAGGCTCAACCAGAAAAAGAGAACGAACAGGGCAGCCCACTGAGGCTTGGTCCATCCGCGCTGCAAGGCTCTTTCCTCCTCACGCCGTCGTCAAGCTGTGCGGAGCTGTCCGGCCCGGACAGCTCCACTTCTCACGTCGTAAATTATTCTATATCAATTCCCGAAAGGAAAACAGATTCACTTAGCGCCTGGCAAAGGCTTTTTTCGATCTTTTTTTTAACGGGTCCGGATCCACTCCAGGGGATCCTGAGGCCGACCCCGATGCCAGACCTCGAAATGCACGACCCCTTCTTCAAAGGATCCGCCCCCTCCAGCGTACCCGACGATCTCGCCGGCATCCACAGGCTCTCCCTCCTTTTTCAAGAGCCGGCTGAGATAGGAAAGAACCGTGTAGCTTTTGCCTCCGTGATGGATGATCATGAGCTTGCCGTAGCCCCGGAACCAGTCGGCGAAAACCACCGAGCCCTTCCATACGGCTTTCACCGGCGCTTCGGGCTCCGCCTTGATATCGATCCCCTTGTTCAGGACGTCCGCCTGCAGCTTTGCATCGTATTGTTTGCCAAACTTTCGATGCAACTCCCCCTGGACCGGCCAGGGAAGCTTCCCTTTGCAGGATTCGAAGGATTCTCCGGCTGGCACCTGGAACTCGGGAGCGGATATCCTGTCCGGAGGTTTTCGGGCCAGCCTCTGGCCCGCGCTCTCCCCTTCCCTCTGCTTCTCAGCTCTTTTCCGTTCTTCCTCCTGTCTCTGCCGGATCAAACGCTCCAGGCGATCCCCGGCCTCCCGAAGTTCCTTCAGGGCCACTTGATGGAGCTTTTCGTCCTGCTCCACTTTCGAAAAGAGTCGTTCCTTCTCGGCCTTTTTCGCCACCAGCTCCTCACGACGCTTCCCAATCTCCTGCTCGAGCTCTCTTTCCTTTGCGAGACGCTCCTCGAGAGCCGAGGCCTTGAATTTCCGTTCCTCGACCAAGGCCTCGTACGAAAGAATGGCGGCCCGGTTCGCCGCCAGAATTCGCTTCATGGATTCAAGGGCGCGAACCTTTTCATTGAAGCCCCCGCCGGAAAAAACCACCGGAAGCACGCCGACCCTGCCCACCCGGTAGCAGGCCACGAGCCGCTCCTCGAAAGCTTTCCGCGCCTTGTCGATCTGTTTTTCGATCGACTCGATCTCCTTGCGAAGACCCGAACATTCCGTTTCGATCCTCTGAATCTCCTCCTGGATCCTGCGGCAATCTTCCTGGGCCCGCTCGATTTCCTTGTTGAGATCCTCGATGGTGCCCAGTAGACTCTTTCTCTGGCCAAAGATCCGCTTGAGAACCTCTTCTTCCTTTCGGATTTTTTGGCGGATTTCCTTGAGCCCGGCCTCTTGGCCCGCGGCCCCGACAGGCTCTCTGCCGGGGGCCGCCCCTGCCGCAGAGACCAGCCCCGGGCCGATCCAGCACAACGCAAGAAGCACAATTTTACCGAAGTTCTTCATCCCGGGGAGCGCGAAAATCTGGCAAAGGTCAAAACGCTGCCAAGCACACCGAGGGCCATGCCAAGGAGCAAGATGGACGCGATCGAGGCCGGATCCAGGAAAACCGGCTGGCTCCAGCCCGCGAAGTTCGTCCAAGCCGCACCGAGGCGAAGCCGGAAGACCGCGTAAAGGCCCCAGCAGAGCGCGACCGCGGCCGCAGCGCCCCCGGTGCCCTGCAAAAGGGCTTCGAGAAAGAACGGCACCCGCACGAAGGTTTCCGTCGCGCCCACGAGCCGGAGGATTTCGATTTCGTCTTTTCTGGCGTAGAAACCCATCGTGAGCGTGCTCGAAATCACGACAACGGTCCCGAAAAGAAGGAGAAAACCCAGCGTGATCCCCACCCATCTCATGACGTACAGCAGGGAGAAGAACCGGCCGATCCACGCCCCTCCGTAGTCCACTTCGGCCGCGCCCTTCAAGGCCCGGCATCGCGAGGCCACTTCCTCGATGGCCTCCAGGCTCCGAAAGGATTTCTTCAGCCGCACCTCGAGCGATCCCGGGAGAGGGTTTTCCCGAAGGTCCTCCAGAATATGGGCCGACTCTCCCAAGGCCGCCTTGAGCCCTTCCAGAGCCTGAGAGGGCGACACATACAAGACAGACTCCACTTCCTGCCAGCGCCGAATCGTTTCTTCCAGGTCAACCCGGTCGCCCTCAGGCATTGCCTCTTCCAGATAGACGGTGATCTGGAGTTCTCTTCCCCACCGCTCTGCAATGGCCTGAAGGTTGTTCAGGATGAGCAGAAAGACCGCGATGAGCAGCAGGCTGAAGGCCACGGCGGCCGACGTGACGAGGTGGAACGTCCAGTGCCCCCGCACGTTCTCTCGGGCAGCCTGGAGCATATAACGCAGTTCCTGAAAACGCATCCGTCCTTCTTCCGCCGCGCAAGGTCGAGGATTGTCAGGGCCCGGCGACCAGTCGGCCCTTTTCGAGAACGATCCTGCCCTTGCCGCAGAAATCGATCAACCCCTCGTTGTGGGTCGCCACCAAGATGGTCGTGCCTGTCTCATGGATCCGCAGGAACTGCTCCATGATCTCCCGGCTCAGAGCGCGGTCGAGGTTCCCGGTCGGTTCGTCGGCGAGCAGAAGAAAGGGCTCGTTCACCAAGGCCCGAGCGATCGCGACCCTTTGTTGCTCTCCTCCCGAAAGCCGCAGGGGCTTCTGGTCTCTCTTGTCGGCCAGCCCCACCGCGCGCAGGGCCTGGTAGGCTCTATGAAGCATCTGCTTGGGAGGGACTCCCTGCACCTTCAGAGCCAAGGCGACGTTCTCCATGACCGTCCTGTCCGGCAGGAGTTTGAAGTCCTGAAAGACGAAGCCGATCCGGCGCCTGAGATACGCCATTTCCCGATGGGACATCCGCGTCAGGTTCTTGCCGTCAACGAGGATCTGCCCCTGGGTGGCCCGGTCCACGCCCAGGATCAGCCTGAGAAGGGTGGACTTTCCCGCGCCCGAAGGCCCGGTCACGAACAGAAACGCCCCCTTGGGGATTTCAAGGCTGACGTCTCGCAGGGCGGCCGTGCTGCCCGAATAGATCTTGGTGACATGATAGAGCTTGATCATGTGGCCTTCCAGGCCGCAAGCCCGCGGGGCGGGCCCGGCCCGATCTCACGCATCCTTCTGGTTAAGCCTGTGAAGAATCTGAAGGCCCTTCAAGGTGAGCAGCTCGTCAACCTCCTGGATGGTGCGAGACTCCGGGGCGACCCGTCCGGCGAGGCCACCCGTGGCGATCACGTACACATCCTCTCCCATCTCGTGGCGGATCCTCTCCACCATGCCGTCCACCAGGCTCACATAGCCGAAGAGAATGCCGGACTGCATGCTGTGCACCGTGTTCTTGCCGATGACCGTCCTGGGCCTTGAGATCTCCACGCGGGGAAGCTTGGAGGCCATTTGCACGAGCGCTTCGAGAGAAATACTGATCCCGGGCACAATGGCGCCTCCCAGGTAATCCCCCCGGGAGGAGATGCAGTCGAAAGTCGTAGCGGTTCCGAAATCCACGACCACGCAAGCCCCGCGGACCCGGTGGTAGGCTGCCACGGCGTTCACGATCCGGTCCGCTCCCACTTCCCGGGGATTGTCCGTAAGAATCGGCATGCCCGTTCGAACGCCCGGACCGACCACGAGGGGCTCGAGCCCGAGATAGCGGCTGCAGAATTCTTCGAAGACCTGAAGCAGCGGAGGAACCACGCACGACACGGCCGCGGCCTGGAAGGAAGCGAAGGCCAAGGAGGACAAATCGCACAGATCCTTGAGGAGAACCGCGAACTCGTCCGCGGTCCGGGCCTTGTCTGAGGCGACTCTCCAGTGCGTGCGGAGGGTTTCCCCCTCGAACACGCCGAGGCAGGTGTGGGTGTTGCCGATGTCGGCTACGAAGAGCATGGCGGTTTCCCCCTCAGGAAGCTCTCCGATCCTTCGTCCGGGCGGGCGTCCAGGCGGGTCACGTCTCCGGCCCGGACCCGCTCCGTCCGCCCGCGAGCGACTTCGAGAACCAGGGCCCCTTCGTCATCGATATCCCGGAACCGTCCCTGAAGCGTCCCCTGAGGCGTCTCCACTTCAAGCCACCCGTCGCGGTGCGCGCAGTACGTAAGCCACTTCTCCCGCACAGGGCCCGGGCCTTGCCGGAGAAACACGTCGTACTGACGGTCGAGGTGGCGCAGAAGATTCCTGGAAAACGCCACGCGATCCACCGGGGCGCCGAGGGCGCACAGAACCGACGTGGCCGGATAGCGCACCTCGGTCGGGAGCATATCCGCACTCATGTTGAGATTCACCCCGATCCCCAGAACGAGGAAATGAACGCTCTCCTGATCGGCGTGCATCTCCGCCAGGATCCCGGCCGTTTTCTTCCCGTTTAGGAGCACGTCGTTCGGCCACTTGATCCGGGGTGCGAGCGGTCCGGTCTCGGCCAGAGCCTCGCAAAGAGCCACCGCAGCCATAAGGGTCAGGAACGGGGCGTCCCCGGGCGGGACAGGAGGCCGCAAAAGGATCGAGGCATACAGATTCTTGCGAGCCGGGCCGAGCCATTGCCTTCCTCTGCGTCCTCTTCCCGCCCGCTGCATTTCGGCCAGGACCACCGTGCCCTCCCCGACGCCTTCGAGTCCGAGCTGCCAGGCGTCGTCATTGGTCGAGCCCGTCTCTTCGTGCACCACGATCCTGCGGCCGATCCTGAGCGGATCGAATCCCAGATCCATTTCCAAAACCTGCAGCGAGTCCGCGACCCCGGAAATCCGGTATCCCTGCGAAGACACGCCTTCGATGCTCCAGCCAAGCCTGCGCAGGGCCTCCACCTGTTTCCAGACCGCGGACCGGCTGATGCCCAAAAGAGAACAGATCTGCTGGCTCGACACGAATCCGTCGGCGCCCCGCAGAACTTCGAGGACCTTTCCGGCAGAACCGAGCCGCCTAACCATGTTCCTCAACCAGCATCGAAATATCCACCCCGGGGGCCGAATGGGTGATTCTGCCGACCGAGATCAAGTCCACGCCCGTTTCCGCGATCGCGCGGACGTTCTCCAAGGTCACGCCGCCCGAGGCCTCGAGTCTGGCAGCGCCCGACACAAGCCGCACGGCCTCGCGCAGCGTCTCGGTGTCCATGTTGTCGAGAAGGATCGTTTCCGCGCCGGCTTCCAGAGCCTCCCGAACCTCCTCAAGAGTCGTGGCCTCCACCTCGACGCGCAGCCCGTGCCGCGCCGACGCAAGGGCCTTGCGAACCGCCCTGCCGATTCCGCCGCACGCCCGAATGTGGTTTTCCTTGATGAGGATGCCGTCTGAGAGGGAAGACCGATGGTTGGCGCCCCCACCCATCCGCACCGCGTACTTCTCCAGGGCCCGCATGCCGGGCAGGGTCTTTCGGGTGTCGAGGATCTTGGCTCCGGTCCCGCTCACCGCATCGACAAACCTTCGCGTCAGGGTGGCCACTCCGGACAGATGCTGGAGGATGTTCAGGCAGACCCGCTCAGCAGCCAGGAGGGCCCGCAAGGGTCCGGTCACCTCCAGCAGGATATCCCCCCTTTCCACCCTGAAGCCGTCCGAAACCTTGGCAGACACGGAGCACCGGGGAGAGAGGACTTCGAAGACCCGGCCGGCGACCTCGATGCCAGCAACCACGAAAGGCTCCTTGGCCAGCACGCGGGCCAAACCCATCCGGTCCGGCGGAATCAGAAGCTCGCTGGTCACGTCGCCCGAGCCCAGATCCTCCCGGAGGGCCGACCGGATCCAGTCGTCGAACAGAGCCAAGGGAATCATGTTCGCCTGCTCGTTGCGAGGTGTGAGCCGTCAGACATCGAACATCGGAAGCGAGCCTCAGAGCCGGTCCGCGCCGGCGATTTCCCGGATCTGCTGCTGGTTGCGGGCCAGGCGCCTGTCCTCTTCGATCAGGGCGTTCCTGCGCTGGGTTTCCTTCTCGACGATCTCGCGCGGCGCTCTTTCGACAAACTGGGAACCCGCAAGCTTCTTGTCGATCTTCTCCAGCTCGTTGGCGAGCTTCGTTCGGGCCTTCTCCAATCGTCGCATTTCCTCCTGGAAATTCAAGATTCCTCCCAGGCGCACGAAAATCTCCATGCTGCCCACGACCGAAACCGCAGACTGCGCAGGCCGCTCTCCGGCGCCCAAAACCTCGAGGTCGGAGAGCCGGGCCAGAACGCGGGCATAAGGCCCGAGGGCCCTGAGCGAAGCGGCCCTGGGCTCCTCCGGGCACACCACCCGGACCGAGAGGCGCTCGGAAGGCGGCACGTTGAACTCGCCCCGGATGTTGCGAACGGCCGTGATGAACTGCAGGACCGGAGCGGTCTCCTCCTCGGCCCTGGGATCCCTCGCCCACTCCTCGGCCTTGGGAAAAGCAGCCCGCGTCAGACTTCCGGAAGCGCCCGGCAGGTGAGACCACAGTTCGTCGCTCACAAAGGGGGCAAAGGGATGGAGGAGCTTCAGGAGAACGCCCATGACCCTGTGCAGATAGAACCGCACCCGGTCCGCGTCCTCGGCGGTCTTGCCGTGGGCCTCGCCCGCCGATGGGCTCCCGCCGGCGAGATCCACCTTGGTGAACTCCACGTACCAATCGCAGAACTCGTGCCAGACGAACTGATAAAGGTGATGGGCCGCCTCGTTGAACCGGTATGCGTCCAGGCCGGCCCTCACCTTGTGCACCGTGTCCGCCAGCCGGGAAAGAATCCACCGGTCCAGCAGCGCAGGCTCGGGCGCTTCCGGAGGCGGGGTCCAGCCTTCGAGGTTCATGTGCACGAACCGGAAGGCGTTCCAGATCTTGTTCATGAAGTGGCGGTAGCCCTGAATCCGCTCCTCGCTCAGCCGAATGTCCCTGCCCTGGGCCGCCAGGGCGGCCAGGGTATACCGGAAGCTGTCAGCGCCGTAGCGGTCCACGATGACGAGAGGATCGATCACGTTGCCCCGGGACTTGCTCATCTTCTGGCCTTCGGCGTCGCGAACGAGGGCGTGGATGTAGACATCCCGAAAGGGCACGTCTCCCATGCACCGCAGTCCCATCATGATCATCCGGGCGACCCAGAAAAACAGAATATCGAAGGCCGTCACCATAACCGAAGTGGGATAGTAAACCTCAAGATCCCGCGTCTTGTCCGGCCAGCCCAGAGTGGAGAACGGCCACAGGGCCGAGCTGAACCACGTATCCAGAACGTCGCTCTCCTGCTCGATCTCGCGGCTCCCGCAAGAGCGGCACCGGTCAGGGTCGGTGCGGGCCACGGTCACCTCGCCGCAGGCCTTGCAGGTCCAGGCCGGGATCCGGTGGCCCCACCAGATCTGGCGGGAAATGCACCAGTCCCGGATGTTTTCCATCCAGTCGAAATACGTGTTCTCCCAGGTGGCCGGATGGATCTTGATCCTGCCTTCCCGCACGGCCCGGATCGCGGGCTCGGCCAGGGGCTTGCTCCGGACGAACCACTGAAGGGACAGGTAGGGCTCCACCACGGTCTGGCACCGGTAGCAGTGCCCCACCATGTGCCGGTAGGGATCGATCGATTCCAGAAGCCCTTGCTTTTCGAGGTCCTCTACCACCCGCCCGCGGCACGCCTCCCGGGTCAGACCTTTGTAAGGGCCCGCGTTTTCGTTCATGACCGCCCGGTCGTCCATGACCTGGACCGAGGGCAGCCCTTGCCTTCTGGCGACCTCGAAGTCGTTGAAGTCGTGAGCCGGCGTGATCTTGACCGCACCGCTTCCGAACTCAGGATCCACGTACGAATCGGCGATGACCGGGATCTCGCGCCCAAGGAGCGGAAGAATCACGGTGCGGCCCACCACGCTCCGGTACCGATCGTCCTCTGGGTGCACGGCCACGGCCGTGTCTCCCAGCATGGTTTCCGGCCGGGTCGTGGCCACCACGATTGCTCCATCCGACCCGGCCAGAGGGTACCGGATCCGCCACAAGTGCCCCTCGACCTCCTCATGCTCGACTTCGAGGTCGCTCAGGGCCGTCTGACAACGGGGACACCAGTTGATGATGTAATGCCCGCGGTAGATGAGCCCTTCCTCGTACAAGCGCACGAAGACCTCTCGAACCGCCCTCGAGAGCCCCTCGTCCATCGTGAAGCGGAGCCTGGACCAGTCGCAGGAGGCGCCCATGCGCTTGAGCTGCTCGATGATGATTCCGCCGTACTGTTCCTTCCATTTCCAGACGCGCTCGACGAATTTTTCCCGCCCCAGCTGCGCCCGGGTGAGACCTTCCTGGGCGAGCTGCTTCTCGACAACGTTCTGGGTGGCGATTCCGGCGTGGTCCGTGCCGGGCACCCAGAGAGCGTTGAACCCGTCCATGCGTTTGTACCGGATGAGGATGTCCTGAAGCGTGCTGTTCAAAGCATGGCCCATGTGAAGGGAGCCGGTCACGTTGGGTGGAGGAATGACGATGCAAAACGGCTCACCGCCGGCTTCGGGGTCGGCCCGGAACAGGCCCTTTTCCAAAGAAAATCGATACCATTTCTCTTCCAGGGGTTTTGGGTCGTAGGCCTTGCCGAGCATCCTCCCTGCCCTTTCTGCTATGCTTCCGCGGTGTTTGTTGACAAGCAAAATACCGAGAAGTATATTGAAGACGCCCGGTTATTTCAATTTGCCGCCGCCGGTTCGAGGCGCTCCAAGGCTCGCGGCAACGCTGGTCGGACTCCTCCGGCGACGGACTTGAAAGCGCGGGTCATGGGCCGAAGTGGTGGAATTGGTAGACACGCTGGGTTCAGGGTCCAGTGGGCAATGCGCCTGTAGGGGTTCGAATCCCCTCTTCGGCACCACCACAGGATGGGAAGGAAGGACGCAGGCCCTGAGCGGGCTGCGTCCTTTTCTTTTGTGCGCGTCCGCCCGGCAATGCCCGGCCCGGGAGCACCTGTTTCCCGTGGAACCGACTCAGTGCGGTCCCTTGCTCAATTCATCGAGTAGAGCCTGCTCCAAAGCCCGCCAGACTTCCTGGCTGAATTCATAGCCCTCGATGAGCTTGCCTTCCTGGTGACGGGAGAGGATGATCCTCAAGCTGTCTTCCTTGCTGAAGCCTTCGGCCGTGAGCCTCTTGAGCCATACAGTCACCGCCTCGTCCGCCAGTTCAAGGTCTTCCTCGAGTTTGGCTTCGGCTCCGAGGATCGCGTAGACAGCGTCGCAAACCGATTCTTCGTCCTGGTGGGGATCGTGCCGCTCGCACAGACCGAAAAAGGTGCCTGTGTATTCCCCGGGCCGTTTCTCCATGCAGGCCACGGCCTCCTCGCCTGTCATAAAGAGCCCCCAGTGGACCGAAGGCTCTCCACAGAGAATGCACTTGGAGACTCTTCCCGCCTCCGGCGTGCCCTCTCGCAGAGCCCCGTCGCTCAGCTTCGACAAGGGCTCGCCCTGCTCGGAAAGCAGAATGCCCCCGGCCTCGTAGATGCGCGCCACCCGTCCTCCCATGACCAACCGCTTTCGAAGTTTCATCGGGCCGGGCCTTTCTTCCCTTGAATCCTGGACGCTTTTAGTCGCTCGCCCCTGAGATCCTCCACCTGCCGTCCCGGAGCAGGATTCTGGAAGGCTCCCCGGGTCTCGGAGGAAGCTTGTAAGAGGCAATGGTGTACTGGGGGTCGTAGGGGAGGCGGATTCCGTAGCCGCCTTCGAACGAGAAGGCCTGGGGGAGAAGCGGTTCGATCTTTCTCGCCTGGACGTGTTCGAACAGATCCTCGGCGGTGCGGAATCGGCTCAGTTCGTCAAGGGTCTTTAAAGTGGGAGGCATGAGCAGGATCTCGCCGGCCTCGTATCGCTCCAGCGCCTCGGCGGGACGCACCCAGACGGATTTCGTCATCTCGATCGTATCATGGACGGGCCACTGGCCGTCTGGCTGCCGGGCGACGAAAAAACGGGTGTCGAAGCGCCTGATCTCCACCTCGGGCGTGATCCAGTGAGCATAGGGAAAAAGCAGATCGAGAGCATACCGGAGGTTCTCCTTGCGAGCGAGTTCGGCCAGCGTGAGCCGCCTGTCGTGGAGCGCGAGCCGGTAAGATGCGAACCGGCCTGCATCCGCACCGTCCCGCATCTCGACCACCTTCCCGGAGGAGTCGCGAGCCAACAGGATTCCGGCCTCCTCGAAGGTCTCCCGCAAGGCCGCAAGAAAAAGGCCCAGGGCCCGGGCCGGGGGCAGAGCCTCTTCCTGCAGCCGCGTCCGGGCCTCCTCTGGAGAGAGTCCCTCCGAAAGAGCAGCCAGGTCCGGATCGCAGTCCTCTTCGTCAAGCCGGCCTCCAGGGAACACGTACGCGCCTCCCATAAAGTCCTGGTCTTTGTGCCTCCTCATCAAGAAGACCTCGAAGGGCCTTCCCGCAGGTTCCCTGACCAGGATCACCGTTGCGGCATCCCGAGGGACGGCTTGAGGAGAGGGCGCGCCGCCCTTCCGTCGTGTCTGATCGACTGACGACAGGAATTCCCCGGCGTGGTCCTGTTGTTCCTTCGCGCTCTCGGACATGGGAGCCCCTTTCTTTTTTCTGTGTATCACAGATCAGGCCTTGTTTCCAAGCCGGTTAAAAGCTTGCTGCCGGTCAGAGGGGTCAGTCCTTCATTTTACGGATTGGGGGCGTTCCCTGGAGGGACGCGCTCCGTCGCGTCCGCTAAGGGCAAGGCCCAAACCTGATCCTTGGGAATCGGCAGACGCCTTTTTCTGCGGCCATGACAGAGCATGGCCCTCCATCGGATGGCGGATCCTTCCCCCGCGGCCACGAGGGACCGTGGCCCCCATGGGGTTTTCCCTGGAGGGACGCGCTCCGTCGCAACCTTCTTCAGCTCTCCGGCCGGCTTGAAAGCGTGTTCATTCGCCCCTATAATTTAAAGTTCGACCGTTTCGGCGCGTAACCCCGGTTCTTAACGCTCGTTCCCTCCGGCGCGGACACGCCCCATACCGGTTCTAAATTACTCCGCAAGCCCACGCCCCCCGAGCAGGGCTGCGGGTCAGGAGTTCTGGCATGAGATTCTGGCGCCTTCCCCTGGACGCGGAAAACCAGGTCATCCCGGTCGGCGAGCTTGTCATCATCGCGGACCGATGCAAGGGCTGCGGTTTCTGCATCGAGTTCTGCCCGAACAAGGTCCTCGAGGAATCGGCCGATTTCAACAGCAAGGGCTACCATCCTCCTGTGATGAAGCCCGGCATCGAGTGCAACAGTTGCGGCATCTGCGAGGTCATCTGCCCGGAGTTCGCCATCTACAGCCGGGTGCGGGAAAAGCGATGCTTCACCAGAGGGGACTTGCTGCGGTACGAGGAAACCCTTTCGACCGGAGGCAAGGGTGAGCAGAGATAGGGAGGTCCTTGCGGGCGAGCATTTCCTGAACGGGGACGAGGCCTGCGCCGAAGGGGCGATCGCGTCCGGGTGCCGGTTTTTTGCGGGCTATCCCATCACGCCGGCCACGGAAATCGCCGAGCGCATGGCCCGCAGGCTGCCTGAGGTCTCCGGCGTATACATCCAAATGGAGGACGAGATCGCTTCCATGGCGGCCGTCCTGGGCGCCTCTTGGGGCGGCGCAAAGGCCATGACCGCGACATCCGGGCCGGGCTTTTCCCTCATGATGGAGAACATCGGGCTCGGCATGATGATGGAAACCCCCTGCGTGGTCGTGAACATCATGCGCGGCGGTCCTTCCACCGGACTGCCCACTCTCGTGGGCCAAGCGGACGTGATGCAGGCCCGGTGGGGGTCCCACGGCGATTATGGAGTCATCGCCCTGACCCCGGCGTCGCCCCAGGAATGTTTCGACCTGACGATCCGGGCCTTCAACCTCTCGGAACGGTACCGGATGCCGGTTTTCGTGCTGAGCGACGAAATCGTGGGCCACATGTACGAGAAGGTCGTGATCCCGCCGGCCAGCTCGATCAAGACCGTCAAGAGGCCCAAGCCCAGAAAGGCGCCAGAGGATTTTCTGCCCTTTCTTCCGGCCAAGGATCTCATACCCCCCATGGCCTGCGCAGGAGAAGGCTATCGGATCCACGTGACTGGGCTTACCCACGACGAACAGGGATACCCCCTGATTACGGCCGAGGCTCACGAACGGCTCGTAAGAAGGCTCTGCGACAAGGTGCGCGTCCATGCCGCCGACATCGTCGAGGTCGAGGAAACCGGGCTCCAGGGAGCAGAAGTCGTGGTCGTGGCCTACGGCTGCTCGGCCCGGAGCGCCCGGGAGGCCGTCCAGGACGCCAGGAGCGCAGGCCTCAAGGTTGGCATGATGCGGCTGCTCACCGTGTGGCCTTTCCCGGAGGAGCGGATCCGGGCTCTCGCCCGCAAGGGCGTGCGCGCCTTTGTGGTGCCCGAGGTCAATTACGGTCAGGTGGCCCGGGAGGTGGAGCGGTGCGCCGCCGGCCGCGATGTCCTTCTGGTTGCACGAATGGGAGGCGCGGTCCACACCCCGGAGATGATCCTGGAAGCCATCGAGGAGGCGGCCCGAGGCTGAAGCTTGAAAGGCCCGCCGGAGACGGGAGAGAAATGAAAGTCAAACTCTTTGAACCTGAACCGTTCCGGCCTGCCGAGGCCCGGGAAAAAATCGACAAGTCCCACGGCCTCCATCCAGACGACCGCTACCTCAAGCCCGGGCGCATCCCCCATATCTGGTGCCCCGGGTGCGGCCTGGGCATCGTGCTCACGGCATTCATCAAGGCCGTCGATGGGCTCCAGATCCCAATCGACCGCTGCGCCGTGGTCTCGGGCATCGGCTGCACGGGCCGGGTCGCGGGCTATCTCAACATGGACACCTACCACACGACCCACGGCCGCGCGATTCCCTTCGCCACGGGCCTCAAAATCGCCAGGCCGGACATGGAGGTCGTGGTCTTCAGCGGCGACGGGGACCTGTTCGCGATCGGCGGCAACCATTTCATCCACGGCGCCCGCCGAAACATGGATCTGACCGTCCTGTGCGTGAACAACTTCAACTACGGCATGACCGGGGGGCAGTCGGGTCCTACAACCCACATGGCGGCCAGAACCACGACGACCCCTTACGGCAATTGCGAGTATCCTTTCAACCTGACCCATCTCGCCTTTGCCAGCGGAGCGGTCTTCGTCGCCCGGTGGACGACCTTCCACGCCCGCTATCTCATCGACTCGATCAAGAAAGCCTTCCGGAAGCCGGGATTCAAGTTCATCGAGATCGTCAGTCCCTGCCCCACGGGCTACGGCAGGCCCAACCGGCTGGGAAGCGGCCTTGACCAGATGAAGGTCTTCCGGGACCGGAGCGAGATCCGCAACCGAATCGACCCGATCGAGGCTCCCTTGGAGCTTAACGGGCCGATCGTGGTCGGCGAGTTCGTGGACAGGGAGAAACCGACCTTTCTCGACCGGTACCGAGAGGACGTCATGTCCAAAGTGGAAAAGAGCAGGCAAAGCGCCTCAGCACCTCCGGCGCAGGCCGGCAAAGAGAGATTGAGTCATGAGCACGCGACCGTCAGCCAAGGCCGGTAGGCGGGAGGTCCGCCTGTCGGGGTTCGGAGGCCAGGGCATCCTGCTGGCGGGAAACATTCTCGGCAAGGCCGTGGCCTTGTTCGAAGGCAAGAACGCCGTGTTCACCCAGAGCTACGGGCCCGAGGCCCGAGGCGGCGCCTGCAACGCGGACGTGGTGATCTCCCAGGATCCGATCCATTATCCGAAAGTCAGCCGGCCGGACGTGCTGGTCTTCATGTCCGAGGAGGCCAAGAACGCCCACAAGGATCTGGGCGGTCCGGACACGGTCGTGATCGTGGACGAGGACCTCGTGAAGACCGAGGGGCTCAAGGTCCGCCAAGACCGCCTCTATCGCGTGCCGGCCACCCGGATCGCCGAGGGGCTCGGCCGCCGCATGGTGGCCAACATCGTCATGCTCGGATACCTGTGCGCCGTCACGGCCGTGGCCGAGTACGAGTCGCTGAAGAAGGCGGTCCTGTCGTCGGTCCCGAAAGGAACCGAGCAACTCAACACCGAGGCTTTCGACAGAGGATATCAGTATGGGCAAAAGGCCAAAGCCGCCCGGGACTAGCGGCCCGCCAGGCCGGTCCGCCTCCGGCGAGTCGCTGCGGATCGGCGTGTACGTCTGCCACTGCGGCTTGAACATTGACGGCTCGCTGGATTGCCAGGAGGTGGCCCGCTTCGCCTCCACCCTGGACGGGGTCGTTCTGGCCAAGGATTCCATGTACACCTGCTCGAATTCCGGCCAGGAGATGATCAAGGCCGACATCCGGGAGCAGGGCCTCAACCGGGTCGTGGTGGCCTCCTGCACCCCGAGGCTCCACGAGCCCACCTTTCGGGCTGCCTGCGCCGAGGCCGGGTTGAACCCGTACCTGTTCGAGATGGCCAACATCCGCGAGCACTGCAGTTGGGTCCATCTGCACGACCGCAAAGCAGCAACCGAGAAAGCCAAGGACCTCGTGAAAATGGCCGTGGCCAGGGCCCGTCTCCTCGAACCCCAGGTGGAGACCCAGGTGCCCATCACGCCGAAAGCCCTGGTCGTGGGCGGAGGCGTCGCCGGGATCCAGGCGTCCCTCGATCTGGCCGAAAGCGGATACCAAGTCTACCTGGTCGAGAAAGAGGCGAGCATCGGCGGCCGCATGGCCCAAATCGACAAGACCTTTCCGACCATGGACTGCTCGATCTGCATCCTGGCCCCGAAGATGTCCGAGGTGGGCCGCCATCCGAAGATCGAGCTGATGACCCTAAGCGAGGTCGAGTCCGTGGACGGATACATCGGCAACTTCCGCGTCCGGGTCCGCAGGAGGCCCCGGTATGTGAGCCGGGAGTGCACCTATTGCGGCGACTGCGCCAAGGAATGCCCCCAGCACGCGCCCAACGAGTTCGACTGCGGCCTGTCGACGCGAAAGGCCATCTATTCGCCCTTCGCCCAGGCCGTGCCCGCCACGTATCTGATCGACATGAACCTCTGCCTGAACAAGCACGGCATCGTGGCCTGCGACCGGTGCCTCCAGGCCTGCCGGCACAAGTGCATCGATTTCTCCCAGAAAGAGGAGTTTCTCGACCTCGAAGTGGGCACGATCATCGTGTGCACGGGGAGCGACGTGTACGATCCGAGTTCCCTGACCGAACTCGGATACGGGCGGTTCCCCAACGTGATCACGAGCCTGGAATTCGAGCGCCTCATCAACGCCGGGGGACCCACGGCGGGCAACCTGATCCGGCCTTCGGACAAGAAGGTCCCCCGGACCGTGGCGTTCCTGCAGTGCATCGGGTCCAGGTCCAAGCGGTCCAACCCTTACTGCAGCAACATCTGCTGCATGAACACGATCAAGGACGCCCTGCTCATCCGGGAACACTGGCCCGAGACCAAGATCTACGTTTTCTACATCGACATCCGGGCCTTCGGAAAAGGCTTCGAGGATCTCCTGCAGCGGGCCCGGCGGGAAGGGATCGTGTTCATCCGGGGCATTCCCGGGGAAATCATCCAGGACGAGCGGACGGGAAACCTCAAGCTCATCGGAGAGAATACGCTCCTGAGCAAGCTCTATCAGTACGAAGTCGACCTGGCGATCCTCTCGGTGGGGATCGAGCCGAGGAAGGATTCTGCTGTCGTCAAGAGGCTCCTCTCCCTGCCTTCCATGGCCGACGGGTTCTTCATGGAGGCGCACCCCAAGCTCCGGCCCGTGGACACGCCGACCGGCGGGATCTTTCTGGCCGGGTGCGCCGAAGGGCCCAAGGACATCAAGGACAGCGTGACCCAGGCCAGCGCGGCCGCGTCCCGGGCCAATATCCTCATGTCCAAGGGAAGGGTGACCGTTGAGGCGATCACGGCCCGGATCGATCCGGACCTCTGCACGGGATGCGCCGCTTGTGCGCGGGTCTGCCCGTATGGAGCGATCCTGGTGGATCCGGAGCGCAAGCGGGCCCAGGTCGTGGAAGCCGCCTGCGCGGGCTGCGGCACCTGCGCTCCGGAATGCAGGTTCGGCGCGATCCGGATGCGGCATTTCAGCGACGTGCAGATTCTGGCCCAGATCGACGCCCTGGCCGAGACCGCAGCCAGAAGAAAGATCCTGGCTTTCTGCTGCAACTGGTGCTCCTACGCCGGAGCCGACTTTTCGGGCGTCAGCCGGATGCAGTATCCCACCGAGGTGCGCATCGTCCGGACCATGTGCTCGGGCCGGGTGGATCCCCTTTTTATCGAACACGCCTTCTCCAAGGGCATCGCCGCCGTCCTCGTCTCGGGCTGCCACCCGGGCGACTGTCATTACATCAACGCCAACCTCCAGACCGAAAAGAGGGTCCAGCGGCTCTGGAAAAAGATGACCCGGCTCGGCCTCGACAAGGACCGGCTCCGGCTCGCCTGGATCAGCGCGGCCGAGGGATTGAAGTTCGCCCGGGAGATTCAGGCGCTCCATGCGGTCGTTGCGGCCCTTTCCGACGAAGAAATCGAAAAGGGCATTCGGGCCTTTTCCGAGAAAGGACAGGCGGCATGAAGTCCCACTTCGACGAACAGCTTCTCTACGAATGCTACGAGTGCGCCCGGTGTACGGGCAGTTGCCCGGCCGCCCTGGCCGTGGAGGGATTCAACCCCAGGAACTACCTGCTCACCTGTCTCCGGATGGGCCTGGATGCGGTGGTGAGCGATGAAAAACTCTGGTGCTGCACGACCTGCCATGTCTGTGAGGACCGGTGCCCCCAGATGCTGGACGTGACGGACCTGCTCATGTCCCTCATGAACGAGGCGGCCCGCAGAGGATTCATCCCGGACAAGGTGCGGGCAGGCTCCCAGATGGTCCTGCACACGGGCCGGGTCGTCCTGGTGTCCAAGAGAGCCTCCGAAATGAGGGAAAAGCTCGGCCTCGGGCCTCTGCCGGAGATACCGGTGGAGGAAGTCGAAGGGATTCTCGAGAAAACCGGCCTGGCTGGCCTGTTGGGATGAAGACATGCGATACGCCCTGTTTCTGGGATGCCTGATCCCGGTCAAGTACCCGGGATTCGAGAGCTCCACCCGGGCCGTGGCCGAAGCTCTCGGCATCGAACTGGTGGACATGCCCTTCAGCTGTTGTCCGGCGCCGACCCTGATCAAGCTCGTCCATTACCCAAGCTGGCTCGCCCTGGCTGCCCGGAACCTCGCCCTCGCCGAACAGGAAGGCCTCGACATTCTCACGCTCTGCAACGGATGCACCAACACGCTCAAGGAGGCCAATCTCGTCCTCAAGAACGACCCCGCCCTGCGCAAAAACGTCAACGACCTGCTCCGGCCTTACGGAAAGGAATTCAAGGGCGAGATCCGGGTGCGCCATCTCCTCGACGTGCTGTGCGAAGACGTGGGACTTGAAGGGCTCCGCAAACAGGCCCGCAAGAAATACGGGTTCCGGATCGCCTGCCACTACGGCTGCCATTTTTACAGGCCTCCCCGCATCATGTACCCCGACCGCCTGTCTCCGAGCAAGAGCCTGGTCCCAACCCAGATGGAAGAGATCCTGTCGGCGGTGGGCCTCACCACCGTGCAGTACTCGAGAAGGCTTCTTTGCTGCGGATCCGCCCTGGGCACCAAGGTGGATCTGGAGGCGGCCAACGAGATCACCCGGGAAAAGCTCTTCCACATGGCCGAAAGGCGGGCCGAGGCGATCGCGGTGGCCTGCCCAAGTTGTTTCGAGCAGTTCGACCGGGGTCAGATGATGATCAACCGAAAGCACAACCTCGACTACGCCATGCCCGTGCTGTTCGTTTCGCAGCTTCTGGGACTCGTTTTCGACGTGGACTGGAAGCGGCTCGGCTTCGACCAAAACCGAGTCAAGGTCGAGACTCTCCTCGGCGGCTGACCCGTCAGGGAGATGCGCCAAGGCCCCTCCCCATGGATCGAACCGATCTGCGGCAGGCCATCGAAGCCTTCCAGGAAGGCCGCGGCCGAATCGCGGTTCTCACCGGTGCCGGAGTCTCGGCCGAGAGCGGGATCCCGACCTTCCGGGGGCCCGAGGGCTACTGGAGGGTCGGCTCCCGGGAGTACCGGCCGGAGCAGATGGCCACCCAGTTTCAGTTCCGCCAGGACCCTTGGGAGCTCTGGGCTTGGTACCTGTACCGGAGAACGGTCTGTCTCAAGGCCTCGCCCAACCCGGGGCACCAAGCCATCGCCCGAATGGAGCAGACCCTGGGGGATCGGTTCCGCCTGATCACCCAAAACGTCGACGGCCTTCACCTGCGGGCGGGCAACAGCCCGGAGCGCACCTTTCAGATCCACGGGAACCTGCATTTCATGCGGTGCGGGCGAGATTGCTCCCTCTCGGTTTGGCCCATCCCGAACGGCGTCGGCCCCAAGGGTAAGGGCGATTCCGTCTCGGATGCGGAAAAGAGGCTTCTGTCCTGCCCCCGGTGCGGCGCTCAGGCGCGTCCCCATGTTCTCTGGTTCGACGAACGATACGACGAGGCCCTGTTCCGAGCCGAGAGTGCCCTGCGCTGGGCCGCCCAGTCGGATTTTCTTCTCGTGGCAGGCACCTCAGGAGCCACGTCCCTGCCCATGCGGATCGGCGAGCTTTTCTTGGAGAAGCCTCAGGCCCTGTTCGTGGACGTCAACCCTCATCCCAACCCGTTCCGGGACCTGGCGCTGGCGCACCCGCGGGGCATTGTCCTGGAGGGAACCGCCGGGAGTCTCCTGCCGGAAATCGCTGACCTTTTGGAAAGGGCCGGAGCCGGTCGTCGAAACCCGGCAAGCGAATCCTGAAGGGCCTCCTGGGTCCGCCTCGCCTTCGCGGTCTTACCCCTGGCCGGCCCGGCTTCGCCACAGCTTGTAAAGAAGGGAAAAAGAAGGCGAGACGGTCTCGACGAACCGGCAGAGGAGTTCTTCGATTTCGGCTTCCGTGAAAAACCGACCTTCCTCAATCTCCTGCGGATTCGGAACCGGATGCAGTTGGCCCGCCACGTCCCGAACGAGGAAAAGAGCGCTGTGTTCCCAGCCAGTCCTTGCGCTGGCCGGCACTTTCAAGACCTGCACGACCGGAGCTTCGATGCCAAGCTCCTCGGCGAGTTCCCGGGATGCGGCGGCCTCGTAAGGTTCCCCTTTGAGCACGTGGCCAGAAGCCGAAGAGTCCCATCGGAGCGGATGTTCTTTTTTCCAGCCCGACCGCTTCTGGAGGTAGATTCTGCCCGCCCCGTCCACGAGAAACACGTGCACGCTTCGGTGCAGGAGCCCCCTGCGGTGGATCTCCTCGCGGCTGGCAGAGCCTACGATTTCGTCCCGCTCGTCCACAACATCGAGTTCTTCGTCTTGGTCTTCGTCTCGATCTTCGTCTGGGTCCTCGTCCCGCTTTTCCCGAAGCATGTCGAAACTCGCCTCCCTTCAGTCTCGACCCACCCGGTCGGAGAAGCCCCCGGGCCCCGAGCCCGTCCGGCGGTTCAGGAGACCAAAGCAAGCAGGTAGATGTGATTGAGCACAATGAGGACATAAATCGCGAAAACAAGACCCAGGAGATACTGGACCAAGGGCAGGTTCTTGTGCAGGCAGAGGATCAGCAAACAAAGGGAGGTTAGGATGTACTTCACGTGAAAAAAGACAGTTGGGCTGATGCCAAGGAAGAATCCCATGATCGGGTTCAACTCCTCAGCCTCGTGGACGTTGACGTGATAGAGCGTGAGGTAGGCGTCCGCCACGCCGAGAAGAAGAATGGAGAGGATGAACAGAAACAGGCCGAGGTTGTACTGGTCTACGTAAACGTGTTCTTTTCGATCCTCCCTTCTGCGGATGACCTTTCTCCTGCCCCGAAAAACGTAGCGGCTCAGCATGGGCGTGGGCCGCTTCCGTCTGTCCCCGCCGGACCTTCTCCGGTCCCACCCAACCGATCCGTCCAAAGGGGCATCCAGCGGCGCCTCGCCCTCCCTGCCCTCCCCTTGACCCCGTTCGCTGTCTCTCACAGTTGCCTCCTGCCGGGGAATCAAAAACACAAAGCCCCTTTCCCCATGCCTGAGAGCAGGCATCTCTTGTTTTATCGGCAGGACGCTTTCCTCCCTTTAAGATCCGATCAAGCGGCGCGCGCCCCCCGGCGGCTTCCATGGAGAGCCCCGCCGCAACGGGCCGGGGTTCTCACGAAGACCCGTTCAAAAACAGGACCTCCTTGACTTCGTAGTTCTTGGTCCCTCCCGGCGTTTTCACGACCACCGTGTCCTCGGGCTTTTTGCCGATCAGGGCCCTCGCGATAGGCGAATGCACCGAAATCCTGCCGGCCTTGAAGTCCGCCTCCTCGGGCCCCACGATCTGGAGCCGCAGCGTCTCCTCGGTGTCCAGATCCTCCAAGACCACGGTGGCTCCGAAGACCACTTTTTCGGACTGCATGTTTCTTAAGTCGATCACCTCGGCGCTTGCGATCTTGTTCTCCAGATCCCGGATTTTCGCTTCGAGCAGGCCCTGCTTGTCCTTGGCGGCTTCATACTCCGCGTTCTCGCTCAAGTCTCCGTGGGCCCGGGCCGCTTCGATCTCTCTTGCAATCTGGTACCGTTCATGGGTCTTGAGCCTCTTGAGTTCCTGCTTGAGCTGCTCCAGGCCCTGAGGGGTCATGGGAATCTTTTTCGTCATCGCTCCGTTCTCCTTGCCCATACGAGGGGAAAGCCCTGAGGGGCGTCCCTGATCAGATCCATGCTTTTCGACCGGCCACGTCAGCCTCTTCCCAGACCACGCGGCCTTGAACCACGGTGGCCAGCACCTTACCCGAAACATCCCGGCCATGAAAAGGGCTGTTCCTCGCCTTGGACCGGAACGCGTGCACATCGATCCGGAATCTCCGTTCCCTGTCCAGCACCACCAAGTCCGCGTCCCGACCTTCGGCGACAGATCCTGCCCCAAGCCCCATGGCCGCCGCCGGTCCCCGGGTCAGAAGCTCCACCGCCCGCTCGATCCCGAGCACCCCATCCTCCACGAGAGTGCACAGGAGAGGGACCGTGGTCTCGAGCCCGATCACGCCGAAAGGGGCTTCTGAAAGGCTTCGGGCTTTCTCGTCCGGATGATGGGGCGCATGATCGCTCGCCACGGCGTCGACGGTCCCGTCCCGAATCGCCTCGAGGACGGCCCTCCGGTCGCGCTCGGGCCTCAAGGGCGGATTCATCTTGGCGTTGCTTCCCCACCGCAGCACCGCTTCCTCGTTCAAGATGAAATGGTGAGGCGCCGCCTCTGCCGTGACCGCAAGGCCGGCCTCTTTGGCCAGCCGAACCATCTTGAGCGATTTCGCCGTCGACACGTGGGCCAGATGAAGCCGCGCGCCCGTATCGGCCGCCAGAAGAATGTCCCGGGCGACCATGACCTCTTCGGCCGCGGCCGGAATGCCCCTTACGCCGAATCGCATGGCCACCGGCCCCTCCTGGACTATGCCGCCCGCCGAAAGAGCCGAATCCTCGCAATGGGAGATCACCGGGCATCCAAGCCGCTCGGCCAGCAGCAAAGCCTCGCGAAACAGCTTTGCATCCCGAACGGAGAACCCGTCGTCCGAGAACGCCACAGCCCCTTCGGCCCGAAGGTCTTCAAGGGGAGCCAGCCGCTTGCCCTTCTGTCCTTGCGTGACCGCGGCGACGACGTGAACCCTCACCACCGATTCCCGCGCGAGCCTCTTTTTCAGAGCTCTCAGCACACGGACTCGATCCACGCAGGGTTGGGTGTTCGGCATGGCCAGAATCGTGGTGAATCCGCCGGCGGCCGCCGCCTGGGTGCCGGAAGAGATCGTCTCCTTGTGCTCCTGGCCCGGCACGCGCAAATGGGTGTGGATATCCACGAGCCCGGGCAGGAGACAAAGTCCCCGAAGGTCCCACACGCAGAGCCTTCGCCCTTCCTGCTTCCACTGCCCGTAAGGGCGAAGGGACGGCGCCACAGCCTCCACCCTGCCCTGCCGGACCAAGACATCCCGCTCGCCCGCCACTGTCCTGGAAGGATCCACAAGAAAACCGCCCGAAAACAGATGATCCTCTGCATGCACGGCCGGATCTTCCCCTCCTGGGTTGACGCCGCATCCGGCGGTCAATGAATGAGGTCTCCAATCCTGGACCAGCGGACCTTCCGATGCCCTCCGTCCCAAGACCAGTAGATCAGGATGGCTTTTCCTTTGATGAGCTCGAAAGGCACGGGCCCCCACACGCGGCTGTCCGAGCTGTTCTCGCGGTTGTCCCCCATCATGAAGTAGCAGTCGTCCGGAATCCGGATGGGTCCGAAATTGTCGAGCCCCCGCACCGGATAGGGATTGTCGAAATGCGCATAGGCCCCTTCGTCCAGCGGAACGTCGTTGATATACACCTGCCGGTTGACGACGGCCAGGGTCTCCCCGGGCAGGCCGATCACTCTCTTGATGAAATCGCGCTGCCGCTCGACAGGCTCCAAAAACACCACCACGTCCCCCCTCTGGGGTTTCTTGTACGAAAAGATCCTCCAGTGGGTGAATGGAATCTGAGGGCCGAAGATGAGCTTGTTCACCAGGATGTGGTCGCCCACCAGGAGGGTCGGGATCATGGACCCCGAGGGGATCTTGAAGGCCTGGACCAGGAAGGAGCGGATGAACAGGGCCAGGATGAGGGCCACGAGAACCGCTTCCGCGTACTCCCGGAACGTCGACTTGACTTTGCTCTTTTCCGTGGAACGTGTCATGGCTTCCGTCCCGTTTAGAGTCGGGGAGAAACTCGACAAGAAAGACCGGCCTGGACCGTCACGACTTCTGGGGATTCGCGGCCCGGACCCGGTCCATGTTCTCTCGAAAATAGGCGAGGCTCCTGCGGATCCCCTCCTCCAGCGGGACCTCGGGCTGCCAGCCCAGAAGCTGCCTGGCCAGGGAGATGTCGGGCTTCCTCACCTTCGGGTCGTCGACCGGAAGCGGCCGGAACACGATGCGGCTCTTGGACCCCGTCAGGGCCAGGATGGTCTCGGCGAAACGAAGAACGGTCATCTCGGTCGGATTGCCCAGATTAACCGGACCGTGATATTCGGATCGCACGAGGAGCCGGAAGATTCCTTCGACGAGATCCGTAACGTAGCAGAAACTGCGGGTCTGGGATCCGTCGCCAAAGACCGTGAGATCCTCCCCCCGAAGAGCCTGGGCGATGAAAGTCGGCACGACCCTGCCGTCGTCGATCCGCATTCGGGGCCCGTACGTGTTGAAGATCCTCACGATGCGCGTGTCAAGGCCGTGGCTCCGGTGATAGGCCATGGTCATGGCCTCGGCGAACCGCTTGGCCTCGTCGTACACCCCCCTGGGGCCGATCGGGTTCACGTTTCCCCAGTAATCCTCCCGCTGCGGATGCACCAGGGGATCGCCGTATACTTCCGAGGTGGAAGCCAGCAGGAACCGGGCTCCTTTCTCCTTGGCCAGTCCCAGGGCCTTGTGCGTTCCGAGAGAGCCGACCTTCAGGGTCTGGATGGGATAGTTCAAGTAATCAATCGGGCTTGCGGGCGAAGCGAAGTGCAAGATGTAGTCGAGGCCGCCCTTGACGTAGATGTAGTTTGTCACGTCCTGCTTGATGAACAGGAACCGTTCGTTCTCGAACAAGTGCGCGATGTTGTCGAGGGAGCCGGTCAGGAGGTTGTCCATGCAGATCACCTCGCACCCCTCCTCCAGAAACCGCTCGCACAAGTACGAACCAATGAAACCCGCTCCTCCGGTAATCAGGACGCGCTTCATGTTGTCGGTTCCTTTCCCGCAGGCGGAGACAGCAGGTAAGCCTGCAGCGCCTCCTTCCAGTCCCTCATGATAACGCCTGTGTCCCTGTGGAACTTCGATCCGTCCAGCACGGAATTGGCCGGCCGCGGCGCGGGACGGCCGAACTCCGCGGTCGAAACCGGAGCGACCCTGACATCGCTTCTGCCGGAGAGTTCCAGGATCTTTTCAGCGAACTCGCACCAGGTGCAAGCCCCGGCGTTGGTCACGTGGTAAATCCCGGCCAGCCGTTTTTCGGCCAGAACCAGCAGCGCCCTGGCCAGGTCGCGGGTATAGGTCGGCGAGCCCCGCTGGTCGCTTACCACCCGGATCACGGCGCCAGGTCTGGCTTGGGCGAGGATGGCCTGAACGAAGTTCTTCCCGGCCCTCCCGTACAGCCAGGCCGTCCGCACGATGCAGACCTCCGGGCAGGCCCGACGCGCCCGTTGTTCCCCTTCGAGCTTGGACTTCCCGTAAACCCCGAGGGGATTCGGCGGATCCGACTCCGAATAGGCCGTCCCTTTCCGGCCGTCGAACACGTAGTCCGTGCTCAGATGAATGAGGTGCGCCCCCCAGGCGCGGCAGGCCAGCGCCACGTTCTCCGTGCCCTCGGCGTTCACCTTGTGCGCCACCTCGGGCTTGCGCTCGCTTCCATCCACATCCGTGAAGGCGGCGGTATGGATCACCACGTCGGGCATCCAGAAACCGATCCGCTCGGCGACCGCCTGCCGATTCGTGATGTCCATCTCGTCGATGTCGACCCCGACCACGGCGTGCCGGTACCCGAGGATCTCCATAAGATCGGTGCCCAACATGCCCCTGGACCCGGTCACAAGGACCTTCACGTCTCTCGCCTCCCCTCCGCCAATCTCAGCGGTTGCCGTACATCCTTTCGTAATAGGACCGATAGGCGCCGCTCTTGATCTTGCGCCACCAGGACTCGTTCTCCCGGTACCAGCGAATCGTGCGTTCCAGGCCTTCCTCGAAGGGCGTCTCAGGCCTCCAGCCCAGCTCTTCTCGGATCTTCGAGCTGTCGATGGCGTACCGCCTGTCGTGACCCGGCCGGTCCTTGACGTGACGAATCAGGGAACGGGGCTTCCCGAGGCGATCCAGAATGAAATGCGTGATTTCGAGGTTCGTCTTCTCTTGGCCCGCGCCGACGTTGTAGATCTCCCCGGCCCTGCCCTCGTGGAGCACCCGATCCAGGGCCGCACAATGGTCCCGCACGTAGATCCAGTCCCGCACGTACAGGCCGTCCCCGTAAACGGGCAGAGGCTCGTCCGCAAGGGCGTTCGTGATGAACAGAGGGATCAGCTTTTCCGGGAACTGGTAGGGGCCGTAGTTGTTCGAACACCGGGTGATCACCACGTTCAGTCCGTGGGTCTTCCAGTACGCCCTGGCCAAAAGGTCGGCCGCGGCCTTGCTCGCCGAGTATGGGCTGCTCGCCTCCAGGGGATCTCCCTCCCGGAAGCGGCCCGTCGGCCCCAGGGACCCGTACACCTCATCCGTGGACACCTGCAGGAACCGCGGCACCTTGTGCCGGAGGCAGCATTCCAGCAGGACCTGCGTGCCCACCACGTTTGTCCGCAGAAACGCGGCGGCGTCCTCGATGCTCCTGTCCACGTGACTCTCGGCCGCGAAATTCACCACCGCGTCGACGCCGGCGCCCACAATCTCGCCGACCACGCCGGGATCGGCGATGTCCCCTTTGACAAAGCGATAGGCGGGATCCCCTTCCAGGCCGGAAAGGTTCTCGAGGTTGCCCGCGTATGTGAGCAGATCGAGATTGACGATCCGGTACGGCGGATGGACCTCCCGAAGGTAGCGGATGAAATTCGAGCCGATGAAGCCGGCGCCCCCTGTGACCAAGATCTTCATGGCAAGGCCACCCGGCTCGAATCCCCCAGCAGAAACCGGTACGCCCGGGGTTTCTGGTCGGAGCGCGTGATCTCGACGTTCTTGCCGACGAGGCTGTCCTCGACGCGCAGGGTCCTGTCGTTGGGCAGCCCTTCGATCACGGTGTGCTCGCACACGATGCTGTGCTGGATCTCGACGTTTCGGATCGTGCATCCGTGGGCGATGCTCGTGAAAGGGCCCACGTAGGAATTCTCGATCCGGGTGTCCTGCCCGATCACGGCCGGCCCCCGGATCACGCTGTTGCGGACCTGCGCCCCGGCCTCGACCACGACGCGAAACTGCAGGCTCGAAGAGGCGTCCACATCACCCTCCACCCTCTCTTGAATGGTGTCGAGCAATATCCGGTTCGCCTCGAGCATGTCTTCCAATTTGCCCGTGTCCTTCCACCATCCGTTCACAATGTGGGGAACAACTTCGAACCCGTTGTCGATGAGCCACTGGATGGCGTCCGTGATTTCGAGCTCGTTTCTCCAGGACGGCCGAATGGCTCGGGCGGCCTGGAAGATGTTGGCGTCGAACATGTACACGCCCACCAGCGCCAGGTCGCTTGCCGGCTTCTTGGGTTTTTCCTCGAGCCGGAACACCTTCCCGTCCCGCAGTTCGGCCACGCCGAACTGGCTAGGGTTCGGCACCCGGGCGAGCAGAATCTGCGCGTTGGGTTTCTTCGCCCGGAACTCCTCCACGAGGTCCCGGATTCCGCTCCGGATGATGTTGTCTCCCAGATACATCACGAAGGGTTCGTCTTTTAGGTATGGCTCTGCGGTCAGCACGGCATGGGCGAGCCCCAAAGGGGCTTCCTGCCGAATATAGGTGATCTCCACCCCCCAGCGGCTGCCGTCTCCGACCTCCTCCTGAATCTCCCGCCAGGTGTCGCCCACGATGATGCCGATATCCGTGATGCCGGCGTCTCGGATGGCCTCGATCCCGTAAAACAGGATGGGCTTGTTCGCCACCGGGATCAGCTGCTTCGCCTGGGTGTGGGTGATGGGCCGAAGCCGGGTCCCTTTGCCGCCGCTCAAGACCAAACCTTTCAAGGCCTCCCCCCTTTGCATCGTCTGCTTGCCTGACAGGAAGGTCGACTTCTGATTATGCCACCTCGAACGGCCCCGTCAAGGCCGCAGGACAGGCCGCAGGACAAACGAGCGCCATAGGTTTCAGTTTTCAGGTATCAGGGCCACAAAAGCGAGCGCCCCCAAAACCGGGGGCCGTGATTCCCTGGAGGGCCACGCTCCGTCGTGGCCGCAAAACAAAAGAGTTGGCATGACAGGCGGCGGGGCGTTCCGCCGAGGGGAGCGAAGCGCCTCGCGGAGGCCACAAGCGAGTCCCGGTCAGGCCCGCGAATCCGTAAAATGAAGGACTGACCCCTCGGGCTAGAAGCGCGACCCAAGGCCCTCGAGCTGAAACCGGACCGAAAAGCTCACGTCTTCGGGTCGCATGGTCTGACGGATCCCGGCCACGACCGACCAGCACTTGCAGGAAGACAGGTACTTGAGGAGAAACCGGTTTTCGATCTTTCCAGAACGCTCGACCAGGTAGAGCGTGTCCAAGGAGACGGCCCACTGCTCCTGAATCTTTCCCTCCACCCGTGTCCGGACCGTCCGCTCGATCCCTTCGAACGGATACGAAAGCGTGAAAGCGTCCCAGAGTTCCACCCGCTTTACCGGGTCAACCAGATACGACCGATGGTGGAGATAGCCCGCCCGCAACCCCAAGCGATCCTCCCACAGGCGCACGCCCCCTTCGGTCTCGAGCACCCGCAGGGCACCGCTGTAGGGATCGATCTGTAGCTCGGCTCGAAACAGTAGGAACCGGCTTGGCGCGAGGTTCGCGGCGAGCGCCAAATCCGAAAAAAGCCTTTGTGTTGGGGAAACCTGTTCGTCCCGATCGAGGTCCAGGCTCTGGGCCAAGGAGAATTCCGCCAAGGGCATTCCGACAAGACCGCTCGCCCGGGCGTTGCCGTCACCCAGCCTCCAGAGGCTCGTGGAAAGCCCCAGGGTCACCCAGTTCCGCTTCTGCAACCCGTCCAACCCGTCCAGGACCACCGGCATGGGCCGTCCGGCCACCTCTTCGACCCACTGGTACTGGACCCGCGGCCTCACAATGTGAAACAGCCCCTGGTCCTTCCACGCATACCGTCTGCCCAGCGTTGCTTCCAGCTCGGAGCCGGCATGAAGGAGAGTTCTGCTGTCCTCGCCCTCTGACTTGTCGTCTCCCCAGTCCTGCCAGGAAAGGATTTCCCTGACTCCCCAGAGGGTGCGCAGATGAATTCCCCGGGCCACGGAAAAGGCCGTCCCGAGCTGAGGGAAGATCTCGTATCGCCCCCGCCGGTCCCCGTTTTCCGTCATGAAGTGAGCCGCGCCTGACCTCCAGCCCGCCAAAAGCCACGGAAAAAACACGGGCCGTTCCAGGTAGTCCACGTGCACGTAGGGCAGACGCTGCGGCACGTCCTTTCCTCCGGCCGATTCGACCAAGTCCGACCAGGCGGCCTCAACGGTCGCATGGAGGTTCTCCCTGCGCCAGCCTACCGCTCCGCGGCTTTCCTCAAGCCGGTCCGAGGCGTTGCCGACCTCTCCGGAGAAATCGACCGGATAAGCATTGTCCGATACGACCTTGAGGTCGATCTTGTCGTAGACGGATTCGGAGAGGTCTTGGTTGTGGGATCCCGCGATTCCGTACCGAAACCGGTCCGCCTCGAAATCATGAAAAGCGGCCCCGCGCCATTCCCCCTCAGTCCTGCGGCTCGGCCTGTACCGAAACTCGGCTTCGGGCTTGATCCCCCGCTTCGTCATCCCGTTCAAGGTGAACGTGGCGTCCGTGCTCGCGTCGATGGCCCAGAAGAAGGGCAGAGAAATCTCCCAACCGCTTCTGCCTGACTGCCCGAGGCTCGGCACCAGGAATCCGGATTCCCGATGAACCTTGACCGGCACGTAGGCGACCGGCAGATACAGAACCGGCACCCGAGAGACGAGGAAGACGGCCTCTTCAGCTTTGGCGTAGCCGCCGACAGAGATCTCCGCCTTCCCCGCCTTGACCATCCAGGGGAGTCTGTCTTGCTCGGACGGACACAGGCAGGTCGTGAAGGATCCCTCCTTGAGGGAATAAGTGTCCGGCCCTGTCTTCTCCAGGTACGCTCCCTCGATGCGGTAGCCGGTTTCTCCGAAGAGCAGACGTCCGCTCTGAAGGGTCCCGGTCTGCTCTTCCCACCTGTACGTGAGGGCGTCGCATTCGAGCAGGTCCTCTCCGCGCAGCAGGCGCACGTCGCCGCTTGCCTGCGCCTGCCGGGCCTCCAGGTCCACCAGGATCTCGTCCGCTTCGAGCCGAGCCTTTCCGTAAGTCGCTTTCACACTGCCGGTCGCGCGCGCCGTGGAAGCACGGGCGTCGAACGTGAGCCCTTCGCATTCGAGTTGCAGCGCGGGAGACGACTCTTCGGCGGCAACAATCGGAAGCTGAAGGAAGAACAAGACCAGACAGGCCCACGCCGCCGGCAGGATGGTCCTGGCCCGCTGCCGCTGGCAGCCTCGATCGTCCGGGGGAGCCGGCCAGTTTTGTCGCTCGACCTTCATGGGCAGTCCGTTCGGCGGCAGGATCCCTTTGCCCTTCGAAGAAACTCAGCAAGCAGAACCGGATCCTTCCGGCCCGGTTCCCGTTCCACCCCGGAGGAGACGTCCACCGCATAAGGATCCACCTGCGCGATGGCCTGAGCGACGTTGTCGCAGGTGAGACCTCCGGCCAGGATGACCCTGCCGAACCTCTTCGCCTGTCGAGCCAGGTCCCAGCAGAAGGTCTCGCCCGTGCCGCCGGGCACGCCCGGCCGGTACGTGTCCAGCAGGATCGCGTCCACCTCGTACCGGGAGATTTCCTCGGGAAGCCGCTCGCCCGCGATCCGGAAAGCCTTGATCACCTTCAGAGGAATCCGGCTGCAGTAATCGGGGTCCTCGCGGCCGTGGAGCTGAACGGCGTTCAGGCGGCATCTTTCCGCAATGGCCAGAACCTCCTGGAGAGGCCGATCCACAAAAACGCCCACCGAGACCACGAAAGGAGGCAGCCGGGCCACCATCTCCCGGGCTCGCTCAGGGTCGATGGCCCGCGGGCTTTGAGGGTGAAAGACGAACCCGAGCGCGTCCGCGCCTGAAGCGCATGCCCTGTCGGCATCCTCCGGCCGGGTGATTCCGCAGATCTTGACCCGGGTCACGCCACAAGCTCCCTCAGCTTGGCCTCGGGGTCTTCCGCCGCCACAAGGGATTCTCCGATCAGAAACGCCCGCACGCCCGCCTGTTCCAGACGAAGGATCTCTTCCCGGCGGCCGATGCCCGAGCAGCTCACCACGACAATCTGAGAAGGGATCTGCCGGACGAGTCGCTCCGTCACGGCCAGGTCCACCCGAAAGGTCTGCAGATCCCGGTTGTTGATGCCCACAAGGCGGCAACCGGCGGCAAGGGCCTTTTCCAAGTCCGATTCCTCGTGGATCTCCACCAGGGCTTCCATCCCGAGTCCGCGGACCTCGAGCAAAAGCCTTTCAAGATCCCGCTGGCTCAGGGCCCGAGCAATGAGCAGAACCGCATCCGCGCCGTAGGACCTGGCCTCGAGGATCTGGTAGGGATCCACGAGGAAGTCCTTTAGAAGAACCGGCAGGCCCGTCGCGGCCTTGACCGCTTCGAGATCCGCAAGGGAACCGCCGAAAAACCGCTCATCCGTGAGAACCGAGACAGCCGAAGCGCCCCCGCGCTCGTACTGACGGGCGAATTCGGCCGGATCGAGGTCAGCGCGGATCGCGCCGCGGGAGGGCGAGGCCCTCTTGATCTCGGCGATGATCCGATGGGCTGGCCCCTCTGGCCCGACCAAAGCACCGATCAGGGATCTCGGCCGAGCCGCAGCCCGGGCCGTCGCCTCCAAGTGACGGAGGGGGCGCTCGCGACGGGCCCTCTCCACTTCGGCCCGCTTGTGCGCCAGGATGACGTCGAGCATGCGCGCCCGGTTCTCTCTTTGTTCCATGGACGAGATTCCTTTCGCCGGCCGAGCCGCTCTGTCGGTCAGAAGGACCCGCAGCCACGCTCGAGCCCTTATGAACCCCGCGGCCCCGGAACACGGTCAGACCGGGAAGTCTCGGGCTTCCCGCCTGTACCATTCGACGAACCGGGGAATGCCCTCCTCGATGGACACCTGCGGATTGTACCCGTATCTCTGGCGGGCCCGGCTCACGTCAGCGTAGGTCCTCCGGACGTCTCCGGGCTGCTCGGGCAGTCGCTCGATGTGGGCTTTCTTTCCCAGGGCGGCCTCGATCCTTTCGATCAGCTCCCTCAGCCTGACGGTCCGCGACTCGCCAAGGTTGACGATCTCATAGCCCGAGACGTTTTCGATGGCGCCCACCACTCCCTGAATGATGTCCGAGATGTACGTGTAATCCCTCTCGGAAAGACCGTCTCCATACAGCGGGATGGGCTCGCCCCGGTCGATCCGGCGGGTGAACTTGTGAATGGCCATCTCCGGCCTCTGGCGGGGCCCGTAGACGGTGAAGAATCTCAAGCACGTGATGTCCATGCCGTAAAGATGGGCGTGGGTGTGGCACAGAAGCTCGCCCGCCTTTTTTGTCGCCGCGTACGGCGAGATGGGCCAGTCCACGCGGTCGTCTTCGTGGAAGGGTACTTTCTCGTTGTTCCCGTACACCGAAGAAGAAGAGGCGAAAACGAACTTGCGGATTCCCTTTTCCCGGGCGAACTCCAGCAGACGCATCGTGCCGATGAGATTCACTTCGCTGTAAAGCAGGGGCTGCTCAAGGGAAGGCCTCACCCCGGCCCGCGCGGCCAGGTGCACGATCGCGGAGATTTCCATGGTTCGCGCCACGCGCTGGTACGCCTCCGGGTCCCGGAGGTCTCCCTCCACAAGGCGGAAGTTCGGATGGCCGGCGCAAGCCGCCAGATTTCGCCGTTTGATCTGCTCCGGGTAGAAGGGGTCGAAATTGTCCAGGCAGACGCACGGGTGGCCGAGCTCCAGCAGTCGCTCGACAAGATGAGAACCGATGAACCCGGCTCCTCCGGTCACCAAAATGCCCATGGGAGGTTTTCCTTTCTGTCCTGAAACGGTCACCCGGGGCCGGCCGAGTATAAGAGAGCCCCGGGGTCTTTTCAAATTCCGGCCCGGCATCCCCCGCAAAGCCCGGAAAGGAGGCGCCGCCATTTTTCCTCGAAGACCGTCCGATCGAACCGGCCGGCCCACTCTCTTAGAACTTCTACGGGGAAGCGATCCTCCACTTTCTCGAAGCATTCCACGGCATCGGCAAGAGCCTGGCCGGTCGGGCGGTCAAAGAGAACGGCCGTGTAGCCCCGGCGCAGCCACTCTCCGCGGTCCGTTCTCGGAACGTCCCGGGCCTGGATTCCTCGAACCGATTCCAGGGCGCCTCCGGCCCCGTACGCGATGACCGGCCTGCCGCACGCCTGAGCCTCGACAGGGGCCATTCCGAAATCCTCCAGGCCCGCCGACACAAGGGCCCTGCAATGAGCATAGAGATCGGCAAGCCTTTGCTCGGACACCCAGCCCAGCCACTCGACGTTCCTCGCCCCCGGTCCCTCGGAGCGGCCGTCCCGCCGAGGTCCTCGTCGGCCCCCCACGATCTTGACCGGACGATCGAGGCGACGGAACGCTTCCAGAACCAAGTCGATTCTCTTGTTGGGCGCGTCCGGAGCGACGACAAGATAGAAGTCCTTGGCTCCACCGGAGGCGGGCTGAAACCGTTTTAAATCCACAGGAGGATAGATCACGGCCGCCCTTCTTCCGTAATAGGTGCGGATACGGGCGGCCACGAAATTGGAGACCGCGATGAATTGCTTCACCCGGCTCGAAGCGGCCAGATCCCAGAGCCTGAGGTAATGGGCGACAAGGCTTGAAAAGGGCCGGAAGGCGGCCCGTCCGGGCCGTTCCGAACCAAAGTACAGGGGAAACAGGTCCCAGCAGTAGCGCATGGGCGTCAGGCAGTAGCAAACGTGGCGGCTCGCCGGAGGCGGCAAAACGCCCTTGGCAACGCAATGGCTCACGCTCACGATCGGATCGTACCCGTCGAGCCGCAGACCCTCCACGGCAAGAGGAAACAAGGGGAGGAGATATCGGTAGTAGCGACCCAAGGCCGGCAGACGTCCGAGAAAGGAGATGCCGGCGACTCGGTCTTCCAAGGCCGGCTTTACGGATCCCTCGACGTGAAACAGGGTGAAGACGTCCGCCTGCGGCAAGAGTTCGCACAGGACCTCGAGGACTTTCTCCCCGCCGCGCATCCCCGTAAGCCAGTCATGAACGAGAGCCGCACGCGCGGACCGGAGAGGCTCTGGATCCGCGGCCGGTCCTGGCAAAGACTCTTTGGGCATCGAGCTCGTCTCCGCGGGGGAATCAGGGGATCTATGCTTTCATCTTTCCCCTTCCGCCCTTTCCCGGGCCGCCAGCGAGAGATCCCCGGGCCGCAACTGCAGCTCGCACAGCTCCCGATAGAGACCGCCCTGCCGAAGGAGTTCCTCGTGGCTGCCCATCATGGACACGCGGCCGTCCTCGAGGACCACGATCCGGTCGGCGTTCTGGATGGTCGAGAGTCTGTGGGCGATCACCACCGTGGTCCGGCCCTTCATGAGATTCGAGACGGCGAGCTTGACCCATTTCTCCGACTCCGCGTCCAGAGAGGAGGTGGCCTCGTCGAGAATCAAAATGGACGGGTTCTTCAGAATGGCCCGGGCCACGGTCACGCGCTGCCGCTCTCCTCCGGACAGGCGGGCTCCCCGATCGCCCACCCGCGTCTTGTATCCCTCGGGCAAAGCCATGATCGCGTCGTGGATGTAAGCGGCCCGCGCGGCCTCCCGGACCTCCTCGTCGGTGGCGTCCGGCCTGCCGTACCGGATGTTTTCCTCGATCGTCGTGTCGAACAGGAACGGCTCCTGGGTAACTACGGCAATGTGCCCGAGCAGCGAATCCCGGCTGTAGTCCCGCAGATCCACTCCGTCGATCAGGACCCGGCCCTCGGTGGGGTCGTAGAAACGGGGGATGAGATCCGTGAGCGTGGTCTTGCCCACGCCGGTCCGGCCGACCAGAGCCACGGTTTCGCCCTTGCGGATCGTCAGATCGATGTTCTTGAGGACGAGCTGGTTCCCGTCGTAAGAGAAGCTCACGTTTTCGAAGCGGATCCCTTCCCGGATCTCATGAAGGGTGCGCGCGTCGGGCCGGTCTTGGATATCGGGCTCGAGGTCCATGACCTCGCAGACCCTTTCCAGGCCGCCCATGGCGTCCGAGACCTCGTTGTAAGCCTTGGAGAGGTTCTTGATGGGCCGGTAGAGGGTGGTGGCAAGACCGAGGAAGGCCACGAGCACCGGCAGCGTGAGTCCCATCATTTCGTTCAGGATGGCGTACACGCCCACGCCCATGAACACGATGTACGTAAGGTTGTTGAAAAGCTCGGTCACGCTTCGGCTCAGGGAATGAGTCCTGGCGACCTTCATTTCTCTCTGGAAAAGGCTTTGGCTCAGGGAGCGGAACCGCCGGCTCTCCGCCTCCTCGGTGCGGAAAGCCTTGACCACCTTGATGCCTGAGAACATCTGGATCATCGAGCCCACCTGGGCGCCCACCTTCTCCTGCCGCAGGCGGCTCTTCTTGCGGATCTTGCGGCCGAACCGCACGACGAGAAGCACGAGAGGCGGCAGAGCGAGAGCGATCATGAGGGTGAGCTGCCAGCTCAGGTAGAACATCGCGCCCACGCCCACCAGCAGAGTCAGGGGCTCCTGGGCGAGATCGCCAAAGACGAGCTTGAAGCTCTGACTGGCCTTGGATACGTCGCTGTTCAGACGCGAGAGGATTTCCCCCTTGCGGGCGCGGTTGTGGTAGGAAAGGGGCATGGCGAGAAACCGGTCGCACAGATCACACTGGAGATCCCGGATCATCCGGTGGACGACGTAAAAGGACGCATACTCCTTGACGAAATTCGCGAGGGGAATCAAAGCCACGACGGCCAAAGCGACCGCAATCAGAACGAGGAGGCGCTTGCGGAGCACTCCGGTCAGCCGCTCCCGGTCCCGCTTTTCTTGTTCCGGGGAATAGCTTTTCCGGAGTTCGTCGATGTCGGTCGGTTTCAAGCCCTGGATCGACCTCAACCCCTCGGCCGGAATGATGACCTCCTCGAGGAAAGGCTTGATGAGATAGGCTCGCCCGTTCACCCCGATCGAGTAGAGCATCATGCTCAGGAACACGGCCAGGATGACCTTCCAGTAAGGCCGGGCATAGGGAAGCATCCGAAGGAGGCCGTGCCTCATCTTCATGACGGGGTTCGTCCTTCTGTCACGAGCCTCCGGCCCTGCTCCTGGCACCAGGCGATCACGGACCTGCACTTGTCTGACTCCGCAAGAAAGCGGCGCAGCTCCTCAAAAGAGCCGAAGGATCTGCCCGCGATGTCCCGGCAGCGGAGGCTTCCGAACCTCTCTCGAAATCCATCGGCGAGCCTGCGGGACCTCGCGAATGCCTCCTGGGGCAGTTCTCCTCGCGGCGGTCTCACGAGATGCCAGTGCCCCCGGATGAAAGCTCCTGTAATGCCCACCTTCCCCAGGGTTCTCGGGTCGTAGCCAAAGGCGAGGCCCGTGCCGAGAATGCCGCCGAGCAGAGCCCCGCACACCGACCCGCCCAGAGCGACTCCTCCGGCCAGACCCGAGGCAGCCCAAGCCAGGGAAGGATGGCTGTCGACTTCTGCGGGTTGGACCGATCGAAGAACCGTAAAGGAGCAGTGAGGTTCTTCCACGGCCCCGCCGTCCTGAGCCGCCGGGCCCGGTCCAGCGCCTCCTCCCGCGGTCTCTTTCAAAAGGAGGCGGCACAGAAACTCCACGGCTTCGCCGATCGAACCCAAGCATTTTAACAGTTTGTCCCCGGGCAGCAAATATCGCGCAAGGCCCCGCAGCTTTGCGAAATCGACTCCGGTTCTCTCCCGGCAGAGGCAGGTGCCCATCCGCTGCTCGAACCAGGCGAGATATTCCGCGCTCACCCGCTGGATCGAATCTTCCAGACTCCCCTCTCCACGGCATCCCCTCGCTGCCAGAATCGCGCCGATCCCCAGGACGCCTCCGGTCGCGATGCCGCAAGTCTCGCCGCAGCCCACGACCCCTCCCTCGAAATTCGTGGCTGCCCTGAGGACCGCGGGATCCCTCCACCCCAAACCGTCCTCAAGGCTCAGAAGCGTGGCATGAGCGCAATTCTGCGCGAAAAGGAGATTCATCCTGGCCTTCTGCCTGAGCTTCCATCCAAGCGGGTCCATGCGTTTTCTCTCCTCGTCGATTTCGCTCCTTCGACTCAGTCGCGTGAGCCTTCTCACAGAACCTTCATCCGATCCAGGGCCTCCACGACCTCAGAGACCTCGATTCTTTCCATGCAGAGGTTTCTTGAGCAGGTCCGCTGCCGGTCCGAGCCGTAGCAGGGCTGGCAGGAAAGCGCCTTGCGAACGACCGCAGCCGGCGACTGCGCGAACGGTCCAGTCTCCGCGAACCGGGTCGGCCCGTAAAGGCCCACGACCGGCACTCCGAGCGCCGCGGCCATGTGGAGCGGGCCTGTGTCCGTGGCCACGAAGACCGCCATCCGCCTCAAAAGAGAAGCCGCGACCGCGAGATCTCGGGTCCGGCCCGCGGAGCTCGCCACGGGCAGGGCCGGGAACGACTCTTTCAATTGTCTTTTCACGCGCTCGTTCACCGGCCGGTCCTGGTCCGAGCCAAAAAGCACGAACTGCGCATCCGGACGGAGACGGTGGATCTCAGAGGCCAGTTCCACCCACCGCTCCTCGGGCCAGCTTCTCAAATCGGCTCTGCGGGTCCACCTCCGGAAGGTCTTGCGCGCCCGGAAGCTGTTGCCCGGGTGCAGGCCCACGATCAGGCAATCCCCGGAAAGGCCGAGTTCGCCAAGGAGAGAGCGGGAACGATCCTCGGCGCGCTCCTCGGGCTCGAGCCTCGGATAACACCAGCCGGGCCTCGCCCAGTTTCGCTCCTTAAGCAATCGCTGGTAGCGCACGGCCGCAGGCACGCCTGCTGGATCCGAGCCCGCGGGTTCGTCCCGGCCGAGGGCGACCTTGTGGGCCCCTCGCACGATCCTCAGAAAAGGCAGGAACCTCGGGTCGGCCTCCATGAGGTAGACGAGATCGTACGGTTCCCCGCCCAACCGTGCGAGGCTGGCCCGTGCCCAAAGGTTCCAAGGGGCGGGCACCCTCCGCCAGCGAAGGCCCTGAACGCGGTCCACGTCCGGCATGAGGCACCCGAGCCTCTCGAGACCAGCCGAAACCAGAAAATCAATCCGAGCGCCCGGATGGTCCCGCTTGAGAAGCGAGGCAACCGAAGAAGCCACGATCGTGTCCCCCAAAGCGCCGAGGCGGATGAGCAGCACCCTGCCGAGAGTCATTTCGTTCCTGCCCGGAGGGAGCGAGTCAGCCTGGCAAGCCCCCAACCCAGCCTGTGGAACCTGAGACCCCACGCGCCCCGCCTCAGGAATCCCGCAAGCTCCCTCAGCATGGACCTGCGGCCGGACGCGTAAGCCCGAAGAAATGCCGTCCTGTCGCGCCGGCCGACAAGCGATCCCGCGAATCCCTGTTTTTCCAGGGACCGGTAAAGCCTCAGAATGTTTTCGGCTCGCAGGCGCGCCGAAACCGAAGGCAGCATCCTGGCCTTGTCCAGGTCCACGACAAAGGCCTGTATGGCCTCCCCGCCCTCGGGCTCCACTCTCAAGAGAAGGTTCTTCACGTTCAGGTCCCCGTGGACGATCCCGGCGTCGTGCATCCTGCGAAGGAGCTCTGCGAGGTTGCGCACGATCGTGCCTCGCAGCGGATCGGCAGGCCCCATGCCTCTCTCGCGCCAGGCGGCCAGGTAATCAGCCAGGTCCCGGCTGCCCGAGATCTGGCGGGTCGCCAAATCCCCGCGGTACCAGCCGCATCCGACCTTTTCAGCCTGTACCCCAAGAACCTCAGGCGTCGCAACGCCCAGAGCGCGCGCTCTCTCAGTGATCCTCGCTTCCTCGAAAAACCGTCCCGCTCCCCAATACCGGTCGCCAAGGAAGCCACCAAGCAAGCCCCCCCGGCGGTAGTGCCTGACCAGGGCGTACTCCCTGCCGGTCCGGTCCAGAGGCACCTTGAGAAGTTCTCCCCTGCCTCTTGGCGCGGCGTCCTTAGCCTGCGACACCTTGGAATCTTGCCAAAGAGAGTCGGCACGGGAAATTTTTGCGGCCCCCCCAAGGCGAAGCAGCTCGAAGGAAAATCCAGAGCGCTCCTTCACCCATCCGAAAGTCCTGCCGGACTTGAACCATCGGAACCCCTCGGGAGGATCCTCGAGACCGGCCTTCCTCTTTCCGCCTTCCATGAGATCCTCCCCGGATTCCCCTGCCTCCCCCCCTGGCCGCCTTTTCGCCCCCTGCTCTCCCTGCGTCATTCTGCCTCTGGTCAGGCCGGATTTCAAAGAAGCTTGTCCCGCCTCCTGCGGGCTTTGTCAGCCAGCACGACCGGCCAACCCCCAGGATGCCTCACGGGATCGATCCCGCGCCGTCTCGTCCGCCTTTCCGCGCAACGCCACCCGCTGGGACCCTCTGCGCCTCATCGGCCGAAGCCCCTCTCGCCGAGAGAAAGGCGCTCTTTCCCGACCGCCTCTTTTCCGAGGCCGCAGCGGCGGACACCCACAGTCTCCCCGTCTCCTGAGGAAAGATTTCAGGTGAGCCATGGGCCGCAGTGGGAGGACCAACGCGAGCCCACAGGCTTCCCATCTCCTGAGGTAAGATTCCAGGCGCTGGGAAAAGAGGTCGGATTGACGTGTTTCGAGGCGCCGGAGACTCGCTGGACACAAGCGGGACACGCCTGACACAGGGGCGTGACACAAGGGGTTTGACACCTCCGAGGGCGCGTGATATTAGAGAAACGAGGAAGAAAAGGGGCGTCCGGCGCTGCCGGCGCCTTTGGTTTTCCTGCCGTACCGGGGCGTAGCGCAGCCTGGTAGCGCACCTGAATGGGGTTCAGGTGGTCGGAGGTTCAAATCCTCTCGCCCCGACCAAGGAAATGAAGGGGCTAGGCCGCTCGGCCTGCCCCTTTTCTTTTTCGCAAAACATCGGTTCGCGCTACGGGCTCCCACGCCTCCAGGGACAGCCCTCTAGGCAAACCGTATTTGTTACCCAAGCTTTTTATCCTGGATCAGGTTCTACGCCTCGCTTCCCAAAACCAATCAGCTGGCAGTTAATGTTCCGGTTTGGCAGGCGGGCCGCGTAGTGGACCGTCCCCTGCAACCAGTTGTTAGGCGACAGAGTGGATTTGTGGCCTTGTTTTCCGGAACCCATCGCCCAACCAGGGAACGCTATATCATCGGAGCTTCGCATCCATGATTTCCTGCAACTGGATCATGCTCTGCTGACTCGTACGAGCGAGTCCCTGCTGTGGATGATCCAGATCTAGGATGAGCACGATAACCAAGACGACGATGACGCAATAGGCCGCAGTCAGGCTAATGATGCGAGGGCCTGCCAGGCCGTTCCCGTACCCCAGGATCATCGCCGCCAGGACCGCGAAACCCATCAGGAATAGCAACACGCTCTCTGGTACATGGTTGGCCACAGCGATGTCCCGCGTCGCCTTGATGTCGATGAGCTCGTTCATGGCATGAGTGAACAAACCCAAGGGGATCGACCGCGGCTCCGCCTCTGCGGCTTCATTCGCGAGCTGCCACAACCGACGCTGGATCCGCCGGACCTCGGCGTCCAACTGCTCCCGCTCTGAAGAACGTTGCTCGGTGCGAAGAACGGACTCTAATCGAATCTCAACATAGCGGCGGAACATCTGATCGACCTCTTCGTCGCGAGAAGTCGGGAGGAACTGAGAACGGAGGGCGGCGGTACCGATCGCGTTTGACTCTTTGACCACCATCTGCTTCCGGTACTCGAATCGGGACAGCGCCATGGCGAAGGTGAATCCAAGAAGAAGGGCAAGCAGTCCCAGGGTTGCCGCTTGAATGCTCCCGATCTGAATTCGCGTCTGCTCGTTTTGTGCTTGGCGTCCTCTGCGACCGAGTTTGTACCCCAATTCGCCAGCGATCACCATGCATGCGATTAACGCGATGGCGATCAGTGCCGCTGGTTGGTGATAGAGCAACTCGGTCGTCATTAAAAGCTCCCTGTCGCCTACCGCTCCGGTTCAGCGGCGGCGAGCAGCGCCGTCCGCTGCAACCGGTTGTTAGCCGTTTTCCTCATCTCTTGATGGCCCTTATTCTTGCGGCCCGCTCTTCAAGCTTCTCGGCTTCCACAATCCGCTTGGTCGCGCGGTAGAGCGCGGCCAGGTTGTTCAGGCTCGTCGCCACATCGGGATGGTCGGGGCCGAGGGCCTTCTCCCTGATCGCCACCGAGCGCTTGTAGAGCGGCTCCGCCTGGGCGTACTGACCCTGGGTACGGTAGAGCTCGGCCAGGTTGTTCAGGCTCATCGCCACATCGGGATGGTCGGG
>Ga0315298_1000052_pt1 | contig 212450 bp, 162 predicted proteins | sample WHS_1_MG_FD_203077 | JGI IMG/M metagenome (GOLD analysis project Ga0315298, IMG submission 203077) | Extremophilic microbial mat communities from Washburn Hot Springs, YNP, Wyoming, USA - WHS_1_MG | ecosystem: Environmental > Aquatic > Thermal springs > Hot (42-90C) | place: USA: Wyoming... | reverse complement strand
GCGGGGGGCGACCAGCCATTTTTATTCCCTCCTCTAACGGCCGTCATGTTTCAATCCACGCCCCCGCGCGGGGGGCGACCGTTTTGCGCTAACCGATTAAAATCTCAAGGTATTTGTCCGCACGCCCGCGAACCGCCAGTCTCAGCACCAGATCATACGAGTTGAAGGGAACGCACTGGCCAATTTCAGAGAATTTTCGAAGCCTTACTAAGCCGCGAGCCGCCTTGTGATTTTCTGTCGGCTCGAGGTTCGCGCTGCAGGCAAAAGACACACAGCCACAGCGAAGAAAAGGAGTCATCGCCGGCAGCCTCTTAGAAAACGAGAGGACCTTCCTGGTCAAGGGCTGGCTTGGCCCCCACATGCTCAACACGCCGCCTCCAGTTCGAACCCAAGAAGTAAAACCGGAGGCTGTCCTTCTCTGGTTCGATCTCCTCTATCAGCTTGGCCCTCACCATTGCCCACTGCGCTGGCTCCACGATGCATTCAAAAACCGAATACTGAACCCTTTGACCGTAGTTCTGGCAAATTCTCGCCACCCTCCGGAGTCTCCGCTGCCCTTCCTTGTCCATGGTGCTGACGTCGTAACTGATCAAAACGAACATCGGTCCCCCTTATCGCTTGAAATAAGGTGGATATGCGTCTAGGTCGCCACGGATATGTCGCGCAAGCAACAAGGCCTGGGCGTGCCACAAAAGCCCGATGGCCATCTTCTCTTTGAGAAAGGGGTGCTCCACTTCCTCTTGTTTCCGTTTCTGATACGCCACAATCACTTCTTTGCGGGTATCCTCTTCCATGACGACAGCACCTGATTCGAGCCTGTTGAATCCGTCGGGTTTTACCTGCCCGAGGTTTATCAGCGAAACAGCCAGCCGGTCCGCCACAACAGCTCGGAACTCTTCTAGCAGGTCCAGAGCCAGGCTGGGTCTGCCCGGACGGTCACGATGGAGGAAGCCCACGGCAGGGTCGAGCCCGACGCATTCCAAAGCGCCCCTGATGTCATGTAGGAGCAAGGTGTACAGGAAGGATAGAAGACAATTGACCGGATCGAGCGGAGGCCTCCGGTTTCGTCCTCTGAAGCGAAACGCCTCTTTTTCGGAAGTAATCAGAGCATCGAAGACGCCAAAATAGACAGAACCGGCTTCACCCTCGATGCCTCTGATCTCCTCGAGCCCATGATTCGGCCGCGCGAGTCTCCGCAGGCAGTCCGCAAGACGAAGAGCGGCGGTCCGCAGGCAGCTACCCCTACCGTCCTCCCCATGGTCACGGACAGCCCGAAGCAGAACGTTCCTTGAGTTTACAAGCTTTCCCATCAGAACAGAGCGCGCCACATGGGCGCTCCGTTCCGGATCGTCGGCCCACCTGTACTGCTCCCGCCTGAGGAGTACGTTTCCCGAAACCGGACCTTGAACACGGGCGAGGAATCGCCCGCTCTCTGTGAGAAAAGACACCGCAACCCCGTTCTCTGCGCAGTGACCGAGAAGGTAGGGGCTGACGGTGACGTTCCCGAAACAGACGATTCCCCCGAGAGTATGGATAGGAATACGCGCCTTGTCGGACTGGTCTATCCGGACGAGCACGCACTCGCCGTCCTTGGAAAGGTACGCGCCCTGGGTCGTGACGAAGAGCGTATTGAGATGTTTCTTCATGGCTCCTCAATGGCCTTTTGCAGATAACGGGCGACGCGTCCAGAATGCTTCCCCTGGAGTTGCCGCGGAAGACAGACCTCAAGGAGCGAACACTTGTCGCACCGCCCAGCGTATTCAGGCAGCGGGGTCACCCCCCGGTCCAGAAGACGATGCACATCTGCGGCGACGTCCTGCGTAACTCTGCGGAGACTCTCGGTTATCGCAACGACCTCACGCCGCTGCTCTTCTCCATAAAAGAGCGCGCCCTCTGGAACAGACATGTCGAGCATTTCCTCCAGACAAAGAGCCTGAGCACACAGCTGCACGCGGTCCCAGTCCTCCATCTTCCTGCGGCCTCGTTTGTATTCGACCGGGTACGGTTGCCACCTGCCACCTGTCTGCCGATGAAACTCCACCACGTCAGCCTTGCCTGCAAGACCCAGTTCGAGAGAACGGATCGGAAGTCCGAAAACCCGTTTCACGTCTTTGCGTTTTTCCGACCCTCCAGCATCTACACGCTCATGGAGAATCCTTCCCTCAGCGGTAAGCACATTATCTTCCCAGACTTTTTCCAGATGGATTAAGGCGCACTGCCGCGGGCAAACCATGTAGTGCTGGAGGGCCGAAATTGGAAGGAGATCAGATTCGCTGTATCGCATACTCTCCCTTCCGCCGACTGAGAGAGCGGCCTAGGCCGCTCGGTTGGCAAAAAACTGCCCTCTTCTGCTGTCGGCGACATGCCCACACTATCCCTAGGTGCCTCCAGAGACACGAGATCCTCGGTGAGACGCCACACATTCAGGAGGATGCCTCGCGCAGCCCGAGCGTACAGGCAAACCCGACATGGACCTCATAAACAGCGGTCACGGCTTCTCGATCACTGTGATATTTCTCGGGATTCGCTCCCGGTCGAGGCGAACCTCGTAATCCCCGAAGCTTCGCGGAACGTCGATCCCTTGTTTTCGCTCCACGGAAACTGCGTCGAACAAAACATGAGAAGGAGCATCCCCAAGTTGGCTTGAGTGCTCGAACACAATGAGCTTCCTGGCTGCCATGCTTCCAGCAGGCCGCGCCGCGGACTGATCGAATTGGAAAGCATTTAGAAGCGCCTCCCAGAGAAGGGTGAGATCGTCTTCAGTAAAACCTGTCTGCAGGGCGAGGAAAGGATTCACGAAGCCGTGGGCAACGTAAACAGCGTAGGGAACAGTGAACTTGCGGCCCATGGTTCGCTCTTTTTCCAAGTCCCTCTCGTTTGTGACGGAGCTCCTCGTGATAGCGTGCTCTGCGGTCACAATGGATTCTACGGAGCGAGCAAAAGAAAGTTGTACCGGTCCACGGACCTGACCACAGTTAACTTCTGTACTCATGACCGCGCCAAAGGTTCGGATGTCGTAAAAGTTGCGACACATAAACTCGACAAGTTCTTTTGCCTTTTGGCCGTCTTTTGGCAGCCGAGACTTGCCCTTAGGGGGATCTGCGCGCTTGTAGACATCTATCCACGCCTCGTCATGGAACCGATTCAATACGGCCCCCTCTTGAAAGTAGATACGGTATCCTTTGCCCTGCGGGCGCGCCCCTTCTTGTTGTTTCGTAAGGGCCACGTAATTGCGGATCTTTCTCTTCAGGCATACATCGGTCACCAAACCATGCCCTGTTTCGGGGTCCACCCGGGGCAGATTGCCCGCGTCGGGATCGCCATTCGGATTGGCGTCCCTGACATCGAAGATGTAAACGAAGTCATGCCGGTTCATGGTTCCCTCCTTTCAGTTCTCGGTCTCTTGTTGCTCAGCATCCTTCCCGCTGAAAAAAGCCCTCATTTGGTGGTAATAACCCAGCGCAAAAAGACCCTGATCGGCCAGGTTGAGGTGGGCCGGGAAATCCCTAACTGGGGCCAGGACTTCCTGCACAAGTTTCTCCCTGTTCACCTTGCGGCCACCTTCCAGCTTGGCCAAGTGATGCTGGTAGGTCCGCAGAAGGCGGGGAAAGACCGCCCTCGGGGTGGCGGAAGCTGCTCCGTAGTATCGATCCCTAATTGTGGAGTTGAGGTTTCTCCCTAGGGCGTCAACCTGCGTTTTCTCTAACGCTGCGAAGAGTCGACCCAAACGATAGGCAGGATCCGTCCGATTCTCGTCCAAGCTCATGCTGACCTCCTTTCCCAGGTTTCTCACAAGGTACCCTTTTATGACGCAGGCTTTTGTGTAATTCACCCTGTGCTCCGCAGCCAGCCGTCTCATCACCGCCTGGTACAGAGCGTCAGGGTAACGTTTGCCGGTAACGATCGCCTCCAGCAAGGGCCCTTCTATGACAGGCGGAATCGCGTCCCGGTCGGGCCGCCCGGCACGGCGGGGACATGTCTCGTCCAGCATCTGCTGGACGGACGGGAATTCCGGATCTGGATGCTTGGTGTTCGGTCCGAACTCGGGTTCGACCCGGACGTGGTCGAAGTGCCGCCTCAGGTTGGAAAGAAGATCGGCCAGAGTGCCCCGGTAGAAGAAACGCAGAGCAATCCGGGCCTGAGTTGGCGCCGAGAGCCCCAAAATGCAATAATTCGTCCGCCCCGGATGCTCGTCCAGATCCCCATACGTCTCCTCTCCCCGCCTGAGCGCTTTCAGGAAGGCCTGCAATTTCTTGAGGAGAGCCTCGTCCTGGGCCGCTTGCTCCAGAGCCGTGGAACCCTCTCGGGCGAAACGAGCAAAAACGTCTTCGACGGTGGAAGGCTTATCGGTCCAGAAAACGACCGTGGTGCTGCCCACGACGAGCCTGTGCTTCTCGCTTCCCACGCCGTTCAACATCGCATTAAGGGCAGTAAGATATTGAAAGACAGCCTCCTTGGATACGGGCGCGTTGAAAGCTTGCGTCCAGCCGTAAGATTCCACCGAGTCCATATTGAAGCCGGCGATGGTCGCACCCGTGGACTGCTGCCCCTTGACTCCCTTGACCTTCGGCTCGTGCAGTCTGGCCAGCGGGCCGAACTGGCCGGTGACAGAGCACCAGCCCGCTCTCTCGCCATCGGAAGACGGACCTGTTTCCCACCAGGCCTTCATCCGCTCCTCGTCTCCGCCAGTGCGGGCGAGCCACCACTGCCGGATCTCGGGCAACTCGTGGACATAGCGAGTTTGGCCTCGGATCTGGAAAACCCCGAACGACCCGGCCAGGTCCTCCAAAATCGTATGGTCCCCAGCCTTCGCCGGATCCCAGCTCCTGAGAAAGCGGCAGACCGCAGAGAACTCCGGCCTGTGGATCTCCTGTTCCACCGCCAGGTATCTTTGCCTCGCTTCTTTTAGTTCCAATAAGGCCCTGGACCTCTTGTCCGAGTCCTTTGCGTAGCCGAGGAGATAGGCTGTATTGTCCCAAAGAAAACACGGGTTCAGCCCGGATCCAGAGGGTTTGGTAACGCCCAGAACCTTCATTCTTTTGGGAATCCGTTTTTTTCCCTCCTGGGCCCGAATATCCTGGATCTCGGCCAGACACCCGTCTGGCTCCAGTACGATGGCGAAAGAAATCTTTTGAATGCTGAGCCCACGCGGCGCGATGTCGTAATCAGGGTCGTCCCTGAATCGTTCGAATGCCTCGGTCAGCGATTGCAAGATCATGTCTCACCCCCTGGTTTGCTCGCGGGATGGAACCTGGACCACGCCGTCCCGCATGACAGCCTTGAAAAAACGGGCCTGGGCCCGCAACCTGCGACCCTGGTTGCTTTCGATTACTTGTCCCTGGGGGTCCTCCACGAATTCCACGTCCCAGAGCACGTAGCCGAAGTCCTGCTCGCCCCTGAGCTCAGAGGGACAAGGCGGAAAGGGCTCCTCATCCCCGAGGAGCCTGAAATTTGCAGGGAACTCCCGGCAGCCCAAGTAAGGATGATGAAAATACTGGCCTTTGGCCGCACGCCTCTTGAATGACTCCAGGTGCTTTGCTTCCGGATGATCTAAGGGGCTGCCGCCTTGTTCGACGGCCGGTAGCACTTCAAGATGAGCTTCTATGCCGTAGCGGACATCCCGCAGAATCCGCGAGGCTCTTTGCTGGCGATGCTCGTCGACAAAGATCCCCAAAGGTCCTCTTCCTGCTTTTCTGGCCGCTACCACGTTCTTCCCAGGAATTTTCTGGTCCAGCTCGTTTCGCCGGATCTGGGTAAACCGGATGGGTGCAAGCACGCGGATCCGGTCCACCACCCAGCGCATCTGCGGTTTCCAGTAGATCGCCTCCAGGATCCCTCTGGCGGCGCTCGGTGTCATGAACTCGTATGAGACCCGCTCGACTTTCATCTCCGGACGATTGAACGATGCGTACTCACCCCACACTTCCAGTTTCACTCCGTACGCCATAGCCTCACCTCCTTTCATACCATAAGGGCTTCCGGCTCAAAGGTTTCGACTCCGAGGTCCAGACCCACTTCCGAACTGTAGTAAGGATCCAGACAAGGAAGCACGGCATACCAACCGCCTGCCGTCCGGACCGCCCCCCTAGCCAAGGCCCCTGCCCAAACCCGTCTCGGAACCTGAACCACATAACGCTGAAGAGCTCTCATGACGGAGACCGGAATCAGCTCCCCCATCGTCTGCAGGAGGCGACACAACTCGTGCCCCTGGTCTCCCCAAGGAATCAAGATGGGTTCTCCCTCTTCTCGAATCAGGCGAAACCGTTCCGCGATGGTTTCGAAGCCCAAAAGAAAGGGCATCGCCCTGTCGTGGCTCTGCAGCTTTACTTGATCGAGGATCGCATGCTTGTCCCATCGGTCTCTTTGCGACCAAAAATACAGGCGGAAATAATGCTCCACGGCCTCGAGGGAGAGAAGATCCGTGTAAAGAGGCGGACTCCCCTCACCCCCTAGAAGCTGTGCCGCCGCGTTTGCGGTATCGCGGAGGAAGGCCTCTGATTCCACATGCACCGAACGGAACACGTAAGTCGTACCGCAGGGTTCGCGGCCGTTTCGATTGCAGCGACCTGCCGCTTGAGCGATCGAGTCCAGACCCGCAAGAGACCGATATACCACCGGAAAGTCCAGATCCACGCCAGCCTCCACCACCTGGGTGGAGATGACCCGACAGGCCTGGCCCCGATTGAGATCGTTGCGGATCTTCTGCAAAGTCTCTGTCCTGTGCGCAGGGCACATCGCAGCAGAGAGATGACGGATTCCCTCGAGATCCCTGCATCCCCTGAAGAGTTCTCGCGCATGTTTCCGGGTGTTCACGATGCAGAGTACGCGGGGATGGCTTGCAAGACGTTCCGCAATGGCCTCGTCCGAGAGGGTCCCGAGGTCTTCTACGTGGACGCGCTTCAGGGCAAGGGATAACTCCCTGGGTTCGGGTACGATTTCACGAATGCTCTCCAGTCCAATTGGAAAATCCAAGCGCCGATGCAGGACAGGCTGAGTGGCTGTGCAGAGAACGATCGTGGCCCCGTAGTTGGCCGCAAGCTCCTGCAAGGCCATTAGGCAAGGCCGAAGATACTCGACAGGCAGCTTCTGGACTTCGTCCAAAATGATCACGGAACGCGCAAGGTTGTGAAGCTTGCGGCAGCGACTTGGCCGATTGGAAAAGAGAGATTCGTAGAACTGAACCGTGGTCGTGACGATGAGAGGTGCATCCCAGTTCTCTGCGGCCAGGCGGTTGGTCGCCGTCTCCTCTCGCGGGTCCAACGTGCAGTGATGCTCGATCACAGGATCCGGAAGACCCTGCTCCTGAAGCGGAGCCACAACCTCGCGAAACACTCGCACGTTTTGTTCGATGATGCTTGTAAAGGGCGCGACGTACACGACACGGCTATGACCGTGGAGAGTGGCATGCCTCAATGCAAATGCCAGGGAGGCCAGAGTCTTCCCGCCACCCGTTGGAACAGTAAGCGAAAACAGACCGGGCTTTTCCGCAGCTGCCATCAGGCAGGCATTGCGCACCTCGGCGCGCTTCCTGGAAACGAAGGAATCGTCTCCAGCAAACTTCTGTCCTACGAAATCATCGAGGCAGCCTGCCATCCTTTCCAGGACATTGGAGGGCCAGCGTGGTCTGGCAAGGGCCGCGTCGCGATCAAGAAACTGTTCTGTGTCGAGAAAATCAGCGTCCACCAAACACGAAAAAATCATTCGGACGAAGAACGAGAAGCTGAAGGCAGCCTCCCTAGGGTCTTTGCTCAAAGCCTGCTGGAGAAACCCTGGAAGCCGAGGGGCTTCGATGCTAGGAAGGTGAGCGAGTCCATGCCGCCACGGCGGCACCTCCTTCGAAAGCCTTTTGTCCAGGCATGCCCGATCACTCACTGCATCCAGAAGACCGGCGTGATGGCCGGCCACGACGTAAGCCAGAAGATGGCCCAGAATGTCGATGTTTTCCACCGCATGCTTCGCGCCAGCCGTCGTGTGATCCACCTTGCCCCTCAACTCCACAAGATGGTGGTCCTCGGACGATACTTGTCCGAGATAGTCTTGAAATTCCCGAGAGAACTTACCCAGGTCATGCCACAGGCCGGCCAAGTACCCCCAATCTCCAGCCCCGAAGGGCTGCGCAAAGCCACGAGCCATCTCGGCAACGGATTCGAGATGTTCCTTCAGGCCATGCCACTCGCCAGCCTTGTTGGGACTATGAGCGAATGGCCCGGAGGATAGCGTTGTGCCCGAAAGTCCCATGGAAGATGCTCTCCCCCAAGTCATTTGACTGCGCAGTGCCGCCCGTTCCGCCCTGATTTGGCTAAAAGGTTACCCCATGGCTGTGACAGATCCGGTCACAGCGAAAAAAAATTTCTTAAAATTTTCTGAGGTCCCGACGCACGGCGCGAGCCGACGCTGGAACGGCCCCCTGGGCAAAATCGTCCTTGCGCCAAGAAAGCGTCCGACCTGATGCAGCACGGATCGAGAAACTAGCCTGCCTATAATATCGTGTCAACGTCCAAAGAAACTTCACGCGTCCGTGCATCCTACGGACTTGCCCTGACGCGGCCCGGTCGACTATGGTTGCGCTAAAGGGAAAAGCTCTTGCCTTCGGCCAGAGGAGGAACCGCCATGGACCGTCTCACGAAAAATGTCATTGACACGCTTTTGGAGTGGGGGGCTGACCTGGTGGGGATCGCGCCGGTGAGCCGCTTCGCCAACGCGCCCGAGGGGCACAGGCCCACGGATTTTTTGCCCGAGTGCAAGTCCGTGATCTCTGTGGCCCTTCACATCTTTCAGGGCATGGCGGACGTGTGGGGCGAGTACGATCAGCCCGGAAAGACGATCACGCCGTACCTGTTCTACGGGTACGGGCTGACGAACCTCGAAAGCTCCCGCATGGTGAATCGCATGGCCAAGATGCTCGAGTACGAGGGGTACAAGACCCTGTGTTTCATGCCCACCTGGGTTTCGAGTTTTTACAAATACTTTGAGGAGACGGTCACGACCAACAAGGTCAAGGCCGAGTTCTCTCACCGCCACGCGGCCGCCGCGGCCGGACTTGGCACCCTGGGCTGGAACGGCCTGGGGCTCACGCCTGAGTTCGGGTCCATGCAGCGATACAATTCCATCCTCACCTCGGCCGAGCTAGAACCCACCCCTCTTTACGACGGCCCGCCCCTTTGCCGGCCGGACGAGTGCAACCGCAAGTGCGCCCGCATCTGCCCGACCGGCGCGTTTTCCGAGACAGAAACCCAGTCGCTCACCATCGAGGACATGCACATCACCTATGCGGCCCACGACAACATCCGGTGCGCGTACGGCATCCACGCCATGGTGAAAGGATCCGGAGGACGCTCGGACATCCGGATTCCGGACGGACCCGGCCAGGCGCTTCACTTTTACAGCGAGTTTCACGGGCCCAACGTCCACATGTTCGACCGGGGCATGCTGGAGAATTGCTTCGGCATCATCTGTGGGGACTTCTGCGGCAAATGCCTCCACCAGTGCCCGGCGAGAAAGCTCGCGGCCAAGGATCTGAAGGACTACGATTTTTCCCGGCGGGCCAGCTCGGTCCGGCGCGTGTCGCTCTCCCGATAGGCGGCATCCACGACTTTGCAACGGGCCAGGCCAGCGAACTCAGCCGGGCCGGAGACCAAGCTGGCGCAGCCGTTCGGCACGCACGATGCCCCGCGCCAGAGCGTCGGCGGCCGCCCGGCCGCAAGGCACGCCCCGGCCGGCCTCCCAGGCCGCGCACGCTTCGCGGACCGCATCGGCCCGGATCAGAGCTTCCTCGCAGAACTGCCCAGAGCTGCGGAAATTGACCCAGGCACTCGGGGGAATACCCGTTCCAATGGGGCGAGTTTGAATCCCGCGGAACGCGACCATAGAATTGTAATTTGAGTAGACCCCTGGGAGCATTTTCAAGGCAGGAAATCTTTAGGGGGCGCAATGGATCAAGATCGGCTGGCGGCGGCGATCCGAGCCGACCGGTTCGAGTGGCGAATGCATGCATTGGCTCGGATGGCCGAACGCGGGATTTCACAAAAGGACGTGTTACGCGTCTTGTGCGAAGGCAAAATCATCGAGGAGTATCCACAGTACGGGCCCTATCCCGCAGCCCTTTTTCTCGGCACCGACGCTGACAATCGCCCACTACACGTTGTGGCTGCGCTGGATTCTGCCAACGATTTCGCGTATGTGATCACGGCATACCTTCCGGAAGAAAAATACTTTCACCCGGATTGGAAAACGAGGAGAACATCATGAAGGACCAAACTCAGGACGCAGGGCGTTGTCCGCTCTGCGGAGGCCTGAAAGTGCCTGGCCTGGCCACGTTCACAGCCGATCTGGGATTCGGAGTGGTCGTCGTCCGCAAGGTGGCGGGGAATGTTTGTGACCAATGCGGCGAGCAGTGGATCACGCCTTCTGTGGCAAAGGGCCTTGAGGCCATCGTGGAGCGGACCCGACGGGAACGTCACCAGGTCGAAATTCTCGAATGGAGAGAGGGAACGTAGGACATCTTTCTCGATTTCTTCGTAACGGGTTTGGCCCTGTGCGATCCATCTCCCATCGGCCGACCCGTGAGCGACCTCAGCCGGGCCAGAGACCTCAGCCGGGCCAGAGACCGAGCTGGCGCAGCCGTTCGGCACGCACGATGCCCCGGGCCAGAGCGTCGGCGGCCGCCCGGCCGCAAGGCACGCCCCGGCCAGCATCCCAGGCCGCGCACGCTTCGCGGACCGCATCAGCCCGGATGAGACCTTCCTCGTAAAGAGCCAGCGCAAGCTCGCACGCTCCCTTCACCGGCACCAGGAGATCGCCCATCCCGTCAAACCGCTCGGGCGGCGTACCTTTTTCCAGATGGATGAAGATCCGTTCCACCCTGCCCCTGCGCCGGGGGAGCCTGCCCACGAGGTCGAAGACGAACTGGCGGGCCTCGCGGTCCACGCCCTCGGCCGCCACTCTCTCCTGAGCCTCTCCTGGCGAGATCGAGCCCGCGACGATCTGGGCGTACAGGTGAAAGGCCACGGGATCCTTTTCCGCGTCGTCGCCGAACAAGTATTCGTCGGCCAGGGGACGCCTGAGCCTGCCCTCGAGCAACGCGCAGAGCTTGAACCCCACCTGCTCCCGAAGCCGGCCGGGCCTGAATTGCGCGAGCGCGCTGAGCCAGTCCTTGCAGGTGATCCCGTCAGGCTCCACGCCGTCCAGGAGCATCTTGTGCTCGATCACCCTGCGTATCTGCGGCGGGCTTGCGGAAATGAAGTACAGGGGAAGGCACGCGTAGCCCGGCCCGGGCCCCCTGCGCAAGGCTCTCAAGATTTCGGGCATGCCAGGGATCGCAAGCTTATCCACGGCGAATTCGATCGGAATGCGCGCCAAGCCGCGGATCGAGGAAAAAGCCGTGGAAAGATACGTCTTGTCGATGTCCCAGACAAAGACCGGCCCCCGGTAGTCTTCCGGCAGCTCCCGGTGCTCCTGAACGCTCAGCGGGTAGGACGAACGCGCCGCTCCCCAGCCGGCTCCGACGAGCCGCCTCGCCCGGAGCCCTTCCAGCCACGTCCCGACCCATCCAAACGCTCTGGCGCCCGCCCTTTTGGAGAGCATCGCACTGTCCCGGCCGGCGGGGCAGCTCCCGCGTCGCAGAATGCTGCCGCGGCCCGGCGTCATCGATATCGCAAAGAAGCCAATTCGCTCCCTACAGGAAGCCTCATCAAATCCGCGAGCGCTTCCAGGGGCGGCAGGCCGTCGTAGAGGACTGCGTGCACGGCCCGCACGATCGGAAGATCCAGACCCAACGCCATGGCCTGACGATGAACCGCAGCGGTCGTGGGCACGCCCTCGGCCACCTGCCCCAGGCGCTCGAGAATCTCCGGCAGCTTTTCCCCCTTGGCCAGAGCCTCGCCGACTCGCCGGTTCCGGCTCAGCCGGGAGGCGCAGGTCGTGATGAGATCCCCGATACCGGCCAGGCCCCCGAAGGTGAACACGTCGGCGCCGAGGGCCACACCGAACCGGGCCATCTCGCTCAGGCCGCGCGTCATGAGAAGTCCCTTGGTGTTGTCTCCGAAGCCCATGCCGTCCACGGCGCCGGCCGCAATCGCGATGATGTTCTTGAAGGCTCCCCCCAGCTCGGTCCCGACGACGTCGCGGCCTCCGTACACCCTGAGCCGGTCGCTCCGGAACAGCTCCTGGATCCGATCCACGACCTCCTGGAAGCGGGAGGCCACCAGAGCGCCTCCCGGGTGCCGCGCCATGACCTCGCCCGCCAGGTTCGGGCCGGACAAAACGCCAATCTTCAGGGCGCACGTCTCTTCCCGGAGGATTTCGGACATCCTCTTGAAGGTGTCCACCTCGATCCCTTTTGTGGCGTGAACGACGATCTGGTCTCCCTGAACGAACGGGCCCATCCGGGAAGCCACCTCCCGAAAGGACCGGGAGGGGATGACGACAAGCAGGACCGGCGCGGCCCGCACCGCCTCTTCCAAATCCGCCGTGGCTTGCAGGCTTCGAGGCAGCTCCACGTCAGGGAAAAACCGGCTGTTCCGGTGCTCCTGGTTGATTTCCTTCGCCTGCTCTTCGCGCCGCACCCAGAGCCGGACACGCCTTCCGATATCGGCTAGGAGGGAAGCCAGAGCCGTGCCGAAGCTCCCTCCTCCCAAAACCACGATGTCCACAGAGCCGTGCCCCTTCCTCTTCATGCCCGGCCCTCCTGCCCCTCCAAGCCGAAGCCTGTCAGCCGGTTTTGATAATACAGGATCAGGTTCCGGTCCGTGTGGAAGAGCCGGTCGCCCCGGCGCTCCATGGCGGGCCTGCGGTGGAAGCTCTTGAGGTGCACGAGCGCCTCGCTCACGATGCGTGGCGCATCCATGCGCTTGAGCGTCCCGTCCAGCCGCAGCCTGCCCTGCTCCTCGGCCTGCCTGAGCCTCTCCAGGGTCCGGTCGAGCCGTTGATATGTTTCGCCGAGGGGCGCGCTCTCCGAGGCTCCACCGGTCCGAAGCAGCCGGTAGAGATCGAGGTCTGGATTCCGCTCCCGAAGCCAGCGGAACATGGTGTGGGAGACGAGGTTCGTGCTCTTGACGACCGTGGCCCGATGAAACGCCTCGACCACCTTACGGGCAAGCTCCCGCGTGTACTCCTCGTCCCGCTGGCGGTCAAAGGACGGCTCTCCGTCGCGAAACACATACCGGGCTCTGTCCACCACCCTGCCCCTGGGATCCAAGGATCGGCCCTGGTCGTCCACTTCGTTTCCGAACACGTCGAGAGGCCTCGATACCACGAAGTGGATCTTGGAGTTCAAGGAAAACAGCTTGCGCACAAAATCGAGAACAATTTGGGGCTTCGAAAACTCGTCGTCCTCGATGATGTACCGGCTCTTGCCCGCTTCCTTCAGATGGTCCTCGATCAGGGTTTCGGCCTCGAGAACCAGGTGGTAGTTGAGCGTGCAGGGCACGACGAAAATGTCCGGGCGCTCTTTTCGGGCCTTCAGATTGTGGATATAGGCATCGAGCCCCATGCCGAGCAGGCCCATCTTGAGCTTTTTTTCCACCGCCCCGCTTCGGCTCCGCGTGCCGCCCGGGAAAAACATGTTGTGGTAGCCGAGTTCCAGCGTGCAGCCCGCGTAGGTTTTCAGCACGTCCTTGTAAAGTTCGGCCTTCTTGCGGCGGTCCACTTTGTAGGCGCCGAGGTTGTGCATGAAAAAGCTGAGCATCTTGTTCGTGAACAGGTTCAATCCGGCCCCGTACGTGAACGGCGGCAGGCCGAGCCGGTAGATCACGAAGCCCAACAGAATGCTGTCCAGGTGGCTCTGGTGGGTGCAGACGAGCACCACGGTGCCAAGGCGGGCCACGGTCTTGAAAGCCTCTGTCTCGCCCTCGATCTCGACCTGTTCGCCCAGGTCCCTCAGGCCGTTGGGCAGAGACCGAATGAGGCGCAGCGGGCTCAGGGTGTTCAGGAGCGCCGTCAGGGCTGGCGGCACCACCCGGGTGGCCAAGGCATATACCCTAGGGTCGAAATGGCCGGCCACCTCGCGGCAGAAATACCGAATCATCTCGCGGAGAACCTCGCGCTGTCCCTCGGGCCCGGCTCGGACAGCCCGGGCCTGCATGCGGTCATAGAAAGCGGATTCGGCCCTGGCCTTTTTCGGATCCCGCTCGGTCTCCAGGCGCCGGCGCTCCTCGTAAAGGGTGTCCAGGATCGCCTGTTCGACCGTGGCCGGATCCGCTCCGTACCGGTCGAGCACGCGATGCTCCACGTCGATCATGACCCGTTCCCTGTCCCGATCGTTCATCGCCCGTGGCCTCGCTGCAGAGTTGAAAAAGTCGCCGTGGATTGTTTATATCACACAAATCGGTCGCAAAGCACCGTCCCGGAGCAGGTTGTCAGGCCGTATCGATGCGTGCAGGAGGAAGGCCCCGGCAGAATCGAAGGTCCTGCGGGAGACAGGCATGATCATCGGTTACAGCACCAACGCTTACGGAAGGTACCCGCTGCTGGAGGCCGTGGCCGCCATCGCCGGAATCGGCTTCAAAGGCATTGAGATCGTCTGCAAACCCCCGCATTTCTCGCCCCTGGAGCCGGCCGACGGAATCGACGAAGCCCTTTCCTCTGTTCTGACAAGAGCGGGGCTGGCCGTAACGAACATAAACGGGCTGACCCTGTTCGCCGATTCGGACCACCACTTGCCTGAAGAGGTCCACTCACCCGAGGAACGCCGACGGATCCGCGTCAACCACACCCTGAGAAGCCTCAGGCTGGCCGCCCGACTCGGATGTCCCAATCTCTCCCTTCCGTCGGGGGAAGGCGTTCCCGATGCAGGCCCGGCAGCCCTTGCCAGGCGCATGCTCGGAGCCCTGGAACCGGTGCTGCCCCTGGCCGAGGCTTTGGAGGTGTCGGTCCTCATCGAACCCGAGCCCGCCTTTGCCAGGAACCACGGCCGCCACATGGCAGCCCTTTTCGCCGAATTCGCGTCGAAACGAATCGGGCTCAATTTCGACGCAGGCCATTTCTTCTGCGCAGGGCTCGATCCAGCTTGCGCCTTCGAAGAGCTTTTTCCCTGGATCCGGCACGTCCATCTGGAGGACATCGCTCCGGACCGGTCCCACAAGCACCTCATACCCGGCCGGGGCGCGATGGATTTCCTCGCCTTGTTCCGAACCATGGCGCGCCTGGGCTACCAGGGAAATCTTTGCCTCGAACTCTACACGTATCAGGATGCGCCGAGCGAGGCCGGGCGGGAAGGATTGCGGCACCTTTTGCCCATTCTCGCCTCTGCGGGCCTTACCGTCACGACTGCGGACCGCATGGAAGGCCGCAACCAGGTCCGGTCCCGGCCGAAGGGACCCGAAAAGCCCAAGAGCGCCTGAAGCCTCATCCGCAGAAACCCGACTCTTACGGCTCAAACAGACTCCGGTATTGTCCGTATCCCTCCTTCTCGAGGTCCTCCTTGGGAATGAACCGCAGGGCAGCCGAGTTGATGCAGTACCTCAAGCCCGTGGGAGGCGGGCCGTCCGGAAAGACGTGCCCCAGATGGGAGTCGGCCTTGCGGCTGCGAACTTCGGTCCGCACCTGCCACAGGCTCCGGTCCTCTTTCTCCACGATATTGTCCTTTTCGAGGGGCCGGGTGAAGCTCGGCCATCCCGTGCCTGAATCAAACTTGTCCTTGGAACTAAACAGGGGCTCTCCGGAGACGACATCCACGTAGATGCCCTCCCGCTTGTTGTCCCAGTACTCGTTCTGGAAGGGCCTCTCGGTTCCGTTTTCCTGGGTCACTTCGTATTGCAGGGGCGTAAGCTTTTTCTTAAGTTCTTCTTTCGAAGGTTTCTCAGAGGCCATCCTTTCGCTCCGCGGCGCACAGACCCAAGTGCCCTCGGGCCAGGTTTTTTGAATGAACGCATCCCGGCCGGAGTGGGAACGGTAGAGCTTGTATCGGACCGGGCTCTTCTTGTAATAATCCTGATGGTATTCTTCGGCGCGATAGAACGCCTGGACGGGAAGGATCCGAGTGACCACAGGCTTCGAAAAACGGCCGGACGTCTCCAGGGCTTTCTTGGATTCTTCCGCGAGCCGTTTTTGCTCCTCGTCGTGATAGAAGATGGCCGTCCCGTATTGTTCTCCCCGGTCCACGAACTGCCCGCCGCGGTCCGTGGGGTCGATGTTCCTCCAGAAAACCTCTAGGAGGTCCCGGTAGCCGATGCGGGAGGGATCATAGGTGATCTGCACGGCCTCCAGGTGGCCGGTCCCTCCGGCGCAAACCTGCTCGTAGGTGGGATTGGGAGTGCGACCGCCCGTGTAACCGGAAACGACTTCGACAACGCCTTCGAGTTGTTCAAAAGGCGGCTCCATGCACCAGAAGCATCCACCTGCGAACGTGGCCTTCTGGTAGGCAGGCTCAGCCTGAATCCGGGCTTGGGCGAACAAGAAACACGCCAGGGCAAAAGGGAGAATCCACGATGGGGAAACGATCTTTTCCAGCATGACCTACTCCTCTTCGTCTAAATCATCATCTAATAGATGGACACGCAAAAGCCGGGCCAGGTTTCAACCGACAAGGGCGCAACCCAGCTGACACCAAGGAGGATATCGGCTATGGAGAACCAGACGAAGCCCGTTGATGGATTCCGCTTTCTCCCTCCGAGCCTTGCCGCGTGGATCCGGGCCCTGCTCCCGAGCCACGAATACCAGGGAGAAATCCCCTGGACTCCGGTTGAAAAGCCCCTTTCGAAACTCACGTTCTCCCTCGTGACCAGCGCCGGAGTGAGCCTCCGGAGCGATCCGCCCTTCGACATGGAACGGGAAAAGCGGGAGCCTACGTGGGGAGACCGCTCCTATCGGGTTCTGCCCAGGGGAACCACGGCCCGGGACATTACGGTGCGACATCTGCACATCAACACGACCTACATCGAACAGGATCTGAACGTGATCCTTCCTCTCGATCTCATGGAGGAACTGGAGAGAGAGGGGATCATCGGGAGGCTCGCGCCCTCTTCGTATTCTTTTTACGGGTTCCAGTGGGAGAGCACGGAATTTCTCGAGCAAGCCATTGCGCCCATGTCCAGGCGGATGAAAGAAGAGGGGGTTGACGCTGTCCTGCTCACACCTGCTTGACCCTTCTGCTGCCAGTCCGTGGGGCTGGCCGGAAGGTATTTGGAGGAGAGAGGGTTTTCCACGGTGGTGCTCACGCCCACCCACGATTTCAACAGAGCCGTGGGCATCCCGAGGTCCGCGGCCATCGAGTACCCTTACGGCAGGCTCCTGGGCCAAGTGGGGGACCGCGAGGGGCAGAAGAACGTGCTCCTGGCGGTCCTGGAGGTTCTCCGGACCGCCGAGCGGCCGGGTGAAGTGCGGCACCTGCCGTTCCGATGGCCCGAGGAACCCAAGGAAACCAAGTGGCAGCCGCCGGAGATGTCGCCCCTCATCAAGCTGTTCCTGGAGGAAATCAAAAAGGCGAGAAGGCAGGAGGCGGGCGGAGAGAGAAGCTAGGACATTGCGGCTCTTGGACGAACGAGGGAAGGACCTGTGAAAATCGGCATCGTGGGCGCCGGCCTCGTGGGCTCGACCGCGGCGTACGCCCTCGTGCTGCGGGGCATCGGGAGCGAAATCGTGCTCGTGGACCGCAACGAGGCGCGCGCCAGGGCAGAGGCCGCTGACATCTTGCACGCGGTCCCGTTCGCCCGGGCGATTCGGGTGGAGGCGGGAGGGTACCCGGAACTGCGATCGGCGCGGATCGTGATCCTCTCTGCGGGCGTGGCCCAGCGGCCCGGAGAGACGCGCCTCCAGTTGCTGGAGCGAAACGCCGCTGTCTTTGAAGACGTGGTTCCACGCGTCCTCGAGCGAGCCCCCGAAGCCGTCCTCGTCGTGGCCACAAACCCCGTGGATGTCATGACCCACTTGGCCGCCCGTTTTGCAGCCCGGGCCGGGGTCCCCTCGACTCGCGTCATCGGCACAGGCACCATGCTCGACACGGCCCGCTTCCGCGCGCTCCTGGGCGGCTGCTTGGGCGTGGATCCCCACCATGTGCACGGCTACGTCGTGGGAGAGCACGGCGACTCCGAGGTTCTCACATGGTCCCTGGTGAAGATCGGCGGCAATCCTCTCGAGGAATTCTGCCGTCTCCGGGGGATTTCGCTGGGACAGAAGGAGAGGCAGGTCGTGGATCGGGACGTGCGCGAGGCGGCTTACAGGATTCTGGCCGGCAAAGGCGCCACCTATTACGGCATCGGAGCCGCCCTGGCCAGGCTCGTTCAGGTCATTCTGACCGACCAGAGGGCGATCCTTACGGTGTGCACGCCCTCGCTGGAGTCGGACGAGTGGTTCGGGGCAACCTTGTCGCTGCCACGCCTGGTGGGCGGACAAGGGGTCCTGGCAACCCTGCCCCTGCTGTTGGACGCCAGTGAGCAGGAGGCGCTCAGGAAAAGCGCCGAAGTCATCCGCGAGGCGATCGACAGTCTTTCCGGACCGTAATCGATGGCGGGGCGCGCCGGAAAGAGCCTTCGCCCGGTTCGTTCACATTCGAGGGGGGCGACCCGTGCAAAGAGAGGGAAAAGCGCTGGAAGGCAAAGCGGGCGAGACCGCCGACAGGATCGGTCCGGGCCTCTACGACCCGGCCTTCGAACACGATGGATGCGGCGTGGGGTTCGTGGCCCGCCTGGACGGCGCACCCTCCCACGAAATCATCGAGCAGGCCGTCCAGGTTCTGGTCCGACTCGAGCACCGTGGTGCCGTGGGTGGAGACAAGGCCACCGGAGACGGAGCCGGCCTTCTGGTTCGGATTCCGGACCGATTTTTCCGCGACGCCTGCAGCGGCCTGGACATCCGACTGCCGGAGGCGGGCTCCTATGCTGTCGGGACGGTCTTTCTTCCCCGGGACCCGGCCCTCAGGGACCGGACGGCAGCCCTTCTCGAGCGCACGGCCGAACAGGAAGGCGCCGAGGTTCTCGGCTGGAGGGAGGTGCCGGTCGATCCGTCGCCCCTTGGAGAATTCGCCCGCAACACCCAGCCCCTGATCAGGCAGATTTTCCTTGGCCGGGGCGCCATCGAGCCCGGGGACTTCGAGCGAAAGCTTTACGTCATCCGAAGGTTGACGGAAAAGAAGTCGCTGGAGATAGCGCCGGGACAAGTTTCGGGCGTGTACGTTCCGAGCCTTTCGAGCCGGACCGTGGTCTACAAGGGCATGCTGGTCGGAACCCAGTTGCCTCTCTTTTATCCGGACCTTCGGGACGAACGCTTTGAAAGTCCTTTCGCCCTTCTCCACCAACGATACAGCACCAATACGTTCCCGAGCTGGGAGCTTGCCCAGCCTTTCCGGTTTCTCGCCCACAACGGCGAGATCAACACGCTCCGGGGAAACGTGAACCGCATGCGGGCCCGGGAGGCTCTCCTGGGGTCTCCGCGGTTCGGCGACGACATCGAGAAGGTGAAACCCGTTATCGTCGAGGGCGGAAGCGACTCGGCCATCCTGGACAATGTTCTCGAGCTGCTCGTCCACGGCGGCCGGTCGCTGCCGCACGCCATGATGATGCTCGTGCCCGAAGCCTGGGGGCCCCGGTTCTGGATGGGCGAAGATCTCAGGGCCTTCTACGAGTACCACGCCTCGTTCATGGAGCCCTGGGACGGCCCGGCGGCCCTGGCTTTCACGGACGGCCGCTACGTGGGCGCGCTCCTGGACCGCAACGGCTTGAGGCCCGCCCGGTACACGGTCACCCGGGACGGGCTCGTCGTGCTGGCTTCGGAAACCGGCGTTCTCGATCTCGCCCCGGAACGGATCCTGAGCCGCGGCCGGCTCCAGCCCGGCAAAATGCTGCTCGTGGACCTGGAACAGAAGCGGATCATCCCGGACAACGAGCTGAAGGCCACGATGGCCCGGCAAAAGCCCTACCGCCACTGGGTCAAGGACAACCGAATCGAGCTGAGGGGGCTTCTCACGCCCTCGCGGCCTCCGGCCGAGGACCCGGTCGCGCTCAAACAAAAGCAAGCGGCCTTCGGCTACACCGAGGAAGAGATCCGGATGGTCGTTGCGCCCATGGCCTCCCACGGTCAGGAGCCTGTGGGCTCCATGGGAAACGACGCGGCGCTGGCCGTGCTTTCCGGCAGGCCCCAGCTTCTGTTCCATTACTTCAAGCAGATCTTCGCCCAGGTGACCAACCCGCCCATCGATCCCCTCCGGGAAGAACTTGTCATGTCGCTCATGAGCTTCGTGGGCCGGCAGAGGAACCTCCTGGAGGAAACGCCGGAGCAGTGCCGCCAGCTCAAGCTCCATCATCCGGTTCTCACGCCCGAAGACATGGTCCGGCTGAGGAATTCGGGCAAGGCCGACATTTCCGCTCGGGACATCGAAATCCTGTTCCCGGCCGATGGAGACGGCCGGGCGCTGGAAGATGCCCTAGAGGGCATTTTCGTTCAGGCTGAGCGCCACATCGCCGAGGGCGCGGCTCTGCTCATCCTGACCGACACCGGGGTGGACAAAGCCCGGGCGCCGATCCCATCGCTTTTGGCAGTCTCGGGCCTTCATCACCATCTCATCCGCAAGGGGCTCCGCACCTCGGTCGGACTCATCGCCGAGACCGCGGAGGCGCGCGAAGTCATGCACTTCGCCATGCTCGTCGCTTTCGGCGCCAGCGCGGTCTGCCCCTGGCTTGCTCTGGCCACGGTCCGGGACCTGGCTGAGCAGGGACTGCTTGAAACGAGCCTGACCCCCGAGGAGGCTCTCGACGCTTATATCATTTCGGTCAAGAAGGGACTGCTCAAGACCCTGAGCCGCATGGGGATCTCCACGATCCGCAGTTTTCGGGGCTCCCAGACGTTCGAAGCCGTGGGACTCGGCAGGGCTCTGGTCGACAAGTATTTTTGCGGCACGGTCTCCCGCATCGGAGGGATCGGCCTCGACGAGGTGGCCCGGGAGGCGGCCCTGCGGCACCGGTCGGGGTTCCCCGCCAGGGGGGCGCCGCCCAGGGTGCTGGACCCGGGCGGGGCCTATCACGTGCGCGTGGGCGGGGAAAAGCATCTCCTTTCGCCCGAGGCGATCTACAAGCTTCAACAGGCGGTGCGCACCGACGACTACGCCGCGTTCAAGGCCTACAGTCGGATCGTGGACGAGGAGTCGAGCCGCGAGGTGACCCTTCGCAGCCTGCTCACGTTCCGACAGACCGAGCCTGTTCCGATCGACGAGGTCGAACCGGTCGAAAGCATCGTCAAGCGGTTTACGGCTTCGGCCATGTCCTTCGGCTCGGTGAGCGCCGAAACCCACGAAACCATCGCGGTGGCCATGAACCGGCTCGGAGCCCGAAGCAACTCCGGCGAAGGGGGTGAGGATCCACGGCGCTTCCGGCCCCTGCCCGGAGGAGAAGACCGTTGCTCCAGGACCAAGCAGGTCGCCTCGGGCCGGTTTGGCGTCACCATCGAATATTTGAACAGCGCCGACGAGCTGCAGATCAAAATCGCCCAAGGCGCCAAGCCGGGAGAAGGCGGGCAGCTTCCGAGCCACAAAGTGACCGAAGAGATCGCCCGGGTCCGGAACACCACGCCGGGCGTCACCCTGATCTCGCCGCCCCCCCATCACGACATCTACTCCATCGAGGACATCGCCCAGCTCATTTACGATCTCAAGATGGCCAACCCGCGGGCACGGATCTCGGTCAAGCTCGTTTCCGAGGCCGGCGTGGGCACGGTCGCGGCCGGGGTGGCCAAGGCCAAGGCGGACATGGTGCTCATCGCGGGTCATGACGGCGGAACCGGCGCCTCTCCGCTGACCGCCATCCGTCACACGGGCATTCCATGGGAGATCGGCCTGGCCGAGACGCAGCAAACCCTCGTACGAAACCGATTGAGGGAGCGGATCCGGATCCAGGTGGACGGCCAGCTTCGGACCGGCCGCGACCTGACGGTGGCGGCCCTCCTGGGTGCCGAGGAATTCGGCTTCGGCACCATCACGCTCGTGGCCTTAGGATGCATCCTGATGCGCAAGTGCCATCTCAACACGTGTCCGGTCGGCATCGCCACACAGGATCCGGTCCTCCGGCGGAATTTCGCGGGCAAACCGGAGCATGTGGAGCGGTTCATGCGGTTCGTGGCGCAAGAGATGCGGGAACACATGGCCCGTCTCGGATTCCGGACCGTGGACGAGATGGTCGGGCGGTCGGACCTGCTTCAGCCGAGGGACGACATCGACCACTGGAAGGCGCGGCATCTCGACCTCGGTCCTTTGTTGGAGAGGCCTTCGGACCCGGCTCTGCCCGTCCGGTGCCTTCGCGGCCAGGAACACGACATCCACAAGGCCTTGGACGCCGAGATCGTCCGACAAGCCGGTCCGGCCCTGGAGAGAAAGGAGCCGGTGCGGATCGAGATGCCGGTCCGAAACGTGGACCGCGCCGTGGGCGCCACGCTTTCGAGCGAGATCGTGCGCCGCTTCGGCGCGCAAGGTCTTCCCCAAGGCACCCTTCAGATCCTGCTCAGGGGAACCGCCGGCCAGAGTCTGGGCGCCTTTCTCGCCCCTGGCGTCTCGATCCGCCTGGAGGGCGAAGCCAACGATTACCTGGGCAAGGGACTCTCCGGGGGCCGCATCGTGGTCGTGCCGCCGGCCGGCGTCTGCTTCGACCCGAGCGCGAACGTGATCGCGGGCAACGTGGCGCTTTACGGCGCTACGGCCGGAGAAGTCTTTGTCTACGGTCTGGCCGGCGAACGCTTCGCGGTCCGAAACAGCGGCGCCCGTGCGGTCGTCGAGGGAGTCGGCGATCACGGCTGCGAGTATATGACCGGAGGCGTGGTCGTGGTGCTCGGTCCCACGGGCGTCAATTTCGCGGCCGGCATGTCCGGAGGCGTGGCCTACGTGTACGACGAATTTGGAAGCTTCGACACGCGGTGCAACCTCGACACTGTGGACCTGGAAAGCGTCTGGCTCCGGGCCGACCGCGAAGATCTGCGGGACCTCGTGGAGGCGCACCAGCGGCACACAGGGAGCAGACGAGCCGCCCGCATACTCGAAAACTGGGACGCCGCCCTGCCCCTTTTCGTCAAGGTCATGCCGATCGACTACCGGAGATCCCTCGAAAGGATGCGCGTCCAGGAGGACCGGGAGCGCGAGACCGTGGCTGCCACCGAAGAGGTGTATCATGGGTAGGCCGACCGATTTTCTCGTTTATCCGCGAAAAGAACCGGCCAAGAGACCGGTGGCCGAGCGAATCCGGGATTTCCGCGAGTTTACGAGCCTGCTGCCCCAGGAGGAACTCGAGACCCAGGCGGCGCGGTGCGCTGACTGCGGAATCCCCTTCTGCCACGCCTACGGCTGTCCGGTGAAGAATCTCATCCCGGACTGGAACGAAATGGTCTTCCGCAGGCAGGGCCGGCGGGCTCTGGACCTTCTTCACGCCACGAACAACCTGCCCGAGGTCACGGGCCGGGTCTGCCCGGCGCCGTGCGAGCCTGCCTGCACGCTGGCCATCAACCAGCGTCCGGTCGCGATCAAGCAGATCGAGCTTCAGATCGTGGAGGAAGGCTGGCGCCAGGGCTGGATCCGGCCGGAGCCCGCACCGTTTCGAACCGGGAAAAGGGTCGCAGTGGTCGGCTCCGGGCCTGCGGGCCTTTCGGCCGCCCAACAACTGGCCCGTTCGGGGCACGAGGTTGTGGTGTTCGAAAAATCCGATCGCGTCGGAGGGCTTCTCCGGTACGGCATTCCGGACTTTAAGATGGAAAAATGGGTGCTCGACCGAAGGCTCGAGCAAATGCAGGCCGAAGGCGTGATCTTCGAGACCGGCGTGGAAGCCGGCGTCGATGTTTCGGCCCGCTATTTACGCCGGGCCTTCGACGCCGTGCTCCTGGCCGCGGGCGCGGGCGTGCCCCGGGATCTCGACGTGCCCGGCCGTTCGCTCGCCGGGATTCATCAGGCCATGGAGTTCCTCGCGCAGCAGAACCGCAAGAACCAGGGGTGGCTGTTTCGGCCCCACGAGGACATCACGGCCCGAGGCAAGCGCGTGGTGGTCGTGGGCGGCGGAGACACGGGATCGGACTGCATCGGCACCGCCCGCAGACAAGGGGCTGCGGAGATCACCCAGATCGAAATCCTGCCCCAGCCGCCTGCGGAGAGAACGCCGGACAATCCCTGGCCTACCTGGCCCCGCGTGTTTGCGACCTCCTCCTCCCACGAGGAAGGCTGCACGCGCCTCTGGGCCGTGGCGACCCGGGCGTTCGAGGGAGCAGACGGCGCGGTCCGGAAGCTCTGCTGCGTGAGAGTCGACTGGACGGTTTCGACCGGCGGAGCCGGCCCGACGCCAAGAGAGATCCCGGGGTCGGAGTTCGAGATCCAGGCCGATCTCGTGCTGCTCGCCATGGGGTTTCTCCACGTCGAGCACGGGGCCCTGGTGCGCGACTTCGGGCTCGCCCTGGACAGCCGGGGAAACGTCCGGGTGGACGAGCGGTTCATGACGAGCGCTCCAGGCGTCTTTGCCGCCGGAGACACGGTGACCGGAGCGTCTCTCGTGGTGCGGGCCATCGATCTCGGCAGGCGGGCGGCGGAGGCGTGCGACCGGTGGCTGTCGGGATAGTCCCGAAGCCCTTCCGGGTCCGGACCGAAGGCGTCTCAGTATCCGCGGCTCACCGTTTCCCAGGGCTTGTACGGGAGCCCGTGGTCGGCCGCGATGACCTTGTAGGCGCAGTAACCCGGACCGCAGCTCACGCCTCCGCCCGGATGCATGTAAGGCCCGCACAGGTACAGGCCGCCGATCTCGGTACGATACATCGAAGCTTCCGGAAACGGGCGATTCGCCCCCATCTGATCCGGCCGGATGGCTCCGTTGCAGAAGTCTCCTTCCATAAGTCGCATCTCGTCCTGCTGATCCAGAGGCGTATAGAAATAGTCAGCGATCACGTTCGCCCGGGTCATGTTGGGAGCCCATCGGCCGAACCGCTCCAGGAACCTTTCGTTGTATGTGGCCCGCACCTCTTCCCACTTCTGCCTGGATTGGGTGCTGGCCTTGGGAAAGAAGAACCATCCGGTCAGACTGTGCTTGCCCGGAGGGGCGTAGGTGGGATCCCACAGACTGTTCACCCAGATGCCCGCGCCCGGTATCCGCGGAATGCGCCCGCCCTCGGCGTCCCGGCAGTATTCCAGAACCTCGGCCGGTTCGTCGTATCCGACGACCGTGTAAAAGGTCCGGTTGATGGTCTCGTCATGGCGGGCGCTCTTGTAGATCGGGGCCTCGTGCAGGGCCATGGCCGTGGAGGCAAGCACGCACGAGGGGCCCACGCGGAAGTCCCGGGCCCGCTTGGCCCAGAGAGGACTCAGGTTCTCTTCGCCGACCATGCCCAGCAGGGTCTGTTTCAAGTCGGCGTTCGACGCCACGAGCCGGCGCGCCTCAACCTCGGTCCCGTCCGCCAAGCGGACACCCACCGCACGGCCGCCCTTGACAAGAATTTTCTTCACCTCGCTGTTCTCGAAAAAGTGGACCCCCTCGCGCACGCACGCCATGACCATGGCGTGGGCCAGCGAGTGCGTCCCGCCGACGCACAGCCGCCAGTTCACGCTCAGGAAGAACAGGCTCATCAGGGCCACGCCTCCCATCCCGACCATTTCGAGCGGCGTCCCCCACTCCACGCTCATCCGATACAGCAGGGCCCTGAGTTCGGGCGTCTCGAAAAGAGAATCGATCAGCGTCCGGGCCGACCCCTTCGCGTAATGACGCGGCAGGTTCAGGGTATCCATGAACAGCAGGCCCATGGTGTTGTCCGGGTCCGGATCCTGGGGCGTGGGCTGCGGCGGTGGATTGTACATATACTGGCAGAAGGCCCCTTCGTTCTCCATGGCCTTGCGCCGGATCTCCACGTACGTATCCGCATCCTGCTTCGAATAGGTGGAAATGGACTTCCGAGAGAGCTCGAGGTTCTGGGTGTTGTAGAGAATCACGGGAGGCCGCCCGTCCGAAAAGCAGATCCCCGACTGGGCTTCCGGATAGAGGAGACGCACGCCCAGCTTGTCAAGCTCGAAATCGTAATAGAAAGGCATCCATTCCATGAACTCCATGTACTGGGCGTGAAGGTTGTGGAGAAACCCCGGAGCCGTGCACTCCGAGGTGAAGACAGGGCCTCCCTCTTCGAACCGCCGCTCGAAAATCGCCACTTGAAGGCCCGCTCGCTGCAGATAGGCGGCCAAGGTGAGCCCCATGTGCCCTCCACCGATCACGATGGCGTCGTAGGACTTCCCAGTCATCTTCCCACTCCTTTCGGAACTAGCCGGTCGTCAAAGTACAGAGCGTCAAATCTGCACCCACCACTTGTCCAGGCCGAAATCGTCCGCGATCACCTGAAGGGCGTTGTAAGCGGGCCCGAAGGTGATGAACCCGTGGGGGTGCGTGCAGGAGCCGCAAAGGTACAGGCCTCGCACCGGGGTCCGATACTGCGACAGCGCCTTCATCGGTCGGTTCGAGAGCAGGTTGTCGTCGGAGATTCTTCCCACCATCCAGTCGCCGTTGACCATATTGGCGAGCTTCTCGTGGATGTCGAGCGGCGTGTAGGCCTTGGCCTCCAGAATGTCGGCTTCCGAGAAGTCTTCGCAGTAGCCCACGAGCTTCTCGATGCATCTGCGCATATACACGTCGCGGAACGAGGTCGCCCACACGCCCGGCCCTTTTCCCTGAACCGAATACGGCGCGAAAACCCGAATGAGCCCCGTGGCCTTGCCCGGAGGCGCGTCCGTGGGGTCGAACCAGGAGTTGATGGCGACGTTGAGCCTCGGGGCCTCGGGAGGCTCCTCTCTGCGAAGACTCGCCCAGTCCCGGTTGAAGTCCTCCAGGCACTCGTAGCCCAGATTCAGCACCCAAGCCCGGTTGACGTCCGGGTCGAACCGGGCAGCCCGGAAGCGCGGAGTCCTGTGCAGGGCCAGATGGACAGAAAACAGGGAGCCCTCCTGGTACCGGTACGCGTCCACGCCCTGAAGAATCTCCGGCGGGACCGCCTCCGGAGGAAGCATCTTGCGGAACGTCTGGTTAAGGTCCAGGCTGCTTGCCACCAGCTTGTCCGCGTGCAATTCCCGGCCGTCCTCCAGGCGGACCCCGGCGGCCCGGCCGTCTTCGACCAAGATCTCCCGCACGGGCGACGCAGGGAAGATCGTGACCCCGGCGCGCCGCATTTGCCGCCAGAGAGCGTGGGCCAGCCGGTGGGATCCGCCCACGCAGAGTTTCCAGTTGTCGATCTTGCCCACCATGAAAGGAAAGGAGATCGCCAGGCCCACCCGGTCGGTGTAGTACCCGCACACGGCCGCGTGGAAGCCCAGCATGGCTTTCACCCGATCGTGCTCGAAATGCTTGTCCAGAAAATCGTTGATGCTCATGCTTCTCAGCCGCGCCCGGAAGAACTCGGTTTTCTCCTCCACTTTCCAGGTGCTCAGGGCCTTGGTAATGTCGTTGACATCGATCGGCGGCGCGTACATGAGCGTGCGGATCATGAGATCCTGGAAGCCCTTGACCTCCTTATAGAGCCGCGCAAAGGTGTCTGCGTCCTTCTTGCTGAACCGGCTCATGGAGGCGTGGGTCTTCTGCAGGTCGGCGTGGATGGTCAGGGCGCTCCCGTCCTCAAAGATCGAGGCCATCTGGACGGGCGGGTGCACATAGGTCACGCCGTCCGCCCCGCCGACAAGCTCCAGGTCTTCGTACACCGGGCACAGACCGACAAAGGTGTGATAGTTGCTGTGAAGATTGTGGAGAAAGCCCGGCCTCGTGTACTGCTCCGTGCTCAGGCCCCCTCCTTCCTCCAGGCGCCTCTCGACCACCAGGACCCGCCACCCGCTCTTGCCCAGATAGGTGGCCAGGGCCATCCCGTTGTGCCCGGCCCCGATCACGATGGCGTCATACGTTTCCCTGCCCATGGTCGTCCTCCTCGCAGAACCTGCGACGGAATCACGCGTACGGCGGTTTCCCCTTCGGCCATTCCGTGACGTCGCTGTTCGTGTACACGTCAAAGATCACGTTCACCATTTCGGCGTGCTGCAACAGGAACCGCATGTCCCCCCGCACGGTGATCGTGCCGTTCAGGCCCACCTCCACCGGATCCAGCACGCCGGCCGCCACGCCCTCGAAGGCCGACGCCGGCCCGGAAAACCGGTAATGGAGGTCCCGGCGGGTAATGGGCTCGTCGCACTCCCGGTACTCCACGACCTTGCCGTCCAGGAAGCGGATGAAGAAATGCTTCGTCGTGCCTTCGGGCACATACGGCGATTTGCCGTCGCCCACAATTTCCACGGCCACGCGCCACTCGCCCTGCGGCACTTTCTTCGAAATGTCGTCCCGGCTGTTGGCCAGCCGGAACATCGCTTCGTACCATTCCTGGGAATAAATGGCCGGCATGTGTCCTTTTCCTCCCTTTGCACCCTTGCCTGGAACCGCGCGCCGCTTATCCGCCACCGAGCAGGCGCCACAGAGCGTACACGAGGCCCCCTGCGGCGCCTGCGCCCAAAACCGCCCCGGCCGCCCGGACGAGGTAGGCCCTCCGCCTCGAGATCTCCGGCTCGAGCAGGAGCTCGGAAGGAACCTTCAGAAAGGCGAGGGTCTTCAGGCATGCAACCGGCCGGGTGGGAATCCTGGCAAGTTTCAGGTTGCCCCGCGCGATCTCTCGGAAGGGGCTCGCTTTTCCGGAAAGAATCCTCGCCAGGAGCAAATACGATCCGCGGATGTGAAGATCAGGATTCCTGCACACGCCGTTTTCGACCAGAATCCGGTCCCCGAGAAACGAGACGGTCGTCGCCACGCCTTTCTCCACCTCCACGCTCACTCGCCCGCGCAACCGGAGAGCCCGTTCAACCTTTTGCTCAAACTCGGCCAGATTCTGCTCCAGATACTGGACCAGCATCATGCCGAGCCCGTTCAACCGCTCCCCTTCCACGGTCGAGACCGCTACCCGCGTGGGTTTTGCCGTTCCGCCCCCCGGAGAAGCGGCATCGTTCTTGGCTTCCCGGCCCGGCTGTTCCCTCATGCCGCGTCCCGCGCCTCCTGATTCGTTCGGCCCTTGCCGGATCGGCACAAAAGTGAATAGCGAAAGGTTCCACATTTCGCTTTATCCTAAGACGTCCCCGCTCAGACTGTCAAGAAATTTTTTCGCCCCTTCCCGCCCGCGTACCCGGGGCGGCGTGTACCGTACCCGAGCGCATCGTTGCCACAGGGCCGGCCGCGCTGATAAGCTCTCTTTTCGCTGGGGACGCTTGCGTGTCCGCGGTCTTCTCGAATCCCCGAAGCCGGAGGCGGCCATGAGCGAGTATCGAACCGAACGGGACTCCCTGGGCGAGGTCCGGGTGCCGGCAGGCGCTTTGTACGGCGCCCAGACCCAGCGGGCCCTGGAAAACTTTCCCATCAGCGGGATCCGGTTCCCCCGCGTCTTCCTCCGCGCCTTGGGTCTCATCAAGTGGGCGGCAGCGGCCGTCAACGGCGAACTCGGCCTTCTCCCGCCTCAAGTCGCGGCCGCCATCGAGCGGGCCTGCGAGGAGATGATCGACGGCCGCCTCGACGAGCATTTCCCCCTCGACATCTTCCAGACAGGATCCGGCACCTCCACGAACATGAACGCCAACGAGGTGATTGCCGCCCGGGCGGTTGAGCTTCTTGCGCAGTCAGGGGCTCGGCCGACTCCGATCCATCCCAACGACCATGTCAACATGTGCCAGTCCTCGAACGACGTGATCCCCACGGCCATCCATGTGAGCGCCGTGCTCCTGGTCGAGGAAGCCCTTTTGCCCTCTCTGCGACGCCTCGAGGAAGCCCTGACCCGGCGCGCCGCAGAACTGGCCGGCGTGGTCAAGACAGGCCGCACCCACCTCATGGACGCCGTGCCTATCCGCTTCGGCCAGGAGATCCAGGGATGGGCCGCCCAGATCCGCGACGGCAGGGAGCGGATCCAGGCCTGCCTGCCCGCTCTGTGCCGGCTCGCGATCGGCGGCACCGCGGTTGGCACCGGGCTCAACGCTCACCCCGAGTTCGGCAAAGGGGTCGCCGCCCGGCTTGCAGCCCGCACCGGGCATCCCTTCGCCGAAGCCCCGGACCACTTCGCGGCCCAGTCCTCGATGGACGCCGCAGCCGACCTGAGCAGCCGTCTGAAGGCCCTGGCGTCGGCCCTGCTCAAGATCGCCAACGACCTCCGTTGGATGAACAGCGGTCCCGTGGCCGGCCTGGGCGAGATCAGCCTTGCCGCCCTGCAGCCGGGCTCGAGCATCATGCCCGGCAAGGTCAACCCGGTCGTGTGCGAGGCCTTGATCATGGTCTGCGTCCAGGTTACGGCGAACGACCTGGCGGTCGCCCTGGCGAACGGTCTGGGAAACTTCCAGCTCAACACTCTTTTGCCTCTCCTCGCCCACAACCTGCTCCAGTCGATCTCGATCCTGGCAAACGCGGTCCGGCTGTTCGCGGACAAGGCCGTGGCCAGCTTCACGGTCAACACCGAGCGGATCAAGGGGCTCGTGGAGAAAAACCCGATTCTGGCCACGGCCTTGAACCCGGTCATCGGGTACGACCGGGCCGCGGCCGTCGCCAAGAGAGCGTACGCCGAGGCGCGGCCCGTGAAGGAGGTCGCCCGGGAAATGACGGGCATCGGACCCGAAGAACTTGATCGGCTCCTCGACCCCACGGCCATGACCGGCGGAGGCATCCTGGCCGAGAAGAAGCCCGAGAGGCCGTAAAGGTCAAAACGCCGAAGCCGCAACGACGGAGGCTTGGAAGCATGACCGATTCTTGCCCCAGCCCTTTCGCCCGGCCCCAGCCCGGCTTGCGGGTCCGGGACTGGACGCTCACGATTCCGCGCCCTTCCCGGGAAGAAATTGAGGCTTTTCCCGCCGAGGCCCGAAAGCTTCTTGACGAAACCTGGAATGCCCAGAGCACGCTCCTAGCCAAGGGCGCCTACGATCTCGACTGGGTGGAGGAAAGGCATTTCCTTCTGGCCGGCGCCACGGGGTCGGGACTGGGCGGGGCTCTTTCTTGCGCGCTCCTTCATCGGCTCGGGCCAAGGGGAAGCCTCACGATGGTCAGCCGCGATCTCAAGCGGTCCTTGGGGTACGAGCACGGCGTGGAGATGGAGAGGCGCGCGCAGGAGGCCGGCTTCGGCCCGCGCTTTCACTGGACCAACCACGGCCTCGGTCTCGAAGGCCAGGATTTCGAGAGGATCGCGGCTTGTTTGAGAGAGGCGGAAGCCGGGCCCCTGGTTTACGTGAACACCGTGGCAGCAGCGATCTCGGGCGTGCCGGCCGGCTACCCGCCGGTGTACGTGAAGGACCTGGACGCCCAAGGGCTCTTCCTGTGGAAGCTTCCCGCCTTGGACGAGCGCAGCCTGGAAGCGAACCGGTTCGTCATGGGCACGCTCGCCGTAGAGTTTCCCCGCCGCCTGGAGGCCGCGGGGTTCGCCGTCGAAGCCACAGCCTTCGCTGACTGGCGGGGGAGTCTGGATCGTGCGAGCCGGAATCCTTCGGCGCCCGAGTACGGCAGGCAAGGGGCCTATTCCACGAGTCTCTACCTCCCCAAGGAGGTGGTGCAGCGGGCTACCTCGGAAGCCTACGGCACGGGCAGGCTGGTGCAGGACTTTTTCCTGCCGGTCATGCGGACCCGGGCCCTTTCCTTCGTTCCGGGCGGCATGGCCATGTCCCGGCTGTACGACACGCTCATGGAGGCCGAGGGCGTGCGCCGGATCGACGTGCCCGAACTCGCCCTTGCCGTCTTGGACCGCATCGGCCGGGCGATCCGCGGCGAGGACCGAAACCCTTTCCCCCGCCTGGACAGTCACGAGGCGCCGCTGGATCTCTGGTTCCAGGAGGTCGTGCTTCGCCTGAACGAAGATCCGAACAGCGAGTTCCACTTCTCCCGCTGGATGGGGCGGCAGGAGGCGGAAACGAGATAGCGGCCTCGATCGGCCGGCGCGGCAGGGCGGCGCGACAGAGCCTCACCGGGAAAGGAACCGAAGCCGCACGTCCAGGCCGAAACTGCCGTCCGTGCGCTGGGTGCCCACCAGAAAGATCGTGTCCGTCAGCCGGTACTCCACCTGGGCCTCGCTCGCCTGATGGGCACTGCCGAAGGCGAAGATCCCGCGCAGCTCCATCCGTTCGTTCACCCGCTTGCCGAGGACCGTCTTCATTCCCTGCCCCTGCTCCTCGGAGGTCTCCAGCTCGAAGACGTCCAAGCCCGTGGCGCGCCGGATGTCCTCGCCGAAAAGGAGAGAGAACCCGGACACGGCCAGTTGGGAGGCGCCGCTCGCTGTGTCCCCGGCTCCGGCGCTGGAGAAGTACTCCGCCTGGGTCTTGCCTGTGACCAGGACAAAGAGCACGTCCTCCCGGGAAAGGTCCGGGATGGATCGGAGTCCGAGTTCGATCCGGTCCAGAGGCCCGTCCAGGGACAGATACACCACATAGTCCCGGCTCACGCCGCGGACATCCACGCGCGAGTCGACATGCAGGAGGGGCTTGGCGGCCCCAGGCCCCAGGAAGCTCAGGCTCCCTTCCGAAATCTCGAACTGCTTTTTCAGAAGGTAGATCTTCCCTTCCACCACATCGACCTTGCCGAGCGGGGCGGGCGAGGCCGCCGTGCCGCGGATCTCCAGATCCATGGAGAGCAGGATCCTGGCAACGTTGTTCCGCACCATGAGGTCGGGCCCGCTCACGATGTTCACGTCGAGTTCGAGGTTCTCCAGAAAGGGAGAAAGTTTCTTCACGCGCGGCTGGGCAGGCCTCGTCGGCCTCAGCACGGCCCCGACGAGCTCGAAATCCCGCTGGTATCTCGCTTCGAGAATCCGCACCCTGCCGCTGAGCTTCGAGCCCCGAGGGCCGCCGGAAAAGGACAGAGCGCCGGCGATTCTCGCTGGCACGTCCTCCGAGATCCGCACCGGCAGGGACGTCAACTGGACGTCGAGACGGTCCACCCGAAACTCAGGGTCGAGGACCGCACGGCCCTCGGCCCTGACCTCGCCGTCCCCGGACCGCGCGACCAGGGATTCCAGAACGATTCCATCCGGAGAGCCCCGCAAGTGGGCCTGAACCTCTTCGAAGGGATACCCGTAGCCGGCGATCGAGACCTGCTCAGCCGAAAGATCGGCCTTGCCGTCTATGGCAGGGGAATCAACAGGGCCGGTCAGACGCACGGCGATCCTCGCCTCGCCCGCGGCGACCCGGAGCCAGGGGAGAAAGGAAGTCGTGATTTGAAGGGGCACGCGGCCTGTCAGCCCCAGATCGCTCGCCCGTCCCATAAAACCCTTGACCCGGACTTCGCCCTGCTCGACCGACAAACGCGCGTCCGGAATCGTGAGGATCCCTTCCGCGATCCCGAGCGAAACCGGTTCGGCCAGGCGCACCGGAAGGCCGCCGGCCTCTGCTTCGAGCTTTTCGACAAGAACCGAACCCTTCCAGTCGTTGCCGTTGCGTAGGGGGCCCGAGAGACTCCCCGAAAGGCTCACCTGGCCCTTTGCCAGGCCAGGTCGAGCCAGGGAAAGAAAGGGCTCGAGTTCCATGGAACGGAGGCGGAACTCGGCGGCCAGGGATCGAAACCCTTGGGCCAGAACCGCCACGGCCTCAAGCGAACCCGAAAAAGTCCGGGCCTCCAGTCGAAGGGAGCCGGATTCGTAAAGGGCGCTCACGTCCATGTCCTCAAGCGGCGAGCCCTTGAGCGCAAGCCGGCGGCCCTGGATCCGAAGTTGCGCTGCCGGGGCCTTGAGCGTGCCTTGCGCCTTTCCCTCGATCGACCCGATCCCGCTCACCGGCACGCCGAACCTGGCCAGCACGGGCTCGATCGCCCAGGACTCGGACCGAACCGCGGCCGAGATCGCTCCGGTCTTGAATTCGATCCTGCCTTCCATGGACAGGGCCCCGTCGAGGCCGGAAAGCGAGGCCTCTCGGATCGATACACCCTTGCCGTCGCTTTCGAGCGAGAGCCCAAGACGGTCGAAGGGGACGCCGTAAACGTTCATTTCGGCGGCTGCGATTTCCGCGGTGCCCGTGGGCGCGCTGAGGCTCCCTTGCAGGTCCAGAGAGAGATCGACCCGTCCCTCGAAAATGGAAGGACTTTCCCCATCTCCTTCCCCGGCCGCCACCAGGCGCAAGAACCCATCCGAGAGAGCTCCTTTGGCCGAGACCGTCGGATTGGCGGAGGGGCCCTGTAATTCGGCGCGGACCCTCAGAGTTCCTTTGGCCTCCCGGACCCCGGGGACCAGGGTCTTAAGAAAAGGCTGAAAAGGCTCGACAGAAAGGGTCCCCTCGAGCCGCACTTCTATCGGACCGCCACCCCCAAGGGGATACCGTCCCGCTGCCTGCAAGCGGCCTCCGTTCGCAACAAGTCCGAGTTCACCCCGCACCATCGACTCCTCGAGAGACAGCGCGAAAGGCGCGGTGTTCCGAATTTCCAGGCCAGGAGCCGAAGCCCGGATGTCTTCCACTCGCAGTGCACCCTTCCAGGTCTCCTGCCGGGCCGGGTCGCCTCGGAACGTACCGGCTGCCGTGAGCCTCGACTCTCCGAGTTTGGGGACAATCCCGATTAGGAAGGGGTCGAGCCGAAGTCCGCGCGCTCTGAGATCCGCCTCGGCCCGGTGCTCCGGAACGTTCCAAGTTCCCTTGACCTTGAGGGAAGATCCGGCCTCGAAGAACGCATCGATTTTGCCTTCGCCCACCTCCAGGCTGAACCGGGAGGCCCGAAGGACGCCTCTCGAGAGGGTGAACTGATCGGCCTTTCCCCGGATCTTGACTTGGCTCGGCGCCCCATACTCGCCTTCGAGTGCAAGAGCGCCGAAGATCGGCTGTCGGTAGGAGAACCTTCGAGAGCGCAGATGAAACCGCAACAAGGGCTTTTCAATGCTGCCGCCGAGTTCTCCGGAGAGAGACAGCCCGTCGAAAGCCGCCCCCTCAGCGCCCAAGGCGGTAAAGAGTTTCTCCAGCCTCGGCGCGCTCATTTCGTAGGCGCCTGAGAGGCTTCCCGAGGAGAAGGTCCAACTCGCCCTGCCCGAAAGCGAAGCCTCGCTGTGCTCGGCCCGAATGGAATCGAAAAACAGGCGGTCCTCTTCGATGCCCCCTCCCAAGAGGAGCCTGAGATCCTGACCAAGGAGCGACGCCTCGAGATCTCCATGGAGGCTGACCCTGCCTGCCGCAGCCCCTTGTGCGGACACAGTCCCTCGGACCTTATCGAAGGGCACCCCGGTCACCCCGAAGGCTTCCAGGATCTCGGCCAGGGGCAGGCTGTCGAGAAAAGCCTCGGCCTGCATCTCGCCGGAAGAGAACTTGTAAGACCCTCGCAGATGAATTCCATAGCGGTCGGTCTGGAGGGCGAAACTTTGAAGATCGAGCGCGGCCTCTCTCAAAACAGCCCGGCCTTCCAGGAAGGCTCGAATTTCCTTGTCCGCGCGAACGACCAGCTCCCCCTGGAGCCGGTCGACCCGCAGGCCCGGCGGGCCGGAGAGGATCCCTGCCTGGATCTCTGCGGCCTCCAGGGCGAAGGAGATCCCCGAAGAGGGCTCTCGCCACGCTACGAAAGCCTGGCCGATTTCGATCTTCTCCACGAAAACCCAGGCAGGAAGAACCGGCAGGCCCAAGGCTTCCTGGCGCGGCCCCTTCTCGCTGGCTTTTCTTTCCTTCTCGGGTCCGGCTGCCTTCTCGCTTCCGGTTAGCACCCGAAGATCGAGCCGAGGCCCCTCAACCGCGATCCTCGAGAAACACAACTTCCCCAGGAAAAGGTTCCCCGGGCTGTAGGAAGCCTCGAGCCGGTCCAGAGCGCACAGGGAAGCGCCTTGGGAGGTGAGCACCCGAACGCCCTCCAGGCGCAGGCGGCCGGGGAAGTGGCGGTAGACATCCACCTGGATCTTGACCGGAAGAAGCGCGTTTGCGGCCTTGAGGCCGAGTTGAAAAGCCGGGGGGAAAAAGACAAGAAGCGCTGCGGCCGCTGCCGCGGCCAGACCACCGGCCACGAATGCAAGGGCAATGCTCTTCCAGAAGCGGGGCAAATCAACCTCCGCCGGGCTGCCGAGGGTTTGCCTGCAAGGGAGCCTGAAAGTCAGGCCAAAGAGTATACTACACGGCCCGTCTTCCTCTGGCCACACATCCAGAACATACTTTCAACGAAGACGGACGCGACGGAGCGCGTCCCTCCATATTGGAGGGCCACGGTCCCTCGTGGCCGCAAAACCAGGAAGTCAAAATGGAGGGCCATCCTCTGTCATATGGCCGCAGAACGAAGACGGACGCGACGGAGCGCGTCCCTCCAGGGCTGCGGCGTTCCCCGAAAACGGACGCGACGGAGCGCGTCCCTCCAAGGCTGCGGCGTTCCCCAAAGACGGACGCGACGGAGCGCGTCCCTCCAAGGCTGCGGCCTCCCTCGGAAGCAGCTCAGGGAGCCGGTGCAAGGGTGCAGGGACGAGGTCACGCCTTCGGGACCAGGGCGCGAACATGGGCGCTGAAGACCCATCCACCAAGCGGAGACCACAAGACCCGCGCACCCCCCTTAGAACGGGAACCCTAGGGAGAAGTGGAACTGGCCCCGGTCCAAGGGCGGGTTGGCCTGAAGCTGGTAGCCGTACTCGAGGCGGACCGGCCCCACAGGGGTGTGGACTCTCACGCCCGCTCCGGCCGAGCAGCGGAAGCTCGACAGCTCGAGCTCCTGCCATCCGTTCGTCAGGGCGCCCGCGTCGAAAAACACAACCCCGTTCAAGAGCCTGTAGACCGGAAAGCGCACTTCCAGGTTTGCAAGGATCCGCGTACTTCCGCCCAAAGGGTTTCCGTCCGCGTCGAGCGGACCGAGCTTGTCCTGGGGAAAGCCCCGCACGGAATTGTTGCCGCCGGCAAAGAGCAACTGCGAGGACGGCACGAACCCTGTCCCGCTGTATGGCTCCACGTGGTCCAGGCTCACGTTCTCGGCCAGCACCAGCCCGGCCGCAGGCTCCTGATACCAGCGCGCCTGCACGCGGCTGCGGATGAGCGCATCGTCGCTCCCCCAGAGCCGGTTGGAGAGACCCACCCCGATCTGCCCGTAAAACCCTTTGGTCGGGAAGAGCCTGTCGTCGCGGCTGTCCACCACGAGCCGGGGCTCCACGAAAATGTTCACGCTCGACTCGGCTTCCGGCGCTTCCGGGTCCGCGCTCGCCACGTCGTAAATACGGCTCCATTCGGCCATAACGGCCACGGAAGGGGTGTAGCGCTTCCTCAGGGTTCGGTAAAGGCTCCCCTCGACCGAGAGCTTTTGTTCCGTGTACGCCTCGAGCAGTCTTCTGTCGAACTTGGCCTGAACCGTGCCGGCAAGTCGATACCCCAGCAGGGTCGGGTCCGTGTAAGAGGCGCTGCCTTCGACTCTCTCCTGGCCGCCGATGAGCGAAAGGCGCGCCTGCTTGAGCCGTCCCAGCAGGTTGTCCTCCCGGATCGAAAGAAGGCCCTCGACCCCGGTCTCGGAGTCGTATCTGAGACCGACTTCGGTCGCAAGGGAATTTCTCTCCCGGAGCTGCAGGAGCACAGGCCTTTCCACCACCTCAGGAGGCGTGCCGCCCAGGGCCGAGGCAACGGCCTTGGGGTCCAGACCGGGCGTGCGAATCGTGATTCCCTTGAACATGCCCGAGTCGTACAGGCGCTCCCGGCCCCGGCTGAGTTCCTCGGTGTTCAGGGGCTTCCCTTTTTCAAGGTGAAGGGCCTTGCGCACGGTTCCGGCCCGGGTTTCGTAATTGCCCGTGACGACCACGCCAGACGTGTGGAACAGCGGTCCTTCCTCCACCCGAAAGGTCAGCTCGACGGCGGAATTCTCAAGGACTTTGTAAGAAGATTCCACCTTCGGGGCCAAGAACCCTCGTTTGCCGTAAAAGGACGCGATTTTCTGCTCGACCTCCTCCAATCGGCCTTCGTAAAAGGCCGCGCCGGGCCCCAGGGCGATCCTCTTGCGCAGGGGCCTCACGAATTCCTCTCTGACACCGGGAAGAGAAATCCGACTGACCGTGTAACGCGGGCCCTCCTTGATCCGCACTTTGAGAATGAGCCTGCCCGGCTTCTCCCGGTCAGCCGCGAGGGACGGTTCGATCTTCACGTCCCGAAAGCCTTCACGCAAGTAGAAGTTCTCGAGCGCGGCCAGGTCTTCCTCCCAGGTTTTGGCCCGGAAACGGCCCAACCTTCCAAGCAGGAGGTTTCGCTTCCGGGTGAGAATCTGGCTTTTGAGCTTGCGGTCTCGAATTTTTTCGTTCCCCTCGAACTCGATCTTTGCGATAAACCCCCTCTCGCCCTCCCGGATCGCAAAAGCCGCCTCCACTTCTTCTTCCGTTTCCACGCGCCTGGAAGCGACCTCCGCAAAGGGATATCCCTTTTGCTCGTAGAGGCGCCGGATCGCGTGGCCGCTGTCCTCCACGTCGAAGAAGCCGATCCTTCCTGTTTCGCCGAACACCGTCGCTTTGAGGATCTCCTTTTCTTTGATCTTCCGGTTGCCCTCGACCTTGACGGAAAGCCTCTTGCCTTCCTCCACCCGAACGCGCAGCACCGCGCGGTTCCTCTCGGGCTCGAAGTCCAGGGGCGCGGCCGTTATTTTGGCGGCCGGATACCCGAGCTGCTGGTAGTACTTGCGGACGGCTTGGAGTTTCTTTTCGATGCGCTCCCCCTTGAGCCTAAGACGGGTTTTCAGCATGGCCCGAACCTTTTCTGGGTCTCCGTGCTCGACTCCCTCCAGGACAACCGAGGCGAGCTTGGCTCCTTTGCCCTTGCGGATCCGATATTCGAGGACCACGCTCCCGTCCTTGGAATCCCGCGCTTCGGAAAACGTGACGCCCGTCTCGTACCAACCTTTGCTCTGGTAAAACTCCTGGATCCTTACGACTTCGCCGGGCAAAAGCGCCGGGTCGAAGACATCCCCTTCCTGCATGTTGAGCACGCGCTTGATGGACGACGAAAGGATCGGGAAGTTTCCCCGGATCCGGATTCGGCGGACCCTTTCCATCTGATTGAGGTCGAACAAAACCGATTTTCCGGCAGCGCCGGGTCGCACGTACACGTTAACGGATCGAAAGAGGCCGGTTTCCTCGAGCGTCTTCCGCGCCTCCTCCAAGAGGCTTTCGGTCGCCAGGTCGCCCGCACGAAAAGGAATAAGCGGGGCGAACTGGGAGGGAGGGGGGTACGGGTAAAGGGTTTGGACGCTGACCTCTTCGATCGTGAAAGGTTCTTCGGCAGGTTCGGCCTCTTCCGGGGCCGCACGCGAGGGAAAAGCGGCCCAGAGGACGGTGACAAGCAAAAGCACGAGAGGAGGCAGCCCCGACAGGGTCTTCATCGGGCTCTTCCAGGCCGGGCGAAAGGAACAAAACATGGGGGCTCATTCTTGCATGCCCTTGCGGGGAGTTCAAACCTTTCGCATTTTGCGACACAATAGAGTCGTTTCGGAGGTACCTCACCATGCGCGATTCCATGCCCTACGGGTACTGTCCCACCTGCGGGACCCAGGTGCCGGTCGAGATGCGGTTTCCGAGGATTTCTCTGGCCCTGCTCGCTCTCATGGCCGCTTCGATCGTCCTGACCCTCTGGCTGTTTCCAAGGTTCGTCCTGATCTTCATCTTCCTTCCTCTGGGCTTCGGCTTGTGGAAGCGCAGAGCCCACTGCTCGATCTGCGGCCGGCCCATCCCGGGGCAAAAACCGGCCGGACAAAGGCGTGACCTGTGAGCGGCAAGGCTCCACCCCGGGTTCTTTACGAAAGCCCTTCGACCCTGGTCGTGGACAAGCCCGCGGGTATGCCCGTGATCCCAGGCCGCAGCCCGGCCGACCGCGATTGTCTTCGCCGATGGGTGGCCGAGCGGTATCCGGAATCTCCGATTTTCGTGGTCCACCGCATCGATAAGCCCGCAAGCGGTCTCGTCCTTTTCGCCAGGAACGCGGACGCCCACCGGGCTTACTGTCTTGCCTTCGAACGGGGCGGTGTCGACAAGCGCTACCTGGCCGTGGTCGAGGGGGCCAACTGCCCGGACACGGGCGAAATCACGTTCCCTCTGGAAGAGTCTGAGCGGCTTCGATGCGTGGTCCTCGCTTCGGCCGGCCGTGAGAAGAGGCCCCTTCGCACGACCTACCGGGTCCTGGAAAGGTTTCGGCATTTCTCTCTGCTGGAGGTGAGGCTCTGGACCGGATTCCGGCACCAGATCCGCGTGCACCTCAAGGAGATCGGCCATCCCCTGGCCGTGGATCCTCTGTATGGAAAGCGTGGCGCGGTCTACCTGTCGAACCTAAAGGCCAAGGGGAGGTACAGATCCAAGGGAGGGGAAGAAAAACCCATCATCGACCGTCTTTCCCTGCACGCTTTCTCGATCGAGTTCGCCGAGTACCCCGGGGGCGAGATCCGGCGGGTCGAGGCGCCGCCGCCCCGCGATTTCCAGTATCTTGTCAAGGCGCTCAGGAAGTACGACGTCTGAAAGCTCGCCTTACGGGACCCGGATCCCGAGATCCCTTAGCCTCTTCGCGACAAGATTTTCCCAGCCCCGGTTGGCCGCGGGACTGGCCGGGCTCGGGTGCGGAAGAGCGGCCACACGCAGGTCCAAGCCTGCCGATGCCTCCCGGGCTCGCTCCTCGGCAAAGCGGCCCAGACCGATCACCCAGAGGGGACGGAGAGCCTCCAAAGTGCGCCGCAGCGCTCGGTCGCAGGCGTCCAGAAGAGGTTTACGCTCTCGGGCCGGAAGCCGGTCCGGCGTCAGATTCCGGCCCTCGGCGTCGAAAAACAGCAGGGGGCAATAGTTGGCGACGAAAAACCTCTTGAAAAACCGTTCCGGGGTCCCAAAGACAGCGCGCGCCCATCCCCACAGCCTCATGCCGCTCACTTCGTTTCTCTTGCACGCGAAGCCGAGGACGGGCCGTTTCGGATGCTCTGCAGCCGGCTTGCGCACAAGCGCCTCGATCCCGAGCCAGTCGCGCACCGGCTCCACGGCGCCGAAGGGCACTCCGGTCTGGGCCATGCCCCAGGGGCCGGGGTTCATGCCGAGGAGGACGACCTCCTTGGGCCTGCGGCCGGCTTGCCGCAAGTACAGCACGTGAGGGGCCCATGCGTATTCCAGGGGGTTGTAGACCCAAGCCACGGGCCTGCCGAAGCGAAGGCTTCCGACCTCGTCTCGGAGCGATCGAGCAATCGAGGTCATGAACTCGGCGTCCTGCATGCGACGGCTCCCGCACGCCTTCGACAGCCAGAAGCGCTGTGCGGCGCGGCCCCGCCCTCCTCTCACCAGCCCCGCAGGTCCACAGGCCAGATCTCCAGCACCCGCTCGCCTTCCACGATATGCATGCGCTCGTGGTAGGCGACGGTCGGATCGATATGGGCCGGCCACACGCGGATCCGGTCGCCGACGCGAACCGGCGCGTCCGGCACAAATGTAATGTGCTCGTCCGAGCAGAAAAGCGCCTGTCCTCCGTCGACGACAGGATTCCCGTGGTCCATGCCGAGCGCCTTGAGGCCACAGTCGGCCACCGCGTAGGCTGGCGAAACGGAGATCACGGTCGCCAGCACGCACAGGGCTTGACGAAACGGCAGACCCAGCTTGGCGTAAGCGGTGTCCATGAGCGCGTACGAGCCCGCCTGGATCTCGGTTGCCCAGGGGTTGCAGTCGTACGTGCCGGTGCCGCCGGCGGAGATGACCTCGCCGCCCACGTCGCGGTGGGCGCGCAGAAGCAAGGCCATGCTTTCGGCGCACATCCGAACCCGCAGTTCCCGGTTCTCGAGTCCCACCACGTGCCCCTCGTACCCCATTACGCCCCGCACGTTCAGGCCGGCCCGGCGGGCGCGCTCAGCGAGACGGCCAGCCTCCTCGGGCGCGCAGCCGCAGCGGGGCAGGCCGACATTCACGTCGATCAAGACTTCGCGAACGCCGCCCGCAACAGCCGCGGCGATCGTGGCCTCGCTGTCCACGCCAACCGTAACCCGCGCGCGCACAGCGCCCAGGCGGCGCGCGTCGACGACTTCGTTGGCGAGCAGCAGATCCTCGCAAAGCCCGGCCGCGGCCATACCCTCGATCTCGCGGATGGTGGCGCAGGTAAACGCCCGGTGACCTGAGGCGGCCTGGCGCCGTGCCAGCTCGGTGCACTTGTGCGCCTTGACGTGCGGTCTCAGGCGCAATCCCGGCAGGGCCTCGGCCATGGTTCGGAGGTTATGCTCCAAAGCCGCGGCGTCGACCAGAAGCGCGGGGGTCTGCAAGTCGTGGACAAGCCTTCCCATGCGATTCCTCTCTCCCAACAAGAGCAAGCCGGAACCACGGCGCCACGGCGCAGGAGGATAGCGGGCAGCGTTTGCGTGTGTCAACGAAGAACCCGCGCACAGGGCGGGGAAGGGTCCAGATCGATCGAAGCCGTGATTCCTTGCGGCTTGTGTGGTATGCTCCCTTCGAGGCGAAGACAATCGCTTTCGGCTTGAAACACGCTGCCTCAGAAGGAGATGAGCGACCATGAAAAAAATCGTCTGCGTGCTCGGAAGCCCCCGTCTTCAGGGCAACAGCGCCGCCCTCGCCAAACGCTTTTGCGAGGAAGCGGAAAAACTTGGCGCCTCGGTCGAGACTTTTGTGCTGAACAAGCTCTCCTACCGGGGCTGCCAGGGCTGCATGGCCTGCAAGACCAAGCTCGACCGGTGCGTCCTCAAGGACGACCTCACCCAGGTGCTCGACGCCGTTCGGGATGCCGACGTGCTGGTCATGGCGTCTCCGGTCTACTACGGCGACGTCTCGAGCCAGCTCAAGGCGTTTATCGACCGAACGTTTTCTTACCTCGTCCCGGATTTCGCCAGCAATCCCAACCCGAGCCGGCTCAAGCCCGGCAAGAAGCTCGTCTTCGTGCTGGCTCAGGCGCAACCCGACGAGAAGCTTTTCTCAGACATCTATCCGCGGTACGAAAGCTTCTTCAAATGGTACGGCTTTGACGGGTCGCACCTCATCCGCTGTGCCGGGGTCCAAGCCCCGGGCGAAGCCGAAAAGCGGGCCGACGTCATGGCCCAGGCGGCGGAAGTGGCCCGGGCCCTGCTCGCATAGGAGGCGGGCCCCTTCGAGAGGACCCGAGGCCTCGCCGGTCTCCGCTCGGCAAAGCACCGTCTGCTCCGGCTCCTCGCTGCGGCGGGCGCGCTCACTCGCAGGGATTGTCCTCGGCCAGGTAGTCCGGCTTCACGTCGCATCCAGTGCAGGCGACCTGGGGCAGGCCGGACAGTCCTGACTCCAGCATCTGGCTCACCCACTGAGCCACGGTGTACCCGTTCGTCACCTCGGTGTAAAAAGCCGGATCGCCCAGGATCGTGTGGTTGCAGCCCCCGCTCACAAAGTACCGAATGTTCCCCGCCGTGTTTTCCTCGATCGCCTCGTCCCGGATCGCGTACATCTTGCGGTTCCACTCCTCGGCATAGGCGTTCACGTTTTCCCAGTAGTTCACCCAGTTCAACGCCATGTTCAGGTAGTCAATATGCAACATGAGGTAATAGAAGGCGATCTGATTGTGGTCCCAGGCGGACGTATAAGAGGCGATGATGCTGTCCGGATAGAAGTTCGCGATCGTTGCGACCATCTGGCCGGTCGTGAAATCCCTGAAATCGTTCACGCCCTCTTCGAAGCCCTCGACCTGCCAAGGAAGCTGAAAGTTCCATCTCTCCTGGGCCAGGTCCTTGAAGACCGCGTCGCTGTCCGGCATGATGCCGGTGCCCGCGTCCGGAAAGCAGTAGACCGTGGATGAGGGGAAGGCGTCCCGGATGTCCGGGAAATTCAAAAGGGCGCCGTATGCTCCCGCGCTGCTGCCCGCCACAAAGATCTTGTCCGGCGCCTTGGTGAACGTGTCCTGGATCCATTTCAGCACCACCCGGGCATTGACCTTCCCGCGGTGTCGGATCGTGTAATGGTTAAAATCCGGGAGCAGATGAAAGCCGAGGTCGTCCGGGTAGTCGTAATCGTTGGCCCCGGAGTGGACGTCTCCGGTGCAGTACGGGATGTACACGATATTCCAGTCCCGGAACGGATTGTCGGGATTTTCCAGATCTCCGATGCCCTCCTGCTCCTCCAGGTCCGCTAAAGTCATTTCCACACGCGTGTTCGTCGTCGATACGTAGATGCAGTTGCTCGTATGCCAGCAGGCACCTCCGCCTTCGAAGTACACGAGGAGATCGTTCACCGTGCCTCCCTTAGCGTAAAAATAAAACTGAGGATCGCAGTCGTTCATCGGGCAATGGGTGCAGCTCGGCGAGAGGCCCTTGTAGGTGAAATCCGGGTAGAAGTCGGTCCAGTCGACCTTGCTCCATTCCGTGGGAATGGGGCTCCGGTATGCGCCGCCGCTGCCGCCCGAGTCATCGTCGCTGCACGCGGCGGCAAAACAGCAAGCAAGCAGAACGACCGGGATCAGGCCTCTTTTCGCCTTCATGGAAGCGCCTCCTTTGATGGTTTGGGTTTTGAAACGTCCGACCGCATTTTATCCCTTTCTTGTCTATCACGGGTCCGCGCCGCCGGGCAAGTGCTCAAGACCAGAGGTTGCCTCCGAAAGCGCTTTTTCATACATTGGCCGACGCGGGGAAGACTTTTGGCGCAAACCTGCCCCTAGGACCGGACCGAAGGAAAAGAAGATGAAGCCATCAATCCGCGCAGCAGGCTCCAAGGCATTTGGGGGAGTTCTTGCGCTCTTTCTGCTTCTCGCCTGCGGGTGCGACCAGGGAAAGGTCTACGTTTCGTTCGGCCAGCACGTGGATTTCTATCATTCGTACCGAGGCGACAGCCCAGACGAGACCGGCTTCGGCCATGATATCGAGGTGATCACCCAGACCCTGGACTACCTCGAGGCCCATCCGCGGGTCAAGTTAAGCTGGGAGTTCGACTCGTGGCAGAGCCTTGAGCAGAGGCTGCCCACCTACGCTCCCGAACTCTACGAACGGATTCGGCGGCGCGTGGCCGAAAAGGACGAAGTCCGGTTCATGTCCTGGAACGGCGGCGTGGTGAGCGCCGAAACGCCGGAGGAATTCACGGCGAGCATCCAGTGGCAGCGGGATTCGCTTGTGAGCATTTTCGGCAAGGTCGAGAACGGGGTCTACCCTCAGGAGATGATGCACACCCCGTCGCTCATCCGGGCCTACCGGGAGCTGGGCGTGGAATGGGTGAGCCTTTTTTACAGCGCCTCTCCTTTCACCGCTTTCCGCAACGAGGTTCTTCTGGAAGGCCGGGAGCTTTACAATCCCCTCTGGCTGGAAACCCCGGAGGGGGACGCCCGCATGGTGGTCGTGCCGACCTACCATCACGCGGACGTGGCTGATTTTTTGGGGCTGGCCACCTGGGCCGCTCAGATCCGTTCGTCGGTTCCGGGGGACGCTCTGCTTTTCATCGCTTTCGACGCGGACTCGAGCACCTGGCCCCTGCTTCTGGAACTCATGCTTCCGGCTCTGGAGAGCCTCCCCTTCGTGGAGTTCTGCACGCCCGGCGAGTACCTGGCCACCCACGAGCCCGTGGGAACCATCGTGCTCCATCGCGACCAGGCCGACGGCGCCTTCGACGGGTACAGCTCCTGGGCCGAGAAGCCCTTCAATCACGAGATCTGGACCGCTGTGGAAACGAGCCGCCTGAACCATGACCGCGCCCGATTTCTCCTGAGTCGCTTCTACCTGCGCCTGCCCGATGTGGACTCCCTCCTCGCGGAAAACTTCCGCTGGCGCATGGAGACCCTGAAAACCACCCACTTCGGGCTGGCCACGCCGGACCTGCATCCGGACCGCGTGGCAGCGGCGCGGAACCACGCGGACCAGATCCGGGCCCTCTCCGGCCAGGCGCTCTCCCTAACGCAAGAGAGCTGCCAGCCGCATCTGAAGGCTCTGGCAGGCCGGCCGCCGACTCTGCCCTTCGCGGGATCGGCGCGAGCCTATTACGTCTATCAGCCGCGAAGCCGAGGCGGCCTGTCGCGCGTGCGAATTCCCCTCTCGTTCGGGCCCGGGGAAACCTATAGCGGCGGGATCAGGGTGTACCAGAATCGCCGCGAAGTCCCCAGCGCTCTCGAGAACCTCGAAACGTACCCGGACGGTTCGGTCCAGCGGGTGACCGTGGTCTTTCTCGCTGACCTCGGGCCCAGGGCTGAAGGGATTTACTGGATCAGCAGGTGCTCCAACCCCAGGATCCCGGAGCCGGACTACGGTCAGGTGCCTGCAGGGGCCGGACTCGACAACGGGCTCGTCGCGGTCCGGTTCGACGAGCGCAACTGGCCTGTATCTTTTACGCGGGCAGGAACCGAGTTCGCATCCGGAAGGCTCCTGGCTCCGGGCATCACCTATCAGGGGGAGAACCTCGGCCCGCAGAGCCTTTCAGCCTGCGAACCCGAAGGCGCCATTCGGGCCAGAGGGCTTTTCCGCGAAGTCTGCCTGGAGGGCTCTTACTCCGCGCCGTGCGGAGGCGATGTTCTTCCGGCCAGCGTCCGATACCGTCTGCGGGTGTACGGCGGGTTGCCTGGCCTGGAGATCGATACCCATGTCTCCTACCCGGCCCTCGAGGGCGACTGCCGGACAGACCTCACAGAGGCCACTCCCCTGGGAATCCTGCCGGGGCTGACGGCTGAGCGGCTTACGGTGTGGAAGCAGAACGCCTTTGGCTACATGGGCTCATATGACGTTCTCGAACCCCAGGATTCCTTGAACAACCACGTAACCGAATCCTGGGCCGGCCTGAGCGACGGAGCCAAGGGTCTCATCGTAGCCTGCGACGCCGAACGGCTGGCCGGGCTTGCCTTCTGCCCGATGAAAATCCGCCGCAAGGAAGACGGCCGCCTTGCGGCCTCCCTGAACCCTTTTGGAGCCTACTGGGGCCGCCAGCCCGATCACGACGCTCGCCGAACCGGCGGCCTCGGCCTCGGCGAAATCCTCACGGTTCTTCTCGGGGATCACGTGAAACCGTCGGGTCCGGCCTACGCAGGTACTCAGAGCAGCTTCTCCTTGCTACTTATTCCTTATATAAGCGACCCGCCGTCCGAAGCCGAGCGAAACCTGGCCGACGCATACTCCTATCCTCCGGCCTGGATCGCGATCGACCCCGGGTGACAATGGCGCCTGATCCTCCTGACGTCCAGCTTCGAGGCTTGCCAGGCGGAGACCAGGACAACCCTCAGGTGGAAGAAAGGACATGATCGAGATTTTCTTTCGGCCAGAATCCTGGATCGCCTTAACCACTCTGACCGCCATGGAGATCGTGCTCGGAATCGACAACATCGTCTTCCTGACGATCCTCGTCTCGAACCTGCCCGAAAGGCAGCAGCCGAGCGCCCGCTCCATCGGACTCCTGCTCGCCCTGGGCACGCGCCTTCTTCTTCTGTTCGCTATCTCCTGGATCATGAGTCTTACGGCGCCTCTGTTCTCTGTTTTGAACCATGCCTTTTCCGGGAGAGACCTCATCTTGATCTCGGGTGGCCTGTTTCTGGTCGCCAAGGCCACAGTCGAAATCCACGAAAGGGTCGAGGCGCCATCGCCCGCCCGAAAAAAAAGGTCTGCGAGGCCCGCGGGGGTCTACGGGCTCGTCCTGCTTCAGATCGCCCTGCTCGACATCGTGTTTTCCCTGGACTCAGTCATAACGGCCGTGGGCATGGCGCAGCACCTGCAGATCATGGTTGCGGCCATGGTCATCGCTGTGGGCGTGATGCTCTTTTCGGCGGGCCCGATCGGCTCATGGGTCACGCGCCATCCCAGCCTCAAGATCCTGGCTCTAAGCTTTCTCATCCTTATCGGAGTCACCCTCATCGCCGATGGCCTCGGCCGCCATATCGAAAAAGGCTACGTTTACTTCGCCATGGCTTTTTCTCTGGCCGTCGAAATCATGAACCTGCGGGCTCACACCCGACAGCAGCCGTCCGGTGCTTCGTCATGAAAAAACCAGCTCTGACAAGAAGGGAATTCATCCGGGTCGGCCTGGCCGGAGGCGCCGCTCTCCTCATTCCCGTTGGTCCCGTGGGATGCGGAGGAGAAGGCGCTGCAGAGAACCAAGGGTCCCCCGGCCCTGCAAGCCCTCCGGCCGAGACCGGGCGCTTTCTCGATTCTCACGAGTACGAGACGCTCCGAGCCGTTACGGGCGTCATCATCCCTGAGGACGAGGATCCCGGGGCGGTCTCGGCACGCGTGGCCGACTACATCGATTTCCTGCTCGGCGCCTTCCAAGTCGATCCGCCGAGGATCTACGCGGCCGGGCCCTTGAGCGGGCGGCACGGAGGTGAAAACGGGTTCTCTACCTACCTGCCCCTGTCGCGCGTCAAGGAAATCGCCTGGAGAACCTACATCGAGGGCTCCCGGGGGATCCCCGAGCGCGAATTCAATGGGCCGGTCACGGGTCTCCAGGAGATCTACACCAAAGGTCTCGAGGAACTGGACAACCTGGCGAGAGAATCCGCGCAGGCTGATTTCAAGGAGCTCGCCCCGGCACAACAGGAAGAGATCTTGAAACGGGCGGATCCGGCTTTTCTTGCCATCGTGTTCGACCACACCGTGGAAGGAATGTACGCAGCGCCCGAGTATGGCGGCAACCGTGACCTGGCCGGCTGGAAGTATATCGAATACGAAGGTGACCGCCAGCCCATCGGCTACACGCGCAGAGAAGTCGAAGAGGTAGACCCGCCCTGCGCCGCAGGCATCCTGTCGGCCGAGGAGGTCCACGAAGCCGGGCGGATCCTTCAGACACTCTTTTCCAAGCCTCTGAAGGGGATCGGACGATGAAGTTCCAAAACCCGGACGTCGTGATCATCGGCTCTGGAGCCGGCGGCGGGATCGCGGCCAAGATCCTGGCCGAAGGCGGGCTGAAAGTGGTGCTCCTCGAAAAAGGAGACAATTTCTTCGTCGGTCTGGATCGGCCGGAAGGGATCGTCAAGAACTTCTTTGGCAACGACGAGCTCAAGTTCGTCCACCGGGACTTCATCGATCAGGATCCGCGCATCGAGCCGCGCACCTTCCGGCGCCGGGAAGGAGAAAGGACCTTCTTCGTGGGCAAAGTCAACACCCTGGCGACCACAGTGGGAGGAGGAACGATCCACTATGACGGCAACTCCCCTCGGGTCCAGGAAAAAGACCTCCGCGCCCGAACGATCTACGGCCCTCTGGAAGGAACGAACCTCGAGGACTGGCCGATCGGATACGCCGATCTCGAGCCATACTACGATGAGGTGGAAAAGACCATCGGAGTACAGGGAGAGGCGGGCGCCAACCCCTTCGAAGCGTTCCGCTCCTCGGCCTATCCCATGCCGCCCGGCTACCCGAAGTATGTGAGTGTCCTGCTTTCGGACGCGGCCCGCTCCCTGGGCTACCATCCCTTCCCGACCCCCATGGCCATCAATTCCATGCCGTACCGCGGCCGGCCCGCGTGCTCGAACTGCGGCTTTTGCGGCCACCACGGATGTGCCATCCACGCCAAGGGGAGCACGGCCGTGACCGCGATCCGGGACGCTCTGCTCACGGGAAACTGTGAACTGCGGCCGAACTGCTTCGTCTATCGCCTCACGACGAACGGCCCAGGAACAGCCGTCGAGACCGTCGAGTACATCGATGCCACGGGGGACGCAATCCACCAGTCCGCCGGGATTTTCATCCTGGCCTGCAACGCGATCGAAAGCGCCCGGCTCTGCCTGCTCTCGGCCGGAGGGGCCCACCCACAAGGTCTGGGCAACGGAAGCAGTCTCGTGGGCAGGAATCTTATGTTCCATCCCACCTGGAGCATCTTCGGCATCTTTCCGCAGAGGACCCACATCCACCGGGGCCATGTGGGCTCCCATGGAATGGACGATTTCAACCGGGCTCCGGGACCCGACAATCCAAACGCGGTCTTCGGAGGAGGCGTCGTGGAATTCGGCGCGCAGCTCCATCCCATTTCCGAAGCCAAGAATCTGCCTTTGATGGGAGAGCTGCACAAGAAATACATGCGGGAAAGCCCGCTGAGAGATCACCTTGCAGTGATCACTTTGATCGGGGAAGATCCTCCGGTCACCCAAAACCGGGTCGATCTGGACCCCGAGGTCCGCGACGTGTACGGGTTTCCTGTTGCCAGAATCACTTATGAGACGCCCCCCCAAAGCTTCCGGGCCGCCCAGCAGATCGTCCCCAAGCTGGAGAAAATCCTCTGGGAGGCAGGCGCCCTGTTCGTTCTTGCCGTGCCCCAGGAGATCCAGACCGGCGGCGTACCGGACACGAAGCATCTCATGGGCACCCTTCGAATGGGGACCGATTCGGGACGTTCCGTGACCGACCCCTGGGGCCGGTTCCACGAGATCGAGAACCTCTACTGCGCAGACGGCGGCGTTTTCGTGACCGCCACGGGCTACAATCCCACGCTGACCCAGCAGGCCCTGGCGGCCCGGCAGGCCCATCACATCCTGGACTAAGCTGGCCGCTGCACGAACGAATCCGCGAGGCAAAGGCACAATGAAAAGTCCGACTCTTAGAATTACGCCCCCCTTGCTTGCGACAGGATTGCTCTGCCTGTGCGTCGTCCTTGCCTCGTGCGGCGGAGACGAAAGCAACCAGCCCGTTTCGGCAGAAGACTGCGCAGGCTGCCACGAGGCCGAGGCAGCGGCCTGGGACAACGACTCCTCGCACAAGCTGATTTACCAAACCTGCACCTTCTGCCACGAAGAAGCCTTGCCCGAACCCGGCCACGGGCACCGGACCACGCCTTGGTGCGACGCCTGTCACAGCGAACAGGGCCATCCCCCGGCCGCAGCTGTCTCAGCCCAGCCGCAGGGCCTGCTCTTCATCACCTGCACGACCTGCCACGACCCGATGGGTTCGAAGAACCTCTATCTGATCCGGGAGCAGATTCTCGTTGAGCCCGGCCGTCAGGTCCCGGTTTCCTTCCTGAACACCCAAGGGAAGGCCGATGCCAGCTACGCCGAGCTTTCGACCCAAGACGGAGGCGAGAACGGAAAAGAGCCCGGCTCGGGCTTGTGCGAGATCTGCCATACGTCGACCGCGGTGTACAACCGTTTCGGCACTGGCGTAGAGCATTTCCGGAGCCGGTGCGCCGGCTGCCACGACCACGCCCTCGCCTTCGGAGTGGATCCCGCCTGCATCGCCTGTCACGAGATTCAAGCCCGGCCGCAGGTCCGGCCGGCACCCGATTCCACGTGACCGCGAGCCGCAAGGAGAGGAAACGATGGCTCTTGTTGACACGGTCATTCTTTTCGCTCTAGGCTCGGCTTTGCCCCTTTGGCCTTCCAGACCGAACGACTTCTTTTGAAGACACAAGAATGCGCTCTGCCCTTGTCCTGGGTCTGATTCTCTCCTTTGCCGCTGCGCCTGCAGGGGCACGGGAGCTTTACTGGAGCGCGATCTCCGTGGAAGCCAGGCTGGACGCCGACGGCCGCCTGCACGTGGCCGAACGCCAAAAGATGGTGTTCACCGGAGACTGGAACGGCGGGGAGCGCACCTTCAACCTGAGAATGAGGCAGGCCCTGGAATTCGAGGGCCTGTATCGGGTCGACGAGTCCGGGCAGGAACATCCGCTCTTCAAGGGCGACCTTTCGACCGTGGGTTCCTTCGACTGGGTGGACTCGAAGACCTTGCGCTGGAGAAGCCGCCTCCCGTCGGATCCACCCTTCGATCATACCGAGATCACGTATGTGCTCCGGTACACCCTTTCCAACGTGCTGATTCCGCAGCCCAGATTTTACTTTCTCGACCACGACTTCCTCTTCCCCGACCGGCCAGGCGTTATCAAGCACTATACTGTCAGGCTCGTCCTGGATCCTCCCTGGAAGGCCGAGACGGATCTGCCCGAGACCTTTTCGGGAGGCCCCCTCGCCCCGGGCCGAGGTTGTATCGTGACTCTTCCTTTGACCTATGCCGCGCCGAAGCGGCCCAAGGCAGTATGGTTCGGCGCTCCGGCATCGTTCCGTTACGGGTTGGCCGCTCTTCTGATTGTTGCCGTCCCGTTCTCTTTCATCTCGTTCCTCCGGAGGGAACGATCCACGGGAAGGTTCGCTCCCCTCTTGCCTGCGCACGAAATCGACGAGTCCTGGCTGCAAAGCAACGTCCTATCGCTCCCACCGGAAGTCGTGGGAGCCGCATGGGACGAGAGAACCGGCGCGCCGGAAGTCGCCGCGGTCCTGGCCCGCATGGTGGCGGAAGGGAAACTCGAGAGCGAGATCAAGACAAAAGGATGGTTTCTGTTCCGCAGGCATGTGCTCTGGCTCAGACTCCGAGTGCCCCGCTCGCACCTGCACGGCTACGAAAAGGCCCTGATCGATGCTCTCTTTTTCTCCGGCGACACGACCGACACCGACCTGGTCCGGAAACAGTACGGCAGCCGAGGATTCGATCCGGCCAGCAAGATCCGGGAGCCGCTCCAAAACAAGGTCCGATCCCTCGGCGGCCGAGAGCACGACGTGCCGGTGCCGCCCCGGGCTTGGACGGGTCCTGTCGTGCTCACTATGGCCGGGCTGACTTTGCTCGCCGTATCCCTTGGAGTCGACGCCGGCGAGATTTTCTTTGCGGGCGGAGTCCTCCTTGTGACCCTCAACGCTTCCATCTGGGCCATGGTTGCAGCGGCCCGATCCCGAAACGAGGTCGCCCGCCCGCTTCGCTCCCTCGTGCCTTTCAGTCTCATTCTTGTCGCGGTCCTGGCAGGCCTGCTCTTTTTGCTTTTGACCGGCCCTTTCCAAATAGGTCCCTTTGTCCTGGGCGGAGCGACCCTCCTCTGCCTTGCCATGGTGAGCGGCACTCTGAACATGGCGAAGTGCCGTCAAGGGACCGAGAAGATCCTGTTCCGCAAGAAGCTCGCTGCAGCGCGCCAGTGGTTCCGCAAAGAACTGGCCAAGCCAGCTCCGTGCCTCCGGGATGAATGGTATCCGTACCTCCTCGCCTTCGGCCTGGGCCCTGAAGTCGACCGCTGGTTCAGAGCGTTCGGCGGCTCGATGGCCAGCGGCGCGGGCGGTTCGGGCGCAGGCTCCGGCAGCCTGAGCGGATCTTCGGCCGGAGGGTGGACCGGCGGAGGCGGTGCCTTCGGCGGAGCCGGTGCGAGCGCATCCTGGGCGGCCGCAGCGGGCGCGATGGCTGCCGGAGTCTCTTCGAGCTCGAGCGGATCCGGAGGCGGAGGGGGCGGAGGCAGCTCGGGCGGAGGAGGAGGCGGCGGATGGTGAGCCGGGCAGGCGTCTGTTTCGTCTCCTTGACATTTGGGGCGTTCCCCAGGATCCTCCAGAGGAGGGTTGCCGAATGATCGTCGTGACCATATCCAGGCATTACGGCGCGGGCGGACATAAGTTGGCCGAAACCCTTCGCGATCGATTCGGTTTCCGGCTCGTCGACGCGGACTCGGTCGAGCAGATGGCCCGAAAGGAGAAAATCACGCCGAACTGGCTCGCGGCAATGGAGAGGGAGGCGGCAAGCACCCCTCTCCATCTCCTCTCCAAGATCCTTTCCAAGGGGATCTTTTTCAGAAGACCTGGCCTTCCGGAAGAGTATGAGGAACGACGACGGTATCTGGATTTTTTGCGGCAGACCTTCACTTCCATGGCCGACGAAGGCGGGTACGTCATTGTGGGCAGGGGCGCCCAGTTCGTCCTTCAAGGTCATCCCAAGGCCGTTCATATCCTTTTGGTCGCGGATTACGAAAGCCGGGTGGCCTTTCTGATCGAACACCTGGGCATATCCAGGGCTGAGGCAGAAAGCAGAATTCGAGCACGAGAGAAGGAACGCGCCGCGATCGCCTCCCGGCTCTTCGGCGCGAACATCGACGACGTGAGCCTCTATCACCTCGTGCTCAATACCAGCCGAATTCCCTATCCATGGGCTCAGGAGACTGCGTGCGACCTCGTGGCCCGGTTCATGAACCGAGGTCCGTAAGCCGGGATCCGGTCGGGCCTGGCCGGCTCCCAAAGCAGTCTCCACTGGCACAGCGCCTGGGCCGCTCGATCCGCTCAGGCAGAACACCCTCAAGCATGCAAAGACCCGTCAGGATTTCCACCGGGAACCTCTTCCACCGGAGCGGCTCATGGGGCTCCCGGGGGAGAACGCCCGATTGGCCGATCGAAGAAAACATCGTGGATGAACCGAAGCAAGGCCTGGCCGGACCAATCCTCCCCGAGGATTTGGTTCCCTTTGCCCAAAACCGTTGCTGGCGCCTCTCATGAAACCTGATCTGCGGCAAAGATTCAGGGGATGCCTTTTGGGGCTCGCTTGCGGCGACGCCGTGGGAACCACCGTGGAATTTCGACCGAGAGGAACCTTTCCTCCCGTCTCGGACATGGTCGGTGGCGGGCCTTTTCGCCTCAAGCCCGGTCAGTGGACCGACGACACGTCCATGGCCCTCTGCCTGGCAGAGAGCCTGATCCAGACGGGCGGGTTCGATGCCCGGGACCAGATGATACGGTACTGCCGCTGGAGCCGAGAGGGCTATCTCAGCAGCACCGGAAGATGCTTCGACATTGGAGGCACCGTTCGAGCCGCACTGGAAACATTCCAAAAGACCGGAGACCCCTTGGCAGGCCCAACCGATCCCCGTTCCGCGGGAAACGGCTGCATCATGCGCCTGGCTCCGGTTCCCATGTTTTTCTACCCCGATCGGGACCGGATCGTGGAAATGTCCGGCCAAAGCTCCCGCACCACCCACGGCGCCCTGGAGTGCGTTGAGGCCTGCCGACTTCTGGGCGCCATTCTTTTCACAGCCCTTTCCGGCGCCGAAAAACAGAGCATCCTGAAAGGGCATGGCGAAGGAGACTTTCAAAGCGAAAGGATTCTTTCCATCGCACGCGGAGATTATCTCGAAAAGGAAGGGAACCAAGTCCGGGGAACCGGATACGTCGTAGAGTGTTTGGAAGCCGCCTTGTGGTGCTTCCATCAGTCCAAGAACTTTGAAGACGCCATCCTCCAAGCGGCCAACCTGGGTGACGACGCGGATACGACCGCCGCAGTGTGCGGCCAAGTGGCTGGAGCCTACTATGGCGAGGGGGGCATACCGTCCAGATGGCTCGACCGCTTGTTCATGGCCGACCGAATCCGAACCCTGTCCGACCGCCTCCTCGAGCGAGGCGGCCTGGCATGACCGGAGCCCGCCCTGAAACAGTCGACACCACCTGTACGTGAGCCTGGACGTAGCCACGAACGCTGAGGCCGCCGAGACAAGATCTCGGGATTCTCTTCGCCAGTATCTCCAGAAAGGCGCCGGGGCAACGTCAAGAAGGGCGGGAAGCGATTGGTTTTTTTCGGGGGCCCTGCCATAGGGTGAATCAAGCCCCCCTTTAGGCTTACGGACGATACCAAACGGGCGAGGTCCACGCCCGCTCCTGAATGACCTTAGGGACATCGGGGTCCTGGCAAGCTGGCGGCCGCTCCTCCGGCGCTAGCCGGTTGCACTCGTGGGTGCTCCACCGGCACGTGGGATTCTGGAGCACCCGGGCGTAGTAGAAGGCCCGCTCCCCGGGGTGGAACCCCGCGTCGGTCCAGACCGTGCAAAGCCTGCTGAAACCCGCGCCCAGGGTTTGGCACGTCTCAAGGTCCACGGTCGCTCCGTTGGCCGGGTCGCCGGCCACATCGAAGACCCGGAGCATCGGCCCTCCGATGGAATCGATCCAGCCTTTGATGATCTGAATCCGCTGCAACGGGGCGCCCAGAGGGTCCGCCTCGGCGCAGACGTACAGAGTGGGCTTGGCCGCCCCAGCCGGCTTCGGGGGGAGGTCCCCTCCCATGGGAGCCCCCCTCCGATAGCCAATCCGATCGGCACCGGGATCTTCGCACAGGCTCTCGGGAAAGTCCCAGCCCGCGAAAAACCTCACCCGGATTCGGGGCCCGCTCGTCCCATAGGTCTCGCGCCTGCGCAAGGCCTCGAAGATCGCATCTCGGGAATTTTCCACAGCCCAGACTGCGGTCAGGCCGCCGGGGTTGGTGACCACACCTTGATGGGTGATCCCACCGGAACCGAGCCTCTGCTCCGGCGTGCTCTCCCGTATCCCCCATTGGCCTGGATAGCCGTCCTCCGTGACAAGCCCAGGGGCCGCATTGTGGGTATCCGTGCTTGCCGCAATTCCCAGTTTGTAGGGATTCACTCCCAGTCGTTCCTCGATCTCGAGTCCGGCCAGAAGCACATTTCGCACGAAATCGAGCCGAGACACGCATCCCACTCCGACCACGCCTCCGAAACCAGCCTCTTCCCCACAGTCGGCAAAAGGAGGTTTGTGGAGCTTTTCGAAACCGCAAAGGGGATCCGACTCTCCGGGCACGCCTGCGAGCCCGTTCATGCATTCCGAATCGCCCTTGTTCTGAAAAATCTCGACGACGGGCTCCATCGCCGCCCGCACCGCCGCACGTTCCCTTATCCGATCCGGTTCTTCTGCGCCTTTCCAAGGATCGAGGTCGAATTTGTTCCCGTTGCTCTCGTTGGAATTGTGGGGAATGGCCAGAACGTCGCAGCCCGGCAGGTCTTCGAGGCACTCTCTCTTAAGAGCCGCCCAGAGTCCTTCGGCCATGGGCTCCTCGAAATACGAAACCGGAAGGTCCGGCACGGAGGCGTTTCGAAAAATCACATTGCGATGGAAGTTTGCCGCGGCCGGCATGCCCGTGTACTCGTAGGCGGCAAACGTGGTGAATGAGCAAGCGGAGCTGCGATCATAGGCCCCCTCGGCCTCCTCCACCACTTGCCGCCAGACCGCTTTCGCCGGAGCGAGGCAATTGGATCCGGCCTGTCCGCAGATCTCCTCCGAGCGCCGGGGGTCGGCCGTGGCCGTCGGAAAGGCCATGACGATCTCGCTCAGAAGATTTTCGTCCCGGTAGATCGCGCAAGGAAGCGAGTCGTATCCCGGTTCCCCTTCACTCGTACAGGCCTTCACCTCGCCCAAGAATTCCCCGTGGTCCGTAACCGCCGCGAAATCCAGGGGACGGTCGATCTGAATCCGGCGCGTGCCCTGCCCGTCCTCGTTTAGGGGCGGCAGGCTGAGGGGTTCCCCTCGAGCGAAACGATAGGCATCCCGCGGAGTGGAACGGATGTCCAGCAGCCAAGTCTCGTGGGAGAGGCTTGTATGGGCGTGCAGGTCACCGAAGTACAGGTTGCGATACGGATCAAAGGAGTCGCACGGCTCCCGGGACTCGGTGTAAACCGGTCTTCCCAGGCCCGGCTCCGATGAAAACAAAGGAAACTCTTCGCCACAGCCGTGAAGAAAGACCGTAACGCCTGCGATCATGCACGCGAGAAGCTCTTTTGTCGACACGGCCCCCCCTTGCTTCAAAAGGCGGTCCGGCCATTTTGGCAGCAACCGATGGGGGCGGCAAGGGCGCTCAATGAGCCGGACGTCCACCGCTCCCGAGCAAAGGAAGGCCAGCACACAGGATCCGTCGTCCCCAGAGCAGATTTGAACCGTTATGACTTTGGCTCTCTCAAGATCTCCTAGAACTGGGCCGCTGCTTTCACCAGAAGCGTTTCGTTCGTGCCGTCCATGATCGGCAGGAGTTTGGCGTCCCGGGCGTACTTTTCCAGGGGGTATTCCCGTGAGATGCCGTACCCGGCCAGGACCTGCACCATCTCGGCCGTGTGCCGCACCGCCTGCTCGGTCGCGTAGACTTTTGCGGCCAGGCTGGTCTTGAGATCGCCCGGGAAGCCGGCTGCCGCCAGCCAGCTCGCCTTCCACAGCAGAGCCCGGGCGGACTCGATCGCCACAAAAGCGTCGAAGAGTTTTCTGGCCACGAGCTGGTGTTCGCAGATGGGTTTGCCCCATTGCACGCGCACCTTGGCGTAGGCCAGAGCCTGTTCAAAGGCCGCCCGCATGAGCCCCACCGCGAGGTAGCCCACGCCCACGTTGCCAACCGTGATGATGGCGTTGTGGAGAAAAGGGTAATCGTCGCCGGGCGGAAAGATCATGTACTCCTCGGGCACTTCCACGTCCTCGAAGTGCACGGCGGCCTGGTTGAGAACGCGCAGACCGATCTTGTCCAGGGCCTTTTCCCGGCACACGCCCGGCGCATCGGCTGGAACCACGAAAGCGCCACTCCCCCTCAACCCCCTCGACGGGTCCACGCAGGCGAAAACAAGGTAAACATGGGCGATCCCGGCGTTCGAGACGAAGTTCGACTTGGTGCCGCTCAGCACGTACCGGCCTCGCCGAAGAACCGCGCGGGTCCTGTGGCGGACGTTTACATCATAATAGTTGCTGCCGTCGGAGCCCACGTCCGGCTCGCTGCTGCCCCAGGCGCTGATGGTCCTGCCGGTTTGATCCTGGCAAAAAGGAAGAACGAACCGCTCCACCAGCTCCCGATTCTGCGGGCAAAGGATGCACACCAGTTGCGGCACAATGGCCGCAGGAAGCAGTGTGGCTGCGAAACCCGCTCCATACCGGGCCAGTTCCTCCCAGACCGGGCCGGTCGTGGATGGGTCGAGGCCAAGTCCGCCGTAGGATTCGGCCATGCTCATTTTGTGAAAGCCCAGGCGGAAGCAGCCGGAAAGAGCCTCCCAGTACCGTTCGTCCCGAAAGACCGCGTCGGGGTCCGCGATTCGGTCAAGCTCGATTTCGGCCGGCTCGAGAACCTTCTTGCCGAAGGAGCGCGCGGTCTCGACCATTTCACGCTGCGTGTCCGTAAGGGAGAAGTCCGGCATCTCCATCCTTCCTTCGTGGGGGTTCAGTCGCCGACGTGGAAGTCCGTCATCTTGAAATAATGAGGGAGAAACGCCTCTGGGTCGACCTCGGCGAGGATCCGGCCCGGCAGCATCGTCACATCCCCTGTCAGGTGAAACGCCGCCGTCACCTTCACGTCGCCGATATCGGCCCACGGATCGAAAGCCGAAGGCCGCAGGGTGAGGCAAGCCGAGCCGACCTCGACCCGTTTGGCGCGGATTTCGGTTTTCTGGCTCGCCAGAAGCACGGGCCCGTCGAACCCGGGCGTCAGGTCGATCCGCGGCATGGCCTTGAAAAGGAACGTTGGACCCGTCTGGGGCAACTCCGGGATTTCGGCCTCGAGCTCGGCCTCGATCTCGACGAAGCGCACGCCCGCTCTTTCCACCCAGCCCCGGGCGTGCCGACCGGACCTTTCGAGGTGGATGGCAGCGAGTTTCTTCGGAAAGCCGAACACGTCCCGCCCGTTGTGCATCCGGGCCTCGTTCGTAATCGGCATGGAAAGGCAATAGCTGCCCGCCTGGCCCTGGTACTTGCAACGCAGGAACAGGGCGGCCTCGCGGTAGCCGGGACCGAGATTGGTCTTCGGATACTCGGCGATAAAAATGAGCCCGCCCGGGTCGTCGGCCTGTTCCAGGGGAGGCGGGAGGAGCGCCGCGACCCGATCGGGCAGCGCGGAAAACAGAACGCCCATCATGGCAGCGTCCCAAAACGTTCTCACGCCGAGGCGGTAGTAGCGGTCGAGTTCCTCGCAGGTTTTCACGAATCCCATGGCACCTCCCTTCGAGCGGAACGCGGCAATCCGCAATGGTGCGAGACCGTCTCTCGAATCGATCGCGCTTTCGGCACGGCCCGTCAGCAGGGGTATCCTGGCACAAACGGTCAACGCCCTCAAGGCCAAGGGGAAACCAAGGCGGGGGGCGGGGTCAGTCCGACCCCTAATGTCAGTAGCGCCTCGGATACGCCTTCCACTTGTCCTTCTGCAGACGGCCCCCGCGCACGAGCAGAATCTCCTCGAACTGGAACAGCGCGTCGCTCTGTTTCGGATGCAGGAAGACCCAATCGCCTGGATTCAGGAGGACGTCCTGGGGCGCCGTAATGAGGGGCTGGTTGGGCACGAGGTTCTGGTTCTCAGGATCCGAAACGAGGGGGGCCATCTCCAGCCCGGCCGGCGAGACGAAGTTCGCCGCCCAGCCGCCGCCGTAAATCGCGATCCCCTGTTTGTATTGCAGAACTCTCGCGCTCTGCTCCGCAGTGAGAAAGGGCAGCATGCCAGTCGGATACTGCTTGAGCACGGGCGTAGCGATGAAGATCGCAGGCTGCAGCACTCCGCAGAAAACGTCCGGGTACGCTGCGGGCCTGAGCACGCCGCCGCCGATCGCCACGTCGTTCACCGGACCGCTCTGGTACATCGGATACGAGGCGCTTCCTCCGCTGTTGAAGACAAGGTCGTCGCGCACGAGCTGGGGAAACTGGGAGCGCAAAACGTCGATGAACGACTCGAACCGGGCAGTGGCCTCTTCCCAGGCGGCCCAGACCCAGTCGAGGGCCGACCCCCACAGGACCGGCACATGGGCCACGTGGCCGTCGTAGCCGAGAAAGCCGGTGAATCGGACCGTGTCCGGGTTTGCAAGGAAACCGGCCAGCACCTCCGGCAGTTCTTCGGGTTCGGTGACGCCGCTCCTGCGGAGCCCGACGTCGATTTCGACGGACACCCTGAGGGTGAGACGCAGACGCCGAGCCAGGGCCGCCAGTTCGTCGAGGCGGGAACGACTGTCGGCGATGAACTGCACCCGCGACGCGACGGACGGCCACTCCGCTCTCGACAATCCGTCAAACAGACTTTCGACGGCAGCGGTCGGCTGCGCCTTGCCGATGAGCACGTCGGCGTTCGGAAAGGCAGAGAGGATCGCGGGCAAGAAAGGCAGGTGGAGAACCATGAACTTGTTCGAGCCGGTGCGCTCCTGCACATAGGCGAGCAGATCCAGCGACGGAAGAGACTTCTCGACGATGCGGTACCGCCCGCTTCCCACCTTGGAGAGGATTTCCGCGGCGTTCTCGTCCAGCCGGTCGAGGTCCACGAAAATCCTGGGCGTGCCGATCCCCGCGGCGTCGAGATCGGCGGCAATCCGGCCGAAGTAGTCGGTGGCCGGCGCCTGGCCCGTGCCCCGAGACGTTTTCGGGGAATCGCCGCACCCGACGGCGCCAAGGGTCAGGCCGGCCGCCACAGACTGCAAGAAGGCTCGACGGTTCATGTTCATGATCGTCCCCCGTTTACGCACGGACAGAAGACGGCGATGGACTTGGCCGAAAGGGCATTTCGAACGTTTCAGACCATACCAGAAGGCGCAGGACCGTGCCAAGGGAAAAACATCCAAGCAGCGGGGTGAAAGGCTCCCCCATCTGCCGCGCGCGTGTGGGAAATCGATGGGGAGTTTCGAGGGACAACAGAGAATTTCTCAGTGGATCCGAGATCTTCTCTCGTCCCCGCCATTCGGGTATGATACGTCGGGCAGCGCGGGCAGAAGGACGGATCGAGGCCGGCAGCCTCAATCCTGCGCGAGAACGAGATCCCTTCTTTTCTCTCGGGAGGACTCCTTCCATGAATGCCTCGACACGAAGGATTTGGCCCCGCTTCTTCGCCTTACTCCTCTCATTCCTCGTCGCCTCGTGCGGCAGCGACTACACCCTGACGGACCAGTTCGAGGAGGACCTAACGAGGATTACCACCCATCTTTCCTACTTCAAAGATGCCCACGGCCGTTATCTGTTCGTCCACGGGGCCAACGTCAGCGGAAGCTCCAAGTTCCCCACGGTCTACAAACCGATCTCCTACGTGGGGAAGCCCTTTCCGCTTGACGAGGCCGATTGGAACTTCCAGCAGCTTCAGAGACTTGGCTTCAACACGCTCCGTCTCGTCATGACGTGGGAAGCCATCGAGCCGAACGCGCCCGGCGAATACGATCAGGCCTATCTGGACTTCATCGAGGCGATCGTGGCCAAGGCGAACGAGTACGGGATCTACTGCCTGATGGACATGCACCAGGATCTCTTCTCCCGGCACATAAACCAGTTGTTCTACGATTGCTCGGACGGCCTCTCCCTCGAGGACGAGGACGACATCGAAAAAGCGAAGACCTGCAGCCTGCCCAAAAGCCAGTGGGCCTGCTGCGCGCAAGACGACTCCGAGTGCAAATCGGCCCAGGCCAGCCCGAACAACATCGTCCGCGGGGACGGAGCCCCCAAATGGGTCGTACAGCTTTGCCTCCCGGAAAAGGAAGTATACGGCGACTCCTGGGGCCTGCCGCCCGATTGCGTGAAAAAAACCCCAAAATCGAAATACACAACTGATTTCTTCCCCTTCACGCTGTGGGGAATCAACGCTTTCCTCTCGTTGGACGTCAACCGGTGCTTCGCCACCTTCTTTGCCGGCAGCCAGATCTACCCCGAGTACAAGGTCATGGAGGATGGTGTGGAAAAGAACATCCAGGTCTACCTGCAGGATCACTTTGCAGAGGCCTGGAGACAAGTCGCGCGCAGGGTGTCCAAGTATCCGAATGTCCTAGGCTACGACATTCTCAATGAACCCACGGGCATCTACATCCTATTCACGGTTTATGCGCTGTTCTGGAAAGAAGCCTCCTCTGCACCCGGCGGCATGCTCACGGATGCCCAGGTGAACGAACTGCTCGAAGATTTCACAGAAGAACTCGTGAGGCAAGGGACCAGCCAGGAGGCGGCGAAGAAGCTTCGCGACGTCCTCCGGCAATACGACCTGCTTCCCAGGAGCACCGCCCAGATCGTGCAGTCGGGATTCTACCCCCAGGCCGCAGCCTCGGAATACAAGCCGGACATCAACGCTGCACTCGCTCTCAACCTTAACTTCAATCGGAACTATCTGCAGCCCTTCCACAAGAAGGTGGGCGACGTAATTCTGGAGGAGGACCCGGACGCGATCCTCTTCGTGGAGCTTTCCCTGGGCCTTTCCGACACGGGCCTCGCCGGAATGATGGCCTTTCCCATGCTCCGTCCAGAGGGGTTCCACCAGATGGCCTATGCGCCCCACTACTATACCGACATCTACCCTGAAATCGGCATGAACAAGAACCCCCGGGTCTTCACCGTGGAGGAAAAGTTCTTCCGCGACTATACCTCCGAAATCCAAAAGGCCATCGAGCCGTCCACCTTCAGCCTCGGCAACCCCCCAACCGTGATCGGAGAATTCGGCACCTACTTCAACTTCGGCGGCATCGAGACGTCCATGGCCCAGGACTACGAAGTATCCTCGGTGGTCCTGGATCGCTACTTCGAGTCCTTCGAGAAGATGTTTCTGCATCACATTCAGTGGTGTTATTCCCCTGAGAACACCATGGAGAACGGTGAAGGGTGGAACAAGGAGGATTTCTCCCTGCTGGGACCGGACCGAAAGCCGAGGTCCGCGCTGGCATACAGCCGGCCCTATCCGCGGTTCTTGAGCGGCAAGCCCGTCTCCATGCACTTCTATTCGGACTTTCATTACTATGACCCGGACGCGTATATCCCGGATCCGAGGCGTGAATTCGAGGTCACCTTCAAGACGCGGGAGACGGATGCGCCCAGCGAAATCTTCGTCCCGCCCATCCAGTATCCGGACGGCTTCTATGTTTACCTCTCAGACGGGCACTGCTACTACGATCCTGACCGCTTCATCCTCTATTACTATCCTCACAAGCTGGATCCCGGTACCCTGCACAATCTCCGGATCCGCCCCCCCTACCCGGACTACGGGGACCGAGACTGGAAATATTTCTTCCGAGGAAAAGAGGTGATCACGAACCCGTGACGACAGGGGCGATCTGGGCGAGAACCGAACGGAGAAGAGAAACGAAGGGGGGGATTTGAAAGATGAAAAGATGCATTCTGCCTGTCCTGAGCCTGTTGCTCGGTCTGTTTTCTTTTCACGCAACCCCGGGCGCAACGGAGGACGCAGACCTACGGGAGACCTTCAGGCAAGAGAAATTCCCCACTTTCTCGGGCAGCCTGCGCACCTTCTTTCTCTGGAAGAATGACAGGGACTTCGACGACACCGAGCCGTTATTCAACGAATACGGACAGTCCGTGGGCTATATGGACGTGACCCTCTTTCCCCGGCTCACCTGGGATATCAACCGGTCCGTGCGGGTTCAGTACTACGCAGAGGTGGGCAAGGCCTTTTGGAGCCGCTCGGATCAGGAGCCGATACCCGAGGTTGTCAAGGGGAACCGAAAATTCCCCATCTGTGGGAATTGAAAATTCCCCACCCCCCTGTTTTTAGGTTGCCGGTTCTTCCGCACGGATAAGCCCTGCCTTGAGCTTGTCTTTAAGCCGATAAGAATTGCCCCGGATGTTGATCGTGGTCGCGTGATGGAGCACGCGGTCCAAAATGGCCGTTGCGATCACGCGATCCCCGAAGACCTCTCCCCAGGAGCCAAAGCTCTGGTTGCTGGTCAAGACCATGGGACCTCGTTCGTACCGCCTGCTAATGAGTTGGAAGAACAGATTCGCTCCCTGCCGGTCAATGGGCAGGTAGCCGATCTCATCGATCAGCAGAAGCCTCGGGACCGTGTACTGCTTGAGTTTCTCCTCCAGGCGGCCCTCCAAGGCGGCCTTGCTCAGGACGCTAATGAGAGCCGCAGCCGTGGTAAAGAGCACCCGGTAACCCGCCTGAATCGCTTTCAGTCCCAGCCCTACGGCCAGATGGGTCTTGCCCACGCCCGGGGGCCCCAGAATCACCACGTTCTCCCCATGCTCGATAAAGTGACACATGGCCAGATTCAGGATCTGCTTCTTGTCCAAAGAGGGCTGGTAGCTAAAATCGAAGGCCTCCAGACCTTTCACAAAAGGAAACCGGGCCAGGCTGGTCCGCATCGTGATGTTCTTGCCCGTTTTGGCTTCGATCTCTTCTGCCAGAACTCCCTCCAGGAAGTCTGCGTAGGACAGTTCCTTCTTCGAAGCCTCCTGCAGCAGCGCCTCGATGCGTTCCCGACTCTTGAACAGCCTCAGCTTCTGCAAATGCTCCTCGATTCTCTCCAGTTGTGCGGCCTTCATGGCGCCACCTCCCCCCGGCCTTCGGCCCCGAGCAGGGACTCGTATACCGAAAGGTCCCTCTGCTCGACTTCGGGTACCCCAGAAGCCGCACCCCCCTTGGAGAACGCAACCGTCGAGCGCCTCAGTCTGGCGTTTCGGGCGATCGCTCCAGGACCGTGCTCCGGAAGGATTCGGACCTGATGGGAGCCTTCCAGAAGTGGATGTGTGGCCACCAGGCCGCCCCGGTAGTAGATCTCCACGCTCTGGCCCCGGCAGAGCACCTCTACCAGCTTGCCGATCAGCCGAAACGGTACCGAGTAACGGTTGGTCCGATACGCAACCAAATAGTCCTCCCCTACGGTCCGCTCTACCTTCGCCTCCAGCCGGAAACTGGGTTGCCCACAAGTCGGGATCAAGTGCCCCCGCTCCCGTGCAAACCGTTCCAGCGGCTTTTCGTGGGTGGTCCCGTGCACGCGCACATCGGCCACCGTGGCCATCCATTCGGAAAGCTGCTCGTCAAAGTCTCTGTCGTCTACAAAGCTTCGACCCGGAAGGAAATTGCGCTTTACGTACTTCACCCCGCTTTCCACCTTCCCCTTGGTTTTTGCCCGGTACGGAGCGCACAGCCTGGGCTCGAACCCCCAGTAGTCCGCAAAGGCCTTGAAGGTCGGATTCCACCTCACCTTACCCCCTTCGCCCCCCAAACACACCGTCCGCGGCCTGTCGTAGAGGTGCTCCCGCGTATGCCCTCCAAAGTACTCAAAGGCCCGCTCGTGCGCCTCCAGAAACTGAGCCATCTTCTCGCTCGGCATCGCGCAGTAAAAGCTGCGGCGCGAGTAGCCCAGGGTCAGAACGAATAGATGCACCTCTACAGACCGCGCCCCAAACAGGAGCCGCGCCTGCCCCCAATCCACCTGGCTCTGCTCCCCCGGGGGCGTCTCGAACCGCACCTGGGTCCGCTCCGCCTGCGCCACAAGCTGCCGAAGAGGCCGAACAAACAGCTTCACCGTGTCGTAGCTGCCCCGATAGCCCCGCTTGAACACAAGCTCCTGGTACAGAATTCGCGCCGAATACCCCACCTGCGGCGCCCGTTCCAGAAGAAACCCCTCGTGCTCCCCAAGGATCCTCTCGGCCTGCACTGTTCGCCGGTACGGCTCCCACCTGTGCCCTCTTATGCAACGCCTGACGGTCTTGCGATCCAAATCGTGGTCCCGAGCCAGCTCCGATATGGTCGCACCCTCCTCTTCCCGCTGCCTACGAATCTCCTCCCAAAGCTGCTTCCGTACCATCGATGCCTCCCCCTCTGCTGGTTCCGGGGCAGGCATCTTACCCAATTCCCCCCTGCTTGCCTCTTCCATCCCTCTTCCCTCCTTTCTCCGGAGGGTGGGGATTTTTCGTTTCCCCTACCTGGGGATTTTTGAATTCCCCCTGACAGAGGTCGTCGAAACTCGGCCCGTCTACATCCAGAAGGAACTCTGGACGCAGATCTATCTTCCTTGGAAAGGCTACGGAACGCGCGTGGGATTCCAGTACGTCCATGACCCGACCCTGCTCTTTCTGGAGAAATACGTGGGGGCCCTGCACGCCTTCTATCGAGACGACTCTTTGGAAGTGCGCTTCACGGCGCTTCAGGTCCCGGATACGGTCTACGAGGGATTCTCCTTTGAGGAGAACAACTTTCAAAACGACAACTTCGTCTTTGCCCTGGACACCGTCCTCCCGGCCTGGCAGGAGACGCGGCTGCAACTGGCCCTCTTCTTCCAGTGGGACCGCACGGACGTGAACAGACCCAAGCTCCTGTGGGCCCCTTGCGTCAACTTTGCCCTGGATCTCGATCGGTGGGGCACATGGGAGCTGGACGCGGTTCTGGAGGCGGGCAGATGGCAGAACCAGTCCATCAACAATCGGGATCTGGACATCCTTGCCGGAGCCTTGCAGATCCACGGCAGCTTTTCAATCGGAAGGGCCGCTCTCGAATCAAACCTCCTCTTCTTGAGCCCGGACGACGGAGACCCTCACAACGGTCTCGACACCGGATTCCAGTACTCCGGGTTGTCCAAGAGCCGAACCCTCATCCTCACGCAGAACTGGATCATGGACCAGTACGACAACTTGGACGAGAAGGCAGCCATCTCGAAAGCAGGGGCCTTGATCGCGAGCGTATTCTGCCGTCTCCCCCTTGCCAAGACCCTGGAGGCGTTCGGAGTCACCGGTTACGGCATGGTCCTCGAGAAGAGGTTCGCGGGGGGAGGCCGGACGCTGGGCGCCGAGCTGGACGCGGGTCTTTTCTGGCACCTCGCAGAGGCTGCGCGAGTCATCGTTCTCGGCGGTGTCTTTGTCCCTGGCGAAGCAGGAGGAGCCCTTCAAAACGAGATCCTGCTCACAGCGGACGACTCCATGTACTATTCTCAGGCTGCAGTTGAGGTCACCTTTTGAAAAGCTCCTCTTTCCCGGAAGGCACAGACATGACGGCCCTTCACCTTGGTGCGGCAGACTGGATCATCATCCTCCTTTACTTCGTGTTCATCCTGGGGATCGGTCTCTATCTTAAGCGGTTCGGGGACAGAGAAGACGAATTCTTCCTGGCCGGCCGCAGGAACTCCTCCTGGGTCGCAGGCATCGCCTTTGTATCCGCCAACCTGGGGGCCTTAGAGATTCTGGGCTGGACGGGCGGGACGGTGAAATACGGCATGTTCGTCTCCCACTTTTACTGGATCGGCGCCATACCGGCCATGCTCTTCCTCGGCCTCTATATGATGCCCTTCTACTACAGCAGCCGGATCCACTCCATCCCCGAATATCTCCGACTCCGCTTCGACGAGAAGAACCGCCTGCTCAACGCCTTCTCTTTTGCGGTCATGACCGTGCTCATGTCCGGGATCAACCTTTACCTGATGGCCCTGACCTTCCACCTCCTCATCGGATGGGACATGGACGCCTCTATCTGGGTCTCGGCAGGCTCCATCGCGATTTACATCACCTTGGGCGGGCTGCTGTCGGCCATCCTGACCGAGATCATCCAGTTCTTCCTGATCTGGTTCGGGCTTTTCCTGGTTTCTATCCTGGGACTCGTGGAGATGGGCGGGCTCAACTCCATCTTGGCCGACCTGCCCAGGGAGATGAGTTCCCTGTGGGCCACCACGGCAGATCCGGGGATGAACCCCATGGCCGTGACCTGGGTTCCCATCGTGCTGGGCCTGGGCTGGGTGCTCTCCTTCGGATACTGGACCACGGACTTCCTCCTGGTTCAGCGCGCCTTCACCGCACGGGACCTCCATGCGGCCAGACTCACCCCCATCATCGCAAGCTTCTTCAAGATGGCGCTTCCTTTCATCGTCGTGGTGGCCGGGCTGGTGGGGTGGAAGCTGGCCCAAACGCCTGGAAGCGATTTCGTGATTCCTCAAAAAGAAGATGGGGGGCTTTTCTACGACGCCGTACTGCCGCTTCTCATCTCCCGGTACTACCCGGAGGCCTTGCTCGGCCTTGGCGTAACAGCCCTCCTGGCCGGATTCATGGCCGGCCAGGCTGGAAACGTTTCGGCCTTCAACACGGTCTGGACTTATGATATCTACAGGGCGCTCATCAAGAAGAATGCCTCCGCAGAGCATCTTGTCTGGGTCGGGAGGATGACAACGGTCGTAGGCATCCTCCTTTCCATCGTGACGGCCTACGTGGCCATGGGGTATCACTCCATCATGGACTATATCCAGGCGATCTTCTCCTGGGTGAACGCTCCCTTGTTCGCAACCATGCTGCTGGGAATGTTTTGGAAGAGGGCCACTCCGGACGGCGCATTCTGGGGGCTTCTGGTGGGCATGGTCACATCCTTCTTCCTCTTTCTTGCCCTAAAATTCGGCTGGATGGATGCTTACTGGCTGACTTTCTCCCGTGTCCCTTCAGACATGGGGGCCAATCTCTGGCGTGCCTTTTGGGCCTGGGCCGTGACCTTGGTGTTGACCGTGGCGATCTCCCTGGTCACGAAGCCCAAGAAGGACTCCGAGCTCGTAGGCCTTGTTCGTGGGCTTACAGGGAAAACGGATTCAGAAAAGATCTGCTGGTACAAGAGGCCCCTTCTTTGGGCAGCGGTCTCTTTGGCCTGCTGCGTATTTCTGAACCTCTATTTCTGGTGAGGGAATCAGGCCATGCCGGAAAAGGATCCTCACAGCAAGGAAAGGATCTCGATCTGGACCTGGGTGGGCATTGTCCTTTCCACCTTCGGCGCGATCATTCTGGCAACAGGTATCCTTCAGTGCTCGCAACCACCCAAAACCGTGCTCGGCCATCTCGAGCCCAGGATCTGGTGGGGCGGCACGATGCTCGCCACCGGCATCCTGTTCGTCATCCTTGAACGTCTTGCCTCATCCCGACCTCGTCAGAGATAGAAGAAGGAGCCGATCTTCGCGGGAGACACCTGAAATAGCCTTTGCCCCATTTCGATCGTCCCTTGCCTCCGGTTGAAACCTACGATTCCTCAGAGGCCCTTTGCCCGCTCCCGCAGGGTGTGCTTCTGCACCTTGCCGGTCGAGGTCTCGGACAGCCCCTGGAACACCACGGCCCTGGGGATCTTGTAACAGGCCAGGTCCTTCCGGAGAAACTCCAGGACCTCTTCAGCCGTGGGGGACGCACCGGGTCTCAGGCTGACAAAGGGGCAGGGCGTCGATCGACGCCTTGCTCGAATTTGCCCGTCTTGCCTCCTCTGGCGTCAGAGGGTTGCCAGCACGGTCCCGGTCGAAAGCACGAAGTCCGCCACAATGTGCGTGGCCGCCACCATCTTCCGAACCGGAAGCCGATGCCACGGATCCAGAACCGAGGCTCCGGTGAAATGGCAGTTGCCCGTGCCGGCCCAGACTTGGGCGGAGCTCAAGATCATCTCCGTCCGGATGAGCTCCACCGAGGAATGATCCCGGCCCTTCTCGGGGCTGGCCAGGATCCTGAGCCCGCAGGTCACAAGAGGAGTTCCGTCCGGCAGAGGATCGAGGGGCGCCTCGGGCCGGAACACGATGGAGCAGAGCCGGATTCCCCTGGGCCGCTCCACGTAGCCGGCCAGAAGGTCGTCCTGGGCGATCCATTCCACGACGCCCATCTTCTTCGGGAACCCGTAGATCTCGCGGCCCGCGAGCACCGGCACTTCCCGGTCCAGCATGAGGTGGGTGAGGTAGTGAAGGGGCTCGCCCCGAAAGAGCACGTTCACGCCAAGCACCGCCTCACGGTAAGGTCCCAGGGTCGACCAAGGATAATCATTGATCAAGAGAAACGCCGTGGGCGGCTCCGAGATCTCGAGCGGTTCCGGAACGATTTCGGCAGCGGCCTCTCCGTCGGTCTCATAGTCGCACCGGAGCAGGCGCGCTCCCTTGAAATAGAAGGGCTTGCGATGAAAGACCGGCGCGTCCGCCGGCATGGTCGATCCCATGGCGGCCTTGGTGAGTTTTCCTTTGCGGCCCATGACTTTTTCCTCCCTTGCGTCGAGCGTTCCCCGCAAAACCTCTTCCCGGCTCCGGCCGGCTCGGCGGGCGCGACCCGAGCCTCACGCCCGGTGATACCGTCAAACAGCGTACCTGAACGGCCCAAGCGAGACAAACAGATTGCATGGCCGCTCCGGCAGAAGAAGCCCCAGAGCCCCAGCCAAGCCCAACCGGGCCGGGCCGGTCTTTCTTGGACTTCTCCCTTGACGGGTGAACGGGCAAGCCCGTAAATAGCTTTCAGGCTTCAGGTCCCGCGCGTTCAACGTTCTCGCAGGGCTTTCCGTCCCCGCAGGCGCCACGTGCATTCTCAGACAACGTCAAAAAGCGCGGAGCACTTGCGGCTCCGGGCCTGACGCTCCGCAGGACGAGGCCCGCCCGAGAACAGAGGGACCCCTTGGACGAATGGGCAAGGAAGGTCTGCCTCCTTGGCTCGGCGCTGCTACCCCACAGGACCGCCTTTTCCTTGACCCGGCCGCCAGGCTCTCTTATACTGAAATCAAAGCCGAATACACCCTCTCTCCTGCCGTCGAGTCAAGCCTGAACGGTCCCGGCGGCTGCCGCGCAACCGGCCGTCTGATCGGCGCCGCCGGAATGCGGCGCAAAGGCTCCCTGTCCCAGGCACAGCCGAGGAGCCGGGGATCCTCGCCGCAGCAGTGGAAGGAGGGGGAAATGACCGAGGCCACCACAACCGGTGCTCCGAAGGTCCCTGGGGCAGCTCCATCTCCCTCTGGCGAATCCCTGCCCATCCCGTCCGGCGCCCTTCTCATCAACCTGCAGCGGACCGCCCTGCCTGTCCAAATCCCCGAGCGGCAGCGGCTCCTTTTGGAGATCGTCCACGACAAGATCGGCATCCACGGGCAGACCGAGGCTCTGCTCCGCGAGGCCAACCACCCGTACGCGAACTGGGAAGAAATCGTCGAGCCCCTCAGGAGCCGCGCTCTCGGCGACTTCTTTTATTACAACCGCGACGAGCGTGGAGCCGAGGCTTTTGCCATCTTTGTGGATCTGTTCTTTCAGTGCCTCGAAAAAACCCGCGAAAAGACGAAGAAGACCCGGGCTTTTTCGAGCCTTCTGGACTATCTCGAAATGGCCCTGTTCGAGAGCGGCTCCGCTGCGGCCCGCAACCTGCCGGCCCTGGAAGAAGCCCTGGCCCGACTCGAGAACTGGCTCCGGAAGGAACCCGCATTCGCCGCCCGCACGTCCTCCAAGCTCAAGAAGCTGACTCGAAGAGTCTTCCTCTGCCCGGATTCGCTTCCCTTGGGGGCCTTGGCCCGCCTGTACGCGTTCGCTCTTGCGAGGACCTACGAAGCCTGGCTTTCCCAGGACGATCTCGATCGATGGTACCAAGCCGCCCGGGACACCCTCTTCGAAGGCAGGGATTACGGAGAGATCTTCCGCGCCGTCGCCCACGACCCGATGAAGAGCGTCCTTGGCCGGTTGCGGGCTCTCGCCGATGGAGGCGCGGGATCGCCTCCCCGGGAGGCGGTGGCGGAGGCGCTCGAATTCGCGGACGATACGGATATCGTGAAGGCCCACCTTGAGATCGCTTCCCGGATCGAAGACCGATCGGATCCGCGCACTTCGATCCACAAGATCCATTACCTGCTCAGGCTTCTGGGCCTCGAGGCTCTCGAGGATCAATACGAGACGATCCTGTGGGAGATCGGAAGGAGTCTCGAACAGATCCGCGGCCAGCCCGAGTCCGAGTGGATGGATTTTCTCGGCCGGATCTTCAAGGTCCTCAGGGAAAAACAGGCACGGCACGGAAGCGCCGTGTTGGACGCGGTGCAGACCATCGGCAAAGAGGTCTACCAGACCGGCAACCCCAGGCTCATCGACCAGCTCATCGACGAAGTCATAAGCCTCGGCTTCCAACACCCCGAAGTACGGGGCGTCAACCCGGACTGGCAGGTCCAGGTCAATCCCCTCCATCTCAAGAACATCCGGGTTTGGCTCGCCTTGATCCGGATGAAGCCTTCAAGGAGCCGAAGGCTTATCTCGGCGCTCATCGTGAACCTGAAGCTCGGCGGGCTCTTTGTCAGCGACACCGACTTGTTCCAGAAGGATATTTCTCAACTTCTGGCCGCGGAGATCGAGCCCTGTTACGCCCTGGTCAAGCAGCTTGCAAGGCTCTTCCCGGTCTACTTCCACGAGATCGGGGCCGAAGGGGAACTGCGCGAAGTTTCGACGGCCGTCGACGAGATCGAAGGCCGCGAAGACCGGCTCGTCCACTTCCTGCGCAAGCAGTGCCACGTGGAAAGCCACAATCAGATCGTGACCTTCGTGGAAAGGATCATCCTGTACTGGGCCACGGGCAAGAAAGAACATCTTGCGGGCTTCGTGCCGCCCGGGCTTTACGAAGAGATCCCGGCCCCCAACCCCTACCAGAAGGAGATGGAGCCCATCTTCCACTCGCTCCTGGACGACGGAAGGATCGGCGTGCGGGATCTCCTCGGCCGGCCGCCCTCGGCTCTGGCCGAGGCGGTCCGGGACGTGCCGGGCGTCTCCGAGACCGTCCGGCGCAAGGCCACGGACCTGCTGACCCTCTACCGGCTTTTGGCCAAGAAGTACACGATCCACCACCACGACGTCTTGAAGGACCTCGCCGAATCGGGTTTTTTCGCGGCCAAGCCCATCCGGTCCCTCTCCGAAGCCCTGGAGCAGAACGACCACGAGAGAGCCGTGGAGCTCATCCTGTACTTCCTTTCGGTCCTCAGGGAGAACATCCTTTCCAAGGAGCCTACCTCGGCCATCGAGGAAATCTACCGGAAGCGGCACATCGCAGTCGGCATTCCTTCCATGTACGGCCGCTACCGGGAAAAACGCTTCGACAGCCTGGGGCTCACCTTCCGGTTGGAGAGCCTGGCGCGGGTTCTCTTTGAGGAAATCACGGCGAGCCTAAACCTCGACTACGTCACGCGGAGCACCCTGCAGAGGGTCCACAAGGTTCTTGGCCTCTTCGCCGAGGCCCTGCGGCTCGACGGCATCTTCGTGGAGACCCTCCTTTCGAACCTGGATCTGTTCCGCCACGCCCTGGAGAGCCGGGACTTCACCATCGACCAGCACCTGAACATCTTCCAGTTCATGGCCCGGGCCGTGAAGGAAATCACCCAGACCCAGTACATCGCCATTCACGAGAACAACCTGCGGCTCGTGATCGGCCAGATCCTCGAAAAGGGCATGGCCCTGCCCTTCCGCTCGCCGAGGGGTGCATCGCCGGCCGAGGTGTTCAATCTCGGCTCCGAGTGGTTCATCCGGGACCGTTTGGCCACGAGCTTCGCCATCCAGAGCCTGGACAACTTCATCGGAAAGGTCCTGGCGAGCCTGGCCAAGGAAAGCCAGAGCCTCGACCGCAAGACCCGCACGCTCCTGCTGAGCTACGACCCCGAGAAGTGCTTCTCCACCTTCAAGCCCGCGGATTCGCGGCTCGACACCCAGCTTTACCTCGGCAACAAGGGGTTCGTGCTGGCGCGTCTGAGAGACTTCGGGTACCCGGTTCCGCCGGGTTTCATCATCACGACCGAGTTCTTTCGCTGCCGCAGCGCCATTCTGGCCTACCGGGCAGCGGAGCAGGATTTCCTGCGCAGGCTCAAGAGCGAGGTCCGCGTTCTGGAGAGCAAGTGCGGGGCGGTCTTCGGCGATCCGGCCCGGCCCTTGCTCGTCTCGGTGCGCAGCGGAGCCACGATCTCCATGCCCGGCGTGATGAGCACCTTCCTGAACATCGGGATCAACGAATCCATCACCGAAAACCTGGCCAGGCAGCCCCGCTTCGAATGGGCCGCCTGGGACAACTGGCGCAGGTTCCTCCAGTGCTGGGGCATGTCCTTCGGCATCCCCCGGGACCGTTTCGACGACCTCATCCTAGAGATGAAGCGGATTTACAGCGCTCGGTACAAGCGGGAACTCGCGCCAGACCAGATGCGCGAGCTCGCGTACGCGTACAAAAAGCTCGTGGAAAAAATGGGCGTCGAGGTGCCAGCGGACCCGTGGGAGCAGCTCCAAACGGCGGTCCTTCAGGTCGTGGGTTCCTGGGACTCGGACATCGCCCGGCTTTACCGGCAGACCATGAAAATCGCTGAGGAATGGGGCACGGCGGTCGTGGTCCAAAAGATGGTCTTCGGCAACCTGGACTCTGAAAGCGGCACGGGCGTGGTGTTCACCCGAAGCCCCAAGAAGACCGAGCCCGGCGTGAGCCTCTTCGGCGACTACACGGTCTGCGCCCAAGGGGAGGACGTGGTGGCCGGGCTCGTGGAGACCTGGCCGATCTCCGAGCTGCAGCGGCAGACCGAAAACCCGAAGGCGGAAGTCAGTCTGGAAAAGGAGTTCCCGCGCACGTATCTCCGGCTCAAGGAGATCGCCGAGGATCTCATCTACAAGCGGGGCTTCAACCACCAGGAGATCGAGTTCACCTTCGAAGGGCCCGAGCCGGAATGCCTGTACATCCTCCAGGCCCGGGACATCGTGGCACCCGAACAGGAGAACTTCCAGTGCTTCGTTCCCACCCCGGAACTCGAGGCGAGCCTGCTCGGAGCCGGGGTCGGGGTTGGAGGCGGGGCGTTGTGCGGCATCGCGGTGCACAAGGCCGAGGAGGTCGGACTTCTGCGCAGGAAACATCCCGGCATCCCCCTGATCCTTCTCAGGCCGGATACGGTTCCGGACGACATCGCGCTGATCCTGAAAGTGGACGGAATCCTCACGGCCCGCGGCGGAAGCACGTCCCACGCCGCGGTGACGGCCTACCGGCTGGGCAAGACCTGCGTGGTCGGCTGCCGGCAGCTCCAGGTGAACGAACGGGCGGCCCGCAGTTCGATCGGAGAACACGTGATTCAAAGCGGGGATTGGCTCGCCATCGACGGCCGGAGCGGTTTCATTTACAAGGGACGCCACAAAACCACCCGCGCTTCGGTCAGGGGAATGTAAGAGCTGGCCTTTCAGCCAAGACGGAGGAAAGACCATGAAGGATCAAGGCACTTCCGCTGGCACTGCGGTTGCGGACCGGGGCGGCTCCCAAGGGTCTTCTCCTTCCCGGGGGCAGGCCCGGGTTCTCGGGATCAACGGGCTGGGACGGATCGGCAAGCTCACCCTCTGGCACCACGTGGGCCGCAAGCACTTCCAGCGGATCGTGGTGAACCAGGGAAGGCCCGTTGGAAAGGACCTTGCGGCTCTGGCCCAGTCCATCGAAAAGGATTCGACCTACGGGCCTCTCCACCGGTTCCTTTACGGGTATCGCGGCGAACGGGTGATCGAAATCGTGGACGAGAAACGGGGGGAGCTGCTGATCGACGGCGTACCGGTCACCGTGCTCAGGGAGCAGCGCAACCCGAGGGACATCCCCTGGCGGGAGTATGGCGTCGAGCTGGTGGCTGAATGCACCGGCAGCTTCAACGACCCGACCGTGCCGCACGACCATCCCAAGGGATCGATTCGAGGTCACCTTCAGGCCGGGGCGCGCAAAGTCGTGAATTCCGCGCCCTTCAAGATCAAAGACAAATCCCAAAAGATGCCCGCCGACGCCGCCACGTTCATCTTCGGCGTCAATCACACGCAATTCGACCCTGAAAGGCACCAGTTGATCTCGGCCGCCTCCTGCACAACCACGGCCCTGGCCCACATGATCCTTCCTCTGGTGGAACATTTCCAGTCCAGGGTCATCCTCACGGCTTCCATGTCCACGGTCCATGCAGTCACGAACACCCAGAGCGTGCTCGACGCCTTGCCCAAGGCCGGGGATTCCGATCTCCGCAAGAAGCGCGCCGCCCTAAACAACATCATCCTCACTTCCACGGGAGCAGCGGGCGCCCTGGAGCAGGTCCTCCCGGACGTGCGAGAAATCGGGTTCATGGCCGACTCGGTGCGGGTCCCGGTCCCGACCGAATCTCTGATCATTCTGAACGTGACGTTTCAATCGCAGATCAACCCGGACGGCAGAGGCTCGATCACCGCCCAGGTCATCAACGACCTCTACCGGGAGGCCGCGGAAGGAAAACAAAAAGGCCTGCTGCGGTTCACCCTGGAGCAGAACGTGTCCTCGGACCTTGTGGGCGATCCGGCGGCCGTGGTCATTGAAGGGTGCGAGACCCACACGAGAACCGGCTTTCTCACTGTGGATCTGCGCCAGGTGCCGGGCCTGCCAGCCGAGGCTTTGAACACGATCAAGGACCCTCTGCTCAGGGTCCCGGTGACCCATGCAAAGATCTTCGGCTGGTACGACAACGAGTACGGAAGCTACACGAACCGCCTGGCCGACTTGTGCGTCTACATCGACGGCATGCTCTAGCACCCGAAGAGGGCTCGGCTTCAGGCAGCCTCCGGGTCCCACCATTCCCGTCGAAAGGCGAAACGACTCCAAAGGCACGGCAAGATCGAGGAGGCAGCCTGTCCCATGATCCAGCAGATTGTTGACGACCTGTGGCGAATCGAGGTCCCGCTGCCCGGCAACCCGCTCAAGTCCATCAACTCCTATTTCGTCAGAGGCTCTTCCAGAAACCTCCTTGTCGATACGGGTCTGAACCGGCAAGAGTGCTTCGAGGCGATCTGGTCAGGGCTGAAAGAGCTCGACGCGGACCTGGCCAGGACCGATTTCTTCATCACCCACATGCACGCGGATCATTCCGGTCTGGTGTCCAGACTCGCGACCCAAACCAGCCGGGTCTACTTCAACCGCCCGGACGCGGAAATCCTCAGGAACTTGGGCCACTGGGAAGCCATGCTCCGGCGCGGGGCGCAGAACGGGTTCCCCGAAGAGACGCTTCATGCGGCCCTGCGGAGCCATCCGGGCTTTCGACACGGTTCGCAGACCTTGCCGGAGCTGACCCTGCTCGAAGAAGGGGACGATCTGTGCGTGGGGCCGTACCATTTCCGGTGCGTAGCCACGCCCGGCCATACCCGGGGTCATACCTGCCTGTACGAGCCGCTCCGCCGGTTGCTTCTATCCGGAGATCACCTGCTGGTCGACATCACGCCGAACATCCAGTGCTGGTCCGAAGCCGGAAACCCCCTGAAGGAATATCTCGCCAGCCTGGACAAGGTTCGCGGCCTCGAGGTGGACCTCGTCCTGCCCGGACACAGGAAGCTGTTCCGAAACCACAGAGAAAGGATCGATGAACTCAAGGGGCACCATCAAAGGAGGGCCGAAGAGATCCTGTCCATCCTGGCCCGGGGCTGGATGACCGCCTTTGAGGTCGCCTCGCGCATGAGCTGGGATATCGACTGCGATGGATGGGAGAGCTTCCCTCCGGCCCAGAAATGGTTCGCCACCGGAGAAGCCTTGGCCCACCTCCGATACCTGGAGGAGGAGGGTCGAGTCTTCCGGACGGAGGAAGGAGGGACCACTTTCTTTTCATCCACGCCGCCCGGGAAGACGAATCCCATCTGCTGATCGTTCCTGCAAACGAGACTCGAAGGAGTTGAAGGAGAAGGATCATGAGTCGGGGGCAGAAGGGCTTTCAGTTTGAAAAGGGTGCGCCCTACGTCATGCCCGCCCATTTCGGCGCAGCCCGGGAGGGTTGGGACGGCAAGCGGGCTCATTACGAGGACAACACGGCGCTCACGGTCCTCTACGCGACCGAGCCGGCCCAGGCGGCACGCCTGCTGCCGCCTGGGTTTTCCGTGGCAGAGCCGGCCGTGGTGTCGGTGAGCTTCGTCATGTGCCGCGGCGTGGATTTCATGGCGGGCGGCGGGTACAACCTCGTGGCCGTGAACCTGGCGGCCCGCTACCGGGGAAAGCGGGACCGAGTGGAAGGGAACTTTTCCCTCGTGCTCTGGGAGAACGATTTTTTCCCCATCGTTTTGGGCCGGGAGGTTTTGGGTGCTCCGAAGCTCTTCGGGACCATTCCGGACGCCTGGAGCAGGGACGGACGGCAGGGGTTTCGAGTTTCTGAGTACGGCACGCTCCTTCTGGAGGGAGAGCTTTGGGACTTGAGGCGGCTTGAAGAGCCGGAGCGCAAGGCTCTGGCCGCTCAGGTGGAGGGGCAAGTCTGGATGGGATGGAAGTATATCCCCTCGTGCGATCTCAGAGGGGCGGACGTGAGCTTTGCCACTGTTCTGCCGGCCAGGGGTGAAATCCGCGAGGCCTGGGTGGGAAAGGGCAAGGTGACCTTCCACGATACCCCATGGGAGCGGGCGCCACTCAGTAGCCGGGTGGTAAACGCTCTGGCGCGGCTTCCGGTGGTGCAGAACCTGGGAAGCGTGGTGACCCGGGGCTGGCAGGACCTTCTCATCTCCGAGCAGCGGCCCCTCGGCTGAGCCTGGCCGCGGTGGCTGAACCGGGACGGCCCCTGGGTGGCCCCGTCTTTTCCGGACCACGCAGAAGGCAACGGCAAATCCATGCCCAGCTTGCCCGAGGAGGTCTACCGCGCCAGCGGAGCCTTCCATCAGATCATCTTCGTCGATCCGGGCGCGGACATCGTGTTCACCCGGATCGGCTGGGTGATCGATCTCGAGGATCTCGCCTCCAATGATTTCGTAAAAGGACTCGCCGCGAGGATCCGCGCGGCCCGGCTGGACTAGCCCGCTTCCTTTCTTGGGTGCGCTTACGGGCTTGGATGCAGACGCCGCAGCTCCCGGAAACTCGAAACACATGGGCCCAGGTCCCGCAGCAGGCCGTCTTCGATGCTATAAATCCAGCCGTGGACGCTCACGGGCTGGCCCCTCCTCCAAGCTTCCTGGACAGCCGAGGTCCGGCACACGTTGAGCACTTGATCGACCACATTGAGCTCGCAAACCCGATCCACGAGGGCTGTCCCCCTGCCCCTGTTGCGCCTCAAGGAGGCGAGCTCGGCCTCGTGGGCGTGGTAGACATCCTGAATGTGTCTGAGCCAGCCGTCGATCAGCCCGTGAGATTTGCCCTCCAGGGCGGCCTGGACGCCTCCGCAGCCGTAGTGGCCGCAAACAATGATGTGCCGGACCTGAAGCACGTCGACCGCGTACTGAATGACCGAGAGGCAATTCATGTCCGTGTGAATGACCAGGTTCGCAATGTTGCGGTGGACGAAAAGCTCTCCGGGCAGGAGGCCAACGATTTCATTGGCAGGCACCCTGCTGTCCGAGCATCCGATCCAGAGGTACTGGGGGCTTTGCTGCCTGGCCAGGGTCCGGAAAAAGCCGGGCCTGGCCTCTTCCATGGAACGGGCCCAGGCGCGGTTGTTCTCGAAAAGATGGTGCAATCGCTTCACGGAGTTCCTCCCCTCATGATAAGTGCTGCGTTTCCTGATAGAGCCGCTCGACACACCTTGCCCGCCTTTCGCGAACCTCTGCCCGGCCCTTTTTCGAACAAGGCAGCGCATCTCTACCGCTTCCAGCTCTTACTCATGAAAGAGAGTTCATGTCAACCCTTATCCGGCGCGTCCTGTCGCGGGTCCTCATGGGGCCTGGCACCTTCGACTCCCGAACCTTTGGGCCGCTCTTGCAATCTGGTCATCCGTATACTAGATGGAGACCATGCATCAGGCCGAGCCCGATCTGAGCCCTTTTTTCTCCCCCAGGTCCGTCGTGGTCTACGGGGCCACGGACGACGCTGACAAGGCTGGCGGCCGCCCTTCCTTCCCCAGGGAAAGGACCGGATGCAGAAAAAATTGTTATTTTTCAAATAGATATGTCATCCCATCCATCCTTCGACTCAGCCCCATCCCTTGGACCCGTGCTGCTTGGAGGTCTTGAACGGGTTCTGAAAGCGAAGGGAAGAAAAAATTTTCCCGAGCCTCCCGAGGCCCGAAAGATATTCATTCTACGTCCCTTTTCAGCCCCGTACTGCGTTATATGATTTCTCCGGGCCAAGGGGCTTCGTTTTTTTCCTTGACAGGTTGAAACAACAAGATATAGTAGACAGATATCTCGCAACATACTATATATAGATTTATCCTTTCCCACATAAGCCTCTAGATTACAAAGGGAAACTCGAGCAGGAAGCCTCGGAGAGGAGGGGGCAATCCATGCAGGAAAATCGAGGGACGCCCAAAGAGAAGGCCAGGTTCCTCCACCTGGGTGACGACAATTACTGCATCCGCAAACGGGACGGCAAGATCGTTCCTTTCGATCAGGAGCGCATCACCCAGGCCATTTTCAAGGCCATGAAGGCCGTGGGCCTGGAAGACATGGATGAGGCGATCCGGTGCTCCAACGACGTCTGCGAGACCGTGGTCAGGCAGTTCCACAGGCGTTCCATCCCAGCCGTGGAGCAGATCCAGGACGTGGTGGAGGAGACCCTCATTCAAAGGGGTCACGCCAAGACGGTCCGGGCGTACATTCTCTATCGGGAGCAGCATGCCAGGATCCGGGACACGAAGAACCTTCTGCTGGACATCAAGAACACGATGGACGGGTATCTCAACCAGCAGGACTGGCGCGTCCGGGAAAACAGCAACGTGAATTATTCCCTGGGCGGGCTGATTCTCCACAATTCCGGCGCGGTTACCGCCAATTACTGGCTCAATCATATCTACACCCGGGACATCGCCCAGGCGCACCGGAACGGCACGGTCCACATCCACGACCTGAGCATGTTCTCGGGCTATTGCGCGGGCTGGAGCTTACGGCAGCTTCTCCAGGAAGGCCTCGGCGGCGTTCCGAACAAGATCAGTTCACTCCCGGCCAAACATCTGAGCACCCTCGTGGCCCAGATGGTGAACTTTCTGGGCGTGCTCCAGAACGAATGGGCGGGCGCCCAGGCGTTTTCGAGCTTCGACACGTACCTGGCCCCTTTCGTCCGCCACGACAAGCTGAGCTACCGGGAAGTGAAGCAGAACATCCAGAGTTTTATCTTCGGCGTGAACACGCCCAGCCGGTGGGGCTCCCAGGCGCCGTTCACGAACATCACCCTCGACTGGGTCGTGCCAAACGACCTCAAGGACGAGCCCGTCATCATCGGCGGCAAGCCCCAGGCAAGCTGCTACGGCGAATACCAGAAGGAAATGGATCTCATCAACCGGGCCTTTCTCGAGGTCATGATGGAAGGGGACGCCGCCGGCCGCGGATTCCCCTACCCGATCCCCACCTACAACATCACGCCCGAATTCGATTGGGACAGCGAGAACGCCGAACTTCTGTTCCGCATGACCGCCAAGTACGGAACGCCCTATTTTCAAAACTTCTTGAACAGCGATCTCAAGCCCGGCGACGTCCGCTCCATGTGCTGCAGGCTGCAGCTCGACAAGCGGGAACTGAAAAAGAAGGGAGGCGGCCTCTTCGGTGCGGCTGAACTCACGGGCTCGATCGGCGTGGTGACGATCAACCTGCCCCGCATCGGATTCCTTTCCCGGTCGCGGGAGGAGTTCGACACCCGCCTGGCCCGCGTGATGGACCTTGCCCGGGATTCCTTGGAGATCAAGCGAAGGGTGATCACCCGCCTCATGAACGAAGGCCTGTTTCCGTATTCCAAGCGATACCTCGGCACCTGGGACAACCACTTCTCTACGATCGGCCTGGTGGGCATGAACGAATGCTGCCGAAACTTCCTCGGCACGGACCTCACCACGGAGGAAGGTAGGCAATTCGCCCTGAGCGTGCTCGACTTCATGCGGGAGCGGCTCATCGAGTACCAGGAGACCACCGGCAACCTCTACAACCTGGAAGCCACACCCGCGGAGTCCACCTCCTACCGGCTGGCCAAGATCGACCGGGAACGTTACCCTGGCATCCTCACCGCGGGCAAGGAAGATCCCTATTACACCAATTCCACCCAGCTTCCGGTCGAGTACACTTCGGACCTGTTCCACGCCCTGGACCTCCAAGAGGAAATCCAGACCCGCTACACGGGCGGCACCGTGTTCCATTGCTTCCTGGGCGAAAACATCGAGGATCCCGAAGCCTGCAAGAAGCTCGTCCGGCGCATCGCGGAAAACTACCGGATTCCCTATTACACGATCTCCCCGACCTTCTCGGTCTGCACGGACCACGGCTATCTGCGGGGAGAGCAACCGTTCTGTTCGACCTGCGGCAAGGAAACCGAAGTCTACGCGCGCATCGTGGGCTACTACCGGCCGGTCAAGAACTGGAACCGGGGAAAGATCGAGGAATACCGGGCCCGAAGGCTCTTCCAGCCCGCCTTCGCCGGCACCGAGCCCGTATCAGCCCGGCTCTCCACCACGCCGACTCCGGCAGCGGAGGCGGCTCGCGCAGATTCCCAGCCCGCCGCGAAGGCACCTGGGCCGAGCAAGGGAATCCTGAATCTGCCGGTTTTCGAACTCGAAGCGGTCCGGACCGGCCCCAGGGAAGACAAGCCCATCAACGGAAGCGCGGAGTGGAAACTCTTCACCAAGCCGAGCTGCGCCAAGTGCGAGCACGTCCGGGAAGAGCTGAGAGCAAGTCGGATCGCGACCGAGATCTACAATCTGCAAGAGTCCAGGGACCGGAGGCTCTTCACCCAGTATTACCGCCAGATCCGGGGCCGTCTCCACCGAAACGCCCAAGGGGAGATGGACCTTCCCATTCTGGTCCGGGTAGGAAAGGACGGCCAGGTCCTGGGCTTCGCCTCTGGACCCCAAGAGATCCACCAGATGCTCAGCGCAAGCAAGGAATACCACACGTGCTGACCTCCATCTCAGACGGAGTTCGCGCCGCGGGAATTGGCGGAATCCGGGTACGGGGCTGGGTCAAGACCTCTTTGCTCGACTACCCGGGGAAAATCGCCTCCACCTTGTTTCTCGAGGGATGCAACTTCCGCTGCCCTTACTGCCACAACCCGGACCTCGTGGTGCCGGCCGCCGGGGATGCCGGGGTCCCGGACCTGCCAGGTCCCGAGCAGATCCTCTCCTACCTGGAGACGTACCGAAGGCTGTTGGAGGGCGTGTGCATCTCGGGTGGAGAACCCCTGCTCGAGCCCGGACTTGCGGACTTGTGCGGCGCCATTCGAAACCTGGGGCTCGAGGTCAAGGTGGACACAAACGGCTCCCTGCCCGGCGAGCTCGAGGTCCTCGTCCGGCGCGGCGTCGTGAACTACGTGGCCGTGGACATCAAAGGACCGCCGGGAAAGATCTCGGCGATTACGGGCGCCCGTCTTCCGGAAGAAGCCCTGGTCCTGGCCGTCGAGAAAACCGTGAACCTCCTCCGAAAGGCCGCCATCCCCCACGAACTCAGAACGACCGTCGTACCGGGGCTCATCGAGCCAGAGGATCTTCTTCTCATGGCCCAATGGCTCCAGGACGGATCGAGGTTCGTCCTGCAGCAGTTCAGGCCCGACAGAACGCTTGATCCGTCCTTGCGGCAGGTGCGCCCCCATCCCCCGGAGGTTCTCAGGCAGCTCGCCCGGGATCTCTCTGGGTTTTTCTCCGAGTGTTCTGTCCGCGGTGCAGGCTGAGCAACCATGCTCGATCGACTGGTGGCACAGATGATTCTGGCCGCTTTTCTCGTTCTGCCGGCCTTGTCTCCGGCTGCCGAAGTCGACCGTTATGACTCCACCGGGCTCTGGATCACCTCCTTGGGTCTTATGAAACTCAACCAGGAAGGAGAGAACGTCTCAGGCTCCTACACCACCGATAATGGCGAGATTCTAGGCACGCTCCGCGGCACTGTTCTGGAAGGCCACTGGATCGAGGACGATTCGGCCGAGCGCTGCGCCGAGCCGAAAAACGGCAGGCACCACTGGGGCCGGATCGAGCTCCGCTTCGAAGGCGACCGCTTCACTGGCAGATGGGGGTACTGCGACGGCCCCTTCCAGGGCGAGGTGACCGGAAAGCGCAAGTAGCTTCCAGAGGGGTCAGTCCTTCATTTTACGGATTCGAGAAGGTTCATCCGCCCCGGCTATTTGCTCATACCAGGAACCCCATGCCCGCCCTTGTGGAGGGACGCGCTCCGTAGCCTCCCCCTTCCGGCGCTACTGCGCTGCCTTCACGTATTCCCACCCGGAATCCTCCCCAGGGGCACGACAGAGCCCGGCCCTCCATTGCAAGAACGCTCCTGGGGGAACGCCGCTCCGTTCAGCGGATCTTAAGAGTCTTGAGATCTTGCCTTGCCCCCTGCCGCATCTGGTATTTTATTGTTTCTTTTCAATGTTCCCTGCCACTCGTCCAAGGGGAGGTTCTACCTGTGCTCGACCGCATGCAGGCCATGGAAAAAATCTTTTCGCCCCGGTCGGTCGCCTTCCTTGGCGCGTCGAACAACCGCGCCAAGTGGGGAGGCATCATCTTCCGCAATCTCAGGAAAGGTGGGTTTCAAGGCGCCATCTACCCGGTAAACCCTGGCGAGAAGGAGGTGCAGGGGTTCAAGGCCTACCCCAAGGTATCGGACATTCCCGGCGAGGTGGACCTGGCGGTCTTCACCATCCCTGCCCGCCTGGTCCCTGAAGCGATCTCGGACTGCGTGCGCAAGGGCGTGCCGGCCGGGGTGGTCATCACCGCAGGGTTTGCCGAGCTCGGCGACGAGGGACGCGCCCTTCAGGACGAAATGGTCCGCCGCGCCAAGGCCGGAGGCATGGTGCTCGTGGGGCCCAACGGCCAGGGGATCGCGGTACCCAAGCTCGGCCTTTTCCCCTGGATGCCTGTCTTGAGGCCCGAGCCGGGAGCCATCGGAGTGGTAAGTCAGAGCGGCAATGTTTCCACGGTCTTTTGCGAGCAGTTGGCCGAGTACGGGTTCGGGTGCTCCAAGATCGTCTCGGCCGGCAACTGCGCTGACGTCGGATGGGCCGACTATCTCGAGTACCTGGGCCGGGATCCCGACACCGGAGTCATTCTGCTCTACGTAGAGGGAATGGATGACGGCAGGAGCTTCTTCGAGGCCGCCCGGCGCGCCTCCCGAGCCAAGCCGATCGTGGTCCTCAAGAGCGGCCGGACTGCCGCGGGCACCCGTGCAGCGGCAAGCCACACCGGCGTGCTGGCAGGCTCGGACCACGTGTTCTCATCCTGCTGCCGGCAGGCCGGAATCGTGCGGGCCGAAACGGTCGAGGAGGCCGTGCTTTTGGCCGCGACTTTCGTCTCCTCGCCCCTGCCCGGAGGCCGCAGAGTCGGAATCGTGACAGGGGGCGGCGGCTATGGCGTGATCACAGCGGACGCTGCGGCCCGGGCGGGTCTTGACCTGGTCAAACTCTCGGATGAAACCATCGAAAAGCTGCGCAAGTTCCTTCCGCCCTGGTGGTCGCCCAACAACCCGGTCGACATGGCGGCGGGGCTGGGAGCTTACGGAGGTCCCATGGACCTGCTGCCCATTCTTCTGGAGAGCGGCGAAGTGGACGGCGCGATCTTCTTGAGCGCCGGGTGGGTATACCCCATGGTCGATCCGCTCAAGGCCGATCAAGACTTCCACGACAGCGATCGGCCCGAGATCCGGGCGCTCGTGGACCAGGACGTCGACTTTTGCCGGAGGCTGGCTGATTACGCCCGAGGCTCCGACAAACCCCTGCTTCTCCATTCCAACGTGGCCCGTCTGGCCATCCGGCGCCGATACCCTGGGCTGCTCGAAATCATCAAGCGAGGACTTCTTCTCTACCCGGACATCGAAAGCGTAACCCGGGGCTTTTCCGCCCTGGCGGAACGCAAGGAATTCCTGAGTCGCGCTTACCGCTGGAACTGACGAACCGCCTTCCGGGACCGGTGCGCGCCGTCGTGTCAGACTTTGAAGCCCAGAGAGCAGGCGACGCGCCGCGCGGCCGCGACCGCCGCGTTCTCTTCGGGCAGCTCCCACAAGGGCCGGCCCCTCCGGTCAAACTCCCGCAGGGTTTCGTCCTCTGGAATCGATCCGAGAAATTCCACGCCGGCGGGAAGGGCCTGCTGGCCCGCCGCCCCTTCGGCGCACCGGTTGGCCACCACGCCGATCCGGGTCTTTCCGACCATGCCTGCGATGACCTGCAGGGTGTCCGCACTGCGGGTCGAGCCGTCCGTAACGACCAGGATGCGCGACACCCGCTGGGTTACTTGCCGGTTGATCTGCTCGATGCCGGCCTCGGCGTCGATGATCACGGCAGCGAAAGGCTCCACGATGAGATCGATCGCCTGCCTGAGGAGGGTGTTCACCGGGCAGTAACAACCTTTCTCCTGGGAATGACCCATGGCGAAAAGAGAAAACCCGTCCCGCTCCAGAAGAGCCTCCATCACGAGGTAGTCCAGGTCCACGGCCATGCGCGCCTTCTCGGCCTCGTCGGCCGTGCGGGCCGATGCGATCAGCCGTTCCCGCACGTCGGCAATGGTGCGCACCGCCCGTTCCCCGATGGCAGAGGCCAGCCCCCCGACCGGATCCGCATCTACGAGGAGCAGGGGCCGGATTCCGGCCTTCAACAAAACCCTGCCCAGCAGGGCCGAGCAAGCGGTCTTGCCCACGCCCCCCTTGCCACAGACCGCAAGGACAGGTTTTTCTGCGCCCATCTCAACCCTGCCCGTGCCGGCCCGGCTCCGACTTCTTGGAGGCGCTCGCGGCCTCGAGCCCCCTGGACATGGCCGCCAGCACCTCGAAGAGGCTCAGTTTTTCGAAAAGGCGATAACGCAAGAGACCCACGAGATACCCGACCCCGTAGGCGATCCCATTGACGACCTTGAAAAAGACCCGCTCAAGGGGATTCAGACGAACCAGGGGAATCGGCTCCCCTTTGTAGACCTTTTCTCCCATGGACGCCTCCTGTTTCACGATCGGGCCTGTGGACCTCGAAAACCCGTCGTAGCCGATGTCCGCAAGATGCTCCCGGTACAGAACCGGGCCGAAGTCAAACAGCGGGATGAACTTCGCGAAATCCATGGCGCACCCCCTGAGGAGCATCTCGCGCCTGCCCAGGGCAAGGCCGGGTTTCATGCGACCCAGAAGGATCTCGTGCATGACCCGGCCCTCGATGGTCATGAAGATGTTGCCCCCTCGGGCTTCCTCGTCCAGGAGCACTCTCGCCGGCGCGGCCGCAAGGTCAAGGAGCACCTTTTTCGTGGGGTCCCCCCGGAACGTGAACTGGGCCGAGAGCCTGGCGTCGGACGTGACAATCCGGAGAATCCCCTCCAGGGAGCCCATTCTCTGAAAAAAGGAGGCGAGGATTTCCGGGATGGCTGGCGCGGCGGGTTCAGTCATGTCTTGCGGGCCCTCCTCTGGATCACGATGTCTCGAAGGTTGTCGCAAACAGGTTTTTCCTCGCAGGTGTCGCAGGCGAGCTCCCGGCACTCGACCTCTCCGTCCGCGCCGAGGAAGAGCTTCTTGTGGCGGCCCGAAAGGATCCGCGCCTCGACCGCGACATCTGACAAAGCCTCCACGTCCGAGGCGCTCGAAGTCACGAAGACGACCTCGGCGGCTTTTATCTCTTCAAAGTCGCCCGTATAGGCGGCGATCAGGGCCGCTCCCACCGCGGCCAGGGTGAGGCCGGCCCGGCGGCCCTTGCGGCTCACCCGCACCCAGAGCTTTCCCGGGACGGACCGGACCGTGTACCCGGGCAGCCTGTGAAGGAGGTACTGAGCGCTGTCCAGGGCGAACGGATCGGGCACGCTTCCGGCTCGGACCTCGAGCATCACGACCTGCCCGAAGGGCCTGGGACCGCCAGCGGGCAGTCCGTCGAGATCCGGTCCGACCCGGGTGATCCGGCCCGGCCGCACGAGGCCCGGATGCCACGTGACGAGCACCGTTGAAAGCGAGGCGGTCGACGGGTGGCCCAGTTCCACGGCCGTGTCCTCGGCGAGGATCACCTCGGGATTTCCCTTGCGCCGGTCGGCCGAGTACCCGAACCGGGCCGCAAGCTCGGCCGCGGTCCAGGGCGCATCGAAAGAAACGGTTCTTTCCTTGCGCAGAGAAAGGTATTCCTCCACCCTGCGGATGAGGGGCGCCATGTCTCCAAGGCGGCTTCGGAGCCCGGGCTCCGCGCTTTCGGGATCCGCCTGCCCAATCAGCCCGCCCGCTGCCATGCCTTCCGTCCGCTTCCCGACTCCCGGGCGATCCCGGGTCGTCTGCTCAAGCCGTCCTGCCCTCTGCGAAGTCTGCGGCGACCAGGGCCGCGCCCAGGGCACCCACGAGCTGGGGATCGCTCCCGTTGAAGCGCATGAGCTTGACCCCGAGCTTCTGCTCAATCGCGTCCTGAACACCCGCGTTCTTGGCGACCCCACCGGTCATGACGATGTCTTCGACGAGCCCCAGCCGCCGGGTGAGCGAAACCACCCGGATCGCCAAAGAGAGCAGGAGTCCCTTGACGATCCGCGAGAGCTCCACGCCGTCGTTGATCAAGTTGATCACCTCGCTTTCGGCGAAGACGCTGCACATGCTCGTGATGGTGCACGGGTCGCCGCCTCCGAAATAGTGCTCTTCCATCTTCTCGATCGGCATTTCCATCGAGCGGGCCATGGCTTCCAGGAAGCGGCCCGTGCCGGCCGCGCACTTGTCGTTCATGGCGAAATCCAGGAGATTGCCCGCGGAGTCCACGCAGATCACCTTGGTGTCCTGGCCGCCCACGTCGATCACGGTCCGGACCGAAGGAAGAAGGAAATGCGCGCCCCTGCCGTGGCAGGTGATCTCGGAAACGTTGCGCGTGGCGAAATCCACCTGGGTGCGACCGTACCCGGTGCCCACGATGTAGGCCACGTCCCCGGCCTTCACGCCCGCCCTTTCCAGGGCCTGCTCGTAGATCGCCCGGGCCGTTCGTTTGGGGTTGGTGGAACTCGGCCCCACGATCTGGGCCGCCACGGTCCGGTCAACGAGAACCACCGCCTTCGAAGCGGTCGATCCGATGTCCACGCCCGCTGTAATCGCCATGATGCCCTCTCCCCGGGGACCGTCCGTCCTCACCCCCTGCATTTTCTCGGATAGACGATCTCGTTTACGAATCTCTCGACTTCGAAATACACGTCCTCGTAAGGCGTCACCCTGGGGTCGAACATGTCGAACTCGAACACGAGCAGGGGGATCCCGGCCTTGCGGCAGGCCTCCTTGAACAGGCCGATCCCGCCCCAGGCGTGCTTGCAGGCGATGTGGCCCGCAAAGATGCAGCAGTCCGCGTTCCAGGCCTCGGCCAGGTGCATGAAATCCCGGATGTACATGTCCATGTCGCCCCGAAACTGCCTCGCCATGGGGTGGCAGTTGACGAGCTTGCGGGCAAGGCCGTAGAGCATCGTCTCGGGTGTGGAGGTGTCGATGAGCCCCTCGTTGGCGTAATAGCCGAAGATATCGACGGGCACGGTGAGCCCCAGCTCCCGCTCGAACCAGTCGTAGATCTGCAGGTCCGTCCAGACCGCATCCTGGTACCAGACAGCCCGCACCCTCTCCTCGAAGAACCGCTCCTTTCTTTCGGTCCGCTCCCGAGCTTCCCGCAGGAGGGCCCTGGCGATCTCGAGCCCCTCTGGAGAGCCCGTGAACAAGATCTGCAGAATCAAGGTGAAAGCCACGAGCTTGCTCGACTGGGTGAGGGGAACCTGTTTTCGCCAGTCGAGCCATTCCCAAATGGCCTCGGTGGTCCGGTTCGAGATTTCGCACACCTCTCTCAGCCGGTCGTAGTCCATGCGGCGGCCCGTGTGCTCCTCCAGAAAAGGCACCAGCTCCTTGAGCTGGGCGGCCACGTGCCGAATCGTCTCCTCGTTGTGGTAGTAAGGGACGTCGATGGCGAAAAAGGGCTTGCCGGCCAGCTCCTGCATGACCTGGGTGCTCAGCACCTGGGCATCGCAGGGCGTGTTGATTCCCACGGTGCAGACGGGCTCAGGGTACAGGCCGCGGTGGATGGCGCCGATGGCGATCTTGTCCGCCGAGCAGCAGTCCGCCGGGATGCCGACGGCCTGGGCGCCGTCGATGAAGTCCAGGGTGTTGCGGCTGTTGCCGATCAGGCTGTGCAGGGCGCCCAGAAGCTCGATCGTGATCGGGTGAACCCCGCCCAGGGCGTAAATGAGCTCGGAGTTGAAGCCCAGGTTGTACCAGACAAAGGGCTTGCGCTCCTCGAGGTGGTCGAGCATCTTCTCGAGATACACGGCAAGACCGTGCAGAAAAGCGTTGATGCCGTGGGCGCCGGGGTCTCCGCCAAAGAATTTCTGCAGGACGGGAAGGGTCTCAAAGACCTCCCGCCACTCCCGCCGCTCGAGCATTTCCTGTCGGGTCATCGCTCGCCTCCGGATACGGCCCGGCCCTGGGCCCGGGCGATTTCAATCTTCTCTACAAAGGCCTGAACACGGGTTTTCACCTGCCCGGTGGGCACGATGTTGTACTCCCGGGTCAGGGAAAGGATCGGAAAAGCCTTTTCCCGGGCGGCCCGCTGGAGCAGGTTGTGGATCTCCGCTCCCCAGGGGTCGCAGAAAATGATGCGCTGAAACACCACGCCGTCCGCGCGGGCCAGGCTGACCAGCCGCTTGAGTTCTTCCCAGCGCCTGGAGAAGTCTCCGATCATGCGCGCGCAGGAGGACCCGAAGAAGTACGCCCTCGCCACGGCCTCCATGGGGTCCGGGGCCTCGGGATCGATGGGATCCAGAGCGTGGCGCGCTCCGAAGCAGAGCGTGTCGGCCACGACCAGAGCGCCTTGGCTTTCCAGAGCCTCCACGTAGGCCGGCTCGTCGAGTTCGGCCCCGGCCAGAACGAGGCGCGCTCTGGACGAGTCGAGGCCGGGCCTTGCGGCCAGGGCCTCGAGGAGCCGGTCCGCAAGCCGCACGAACTCCGCAGGCGGCAAAACCTGGGCCGCGATATGCACCGAGAGCGCCTCTGCTCCGCTCAGCCTCGGCCTGTCCTCGAGCCGGAGCCGGTTGAGGGCTTTCAAGCGACCGCGGACCTCGTTCACGCTGCGGATCGATTCCCGAAGAGCCTCTGGTCCGATCGATACGCCGAAGTGGGCTTCGAGACCCGAGGCGAGTTTTTTCAACTCGCCCAGGTAATATCCGAACAGGCTCTCCCTGGGCGTGCGGGGAATCGACAGGAAGCCATGGAAGGGGACGTTCGTCTTCTTTCGGAAAACGTCCGCGCACCGGCGGACATGGTCGCACGTGTTCGTGGAGACCTCGCCGTCGAGGAAATCATAGCGGCCCTCGAGGGCAAGGCTCATCACGTGCCGCACGTATGTGCAGACCCTGCCGCTCAGGTAAGCGTCTCCCTGGGAGGAATCCTCGGAGCCCACTCCGCGGAGCCGCAGCGGAAGCGCTCCTGCGGCCAGAAGGATCTCCCGGGGCACATAGTGGCAGAAGTAGCCGACCACGGGTTTTCCGGCCTCTTTCCAAGCCTCTACGTGCCGGTTGGTTTGGCTACGGATGAGCCCTCGCACTTCTTGGAAGATGGCTTGCGTTTCTGTCATGTCCTCTCCTGTTGGCCGGCCGTGCCAGACCCGACCCTTCGGGCTTGAGCCCCCGCCAGAGGGTCCAGATGGCCCGCGTGACCAGGGACTCGAGGGTCTTTCTGGAAAAGACGGTCTGACTGCCGCCCATGGAAAGCAGGATGATCCCTGTGGCCGACCCCACGATGATCCCGGCCGCTTCCCAAGGGTCGATCTCCTGAAGGATGCCCTCCCGGACGGCCCGTTCGATCAAGCGGACGACGACTTCCAGGCACTGCCGTTCGAGCTCGGCCACGCGGCTGCGGATCGGAGGCGAGCAGTTGGCGATGATGGCCGGCGTGGCCTCGCTGAAGATCATTCGAAATTCTTCCGGATGCTCCCGGGAGAAATCGATATACACCTCCAGAAACCGAGCCATGCAACTCTCGACCGTGATCTCCTGCCAAGGCACCTCCCGGAGCTTGGCCAAGAGCAGGGCGAGCCCCTCGGCGCAGACGCTGATGAACAGTTCGTCCTTGTTCTGATAATCGAGGTAGACAGCCCGCTTGCTGTAACCGGCCTCGGCCGCGATCTGCTGCATGGACGTGCCGCGGTAGCCGCTGTCGAAGAAGAGCCTCCGCGCCGCTTCCAGGAATGCCTCGCGCCGGTTCTTGTCCCTGCTCTGTCTCCCGACTGCGCCGCCCGCCATCTCGCCCCTCACCCTCAAGCCTGCTCGGCCTCGACGGAGTAACCACCGGTTACTAACCAACGGTTACTTTTACGCAATATCTACCCTTCTTGTCAAGAAGTCCCGCTCTCCCTCCGCGCGGTGGACAGGCTCACCGTGACGATGAGAAAACTCGAAAGGAGGAAGCCTGGCAAAAGCCCCCCTTGCCAGGCCGGAATCGGCCCGAAAGGACAGGCGCTCCGAAGCCAAGGCCAGAGTTGGACAAGCCCTGCGCCTGCGGCCATGCCCGCAAGCACGCCTTGCCAGGTGGTCCGGCGCCAGAGAAGAGAAAAACACACGGCAGGGCCGAGCCCTGCGGCAAGCCCTCCCCAGGCGTCGAAGACCCGGCCGAAGACGTCGCTTCTCCGAAAGGCCATCAGGAAGCCCGCCCCTCCCAAAAGGAGTCCGACCGCCCGGCCGATCCAGACGGCCCTCCTTGAGCCTCCGTCCCCGCCCAGAATCTTCACGTACACATCTTCCACGACCGCAGATACCGCGACCAAAATCTGGGAGTCCACCGTGGACATAACCGCGGCCACGGCGCCCGCGATCACGATTGCCGTCATCCACTCCGGAAGCAGCCGGCCGGCCAGCAGGGGCAGCACTCGATCCGGATCCTCTAGGCCGCGGCCCAGAAGACCAATCCCCAGAAAACCAGCCAACATGGCCCCATACAGCGCGACAAGAACCCAGCAGACCGAAATCAGGGCCGAAAACGGAATCGTTTTCGCGTCCCGAACCGCCATGAAGCGCACAAGGATGTGCGGCTGGCCCGGGTAACCCAGCCCCCAGGAAAGACCGCCAGCGACCACGCCCAGCCAGAAGGCCGGCCCGCTCGCGTTCCCGCCGAGGCAGAGCAACCTGCCTCCCTCGCTTGCTGCCCCCATGGCGTCCCAGAGCCGACCTGGGCCGCCCATTTCCACGATCCCGACCAGGGGAAGAACGACAAGGGCAATCACCATGATCGTCCCTTGGACGAGATCCGTCATGGCCACGGAGAGGAAGCCGCCGGTCAGCGTGTAAAAAAGAATGACGCCGCAGCCGAGCGCAAGACCCTCAACGTAGCCGATAGAGACCGATCCCCAGGGAGTCCGAATGTCGGCGAAGCAGGTCTCGAAAATTTTGCCAACCGCAATGAACTGGGCGGAGATGTAAGTCGAGAAAAAGATCAAAACCACCGCCGCGGCCAGCAGGCGCAGCTCCCGTCCTCCCTTGCCGCCAAAACGGGCCTCGAGAAAATCCGGCAGGGTCAGAGCCCCGGTTTTCAAAGAAAGTCTGTGAAGCCTGGGCGCGATGACGAGCCAGTTGAAAAGAGTGCCGGCGGCGCACCCGATCACCGCCCAGAGGATGGAAAAGCCCCCAGCATAGGCGGCAGCTGGAAGCCCGATGAAGAGCCACCCGCTCATGTCCGAGGCTTCGGCGGAAATCGCCGCGACCCAAGGACCCAGGCGCCTGCCCCCGAGGATGAATGTTTCCAGATTCCGATTCGAGCGGGCGTAATAGACTCCGATCCAAGCGACCAAAACGAGATAGAGACCAAAGATGAGGAGAAAGATCAACGACCTCCCTCCCCGCGAAGGAAAAAGCAGAGGGCCGCTGCAAAGATCAGGATCGGAGGAACCAGAAGCCAGAAAAGCGTGGCTGGGGGCAACACGTCCGGACCCGTTGTACTTGCTAGGGCTCGCTCCCGGAACGGCCGAAGCCTGACCTGTGCACCTCTTGAGGTCTGACTCCCGAAACCTTCGAAGGGACCCCTTACCCCGCCCCGTTTTCCAGGGCCTTCATGGCGGCGTCGATATCCGAGACCCGGAACACGAAAAGGGCCCTTTTGGCCTCCTCTAGAGCCGAACCGTACGTGTAGTCGATGTTCACGTTGCGCCTGGCCAGCTTTTCAGAGATTGAGGCGAGCTGGCCGGGCCGATTGTCCAGCACGGTAAGGATCACTTCATCCGTGTTGACCGTGTATCCGGCTTGGGTGAGAACCTCCACGCTGCGCTCGGGCTCGCTCGTGATGAACCGGATCAAGGTCAGCAGGGCCGCTTCCTTGAGAACGGCTCCGTAACTTGCGGTCGAGGCGATCCGGCGAGTGGTCACCTCCCGAGCCTTGAACAGACCCTGAATGTACTCGGTGGGATCCTGGATGGACATGGCCGTGATGTTGATTCCGCGGTCGCCCAGCACCCGGGCCAGCCGGGAAAGCTCGCCCGGCTTGTTTTCCAAGAAGACGCCCAATTGAATGGATCTTGTAAACATAACCCGCACCTTCCCTGCAACGTGTCGAAACGAATCCCGGCAAAGGGGCTTCCCGAAGAATCAGCGGATATGTTTAAGGGAATTCACGAGGCCCGTCAAGCCCGGGTGGGCCTCGTGGTAGCGGCTCGGTGTGCGCCTCGCAGCCCTGTGCCTCGGGTGGACCTCACGCGTTTGAGGCCTGGGGGTCGACGATCAAGCGATTGCGGCAGTCCTGTCAGAATCCGGCCGCCAAGCTTCTGGCCGCTTCGATCGCCTGGGCCCGTTTTCGCTCCGCCGCCTCCTCGCCGCCGGCAAGAGTCGGTTCGACCACGATCCACCGCAGGTCCGTAAATCCGATGAACCGAAGGATGGTCTCGAGGTAGGGCTTCTGAAAGTCCATCTTTTCGGCCGGACTCCCGGCAGGGTACTCGCCGCCCCGGGCAACAACCGCAAGCAGAGGTTTGCCTGTCACGAGCCCCTTGTACCCCTCGGCAGGGCTGAAGGAAAAAGTAAGGCCTGGCTGCACGATCAGGTCGAAATACTGCTTGAGCCGGTAGGGAATCCCGAAGTTCCACATGGGCACGGCCAGGACGTACTTGTCCGCTGACTTGAATTCCTCTATCACGTTTTCCACGGCCCTCCACGCTTCTTTCTGTTCCCGAGTGAATGTCCGCCCGTGAAGGAGGGCGTACTTGGCCGCAAGCTTGAAGCCGTCAAAAGTCGGAAGGTTTTCGGTGAAAAGATCTTTTCTTGCAACCGTGTCATTGGGGTGGGCGGCCCGATAAGCGTCCACGAACGCGTCGGCCACCGCGACAGAATAGGAACGGTCCACCAGAGGCGAGGCCGAAAGATACAAAACCTTGCTCATCCTCAACCCTCCTTCTCGCGGGAATTCACGCCATGGGAGAACTTTTTATTAGATGACAGATCCGCTCCCAAGGGAGCATGTGGAGTGCGCGGAATCCAAAGGGGCTGCTGATCATCGAAATAATGAGGACCGATGAAACCGGATCGATCCACATGAAACTCGAAAATCCCAGCCTTGAAACCCGGCCCTTCGGCCGAACCGGTGTGGACGTGACCTGCGTAGGGCTCGGCGGCGAAGGTGTGCTCAGGACGTGCGGAAGGGATGACGAAGCCCGCGCCGTCATCCGGGAAGCTCTTGCCAGCGGTATATCCTATTTCGACTCGGCCATGGCCTACGCAGGCAGCCAGGGGTACTACGGTTCGGTCTGGAAGAGGGATCCGGGCCTGCGCGCCCGGATTTTCCAGGCGAGCAAGTCCGCCTCGCGGGACCGCAGGACCGCCCTGGCCGACCTTGAGCAGACCCTTGAAACCATGGGCATCGAGACCCTGGATCTCTGGCAGATCCACGACGTGAGAACCCACGACGAGATCGACCGGATCGCCGGACCCGGAGGGGCGTTAGAGGCATTCATCGAAGCGAAAGCCGCCGGAAAGGTTCGGTTCATCGGCGTTACGGGACATCACGACCCTCATGTGCTGTCCCGGGCGGTCAAAGACTGGCCGGTGGACGCTGTCATGATGCCGGTCAATCCCGCCGAGGCCGTCCTGGGAGGCTTTTTGGACAGAACCCTGCCCATGGCTCGAGAAAAAGGCGTGGCCGTGATCGGCATGAAGATCCTGGGCGCTTCCCACTACGTGCACCCCCAAGGGGGCATTACGGCGGATTTGCTTATTCGGTTCGCCCTCTCGAGGCCGATCGACGTGGCTATCGTGGGCTGCTCCACGCCTGAGGAGGTCCGAACCCTGGCCCGCGCAGGCAGTCGCTTCGAGCCTTTGGACAAGGCAAAGGAGGCCGCCCTCATCGATGCCTTCCGGCCTCAGGCAAGACGTCTGGCCTTTTACAGGGGAACCTTCTGACACATCGGGCCGCGCCTCCCGTAGCCTCAATCGCCTCTAGCGAAAAAGACAACGTCCGGCTCGTTCTCCTTGGCGTAAGAGGCTGAAAGGAACCTGTCGTAGCGCCGGTCCCCGGTCAGGAACCTCCGGAAATGGGAGATGCCATAAAGGTTCGTCAGGCGCTGGGCCTCCTTTACATCGATCACGCCAGGCCCGCAAGGCTCGAGAAAACCCGGCCCCAGCAGGAATGCGACAAGCCCCTCGGGAATTCCCCAATCCACCAGGATCTGGATGAGATCGCAGGAATTGGTGAAGGAGAAATGAACCGCCCCAACAATGTCGACCCGAAAAACGTCACCGGGAATCAACTCAAAGGCCCGCCGGCTTTCGGGTTCCACAGGCGTGATGCTGTCTTCGGTGCCTCCGAGGATAAGGGTCGGGACCGCGATGGAAGCAAGTTCGGAGTCCCCGAAGAAAGAGGAAACAGGCGCGATCGGCACGATGGCCTTCACCCGGCTGTCCGGAGGAACCGGCTCGAACCCTTCGGGCAGTTCGGCCGCGATCTCGGCGGGCGGGTCGGCGCCGAAGCCCGCGGCCATCGCAAGGCTCGTGAATCCGCCGAAAGAGTGGCCTGCCACGCCTATCCGGCCCGGATCCAGGGTTTGATAGAAAGGATCGCCCGGATCGTCGCTCTTGGCGAGCATTCTTGTGATCACCAGTGAGACGTCCAGAGGCCGGTCTGTCATCTTCTGGACGGTGAGCTCACCGCCGCTGTCGTCCAGAAGGGTGTTGCCCGTATGGTCCGGCGCGGCGACCACAAAGCCGTGGCTCGCGAGCAGTTCGGTGAAAAAGATGGACTGGAACCGGATGCCTCCGGAGCCGTGGGAGAACACGACCAGAGGGAACCGGCCCGCATGGCTCACCGGCGGGCCGTCGAGGGCAAGCTCGGAGGGAAGACCCCAGAAAAGGATTTCGTAAACCGTGAAATTCCCCTGGGCGTCTTCGGGGTCCACAGGGTACCAGACGTCCACCAGGAACCGCCGGTCCTGCCGCGCCGGATCCACAACCTCGAAAGTGGTGCGGCCCACGGCGTAAGGGCCGGCCGAGTCCGGGGCGTAGAGAGGCCCCGGGTGCCCCCCGGCACCGTCGTCGCTGTCACAAGCCGAAAGGGCGATCGCGGCCAAAAGCGCCAAGGCCGCCGCCCAGACCCAACCGAGCACCGACCCGCGCAGAGCGCGAACTCTCCAAGCCTTGTTGAAAGGGCCCATCGGAGACCTCCATTGAAACCCGTGTCCGTGAGACGATCGACAAAGAGACGATCAGAATTTTGAACTCGGGGAACAGTTCCGGTGTTCTCCCCAACGATCCAAAGGGAATACCCCAACGCCAGCCGGCAACCCGCACAGCCCCCTCGTGTCCCCACGGCTCATCATTTTTCCGTCATCCGCCAGACGCCGTCCCAGGTCTCGGGCGGGTTCAGGGTGAGATCCATGCAGCGCCTGGCATAGATTCGGGCCGGAGCGTCCTCACCCGCAATTTCCGAAAAGACCCCAAAGGCCTCGCTGAACCGGCCCCCGTAATACATTTCCAGACCTCGCGCGAACCGATCGATGACGGTCTGTAGGCGATTCCTCTCCTCTGGAAGCAGAGGCTCGAAGACGCGCACCGGCTCGTTCCGTCCAACCACCCGGACCCTGGAAATCTCCCGGGCCGGAAAGCTCTTGCCGAGCCGGACAAAGGTGGCCTCGGAAATCAGGATTTCGGTCCCAAACTGTTTGTTGAGGCCCTCCAGACGGGACGCAACGTTTCCCGCGTCGCCAATGAAGGTGTAATCGAAGCGCTGCTCCGAGCCCAAGTTTCCCACCACGACCGGTCCTGTGTTGACGCCGATTCGAGCATGGACCGAGACGCCGAACCGTTTCTCCAGGTCCGGCCGCATCTGGGCGAGCTTCGAGCAACAGCGCAGAGCGGCCCGGACCGCACGCACAGCATGGTCGGGCTGCGCCAGGGGCGCGTTCCAAAAAGCGATGATGGCGTCCCCCTCGTACTTGTCCAGGGTGCCTCCCTCCTCGAGAATGATGTCCGTCATGGCCGTCAGATAGGCGTTCAGGAAGGCAGTCAATTGCTCTGGGCCGAGCTTCTCGGAGATTCCGGTGAACCCTTGGATGTCCGAAAACAGAATGGTCAGCTCCCGCGTCTCCCCTCCCAGGGCAAGTTTCCCCGGCTCTCGCATGAGCCTGTCGATCACGGCCGGGCTCAGGTAATGCCGGAAGGCATTCTTGAGAAATCGCCTCTGGCGGCCTTCGGTTGCATAGTTCACGACCATAGCGGCGACCAGGGAAAGCACCGCAGCGGCTTCCGGGGCCGCAACCTCCACCCAGAATCCGGCTCGGTAGCCCGCAAGGCCGGCCAGGACCGGCAGCGGGAGCACAACAACAAAGGCCAGGCCGCTCTGAAGGCCTGTGCGGCACAGCCGGCCGAAAACCGCAGCAACCAGACCGCAGAAAAGAACCGAGAGAACCTTGAACCCCCGACCCGTCTCCCGCAGAAAGTCGCCCGAGAGCAGGTTGTCCAGAAGGGTCGCGTGAATTTCCACGCCTGGGTAGACGCTTCCCACCGGCGTCGGTTTGAGGTCGAGCAGACCGGGTGCGGTAGTGCCCACGAAGACGTACCTGTCGCGGAAAAAGGCAGGATCCACTAGGGGTGCTTGGCCCTCGGCGAGACGCAGCTCGGACTGGATCACGGCAGCGGCGTTGACCGCTCGATGGGTCTGGGTAGGCCCCCGATACCGTAGAATCGCGCTCCCGTTCTCGTCCAGGGGGATCGAGAGCGCACCGACCCGCAGCCTGCGGTCTTCCAGTTCGAGCAGAACACCCGGATGGGCGGCCAGAAAGGGACCCAATCCCAGGGAGGGAACGAACCGGCCCGCGAAGAACCGAAAGGGAAAGGCCCGCCGCACGACTGCGTCCGCGTCCAGCTCGCCCGAGACGTTGGCCAGAACCGCAGCCCGCGAGGCCACCTCAGGCACCGGGAACGCGGCCTTTTCCAAGGCCAGTGTCTTTCCCCTAGGACTGGCGAGGAATTCATCCAGGCCCGCAACCTGAAAAGGCTGTTCCGGCACCCCGGGCGGCCATTCCACAGCCGAGCCTTGGGCGCGGCTCAAAAACAGGGCGGCCGCAACACAGCCTGTCTGCGCGATGGCCATGCCGAAGGCCTCATCGTCCTCGACCCCCCACTTCGAGGGCTCGGAGAACACGAGGTCGAAAGCCACGGCTTTCGCGCCGCTCCTGCGGCAGAAGCTCAGGAGGGTCCCATACATCTCCCTGGGCCAGGGCCAAGAGAGCCGGTTGGTCTCCTCGGCCCAGTCCAGGCTCTTCTGGTCGATCAGAATGAGGCGGACCTGGTCTGTGGCAGGCCCGAGTCGGGCGGCGGCGCGCACCCTCAAGTCCCAACTGGGACCTTCAAGCCACTCGAGGAGCCCCGCAAAACCCGCAGCGAGACTCGCCGAGGCGGCCAGGATCCCGATCAGGATCCCCTGGGCGATCTTCTTGGGCATTTGCGCGCCGCCGCGTCCTCGCCGGTCAGACATTAAGCTCCACAGCCGCGTTGGTCAGCACATACTCCCCGGGCCGCTCTTTGGTGTGAGCCCGAAGGATGATCCGGCTCGGAGACTCCTTCCACATTTCGGTCACAATCGTGTCGCCCGGCCAGGCTGGTCGCGAGAAGCGGACCTTGATGGACTTGAACTTCGCCGGATCGTAGTTGCAGTAAGTCTTGAGCACGGCCCGGCCGACGAATCCGAACGTACACAGACCGTGGATGATGGGCCGGTCATAGCCCGCCATGGCCGCGAACTGGGGATCGATGTGGAGCGGGTTGTAATCGCCCGAGAGCCTGTAGATGGCCGCCTGGCGCCGCAAGGTCTTCATCTCCACGACAGCGTCCGGAGCCCGGTCCGGCGGCTCGTTGCCCGGTGCCGGGCCCTTGGGGCCGCCGAATCCGCCCTCGCCCCGGGCGAAGGTCGAGAAGATGTTGTAGAACACCACGTCGCCCTTTTCGTCCAGGGTCTCACACTCGACCTCGATCAAGGCACCCTTGCCCTTGTCATAGATATTGGCCACCCGGGGCTTGGAGGTCAGCACCCCGGAGGTCGGGATCGGGTGCTTTCGGATCTCGAGATACTGTTCCCCGTGGAGAATCATGACCGGATTGATCTGCACGCCTGGCACGCCGATCAGTCCCATCATGGCCGGGAAAGGCGGCACGACGCCGAAGGTCGGCAAGACCTTGAGGCCGTTTTCATACACGAAACAGAGCTCTTCCCCTTCTGGCTCGGCTCCAACGCCCAGAGCGTACAAAATAGCCTTATCCGGGGTCATCTGGTAGGTCATCGGCGGAATCTCGGCTCCGAGTGCCTTCTTCAGATCGATCGGCATGGCGGTCCCTCCTCTGCTCCGGAAAAAAGTGTCTCGGTCTCTTGTCCACTCTGCCCGCGGCGAACGGCACCCATCCCCGCGCACCGACCATTATATTCAATTGAGGACCGATGTCCAGGAAAGCAGGGAGAAAGCGCTCTTTCTTGAAGACACTAGAAGGAGGCCCACAAGGGCCGCACGCGAATTGACCTGCGGCCCACCCCGTGTTAAGAGCCTTTGAAATCGGTCCCAGCGGATTCGGGCAACACAGCCGGACCGCAAAGACACCCGGAAGGGAGCCAGATCATGCGAATCACCTGCATCGGAGGCGTTCGGACTGTCACCGGGACATGCTTCCTCTGCCGACACGGAAGAATCTCCTTTCTCGTGGACTGCGGCATGTTCCAGGGCGGCCGAGACGCCGAGAAGCGCAACCGGGCGCGATTCCCTTTCGATCCGGCCGGAATCTCGGCCGTCCTGCTCACCCATGCCCATATCGACCACAGCGGTCTCTTGCCCCGGCTGGTGAAAGAGGGCTTCCGAGGAAAAATCTATGCCACGGCCGCCACGGTGGACCTGTGCGGAATCATGTTGCCCGACAGCGGGCACATCCAACAGATGGAGGCAGAGTGGCAGACCCGAAAGAACCAGCGCCTGGGCCAGCGGCCGGTCGAACCCCTCTACACGGTTGAGGACGCCCAGAGAACAGAGCCTTTCTTCGAGCCGGTTCGCTACGAGGAGCCTTTCCAGCCCTTCGAAGGCCTCACGTGCTGTTTTCGGGACGCTGGCCACATCCTCGGGTCGGCCTTCCTGGAGATCGCTTTCCAGAGCGGCCAGGGAGAAAAAAGGATCCTTTTTTCGGGCGACCTTGGCCATCCGGGCCAGTTCATCGTGCGGGATCCGTCCCCTCCGGGTCGCGCGGATTTCGTCTTCATCGAATCCACGTACGGCAACCGGTGTCACCGGCCCATGGACGAAACGCTGGAAGAGCTCGCCCAGATTCTCCAGGAGGCTGCCAGGACCGGGGGCAAGGTGATCATCCCGGCCTTCGCCGTGGAGCGCACCCAGGAGCTCCTGCACGCTTTGCACAAGCTGCAGGCCGAAGGCCGGGCCCCGGCCCTTCCGACCTGGGTCGACAGCCCCCTGGCGATCTCGGCGACCGACATTTTCCGCAAGCATCCTGAGTGCTTCGACGAGGAGACTCTGGCGCTTCTGGCGACCGGCGAAAACCCGTTGGAGACCGCCTCCCTTCGGTTCGCCAGGACCGCCGAAGAATCCCAGGCCCTAAACGAAATGGAAGGCCCCCTGATCGTCATATCGGCGAGCGGCATGTGCGACGCGGGCAGAATCAAGCATCACCTCAAGCACAACCTCTGGAAGCCGGGCAACCACGTGGTGATCATCGGCTACCAGGCCAAAGGGACACTCGGAAGAGAGCTCGTGGACGGAGCGCAAAAGGTCAGGATCTTCCGGGAGGACGTCTCGGTCAAGGCGAAGATTCACACCCTGGGCGGCTTCTCTGCTCACGCGGACCAACCGGGTCTTCTCGATTGGATCGGCCGGATACCGAACGGACCCAGCCGACTTTTCGTGGTCCATGGAGAAGAGCCGATCTCCATGGAGTTCGCCTCCAAGCTCAAGGAGCGATTCGCCTCTGCCGTGGAGGTGCCTTCTCCCCTCGAGGAGATCCGACTGGCCGAGCCGGCTTATCCAGAGCGGGCGGCTCCTTTGCCCGAGCGCGACCGGGCTTTGCAGGAGAGCGCCCGGCAGCTCCTGAACCGGCTGCAGGCCCTTTCGGACCGCATCGCCGAGAAAGACTGGGAGTCGGACCCGGTCCAGCGCCACCACGTGGAAAAGCAGCTCCGAAAGCTCCGCCGGTACGCGGAAAAGCTCGAGAGGGCCGTATCGGGCGGCGCTTCCGGGTGAGAGCCGCCACCGGCCGGTCGAGTCCGGTCACGCCGGAAGAAGGCATCTTTACCGCCGGCCGGGGTCGGCTTCGGAGCTGGCTCCTTCGGGGCCGGCCCCTGGCGCGGGCGCTGACTCCCGCCGCTCCAGCCGCGCCCGCTCCTTCATGCCGTGATCGAGCAGAGCGTTCATGGCCGCCAGCACCCTGCGGTGCAGGCGCGCGACCTTGGCCGGGTCCTCGGCATCCTCGGGCTTGTAGCGGAACCGGATCGGCTTGCCCACGTACTGGGTAAGCTTGACCGGAAGGGGCAGAGGCCCCAGGCCAATGGGCAGCGTGATGGGAAGAAGGGGTTCCTTGCCGAAAAGCTTCTCGGCCACGCTGTAGCCGTCGAGCAGCAAATGGTAGGTCTCGTCGATCCCGATGCACACGGCCGGGATGATGGGCGCGCCCGTGCGGATGGCGAGCCGGACGAAGCCCATGCGGCGCTTCCAGAGGAGCTTGTAGCGCTCGCGACTCGATTTGAAGGCTTCCCGGGCGCCGCCGGGCATGATGAGGACGATCTCCTCCCTTTCCAGCAGGGCCTGACCCGTTTGGGGATCCGCCAAGACGATGCCCAAGTCCATGAAGAACTGCCGCAGGAACGGAATCCGGAAGATCCTCCGGTCCGTGAGCCCCTTGGGCCACCTGCCGTAGGCTTCCTGAATCGCGTGCATGAGCAGCACCGCGTCCACCGGAAGAACGCCGTGGTTCGAAACGAGCACGGCACGACCCCGGGCCGGAATGTTCTCCAGGCCGAAAAGCTCGTACCGGAAGTACGCCCGGATCAGGGGCGCAAAAGCGTGGAGCAGCGAGACGAGGTAATCGTTGCGGTAATCCAGGCGGAACTCGTCCCCGGGCTTGTACCGGTCGTACTCCAGGACCGCCCTGAGCGCCTTGCTCAGGGCAGGCGGGATCTTCTGCTGCAACAACTCTTTCCAGGCCATGACACCCACCGGAGCGTTGATCGTCTTTTCCCTCTCAAGGCCGTCGCGGCCCAGAAGGGAAGAACCAGCATGAGCGCGATGTTGATCCCCAGGGAGAGGGGCGCGGCCGGACGGGCCCGACCGTCCGCATCCATGGTGGAGACGATCCAGAGGTCCGAGTCGTCGCCCTCGCCCTTTTCTTCCGGCTCGACCGCCTCCCGGACTTCGACCCAGACAGCCGACGATGGGTTCCCGGCATCGTCCACCGCCTGGATCCCGTACAAGGCGAACCCAGGATCAGCCACGGCAAGCCCCATGGGCGCGCCCGCCGGCTTAGAGGCTTCGGCCGTGACCACGGGCACGGCATCCGCCCACGCCGGCGGCACGCCCGAAGAGCTTCCGCGGATCTCGTAGGAAGACGCAGCGCCGCAAAGGCCGTTGTCCCCGACGGCGAGCCAAGACAGCTCGAGCCGCCCCCGCCGCCTCTCGGCCTTGAATTCCCGGGCAGCAGCGGGCCGGACCGTGTCTTTTTCGAAAACCCCTGTGCGCTGGCCGTCGTGGTGGAAGGTCCGCCACTCTCTTTCGGGCGCCGCGCCGCATGCCCCGGCTGGCGTCTCCCAGACATAGAGCAGACCCTTGCGGGTCATGACCGCCACTTCGAGAAGCCCGTCTCCGTCCAGGTCGCCCACGGCAGGGGTTGCGATAACCCACTGGCCCGTGAACTTTGGCCAGCCTTCGACCGGCAGACCCGCGTCATCGTAGGCCCTCACCAGAAACCCGCCGCTTCCGGCCACGATCTCGGCCACGCCGTCGCCGTCCACATCGGCAGCGGCCGGACCCGCGATGAACTGAAGATCGTCCATGTACGCCGGGAACCCCGGAAGCATCCTTCCGCTCCGAACGTCCCAGGCCGCCAGATGGTTCTCGGCGCCGACCTGTTCGGCCGGAAGCTGGACGTCGAGGAGCTTCTTGAGACCCGCGGACGGTGCGACGCACGAGAACTCGCCCTGGCCGGAAAGATCCGCGAACACAGGAGAGCCCAGAGCCGGCAGGGTGGGAACGTCCCGCGCCGGATCCCAGGCGGGACCGGTATCCATCACGTTGGCGTCTCCCTGGGGGTCTGCGCCGTACGAGGAAGTACCGTCCCCTCTGAGGAGATAGACCGGCCCCACGGTCGACAGAGCGGCCACCTCCAGGGCGCCGTCCCCGTCCGTGTCCGCAAGTGCTGCTGAGTTGGGCGTTCCGCTCCCCACCGTGGGGAGAAGGTCGGGCGCTACCAAACCCAGCCTGACCGGCCACCCTTCCAGGAAAGGCCCTTCCGGATGGTTGTATCCGTCGTGGCGGAGCGCGTGAACCCTTCCGTTGCCCCCGCCAAGGTCCAGCTTGCCCAGGACGCCCACAATCCCGCCCGTCAGGGCCACGTTCATGTGCTCGTCATACTGCTCGTTGGTTCCCACCACGATCTCCGGAAACCCGTCGCCATCGATGTCTCCGACGGCAGGCGTCGAGACGATCTCGCCCGCATCGTATAAGCACTCGGCGCACTCGGAAAGAGGCGCGATCCTTCGGGTTCTGTCGTCCACAACGCCGAAGCGCGCCGGGTCCGCGACGAGCACAGGCCAGCCAGGGGCCGGCTCGCCGTCAGCGGTCCAGACGTACACGTGGCCGTCCAAGGCCGAGCAGATGATCTCGAGCCTGCCGTCTCGGTCCAGATCCTCGAGAACCGGCGCAGAGACCACGCCAGAGAGCCTGCGGTTGAACCGGTCCCTGGCGTCGGCCTGGCCCGTCCCTGTGTGACGAGGGTTGAGCGAATAGAGCGGATCGAGCGCCACCGGAAACCCCTGCCGAGGGGTGCCGTCCGATTCCCACACGTAGACCTTTCCGAACAGAGACGGGCAGACGACCTCCAGCTCGCCGTCACGGTCCAGGTCACCGACCGCCACGCCGCCCGCACCGATGGACTCGCGTATTTCGGCTGAAATCCAACCTCCGCGGTAGGCCTCGGAGTTCGGATACCGGTACTCGAGCAGATCGGTTGCCACGGGCCAGCCGGCGACAGAGGTTCCATCCCCTCTCAAAGCGTGGACTCGGCCGTCCGTCGTGGCCACAACCAGCTCCTCCACGCCGTCGCCGTCCAAGTCGACCGCCACCGCCGAAGATTCTCCGCTTGCGCCGAGCGCCTTCGGAAACCCATCCTTGAGCGTGGGATCGTGGTGGAGGTAGACAGTCTTTCGGCTCTCGGCCCTCAAGCCGCGATCGTCCGTGACGGTCAGGCGCACCGTGAAGGTGAAATCATCCGGCCGGGCCGGCGCTCTGGAGGCGTCGTCGAGAAAATCCGCGACGCGCCACGGGCAGAGCGCGCCCCGGGTGGCCTCCCTGAGAACCGGGGACTCGCAGATGGTATGCCACTGGTCCGGCCCGGGCTGCACGCCCCGGCCGTACTCGACCTTGTAGCTGTAGGAGGCCGCCCTGCGGGCCGCCGCGTAGCCCGAAATTTCGATCTCGGCGGTAGCGGCCGGATCGAAAGTTTCGAACCACAGGGGCGAAACGATATCCGCCTCGGGCGGGATTTCAAGATCCGCCACCATGCGGACCGCCCGGTAGGCGTTCGCGCGGCCGTAGCCGAAATATTGATCCCAGCCCGGACCTGACGGGAAGCGCCGGGTGCGGAACAAAGGAAGGGAGACTTCCAGGCGTCCGCTGAAATCGATGTCGTCGGCGCTCATCGTGAGAATCTGCCGGACCTCGTTGGCGGTCAGGGGCCGGTCCAGCGTCCCTGCGGCCACTCTGTTCCGGGCAGCCGAAACCACGAGGCCAGCGATGCCCGCCCCTCGTCCCGTGGCCTCGGACGAACACGAGGACGACGAAACCGACAAGGCGATGTTGCCCCCGTAGTTTGTGCAGCCATTGAGATAGAGGTAAGACGGAGGCGACATGCCGGAAGTGTATTTGACGACCGAGTTCACGGTGATCGTATGCTCGTGGGCCGCGGGCAGGTTCTGATGAAAGCTCGATTCGTCGGCGGCTGAGGCGATGACCGGAACGTCCTTCCCGTAAGCGTACTCAATGGCTGCCTGAGCCAGAGGCGAGCCGTTTAGGGTGCCCAGGGCCTCCTGGATCACGGCGGCCCCGGAATCCACGGCGAAGACCACGCCCCTGCCGAAGGTCATGTCCTCGGCGATGAAGCTCAGCCCCACCCGCACCGGAAGGATCATGCAGTTCGGGCAGGTGCCGGGGAAGCCTTCGGCGCGGTCGGCGTGCGCCTCGGCGCAGCTATCGTTCGCCTCGCCCGTCCCGTGGCCGTAGTCGACGTCGTCCCGAGGGTCGTTGTCGTCGTCGACCATATCCCAGCCGCAGATGTCGTCCGTATATCCGTTTCGGTCGTCGTCCCGGCCGTTGGAAAACGCCAGGATCAAGTCCTCGGGATCCAGAAGGCCGTTGCCGTTTCGGTCTTGGACCCTGGAATCGTGTTCGTAATCCCTGACGTTGAAGACACCGTCTCCGTTGCGGTCGTGCCGGCCGCCGGGCGAGCCCTGGGGCGGAGGCAACTCTCCCTCGTTCAGGTAGAACTTGTTGACGAGCTCGCCGATGCCGCTATCGTTCCACCGGATGCCGCTGTCCAGGATCGCGATGACGACGTCCGGCCTGCCTGTCGTCACTTCCCAGGCCCGGTCCACGCTCATGCCCGTGACGCCGTAAAGCTCTCGGGGATCGCTGTCGATCGCAGGGTCTCCGGAGCTCTGGGACGAATATTTCCACACGTTGGACCCCGTATAGTTCGCCGGCAGGCCCTCTCCATGCGGCGCAATCCGACAGTAGAGTTCGTAGGCCCGCGGATCCGTGCCCTGCGGGGCCCGCGGGTAGGGCACTTCTGCTCCGGCTGGAGCCGCAAAGCCCGTCGCGGCAACCAGAGCCGCCAGGGCAAGGAACCGTGCGGGGCGCACGCAAGGGAAAAGAGCGCTGCAGGCCCTCCGCATGGCCAAATCCTCCCTTCGGTCAGGCCGGGCGGCCTCCCAAGGCGCTTAGATGCTCGTAGACTCTCAGGGCCGCGTCCGCCGCCAGTTCTCCCCCAATTCCGTGAACGCCGGTGTCGGCGCTGGCGTGATAGAGGTTGCGGACCGCCGGATCCACGATTCCCGGCCGGTTTGAGCCCACCTGGTCCAGGGTTTGGGCCACGCCGATCACGTTACCGCCTTCCCCGAACAGACCGTCGATGTAGTCCGGACCGGCGGCCTCGACCCACAGGATGTGGCGGTCCAGGCCCGGATAGATCCTGCGCAGGCCGTTCAGGCAGGCCTCCTTCCACTGGGCCCGGGTCTCCCGCATGCGGGCCAGATCCGGCCAGCAACCGGTGCCGGCATAAAGAATCTGCCTACCCTTGGGCGCGGCCGTGGGATCCAGGTTGCTCAAGATCGGAACCATGAGCGAGGGGACTGTCTCGGGCACACAGCCCTGGCGGATCCGGTCCCGCTCTTCCAGAATGTCAAAGTCCCTGAGATACACCACGAACCGGTCGTCCGTAATCGGGCGGTCGAGGGCCACCCGGATCGTGAACGCGCAGTGAGCCCACCGGAGGGAACGGATCCTCTCGACGAAGACGCCGTCATAATGCTCGGGGCCGACCAGGTCCAGGACCGTCGCTTTCACGTCCGCGTTGGAGACCACGAAGTCGGCCCTGCGCACGGTCCCGTCGTCGAGAGCCACGCCCACGGCGCGGCCGTTCTCCACCAGGATCTTGCGGACCGCCCGGCCGCGGTGCACGGCGCCGCCCGCCTTCTCGATGGCCCTGCAGAAAGCCTCGGGAATCGCGCCCGTGCCACCCACCGGGTAGCCCGTGGCCAGATTCCGGGCGAGCTCCCGATGGCAGAAGGCCCATTCGCCAGCCGGCGTCTCCTCCAAGGGAACGCAAAAGTACATGCCCGCCAGAAACGCGAACAAGGCTTCCACGCGCCGGTCCCGGGTATATCTGCCGAGGAAGCGCCTCAGGTCCGTTCGGTCCAGCTCGGCCAGATCCGCTTCGGCCATGGCCATAACGTCGGCAAAAAGCCGCATAAGCCCTTCAAGGTCCTGGGCCGGCACGCCCATTTCGGAAGCGGCCCTTGGGAACCGGTACCTTCGGTCGCCGACAAAATAAACCGGACTCTTGGTGCGGACCCAGTCGATTCGCTCACCCACCTCTTCGAGGATCTTTCCGATGGGGCCTTTCTCAGAACTGCCGACCGCGTGGCAGCCCACATCGAGCCGGAAGCCGTCCCGCTCGTAACTCGCGTACCGGCCTCCCAAGAGGTGGGTCTTTTCGTAAAGCTCGACCTCCAGGCCCAGGCGGACGGCCAAGAGCGCGCCTGCCCCGCTCCCTCCGATGCCGCTGCCGACCACCACGGCCTTGGGAGACATCACGGAACCTCCCGGACCCTTCGGTCCTTGTCCGATTCGACCCGCGATCCCTGGCGCGTGCCCCTTCGGAGGAACTCGCCCTGGACATCCTGGGACACTTGGCCTGGGGTCCGGCCCCACCGGGGGGCCAAGAGAAGCCCGGCAGGCGCCTCGCCCGCGAGCCTCTGTACGGTGACGGACCAGGGAACCCGTTCGAGGAAATCGCAGACCCAGCCGACGTAACGGCCGTATTCGGGCGGCTCGTAGGCACCGGCGAGGTACGCATCCGCCAGGGGCGTCCCCCGAACCACGTGGCAGTGATGGATCTTGACCCCGTGCACAGGCAGCTGGGCCAGCAGGGCCGCTGTCCGCTCCCGATCGGCCGGGCCTTCGCCAGGAAGCCCGAGAATGACATGAGCGCAAATCTTGAGGGCAGGCCTTTGGGCCGTGGCCTCAACAGCCCGCACAAAATCCTCGACCCTGTGGCCTCTCCGGATCCTGGCCAGAATCTCGTCCGATGCGCTCTGCAGGCCGTACTCTATCCAGACTTCGTAATCGTGGCAATAGGATTCAAGCAGGTCGAGGACCGCCGAATCCACGCAGTCAGGCCGGGTGCCCACGGCCAGGCCGCGGATTTCCGGGAAGCGGCGGATCGTGTCGTAGCGCTCTCGAAGGGTCTCGACCGGCGCCCACGTATTGGTGAAAGCCTGAAAATAGGCGATGAAGGCCGATGCGCGCCCCCTCCGGCGAGCTTTCTCGATGCCGGAGGCAAGCTGTTCTTCCAGTGCAGGCCGCCGCAGGCCCGAATTCGGGCTGAAAGCTTCATTTGCGCAGTAGATGCATCCGGGCCCGCCGCGGCCGTCGGGCCCGGGCCGGTTCGGGCACCCGAATCCTGCATCCAGCGGAATCCGGCGCACCCTTTGCCCGAACCGAGCCCGCAGGTAGGTGCTGAAGGCGTGATAGCGAAGGGGCTCTGTCGTCCGGAAGGGACTTGGACGGGCGGGGCTCTGACACCCGGCACCAGACACCTCAAACCTCTCTTGCGGGCCTGGGGCTGTTCGGCTTGGTCTTCCCGTGCCCCTGCCGGCCCGACTTCCCTCGTCTTGGGATCCCGGCGGCGATCCGGTCAGCAGCCCCTTGTCCTGACCGACGGGTTCGATCGCCGGATCCAACCGAGGAGTTCGTGAAGGCCGTCGATATGGCTCAGAAAAAGGAGGCCTCTCCTCCGGGAGGAAAGGAGCTTCACGTACCCGGGATAGAACGGGGAGACCTTAAGCTCCTTCACGTCGGAGCATGGGATCCGGACGGTTCGGAACAGGGACCGGAAATCCAAGACCCGGTCCTCGCCGCACCGGATGCTATGGGGCATGGAGAGGAAGAACGCCCAGTACCGCAACAGGGCCAGGAACCATGCGCCGAGAAGGGCGAGAACGAGCCAGTCCCGGGAGCGGATTCCCATGGGCACGAGAATCGCCACGAGCAAGGCGCCGACAGCCGTAAGCAACAGCAAGAAGCATAGCCGGTAGAGCAAGGCGGTCCGGGTAACCCGAAAAAGCCGCTCGGTCAGAAAGGGCTCGTCAGGGCCTGTCCGCGCCGGACCTTGCGCGGCCGTCCGGCAGCCCTCTTCTGCCCCGGCGCATTCGGCCGCCTGCTGCGCCAGAGGTTCCGGTTCTCCCAAGATGGTTCCTCCTCTTGTATAACCCTACCAGAATCCGCCAGGGGCCGACAAGACAAAGGTTGGCCCCGGGTTGCTCCCTCACGACGGCCCAGAGCCCGTAAAGACGGACCCGACGGAGCGCGTCCCTCCGTGCGTGCCAGGGCCTGTTGTGTTTTGCCGGGCAAATCCGGTAAAGTCCGCTCTGGAGCTAACGGGCCCTCTCTAGACAGGCTGCCCAGGGAGGCTCCGAAGGATGTCCGAACTCAAAGAGATTTTCGAGTCCCTCCGGGCGTGGCTCGAGGTGCTTTTCCCCCTGGCGGTTTTTCTCGTTCTCTTTCTGGCCCGTTACGTGACGCAATTCTTCAAGGCCGGACGCTTGAGAGACATCGCTCCTTTTCTCAACGGCGAAGTTGTCTTGAGGCCCTTCTCGCCTCCCAGGATTCAGGGCACTTACATGGGCATGCCCTATCAGTTGAGCTTCGTGAGCGAAAGCCGCAACGTGCCCGGCAGGCTCGTGGTCAAGCTCGGCTTCCCCTTTCCTTTCGCCATGGAAGTCCAGCCCAAGGGCAAATTCCAGGGCATCGCCCGGATGCTTCGAGGCTCGACCTCCTACGAAACAGGAGACCAAGCCTTCGACAGCCAGCTCTCGGTCCGCCTGAGCCAGGCAAGGGAAAGTGCGGAAGTCTACCTCGACAACCCCGAGAACCGGCGGAACCTGCTCAGCGCGTTCCAGGAGGGCTTCGTCTCCGTGAGCTTCGGAAGCAGCGGTGTCATCCTGGTGCGGCAGGGCAACTTTCTTTCCACCGGTCTTGCTCCGGAGCAGGCTCTGCGCGATCTGGCCACGGCAGGCCGCCTGGCCCAGAGGGTCTGACGAATCCGGAGGAACGGCCCCTCCCCGCCTTTTTTCGGATCCCGCCCTCTTGGAGCGCCTCCCGCGACCGTGGCCCGCTCGCAATTTTTCCCTTTGCATCCTGCGGTCTATTTGGTAGATTTGCCCCGTGAGCCCTGCGTCCTCGAGGTTACCCTTCGTCCTCAGACCGCAAGCGGAGGGAGAAACCGGACCATGCGATGGATCATCGCCTTTGTCCTCCTGTTCGCCGCAACCGTGGCCTTTCTGGTTGTAGGAGAGTTCCCCGAGCTTCTCAAGGATTATCCAAAGCTTCGACAAATCAACAACGAGCTTCGGGAGATGCTCGGCCTTGAACCCACGGACAGCTCGTATCTGTCAAGCCGGAAGCTGGATGAGATCGACGGCATCCTCACCGAGGACGCAAAAGAAAGCGCTCTACGGGATGCCTGCGGCGACCCGCCGGAGAACCCCTGGACGAGACCGACGCCGCCCACCCAGGCCGACCTCGATCGATACTCCCTCGCGCTGGAGATCTGGCGATACTGCGCCCGCAACCACCAGAAGCAAGCCTTGGCGCCGTATACCGGCCAGGAAGGAGGCAAGGAGGCTTCCCCCGCGGGCGGAAAACTTTCCACCTATGAGGAGCAGTAAGTATCCTGGATGGCCGCCCGTTCAGCCCGCCATGGTGAGTCCGCCGCTTACGCTGAGAACCTGGCCGGTCACGTAGTCCGAAAGAGGCGACGCGAAGAAGGCCACGGCCCTGGCGATCTCCTCGGGCCTGGCCAGCCTGCGGAAGGGGATGGCCCGCTCCAGGGCCTGACGCACCGACTCGGGCTGGGCCCGGAACAGGTCCGTGTCGGTCGGGCCAGGGCAGACGCAGTTCACGTGGATTCCGTGCCGGGCCATCTCCCGGGCCAGGGACTTGCTGAAGGCGATGACGGCTCCCTTGGCTCCAGCGTAAACCGTCTCGCCCAGGCTCCCGACCCGTCCCGCATCGCTCGCGATGTTGACGACCTTGCCCTGCTTCCTTTCCACCATCACGGGGCACACAGTGCGGCAGAAATTCAGCGCCCCCTTGTAGTTCACGGCGATGACCCGTTCCCAGAAGCTCGGTTCGGTCTCCAGGAACGGCTGGATCCGGTCCCAACCGGCGTTGTTGACCAGGATGTCCACGAAGCCGAACCGGTCCAAGATTTCGCGCACGGCCGCGGAGACCGCGTCGTAGTCGGCCACGTCGACCGGAACGGCCAGGGCCTTCCTGCCCAGGTCCTCAACCGCCCGGGCGGCCGCACGGGCCGTGTCCGGGTTGAGCTCGCACACGGCAACGTCGACGCCCCGACCGGCCAGCTCCAGGGCGATGGCGCGGCCGATCCCCTGGCCCGCTCCGGTGACGATGGCCTTCTTTCCCTCGAGCTGCATGCCCGATCCCTCCCTTCGCACGCCTCCTGGGTCCAGGGCCGGAGGCGTAAAGCTTGTTTCGGCCGCCCTTCTGTCCTCAACAGAAGACGCATTACAGATAGGACGACCCCGGTGCCGGTGTCAAACCGGCTGGGAAGGCGCCCTGTTTCGGGGCGCAGTCGGCACCGCGCAGAAAGGCGACACGGCACAGGCGCTCGCTTTTCAGATCCTAGCAGAAAGGCGCAGACAAGATGCAGCGAGATCTCTGGATGAAGAACTGGCCGGCCGGCATGGCGCGCACGGTATCGTTCAAGCGCGGCGAGATTCCTCTTTTCGAATACCTTCGGGCGGACGCGCGGGAGCATCCGGACAAGGCCGCGATCGTCTATTACGGCCGCACCGTCACGTACCGCGAGCTTGACGAATCCTCGGACCGCGTGGCCCACGCCCTTTCCAGGATGGGCATCCGCAAAGGAGACCGGGTGGCCCTGTTCCTGGAGAATTGCCCGCAGTACGTCATCGCCCACTACGGAATCCAGAAGGCGGGCGCGGTCGTGGTGCCGTGCAGCCCCATGTTCAAGGAATGGGAGCTCGAGCACGAACTGGCCGATTCCGGGGCAGAGATCCTGATCTGCCTGGATCATCTCTATCCGGTCGCAGAAGCCGTTCGCGGCCGCACCAACGTCAGAAAGATCGTGGTCACGAGCTTTCGGGACTATCTGCCCCCACAACCTTCCCTGCCCCTGCACCCGTCCATGGAAGGCGAAAAGAAGAGCTTTGCCGGCACGGTCGACTGGCTCCGCCTGCTCGCCGACCACGAGGCTCGCGCGCCCATGGTGGAGATCGACCTCAAGGAGGACCTGGCCCTGCTCCAGTACACAGCCGGCACAACGGGGCTTCCCAAAGGCGCCATGCTTACCCATTACAACGCCCTGTTCAAAACAGCGGCGGGAGGCCAGGTCGTTGACCTCATTCTGGACGGAAACCTCAGAGCCCTTACGGTCATGCCGATCTTCCACATCGCGGGCATGCTGGCGGGCGTAAACCTTCCAGTGTACGTCGGAGGAACGGCCGTGATGCTCTCCCGGTTCACGGTCGAGTCCTTCGTGAAAGCCGTGGACCTCTACAAGTGCAACGTGGCCTACGTGGCGGTGCCCATGGCCGTGGCCGTTCTTCAATACCCGGAGCTTCGCCGCTACGACTTGAGCTCCCTCTCCGGCTTCCCGTACACCCTGAGCACGAGCTTCGGCATAGCCTTGACGGACGAAATCAGCGAGGCCTGGAAAAAAGTGGCGGGCTCGGCCCTTGCAGAGACGAGCTACGGACTCACCGAAACCCATACGGCGGACACGATCAAGCTTCCGGGAGCGCCGGCCCGCTCCGTGGGCGTGCCGACCTTTGAAACCGAACTGAAGATCGTCGACTTCGAAACCGGCACCCGGGAGACCGCGCCCGGAGAGCCGGGAGAGATCGTCGTGCGCGGGCCCGGGTTGTTCAAGGGGTACTGGAACCATCCGGAAGCCACGGCCGCGGTCCTTCGGGACGGGTGGCTCCACACGGGCGACGCCGGCATGATCGACGAAAACGGCTGGTTTTACTTCCTCGAGCGGGTCAAGGATATGCTCAAGTGCTCCGGCTACAGCGTCTTTCCCGCAGAAGTGGAAGAATTCCTGAGGAAGCACCCCGCCGTGCAGAACGCAGCCGTCATCGGAATCCCTGATCCGGTCCGCGGCGAGAGCGTGAAGGCCTACATCGTGCTCAAGCCCGAGGTTCGGGGCAAGGTCACTCCCGAACAGATCATCGAGTGGTCTCGCCAGAAGATGGCCGCCTACAAGTACCCCCGCGTCGTGGAGTTCGTGGACGAGCTGCCTGTGAGCGGCGTGGGCAAGGTGCTCAAGCGGGTGCTCAGAGAAAAAAGCGCCGGCAAGTGACTCTCCGATCGCCGGGCAACGAGTCGGCCAAGGGGTCAGTCCTTCCTTTTTTGGATACCCGGGAGCCGAAGTTGGGGACTCTTCCTGCACGCGAAGAACTCGGCCGCGGACTTCTTCAGCCGTTCGAAGTTGGCGTAAGCTATAGGCTCGACTGCGCTCTGGCAGGATTCCATCCGGGGAAGGAGCCTGCTGCCCTCATGGCGTGGTTTGAAACTCAATCTTTCGCGCTTCGCTTACTCGCTTTGAGGCGTCGAGCATTTCGAGCGAAACCAGGTTGCCTTGGGCGTCGTAGTCGAGAATAACCCCCGGCTTGTCTTCGTCGCTTTCGGCAACCGGCACATCCTCGCGGAAGATCACGCTCAGCGTATCGGTCCTCGCGTCATAGTTCACCTTCATGGCTGGTTCCTCCAGTACCTGGAGATCTTACTTGTCCGATACACCGTGACCACTTCAGGGGGATTCTTGTACAAGTCCACGATGACGCGGACAAGATACCTTCTCCCTCCAATCGTCATCTGGGATTGAAAAACCTCACGGCCGCCAAGTACGGAGAGCCGCTGTTGCGGTGCTGCCAACACTTCTCTGACGATCTCTTCGCTCAGCCCCCGGCGCTCCATTTGAAACGCCGCGTTCGGTTCTGCCATTGTCCTACCTCGGCACCGCCAGAGGCATGGCGTCTAGCAGCCGTTTTTTCGCTTTCCTTAAGGATACAGGGTCGACAGCGCGTTTGCCCGACGCAGAACGTCGGGGCCGCGATCCTGTTCAGCCTTAGCGAGCGACCCTCGGTGGGGTTCCGGCTCGGGCCAGGCGCCCTCAGGTCAGCTCCCGGAGGAATTCCAGGATATGCGAAGCGCTTTCGTCGGGTCTCTCCTCCGGGACGTTGTGACCGCACCCTTCAAGCCAGCGGAGCCTGCAGTCCGGGATCTTTTTTTGAAAGATCTCGGCCATGGCCGGAGAAAGAGTTTCGTCCCGGTCGCCCCAGAGGACGAGAGTCGGGCAGCGGATCGCGCCGAGCCGGTCGTCCACCAGATCCGCGGCCGTGATGCTCGTCAGGATCCGCATGGCCGCCCGCAGGCCAGGCCAGGAGCGGAGGGAGCGGGTGGCCACAACGTGATCGGCCAGAAGGGTTCGGTGCCGTTCCGTGCGCGGATGGACGCGGGCCCGGATCCAGAGCTTGAGATCCCGAGGCGCGAGAAGCAGGTACGGGACGAGGTAGCGCACGACCGGCAGGAAACACACCCTGAGAACCAGCGGGTACTTGACCCTGAGGCCGCTCGAGGTGAGCAGCACCAGGCCGCGCACGTCCTCGGGATGGTCCAGCCCATACCGGACCGCGACGAACCCGCCGTGGGACGTGCCGGCCAAGACGCACGGCGCCAGGTCGAGCTTGTGGACAAAGCCGTGCACAAAGTCCACGAGTTCCTTCATCGTGTACCGGATGTCCGGCTTGTCCGAGAAGCCGCAGCCCGGCAGGTCCAGGGCATAGACGCGGCAGGCGCCAGCCAGGGCCGGGATCATTTTCCTCCACTGAAAGGAGTGGCCGGTCCAGCCGTGGAGGAGCACGAGCGGTAGCCCCTCGTCGCCCGCCTCGCGGTAAAAGATCCGGACCCCGCTCACCTCCGCGTACCGGCCGCCCGGCCTGGCGTCGATCATGCCCGAACCCGCTCTTTGTTCGGCGGTCACTCGATATACCCGAAACTCTTCAGGAGCCTCCGGGTCTCCTCTTCTTCCCGGTCCGCCCGAACGCGAACCGTGGACGGGCCGCGCACGCCGAGTTCCTCCATCTCGCGCCGGAAGTATTCGGCCGTTCGGGGGTGGCGGGAGAGCACGTTCGCCTGCTCCGCTGGATCCGAGGCCAGGTGGAAAAGGATCTCGCCATCGGGCGTGACCAGGTATTTCCACTCCTCGGTGCGCAGGCAATAAAATCCCAGGGGCTCGTTTTCCGCGTACGCCAGGCCCCGCCCGCTTGCCGCCAGCCGCCGCGGGACCGGGAAAAGGCCGGGCAAAGGCAGGGGATTGCCGGAAAAGCCGGGCGCCGCGCCTCCGCCGTTGTCCGATCCGGGCGGCAGAGGGCCGATTTCTTCCAGCACGGTCGGCACGAGGTCCGCCGTTCTCACCTGTTGCGAAACCCTTACCCCGCTGCCGGCCATGCTCGGACAAAAGACGATCAAGGGAACCCGCAGCACCCTGTCGCTCAGAGCGCCGTTGTGAAACGGGGGCAACCCGGGCACGAGTTCTTCCCCGTGGTCCGAGAGAATAAAGAAGAGCGTCCGCTCATACGATCCGTGCCGCTCGAGCATTTCCAGAACCGCGCCGACGCAGCGCTGGTCCGCCAGCGAAATTTTGCCCTCGTAGAACTGCCACTGGGGGTCCCGGCTGAAACGGTAATAGTCCGGCAGGTCGCACTCCGGCAGGTGGTGCGTGTCGAGGTAGTGGAACCAGACGAAAAAGGGCTCAGGGCCCGCCTGAAGCCACGTCTCGGCGGCGCGAAGGACATCCTCCCATCGGTTGCGGTTGTTTGCCGAAACGCCATTGGCCGCCGGAGCCGGATCGGCCGTTCGGCAGAGCCGGTACTCCTCGTAGTATAAGTCGAACCCCCTGCCGAAGCCCGCACGGCTGCCCAGCAGATCGTTGCCGGGAAACCCCGCGGTTCTGTATCCAGCCTCGGCCAGGAGCGAAGCCAGGGTGGGGACCTCTGGCCCGAGCCGGTCATAAGGGCTCCTGAGGCCGTGCAGGTGCGGATACAGGCCGGTCAGAATGCCCGCGTGGCTCACCCAGGTGTTGGGCGCTTGGGTGATCGCCTGCTCGAAGACCACGCCCCGGGCGGCCAGCCGGTCCAGGTTTGGCGTCCGCACGGCCTGACAGCCGTAGCAGCCCAGGAAGTCAGGCCGCACGCAGTCCAGAGTAATCAGCACGATATTCCAAGGGTGTGAAGCCTTAGCGTTCATGGAGTCAAAGTATAAGCATGACTTTGGTTCTTTTCCACCCGGGCACCCTTTTGAACCTTGGCGGCTTTTCGTCTAGTCTGTTTGATGTATTTTGGGCCTCAAACGGGGAGGATCCTCAAAGTGCAACCGACCCACAGAGAAAACGCGCCCCGGTCCGCCCGGACCCTCCAGGAGTGGAGCGGCGGCCTTGGCCGGCTCCGGCAGATCCTGAAACCCTGGCGCAAAGTGGTCCTGGCTTTTTCCGGGGGCGTGGATTCGACTTTTCTGCTCTCGGTGCTTTGCGAGGACCCGGCCAGGGAGGTTCTGGCCGTGACAGCTCGCTCGCAGACCTACCCCCAAAGCCAGGCAGAGGAAGCGCGGAGGCTGGCGCGGCTCTTCCCGAACGTGCGGCACCGAGAGATCGAGACGGACGAGCTCTCCCTGGCCGGGTTCAGGGACAACCCGCCCGACCGGTGCTACCTCTGCAAGAAGGAACTCTTCTCGACCCTGGAGGCGATCCGGCAGGAGGAAGGCTTCGACGTGGTGCTCGACGGATCGAACCTCGACGATCTGGGCGACTACAGGCCCGGGAGGAGAGCCCTCCAAGAGCTCGGCGCCAGAAGTCCTCTGCTGGAAGCGGGCCTCGGGAAAAAGGCGATCCGCCGGCTTTCCAGAGCAAGGGGCCTTCCGACCTGGAACAAGCCGTCCTTTGCTTGTCTCTCCTCGCGGTTCCCTTACGGCACGCCGATCACCGAGGAGGCCCTGGCGCGGCTCGACCGCTGCGAGGCTTTTCTCTCCAAGAAGTTTCACGGGCCCATCCGGGTGCGCTTTCACGGCGCCGTGGCCAGGATCGAGATGGACCCCTCCCTGTTCCCGGCCTGCTTGAAAGCCCGCGGCTCGATCGTCTCGTATTTCCGGAAACAGGGCTTTTCGTACGTGACCCTCGACTTGGCCGGCTACAGGACCGGCAGCATGAACGAGGTTCTCCCCCAGGCCCGGAAGGGGTCGGCCGGGCCCTCCAAAGGGAGCGGGACAAAAGGAACAAATCAGGAGTTGCGATGAGCCTCTCGTCCCTGGCGCTGTTCGGAGTGGGCCTTGCCGTCCTCATCGCGGGCGCCGAGCTTCTGGTGCGGGGCTCTTCCCGACTTGCGGCTTCCCTGGGCGTCTCTCCGCTTCTCGTCGGCCTCACCGTGGTCGGCTTCGGCACGAGCGCCCCGGAACTCGCCGTGAGCCTCGGCGCCTCCCTGAAAGGCACGGCCGACATCGCCCTGGGCAACGTGGTCGGGAGCAACATCTTCAACGTGCTCTTCATCCTGGGCGCCTCGGCCCTCGTGGCTCCGCTCGCGGTGTCCCAAAAGCTCGTGCGGATCGACGTGCCCATCATGGTCGGAGTCTTCCTGGCCGCCTTCGCCATGGCTCTGGACGGAGTCGTGAGCAGGCCGGAAGGGGGCCTGCTTTTCTGCGGGATCGTGCTGTATCTGATTCTCTGCGCCCTCGCGAGCCGCCGGGAGCAGGAGAGCGTCCGCCTGGAGTACGAAAGGGTCTTCGGCCTGGAAAAGAAGAACCTGGCTGCGCACCGCGTCCGGCTGGGGGCCATGGTCGTGGCCGGCCTGGCCTTGCTCGTCCTGGGGGCCCGATGGCTCGTCGTCGGAGCCATTTCGATCGCCACGGCCCTGGGCGTGAGCGAACTGGTCGTGGGACTCACCATTGTGGCAGCAGGCACCAGTCTGCCCGAGGTCGCGACCTCGATCCTGGCGAGCTACCGGGGCGAACAGGATATCGCAGTGGGGAATGTGGTGGGCAGCAACCTGTTCAATATCCTGAGCGTGCTCGGCCTGACCGCGCTTCTGTCTCCGGGCGGCGTGGCCGTGTCCACGGCCGCCATCCGGTTCGACCTGCCCGTCATGATTGCGGTGGGTGTGGCCTGTTTGCCGATCTTTTTCACCGGAAGCCGAATCTCCCGCTGGGAAGGGGCGCTGTTTCTGGCCTATTACGGGGCCTACACGTTATACCTGTTTCTGGCCGCCTCGGGATCCGAGGCCCTGCCGGAGTACAAGTTCGTCATGGCGCGCTTTGTTCTGCCTCTTACGGCCGTGACGCTGTTCGTCGTGTTCCTGAGATCCCTGCGCCGGCCGTAGCCAGGCGCCCGCGAAACGAACGATCCACATGCCACGCTTGAGAAGGAGGAACCCCATGTCCAGCGATTCCGAAGAGAAAGTCAAGCGGATGAAGCACAGGAGCCAGACCGTCTACGACGACCAGGGCTTCATCATGGGTCTGGTCCGCGGATCGATCCTCCAGGGCCTGGGGATCGACAAGGACGAGATGCGGACAAAGCCTTTCATCGCCGTGGCGAACTCGTACAGCGAATTCAATCCCGGCCACGCGCACCTCAAGCACGTGGCCGAAAAGGTGAAGGAAGGGATCTGGAGCGCCGGCGGGATCCCCTTCGAGTTCAGCGTGCCCGCTCCGTGCGACGGCCCGGCCGAGGGGAACGTGGGCATGCGGTTCATTCTTGCCCAGCGGGAGATCATCGCGGACGCGGTCGAGACGTACGTCCGGAGCCAGCTTTTCGACGGGCTCGTCACGATCAGCTCCTGCGACAAGATCAACCCGGCCATGCTGATGGCCGCGGCCCGGCTGGATCTTCCCACGATCTGCGTGCCCGGGGGCGCGGGCTGCTGGAGCATCCGGCTGAGCGGAGGATACCGGGGCAGCATCGACCACAAGGAGTACGAGACCCTGGATCTCAAGCTCCAGACCGCGACTCTGGCCACCTGCGGAGCCTGCGAGATCATGGGCACGGCCAACACAGGCCAGATTTTGACCGAGGCCCTGGGCATGGCCCTGCCCAGGGCATCGGCGATCCCGGCCTTTCACGAGGAACTCTTGCGAAAGGCCCGACAGGCGGGCCGCAGGATCGTGGAAATGGTGGCGGAAGGGCTCACGGCGCGACGGATTCTCACGCCGGCCGCAATCCGCAACGCCCAGGTCGTCAACGTGGCGGTCGGCGGGAGCACGAACGCCACCCTGCACATCCCGGCCATCGCCCACGAGCTGGGCATGGAGCTTCCCCTGGAGACGTTCAACGATCTCAACCGCAGAATCCCGACCCTCTTGGGCATCAGCCCGAACGGCCCTCACGGCATCCTGGACCTGTACCGGGCCGGAGGGCTGCCTGCGGTCCTCAAGCGGCTTGCCCAACACCTCGACCTGGAATGCATGACCGTGACGGGCCGCAGGCTCGCCGACACGGTCGCCGAGGCTTCAATCCTGGACGAGACGGTCGTGCCACCCCTGGACCGGCCGCGGCTCTCCGAAGGCTCAACCGTCATCCTGTACGGGAACTTGGCGCCCGAGGGAGCCGTGGTCAAACAGAGCGCCGTGGACCCGGCCATGCGGACCTTCACGGGACGGGCCCTCGTGACCGAAGGCGAAGAAGAAGCCCTGGACGCCTTGCGGACAGGCCGCCTCAAGGACGGAACCGTGCTCGTCATCCGCTATGAAGGCCCGAAAGGCGGCCCGGGCATGCCCGAGATGCTTGCCGTCACCATGCAGATCGATCTCATGGGCCTTAAAAGGGTCGCCCTCATCACGGACGGCCGTTTCTCCGGAGCCAGCTCTGGCCCGTGCGTGGGCCATGTGTCGCCCGAGGCGTACGTGGGAGGCCCCATCGGTCTTCTGGAGGACGGAGACGAAATCACCATCGACATTCCCAACCGCAGGATCTCGGTAGACCTCACCGACGCGCACCTGGCCGAGCGCCGCAAGAAGTGGAAGCCCGTCGAGAAGCCGGTCCCTCCTGGATACATGGCCCGGTACCGGAAGCTCGTTCAGAGCGCGGCCAGGGGCGCTGTGCTCGGTTGAGAGGCCGATTCCGCCGGGCAGGGCACAGAGAGGTGAAAGCTTCAACTCTTTGCCGGGACTACGAACTGTCTCGGTTCCCTGCAGCACGCAGAAATCCAACTCCACGCCGGCAACCGCGGAGGACCGCATGGCCACCGTTGCTCTGGTTCGCTGCGAATCCTATGACCCGTCAGAGGTCCGCAAAACCCTTGAGAAGGCTTTCGCCCTGCTGGGCGGCCCGGAACGGTTCGTCAAGAAGGGAGAAAAGATCCTTCTCAAGCCGAACCTATTGGCAGCGGCGCCGCCCGAGAAATGCGTGACCACCCACCCGGCCGTGTTCCGGGCCGCGGCCGAAATCCTGGCCGATGTCGGGGCCCGGCTCGCCTACGGCGACTCCCCGGCCGTGGGCTCCACTGCCCGCTGCGCCGAAAAAGCCGGCATCGCGGAGGAAGCCCGCAAGCTGGGTCTCGCCGCCGCCGACTTCGCACGGGGCGAGACGGTTTCGTTCGAACAAGCCAGGCAGAACAGGAGATTCGTCTTGGCCAGGGGTGTGCTGGACGCCGAGGGCATCGTGAGCCTTCCCAAGTTCAAGACCCACGGGCTCGAGAAAGTGACCGGCGCGCTCAAGAACCAGTTCGGCTGCATCCCGGGCATGCGTAAGGCCGAATTCCACATGAAGCTGCCGGACGCCTTCGATTTCGCGCGGATGCTCGTGGACCTGACCCGGTGCGTCCGGCCCCGCCTGTACGTCCTGGACGCTGTCTGGGCCATGGAAGGGAACGGCCCGCGGAACGGCAAGCCCAGAAAGCTGAACGTCCTGGCCCTTTCGGACGACTGCGTCGCCCTGGACGCCACGGCCTGCCGGCTGATCGGCCTGGATCCTGGGTCCGTGCCCACGATCCGCTTGGCCGAGGAATGCGGGGCCGGCACTTCCCGGGAGAGCGAGATCCTTGTTGTGGGAGAGGAGATCCGTTCGCTTCAAGTTGCGGATTTCGACGTGGACCGGGGTCCGGTCCGGCCCTTCCGCAGGATGGGCCTGAGCCGATTCGTCACGAACCGGCTGGTCGCCCGGCCTCGCATCGTCGAAGAGTGCTGCGTGAAGTGCGGCGTGTGCGTGGAGACCTGTCCGGCCAGGCCCAAGGCCCTCGCCTGGCCCGGCGGAGACCGCTCGGCTCCTCCGGTGTACAACTACAGCCGCTGCATCCGCTGCTACTGCTGCCAGGAAGTCTGTCCCGAGGGGGCGATCCGGCTGGAGGAACCCCTGGCGCGAAAAGCCCTTAACCTGTTCGCCCGAGGCAGAATCTGAGGCGGACCGGCGCTTCTTGTTTCACAGAGGATCGTCCCCTTTTTTCTCTGCGGGCCCATCCGGTCGGGACAAGGCCCCCTCGTCCCACTCTTCCTGCACTCGTCGCACCTCCTCGAGGATCCGCAGAAACCGTTTCCCGAACGGCGTCAGGCTATACTCGACCTCGACAGGCGGCTTTTCACCAAAGACCTTCCGGCCCAGGATGCCGAACCGCGTGAGCTTGCGCAGCCGCTGGTGCATCACCTTTGGCGACAACCCCGGGCATGCCCGCAACAACGCGCTTGGCCGTGTGGGCCCTCGGCCGAGTACCTCGAGCAGGCTCACCGACCACTTGCAGCCCACGATACCCTCCACCATTGCTGCCACAGAAATTGCGGGCCCTCTTTCTCTGTCGGCTGTCGAAGTGGATGAAGGATTGTGGGGAACCATTTGGTAACCTCCTAACCAGAAAGTGCGATCTTGAGCCTGGCGCGCTTGATCCTTAGGTTAATGGATGAAGGCAGGGCAAGAAATGACGCATCTCCTCTAAACGAGAAAGGAGCGATATCATGAAAAAGTCAGCCGTCTTCTATCATGCCGGATGCCCAGTGTGTACCAGCGCGGAACAGACTGTCCTCGCTGCTTTAGACAACAACCGCTACGACGTGGAAGTCGTCCATCTCGGCACAAACAAGGAACGCATCTTCGAGGCCGAAAAACTCGGCGTTCGGTCCGTTCCCGCCCTGGTTCTAGACGGGCAGGTGTTTCACATTAACTACGGGGCTTCCCTGTCCGACTTGAAATAAGAGTGCAGCGGGAGGGCCGGCCTGAGACCTCCTGGCTCCCAGGGCCGGCCCTCGCCTGCCGCACCTTTGGCAGCGCCTTCCTTCGATAAGCTTTCAGAAAACGCCCGGACTTTTCTGCTTGGACGGCCGGCGCCCTTCGTGGCACAATGGCCTGCCAGGGATCTTGGACGGCCAGAAGAGGGAGGGTTCACGTGAAGGTTGCGGTCCCGAAAGAGGTTTTCGAGGGAGAAACACGGGTCGCCCTGGTGCCGGCCTTGGTGGAGGCTTTGACAAAACAGGGACACGAAGTCCTCGTGGAGTCAGGGGCTGGCGCTCAAGCCTGGTTTGACGACGACCTGTACCGGCAGGCAGGCGCCGCAATCATAGAGGATCCGGCCAAGCTTTACGAGTCGGCCGATGTGGTCTTCAAGGTCAATCCTCCCCAGATGCACCCGAGCCTGGGCCGACACGAGGTTGAGCTTCTGCCCGAAGGAGCCGTCCTTATCGGCTTTCTCATGCCCCTGGACGAACCGGAGACGGTGGGAAAGCTCGCTGCACGCAGGGTCACGACCTTTGCCATGGAATACATCCCCCGGATCACCCGGGCCCAGAGCATGGACGCCCTGAGCTCGATGGCCACTGTATCTGGATATAAAGCGGCTCTCATCGCGGCCAATCATCTCAAGAAGTTTTTCCCCCTCCTCATGACGGCAGCGGGTACGATCCCGCCCGCGACCGTTCTGGTTCTTGGAGCCGGGGTCGCGGGCTTGCAGGCCGTGGCCACGGCCAAGCGGCTCGGGGCCCGCGTCGAAGCCTTCGATCCCCGTCCTGCCGTCAAAGAACAGGTGGAAAGCCTCGGGGCCTCCTTCGTGCCCATGGAGATTTCCGAGGACATCGAGACCGCCGGGGGTTACGCCAAGGAACAGTCCGAGGAGTTCCTGCGCCGGGAACAGGAAACCATCGCGGCCCGGCTTCCCAAGGTGGACGTGGTGATCACCACGGCCCAGGTCTTCGGCAAGAAGGCGCCGGTACTGATCACCGAGGAGATGGTCAGACGGATGAGACCCGGCTCGGTCATCGTGGACTTGGCGGTCCGGCAGGGCGGCAACTGTGCTCTGAGCCGTGCTCGCGAGACCGTGGAGCGGTTCGGGGTCACTATCCTCGGGGCCTGGAACCTGGCCGCAGGTCTGCCGGTTCACGCGAGCCAGATGTACGGAAGGAACGTTGTGAACCTGTTCCAGCATCTGTATTCCAAGGGCGGCAAGGAACCGGATTTTTCCGACGAGATCGCCCGGGCCTGCTGCGTGACCCACGCTGGAGGAATCGTTCTCGACCCGGTGCGAAAGGCGCTTGAGGGACTGGGTTTGAATTTGTCCCTTCAGGGGGCAGGACCCGGCTCGGGCGGCGCGTGACAGGATGGCCCGGCCGGAGGTTTGTCATTTCTGTTGTGCATGCCACGAGGCCCCGGCGTCCGAGACCCGGTCCCTCCTGGCTGAATCAGAGGAGAGAGCAGATGCTTTCGCTCTACGTTTTCGTCCTGGCGGTCTTCGTGGGCTTCGAAGTCATCGGCCGGGTCCCTCCCCTTCTGCACACGCCCCTCATGTCCGGTGCGAACGCGATCTCCGGAATCACCCTTGTCGGCGCCATCATCAGCGCAGGAGCGGGCCACGGCGTCCTGAGCACGGCTTTGGGCCTCGCCGCCGTGATCTTGGCCACGATTAACGTGGTCGGAGGGTTCCTGGTCACGGACCGAATGCTGGAGATGTTCAAGAAAGACCGCTCCGGAAAGTAGAAGAAGCGCGCCCATGGATACTTTCGAGAATCTCGCTTATCTGGCGGCCATCGCCCTCTTCATTCTCGGCCTGAGAGACCTCTCGTCCCCCAAGACTGCCCGCAGGGGAAACCTGAGGGCCGCCATGGGCATGCTGCTGGCCGTTGTGGTCACCCTCCTCGACCGCCAGATTCTCGACTACACCTGGATCGTGCTCGGCCTCCTCATTGGGTCGGCCGCGGGCGTGGTGACGGCCAAGAAAATCCAAATGACCGCCATGCCGCAGCTCGTGGCGGTTCTCAACGGTCTCGGCGGAGCGGCTTCAGCCCTGGTGGCATTCGCCGAACATGGTCGAACCGGAGGCCTGATGCCGACCGTGGGGCTGGCCACCCTGGCCGTGAGCCTCTGGATCGGAACGTTGACCTTCACCGGGAGCCTCACCGCCTTCGCCAAGCTCCAAGGCCTCATGACCGGCTCTCCTGTGGTGTTCCGGCTCCAACAGGCGGCCAACGCGTGCGCCGCCGCAGTGTGCCTGTTTTTGGCGGGAATCTTCCTCGCCGACCCCGGGCTCTGGTACGCTTTGCCCGCGCTGGCTGTTTTTTCCGCGCTCCTCGGGGTCCTTCTTGTCCTTCCGATCGGCGGGGCGGACATGCCTGTGGTGATCTCCCTGCTCAACTCCTACTCAGGCCTGGCCGCCGCCGCAACCGGCTTCGTTCTGTCGAATCAGGTTCTTATCGTGTCCGGAGCCCTTGTGGGCGCCTCCGGCATCATTCTGACACGCATCATGTGCCAGGCCATGAACCGGTCCCTGGCGAGCGTGCTCTTCGGAGCCGTGGGCGGCCAGACCGCAGGAAGTGGCCCAGGAGCCGCAGCGACCGAGCGGCGCAGGGTCACCGGGTACGAGCCCGAGGATGTCGCCGTCATGCTCGAGACCGCCCAGTCGGTCATCTTCGTGCCGGGTTACGGTCTTGCCGTGTCCCAGGCCCAGCACGCCCTGCACGACCTCGAGCAAATCCTTACGGCCAGAGGCACAAAGGTCCGGTACGCCATCCACCCGGTGGCAGGCCGCATGCCCGGCCACATGAACGTGCTCCTGGCCGAAGCCAACGTGTCATACGATCTCCTGTCCACGATGGAGGAAATCAACGACGACTTCCAGAACACCGACGTGGCCCTGGTGGTCGGCGCCAACGACGTGATCAACCCTGCGGCCCGCACCAAGAAAGACAGCCCTTTGTACGGCATGCCCATTCTCAACGTGGACAAGGCCCGGACCGTGGTGATCTGCAAGCGGAGCCTGAGCCCTGGGTTTTCCGGGGTGGACAACGAGCTGTTTTACGACCCCAAGACCATGATGGTTTTTGCGGACGCCAAGCAGGCCCTGACCCGGCTCGTCAACCTGCTCAAGAGCTAAAAGGAGAGCGGAAGCGATGGCTGCGGAGGAAAAGACTTTCACTTCCGAGGACCTCGGCCGGCACAACGGGAGAGAGGAACCCACGATCTACATCGGCCACGGGGGGTTTGTATACGATGTGACGTCGAGCAAGTTCTGGAAGACCGGCCAGCACATGAAGCGCCATCCGTCGGGGACTGATCTCACGGCGGAAATCAAGGGCGCTCCGCACGGAGTCGAGGTGCTCGAGCGGGTTCCCCGGGTGGGGAGGCTCGTGCCCGGAAAAGACCCCGCGGACGCTCATCTGCCGGATTTTCTGCTGGAGCTTTTTCGGAAAGTACCGATGCTCCGGAGGCATCCCCATCCCATGACCGTGCATTTCCCGCTGGCCTTTGGGTTGGCCGTGCCCCTTTTCAACCTTCTTTATTTGTTCACAGGAAAACCGGCTCTCGAAGCCACAGCTTTCCACATGACCGTGCTGGCCCTCCTGGGCACCCTGGTGGCCATGGTGACCGGACCGTACGCCTGGTGGGTGAATTACGGCGCCAAGCTCTCCTTCAACATCAAGGTGAAGATGTCCTTTTCGGTCATCCTTCTTACGGTTCTCATCTCGCTTTTCGTCTGGAGGCTTTCGAACGAGACTGTCCTTGCCGGCCGGGATGCGGCCATGGCCGCATACCTGTTCTTGTCGCTTCTTCTGCCCTTGGTGGTTGGCGTTCTAGGCTGGTTCGGAGCCAAGATGACATTTCCCCATTGAGCCGAAAGGCTCCCGTCGTCCTACGGGCCTGGGAGGTTATCATAAACCTTTATGCAGGGAGGGGTTTTGCCATGAAGTCTTTGCCTAAGACCTTTCAGCAGTTCGTGAAGAAGTATCCTGCCATCTGGCGGGCTCACGACGAGCTGGCCCAGGCCTGCTCGGAAGCGGGTCCTCTGGACCGAAAGACCCGGGAGCTTATCAAAGTGGGCATCTCGGTGGCTGCCCGGCTCGAAACCGCCGCTGAGAGGCATGCCATCATGGCCATGGAGAACGGCGCCACCCAGGAAGAGATCTTCCAGACCGTTCTCATGACCATGACGACATGCGGACACCCCACAGCGGCCGCCGGTTTTCAGTGGGTGTCGAGGGCCCTGGAGCGCTACGGGAAAAAGAGCGGCAAGGCGGCGAAGAACAAAGGCTAGGCACGTCCCCGGGAACCTGCATCCCTGTGCCGACAATGCCGAGGACGACCGCTTGCCCATGGTGTCGGGAGGGCTTGTGCACTTGGGGCCCGGAGGACTTGACACACGAAGCCAGGCGACTCAGATGTGTTACGTTACGACACGGGCAGGCCTGACAGGAGGATCCGCTCGATTTCCTCGGGCGTGTAGAGCCGGCCCTGGCCGACTCCGGGGCAGCGCTTGCGGACTTCCCGATACCAGACGTGGCGGGAGAGGTTTTCGGCCCAGAACGGCCAGGTGCGGCACTGGCGCGGACGAACAGGATACACTTTGCACGCCTTGTCCTGAAGCATGACGCAGGCGCCGCCACGGGATTTGAGGACCGTGAACCCGTCGGACCGTTTGACGAAGCGGTGGTGGAACTCGTGGGGATAGATTCCGAGAAAAGCGGCCATGCTGGCGATGTCGTCCCGGGTCACGTAGACCTCGGTGTACGGGCCCTCGTCCAGGCAGCACTTTCCGCACCGGAGGCAGCCGAATCTCAGTCCTTTTGCGTACCAGAGGCCGTCCTGCATGAACACGCATTATCCGTCCCTCCGGACCTGGGGGTCAACGGGCCGCCTCGCGGGTCCGGAGGAGCGACCTCCAGGCTCCGGGCAGCGCTGCGCACGGTGAGGGCTCGTCTCCTTCTCCTACTCGCTCTGAGCCAGGGCCTGACGGGTCCGGCTTTGGCAGGAGAGCCTCTGCCCGCGGCCGGTCAGGCCGCACCTGGAGGCCCTGTCTCGACTCCTCTCCAAACCAGGGATCTTCACCGATCCCGCGATCCTGTGGTTGTTCGAGGCGAGGCTTTTGCTTGCATGGCCGGGCTTGCCCTGGCCGGCTTCCGGCTCTTGGCGTCCGGGCCTGACGGCCTCAGGCCCATTCCGTTCCAGATCGACGAAGTGGACGCAGAGGGGCTTTACGTTCTGACCGACGGAGCAGAGCCCAACCGGGACGAAGGCGGCAAAGGGCAGGAGCGCAACCTGGACGGCGCTCTCGACGGAAACGACGAAGTCGTGTTCATGGCCGGGGACTGCGGCGACCGGGCGGCCCAGGACGCATGGCCCGCAGGCGCGGATCGAATGGTCGAGATCGAAGTGCGAGACCCGGACACAGCCGGCCGAGGATGGGCCTACCTCGCATGGTTCCAGCATCCGCCGCCCGAATCTCCAAAAGACTATGTCCGTTACGACCCCGGGGAGGATCGGATCCACGCCGAATGCTACACCCTTGGCTATGCGCCGGAAAAGGACCTTGTCTACACGACCTCTCTGGCCATCGAGCCCGAGTGCGGAGGCAACGGCCGGGATCTGCTAGACCGCCTTCTGATCCGCTTTTCGGCCACGGTGCTCCTCAGGGGCGTTACGTTCAGCCGGAACGAGGACGATTTTGTTTCCCGGGTGCTCGCCTACAAGGACGGTCCGGTCCGCATGATGCGCCGGGTGGCGAACTCCATGCGCCTGGTCGCGGGCCTCAAAACCCCGAAGCTGATCGCTTACAGCATGTACTACCGCGACGCCGTCGAAGCGCCCAACAGAATCGACGTCCCGGTTGCCGTGGGCAAGGTGCTCAGGGACTTTCATTTCGAGGGAGGGGCCGACTACCTGCACGAGTGCATCGGGATGCGCTTTTACAGCTCCCGCAATCCCGCTGGGGTATTGGTGGACGGCCGCATGAGCCCTGAGGAGGAAGCCCTCAACACCCAGGATTTGGAATGGACCCTGCTCGCAGGCCCGCAGGGGAATCTCCTGACTCGGGTCGATCTAGGGCCGGGCCTGCGGGAGGTCGTGGGCAAGGAACTCATTTACAGGGACGACGCGACCCGATCCGAGCCGCCGGAAAGCGAGTTCGGTCAGTTCCCGAAAATCGCTTTCTCCTTCACGAATCTGACGGCTCTCAAGAGGGGCAGATACTCCTACAGCGTTCACTTCTACTGCCTGCCGCCTTACCGACCCGGAGTTGAGAAGGAATTCCTGGACATTCTGGACAGGCCTGTCGAGGCGCGAACGTCGGAGAGACCCCGGCCGGACAGGTTCTGACAGCAAGGTCCGAACCTTGCAGCCGAGTGCCTGGATGCTCACGGGACTGCGTTATGCTGACAATTTCCGTTCCTGAAGCAACGGATTTTGTCACTGGCTCGGGCTCAGGAGAGGCCCTTCAGCATGGAGCATTTCTGTTCGGTGCCCCCCCTTTCCGGAGCAAGACTCTTGCCCTGAATCCTTCTCGTTAACGCAAGAGACGGGTTGCGACCGGGTCTTACCCCTGCCAAAACCCGCTCAAAGGCCCTGCGGGATTCCAGGGTGGCCCGACTGGACCTCTGGGAGACGTTCCTCTGCAACTTCTCGAAAAATTGGGTGTTTTGGCTTAGTCCAGGGCCTAGGCCCTTTTTCTCCCCATCCAATCCGACTCCGAGAGCCAGGGGCTCCTCCGCCCTTGTGGAAGAGAACCCGGCTTCTGAACGGGCTCGACCGGAGACTTGCCTTTTGCGCGGGTATTGAAAACGAATTTGTACTTGCCCTGCCGAGAGTTAGCTTCTGGCTTTTGTTTGGGTGCCCTGGCCTGATTCTTGCGTGGTGAGTTGATTTGCCCGACCAGGCCTGGACGGCGACAGGGGTGTCCTGTGTTCGGCCTTGAAAGTCCTTTCCGGTCGGTGCTAGGCCTTTTTAAACTTTCTCCCTTCGCCAAGAGGTGAAAAACAAATGATCCAGCGATGGAGAGCACCTGAGAGCGGCCGCAAGTCTTCGTTTTTTGTCGGGCTCGTGGGGATCGCGCTGCTAAGTTTGTGTCCTCTTGGCAAGGAGGTTCTGGCCGACGGGCCGGCTCCGGTCCGCATCCTCACTTCGTCGCTTCCTCACGCAGTCGCAGGCCTCCCCTACGAGGAGGGCTTACTTCTCTGCTCGGGCGGCGCAGCGCCGTACGCGTGGCGCATTTCGTCCGGCGAACTTCCCCCTTGGGCCAGCGGCCCCCTCGGCGACGGCGCGGCCGCTTACATTGCGGGAACGCCCAGCTCAGAAGACGCGGGCAGCTCCACTTTTACGGTCGAGGTCACGGACAGCCTGGGTCAGTCAGACACCCGGGAGCTGACGCTCGTGGTCACCACCGAGGTCCCGACCGACTACTGGAGCTACGTTGACTTGCCGGACCTGACGGACGAAGAGCGCTTCGCCTTTGCGGATAAGACACTTGAGGAATGGGAGGCCTACTACCTCGAAGCCCATGAACAAGCACGGATCTTCTCGGACGCCCTGGAGGCCTATATCCTCGAGTGGTATTACAACGGGGCAGACCCGAGAATTCCCTACGAGCTTCTGCCCCCCTCGATCAATAACGCCAAAACTCTGAACTGGACCCTTGTCAGGCCTGAGGAGGTCAGCCCTGAAGATCAGTGGTTCGTTCTGCCGAGCTTTTCGGTTCCGGAGAATTATGCGGGCATTCCCGCCCACTCCTCCGATCCCCACGTGACCTACCTCAAGATGGTTTTCCTCGCGCCGCTGGATTCTCAGCTTCTCGTGGAAGGGGATTTCCCGTACTGCCGATTCATGGACTATCAGATCCTCCAGCCCTTCGACCCCGAGTACCCGGCTTCAGGGAGCGTGGGCGGGCCTGAGGTGCCGATCGTGGACGTGGACATCGAGCCAGACCCGGGGCACGCAAATCCCTTCCGCACAGGAGCGAACCGGTTGAATCCTCAGCGGCACTATCACCTCACTTTTGACCTGAAAGCGGGCAACAGCGCGGAGCTCAACCCGGAACTCATGGTCAGCCCTTACTACCGAGCCCCTGGAAACACCCGCGTGGGAGGCCCCTTCGGCTCGTCCGGGGCCTATGGCTGGAGCGCGATCACGCCTTCGGTCTTGTGGGTCCGGTATTACGCGCCGGACAATCCGAGCGATCCTCTGGCCGGAGCGCCGCTGCCCCGGGCTATGCTCAGGCTCAAGACCGGCGAGACTTTCTGGATCCTTCCAGACGCTACGCTCGCCAAGAGACGGGAGACCGCCACCTGGACGGTCCCGACTGCGATGCCCCTGGATCCTCTGGATTACCTCGGTCCGAGCCTCGGGTGGCTGAAGGTGTACGATCTCCTCCTCGTTCGGGCCGAGGTCCGGGGCTACAGCGAATCCCCGCCCTGGGACGACACTGCTTCCCTGGAGCAAAAGAAAGAGGACGCAAGGAATTCGGTCGCGGCTCTGTTCAAGCGGGGGCCATGGCTTGGAACTCCAGGCAACCTCGAGGCAGCGGCGACTTTGTGCCACTACAATTCCTATCTTTCCAGGCCTTTTGTGCTCGAGCCGGGCAAGGTCCTGGTGATCACAGGCAAACTGCCGACCACGCCGAACACCCGAGGCGGGGCCGCCGCCATGACCCCGGCAGAGGCGAGGTATTGGTCGATTTCCCGCTATGTGCCTTGGACAAGCATCACCTCGGGCTTCCAGGAGCAAATGGGGGAGGGTCTGTGCCTGGGCAGCCTCATGGATGACGAGGTAATCGTTGACGAACAAAACCGCTACATCATTGTGTACTCCAAGCCCGAGGACAGGCCCGCGAACGCTCGGCCTGAAAACGGGGTCACCTGGCAGTCTCTGGGGCCCACGAACTTCGGAAGTCTTACCATTCGGTGGATGAGCGTCTGGCCCGATCATTTCCTGGAAGCCCATTCGCCCCATTCCCAGAACATTCCCTGGGCGACCGGCGCCTGGTCCCAGGACACGTACGACAGCAGCCTCGTGGGCACGAACCAGCCGGGCGTGATGGGTCCATACCATCCTGTGATCCATGCGATGACCACCCAGGAGTTCGAAGCTCTGGGCGGATCCCTGGATCCAAACTCCATCCCGGCCTGGGAGCCCGCTTCCCATCCTCCGGAAGTGAGCCGCGTTCTGGCGAACGGCATGGAAATCGAGCTGCCCTATCTGGTGGCTCTGCGGGAGCTTGACTCGATTCGCGTGGAAGTGGAAGCCACGGATCAGGACGGCGACCCCCTCACCTATGCGGCTTATGTGGATGGCCTCAGGGTCCCTGCGCCGGAACAAAAAGGCGGTTCCAGGTTCTCCTTCGACCCGGAAACCCGAACCTTCCAGTGGGACGTTCCGGCTGGCGCGGGCCGGGAGGACCCGTACAAGCTCATGGTCGTTGTGTCCGACGGGCTTCAGACTCGGACCGTAACCGTGGATCTTGCCGTGGACTCGATCCATGCCCCGGTCGTGGACCGCATCATCGTGAACGGGGTGGAGCAAGAGAGCCCGTATCAGGCCACAGTGGAGGAGCTGCGGACCCTGCGGGTCCAGATCGAGGGAAGCGACCCGGACGGCGATCCACTTGCCTATCAGGCCTGGCTCGAGGGCGGGCTTGCCCTGCCTCCGGGTTCGAACGACCAGGCACGCTTCTCCTTTGATCCTGTCACGCGGACCTTTGAATGGACGCCGCAGCTCACCACGGCGAGGCCGGAACCGTACGAACTCACCTTCGGCATCCAGGACGGCGTGTTCACGACCCTAGTCACGGTGGAGATCCTTGTTGTGCCGAGCCCGGTGGCACCCGAGGTTTCTCTTTCGGTCAACCAGCAGGTTTTTCACCCCGGCAATACCCTGCAGGTCACCTTGACCCTCAAGAACGACTTCTCGCCGGCCACGGTGGACCTGTACCTGGCTTTCGGCACGCCGCAAAACCCGCTTGCCAAGATGATTCCGGCAACCGGGCCCCTTGCGAGAGGCATTACGCTGCCGAGCGGTTTCCTCCGCAACATTTCGTTGATCAATTACACCTTCCCGCCCCTGTTCAGGAGCGGGACGAGCGGGTCCCGGACCGCGCCCCTTTTCTCCGCTCAGCTCGCGTTCACGGCCATCCTGGTTCCCCAGGGAGGCAATGTGAACAACCCTGCGGTCTGGCTGTCTTCCGACACCGTGTCGTTCACGTACTCGATCCCGTGAGGCCGATCTTGGACGGTCTCGCGTGTCGTCGGAATTTCCGGAGCGGAGTGAAAATCTCCGCTCCGGTTTTTTCAGCCCTTGCCGACCGAAGAACCCGCATGCTTCGGCCAGGGCGGCCGGTTTTGCCACCGGCCGTTTGACAGCGCCAGTGCGTTGCCCGTACGCTCTTTTGAAAGCGTTTCTTCGAAACAACCCATGACCGGAGACACAGATGAATTTCAAGAAGACTCTGGGCCTTTTCAAGACTGCTCTTCCGGCCTTGGGTGCTCGCCTCACCAGAAGACAGTTCGTCAAAGCCCTCGCCGCTTCCTTAGGCGTCCTGCTCCTCCCCTGGAGGCGAAGCCCCTTCGGGTCTGAGGCGCGCGCGGAAAAGGGATCGCTCGATTGCCTGAGCCTCATCACGATCCGGCCGGGCCGGCCCCACCTCGTGCGGGCAGGTTCGGTCACGACCTTCGTGGTCGCAGTGACGAACGACACGCAGAGTTCGAGGACGGTCTCGCTGGTCGCCCAAAGCCAGACCCCGGGGTGGACCGTGGACCTGAGCCGCGCCGATCGGCTCTTCCAAGCCACGGGTACGGCCGCCGCGTCCATGCAGGTTACGGTCGCAGCCGGAGGGATCGAGTATCTCGTCGTGTCCTTGAGGCCTGATGCGGGCATGGCCGAAGGGAGCGAGGGTTCTGCGGTTGTGCGGGCCTACATCCAGCAGCAGCCGGTCGACGATGTCCTGGTCCGCGGCAAGGTCACGTCGCGGCCCAATGTGTATCTTTTTGCCATAGACGGCCTGAACCGGAAGTATCTCGCTCTCAGCAGAAAAGGTGAGGAAGATCCGAATCACCGCAACCCGCTCATGCCGAATCTGCTCCGGTTCTGCCAGGACGCGGCCGTCCTGAGCAAGGCTAGGAGTCATCTTCCCTCTTACACCGACCCGAACCATGTCTCGTATTTGACCGGCTCCTGGCCCGGCACAGCAGGGGTCTGTGTCGTGAAGGAATTCTACTGCGGCCGCGATGCGAACGGCAATTCGGTCACGATGGCCCCCTCCCGGGACATCTTGCGCTGGGGTCCTTCGGGCGAGCGGGTTGTCTCGATCTTCGATCTCGCCAAAGATCCGGCCATGGGCGGCGATCCGGATGCCTGCAATGCCCTGATCACGGGCAAGCCCTGGCTTTGGGGGTATTTCCAAGAGGAAACCAAAACCGTGGATATTCTCGCCTCCGGATCCCGGTTCCCCTTTTATGTCGATCCGCCGCCGAGCTATGTGATGGGAGACCCTCCCTCGGACTCGAACGCCGCAACGGACCGGGACGGCATCAACGTGACCCCGCCCGAGCAGTTCCACGCGCTTCACGACCCGTTTTGGGGCACCTTGGGCGAGAGGCCCTCCGATCATCCGGACGACCGGTGGATCGTGGAGAGCGCTCTCAAGATCATCGCCGCAGAGGATCCGCAGGTTTTTTACGTCGTGGCCGCTTGCGTGGACATCTTGGGTCACCACGTTGGAGCCGCGGACAAGCCGGGGCTGTGGCAGCCCGGGCAGAGCTCGGACGCACTCTGGGACGATCTCAACGCCTACACGTACCGCGCGAACCGCGAGCCCATGCTCGACGCCGTGTACGAAGCGGACACGTGCTTCGGGATTTTCGTGAACGCCCTGAAGGCGCGCCAAACTTACAGTAATTCCATTCTGGCTTGTATTTCGGACCACGGAATGCGGACCTATTTCGACCAGCCCCTCAACTACTACAGCATCATCACGGGCGCCGGAATTCCCCGGGAGGCCTTGGAAATGACCGCTTGCAGAGGAGAACTCCTCCTGCTCTATGTTTCGGATCCCTCTTACGTCGCGCCGGTCCAGCAGGCCCTGCGGAATTACACGGTCTACCATCCTGTCTGGCAGAAGGAGATGCATCCCTTCGTGGTTCTCAATCAAGAGGAGATGGCGAGCGGAGTCGACGCCGTGGTAGGCCGGGTGGCTGCGAGCAAAGGACCCAAGCGGTCCGAACTTTACAGCGAGTGGTATATCGACCATCCGGTCGAGGACAACTCCAAGCCCCGCTGGCCCGACCTCCTGGTCTTTCTGGCCGGAGGGTATCAGGGCGTGAGCAACCTGGGGGAGGCTCCGCCGGTCGGCGGGCACGGCGGGGTCGGCCCTGTGCAGGACATTCTGTATCTGATCCGAGGGCCGGGTATTCGCAAGGGCGTTTACAGCGCGAACCCGGCTTTTCCGGCGGACCTCCTTCCGACCCTTTGCAGGCTCCTCGATTGGCAAGTTCCGGCCAACGCGGACGGACGCGTGCTGGGAGAAATCCTGGCGAGATAGGAGAGTGTCAGGTTTCGGGGGTCAGGCCACCCCTCCCCAAGGCACGGAGGTTAGAGACTGAGTCCATGCCCGGTCAGTTCAGCTTGATCTCCTCCACCTTGGCTCGGATGCCCGGGAATTTCTCCTCGATCCGCACCCGAGCGGGCTCGGGCAGCTCGTCCCAGATCCTTCGGATCCTCTGGGCGCTCTCCCGGATGGCCTTCGGATCCCGGTTCTCCCGGGCAGTGCGCAGATCCTCGAAGGCCTGTTTGAGTTCCTGCACCTTCTGCTGCGTTTCCGGCCAAGTCTGGCCCTGGGGCATCAAGGCTCCCTCAGCCTTCCACTCGGGCACGTCGGCCGGCCGGATGGGCCTCATCCCGATCGCCTCGAATTCAGCACGGGTCATGTAATGGAACACGGGATGGTACGGGCCCATGAGTCCGGGCCGGTTCTCCATAAAGAGACTCTTGTCGAAGGTCTCCTGGGACCAGCCCGCTTTCTTCCACGGGGCGTTGTTCTCGTGGAAGGAATATTTCTCCATATACCACTCGGGCATGACGCTCATCCAGCGCAGGATCAGGGTTTGGGGAGCCGCGGTTCCCCAGTCCTGCCAGGTCACGCCGAATTCGGCCTTGGCATTGGCAGGTCGGTCTTCGGGCCTCGAAAAGACGATCACATACTCTCGGTTCTCGTTCACGACGATTTCATCGTCCATCAGGCTTCCATAAGGAGTGCCGTAGTATCCCTTGTTGAACTGGGTGTTGGCGCCGAGCTGATGGGTGAAGGAGAAATACCGGACCTCGCCGCGCTCCATGACCTTTTCGCCGTTTCGGGTCCGGGGAGCCACGGGAAGCTTGCCCGTGAGCACGATCACCTTGTTAGCGCCCAAATTCATGGGCCGGCTAAGGTAAGCCGTGTAATTGCACTCGGTGGCGGCGTTGCCGTAATTGCCGGGGGGCGGTGCGTCCGGCCCCTGGTTGAAGATCAGTCTGAGCATCTGCCGCACCCGCGCCTTGGCCTGCACCGGGTCCTCGTCTCCCCACGGTCTCGACTTGTAGTAGGCCCGGGCCTCGGCCGTGAGATTGACAATGCCAAACATCTTGAACCAGCCCAGGCTCGGCCCGATGAAAGGATAGGGCTCCATGGGCGGCGTAGTTACCCGAGGCACCGGCTCGGTCTGAAGCTTCACGGCAAGGGACTTGTCGCAGGTGATCCAGAATTTTTCTCCCGTAGAGAGTTCGAGGGTGGCTTTCGGCCAGGCCACACCTCCGTATGGACCAACGCCCTTGTCAGGGGCGAAAATCCGGAGCCAGAGCAGGGAAGGCACGATGACGTCCCGGCCGATGTGGCCGGTAAAGGCGAAGGGGCCTCCGACGCGCGTGTTTCCCGGGCCCCGGTACTGCGGAGCGATCATGGCCTTGGGATTGAGCGCCACGGCGTTGCCCATCTTGAGTTCGAACGTGACGTGGTAATGCCTGTTTTTAGCGGTCCGGTCCGCGCCCAACCGAAAGGGATTGATGTGGCCGGGATCGGGCTCAATATCCGCGTCCACGATCGGCACTTCGCAGATGCCCATCTGGCCCGTGACTGGGTGGTCGATGTCCACGGGTGTGAGAATCTGATAGTCCATGAACCGGGCGTGGGGAAAATCGCCTTCCACGTGGAGCTTTGCACCCAAAGGCGCCAGAAAGATCAGCTTGAGATAGGTGGCGTGCGGATCCGGCGAGAACTGCCGGAGCACCTCGGCCGGGTCGTAAGCAGCGATCGCGTACCACTGGTCCTTGGGATCGATCTGTTCGGGCCGAACGAGTTTCCAACTGTGGGTTTTCGCGTTGTCGATGTAGGGAGAAAAGAACCCTTCGGGGAATTCCGCTTCAGCCTTTCCGGCAAGCCAGAGCCGGACGCGCTGCTCCAGTTTCTCCGAAAAGGCAAGAATCTCCCGCTCCCGGTCGGCCCGGTACTTTTCCGGCTGTCGGGCTGCCTCCATGGCCAGCTTGAGCCGGTCCTCCCAGGTCAAGTCCGGCAGAACCATGGTTTCCCGGGACGTTTCGAGTTCTTTGTTCTGGCTCCCGGAAAGACGCTCCATGGCAGCCGAGCGACTCGGAAGGACTGCGAGCGCTCCAAGGGACAAAAGAAGTGCAACCCTATGCCAGCCGATCCAACAAGCCCTCATTTTCCACCTCCGTGGGAACCTGGGCAGAGCTTGCCTTTTGAGGCGCCTGTTACGGTATCACATTCGATCCCTGCGGCAAAGGAGCCAAAACGGCTCGGGAATGCATCTCCGATTCAGGGCCCTTTTCGCGTTGACCGGTGTCCGAAAAGGCCAGTATAATTCGACGCTGGCTTTTCTTGACTCCAGATCAACCTTCAACCGTTCGGGAAATGATACGTTTGAATCCTGGAAATCGGCAATAGCTTTGAGAGGAAGTGCTTTGGATTTCGGCTCCAAAGGCCGATACAAGAAAGAACGGGCTTTTGAATGCTCCCTGGGGCCTATCGCTCCCCAGGGCCGGCTCATTCACTCTTTGCAGACGTGAGGCAGGCATCTGAGATCTCTCTTCAGAGTCGGTAAATCCTGAGAGGAGAATCCAAGCTTAAGCCCTGCACGCCATGGGGCTCTTTTGATGGCTTTGCTTGAAGTCATTGCTTCCACTCTTCCTGGCAGGCCGGATCCGGCCGTGCCGATCGCCGCTTCGAGAGCCGGGGGCCTGGGGGTCCTGGATCTCCAGTTCATCCGGGACGAAGCCCTTGTGCGCCAGAGTCTGGACAGGCTCTGCCGGTACGGCCGGGCCCCGTTCGGGCTCAAGGTCGACCGCGCGGGCTTTTCCTGGCTTGCGGGGAAGTTCCCCACCTTGTTGGACCGCCCGGGCACGTTGATCCTCGCAAGTCCCTGGTCCCGGCCGGACTTGCTGAAGGTCCAGCGTCTCCGGCAAAAAGGGATCCGAGTCTTGGCGGAATGCACGTGCTTCCACGAGGCCCGGATCGCGGAAGAAGCTGGCCTCGACGGCGTCATCGCCAAAGGGAACGAAGCGTCCGGATTCGTCGGAAGCGAGACCACCTTTATCCTGGTTCAGCGTTTCGTGAAGAACCTCTCCATACCTGTTTACGCCCAGGGCGGGATCGGACTCCACACCGGGTCGGCCTGCTACGCCGCGGGCGCCCGCGGCGTGGTCTTGGACAGCCAGCTCCTTCTCGCCAGGGAGTCCTCTCTTCCGGAGGATCTGAAAACCCGGCTCTCAGCTCTTGACGGCAGCGAGACCACCTGCCTGGGAGCGGAAATCGGCAAATGGGTTCGGGTCTGCGGCCGCTTTGGGAGCGCCGAGGTCAGAGAACTCGAGGCCGTGGAGGAGTCTCTCGCCGGTCGAGAGAACATGCGAGAAGAAGACCTAGAGCGGGCATGGATAGAAGCCGTCGCTTCGGTGGCCGCTTCTCCTGCGGGCAGGACCGGGCTCCTTTTTCTCGGCCAGGACGTGGGGCTGGCCGCAACGCTCGCTCGGCGGTACGTCACGGTGGGCGGTATCGTCCACGCTGTGGGGAGCGCGCCCGAGGCTCACCTGAGAACCGCCGCCAGGGAGCGGCCTCTGGCAGAAGGAGCCCCCCTGGCCCGATCGCTCGGAATCCGGTACCCGATCTTCCAGGGGCCCATGGCCAGAATCAGCGATGTGCCGGAATTCTCCTGCCGGGTGGCCGAGGCAGGCGCTCTTTCCTTTGTGGCCGTGGGCTGGACATCGGGTCCGGAGCTGGAAGCCTTGCTCGCAGAGACCCGCAAGGCCCTTTCGGGCAAGCCCTGGGGCGTGGGCCTCCTGGGGTTCCTGCCGCCCGAGGCATACCGGAACCAGGTCGCGATCGTCGAAAAACACAAGCCTCCCTTCGCCTTGATCGCCGGCGGCCGGCCGGATCAGGCCAAATCCCTCGAGGCCAAGGGGATCCCCGCCTTCGTCCATGTTCCGTCCCCGGGCCTGCTTCGGATCTTTCTGGACAGCGGCCTTCGCAGATTCGTCTTCGAGGGCCGCGAGGCAGGCGGTCATGTGGGCCCCTTGTGTTCCTTTGTTCTCTGGGAGCAAGCGATCGAAGGTCTGGCAGGATGGTCGCCCTCGGATCCATCGAACCGGCCCTGCCAGGCGGTCTTCGCAGGAGGCATCCACGACGCTCTGTCCGCTTCCATGGTCGCGGTCATGGCCGCTCCGCTTGCCGAGCGAGGCATTCAGGTCGGCGTGCAGATGGGTAGCGCCTACCTTTTCACGAAAGAGGCGGTCTCCACGGGCGCGATTGTGGAGGACTATCAGCGGGAGGCGTTGAGCTGCTCCGGCACAGGCATCCTGGAGACCGGGGTCGGACACGCAGTCCGGTGCATGGAAACCCCGTACGCCCGATTCTTCCGCAGCGAGAAGAGGCGGCTGGCCTTGGAAGGGAAGTCCACAAAAGAGCTTCAGGAAACGCTCGAAAGGATGAACACCGGCAGGCTGCGGGTTGCGACCAAGGGGATCGCCCGAAAGAGCGGGTACGGGACCGGCCCCGAGGCCGACGGTTTCGTGTCGCTTTCCGAAACGGAGCGACGGGAGCAAGGCCTGTACATGATCGGCCAGCTCGCCGCGATCCGGGACCGGGTCTCCAGCATCGAGGAACTCCACGAGGACGTGAGCGCCAAGGGCTCGGAGAGAATCGAGGCGCTGGAGAGAGCCTTGCGGCGTTCCATGCCCCAAGCCGAAAAGGAAAAGTCCAGCGACGTCGCGATCGTGGGCATGGCCTGCGTCCTCCCCAAGGCTCCGGACCTTCGGGCTTACTGGAGCAACATTCTTCACAAGGTGAGCGCCATCGGCGAAGTGCCGGAGTCCAGGTGGGCTTCTGACTTGTACTATGACGAGAATCCCAAGGCGGCCGACAAAGTTTATTCCAAGTGGGGAGCGTTTATCGACCCGGTCCCCTTTGACCCGGTCAAGTACGGCATGCCGCCCAACTCCCTCCGCTCCATCGAGCCCCTTCAGCTCCTCGTGCTCGAAGTCGCTTCCAAGGCCTTGGAAGACGCCGGGTATGGGGAGCGGCCCTTTGCCCGGGAACGGACCTCGGTCATCCTCGGCATCAGCGGCACGGGCGAACTCGGACAGGCCTACGCCTTCCGGTCGGCTCTGCCTGCTTACTTTGGGAGCGATTGCCTGCGTGTTACAGAGCATTTCGAGGGCGACCTTCCGGAATGGACCGAGGATTCCTTTCCCGGAATTCTCGTCAACGTCGCGGCCGGCCGCGTGGCCAATCGCCTGGACCTGGGAGGAACGAATTTCACGGTGGACGCCGCGTGCGCGTCCTCCCTTGCCGCCCTGTATCTGGCCGTGCGGGAGCTGGAGTGCCGCACGAGCGACATGGTCGTCGTGGGCGGCGCCGACACGATGCAGAATCCTTTCACGTACCTGTGCTTTGCGAAAACCCAGGCCTTGTCGCCTCGCGGCAGGTGCTGTCCCCTCGACCAGAGCGCGGACGGCATCGTGCTGGGCGAAGGCATCGCCACGGTTGTCCTCAAGCGCCTGGAGGACGCCGAAAGAGACGGGGACCGGATCTATGCGGTGATCAAGGCCGTGGCCGCGGGCAGCGACGGCAGGGACAAGAGCCTGACGGCGCCCAGGATCGAAGGACAAATCCGAACCCTGGAGCGGGCGTATGCCAAGGCCGGAATCGCCCCGGCCACGGTGGCCCTCGTGGAGGCTCACGCGACCGGAACCGAGGTGGGCGACCAGGCCGAGATCGAGGCGCTCTCGCGTTTTCTCGCCCGCCACGGGGCCGCACCGCAAAGCTGCGCGGTCGGGTCGGTCAAGTCCATGATCGGGCACACGAAGTCCACGGCAGGGATCGCCGGTCTCATCAAGACCGCCCTGGCCCTCCACGACAAGATCCTGCCTCCGACCCTGGGCGTGGAGAAGCCGAACAAAGCGTTCCTGGAGCCGAAAAGCCCGATCTACCCGAACACCGAGCCCCGTCCCTGGTTGCGATGTGCCGAGGATCCGCCCCGCAGGGCCGGAGTGAGCGCCTTCGGGTTCGGTGGAACGAACTTCCACGCAGTCCTCGAGGAATACGACCAGGATTCTGTCGCAGCCGGGGAGGGCTTCTTCCGGGCTTTGGCGCCGAACCGTTCCTCGGAGCTGTTTCTGTGGGCAAGGCGCACGGCCGCCGATCTCTCCAAGGCCGTGCAAGCGCTCAGAAAAGCCCTGGAGCGAGCCCCGCGGATTTCCCTTTCGGACCTCGCTTTCACCGTCACCCGAGAATTCCGAAAGGCTTCGGCGTCCCACAACGGCCCCTGGGTCCGGCTTGCCGTAATCGCGGACTCGCTCGAGGATCTCGGCCGTAAGCTCGATCAGGCATCCCAAGCGCTCTGCGCAGCCGACCCTCTGCTCTGGGATCCCCGCGGAGTCTACTTTACCGGCACCCCGCTCAACGGCGAAGGAAAGCTTGCCTTCCTGTTTCCGGGCCAGGGCTCCCAGTACCCGAACATGCTGGCCGATCTGGCCGCTGGCATGCCGGCCGTTCGGGAGCTGTTTGAGCGAAGCGATGCCCTGCTCAGGGAGAGGCTCGAGAAGCGACTGAGCCGTTACGTTTTCCCTCCTCCGGCCTGGAGCAAAGAAGAAGAGCAGAACCAACGGCAAGAGCTGGCGCTTCCTTTTGTTGCCCAGCCCGCCATCGGGACTGCGTCGCTGGCCCTCTACCATCTGCTTTCGGACTTGGGGCTTCGGCCCCACATGCTGGCGGGCCACAGTTACGGAGAATATGTGGCCCTTTGCGTGGCCGGCGTGATGAGCGAAAAAGAACTCATTGAGCTCTCCGAGATCCGGGGCCGCCTCATGGCCGGCAACGGGAACGGGGACTCCGGCGTCATGGCTGCCCTGCGGGCAGGCGTGGACCAGGTTTCCGATCTCCTTTCCGGGATCGACGAGGTCTGGATCGCCAACTTGAACGAGCCAGAACAGACCGTCATCTCCGGCACCCGGCCGGCCGTGGACAGAGTGCTCGGCCGGTGCAGATCCCTCGGGATACCGGCAAAACGGCTACCCGTGGGCTGCGGATTCCATTCCCCTCTGGTTTCCGGAGCCTGCGAGAAGCTCAAGGAAACGCTCCGGGCCATCGATCTCAGGCCGCCTAAACGGACGGTCTTTTCCAACGTTTCTGCAGCGCCCTATCCGGACGACCCGAAAGCCGTCGCGGAGCACCTCGCTTACCACTTGAGGAACCGGGTCGATTTTATTCGGGAAGTCGAGGCCATGTACGAGCACGGGGCTCGGATCTTCGTGGAAGTCGGGCCCGGGAAGGTGCTCACGGGGCTCGTGGAGCGGATCTTACGGAACCGCCCCCATCTGGCGGTCTCCTCGAACCAGAAGGGCCGGCCCGGTCTTGAGCAGATTCTCCATCTTATCGGGCAGATTTCGGTCCACGGCATTGCCGTCGAGGTCGACAAACTTTTCGCAGGCAGGCCGGTCAAGGCCGTCGACCTTGCGGATCCGGCTCTGGCCTCGCCTCTGTCGGGCCTTTCGCCCACGACCTGGATCGTGAGCGGAGGCAGAGCCGTGCCTGTGCCCGAGGCCCTGCGGGGCGGCCTCGAGAAAAAACCGCCTCCCATGAAGATTTCGGCAGACAATCGAGCCGCGGGCACTGGCTCTGGCGCTTCGCTCGATGCCCAGAGGGCCGCTGCACGTCCCAATCTGTCTGCGGGCGAGGAAAAGACTTTCGGGCACGAAGGGAGCGGCCGGCCCCTGGCGCCTCAGGCGAAGCCATCAAGCGCCAGGGGGGCTTCTGCTTCTCCTGACAGAGTCGCAGCCCAGGCCGTGGCCCGCTTTCAGGATCTTATGGACCGGTTCCTGGTGACCCAGAAAGAGGTCATGCTGGCCTATCTTCGGGGACGGGCCAGGATTCCGGCGGCCTTGCCCGACACCAGGCCGGCTGACACGGACGAGACGGCTTCGAAACGCAGGCTGGACGCAGCCGCCGAATCATTTGGGAGCCGCACCAGTGGTCCGGTCGGCCCTGGCGCTTCGGAAGAAGATCGATCAAAGGTCGCCGCAGAGGTTTCCGCCGGTCCTTCGGGCCTCGACGAACTCAGGGGATCGCAAGCGGAGCCGGAGTCGGCCGCGGCCGAGATCCTTTCTCCTCAGAAAATGGAGGCCCTCCTGCTCGACCTCGTGAGCGAGAGGACCGGCTATCCCCGCGATATGCTTGGCCTGGACGTGGACCTCGAAGCCGACCTGGGGATCGACTCCATCAAGCGGATCGAGATCCTGGGCTCCATGATTCGTCTGTGCGCGACCGGCCCAGGAGAGACGGCCGAAAGCGAAATGGAGGGCGTCGGCGGCATCAGGACCCTTCGGGGCATGCTGGAATGGCTCGAGGAAAAGTTCACCCCTTCTGGCCGTGGCGAGGCGCCGGAGAGGACCTGGGAACCCTTCGAGCGGCCCCTGTCGCCTCTCTCCCAGCAGTCCTCTCAACCTTGCGTGCAGGCCGAGGAGGTCCCGAGGTTCGTCCTGCGGGCCGTTCCCAGGCCGGTCGAACTCCCCCTTGAGGGCAAGGGGCCTGACGGCGCGATCTTGATGACCGAGGACGGACTCGGAGTGGCAGAAGCGCTTTCGGCTTCCCTTTCCGAAAAGGGCCTGCGGATCGTTCGAGTCAGGCTCGGCCGCAAGCTGGAGCCGCAGCCGGACGGTTCCTTCCTGGCGGCCCTGGATTCTCCGGAAGGCGTCTCGGAACTGGCGGACGCCGTCCGAACTCGGGAGGGACCTCTGGCCGGAGTCATCCATCTTCTGCCGCTGAGAGACTCCCCGCGCTTGGATGAGATGGAATTGACAGACTGGCGCGCTCAGGTCCGCCAGGACGTTAAGTCGCTTTTCTATCTTTTCAAGGAAATCGACAAAGATTCCCATCGAGCCGGCCGCAGGGGAAGCCCTCTGGTTCTGGGCGCCACGGGCATGGGCGGCGATTTTGCCTGCGGGGCCGGGGCCGTTGAACCGGCATTGCTCTTCTGCCCTGCCCAGGCCGGCGTTGCCGGCTTTCTCAAGTCTCTGGCCGCAGAACGGCCCGGCATGCGGGTCAAGGTCGTGGACCTCGATCCAAGGCAGCCGGCAAGCGACCTGGCCGACCATCTTGCAGAGGAGATCTTTTCGGCAGACCGCCTGATCGAGGTGGGATACAAAGGCCGGGAACGAGTGGCCATCGAGGTGACACCGGCCGCCCTGGCGGCCTCCTGTCCTGGGCCGCTCCGAATCGACTCCGAATCGGTCGTCCTGGTGACCGGCGGCGCTCGGGGAATCACGGCCGACGTGGCCCTCGAGCTGGCCCGGCGCTACCGGCCGACGCTTGTGCTGGTGGGGCGGTCTTGCGAACCCGAGCCAGAGGAGGCGCTGGATACGGCAGGCCTGGCAACAGCTAGGGAGATCAAGTCCGCGATCATCGCGCGGATGCGCGGCCAGGGACAAACCGTCCGCCTCGCCGAAGTGGAGGCGATGCACAAGGGCCTGCTCGCCGAGCGCGAGATGCGGGAGAACTTCAGGCGGATGCGTCAGGCCGGCGCCCGAGTCGAATACGTGCAGGCCGATGTCCGGGATGGGGACAGGTTCGGTGAAGTGATCGAAGAAGTCTACCGGACCCACGGCCGCCTGGATGGAGTCATCCACGGCGCCGGCATCATTGAGGACAAGCGGATCGACGACAAGACGGCCGAATCCTTCGACCGGGTCGTGGACACCAAGGCGGACAGCGGGTTCATCCTGGCCCGCCGCTTGCACTTTGAGTCTCTTAAGTTCCTTGTGTTTTTCACGTCCGTGGCCGGACGGTTCGGCAACATCGGCCAGGCCGATTACGCTGCCGCGAACGAGATCTTGAACAAGCTGGCGGCTTGCCTGGACCGCGCCTGGCCCGGCCGGGTCGTGGCCGTGAACTGGGGTCCTTGGGACAGGGAGAGCATGGTGACGCCCGAGGTGCGCAAGCAGTTCGCCGATCGGGGCATCCGGCTCGTTCCTCGGCACATCGGCCCGTCCAAGCTCTGCGAAGAGATCGAAAGAGGCTCCAAGGGAGAAGCCGAGATCGTCCTTGGCGCCTTCGACGGCTGGGGAGTCAAGACGCCGTCCGAGCCGGCCGCCAGACCGGCGACAGCCTGCTATCCCCTGACGGGCCGCGAGAATTGGGCGGTCCTCAAGAGAGAGGGAACCGTAGAGTTCACTCGGCTCCTTGACCCCGAAAAGGACTTGTTCCTTCGAGATCATCGAATCGACGGCAATCCGGTTCTGCCGGCGGCCTTTGCCATGGAGATGATGGCGGAAGTGGCCGCGCAGAACTGGCCCGGAATGGAAGTTGCGGGCCTTTCCAACATTTCGGTCTTGCGAGGCATCGTGCTCAAGAACGGCCCGGAGACGGTCTTGATCGAGGTCAGTCCCGAAACAGGGGGAATATCGGATCAAGGAGCCTTGGACCTGAAGGCCAGGATCGCGGCTCCGGGTTCGAAAAGCCGCCCCTATTACGAGGCGACGGTTCATCTGCGCAGGTCTCTCGCCCCGGCGCCCCTCTTCGAAGCCGTGCATGGGGCGGCTCTGAAAAGCTTTCCTCTGTCGGTCGATGAGGCTTATAGAAAGTGGCTTTTCCACGGACCCGCTCTGCAGTGTATCGCCTCGATCGAGGGGCTTAACGAGGAAGGAATCGTGGCGACCGTGGTTCCGTCGGTTCCGGCCGACTGCATCCAAGAAGCTCCCCCGGGAGATTGGCTGATCGACCCTGTCGTCGTGGACAGCGGGTTTCAGCTTGCGATCCTCTGGGCACGGGCCCGGCACGACTTCACCCCGCTGCCTTCGCGGTTCCGCGCCTACCGCCGTTACGGTCCGCTGGCGGGCGAGAGGATCCGCTGCTTCCTTCGGATCCACGCGGATCCGGGCAGCCTTCTCATGCGCACGGACTTGTACTTCGTGGCTCCGGACGGCCGGGTCCTCGGAAAGTTCGAGCGGGCCGAGTCCACGTGCAGCCGGGCGCTGAACACAAAGATCGGGTTGCCCGGCGCTTGACATGTTCCCCAGGGGATCCAGGATGGCTTCGACTCCGCGCGTGCAGGACCTGTCAGGGGAAAGTCCGACCGAGGACGTGTGCGTCGTGGGCATGGCCGCCGTCTTTGCCGGTGCGCCGGACGTGCGCACCTACTGGCAAAACATCCTGGCCAAAGTCGACGCGATTGCCGACCCGCCCGAGGCCGACGCTTGGGCGAACGCGGTCTATGACCCGAGGAGCACGAGCAACGACCGCATCTACTGCAAGCGCGGCGGCTATCTGGGTGACCTCGCCCGGTTCAACCCTCTCCGCTACGGCGTGGCTCCTCTTTCCGTTGACGGCGGCGAGCCCGACCACTACCTGGCCCTTCGGCTGGCCTTCGAGGCCCTCGAAGACGCCGGCTATCATGAGCGGCCCTTCGACCGCAGGCGGGCCGAGGTGATCATCGGGAGAGGAACCTACATCAACCGGGGATGGGCTACCCTGTTCCAGCACGGACTGGTCGTGGACCAGACCCTGGAAATCCTCAGAGAACTCCATCCCGAAGACCCGCCGGAAAGGCTCGAGGAAATCCGCAGGAGGCTCAAGGCCTCCCTGCCTCCTTTCAGCGCCGAGACGGCCGCCGGGCTCGTGCCCAACATTCTCACCGGCCGAATCGCGAACCGCCTCGGCTTCATGGGCCCGAACTACCTGGTGGACGCCGCGTGCGCCTCCTCGCTCATCGCGGTGGACCACGGCATGAGAGACCTTTTGGCCAGGCGGTGCGACCTGGTGCTGGCCGGAGGCGTGCAGGCCTCCATCCCGGCCCATCTGCTGATGATTTTCTGCCAGCTCAACGCCCTTTCGAAAAGCTCCTCGATCCGGCCCTTCGACAAGGATGCGGACGGCACCCTCCTGGGCGAAGGCGGCGGAGTCGTGGTCCTCAAAAGAACCGCGGACGCCGAGAGAGACGGGGACAGAATCTACGCGCGGATCCGGGCGGTCGGCACGGCGAGCGACGGCCGCGGCGCCGGCGTCATGACGCCCCGGGTCGAGGGGGAGGAACTGGCGATTCGCAGAGCTTACGAGCAGTCAGGGGTGGCGCCCGAGTCGGTCGGACTCATCGAAGCCCACGGGACCGGCACGCCGGTGGGCGACCTCGCCGAAGTGGAAGCCCTGAAGCGTGTTTTCGGCCCGAGAAGCCGGGAGCCGCGGTTTTGCGCCCTAGGGTCGGTCAAGTCGATGATCAGCCATACGATTCCGGCAGCGGGCATCGCGGGGTTGATCAAAGCGGTGCTGGCGGTTTACCATAAGGTCCTGCCGCCCACGCTGCATTGCGACGAGCCCAACCCCAAGTTCGGCCTGGAAAAAACGCCTCTCTACATCAACACCGAAACCAGGCCCTGGATCCACGGAGTGCCGGACACTCCGCGCCGCGCAGGCGTGAACGCCTTCGGGTTCGGCGGAATCAACGCGCACGTCATCGTGGAGGAGTACACCGGCAGATCATGAACCGTTCTTTTGACGCAAGCAGCGAACTCTTGGTGCTCAGGGCCGCCTCGCCGGACGAATTGATCCGGGAAGCCAAAGGGCTCGCCGAGGTTCTTTCCAGCGCTCCTGGCCGGCCCCTTGGGGACATCTGCCGCTCCATAAACTCCAGAAGCCAGATGCTGCCCTTGTGCCTGGCCGCTGTTGCCTCCTCTCCTGAGGATCTGGCGGCCAAGCTTTCCTGGGCGTCGAAGAAACTCGCCGAGCCGCAGACAGAGGAGATCCGCGGGAAGCAAGGAGTCTATTTCACGCGGAACCCTCTGGGGCCAAGAGGAAAGCTCGCTGTCCTGTTCCCGGGCGAGGGATCGCAATACGCATATATGCTTCGCGACCTATGCCTCGCCTTTCCCTTTGTGCGGGCTTGCTTTGACCGAATCGACCGAGCCTTTATCGAAAGAAAGCTCGGCGAAGGGTTCCTGCCGAGCCGCATCGTTTTCCCCGAGGGGCCCGGTGCTCCGGCTCGTGCCTCGGCCTCCGGTGCAGGCGAGGATTTGTGGCAAATGGCCGGAGCCGTGGCTGCTGTGCTTACGGCCAACCAAGCTCTTTGGGAACTCGTCGGCAGGCTGGGGATCGCGCCCGACGGGGTGGTGGGTCACAGCACGGGCGAATACACGGCCCTGCAGGCAGCCGGGATCCTCGACCTGGACAGCGAAGACCGGTATCAGGAGTACATCGCGGACCTCTACCGAATCTACAGGGAGTCGGCCGAAAAGGGGGAAATCCCCAAAGTGAAGCTCGTGGCCGTGGGGGCGGACCTCGAAAAGGTCAGGGCGGTCCTGGACAGCATGGGAAGCGGTCTCTCCGTGGCCATGGACAATTGCCCCCATCAGGTGGTGGTTCTGGGCGAGGATGGAGAGATCGAGCGGGCCGTAGCCGAGTTCAGCCGGCTGGGCATGATCTGCCAGAGTCTGCCCTTCGACAGACCTTACCATTCGCCCCTTTTTGCCGCGTACACGAGGAACCTCGAACCCTTCTTTGACAAGTGGCTCACCCGCACGCCTCGGATTCCGATCTATTCCTGCGCCGCGGCGGACCGCTTCCCCGAGGATCTTGGCGAGATCCGAAGGCTCGCTGTCGAACACTGGGTCAAGCCCGTCCGATTCCGCCAGACCGTGGAAAGAATGTACGAGGAAGGCTTCCGCATCTTTGTGGAAGCCGGCCCCAGAGGGAACCTCACCGCTTTTGTGAACGACATCCTCAGGGAGCGGGAGCACCTGGCCGTGGCCTCTGACGTCTCCTCCCGTTCTGGAATCGCCCAGCTCCAACGCCTGGCCGCTCTGCTCTGCTCTCACGGAGTTGCGGTCGATCTGGGGGTTTTGAGCGAGCGGACGGCCGCCGGCGCCGCCGGAGCGGATTTCCCACAGGGCGCGGTCGCCAAGAGCCGAGAGCCCGATCAAGATGGAACCGCAAAGCTTGAGCTGGAGCTGCCCAGGCTTCGTCTGGGAGCAACCCCCTTGCCCACGCGGGCGGGAACAGGCGAGGCGGCGGCCCCAGCGGCAAGGCGCGCCGGGCCGGGCTCGCCCAACCCTGTGGAGCCGTCCCTCCCAAAGAGGCAGATAGCCGCTCAATCGGGGAGAATTTCAAGGACGTCCCTGTTGGAACAGGAGACCGACTCCGCTTTGGAGGCCTACTTCAGGACCATGGAGCGGTTTCTCGAAGTCCAGCGGGAGGTCATGGTCGAATACCTGGCCGGAGATGAACTTTCGACTGGAGAACTCTTTTCGGCTGACCTCTGGGCAGCCCTCCAGCCCTCGACGGACCGGGGCTCGTTGCCCGATCACGCTCCGGAGGGCGAAGCGCCAGCCGCGCCAAGCCGAACAAAGCCGCAGGCAGGGGCCGCACAAGTCGAAAAGGCGACTCCGCGGCTGGGCACAGAGGCCGACGAGAAAGTTTCTCCGACCGGCCGGGCTGGGTCTCGTGGACTCAGGGAGGAACTCCTGTCCCTGGTGAGCGAAAAGACGGGCTACCCGGTGGAGATGCTCGATCCGTCCGTAAACCTGGAAGCGGATCTCGGGATCGACTCGATCAAGCGCATCGAGATCTTGGGCTCTCTCTGGGAAAGACACCCGGAACTGCCGCGGGAAAACCTGGAAAGAGCCGCGGCGCTCAAAACCTTGGCCGAAGTCATCGCCTTTGTCGAGCATCCGGACCAAGAACCCCAGGCCTCCGGGGAAAGCCAAGCCGTCCCAGCCGCACTGGCTGTCCCAGATACCGAGAAGGTCTATCCGCACGCAGCCCCTTGCTGCGCGGACTTTCCCCTGATCGACGAGATCCTCTCCTGGAAGCCGGCAGAGAGCCTGCGAGCCCGCAGAAGGTTCGACCCCGAGCACGATCGGTTTCTTCTCGATCACACGATCGGCGGCAAGGTCTCGGACGCTCATCCCGAGTGGCCAGCCCTTCCGGTCATGCCTTTGACCATGAGCATGGAGATGATGGCCGAGGCAGCGGCCCTTCTTCTGCCAGGCCGGGTGCTGACCGCGATGAAAGAGGTGAGAGCCTACCGCTGGATCTCTTTTGAGCGCGGCGCCGTAACGCTTGAAGCAGTCGCGCGATTGAGGCCTGACCGCAAGGAGGAAGTCGAGGTGTTCCTGGTTGAGGCGGACGGGCCATCTCAAACGTCGGGCCGGCCCCTCGTGGAAGGCACGATGGTGTTCGCCAGCCAGTACCCGGAAACGGAAAGGCCCACCCCCAAGGAACCTCCCGGCGGCCCGAGCCGACCCTCCCGGTGGCAGGCCCACGAGCTTTACAGCGGCCGCATGTTTCACGGGCCCTGCTGGCAGGCGGTCCGGTCCATCGATCGCTGGTCCGAAACCGGTTCGATCTCAACGTTTGAGGTCCTTCCCAAAGAACGGTTTTTCGAACCCCGCCGACCGGGCCGATTTTTGACGGATCCGGTCGTGCTGGACGCCGCTGGCCAGATCGTGGGCTTCTGGACCATGGAACACCTGGAAGAAGGTTTTCTTGTGTTCCCCTATCGGCTCAGGACCCTCAGGATCTACGGTCCCCCTCCGGCCGACCACGACACGGTTCGCTGCCTGGCCCACATCCGACTCGCAGGCTCGCATCAAGTCGTCTCGGACATCGATCTCGCCGCGGCGGACGGACGCCTTTGGATGCGCCTGGAAGGATGGGAGGACAAGCGGTTCGGGATCCCGGCATCGGCCTACGCCTTTCTCCTTGCGCCCAAGAAAGTCGTCAGTTCCCTCCGCTGGGACGCTCCGATCGCCTCCTTCCCGGAAGCCGACTCGTTCGTCTGCCTGCGCCTCGATCGGCTCTTCCGGGAAGACAGCTCGTTCTGGCTGAAGGTGTTTTCGCGCCTCGTTCTCAGCCCGGCTGAGCAGGAAGCCTTTGAGGCGATCGGCTCCTCGGAGGAGCGACGCATCCAATGGCTGCTGGGACGCCTGGTCGCCAAGGACACGGTACGGACCTATCTGCGGGAACGGCGCAGTCTGGATGTGGCCCCTGCCGACGTGGAGATCCGGCAGGACGAACACGGAAGGCCCTGTCCGTTCGGTCCGTGGCAGAAGGAACTCGACGGAGGTCTCTGTCTTTCCATCGCCCACACAAACGGCCTGTGCGTGGCCGTTGCAGGACCTGGCAACGGGAGCCGCTCTGTGGGCATCGACGTGGAAAAGGTGCGGCCTCTTCGAGAGGGATTCGAATCGGCCGCCTTCACAGCCTCGGAACAGGCCCTTCTCGGCAGTGTGGGCGACCCGGGCCGTCAGGAGTGGATGGTCCGGTTCTGGTCTGCCAAGGAGGCTGCCGCCAAAGCCTTGGGCAGGGGACTTGCCGAAGGGCCGCAGAGCCTTGTGGTCCAGACCGTGGACTGGGCCGAGGGATGGGTCCTCGTTCGGCCCGAAGGCAAGCTGGCAAAGACTTTCCCGGATTTTGCGCGCGCCCCCCTCCGGGTTCGCACTCTGCGGGACAAGGAGTACATCGTGGCGAGCGCTCTGGTGGACAGGGGAGAGGGGAATGGCTGAGGCGTTTGTGGCATCCAGGGAATCCATTTTGACCGTGGTCCTCGGCATCCTCGAAAAGATGGACGAGGAGGGAACCTTCGACTGCGAGATCGGGCCGGACACATGGCTCGTGGCGGATCTGGGCCTGGAGAGCATCGATGTGGTCGTCCTGGGCACCGAAGTGCAGGAGCGCTTCGGAGCGACCCTGCCTTTTGCCGAGTTCCTTGCGGAAATCGGACAACGGGAAATCCGGGACCTGCAAGTCCGGGAGTTTGTGGAGTTCGTCTACCGGAGCCTGAACGGCGCAGCCTGAACGTGCCACGAACGAACGTGAACCGATGCAGATGGCTCTCCCATCCGTCTTTTGGGGTCCTAGAGTCGACACCAGACATCTGAACCCTCACAAGGGGCACGTGTCCCAGGAGGTTTGCTTGAACAGACGTACGCTCTTGATCGGCTTGGACGGCGCGACTTTCTCGGTTCTGGATCCTCTGATGGACCAGGGAGTCATGCCCTTTCTCAAGGGATTCCTTCAGGAAGGGGCACGGGCTTCCCTGCGGTCCGTCGTTCCGCCCCTGACACCCCCTGCCTGGACATCGCTCGTGACCGGCCGGAGCCCGGGCAACCATGGAATTTTCGATTTTTTCCTCAAAGAGGAAAAAAGCCCCCACATTCGGTTCGCAACTTCGGCGGACGTGCCGTGCGAGACGATTTGGTCCCTGGCCAGCCGGAGCGGCTGCCGGGTTACGGTTCTCAACTTTCCTCTCATGCTTCCTCCGCCCAAGGTGAACGGCCACGTGATCTCAGGCGGCTGGATGACGGCCCGCCAGCTGCGCCTCGGGTGCCATCCCGAAGGGCTCTACGACAAACTCAAGGCCCTGGCCGGCTTTGACCCGCGCCGGCTGGTTCTCAGCCTGGCCGACGAGGAGAAAGCCTTAGAGGGCTGCGACCCCGCCGAATACGATGAATGGATTCGGATGCACATCGAGCGGGAGGAGCAGTGGTTCAGGATCGCGAGCCACCTTATGCGCGAGGAGCCCAGTGATCTTACGGCCGTCCTGTTCGACGGAGTGGACAAGATCCAGCATCTCTGCTGGCGCTTTATCAGGCCCGAAGACGCCGGCAGACCCCTCACTCCGCGCGAAGAGGAGACCCGGGCTTGGTGCTTGCGGTACTTCGCCAGGCTCGACGAGATCCTGGCGGGCCTGGTGGAGCTGGCTGGCGAGGAGGCCGCGGTCTTTCTCGCGTCCGACCACGGGTTCGGACCTCAGAGGGAAACCTTCTTCGTGAACGCCTGGCTCGCCGAGCAAGGTGCTCTGTTCTGGGCGGCTCCGGAGCGCCCCCGGGAAGACGCAAACGCGGTCCTTGGCATGCGGCAGCTCGCCCGCCACGTGTCCATGTTCGACTGGGAAAGGACCCGGGCCTACGCGGCCACGCCGAGCAGCAACGGAATCCATATCGTTGCGGCCAGGGACGGCAGGGCTGGCGGCATACCGGCGGCCGAGTATGAGCCGTTCCGGGACGAACTCGTCCGGCGCCTTGCGGCAGTGAGAAGCCCTTCGACAGGCAAGGCCATGATCGAAAAGGTCTGGACCCGGGAGGAGGCCTTTGCCGGCCCGTTCCTGTCGCGGGCCCCGGACCTCACCCTGTACCTCTGGGACGGCGGCCTCGTGTCCATCCTGGACTCGGACTCGGTGGTCAAGCCGCGCGCAACACCTGCCGGCACCCACAGGCCCGAGGGAGTGTTCATGGCCCGGGGGCCCGGAATCCGGCCTGGTCTGAGGACCGAAGAGATCTCGATTCTGGACGTGGCGCCCATGATTCTCCACAGCTTGGGCCTTTCGATCCCGCAGGACATGGAGGGCCGGGTGGCTGAGGCGTTCTACCTTTCCCCTTATTGGGAGCGGCACCCGCCTGCGTTTCAAGCTCCGGCCGGACAAGAGGCGCATCCGAAAAAAGGGGTCGGCGACCGGCTGCTTTTCGACGCCGAAGCCGAGGCCGAGATGGCCGCGAGACTGAGAGCATTGGGATACATCGAGTAGCGACGGGAGAGACGAGCAAGATGGCCAAAGTCTCTGTAAACGGGACCCGGATCCACTACTTGCAGACCGGCACCGGGCCCGACGTTGTCCTCATTCATGGCTTGGGAGGAAACCTGGCCATCTGGTTCCTGCACCTTGTGGGAAAGCTCAAGAACGAGTTTCGCTTCACCGCGTACGACCTGCGCGGGCACGGCAGGAGCGACGCGCCGCCCACGGGTTATACCACGGCGGACATGGTGGAGGACCTGAAGGGGCTCTTGGACCACCTCGGCCTGGAGCGGGTTCACCTGGTGGGCCATAGCTGGGGCGCGGATATCGCCATGCATTTTACGGTCTGCCACCCGGAACGGGTGATGAAGCTCGTGGTGTTCGAACCCAACATCGCGGCCCTCATCGACTGGCGGAAGAGCGAAAACTGGGAAGGCTGGGCCTACTGGGCCAAAAGGCTCGAGGAGTTCGGCATCCACGTGCCCAGGGAGAAATGGCACGATGTGGACTACATGTTGAGGCAGACGGCCCACATTCCGATTCTCTACGGGCCTTTCAAGGGAACACCCCGCAGGGACAACCCCATCCAGAAGCTTCTGTCCACGAGCATCGTGCAGGACTACGAAAAGGTGGCCGGCATGACCCTGGACAAGATCGAGGCGATCCAGCGGCCCACGCTGGCCATATACGGAGCCAAGTCCCACTTCCGCATCACCTACGATTACCTGCGGGAGCACGTGCCGAATTGCACGGCCAAGCTCCTTCCGGACGGAGACCACTACGGTCCCCTCGAGCACCCGGAGATGGTGGTGCAGGAACTGCGGGCGTTCCTGGGCTCTGAGGCGCAGCCGCAGGAGCAGGGGGCTTAACGGGAAAGAAGCCGACCCCGCGCACAGACCAAGGGAGAGCGTTTGTCCCATGGGGACCTTTCTGTTTACCTTATGGCCCTTTCCAGGCCATGTGCACCCGCTCGTCGCCATTGCACTGGCCTTGCGGAGCCGGGGCCACGAGGTCGCTTTCTACACGGGCCAAAAGGCGGCCGCGACACTTGCCTCTGAGGGGCTGGAGCATTTCCCGTTTCGCTCGGTGGACGAGGACGGCATCGACCGGCTCATGTTCTCCCAGGACGAGGTCCCGTCGCTCCTGAAACGCCCCTTGCGGATGATCGCTCTGTACCGCAAGTGGCTCCTGGACACGGTCCCGGGCCAGGTGCGGGACTTGGACGATATTCTCAGCCGAAGACGGGTGGACGTTGTGGTCACCGACCCCACCTTCTGGGGCCCTCTGCTCGTGCTCAAAGACCGCGGTGCGGTGCCTGTGGCGATCGCTTCCTTTATCCCGGGCTGCATGATTCCCGGGCCGGACGCGCCCCCTTGGGGATTCGGGCTGCCAAAGCCGCGCAATTTGGGGACTCGCCTTGCGGCGCGGGGGATCGAAAAGACGATCGATCTTTTCCTGATTCGGTTCCGCCGCGCCGTAAACGAGATGAGGGCCCGCTACGGCCTCGCGCCCATCCCTGGCTCGGTCAACGCTTACAGCGGCCAGGTGCCCCTGCACCTCATCCCAAGCGTGCCTGAACTCGATTACGAGCGAAAGGATTTGCCCGGCTGTGTCCAATACGTGGGCCCCTGCGTCTGGAACAAGCCGAGCCGCGAGCCTGCCCCGGCCTGGCTCGACGAGCTTCCGAAAGACCGGCCGTGGGTGCACGTCACCGAAGGGACCATGCATTCCCAAGCTCCCTTTGTCCTTCAAGCCGCTGCCCAAAGCTTGGCTGGCAGGCCCCTGGTGGTCATCATGACCACGGGCCGCGACAGGGCCCCTGCGACGATGGGACTCGGGCCGTTGGCTTCGAACATCCGGGTGGAGCGCTGGGTTCCCCACAGCGACCTCCTTCCCAGGACTGATGTCATGGTGACAACCGGCGGAGCCAGCACGGTGCTGGCGGGCCTGAACGCGGGCGTGCCCATGGTGCTCGTCCCCACCCAGTGGGACAAACCCGACAACGCCCAGCGAGTGGTGGAGGCAGGCGCGGGCATCCGGATCTCCCCGCGGCGATGCACGGCCGAGCGGCTCCGGGAGGCCGTGGAACGGGTTCTCTCAGAACCGTCTTTCCGTGAAAACGCCAGAAAGATGTCCGAAATCTTCAGCCGGTACGGCGGGGCTTCGCGGGCGGCCGAACTGCTGGAGGCGCTCTGTCCATGAGAAGACGCTCGCGGAAGGCGGCGCAGCCGAGGACTCCTTTCCGGGTTTGGGCGTTGGCCCTTGTCGTCTGGGCCGGTGTGGTCTCCTCATGCGGGGACGGCCGAGGATCGGGGGAAGGAGAACCGGGCCCTCCCCCTCCACTTCCTTCGGGAGGCCGCCCCATGTTTCGGGACGAGTTCGTCGAGGCCGCGCCCCAGGGCTTCGGCGACCGCCAGAACACCAAGGCCTGGTCCATGAAGTGGTGGAAAAACCGGGTCTACGTCGGCACGGCCCGGGCGCATATCTGCGTGCAGGACGCGTCGCTGGCTTTCCGAATCGGCGGAATTTTCAAATACCCCAAGAAGGACCCGGACCTGGAATGCACCGAAAGCCCCCAGGACCTTCCCCTGCAGGCCGAGATCTGGGGGTTCTCGCCTGACGAAGAGCTGTGGGAGCGCCTCTATCAGTCGCCGCAGGATCTCGAGATTCCAGACCATCCTGGAAAGTACGTTGCCCGGGACATCGGGTTTCGGGGCATGGCGGTCTTCGAGAATCCCGAAGACGGCTCCGAGAGCCTTTACGTGGGAGGCGTCTCTTCGGAACTGATCAATCCCGGAGTCGGCCCTCCCCGGATGCTGCACAGCGAAGACGGCGTCCGGTTCGAGCCCATCCCCCAGGAGCCCGGAACGATCATGGGCGACCTCGGGTTCAAGCAGGGGAACATGCGGGCCATGACTGTCTATGACGGCCGGCTCTTCGTGGTGATCGGCGAAAGCCGCGGGGAAGGAGACCTCTACGAGTCCAGGAACCCGGCCGGCGGCAACGACAACTTCCGCATCGTCAGCCCGCCTCGCATGAAGGTTTACGACATGTGCGAGTACAACGGGTATCTGTATCTCGGGCTGACCCAGGACGAAGAAAAGGAAGGGTATTTTGTCGTCAAGACCGATGCCAAAGGAGACCTGCCGTACACATTTACCGTCGTGGTCCCGAACGGAGGCTACCTCAAGCCTCTGCCCAGCAACACGGTCGTCAGCCTGTGCGTGTTCCGGAACCGGCTGTACGTGGGCACGGACAAGCCGGCAGAGATCATCCGGATCAACCCTGACGACACCTGGGACCTCCTGGTGGGGGCTCCCCGGGACACGCCCGACGGCCGCAAAGAGCCCCTGAGCGGGATGGCGGCCGGATTCAACTGGGCGCTGAACGAGCACATCTGGCAGATGGCGGTACACGAGGACTGGCTCTACGTGGGCACGAACGACCTGACCAGCCTCAACATGAAAAACTGGTTCGTTATGGGGCTGCCCGGGATCGGAGATACTCTGAGAGCGTTCCAGGGGTACGATCTCGCCGCCACCCGGGACGGGGTCCACTTCACGATCCTGGACCGCTCCGGGTTCGGAGACGGGCTCGAGGTGGGAATCCGCACGTTCGCCTCCACGCCCTACGGCCTGTTCTTCGGAACCTCGAACCCTTACTACGGACTGCGGATCTGGCAGGGCCGGTACGCCAGGGTTCCGGATGAGATCGATCCGCCCCAGGAGCTGGAACTGGAAATGAAAGAGGGTGCCGCCCTGCTCACGTGGGACAACCCCGGCGAGGCCCAATGGTTCCGAGTGTTCCGAGCTTCGGGCAGTAATCCTTTCGAGGAGATCGGTTCCACGGAAGAGCTATTCTTCCGGGATGACAGCCTTGAGGTCTCATACAACGCCTATTATGTGACCGCGGAGGCGTCGGGCCGCACGGGCTCAAGGCCCTCGAATACCTGTCTCGTGCCCCTCTATTCGGGCCCCACGACCTTTGCCCAGGTCCGCGACAAGATTCTCCGCTACGGGGAGCAGGGAAAGTTTTCTGACGCCCAAGGCGAGGACTGGCTATTGGAGCGGCTGGACAAAGCCCAGAGAACCCTGGAGGATGGAAAGACAGAAGAAGCGCAAAGCCAGCTGCGCAGGCTTCGGGCCAGAGTCTGGGCCAACGAGGGCCTTTCCGAAGGCGCGCCCTTGCTCGAGCCGTATTGCGCGGAGGACCTGGAAATTCTGCTGGGAAGGCTCGCCAGAAGGATCCGACTGGTCGAGGCCGGGTATCTGACGGCCCAGGACCTGGCGGAGACTCCGGCTGAGGAGCCCCTTGGCGTGCAAGCCGGTGCGAGTTCTGCAGAGGGGAACAACGAATCCCTGACAACCGATCCCTGAACCTTTGAGACCGGAGGACACGGTGCAAAAGAAACTCAACGTCGTTCTGATCACCATCGATTCCCTGAGGGCCGATCACTTGGGATGCTACGGCTACCGCCACAACACGAGCCCGAACATCGACAAGCTCGCCGCCCAGGGGGCTCTGGCCGAAAATCTGTTCTGCTCGGCCATCCCGACCCATCCGTCCTACACCACCCTGTACACGGGCCAGCACGCCATCCGGCACAAGATCGTGGCCCATGCAGGCAAGAACGTCCTGGCCCGGGAAGCGCCCTTTCTTTCGGAGTTCTTTCTCCATGAGGGGTATACCACTTGCGCCGCGGACAACCTCATGCGCAACCGCCTTTGGTTCGGCCGCGGCTACGAATACTACATCGATTCGAGCCTGAAGCGGCCCCTGATCGTCAACGTCACCTGCGAAGACCTGCACGCCCGGGTGGTGCCGTGGCTTCGAAACCACGCGGGAGAACCCTTCTTCCTGTTCCTTCACTACTGGGACACCCATTACCCGTTCACGCCGCCTCCGAGTTATCGCCATCTTTTTTATGAGGGAGACAATCCGACAGACCCGGACAACCACAGTCTGGACAAATGGTGGGATTTCCCTTTCGGCATGATCGCGCGGGACACGTGGCTGCGGACGCCGGAAGGCCCCGTGACGGATCCGGCCTACCTCACGGCCCTCTATGACCAGGAAATCCTCTATCTGGACGACCACCTGCCCGAGCTTTTGGGCGCTCTGGACGATCTGGGCCTCTCCGAGAACACCTTGGTCGTTCTGGTCGCGGATCATGGGGAGAGCCTGACCGAGCACAACATTTTCTGCGAGCATCACGGCCTCTATGACTGCGTGCTCCATATTCCGTTCATTGCGCGGCTGCCGGGTCGGATCCCGCCCGGAACCCGGCTGCCTCAAATGCTGCGGATGCAGGACGTGGCGCCCACGGTTTTAGAGGCCGCAGGCCTGCCCATTCCCAAGGAGATGGACGGCAAGAGCTTCTGGCGCCTGCTCACAGGAGAGGCCCGTGACGGCGGCGCCAGCCGCGTGGTCAGCCTGGAGAGCAGTTGGCAGTGCAAATGGAGCCTGCGAACCGACCGCTACAAACTGATCCTTTCCAGAATCCAAGATTTCTACGGCAACCCGATGCGGGAACTCTACGACCTGGAGGCCGACCCGCAGGAAGAGCGGAATCTGGCGGAAGAGGAAAAAGCCCTGGCGCGCGAAATGGAGGAGGAGCTGGAAGGATGGATCGCCGACCGCCTGAAGGCCCTCGGCGAATCGCAGGACCCCGTTGTCGCTCACGGGCCCAGCCTGCTGGAAGGCAACTGGGACGGCGCCTGAGTCGGCCGGAGGCGAAAACCTGTTCGTGAGGCTTGTCCGGACTTCGCCAGGGGCGTATAAACCTTCGGACCTTTCGGAAAGGTGGATCCATGCAGAGTCAGGAAGCTCTCAAGAAACTGGTCGACGACTACTTTGCCGCTTTCGAGGCAAGGGACCTCGCTCGCTGCCTTTCCTTTTTTCGGGACGACGCGGAGCTCGTCTTCGCAACGGGCCGCTTCCCCGGCATCAAAGCCATCGAGCAGTGGCACAAGGACCGGTTCAAGGGCGGCATGCGGCTCGTGGAGATCGAGGACATCGAATACAAGCCGGATACGGTCATCGTATACGCTGTCGTGACGAGCCCGCGGCTCAAGCTCGTCCGGATCGAGAATTTGAGGGGCATCGGCACGTTCGTTTTCGACCAGGATAAGTTCCGCCAGGTGCGGATGGAGCTTCGCAAAGGCTATTCCTTCCACATCTGAGGCCCAAATTCTCATGAGAAGCAAAGTTCCCCTCCGATACGCCCTGAAGATGCTCGACCGGCCCGAGTTCCTCCGGTTCTCCCTGGGCTTCGCTCTGCGCAAGCGCCTTACGGCAAAGCTCGACTACGCCAGGTCGGACGGCCGAAGCAAGCCCATGAAGCAGATCAATTTGAAGATCACCAACGCGTGCAACCTGCGCTGCGCCACCTGCGCCCAGTGGGGGCCGTCCGGATACATGATCGGCCAGCCCACCTCGGTCGTCAGGGAAACCGTACCCCTGCCGGTATACCAGCGCATGGTGGAGGAGATCGCGCCGATCCGGCCCTGGATCTACATCTGGGGAGGAGAGCCTTTCCTTTACCCGGGTCTCGTGCCGCTGCTGCGAACCATGAAGGAGAAGGGCCTGATCGGCTCGGTGGTCACGAACGGATTTTTCCTGGGCCAGCACGCCGAAGAGCTTGTGGAGATCGGGTGGGATTCCCTGGCTCTTTCCCTGGACGGCACCCGGCAACTGCATGATTCCATCCGGGGCATCCCAGGCACCTTCGATCGGCTGATGGAAGCCATCGAGACGATCCAGGAGACAAAGAAACGGCGGGGCAAGACCAAGCCGCACATCACCTTGGTGACCACGGTGAGCGGGAAAAACGCAGGGCATCTGGACGAGATCTTCGACGTGGGCGAAAAGGTGGGCGCCGATCTCATGCTTCTCTACTATGCGTGGTTCACCACCGAAGAGATCGGCCGCCGGCACGAGGCGGTCATGCAGAAGCGGTTCGGCATCTGCCCCACGGCCTGGAAAGGGTACTTGTGGAACTTCCAGGAGATCGACCCGCGGGCGGTTGTGGAGAGTGTGCGGAGAATCCGCTCCAGGAAGTACAGGTTTCCTTATTTGCTCATCCCGAATCTGCGGGACGACGAAATCCCGGCCTATTACAGGGAGCCCGAAAATCTGTTCGGCTACGATCGGTGCATTTACCCGTGGATCGTCACCGAGATCATGCCGAACGGAGACGTGGCGACCTGTCGGGATTTTCCGGACGTCGTGGTCGGCAACATTCAAAAGGAGAGCATCCTTACGATCTTCAACAACGACAAGTACCGGACCTTCCGAAAGGTCCTGAAGGAAGAAGGCCTGTTTCCGATCTGCGGGCGCTGCTGCGGCCTCATGGGCTGGTAGGGACGGCCCGCGATCTCGCTTCCGGAGGCAATCATGCAAAGTTTTCGCGCACACCGGCTCTGGTGGCTGTTGCCTCTGTTCTGGCTGGCAGCCCCGGCCGCGGCGGCTCCTCCCACGCCCCCTCCCCAGCCGAGTTCAGGCCCTGGGGGGAGCAACTACCTGCACGCGGCCATGACAACGCGCGGCCCTTACTGGGCCGCCGGCCATGAAGGCCAGGACCGTTACAAATACTACCTCTACGAACCCGCGAGCCCCGCTCCCCAGAGTGCGCCGGTCGTTCTTTTTCTCCACGGCTGGAACGCCACCGAGCCGCGCGCTTACGGCGCATGGATCGAACACATGGTGAGAAAAGGCTACACCGTGGTTTGGGCGCAGTACCAGGACAGTGTGCTCACGCTGCCGTTTCTCTTCGCAGGAGACGCCATGGCCGCCTGGCGGGACGCGTTGAACAGGCTGGACACCGAGCCCGGCCATGTCAAGCCCTCGCGGGACTACAAGGGCAAATACAACACGGCCATCATGGGGCACTCGGCAGGAGGATACCTCAGCCTGATTCTGGCCGCTCTTTCGGCGGATCCGGCCAACGGCATCCCGAGGCCCTATGCACTTGTGTCCGTCGAGCCCGGAGGACTGGGTGCGATTCCCAAGACCGACTTTTCCAAGATCGACGACGCAACGTACATCGTCCTCGTCGTGGGCACCAATGACGATGTGGCCTGCAAGACGACCGCTTTGTTCCTGTGGAACGAGATCAAGAAGGTCCGGGACGCCAACAAGGACTTCCTGCTAGTCCGCTCGGACGATCACGGGTCGCCGCCCCTTTATGCAGACCACTATTTCCCCGCCACGGTGGGTTTCCTGGGAGACGCAACCTCTTTGAACGCCCTGGATTTCTTCGTCACCTTCAAGCTCTCGGTGGCGGCCCTCAGCTGCGCCTTCAAGCGGCAGGACTGCACGTACGCCGTGGGAGACGGGAGAGCCGAGCAGGTGGACATGGGCTTGTGGAGCGACGCTAGGCCCGTGGCCCCCATGATTTGGGCAGAGGATCCCAACACGCTCAGCACCGTGTGCGAAGATCCGCCTCCTTACGGCTGCGGATCCGTGCCGCCCTCTTCCCCTTGACGCGCTTCAGCAGCTCCGAATCGAAAGGGGTCGCCCTACCCATGCACGGGTCGCTCAGCTTTCCCCTCAAGGCTGTTTATGGCGCAGGGCAGATCGCCAGCGCCATGAAGACCGTGCTCTTCGGCCTCTTTTCCCTGTATTTCTACACGACCGTGCTCGGCCTGTCCGGCACGCTCGTGGGAATCGCCTCTGCCGTGGGACTTGTATGGGACGCGGTCATCGATCCTGTGATCGGGGCAATTTCGGACAGGACCCGCAGCCCCTTGGGAAGGCGGCACCTGTTCATGCTGGCCGGCTCTCTCGGCATGGGCCCTTCTCTCCGGATGTTTTTCGCCCCGCCGGCCGGACTCTCTTCGGCTGCGCTTTTTGCCTGGCTTCTGGGAGCCAACTTTCTGGTCCGCACTACGATGTCGATCTTCTGCATCCCCTATTACGCCCTGGGCTCTGAAATGAGTCAGGATTATGACGAGCGCACTTCGATCACAGGCATAAGAGGAGCCCTCGGGCTTTTCGGGACCATGGCCACGGCCGTTCTGAGCTTCGTTCTTTTTTTTCCGTCGGCCTCCCAGGGCGGCGACCCCAAGCTCAACGTGGAAGGCTACCGCGTCATGGGAGCCGCCTGCGGCGCGGTCATGACGCTCTTGAGCCTGGCGGCCACCCTTGGGACCTTAACCTTCCGGCAGGCCGGCCCAGGCGAAGCGCCCGGCCTGCGGGTCCGGCAGAGGCTTGCGGACTTTTGGCGCGGTCTGGGCTCGGCCTTGCGGAACGGGTCCTTCCGGATCGTCTTGGGCTGTTACTCGCTTTTCTTCCTGGGCGTTGTGGTGAACGGAACCCTTGCCGTCCATTTCCTGACCTACTATGTCCGGATCACCGAAAGCCGCCAGGTCAGCGCCTTCCAGCTCGCCTTTTATGCGGGCGCCCTGGCCGGAGTCGCTGTCTGGCTGCGCGTCTCCAGGTCCATCGAAAAACACCGGCTCCTTTTCACAGGCACCCTGGGCACCGCGGCGGTCATGGGATGCGCTTTTTTCCTGGTCGGCGAAGGCCGTCCGTTCGGCGCCGGGAATCTTCCGCCCCTGCTCGTGGGGCATGGGCTGGCCGGCTTTTTCGCGAGCATCATCTGGATGATCCCGACCTCGATGCTCGCCGATGTCGTGGACGAAGACGCCCTGTCCACAGGGGGCCGACGGGAAGGGACCTTCTTCGGCCTGTTCCACTTCGGAGAGCAGATCGCGGCAGGCCTTGCGATTCTCGTGACCGGCCTGCTCGTCGACCGGTTTGCTGGCCTCGTTCCGGGCGAGGCCGGCCAGTCCGCCGAAACGGTTCGCAGAATCGGCATGCTGTACAGCCTGCTGCCGGCCGGGCTCCTCGCAGTGGCTTCGCTGCCCGTTTTAGGCTACTCTCTCGACCGGCACAGAGTGCGCAGCATCCAGGACCTTTTGGCGAGCGGCGCTGACTCCGCGGGGACGGAGGCAGATCTTCGCCGCGGAAAGAAAGCCGCGGCCGGCTGAAGAGGCAAAAGGAAGAAGATTTCTCAGACAAAAGAGAGAGACTCAGGAACCATGCCTGACCATCCGACGCCGTCAGAAAGTGCTGCTCAAGAGACCATCCTCGACTTTTTGAAAGACATCGCCCGGGAGGAGCTTGAGCTTTCCGAGGAACAGATCGAACAGATGGACCTCGACACGCCCCTCATGGAAGGCTTGCGGCTCGATTCGGTCACCCAGGTCGTTCTGATCACGGCCATCGAGGATCATTACGGCATTCAGTTCGAGCTCGAAGACGGCGAAGGGCTGCGGACCGTCCGGGACCTGGTGGGAATCATCGAAGAGCGCATCCGGCAGAAGCGCGCCTCCAGGCACTGAGCACAGGAGGAAGACCTTCCCGTGCCTTTTCTCCAGGTCGGCGACATTCGCATGCACTATCATCTCCGGGGCAAGGGGCCGCCCCTGGTTCTGATCATGGGCCTTTCCGGCGACCTCGTCTGGTGGGAGAGTCTCGCCACCCTGCTGGAGGATCGATTCCGGCTCCTCCTTTTCGACAACCGGGGATCCGGGCTCACGGACAAGCCGGACGGCAAGTACTCGATCGAACTTTTCGCTTCGGACACCGTGGGACTCCTGAACGGCCTGGGCATATCCAGGGCCCATGTGTTCGGCGTTTCCATGGGCGGCATGATCGCCCAGGAACTGGCGCTCCGACATCCGTGCCGGGTGGAGCGGCTGGCCCTGGGCTGCACCCACGGCGGCGGCCAGGGGTTTCTCATGCCCTCTGCAGAAGCGGTCCAAAAGATGACCTCGACCAGAGGCAAATCCCTTGAGGAAGTCGGCCGACAGGTGATCTCGATCCTGTTCAGCCCGGCCTTCCAGGCCCGGGACCCGGACTGCGTGGAGGCCATGGTCAGGCGGTACGTGAGCAACCCTCCTGAACGGAAGGCCTTCACGAACCAGTTCTGGGCCGCCCTGGGCCACAATTGTTACGCCCGTCTTCAGGAGATCCAAAAGCCCACTCTGATTCTGACGGGCGACGAGGACGTGCTGATCCCGCCAGAGAATTCCCGGATCCTCCAGGAGCGGATCCCGGGTTCGAGGCTGGTGGTCCTGAAAGGAGCGGGACACGCCTTTTTCATCGAAGCTCCGGAACAAACCGCGCAGGCTCTGACCGAGCATTTCCTCGGCCGGGCAGCGTGAACAGACCGCGCCCGAGCGCCGAAAAAAGAAAAGGGGGCGAACACGGCGCAATTTCGGGCCTTACGGTGCGAGCGTAGCCAAGAGGGAAGACAAGATGGAACTCAAGCTGAAACGGCAGACCATGGTGGAAGTGCTGCTCGACCTGGAAGGCTGCACGCGATACGGAGCCCGCTTCGTGGATCGGTCGGGCCAGAGCACCTTTTACACGTACGACGAAGTCCTCAAGAGGGCCAAAGCGGTCGCCGCCACGCTCCAGGCGGGCGGACTCGCCCCGGGGGACCGGGTGGCCATCGTGCTGCCCACGTCCATTCACTTTCTGGACATCTTTCTCGGCACCCAGCTCGCCGGAGGCATCCCGGCGGCCTTGTATCCGCCGGTGCGGCTGGGCAGGCTGAGCGAATACTTCGCCCGGACCCAGAGGATGATCACGAAAATCGGCGCGCGGCTCCTCGTCACGGACAGCCGGATCCGCAAACTCCTCGGCCCTGCGGCCGAGGGGGCTTCGTGCCTGGAAAAGGTTCTGGACGTGGAGACGCTGCGGTCGTCCGCCCCGTTTTCGCCAGCCCGACCCGACCCGGAATCCCCGGCCTTTCTCCAGTTCTCCTCCGGCACCACAGTCGAGCCCAAGGCAGTCATGATCTCCCACGTGAACCTGCTGGCCAACCTGGAGATGATCGACACCTTCTTCAGGAGATTCAGCGACAAGGAGGCTGAGCAAGGGGGCGTGTGCTGGCTTCCCCTGTACCACGACATGGGGCTCGTGGGCTGCATGGGAATCGGCCTTTATCATCCGGGTACCGTGACGTACATCGGCCCTGAGGTGTTTGTGGCCAAGCCCAAGATCTGGCTCCAGACCCTCTCCCGGTACAAGGCCCTCATCTCGCCTGCGCCGGATTTCGCTTACGGCCTGTGTCTGACCAAGGTGAAAGACGCGGACATGGAGGGCGTGGACCTGTCCAACTGGAAGATCGCCCTGAACGGCGCGGAGCCCATCGACGTGGAAGGCATGCTCCGGTTCTGCGACCGGTTCGCCCGCTGGGGCTTCAGGCGCGAGGCCATGACGCCGGTCTACGGCCTGGCCGAGGCAGGTCTGGCCGTGACGTTTTCGGATCCCCGGGTGCCGCCCGTGGTGACCGAGTTCGACAGGGATCTGCTCTCCGAGCAAGGCCGGGCGGTCCCTGGAAAGGGCCGGCTCCTTCCGTCCGTGGGCAGGCCCATGCAGGGACTTCGGGTCGAAATCCGAGACGACCAGGACCAAGCGTTGCCAGAGGGCTGGGTGGGCAGGATCGTGGTCAGCGGGCCTTCGATCACCCGGGGCTATTTCAACGATCCGGAGACGACCAGGAAGACGATTCGCAACGGCTGGCTGGACACCGGCGACCTCGGCTTCATCCATAACGGCGACCTTTACATCGCGGGCAGGGCCAAGGATCTCATCATCATCCGGGGCCGCAACTACGCGCCCCAGGAGATCGAGGAGGTCCTTGCCGGCGTCGAAGGGCTGAGAACCGGCTGCACCGTGGCCGTGAGCCAGATGATCGAAGGCCAGGGCGAACAGCTCATGGTGCTCGCGGAACGGGACATCCGGAGCGACCGGCCCGAAGAGGAGATCCAGGCCGAGATCCGGGAGCGGATCCGCTCCGAGCTTGCCCTGTCTCCCTATCATGTTGAGATCCTGGAGCCCGGCACGCTGCCCAGGACTTCTTCCGGGAAAATGCGGCGGGCGGACGCTCTGCGCATGTTTCTCGCCGGAGAGCTTCTGCCTCCGGAAAAGATGAATACGATCAAGATGCTCAAGGAAATCGGAAAATCCCAGATCGCCTGGGGCCGCTTCTGGCTCCGGAGAAAACGGCCTCAGGGCTGACGACCTGCCGGGCACGGCCCTGGTTTTCCCTGTACGGCCCTGCCTGTTTTTGCTATACTTTTTTTGTGGGTTTTTTCCCTTTTGCGCTAGATCCGGGCGAGCCGCTGCCAGGCATAGACACCTCGAAAGGGCAACAGAGCATGCGGATTCTCTTGAGCAGGCGCGAGTTCCTCCGGCACGCCCTGTCGGCGGGCGCCCTGGCATCCCTTTCTTCCACAAGTCTTTTCCGGCTGGAAAGCTGGGCGGACGGCCAAGGCCCTCCGGTCGTCTGGCTGGAAGGAGCGGGCTGTTCAGGCTGCCTCGTTTCCCTGGCGAATTATTTCGATCCGGTCTCGAACGACGGATTCGGCCAGATTCTCTCCAAAGTCGATCTCCGATACGCTCCTCTGTTTCTGACCGCAAGCGGCGACGCCGCCCTTTCGCAGCTTGTCGAGTTCATGAACGGACCGAGCAAGCAGATCGTACTGCTCGTCTCGGGCTCGATCCCCAACCGGGACGGGTTCTGTTCGGTTGGCTCTTTTCAGGGCGAAGAGCTCGGGTTCAAGCGGGCTCTGGTGGGACTTGCCCGCAAGGCCCTTCGGGTGGCTGGCATCGGAAGTTGCGCCTGCTACGGAGGAGTGGCCGGAACGAGAACCAACGAGCCCCGGTTCGCGCCCCTTGAACATTATCTGCCTCCGTCGGTGCCTTCGGTTTTCGTGCCCGGGTGCCCGGCCCACCCGGACTGGATCGTCACGGTCCTTGCCAACTTGATTTCCGGCGAGCCTGTCGCGGTCGATCGTTACCGGAGACCCCTCTCTCTGTTCGGCCGCACGGTCTGCAGCCAGTGTCCCCGGCTGCCGCAAAAAGAAGCGGGGCAGTTCGCCCAGGATCCCTATGACCCGGCACTCTGCCTGAAAACCGTGGGCTGCAGGGGAGAGCTGAGCTTCTGCGACGCGCCGAGCCGCGGCTGGAACGGCACAGGCAACGGGTGCGTTACCGGCGATTCGATTTGCATAGGTTGTACAGAGCCTTTTTTCCCGGAGATGCCTTTCGTGGCCGCAAGTCCGCAAGAGCGGTCAAGAAAGATCTCCAGCGAACAGCCCAAGCGTGAGAACGGGCCGTTCAGCAGGATGGGCAGGAATCCGTGAGACTTGAAGCAGGAAAAGAAGCGGTCGAGGTGTCGGGGATCAGGCTTGGGGTGTCGGGCGGTCCGCGCGACTGATTTCCTGGAGGGGCACGCTCTGGCATGCCCGCCGGGGATGGGCGTGGAACGAGCCCAAAGACGGACGCGACGGAGCGCGTCCCTCCAAAAAAAATTGCCGGCTCCGATCAGCTATGCTGGAACAGGCCCGCAACCGGCAACTGACAATCTGGGACTGAAACCGGACGGCGCAACATGGCAACGATCGCGATTCTCGATCCGGTGACCCGTGTCGAAGGCCATCTGCGCCTGAAGATCACGGTCTCGTCGGGCCGCGTGGAAAGCGCTCAAGCCCAGGGCACGATGTACCGGGGCTTCGAGAATCTTCTCACAGGCAAGAGCCCGGACGACGCGCGCATCCTCACCCAGCGGATCTGCGGTGTATGCCCTGCCAGCCACGGCGTTGTCGCAGTGGACGCGATCGAGCGGATGAAAGGCGTCCTTCTTCCGCCGAACGCCTTGGTCCTCCGGAATCTTCTGCTCGGCGCCGAATTCCTTCACAGTCACCTCCTGCACTTCTACCACTTTTGCGTCCCGGACTTTATCCGCATGCCGGAGTCCAGCCCTTGGGGAGCGGGGTACGGAGGAGACCGGAGGCTTTCCCCTGAGGAAGAGGCCGAAATCTACAGCCACGCACTGGAAGCCTTTCGGCACAGAAGGAGCGCCCACACGATCGGGGCCCTGGTCGGCGGCAGAATGCCCCACGCGACCGGTATTGCCCTGGGCGGCATGAGCGCGGCCCTGAGCCCGGCAGCTTCGGAAACGATCGCGAATCTCTTGGCCGAACTGGAGACCTTCGTTCAGGGCAAGATGCTTCCTGACGCGAAAAAAATCGCTTCCGCCTATTCGGACTACTTCTCCATCGGCAAAGGAACCGGCAATTTCCTCTGCTTCGGGGCTTTCCCGGATCCGGCAACGGGCAAGCTCCTGTTCCGAAAAGGCTTCCGATCCATCGTACCGGGGCACCCGAACCCTCCGGCCCCCTTGCAGATGGACAAGGTCACGGAGAGCATCGCCAGCTCCTGGTATGCGGGCAGCGGGGCACCCCAGAGTCCGTCTCAAGGGACCACGGTGCCTGCACCGGACAAAGAAACCGCCTACTCGTGGATCAAGGCGCCTCGTTACATGGGCAAAGTCTGCGAAGTCGGCCCGTTCGCGCGCCTGGCAATGCTCGGGCTGGTCAAGACGAACAGCTCCGTGATGGGACGCATCCTGGCCCGAGTGGCGGAGACAGCCATCCTGATCCAGGCCATGAAGAAATGGCTGGACCTGTATAGGTTCGACGGGCCCTTCCGGGTGCCGACCGAGACGCCGGCTTCCGGCACCGCGATCGGCCTCGGGGAAGCCCCGCGCGGAAGCCTGGCCCACTTCGTGACCGTGGCAGGCGGCGCAATCGACAAATACCAGATCGTGACGCCGACCTCCTGGAACTGCTCGCCTCGCGACGGGCAGGGCACTCCGGGCGTTGCGGAGAAGGCCGCGGCTGGAACGCCGGTCGCGAACGAGCAGGAGCCGATCGAGGTGCTTCGGGTCCTGCACAGCTTCGACCCTTGCATGGCGTGCTCGGTCCATTAGTGGAGGTAGAGGAGGGGTCAGTCCTTCATTTTACGGATACGCGGGAGCCGAACACGGATGCGATCGAGCGCGTCCCCATACCGGAGGGCCATGCTCGATCGTGGCCACAAGCCATAAGACGGCCCGGGAGAAAAGGCCAGCGCAGATGAGAAGTTCCATCCGTCGTCTTGGGGCACACGCCTTGTTTCTCTGCCTGTTGCTCTTGGTTTTCTGGAAGAGCGGCCCTGCCCAGGAACGACAGGATCCGGAAAATTATTGCGTGCGGTGTCACGACGCCCACGGCGGGCTGGATATCCAACTCCATACGTGCATGAGTTGCCACGAATCGGTCCCGTACGGACAGATGGGCCTGTACCCGTGGTATTCCTCGGAGGCGGCTCTGGCCGGGATCTGCTGCAGGAGTTGTCATCAGGAAGCCTGCCGGGGCGATTCCTGTCTCTCCTGCCATTCCAGGCACACAGACCCGCTCCGGTAGGGGAGGTAGTGCGGCCGATGAAGCCTTTCGACGTCGCGATAAGCCGCAGGAGGTTCCTTCAGTACGCGGCCGAAAGCGCCCTGGGCCTGGGAGCGCTGGCCGGCGCCGGAACCAGGGCCTGGGCCAGAACGCTTCGGCGCGATCCCGTTGTGTCCTTTCCCACGCCGATCTTCCGGGTGGACAACGTAAGGACCTACACGGACCAGATCGGGCCCCTACCCCTCGAGCGCACCGGAGCCTCCCAGATCGCTCCGGATCCCAACCCCGACGATCCGCCGATCGCGCCGGGGACCCATTACTACCACAAGGGGCTCGAGGACCTTCTGGACAAAATGGCTCTCGCCGGGTTTCCCCTATGGAGATCCTCGAGGAGCGAGGCTCCTCCCGCGCTGCCCCTGCAGTTTGCGGTCCCCGGCGCCGAACCGGACGGCGGCTTCGGTCTGGGAACAGGCCGTTACGGCGGCCCGAACGGACTCTTCGGCCGGGATGACATCATCGTCATCAAGATCAACTGCGTGGCCTCGGCTCACTGCATGGTCAACCTGGACGTGCTGAAAGGCTTGATCCAGAGACTGGTGGATCACCCGGACGGTTTCACGGGCGAGATCGTGGTCCTCGACAAGTTTTTCGACGACGAGCCGCCCAACTCTTTCCACAGGCGCAACACGGTAAGCGCGGTCTGCAATTCCTTTGCGAACTTCCGGGTGAGCCGGGTCGCTCTGAGGGACCTCGTCTGGTACGACCGCAGGATGGAGGACGTCAAGGACGGATATGTGGAGCTCGAGGACCTCTTTCCCGGGGAGCCAGCCTACGAGCGGGTTTCCTACCCGAAATTTACGACCCGGTACGGCACCCACATCGACTTGAAGCAGGGATGGTGGAACGGAACGGCCTACGACAGCGGCCGGGTCAAACTCATCGGATATTCCGTTCTCAAAGACCAGGGCTGGACCGCGGTGACCTGCTGCCTCAAGAATTTCCTGGGCGTGACGAACATCGGCACCGTGAAGTTCGGCGGGAGCGAAGGCGACCCCGAGGAAGGCTGGCAGCGAACCCACGAGGGCATCTACAAGACCGGCCTTCTGGGCAGGATCCTCAGGCACGTGCGGTTTCCGGACTTTTTCCTGGTCGACGCCACGAGGATTCTGGCCCAGCCCCCTCTGGGGCCCATGAGCCCAGGGGCTCCGTTCTGTCAGCCCGGCGTCCTGCTGGCCGGGTTCGATCCCGTGAACCTCGACTATTACGCGGCCAAGAGCATTCTGCTCGAACAGCCGGTCATCGCGCCCTGCCAGGGCGTCAAGGCACCGGCCCTGCCCGCGGTTTGCAAATCCAACCCGTCCGTGACCACCTACCCGTGCAGCTCCACCGGCAAGTGCGCCAGACACGATCCTGATTTCGCGAGCAGCGCCTGCATCAATCCTCTGTACCAGGGTTCTCCCGGGTTCCGGCTGCGGGAGCCTCCGCCCCTGGACGCCTTCCGGCGATATCTGGTGCAGTCGAGCGAGGCCCTGTACGAAGGGGTTTTCGTTGGCCCGGGATTTTTCTCGGTCCTCTGAGTCAGAGAGCCTCGGAGGGCAAAGCCGTGGTCGAGGATCGTTTCGTGTTCTTCTCCATGGGATGCCGGGGAACCTCGATCCTTTACAGCGAAAGACACGACCAAAACCGAAAGATCCAGGACGATCTTCTGTCCCTGCTCGCCCGGATCGAAAAAACGGCCTCCTTCTACGACCCCGAATCCGAGCTCAACCGGCTTCCCCGAGGCCGGTGCGCTCCTGTCTCGGACGAGCTTTTCGAGATCCTCGTGCTCTCCCGGCAGATGCACGAAAAGACCCAGGGCGCCTTCGACATCTCCCTGGGCAACGTGAAGGCCCTGTTCGATCGAGCCCGAAGGACCGGCGTCAGGCCGTCGGCCGCGGACATGGAGCGCGCCTTCGATTCGGCCGGAATGGAAAAGATCGAAATCCGAGACGGCTGCGTCGAGATCCGGGACGCGGCGGTGCGACTCGACCTGAGCGGCATCGCCAAGGGATACGGAGTGGATAAGGCGATCGAGCTGGCCCAAGCCCGGGGCGCGAGGGGCGGCCTGGTGAATCTGGGCGGCGACCTTCGGGTCTTCGGCTCCCAGGAAGATCCAGCGCGGACCGAGTGGGAAATCGAAATCCAGGATCCCAGGCCCGGAAAGAGATCCCTGGGCCGCGTGTCCCTGCGGGATGCGGCCATCGCCACATCCGGCGATTACGGCCGCTCGGCCGCGGTGGGAGACCGGATCCTCGGACACATCTTCCGTCCCAGGGCCCGGGCAAGTTCGCCGCCCACCGACGGCCTGGCCTCGGTTACCGTGGCGAGCGCGAAATGCGCGGCGGCAGACGCCTTGGCCACAGCGGTGTTCGTCTTGGGACTGGAAAAGGGACTGGAGTGTCTCAGGCGGAATTTCCCGGAGGCCGGATACCTCCTCGTGACCTGCCACGGCGACACGCTCGAATTCCACGGGAATCTCACGGTCATGGGCCTTGCGAATCAAGGGCCCTGATGGGGCGGCTGCCGCGCCCGCGGCAGGTCCGGTGCGCGGATTCGGCCACCCCTCTCATCTGGAGGTCCCATGAAGCGATGCTTTGTCCTCTTCTGGATTTTGTGCGTTGCCTGCGGCACCGAACAGAGCCATCCCGGCCCCGAAGGATTTCGCCGAGAGAAGGTGAGGCTCGACAGAGCGGCCTTTGACGCCGAGCTTATGAATCACGTGCTCAGCATCAGAGTGCGCTGAGCGGGCGAGCTTCGGCGGCCACGACAGAGCATGGCCCCCCGTTTTGGAGGGACGCGCTCCGTCGCGTCCGTCTTAGGATCTGCCGACCCCGCATCCTCCCCTGGCGGCCACGACAGAGCGTGGCCCTCCATCAAAAGAGGCGGTCTTGGGGTCGTGGGTCGGGATCACGGCCACGAGGGACCGTGGCCCTCCACTAGGCCTGGCCCTGGCCCGGGCCGGGAATCTTGCCACCTGCCCGCTCTTCCACTATGCTGGCTTAGAGCCCCAGGGATCGCCGAAGATTCCAGCGACGACCCGGTCGCCCCCCCCAATTATTTCGGGCGGCCGGGCACAAGAAAGGAGGAATGGATGGAGGCAGAAGAGCTGTACCAAAAGCTTTCGGCCCAGATCGGAGCGCCGCCTGGGTCGGAGCGGGTCCCGAGACTGTGGAAAATGATCTGCAACGAAAAGGAAGCCTCTCTCCTTCTCGCCATGCCGGGCACGGTGGAGGACCTGGCGCGCAAGACGGGCTTCTCGGAAGAGGAAGTGGCCTCGATGGTCCGCGTGCTCTTCCGAAAGGGAGTGACCTTCGAAAGGGAAAAAGCCGGTTCGGTCCAGTACAGCATGCCAAGGCACCTCTTGCAGTTCCACGACGCTTCGATCGTGTGGCCCGAGGCGCCTGCGGATTTCCTGGAACTCTGGGGAGAATTCATGGAAGCAGAGTACCCGGATTTCGCCCGGGCTGTCGCTTCCATGGGACTCGAGCCCTTCACGAGGGTCGTGCCCGTGGAGCAGACTCTCGAAGGCGGCTCCCGGGTCCTTCCGGCGGACAGCGCCATGAAAATCGTCGAGCAGGCCAGGCGCCTGGCTGTGACCAAATGCACCTGCCGCATGACCGCCAAGAAATGCTCGGCCCCGGTCGAGGTCTGCCTCCAGCTCAACCGGGCCGCCGAGTACACCATCAAGCGGGGCTCGGGCCGGGAAATCACGGTGGAGGAGGCCAAAGAGATCCTCAGAAAATCCGAGGAGGCCGGCCTCGTCCACGTCACCGACAACCGGGCTTCGAACGAACACATCATCTGCAACTGCTGCTCCTGCTGCTGCGTGGCCTTGCCGTACATCAAGGAGATCGGAAGCCGGGTTCTGCTCGCGCCGAGCCGCTTCCTGCCCGAGGTGAATGCCGAAAAATGCACTCTCTGCGGTGTGTGTGTAGACGCCTGTCCGGTCAAGGCCCTTTCGTTCGCCCAGGCGGCCGGCCGTGACAGCGTGCGGGTCAAGGAGGACCTCTGCATAGGCTGCGGCCAGTGCGCCTATCGCTGTCCGGAGGAGGCGATCGACCTCAAGGAGATCCGCAATCCGGAGTTCGTTCCCGGGGCTGCGGCTTGAAACCTTCCATCCTTGTCGCGAGGGGAGAGAAATGATTGCGGACAAGTTTCGACTGGACGGAAAGATCGCGCTGGTTTCCGGGGCAAGCCGAGGCATCGGAAAGGAGATCGCCCTTGGGTTTGCCGAGCAGGGCGCGCGTCTCGTGATCTGCAGCCGCAAGCAGGAGGCTCTTGAGGCCGCAGCCGAGGAAATCCGGGCCCGCGGCGCCGAATGCCTGCCCGTGGCCTGCCACACCGGCAGCCCGGAGCAGATCGCGGCGCTATTCGGAAAAATCGCGGATACCTTCGGCGGGGTCGACATTCTGGTGAACAACGCGGCGGCCAATCCGTACTTCGGCCCTGTGCTGGACGCCGACCTCGGCGTCTGGGAAAAAACCGTGGACGTGAACCTCAAGGGCTATTTTCTCATGAGCCAGGCCGCGGCCCGGATGATGGTGAAAAAAGGAGGAGGGTCGATCATCAACGTGGCGTCCATCGCAGCGTTTTCCCCGCCTGTCTTCCAGGGGATTTACGGGATCACCAAGGCCGGCGTGATCGCCATGACGAAATCCTTCGCCAAGGAGCTGGCCACCTCCAACGTGCGGGTCAACGCGATCTGCCCGGGCCTCACCGAAACCAAGTTTTCCAAGGTGCTCATCGAAACGCCCGACATCTATCAAGTGGCGCTCCAGATGATCCCGATGAAGCGCCACGCCCAACCCTCGGAAATGGTGGGAGCAGCGATCTTTCTGGCAAGCGACGCATCAAGTTACGTGACGGGCGCTTTCATCGCCGTGGACGGCGGCGCCTCGACCTGACGGGGAAGGACCTCTCTGGGCAGACCGGATCGCGGCGGGTGCGCCCGGGCCGACGATCTTTCGAGGGGGCGGAGCCTTTTCCGTGACCGGACTGAGCTTTCAGACAGCCAAGAACACGGTCGTTCTGAGCGATATCCACCTCTCCGACGCCGAACCACCGAGGCCGGGCAAACCTCTGTGGAAGCGCTTCAAGAGGCCGGACCTCTTCGTGGACGAAAGCTTCCGCAACCTCCTCCGGCATCTGCGCGAGCGGATGGAGGGCCCGGTCGAGCTCGTCCTGAACGGAGACATCTTCGATTTCGACTCGGTCATGGCCGTGCCGGCCCGGCCCGAATTCCCGGTGAGCTGGCTTGAGCGGCGCCGCGGGCTCAATGCCGAGGAGTCCAAGAGCCGCTTCAAGATCCGCACGATCCTGGCCGACCACCCGGTCTTCGTGGAGGCTCTGCGGGAGTTCCTCCTGGAAGGGCATCGGGTGGTCTTCGTCGCGGGCAACCACGATCTGGAGCTTCTGTGGCCGTCCGTGCAGAGGGAAATCGTCCAGCGCCTGGACCTGCCCGAGGAAATCCGGGGAAACGTCAGGTTCGTGGAGTGGTTCTACATCTCCAACGGCGACACCTTGATCGAGCACGGCAACCAGTACGACGCTTACAGCGCCTGCGCGAATCCTCTGTTTCCCGTGATCCGCAAGGGCGCGCGAAAGTCGCTCCGGCTGCCCTTTGCCAACCTGGCCGGAAGATACATGACGAACGGCATGGGGCTCTTCAACCCCCACGTGGAATCGAGCTTCATCATGTCCTTCCGGGGTTACTTGGTGTTCTTCTTTCGGTACCTTATTCGCATCCAGCCCCTGCTCCTTTGGACTTGGCTGTGGGGAGCCACGGTCACGCTCCTCGTCTCGCTCAGCGAGGGAATGAAGCCCGCCCACCGCGATCCTCTCGTCTTTCCCCAGCGGGTCGAGGACATGGCGAAGCGAGCCAACGCGGCCGCGGTCCAGGTGCTGGCCCTGCGGGAACTGCACGCCCACCCCGCCGTCTTCAGGCCTCTCATGGTCTTGCGGGAGCTCTGGCTGGACCGGGCGATCCTGCTCGGGATCGTCTTTTTCGCGAGTTTTCAGATCTTCTCCTTTCTCAACGTCTTCACCCGCGTGTCGTCCCTGTGGTTCTGGATCCCCCTTGCGCTGTTCCTGCCGGCTTTCATCTTTTACGCCCAGTCGGTGCGCTCCGATGTGTACCGGGTTCAGAAAGCAGCCCTTCACCGCGTGCCGGCCAGCGCGAAAATCGCAGGGGTCAGGCGCGTCGTGCACGGTCACACCCACCGGGAGACCCACACCTTCTGTAAAGGTATCGAGGTCATCAACACCGGCACTTGGTCTCCGGCCTTCCGGGACGTGGAGTGCACAAAACCCTACGGCAGGAAATGCTTCGCCTGGATCGGGCCCGGCGCGGCCGGGACGGGCGCAGGGCGAGGCAAGTCGCAAGAAAGTCGGCAGGCCGTGCTTTACGAGTGGAAGGATCCCGGCATGGAGGAGATCCCTGTGGACACCTCCTGCGCCAAGTGACAAACCTTCTCGGTCGTCCTTCCAGTCCAGAGGCGTCCGGGTCGGCCTCCAGTATAGTTCCATCTTCGGCGCCTTCACGAGCTTCCGGGCCTTCCGAGACCGCGATCAACTCACGCTCAGTCTGACCTGGCTGCTCCGCTAGCCCAAGCTCGGGCGGACCGGACCGCCTCTGCCGCCATCTTGGCCATTTCGAGTTCCTCGTCCGTGGGAATCACGTAGGCGGCGATCCGGCTGGCAGCCGTGGTCACGCAAAGGGCGTTCCCCCCATTGGCCTTTTCGTCGAGTTCCACGCCCAGAAAGGCCAGCGGCTCGAGGATGCGCCGCCGGATCTCCGGAGACCGTTCTCCGATGCCGCCGGTAAAGACAATCGCCTCAGCCCCTCCCAGAGCCGCCAGATAGGCCCCCACGTACTTGCGGGCCCTATAGCAGGCGATCTCCAAAGCCAGCCGGGCTCTCTCGTCCCGGCGCGCCAGCAGCTCACGCACATCCCGGGTGCCGGTCAGCCCGAACAGCCCGGATCCGTGCCAAAGGAGGCGCTCGACTTCCTCCAGGCTCATCCCCCTGCGCTGCAGCTCGAGCACGATCCCGGGGTCGAGGTCCCCTCCGCGCGTACCCATCACAAGCCCCTCCAGGGGCGTGACGCCCATGGAGGTGTCCACCGAGCGGCCTTGGCGGACGGCCGCGGCAGAAGCACCGTTGCCCAGATGCAGGATCACGATCGTGGGCTTGGGGTTTCCCGTGATCTCAGCGTACCGGGCCGTGACGTACTGATAGGAGATCCCATGGAATCCGTAGCGCCGCAGCCTGTACGGGCCGGCCACCGAGTCCGGAATCGCATACCGCCACGCGTGCTCCGGAAGGGTCCGGTGGAACATGGTGTCGAAGCACGCCACCTGGGGCACGTCCAGACGCCGGGCGGCCTCGATGCCGGCCAGGGCAGGCGGGTTGTGAAGAGGCGCCAGGTCCGAAAGCCGCTCGAGGCGGTCGAGAACCTTTTCATCCACGAGGACGGGCTCGCGAAAGACATCGCCGCCGTGGACTACGCGATGCGCCACAACCTCGGGACGAGCCGGCAATTTGGGCAGAAGTTCCGCGATCGTCCTGCCGTGGTCTCCTTGCACTTCGACCGTTCCGCTGTCCAGGACTTCGAAGAGGCCGCCATCGCGCCGGAAAAGCTTGTACTTGACCGTCGCGCTGCCGCAGTTCAAGACCAGGATGAGCACGTCAGAGCTTTCCGTACTTCTTGTACACTTCGAGCAAGGACAAGCCGGAGCGGATTTCCTGCCTGGAGCGCCGCTCGGCGGCCACGACTTCCTCGGCCTTTTGGACGACCTCGGCCAGATCCACTTGACGCACCGGAATCACGACCACGCCGTCCCGGTCCGCGACAACGATGTCATCCGGTTCCACCCGCACGCCTCCGCACGTCACGGGCCGTCCAACGCCGACGAGATCCACCCTGCCCACCGAGTCGGCCGGGATGTTTCCCCGCGCCCAGACGGGAAACCCGATCTCCAAGATCCGGGAGATGTCGCGGATCGGGCCGTCCACCACGGCGGCCTTGACGCCCCTTGAAAACTTCGCCGTTGTGGCCATGAGTTCGCCGAACGCCCCTGCACCGCTAAATCCGTTCGTTGTGACCACAAGAATCTGCCCATCCCGCATGTTGTCAAAGAGCAGACTCAATGCCTCGGCCACAAAGGCCGGGTCGTAATCTGAGAGTTTGCGGCTCTCCTTCGTCCGAGCTTCCTCAATCGTGTAAGCAGGCCCCGCCACAACGACGTTCGGCAGAATCGGAACGAAGCCTGCCTCCATCACCTGTCCCATGAAGCCGAGTTCGTCAAGAGTGTCGGAAACCGCGGGCGTGTGCGTCTTTTCCAGTCTGGCGCAGAAGGCCCGCACCTCCTCGGCGCTGTGCGATCGTGCCATCCCTCCCCCCATTCCTCGGGTATGAGGCTCGCGTCCCCACCCGAGCGCTCAACCGTTCCTGCCGTAGCGACTCCGGACGTATTCCCCGATCGTCCGCATGGCCTCTTCGTAAGGGACGCGGGTCCGCCACCCCAGTTCCTGTTTCGCCCGGGTCGTATCCACGTCGTTGTCCCGGCCCGTTAGCCCAATGACCTGTCGGGTGATGCGGGTCGGAATGCCCAGGGGTCGCACGAGCACGTCCGAGACCGTGGCCACGGCCCAGGCCAGGGCAAAGGGCAGGTTCGCTGCGCGCAGTTTGAGGCCCGCCGTGTCGGCAAGGTCCGTAAGATACCGGATCCACGTGACAGCGTAGTCGTCGCGGAAATGGTAGGTCCGGCCCGCAGCCGCCTCGCGGCTTGCGGCCAGCATCATGCCGTCCACGAGATTCTCCACATAGACCAGGCTTGCGCTGTGGCGGCCGCCGTCCACAAGCGGAAACCTCGGCATGGACCGGATGGACTCGATCATGCCGTCGACCCAGACACTGCCGGCCCCGATCACGTTGGACGGCCTGACGATCGTCGCCACGCCCCTGCCCTCCTCGTGAAAGCGCCGGACGAGCTTTTCCGCATCCAGCTTGGCGTCTCCATAGTAGGTGCCGGTCTTTCGTTCGGCGTCCTCCTCCCGGTGCCCCCTCATGTGCCGGCCCGAGCCACCGGCCCCACCAGCGCAAAAGGAACTCACGTACACGAACCTTCCGATCCGGCCGGCCGCTTCCTCCAGCAGGTTTCGTGTCGCCGTGACGATCGAATCGTAAAACTGCCTCCGAGTGCCGTGGTACGTGACCCGGGCGGCCAGGTGGAAAACCGTGTCGATCCCCTCGCAAATTCCGCACAGCGTTTCGGGCCGGGTCAAATCCCCCACCCGGACCGCAACGCCCATTTCCCGAAGATACTCTGTGTTGCTCTCGGTCGTGGCCAGGGCCGTAATCTCGTATCCTTCGGCGAGAAGCCTCTTCAGGAGAAACCCTCCGATGAACCCGCGCGCGCCGGTCACCAGAACCTTTCGTCCAGCCATTCTGTCGTCCCCCTGTGCGAGAGCTTCGCGTACTTGCGCCCTGAGATTTTGCGCCAGCCCATGTGGCTCGCTCCCTTGCGAACCTCGCGCGGTTTCTTAGACCCGCCTCGCCTTTGGAGTCTTTTTCCCCTAACCCTCGTCGTCCGGGCCGGCAATCCTTTCGCAGAGCAGGACCTGGTAGTTTTGTGCCTGGTCAGGGTGATCAGGATCCGGAATTTTGCCCCACTTGCGGACCCATTCCCTTGCAAAGGCCTCTACAGACTGATCTCCAAAGACCTTCTCGTAACTATCGAGATCGTCGATGTAAAGCAAATCGAAATGGGTGAACGTGGAAGTGCCCAGCTTCCTGTCCACCACCCGCCAGTTCGTGTAGTGCTTGACCGCGGGTCGGCTGTTAAAGAAAGGGTTGTCCACTTTGCGAAGCCATTCGTGATACTCATCAAGGTCCACCCCGTCGCGGGGCGTATACGTAAGAAGAAGCATGGTCCGTGTCCGGGTTTTGACCATGGCGAAAGCCTCCTTTTCGGCGACAGCGGTGCAAGCAGTTCCGACATGGAATTGTAAGAGAGCACAGCCCCCGTGTCCAACCTCCAACCGTTCTCGACAGAGGGCTCCTGTTCCGGTCGCCTCCTTTGCAGCAAGCGGCGTCTCTTTGCTAAATTCGATGCATAAAAACAATTACGACAAACGAAGCCCAGCATCAAAGGAGCACAAACATGCTCAGTCGCCCGGTCATTCCCTGTAGAAGATGGCCGATCCTGCTCCTGGCCCTGGCGACCCTACTCGGGGCCTGTTCGGACTCCGACGACGGCGACGATCGGAAGACGAGCATGCCGCCGGGTACGCAGGTCCAGATCTCGATTGACCCGTCCGAGTCCGCAGGAACCCTGGACCAAAGATACCTGGGCTTTGCCTTCGACACGGCCCAATTCACAGGCGGCTACTGGTGGTCCTCCTCTTCGGGCGAACTCGTGCCTGAGCCCACGCCCGACCTGGAGAGTCCGAAGCTGCGAAAGCTCGTCTCCTTCCTCGCGCCGTCGAGAATGCGCATCGGCGGGACGGACGCGGACGCCGCCTACTTCTGTCCTGAGGAAGGAGAGTGCGAACTTCCTGCGGCGTACCGGGATACCTTCCAGGACAGCGAAAACGAGCGGCCCGGCGTGTTGACCCAAGAGGATCTCCGTCGGGCCGCGGACTTTGCCGAGGCCGTGGGAGCGCGCATCACCTTTTGCGTCAACATGGGACCCGGACCGCGGGACCCGCATACGGGCCGATGGACCCCGGAAAACGCAGAAGCCCTGATCCGCTTTGCCAAGTCCCTTCCGAACCGGGACCTCTTCGACGTTTGGGAGCCCGGCAACGAGGTCAATATCCTCAATTACGAGTTCGTGATGCCGGTCCTGCTCGTCCCAGCCTTCTTCGCAGGAGATCTTGCCCTGTTCGCTTCCCTGGCCCGCCGGGAGGCGCCCGGGGCGCTCATCGCTGCGCCGGGCTGCTTCTTTGTTCCTTACGAAGGACTTGCCGATTTGCGCTATACCCGGGATTTGCTCGCGGTCAGCAGGGAGAACATCGACGTCGTGACCTGGCATCTTTACGCGACCCAGTCCGACCGTTGCCCGGACCTCTTTTCCCCTGCCCGTGCCTCCAAAGAGATGCTTTTCGATGAATCCTTCATCGCCATGCACAGAGGGTTCGCCCGCTCCGTAGCCGCGGCTGCAGCAGGAAAACCCGTTTGGCTCGCCGAAACCGCCTCTGCCCAGTGCGGTGGACAGGCGGGGGTAAGCGACACGCTCTTGGACGCACTCTGGCTGGCGGACTGGATCGGCATCATGGCTGAGGAAGGTTCGAGCCTGTTCGTGCGGCAGACGATTGTCGGGGGCGATTACGGAATGCTGGACCCTGAGACATTCGCCCCCCGGCCATCGTTTCTCGCCTATGTTCTTTTCAGACGTTACGTCGAGCGGTGCGTTCTCAAAACGGAAGGGAGTCGAGAGCTTCTCAAGGCGCACGGCTTCTGCGCGGCGGGCCGCCCTGGGCAAGTCACCGCGGTCCTGTCCAATCCGAACGACGAGGCCGTTGTCGCCGAAATCGCTCTGGTCGGAACAGACGTGAGAAGGGCGGAGCAATGGACGCTTTCTGCCAGCGGCAATCTCTATGCGACAAGAGCCTCCATCCAGGGAACGGAGCCGGCGGAGGACGGAACCGTTCCGAATCCGCCCGGCTCGCCGGTCCATCTTGAACAAGGAAAGGCTTACGTGAGGGTCGATCCCAATGCGTTGGTCTTCGCGGTGATCGAACCTGCCGTGCCCGCCAGCGCCTGCTCTCCCTGATCGATGGGCAGAAAGTCGTTCGCCTCTGTTGTTGCCGTGCCAGACGGGCTTCATCGCAGAAGGAGACTCGCCCCGGCAAAGATCAGGATCGCGTAGACCACGAACCGGAAGGAGCGCTCGTTTACGCGGTCGTGAAGCTTTTCGCCCGCCAGCGTGCCCAGAGCCACGAGCGGCAGGAGAACTAGAATAGCCTTGGCGCTCTCCAGGCCGAACCAGCCGGTTGCGGTGTACGAGACCGTGAGCACGGTGTTCGTGATGAGCCAAAGGCAGGCCAGAGTGCCCCGGAAGCGGGCCTTGGACAATTGAATCCGGTCCGCGGCGTAGGCGATGAGGGGACCTCCTGAGGCGAACATGCCCTGGACCAGGCCTGCTCCGGCAACCGTGAGAGCGTACTTCCACCGGGCGACGGCGCTTCGAGCGCGATCGCCCCGGGAAAGACGCCAGAGCTCCCGCGCGCTCAGCAGCACCACAAGCAGGCCGAAGGCCCGTTTCAGCATGTCCCCCTTGAGGAAATGAAAGAGGCCGATTCCGGCCAAGAGTCCGAGCCCCATGAGGGGAAGGATCTTCACGAACAGAACCTCCCGGTCCACGTGGGCCCGGTGACGCCCCACCAGATAGGCGTTGAGCAGCACGTCCATGGGAACGAGAATGGCGAGCAGCGTCTGGAGAGGGAAGAGGTGGGAGCCCAAGGTGACGGCGATGATCACGCTGCCAAAGCCGGTCATGGCCTGCACCGTGTAGGCGAGAAGTACGATCGGGCCGAGCCCGGCGAGGTGCAGGTCCATGGGCTTTTGCGTTTAATCCACTTTCGTGTTGGCCAGAACCCGGTAGTAGAGGCTCGGCGCGAGGCGTTTGAGCCAGACCGCGACCTTATACCTGGGCTTTCCGATCACGACCTCGAACTTTTTCCTGCGGACCGCCTCCAGAATCTGCCTGGCGCATTCGTCCGGGGACATGCCGGTTCCGATGAGACGGTCCATCTTTCCGAACCGGCTCCCGTCTCCGGTCAGGGCGTTTTCGCTGATCTTTGTGCGCACCGCCGCCGGACAAACGAGAGTCACCTGGATCCCCTCCCTCCAGAGCTCAGCCCGCAAAGTGTCGAAGAAACCATGCAGCGCGTGTTTGGCCGCGCAGTAGGCAGTTCTCAGAGGCGCGGGCATCAGGCCCATCACGCTCGTGGTGACCACGATGTGGCCGCTCTTGCGCGCGACCATGGAGGGAAGCAAGGCTTTGGTCAAAGCAACGTGGCCGAAGAAATCGATCTCCATCACCTGGCGAACCACAGCGAGGCTCGTCTCCAAGGCTGGAGACCGCTGGCTGACCCCCCCGTTGTTGAAGAGATAGTCCACCCGGCCGTATCTTTCGAGAACCTGAGCGGCCAGGTCCGCGAACTTCTCCCCCTCGGTCAGGTTAAAGGGGAGGCAAACATGCGCCTCGGGCCGGGCGCAGCGTTTTCGCGCCTCCTCGAGCTCGTCGGGCTCGTTGGATGAAAGAACGAGCGCTGCGCCCTCGGCGGCAAGAGCCCTGGCGAGAGCCTCGCCGATGCCCGAAGAAGCTCCCGTGATCCAGGCGACCTTGTCCGCGAACTGAGCGGGTGACTTCATGGCTCCCCCCTATGGCCCAGCCAGGAAAGAATCACGGCGTTGGCGGAAAGAGGCTGCGCGAGATCCCCTTTTCTCCTTGCCAGAAGGGACCGGCGAGACCGCGCAAAGAGGCTGCAAGCGGCCACGATCAGAAGGAAGACCGCGGCCGCCCAGCCCACGGCAGCCAGGAAGAAAATGAAAATCATGCTGTTGAGAACGACGACCGCGACACAAACGGCCCGCAAGACGCCCGGGGAGAGCGGTTTCAAGGACCTTTCGTACAGCTCCGGATACCGCGCCGGCAGTACGAGTCCGGCCATGTTCACCGCGGTGATGGCGAAAATGAGCCCCAGGTTGAGCATGGAACCGAAGAACAAGAGCGACGGGTTGGCGAGGAGCGCGGCCGTGCAGACAAGCCAAGAAACGGTGAGCCCCCAGTGAGGAGTCCCGAACCTCTGGTTCACCCGTCCGAGCCACGACGGCAAGAACCCGTCTTCGGCCACGACCAGCAGACCCCGGGAGATGATCGCGAAGATCACGTTGATCGTCGTCGCGCACGCCACGAGCGCCCCGGCCACCACGAAATACGCAAAAACCGGCCCCGCCAGGAAGCGCCTGGCCACGTCGAGCAGGGAACGACCTTCCAGGGTTCGCCAGTCGCAGATCCCCACCGTGATCACACCAATGAGAACGTACAGCACCACGACAATTCCGATACCAAAGGGAAGGGCCCTGGAAAAGGCTTTTCGCGCTTCGAGGACTTCTCCGCCCAGGTCGACGACGAAGATCCCCCCTGCGCTGAACGTGAAGAGCAGTCCGGAGGCGGCGAGCAGGCCCCCAACTCCTTTGGGGAGGAAGTCGCTGAAGTGCTCGGCCCGGACCCAGGGGATCCCTCCCACGATGAAAAGGACGAGAGCCGACAAGAGGAGAAAAAACAGGGCGGTCTGCACCCAGGCCGCGGTGCGCACGCCGACCAGGTTCACGACATAGAAGAAGACGAGAACGGCCACGCCGGCCCAAATCGGGTCGACCGGCGCCAGCATGGCCAGGTATTTTCCGAAAGCGAACGCGAAAAGGGGTTGCCCGCCCAGCAAGATGCACAGAAGGAGGGTGAGCATGCTCACGAGGGCCAGCCGGGGATCGAAAAGCTGTGCGTACCGGTAGGACGCGCTCGTCGTGGGCAGAGCCGAGGTGAGGGTCACGTACGGAAAGACAACGAGCAGCATGGGAAGAGCCGAAACCAGCATGGCCAGCGGAAGAGAAGGCCCGCACAGGCCCGCGGCCACCGTGGTCAAGGCGAACAGGGCCCCGCCGATGTTCAGCCCCACGCAGGCAGCCAGAAGGCCCAGGAACCCCACCTCCCGCTTGAGATACTTTTCGCCAGATTCTCCCACAGAGCATCCCCAATTGGATCGAATCTCAGTTCGAGGTCGAACCCCTGCGCCCGCGTCAACTCCTGCGGTCCGGAGCCGAAAATCGAAAAGGCCAGCCCTTGACGCCAGTCCCCAAGAGGTCCACTCTTACCCTGAAACCGGGCATCGCAGGATAAAGCAACACCCCGGCGACATGCAAGACCCGCAAAGCCCCGAAGCCAGAGAAGGAGAGCCCACAACAAAACTTTTGGCAGGCGGGCAACATGGAATCGATAAGAAAAGCAGGATCGGTACTTCTTTTCATTGCTCTTCTTGCCGGATTCGGGATCGGTTGTGGGGACTCGGACGGCGGAGGCAACGGGACCGGCGGCACGCCGCAGGGGCAGAACTATGACCTCGTAATCCAAAACGGACGAATCATCGATCCCCTGACTGCCACGGACCGGATGGGCGGCGCCGTTGCGATTCGCAATGGCAAGATCGCAGCGATCGAGTACCAGGCGGAAAGCATCCAGGCTCTCGTAGAGGGTGCCGCGCGGGTGATCGATGCCGAAGGCCGGGTCGTCTCTCCTGGGTTCATCAACACCCACACCCACGAAGGCATCATCCAGGAGTCCATGCCGTGCTTCGTCAAGGACGGAATCACGACCTGGATCGGAGGCAACTGCGGTTTCTCCGAGTATCCGATCGGTGATTTTTTCGCCCGCATCGAAGCCGAGGGGATCTACAACAACTACGCATCCCTCACAGGCCTGAACACCTTGCGGACAGAGGTCGGCCTGGGAGAATTCGACGAAGCAGCGCCGGACCAGATCCCGCCCATGGTGGACATGCTCGCCCAAGACATGGCCCAGGGCAGCCTGGGGATTTCTTTCGGCGCTTTCTATCATCCGGGATGCACTTACGAGGAGATGCTCGCCACCGCAACCTGACCCTTGTGGATCGGCAGATGCTTTCTTGCGGCCATGCCAATGCATGGCCCTCCACCGGATGCCGGATTCTCACGCGGCCACATCCATGGAGGGACGCGCTCCGTCGCGTCCGTCTTGGGCGAGGCCGAAACCTGACCCTTGTGGATCGGCAGATGCTTTCTTGCGGCCATGACAGAGCATGGCCCTCCATTTCAAGCGGCCACGAGGGACCGTGGCCCTCCACCGGCTTTTCCCTGGAGGGACGCGCTCCGTCGCGTCCGTGTTGTTTTTGCGGCCATGCCAGAGCATGGCCCTCCATTTCAAGCGGCCACGAGGGACCGTGGCCCACCAGGGGTTTTCCCATGGAAGGACGCGCTCCGTCGCGTCCGTGTTTTGGCGCTCTCCCCCTCCGCAGCCCCATTCTTCCTTGACCGGCCGCGCGGCATTTTATAGCCTGCAAGGGAAGAAAACGCCCGGGGAGTTGCATCATTTTCTTTTGGCCGTGAGGGTTCGATGAACCGTGCACAATGGGTCGAGCGTGATCGTCAGTGGAGACGATTCCGCGAGTGGGAAAAGACCCTCTCCTCAGCCTGCTCACTGGAATCAAGGGTAAGATGGTTCTCGGAAACTTGGGAAATAGCCCGGAGATTCCAGGAGAACCCATGCGCCATGGCGAGTGAAGAAAAAATCGAGCGTGTGCGTAGACTTAAGGACGCGTTCTCTAAGATTAAAGGGAGTTGAGGCCGCGGAATTGATAACCGGCTTGCTCGAAGTCGTGTCTTTTCTCGAGGAATCCGCTGTCCCGTACATGGTAATCGGCGGGTTTGCGAACCTGGTTTGGGGCGTGCCCAGAACCACCATGGACGTGGACATCACGGTCCGGGTAGCCGAACAGGACCTTCCCGAGTTCCTCAAAGAGATTGGAAAGAAGTTCTCCATCCTTCCGGACAACCCTCTGGACTTCGTCAAGGAGACCAGGGTCCTCCCTGTGCAGACCTCGACTGGCATCCGCGTCGACCTTATTCTTGCCGGATTGCCTTACGAAGAATGGGCCCTCGGCCGAGCCAGAGAGGTCACGATTCAGGGTCATCCGGTGCGCATCTGCTCTCCCGAGGACCTGGTCATCCACAAGATCATTTCCACACGGCCCCGGGACCTGGAAGATGTTGAGGGGATTTTCCGCCAGCAAGGATCGAAACTCGATTTCGTCTACATGGACCCCATTGTTCACGAACTGGCGGAAGCGCTCGGCCGGTCCGACTTGACGGAGTTCTACGAGGCGCTGAAGAAGTCTGTTCGGCTCTGATTCGCCAGGCCCCAGAGCGACAACAAGCGGAGGGACGGGCTCCATCGCGTGCGCCCTCGCCTGCACCCCTGGAGGGACGTGCTCCGTCGCGTCCGTGTTGTTTTTGCGGCCATGACAGAGCATGGCCCTCCATTTCAAGCGGCCACGAGGGACCGCGGCCCACCAGGGGTTTTCCCATGGAGGGACGCGCTCCGTCGCGTCCGTGTTGTTTTTGCGGCCATGACAGAGCCTGGCCCTCCACCGGATGACAGATCATCCCACGCGGCCACGAGGGACCGTGGCCCTCCAGGGGATTGCGCGACTCACTCCCGGCCACGAGGGACCGTGGCCCTCCACGGGCTTTTCCCTGGAGGGACGCGCTCCGTCGCGTCCGCCTAGCGCTGGCGGGTCCAACGTTGAACCCTGCGTTGCCTTTTGGCCCTCCTTTGCCGATTTTTTCCTTGGCCGCGATTTTTTCCTTCCCCCTGTGACCACATCTGTCACACCCCTCCTGTAGAATCCACCCAAACGGCCGGGGCTGTGTCAAATAAACGGCCCTCCCCGCGTCTCTAGTTCAGGGAGCAAGATCCTAACCCGAAAGGAATCCTTCATGAACGGAAACGGCGATCCCCTCGACGACATCCTCGCCATGGTTGTCTTCGGCATACTCGACCCCAAGTACCTAACAGGAGAAGAGAAGCCCCCGGAAAAGCCAAGCAAAAAAGACGATACTTCGGGCTCCTCCAGTGACAAGGGAAAAAAGACTTGACAGATTTTTTGTCCTTTAATAAAGACCTTCTGCAAGCTCGCGAGGCCCATGCACCCATGGCAGAAGACCCTAGAACGCCCGTGCTCGATCCAACACCGTCGAGCCTCTTCGGGGGCCTTAGCGTGCTCAAGGTCCGCCTGCGGATCCTGATGGAAACCCGGGGTGACGGGCCTGCCTTTTTCGGCTCTGCCTGGCGAGGTCTTGCCGGAACTGAGCTCAAGCGGCTCTGCTGCCCGACGGAGGGGAAAACCTCCTGCGCCCGATGCCGCGCCCAGGCGCGCTGCCCTTACTTCCAGCTTTTCGAGGGCAGCTCTTCCCTTCCCGGCCTCTCCGAAGTGCCCAGGGGCTATATCCTGTATCCCCCGCCAGGCAACGAGAGCCGAGAGCGGGAACTTTATTTGACTCTCCTCGGCAGGTGCACCCGCTACTTGCCCGCTATGGTGGCAGCGCTCCTCAAGGGACAAAAGACCGGCCTCGGTGCGGACCGATCGCGCTACCGTGTCTTGTCCATTGAGGAAATTCTCCCGGGCGGCCTCTCGGAGCCGATCCCGCTTGTCGCCCGGTCCCTGGCGCAGCCTAGAGCCGGCTACCCTCTGCGCCAGTGGCTCTCCACGGAAGGGGGCCATGGAGCAGGCCGGCAGGGCGTGCGTATTCTCACCCCGGTGCGGCTCCGCAGACAAGGCGCTTATCTTACGGCCATGGACTGGCCCTTCTTCTTCGAGTCCCTGGCGCGAAGACTCGAGGCCATCTCGCGCGTCCACGCAGACGGAAACCCCCTGGGCAAAGAGACCTGGATGGCGCTCCTCGAGCACCTTGGTCGCGCAAACGGCTTCGAGGCCAGGATGCGCTGGCACGACTACCACCGATATTCGAACCGTCAGAAGACCAAGGTGCCCATGGGCGGCCTCGTCGGGGAAGTCGATCTGGGCCCCGCTACCGAGCCCTGGCTTCTCGAGTGGTGGCGGGCGGCAAGCCTTGTCCACGTCGGCAAAGGCGCCTGCATGGGGCTGGGCAGGGTGGAGGTTGTCGCACTGCCAAAAGGCCGAGAAACGGTAAGCCTGGGGTACATACCTGAGTATGTCAAAGGAGTTTCCCGATGCTGATTGAGCGAAAATACGATGTGCAGTTCGTGACGCCTGGCTTTGTGGGCGGCGCCGATCAGAGCGGCGAGTGGCGGTCGCCCCCTTTCAAAGCCCTGCTCCGCCACTGGTGGCGAGTGGTGTGGTGGCACACGGTGAAAGACCCTACCCTTCAAGCTCTGCGGAAAGCCGAAGGAGATTTGTTCGGCTGGGCGGCGGATACGGAAAAGAAAGCCAAGAAGAGCCAGGTCCTGCTGCGTCTGGAATCCTGGAAGCAGGGCAGCCAAACTGACCAAGATTTCAACAAGATTCGATTCCCAGAGATCGAGCATCCTGAGGTCAAAGATCGTCAAGGGACACCAAGACGAATAGCCGCGTCTCTCTACCTGGGGTACGGACCCGTCACGTTCGAAAGAGGTTCCGCAGCCTTGAAACGAGCCCGGGCAGTTGCCCCTTGCGAAAAGCAAACCCTGAGACTTCGTTTCCCGCCGGCTGAGGAGAAGTGCTTCCAGGACGTATTGAAACTCATCGCCCTCTTCGGAACCCTCGGAAGCCGTTCACGTAATGGATGGGGTTCGCTAAGCCTGGTGCCAGAGGAACCGGCAAGGCAAGAGTGGCCACCCGCCACCGACTTTTTCAACCCCGAAACCACCCAAGCTAGGGACTGGATAAAGAGGTTTTCCCAAGATTACAGGTCCGCCTTAGGGGAGGACTGGTGCCACAGCATCGGAACGGATGAAAAGGGGCTCCTTCTATGGTGCACCGAGGCAAAGGGGAAATGGGAAGATGTTTTGGGAGAACTAGAAAAAGCGAAGATCGCCTTCCGCACGCAGTTTCATTTTCAAGGGGGAGTTCGCCATCAAAAGCTCTGCGACAGGCAGTTCTTGGCATACCCGGTGACCAACCACATTCTCGATTCATGGGGACAGGAGAGTCGCCTCGCAAACCAAATCCTATTCAAAGTTCTACCTGACGGAAAAGATCGGCACCGGGGCCTGGTGGTCCACATGCCCCATGGCCTGCCGAAGCCACTCAAGGACAAACTGGACCCATCGACCAAGAGCACCTTGAGAGAACGTGAACTTGAAGTGTGGTCCAAGGTTCACCAGACTCTTGACCGGCATGGCCTCATCAGGCTTCCGTAAGAGGTGCGCAAATGCCCCAAACTGAAATCTGGCAATCCAAACTTCTCGCGTACATCCACGATCCTGCGGAAAAGGCGCTCATTCTTCTCAGAGGAGCTGCCCACGAAGCAGGCACGGTGTCTGCTTTGAAAGAACTTTTCGGTCAGGAACTCTCGCAAATACGCAGCAGGCTCGTAGCACTCGAACAAGTGGTGAAAAGGGCGGACTGGTGGGCGGCTGCTGCTGACCGGGTATCCCTGCCCAAAGGGCGAGGCGGGCAAGTGGCGTTCGCCGCCGAGCCCCAGATCATTCATCCTCTCACAGGAGAAAAATTCTCCCTCCGGCCACTTGTGGACGACGCACCCGTTGAGGCCATCGAGGCTCTCAGCCTCCACCACTTCCGCCAACTTGTGATATTACACAACGGAGAAGTTGACTGGAGAAAAACCTTTTTGGCTTTCTGGCGGTTCGGGCCGGAAACTCCGGCCAAGGGTCTCGGCTCCCTCTGGAGCCAACTCCCTGCCGACACACGCACTCCTGACCACACGATTTGGGAGCACCTCTCCCTCACATCCGCCTTTGCGGGTGCGATGGCGGGAGATCCAGAAGGAATACCGGCCCTGATGCTCATAAGCTTCGGACCGGTGCAGGATTTTATCGCCCAAGCCCGAAGTGTCTCTGACCTCTGGGCTGGCTCTCATTTACTATCGAGAATCGCATGGGAAGGGATGCGCCTTGTATGCGAGGATTATGGCCCGGATGCCATCCTTTTTCCACAACTCAGGGGCATTGCACTTACGGATCTTTGGTTGCTCGAACACCTCGGCAGAAACGTGTGGCCAACCGACGTAAAACCATCCTGGATGACAGATTCAACGGACAGCAATCCACTCTTTGCAGCCGCCTTTCCCAATCGATTCCTGGCGCTCGTTCCGAAAAGCCATGCTCAGGCTCTCGCTGCAAGGATCCAGACAGAGGTCCGCAGATGGGTTCGAACTCAGTCGGAGGCGGCACTAGAGGAATTGCTACAAGTAGCCGGATTGTCCGAGCGAGGGGATTCTCAAAACCAGATAAAGAAACAGATCAGGGATTTCCCGGAAGTTCATTGGGCCATCATACCCTACGAGGTAGCCGGACGAGATCATCTCGACGACGATCAGTTGAGAGAGATCCTCAGGACATTCGGCACAGAGACCCAATACTTGGGTGAGGCTCTAGATGACCTTCTTCGGGGGCGGATCCTTGTCGAGGGTGTCGAATTCTATGCACCTAATCCCGGCGTCGCCTTCCCTGGGCTTTATCAAGCTCTCGAAGCTACACACGGTTCGGCCAAAATGCTGCGACCTTTTTCCGGAGTCACGGAGGAAGGTTACCGGTGCACGCTCTGCGGTGAACGAGAATGGCTGGCCATTGACAGAGGGGACCCCATCGAACGAACCGGCATATTCGCTCCACCCCAGCAGCGGGGAGAAACTCTGTGGTCCTTGGTTTCAAAAAAGGCTCAAGCACTCGCCAAGGAAGGCGAGCACCTTTGCACATTATGCGCGCTCAAGCGTTGCTGGCCCCGGCTTTTCGTAAAAGAATGTACAAAGGCCTTCCCGGAACTAGGCCGCCTCGACCGCTTCGTACTCTCAACGCACGCAGTCGCGATTTCCACTTCCATTTGGCAGTACATGACCCACGAGGATGGCGACAGGCAGGATCTCCCAGAAATCACGTCAAAAAAAGGTAAAGCACTCAACTACCTGCAAGAAAAAATGGAGAGCGTCTCGGGTCTTAGAGGGGCCGCGCTTCCTAAACGGCTGTACGGCAAACTGCGCATCACATTTGCGTCAGATGACATGCTGGACTTCTGCAAAAGAATACCTGCGCTCATGGACGCAGCACAAAGCGATTCCGAGCGAGATGAGATCCGCCAAAATCTGCAAGACTATTTCGGAGCCCGGCCAGAAACTTATTATGGCTTGATTCTCCTCGATGGCGATCAAATGGGTGCATGGTTGGCCGGAGACAGAGCGCCAATCAGAGTCCAAGATCGCTTCCACGACACAACTCTAGAGAACATCCGTTCCCTGCCTGGTCTTCAACCTTACCTCGCTGCTCGCCGCCCCGTTTCGCCGGCCTATCATCAGGCCATTTCCTCTGCCCTGAACTGTTTTTCCAACAAATTGGCTCGGTTGGTGACAGAGGAACTTTTTATGGGGAAACTTATTTACGCGGGTGGCGACGATCTCCTTGCAATGGTCGCAGTTCATGACCTTCCGGGCCTGATGTTCGCGCTCCGCTGTTCATATTCCGGGGTGCTTCCCGTCCTCCTGGACAACCAGGTTTTCTGGAAAAACCTCGGGACGGAGCCCGGCCGTGTAGAACTGCTGAAAGGTCACGCTTTGGTCCATAAGGCCGGCAGAAAAGAGCTCTACCGCCTCATGGGCGACCACGCAACAGCTTCCATTGGAGCTGTCATAGCCCATCATCAGGCGCCTTTGGGAAGGGTCCTAACCAGCCTAAGGGAGGCAGAGAACCGTGCTAAGACGCTGGGGGGCAGAGACGCTTTTTGCCTGACGGTGATGAAACGCTCCGGGGGTACAGAGCATTTGGTGGGAAAATGGGCTTTGGACCGAGGCTGGTCAGGCAGCCATATGGCTCTCCTTATAGACGTCCGCAACCTTATCGCCAGGGACGTCTCGCGCAGGTCGGCTTACATACTCACAGACCTTATTGCCGCGCTTCCGCCCCAGGCTGAGGTCCTGGAGTCCGTCCTTCGCTACCAATTCGGAAGGCAAGCCAAGTCGGAAGAGTCTTTAGAGATCGACGAGCTTTGCAACCGGCTGGCCCAGGCCGCACAAGAGGTGCAAGGAAAGCATCCCAAAATAGTCCACAAGGAACCGCAGTCTCCTGCTGGGACAAAGGAGGAGACGCAAAATTTGTGGCTGCGAAGTTTATTGCTGACAGCCGATTTCCTTGCCCGGGAAGGCCGCATTTCAAACAAGGCCGAAAAAGGAGGAGATTCGTGACCCTGCTTACGATTCGACCTTTGGATGTCTTAATGCTTCGTGGCAATCGGCTTTTCGGAGGAGGCGTGCACGGCCTGTCTTATATGCCGCCGTGGCCCTCGGTTGTCACCGGAGCGATTGTTTCCCGCGTCTTGGCTGACAAGGGACTTTTGTGCGACGTGACTAGGGAACCGGACAAAGCACTGCAAGTGGTGCAAAACTGCCTGGGGCCAGACTTCTCACTCCGCTTTCTCGCTCTCCAGAAGGACAGGATCCTTTGGTTCCCGCTTCCAGCTGACTTGGCTGCAGTTCAGAGCGAACAAGGAACTTTCGCTCTAAGGCGAATGAAGCCCTCGCCGATCCCCAAACCTGTCCTGTGTAGCGGGCTTCTTCCGTATTCCGTGAGAATGGAACCCTCTGACCGCCGCAAACCTCTGACGGGCATGTGGATCAGCGTTGAAGGACTGGCTGCTCATTTCTCAGGAAAACTTCCTGATGAAAAATCGCTGCTTCCCTCCCAGCAACTTTGGGAAAATGACCCCCGCCTCGGGATCGCCCTGTACACGGATGCCCGCACGGCAGAGGAAGGAGCCATCTACACCACAGACGCAGTAGCCCTACGGCCAGGAGTGTGCCTCTGCGCAGACTTTACTGGGGATAACCTGCCACAATCGGGTCTGATCCGGCTTGGCGGTGACGGCCGCGCCGCAGAGGTCTTACCGACCGACGAAAACACCCTCCAAAGTTGCAGAGACATCGGCCGCCCCGAAAGCGGATGGAAAGGATTTCGTTTGATCCTTGCGACGCCTGGGCTTTTCCAGGATGGGTGGCGCCCTCCTGTAGTGGATGACACGAACCGCATGTTCCTCGACGGACTGGAGGCTGAACTTGTCGCAGCGGCAGTGCCGAGAGCAGCGGTGGTCTCCGGCTGGGACATTGCCGCCCACTCGCCGAAACCCGCAAGACGACTTGCTCCCGCTGGAAGCTGCTACTGGTTCCGAGTCATCAAGGGGGACACACAGGCCCTCACCCCTTTGTGGGAGAAAGGGCTCTGGTCCTTCATAGACCCTCGTCTTTCATTTGCAACACGTCGCCACGAAGGATGGAACCGAGTCTGGTTTGGCATCTGGAACTTTTAGAGGAGGCAATCATGTTTCTCTACAAACGGTTGACATTCTTTTACTCCCTGACGCCTGTTCACATGGGGGCTGGCCAAGCTTTGGGCGTAATCGACAATCCTATTCAGCGAGAACGGCACACAGAACATCCGTGCTTTGCGGGTTCAGGCATTAAAGGGGCTTTCCGGCATGCCGCGCACGCTAAAATGAACGAACCCAACCTGATAGACCGCATCTTCGGACCCGAGAGGGACGCATCGGAGCATGCCGGTGCGATCAGTTTCACCGACGCTCAACTCGTGCTCTTCCCCGTTCGGAGTTTAAGAGGCGTTTACGTTTACGCCACCTCTCCCTTGGCCCTAAAACGCCTGGCACGCCTCGCCGCTATAGCCCAAGTGGACTTTCCAGCCGATCCTTTGCCAGCAGTGGCCGATTCCCAAGCGATCGTACTCCATGACGATCTTTTAGTCAAAAGAAATACTACCAAACAGCTTGTACTCGAGGCCTTCATGTTCGAGGCTCAAAACTCAGGGCAAGAAGATCTAAGAAAAATAGCAGACTGGATCGCAGACAAGGCGCTTCCGATGGCTCCTGGTTTTGAATATTTCCATAACAAGTTGAGAGAACATCTTGTTCTTCTTTCCGACAACCAGTTCACCTACTTTGCGCGAAACGCCACAACGGTCGAGCCTCATGTGAGGATAAACGACATCTCCGGAACGGCAGAAGACACAGGGCTATTCTTCACCGAAAACCTCCCCCCCGAATCACTCCTAGTCAGCCTTCTTATGGCATCCGACGAACGCCTCAAGAAAGGGTCCACCAAGCCTCCTGATTTCCTTACGGCAGACAAGGTCGCATCACGGCTAGCCGAAGAGTTCGGCGGCAAGTCGCTCCAAATCGGCGGCGATGCCACCACCGGGCGTGGTCAGGTCTTCGTTTCTTTCCTTGGAGGTGCCAATGAAAACGCTTGATCAGATCCGCGCAGGATATGCCTGGAAAAGGGTCACGTCCCCAAAGCCCGACGAGAAATACCGGAATCTGGCAAAGAGCTTGCCCGCTATGGTAATGACCAACGGGCTCATGCAGACCTTGGCATTCCTGGAGGGAAAGGGGAAAGGTGAACACAAAAGGCTCATGGAAGACATCCTCGCATGGCTGGCCGACCCAGCGGTGAGCATCTTGCAAGAAAAAGATTTCGAAAAGGCCATGTCTTTCATGACGAACCACATGGACTCCCAGGAGTACCAGCGGGCCACCGAAGAGGCCCTCGCCGCTTTGAAGTGGATTCGCTACCTGGCCCAGACTGTCGGCGACTAAAGACGCTCGAAAATCGCTGCGGCAGCACAAGGCCACAGCGCTAGGATTTTGGACAGAGTTTCCGGGCTCTTATAGCAGGGAGTAATATTCATGCGCAGCGTTGTAGCATTTGAGTTTCCAAGGAGAGTTGTCCCGGGCTATCTCCACAAAGTCCTCGGCGACCACTACAATGCACGAGACAAATGGCCTGCAGAGATACCGCCTGGTCATCGTTTCCTCATCTACTTACACGCTCTTGCCAGCACAGGAGAAGCCAGCTACGAATCAAGAGAAGACAGGCAGCGTTTTCAGAAAGCCAGCGAAGATTCGAACTGGGAATTTTTCTACGATCTTCTTAAACAAAAAAAGGCTACGCTGAACCGTCCGTGGGCACCTCTCAAGAGCAAGAAAAGCCAGGCTTTAAGGGCTGCGGCCGGGATGGGACATGCTGCAGACAAAGTCTTGGATGCTCTCAACAAGCGCCAAGAATGCTTGTCTGACCCACAAGCTTGGGTGCGGACGGCAAAGCTCACCGCACCCCTTCTTACGGGATCGGGTAACCCTCATCCAGTTGAAAACGGGTTCGCATTTCTAACTCCTTACGGCATCCCCTATCTGGCGGCCTCAGGAATCAAAGGCGTTCTTAGACGTGCCGCGGAAGAACTCGCGCTTTGGCACGAGGATTCAGCATCATGGAATTTTTTCCTTGTTTGGGTTCTCTTCGGTTTCGACGCCACTTCCGCTCTCTTCCAACAGGATTCTGCGAGGGAGGCAAAAAACCCCTTCGCTGAGGCTTATGAGAAAAAGCTTGCTGCGGCTCTTGATCCCAAGGATAAGGCGCTACTGGATGCTTGGATTTCCGCGCTCGACTTGGACAACTCCATCGGGGCGCCCGAATTCTTGCGGTCACTGCAGGAGTCTAAGAGGACTCGGGAAAGAGTCCATTGGCAGGGACTCCTTTGCTTCCATGATGCCTTTCCCCAGCCCGGGGCCGAGTTGGGTGTCGACATCCTCAACCCGCATCACTGGTCCTACTACCAGGGGGAAGAATCCCCTCATGATGCGGATAAGCTGTCCCAATTGTCTTTTTTCTTGGTACTCAAGCCCGGAGCCCGGTTCACCTTCCGAGCGTCGCTCCTCCGTAGACGCGGCTTAGAAAAGCTACAGGATCACATCGAAGACTGGCAAGCTTTATTGGATAAAGCGTTCGAACGTGCATGCCATTGGCTCGGCTTCGGCGCCAAGACAGCCGTTGGATACGGCGCAATGGCCCCCACGGTCCAGGTTGCGGATGCGAGCGGTAGAATACGGGACCAAGGAAACGAAGAGACCACAGTTCAACCTACATCGGTGCCTGAACCCTCCGTTACCCAAGCAGAGCACTGGCCATCCGTCAAACTCTCCTGGGATCTGAGCAAGCAAGTAGTTTCCTGTACTTTCGAAGGGAAGCATGCGTCTTCAAAGGATAAGAACTTGCTTTCGGATGCCCTCTGGAAGAAGTTGAAAAAAAAGGGTTTCACGGAAGCGCATGTCGAGGTCGAGCACATCGGAGGCAAGGAATACACGATCCTGAAAATCACTGAATCCTAGTGGGATGAACGAGGCCTGCAGTTTCCCATGCCCGCCCTGTTTCTCATCATGAACCACAGGATCACCGAGACCCAGGTGGCCGATGCCCGCAGCTCCCTTGGCGTGGATCGTATCGTCGAGATGCCGGCGGCGCTGGCCGCCCTTTGGAGCCAGATCCCTGCAGATCTCCCCTCGATCGGCCCCTTTCTACAACCCCTGCGGACCTGGCTGCAAGACTCGGCCTCACCCGGGGATTACGTGCTCATTCAGGGAGACTTCGGCGCCTGCTATCTCCTGGTCAATTTCGCCCTGTCCAGCGGGCTCGTACCGGTTTACTCGACCACCTCACGGGAGGCGGTCGAAAACCACCTCGCGGACGGCACGGTCGAGATTTCCCACAGGATCAAGCACAGGCGCTTCCGGAGGTATGGAGCATAGCAAGAGGCCATTTCTCCGGCTGAAGAATGTTTTCCCTTCGCCTCAGGAGTGTGACCAAGAATCCTCGGCCCCGTTGAGTAAGCCGTTCAGCCCGTACCTCAAGAAAAGAGGAAATGCCCATGCGGAACGTTTACCTCTCCTTTCTCGGCACGAACAGATACCTCCGCTGCATTTACGCACACCCTGTCATTTTAGATCCGAGACCCACTCGATACGTTCAAGAGGCTACGCTGCGGCTTTACGATTCCTCGCGTCAGCACTGCTCTTCAGAGGATGTTGCATACTTCTTCCTGACGGAAGAAGCCAGGCATTGTAACTGGGAACAAGGCGAAGATCCTGAAAACCAGGAACCTTGCGAAGGACTCGAGAGTCGCGTCCGCACCCTTGGTGGAACCTACGAGATCCGTACCATCGACATTCCGAAAGGGGAGAACGAGGAAGAACTCTGGAAAATTTTTGACTGCGTCTTCGGAGTCATCCAAGAAGAAGACCGGATCACCTTCGACGTCACTCACGCCTTTCGATCCATCCCCATGTTCGCTCTGGTCATTCTCGCCTATGCCCGGGCTTTAAAAAGAGTGCATATTGAACACGTTTACTACGGAGCCTTTGAAACCCTGGGCACCCTCTCACAGGCAAGAGCAAAACCTTTAGAACAGCGTAAGGCGCCTATTTTCGATCTCACAAGCTTCGTCTACTTGCTGGACTGGACCGTGGCTGTCGACCGATTTCTTAAGGCGGGTGACCCCTCCTCCATCGCCGCACTGACTCAAGATAAGGTCCTACCCCGTTTGAGGGCTGCAAGAGGCGAAGATCTGGCTGCCCGCGACCTCCGCGATATCTCTCAAAGACTGGAAACCTTTGGTGCCAGCTTATCGACGTGCCGATCCATGCGAATTGGCTCTGTCGTGCGAGATCTTGCATGCAGACTCGATTGCGTGCGTGAGGCTGACTTGGTCAAGCCGTTCAAACCCCTGCTGGATCTGTTGAGAAAGGATCTTGATCGATTCGATGGTGAAGATGTGGTCAGAGACGGCATTCAGGCAGCAAAATGGTGCCTCGAGCACAACCTGATCCAACAGGGTTACACGATTCTCCAGGAAACGGTTCTGACACACTTTCTCCATAAGGCTGGCAAGCAAGGCCCATACAAGAGAGACATTCGAGAGACGGCCGGGCAGGCATTCAAGATAGCGCGTGAAAAACTGGAGCCAAAGGAGTGGAAACCGCCGGCTTGCAAGTACCCCGAGCTTGTGACAAAAATGGTCGAAGAGATCTGCAAGCACTCGGGCATTCAAGCCACCATGGATAAGCTCTCTGCCAAGCGGAACGACCTCAATCACGCCGGGACCACAGAGGACGCAGAAAAGAGCGCCTCGCAATTCGGGCGAGAGCTAAAGGCTCTGGTCGATGAAGTCGAGAAAGCTCTCTTTGACAAAACTTAGCCTGCTGCGTCTCCACTGCTTGGCCTGCAGTATCAGGTCATCCCACCGGGTCGAACTCCTTTCCTTCGGGCGCGCAACCCAAGCCGGTCCACTCGACGTTTCCGACAGCCGGACGGCAGGCATGGCCGTGCTATCTCGCAGTCCATGCCCATGAGGCACGGGAAATCCCGGCCCTAACCTGTCCGCACAACCGGGGCAAGTCCACTTCCGGAAGCGCGGAGCGTGGGAAATCCATCGTGCGGGAGAGGCATCCGGTGCTGCGGCTTGCCCCCACTTGCGTTTACTCAAGACTATGAGTAAAAATACTCAACATGTTGAGTAAATCGTCTTCCCCGCGTTTTCAGCGAAAACAGGCCGCGGTCCTGGACTCCAGGCTCAAGGAACCGCGCCATTTGATCCAGGTGGTCGCCGGTCCGCGGCAGGTCGGCAAGACTACGCTTGTGCAACAGGTTCTCGACCGCCTCAAGGTCCCCAGCCTTTTCGTTTCCGCCGATGAACCCACCTTGCGCGATAGAACATGGCTTGCCGCGCAATGGGAACAGGCTCGGCTTGCGGCTCGAAACGCCGGCGACAAAGGAGCAGTCCTTGCCGTCGACGAAGTCCAGAAGGTCGCAGGCTGGTCGGAAACCGTCAAGCGGCTCTGGGACGAAGACTCACGCTCTCGCTTGCCTTTGCGCGTCGTATTGCTTGGTTCGGCGCCCTTGCTCGTCGAGAGGGGGTTATCGGAGAGTCTGACCGGTCGCTTCGAGCTTGTGCGTTTGCCCCACTGGTCCTTTTCAGAGATGCGGGAGGCCTTCGGGTTCAGCCTGGAGGAGTACCTTTACTTCGGAGGGTATCCAGGAGCCGCTCCCCTGATCCGCGATCCCGAGCGTTGGCGTCGCTATGTGCTCGACGCGCTCATTGAGACCACCATCTCCCGAGACGTTTTGCTTCTGGTCCGAGTGGACAAGCCCGCCCTGTTGCGTCGACTCTTCGAGCTCGGCTGTCGCCATTCCGGAGAGGTCGTTTCGTACACGAAGATGCTGGGGCAGCTTCAGGACGCCGGAAACACGACAACCCTTGCGCACTACCTCGACCTTCTCAGCGGAGCGGGCATGCTTACGGGCCTTCAGAAGTTTTCTCTCTCACAGGTGCGAACCCGTGCATCCAGCCCGAAGCTCCAAGTGCTCAATACGGCCCTAATGACCGCGCAGACGGGTCTCCCGTTGGCGGAGGCCGTCGCGGATCGGCAGTTCTGGGGGCGACTCGTCGAATCCGCTGTAGGAGCGCACCTGGCAAACGCTGCAGCCCTGGGCGAGTGCGCAGTGTTCTATTGGCGGGAGCGCAATATGGAAGTTGACTTCGTCATCCGTACCAGACGCACCGTTGTCGCTCTCGAGGTAAAGAGCGGCCGAGCACGGGGTTTTCATCCCGGTCTTTCCGCTTTTTCGCAGGCCTTCAAACCCAAGCGGGCGCTTCTGGTAGGCACCGAGGGAATCCCCTTAGAGGATTTCCTACTCGAGCCCGTGACGACCTGGCTGACTTCATGAGCTGCAGGTTCGACCACGCTTGGACCCTCAAAGCACGCGCCAAACACGAGGTCGAAGAAGGGGTATTCCCCCGAAGGAGATCGAACAGGTGCCCCATATCCTCTTCGTTGGTGAAGAAACCCTCCCTTCCTAAACCGTCTCGAATTCCTTTCCCTCGGGCGCGCAGCCCAGGCCGGTCCATTCCACGTTTCCGATGCAGCCCTTGCAGAGAATGTAGTACCTGACCGAGTCGGTCCTCTGGTCCACGACGGCCTCCATGCGGTCCTTGAGCTCCAGGTACTGTCGCTCGTTGAGAGCCGGACACTCAAAGACCGACTTCTGGACGCGTATGCCGAAACCCTTGAGAATTTTCACCGCCCGGTAGCGGATCCGGTCGTCGCTGATATCGAAAGAGACCAGGACGAACATGCGCGGTTATCACTCCCGGCGATGCTTCCGCCACAGATTAAAGGTGGAACCGAAACCTGTCCTTTGCGGAACCGCCTGTATGCCTCCAGCGCCAGCGGTCCCCGACCCGAATGGAACTTCCTCAATGGCCGATGCAAAAAGGCTCGTATACGGCCTCCGGTTCCTCCAGGGACCGCGCAAAGCGGCGTACCTGTTCGTGAACGAGCCATCGGAACTGGCGCTCGTCCCCCGTCACCTCGGTCTTGATCCTCGCCTGCATCTGTCTCTCATAGCTCCCAATGAGCGCCCTCAGAGCAGCCGGTTTCATCTCCACCGACCGCACCCGGTCCGGCTCGTCCTCCGGCAAGCTTCGAGTGCGGACCACGAAATCCTCGGGCGTCACGTAGCGGCGGTTGATGAGCGAAAGGACCAGCCTGTCCCCGAGCACTCTCCACTCCTCGACGAGGTCGCATGCAAGCGACGGCCGCCCGGGAGCAACTTCGTGCAAGGAACCCAGGTACGGATCCAGGCCCGCAGCCTTAATGGCCCCGAGCACTTCGTTGGTGAGAAGGGTGTAGACGAAAGAAAGCATCGCGTTTACCGGATCCGTGGGCGGCCTCCGCCTTCGGCCCGGGAAACTGAACAGGTTATTCCGAAGCAGAAACGGAAACGCCTCGAAGTACAGGCGCGTGCCGTAGCCCTCAATCCCCCGAACGACCTCCAGGTCCTGGGTCGCCCGCAAAGCGCGCTGGAGCCCATGGATCCGCAGGGCGATCTTTTCGAGCTCTCCGATGCCGTGGTCGCGGGCCCTCCGTCTCAGGTGCCGGACCTGGTTTTCGAGCTTCGCCGCGACTATTCTCCGGGCTGCCTCCAGAACGAATGTTTTCTCTCCCAATCGGGCGTATTGTGCCTGCCTTCGTGCCACATGGGGATGCTCGTCGAGCATGAGCCGTGCCCGGAATCGTCCCGTGGGCGTCATGAAGACGGTCTCGATGCGGTGATGGATGAGGAAATCGAGAACCGCCCCGCTCAAGGATACGTACCCCACGAGCGTAAGACGCTTGAGCCCCCGGGCCGGGATCTCGGCAACGGTCGAACCCTCCTTTACGATTTTCAGGGCCTCCCCGTCCTTGCGGATGAAGCTGCCTGGTTCAAGAACGTAAAGAGCTTCCAAGGCGCTCTCTCCCCCTGTCCGTGACTGCCCGGAGCCTCATGTACGCTGCGTATTCAAGAATCTGCGGACCTGGCGGATGGAGACGTCCAGCATCTCGAGGGCGTCCTCCAGGCTCTCGACACGTTCGCTCTTTGGCACACTGCAGTATTCCTTACCGCCCTCCAGGTGGAGCAGAGGGGTCCAGTACCCGGCATCCAGCGTCTCGAACCTGCATGGCAACGTGGGGTCCGTGTCTCCCAGGAGACTGTGGATCCGTTTGCAGCCAAGGGGTGTGCCGCGGATCCGGGCGATCTTGTAATCCAAAAGAGGCCTATTGTACTCAGGAAGCTGCTCGAACACGTGGTGCAGAAGCTTGCGGGCCTGGGGCAGGTGACCGACCGTACAGAGAAGGACCTTTTCCTCCCGCACGCTCAGGCTCCGCGAACTGCGGCATGCGGCCAATATCTGCGCAATGATGGTGCACTTTTGCTCGAGCACGGCCAGCTCGGGAAACTCCCGTGCCCAGGCCTCGTGCCGCGGATGCACAATGACTTTGGCCTTTTCATGGGCAGCGGCCAGAGTTTCGACGCGGGCCGGCGGGATCCGCATGACCTTTTGCAAGAAGGCAAGCTGGCTTTCGACCGAGCGATCCGGAGCCAGGAGGAAAAACGAGGGTTTGCCCGTGCCCCTGTGCACACCCAGCGGGAGCTTGACGAGATTGCCGAGGCCCTTGCCCGACAGGGTGTCCTGCTTCGGGAAAACCTCCAACTGGAAACAAGAAAGATCCCCCTCGATTTTCGACACTACCGCGCGCAGCGCGGCGCGAACCGAAGCTGCGGGCACAGGATCTTCGAAGGGATACCAGAAGTGATAGCCCTTGCCACCCGTGAACTCCGCCACGCAGGGCAGGCCTTCCTCTGAGGAAAGCTCGCTCAAGCGCTCGACGAGATACGTCTCCTCCCGGGTCCGGCGGTCGTATTCGTCCCTGGTGAGTTTTCGTCCCCGTAAAGAGGGCACCAGATCCACGTCGATAACGCCCACCCAAGCGCGACTGTCCTGATCAAGCAGATAGATCCCGTACGTCTTGTTCCCCTTGAGATGTTCCTGTACGTCCGAGGCGAGCATAGGCCTGCGGACAGGAACATATCCCTGGGTGTCGGTCTCCTCGTCGTACCACTGCCTGGCGAACACGTCGGGCCGGCCGCGGAAAATCTCCATGTAGAGCCTTACTGCCGCGTCCTCTCTGCGCATCTGGACGAAAGGCTCGCCCAAGTCCTCTGCCTCGTCTTCGCTCCAGGGGTCTGAAGACCATCCTCCAGTCGGCACGCCCTCTCGAGGCTTCTGCAGTTCTTCCCCTTCGTCCGGCCGAGCCTGACCATGGCTCAGCTCACTCTCTAAGGTCTCTTCTGGAACAGGCACCGAAGAACACGTCCCCGGCTTAGCTCCACACTCTGCGGCAGGCTCTGATAGAGCCGCATCGCCCCCAAACAAACGCCTCACTCGGGCCTCGCCAAGCGCGTCAATAGCCTGCCGCCGTGCCCGGACCAAGTCGCCGCGCGCACCGACAAGCCGAAGCAGTTCCAGCCGCTCTGTCCACGCGGATTCCAAGGCCGGGTGTCTTTGGGTGATCCACTCGAGCACCTCCAAGCTCAGGTCCGCAAGGCCTACGGCCTGCGCCAGGGCCGACCACCGAAGGGCGTCCGCGGGTTCAAGAGACTGCCAGGCCTCTTTTCGTGAAAGAATCTCCTCTACCTCGCCAGCCGGACAGCCGCCAAGAATCTTTTTGCTCAGGGTATCGAGCAACAGCTTGTAATCCGTCTTGTCGCCGACCTGCGGCGCCCCACCCGGCGACAATTCTTCTCTCGGTTCACCCATGGTCGTGTCCTCCGCGCACCCTCTCCTTCAAGCGGTAAAGGTTCGGATACTGAGGGTTCAGGCCCTCGAGTTCGGCCAAGGTCCTCAGCGCCTCATCTCGCCTGCCCAGCTTGTGCAGGCAGCCGACAATCCAGAACAGCGCATCCTGGCACTCGTTGCCATAGGTTTGCCGGTAGAACCGATTGGCCTCCCGGGCCTTCTCCAGTGCTTGCTCGGCCAACCCCTGCCGGTAGTGTAAATACGCCAGCCGCAGCAGGGCCTTGTGACGTGAACGGCGGTCGCGCTCTGCTGAGCGAGTAAGAACCTCCTCAGCCTCCTTCCCCCTGCCTAGAGCAACCAGCAAATCCGCCTCAGTCCATCGGACATAAGGTTTGCGAATCCGCTCGGGGATCCTTGCCAAGTACCGCATGCCCTCGGCGGCCCGCCCCTGGTGGAGGCAGCAGCGAGCCGCAAGTTCCCAAATGTAGTCAGTCGGCTCGCCGTCACGGGCTGCGCGACCGGCGGTCTCCAGATACTCAAGCGCTTCCCGGTACCGCGCCATAGCATGAAGGACTTTGGCCATGGCAAAGTGCTTGTGAACGGGGGATAAAACGTCACCGCTATCCTCCTGCATGCAGCGCTCCAGAAGCTCCCGGGCCCGCGGGGACTCCCCGGCTTCGAGAAGGCAAGAGGCCAAGTGATACAAAGAACGCAGGTACTTGGGCCGTTCCTGGTGGCGTTTTTGCCGCTCTTCTTCGGAAAGAGACTCCCAGTTTCGAATAGCCTGGCGGAAGCAAGCGGCTGCTTTCAGAGTTTTCCCTTCCACTTCTTTGAAGAGCATGCCTTCCCGGTAGAAGCTCGTGACATGGTCCGGCCTCAACTGCTGGCAGCGACGGAAATGTTCATGAGCCTGCTGGATTCTCTCCCGCTTCTGTTCCGGAATGAGCGTGACTTTGCGTTCTCTGCGCTTCAGAAGAGACTGGTAGGCATTGAAGCCCGCCGCGCTGTGCACATGAAAGTCATCCGGATGAAGCCGGAGCGCGGGTTCAAGCGCCTTCAGGGCTTCCTCGAACCGGCCTGACTGCCCGAGGGCAAAGGCAACCTTGAGACGCAGTTCTAGGTCGATCCCGGCGTCGACCGCAGCCGGGACCTTCTCCTCAAGAGGATGAAAGAGCGCAATGAGGTCCTCCCAGCGATTTTCGCGAATGAGTTCCTCCGCTTCTGCCACGGACCGACGGACTTCCTTCCGGGCGTGCTCTTGCAGACCCGGGGCAAGGCCGTGCCCGAGGAGAAAGTCGTCCTCATCGGCTTGCCGCGAAACCGACGACGCTCCGCCTGGATCCGGTGCGAACAAATCCTGCTGCCTCTCTTGAGCGGGCTCCCTTTCCTCTACCTCCTCCGGAACCGGGTTCGTGGCCGGATCCGGGCTGGCGGCTGCGGCTATGGCCAACGCCGCGCCCGCGGAAGGACCTGCCCCAACAGCGGAAGGTATCTGCTTTCCAGCCTCCTGCCTCGGTTCGGAGCCACCAGGGGATTGCGTTTCAGTCCTGGCGGGCAGATTGGAGAACAACTGGTCGATACCCTCAAAGGGCCGCCAGCCAAACTCACTCTTCTTTCGCGGCGTATCCATTGGCAGTCCTCCCTTAATGAACTTGTCCGCACCCTTCAAGACGATCCGGCACCCGGACTCCTGACAAAGGCCGCCCATTCACTCGGGCGACGATACCTAGTTTACGGGGAGGGTGTGACAGATGTGGTCACAGAGAAAAATGGGGGAGGGAAAAACCGGCTTTCTGCGCGAGGGCTCTGGGATTTCTATGGCGGACGCGCGATCGCCTAACGCGATCGCGCGTTCACATCTGCCACGCCCCCAGGTCCGCCCCGCACGGTGAGCGAAAGCCGTCGCAATCCCCTCAAATCGGGGCTGCTGTCCTACCGTCATTCCTCATTTCGTTGACGCGTTCCAACAACTGGAGTCGCAATCCCCTCAAATCGGGGCTGCTGTCCTACCAAACTCGTCGTCGTGAACGGCGAGGCAACAGTAGATGTCAAGGGGAACCGAAAATTCCCCATCTGTGGGAATTGAAAATTCCCCACCCCCCTGTTTTTAGGTTGCCGGTTCTTCCGCACGGATAAGCCCTGCCTTGAGCTTGTCTTTAAGCCGATAAGAATTGCCCCGGATGTTGATCGTGGTCGCGTGATGGAGCACGCGGTCCAAAATGGCCGTTGCGATCACGCGATCCCCGAAGACCTCTCCCCAGGAGCCAAAGCTCTGGTTGCTGGTCAAGACCATGGGACCTCGTTCGTACCGCCTGCTAATGAGTTGGAAGAACAGATTCGCTCCCTGCCGGTCAATGGGCAGGTAGCCGATCTCATCGATCAGCAGAAGCCTCGGGACCGTGTACTGCTTGAGTTTCTCCTCCAGGCGGCCCTCCAAGGCGGCCTTGCTCAGGACGCTAATGAGAGCCGCAGCCGTGGTAAAGAGCACCCGGTAACCCGCCTGAATCGCTTTCAGTCCCAGCCCTACGGCCAGATGGGTCTTGCCCACGCCCGGGGGCCCCAGAATCACCACGTTCTCCCCATGCTCGATAAAGTGACACATGGCCAGATTCAGGATCTGCTTCTTGTCCAAAGAGGGCTGGTAGCTAAAATCGAAGGCCTCCAGACCTTTCACAAAAGGAAACCGGGCCAGGCTGGTCCGCATCGTGATGTTCTTGCCCGTTTTGGCTTCGATCTCTTCTGCCAGAACTCCCTCCAGGAAGTCTGCGTAGGACAGTTCCTTCTTCGAAGCCTCCTGCAGCAGCGCCTCGATGCGTTCCCGACTCTTGAACAGCCTCAGCTTCTGCAAATGCTCCTCGATTCTCTCCAGTTGTGCGGCCTTCATGGCGCCACCTCCCCCCGGCCTTCGGCCCCGAGCAGGGACTCGTATACCGAAAGGTCCCTCTGCTCGACTTCGGGTACCCCAGAAGCCGCACCCCCCTTGGAGAACGCAACCGTCGAGCGCCTCAGTCTGGCGTTTCGGGCGATCGCTCCAGGACCGTGCTCCGGAAGGATTCGGACCTGATGGGAGCCTTCCAGAAGTGGATGTGTGGCCACCAGGCCGCCCCGGTAGTAGATCTCCACGCTCTGGCCCCGGCAGAGCACCTCTACCAGCTTGCCGATCAGCCGAAACGGTACCGAGTAACGGTTGGTCCGATACGCAACCAAATAGTCCTCCCCTACGGTCCGCTCTACCTTCGCCTCCAGCCGGAAACTGGGTTGCCCACAAGTCGGGATCAAGTGCCCCCGCTCCCGTGCAAACCGTTCCAGCGGCTTTTCGTGGGTGGTCCCGTGCACGCGCACATCGGCCACCGTGGCCATCCATTCGGAAAGCTGCTCGTCAAAGTCTCTGTCGTCTACAAAGCTTCGACCCGGAAGGAAATTGCGCTTTACGTACTTCACCCCGCTTTCCACCTTCCCCTTGGTTTTTGCCCGGTACGGAGCGCACAGCCTGGGCTCGAACCCCCAGTAGTCCGCAAAGGCCTTGAAGGTCGGATTCCACCTCACCTTACCCCCTTCGCCCCCCAAACACACCGTCCGCGGCCTGTCGTAGAGGTGCTCCCGCGTATGCCCTCCAAAGTACTCAAAGGCCCGCTCGTGCGCCTCCAGAAACTGAGCCATCTTCTCGCTCGGCATCGCGCAGTAAAAGCTGCGGCGCGAGTAGCCCAGGGTCAGAACGAATAGATGCACCTCTACAGACCGCGCCCCAAACAGGAGCCGCGCCTGCCCCCAATCCACCTGGCTCTGCTCCCCCGGGGGCGTCTCGAACCGCACCTGGGTCCGCTCCGCCTGCGCCACAAGCTGCCGAAGAGGCCGAACAAACAGCTTCACCGTGTCGTAGCTGCCCCGATAGCCCCGCTTGAACACAAGCTCCTGGTACAGAATTCGCGCCGAATACCCCACCTGCGGCGCCCGTTCCAGAAGAAACCCCTCGTGCTCCCCAAGGATCCTCTCGGCCTGCACTGTTCGCCGGTACGGCTCCCACCTGTGCCCTCTTATGCAACGCCTGACGGTCTTGCGATCCAAATCGTGGTCCCGAGCCAGCTCCGATATGGTCGCACCCTCCTCTTCCCGCTGCCTACGAATCTCCTCCCAAAGCTGCTTCCGTACCATCGATGCCTCCCCCTCTGCTGGTTCCGGGGCAGGCATCTTACCCAATTCCCCCCTGCTTGCCTCTTCCATCCCTCTTCCCTCCTTTCTCCGGAGGGTGGGGATTTTTCGTTTCCCCTACCTGGGGATTTTTGAATTCCCCCTGACAGTAGAAGTCGCAATCCCCTCAAATCGGGGATGCTGTCCTACCGCAGTTGATCGTTGCCAATGGGGAGGCAACGGTAGAATGTCGCAATCCCCTCAAATCGGGGCTGCTGTCCTACCTTGAGTATCTGGTCAGATGGAACCTTGGCCTAGGAGTCGTCGCAATCCCCTCAAATCGGGGCTGCTGTCCTACCACAACACAGACTCATCCCCTGCCTCTACGAGCCGACGGTCGCAATCCCCTCAAATCGGGGCTGCTGTCCTACCACGACAAGACTCGACTTGTCGTCGCGGCCCAGCCGGAAGTCGCAATCCCCTCAAATCGGGGCTGCTGTCCTACCCGGGCGCGGAGGATGTTGAGGCAGAACGCGCCATCTTGTCGCAATCCCCTCAAATCGGGGCTGCTGTCCTACCACGATCCCTCGTGGCTTGGTTAAAAGGCCTGTGTTCAGTCGCAATCCCCTCAAATCGGGGCTGCTGTCCTACCGGAAAGGAGAGAGAGAGATGAAGGTTGTGGTGGAGAGTCGCAATCCCCTCAAATCGGGGCTGCTGTCCTACCGATATCCCGGTTGTGCTCTACGCAAGTCGAGATTATGTCGCAATCCCCTCAAATCGGGGCTGCTGTCCTACCTGACGAACACTGCCAACAGGCAGTTGTTCTTTTTCAGTCGCAATCCCCTCAAATCGGGGCTGCTGTCCTACCGTACGCCGTTGCAATCCCTGACAACGACTTCCCGTTGTCGCAATCCCCTCAAATCGGGGCTGCTGTCCTACCACGACGACAAGCCAAGGCTTGCCATCCCGGTACCGCCGGAGGTCGCAATCCCCTCAAATCGGGGCTGCTGTCCTACCATTTCGAAAACCTCCGCGCCGAAGGCGCGGGCGCGGAGTCGCAATCCCCTCAAATCGGGGCTGCTGTCCTACCAGGGAAAGGAGAGTGCCATGAAAATCGTAGTGGAAAACTGTCGCAATCCCCTCAAATCGGGGCTGCTGTCCTACCATTTCAGACGAGTATTCGATGCCGGCCACAGTCTTGTCGCAATCCCCTCAAATCGGGGCTGCTGTCCTACCTACAATCGAAATGTTCGAGTGGGCATTGACGATTGCCAGTCGCAATCCCCTCAAATCGGGGCTGCTGTCCTACCGTACTGTCGAATTGCGAGTATCCGAGGACCACTGCCAAGTCGCAATCCCCTCAAATCGGGGCTGCTGTCCTACCGAAGAGGAGGGTTGGAAATGAAAGTTACAATCGAATGTCGCAATCCCCTCAAATCGGGGCTGCTGTCCTACCCGTCCTCGAGGGGAACGACGGAGCGTTCTGGGTCACGCTCGTCGCAATCCCCTCAAATCGGGGCTGCTGTCCTACCTGAACGCGGTAGCATGCGGCAAAAAGAAAGGGAGGGTTCGTCGCAATCCCCTCAAATCGGGGCTGCTGTCCTACCCTTGGCTTCATAGTGAAGCCAAGGGCAAGCGGCATTAGTCGCAATCCCCTCAAATCGGGGCTGCTGTCCTACCGAATTCGCTGTTACGATCCCGGACCATGACTATTCCTGTCGCAATCCCCTCAAATCGGGGCTGCTGTCCTACCTTCTCTGCCACCCAGGACGATCGTCTTCGCGTCGAGGAAGTCGCAATCCCCTCAAATCGGGGCTGCTGTCCTACCAAGGATATTCAAAGAGAAAGAGAGGAAGACGGAAGTCGCAATCCCCTCAAATCGGGGCTGCTGTCCTACCTCGTAGAGTGTGACGTCCTCAGGATCGTCATCAAGTCGCAATCCCCTCAAATCGGGGCTGCTGTCCTACCGCATTCGGCGAAGGAAGAGGAGGAAGCCATGAAGGTGTCGCAATCCCCTCAAATCGGGGCTGCTGTCCTACCAAGGAGGAAAAAGATGCAGCTGAGTTTGACCTTTGTCGCAATCCCCTCAAATCGGGGCTGCTGTCCTACCAACAATCTTTTTCTTCCGGTCCGATGGCGGGCCGGAAGTCGCAATCCCCTCAAATCGGGGCTGCTGTCCTACCCTTGGAGAGGAGGAAGGAAAATGTTCTTTCTTGCAGGTCGCAATCCCCTCAAATCGGGGCTGCTGTCCTACCAGATCCTGGTAGTGGTGGACCCCCAGGGAAAGGCGATGTCGCAATCCCCTCAAATCGGGGCTGCTGTCCTACCTGAAAGGATTGTGTTTGCCGTCCGAGTGGGATGGCGAAGTCGCAATCCCCTCAAATCGGGGCTGCTGTCCTACCGGAATTCGCTGTTACGATCCCGGATCAGGATTTTCCGTGTCGCAATCCCCTCAAATCGGGGCTGCTGTCCTACCATTCATGGAACGGAAAGTTAGAACGCTGCTCGGTCTAGTCGCAATCCCCTCAAATCGGGGCTGCTGTCCTACCCGGAATTCGCTGTTACGATCCCGGATCAGGATTTTCCGGTCGCAATCCCCTCAAATCGGGGCTGCTGTCCTACCAGGTTATCGCAGTGGTAGACCTCCGAGCAAACTGCATTTGGTCGCAATCCCCTCAAATCGGGGCTGCTGTCCTACCGCGGCTGAAGGTAATGAACGGAGAAGCTTACATCGAGCTTGTCGCAATCCCCTCAAATCGGGGCTGCTGTCCTACCATTCGGCGAAGGAAGAGGAGCAAGGACATGAAGGTGTCGCAATCCCCTCAAATCGGGGCTGCTGTCCTACCAAAATGAGAGTGTACCAAACAAGCGGATGGGATTTGTTGTCGCAATCCCCTCAAATCGGGGCTGCTGTCCTACCATACAAGGCCGATGGGTGGGGCATGAACGGTGAACCCGGTCGCAATCCCCTCAAATCGGGGCTGCTGTCCTACCCTAGAAGACGAATAGACCGAGCATTCCTGCCCACGCGCAGTCGCAATCCCCTCAAATCGGGGCTGCTGTCCTACCGTTCGCCGTGTCGGTCCCGGATCCTGACCTTCCGTTGTCGCAATCCCCTCAAATCGGGGCTGCTGTCCTACCAGAGGAGAAGAGCGATGCAGTTGTCCTTGAGCTTTGAAAGTCGCAATCCCCTCAAATCGGGGCTGCTGTCCTACCGAGGGTGCGGAGGAGTGTATTGATACGCTCCTCGAACATGACGTCGCAATCCCCTCAAATCGGGGCTGCTGTCCTACCGTGGTGTCCTCAGAATAGTCCTCGAGGACGGGCGGGCGGTCGCAATCCCCTCAAATCGGGGCTGCTGTCCTACCGTGGTGTCCTCAGAATAGTCCTCGAGGACGGGCGGGCGGTCGCAATCCCCTCAAATCGGGGCTGCTGTCCTACCGTGATGCTGTCGCGGTCATAGTGAACGCGACAGCACGCGTCGCAATCCCCTCAAATCGGGGCTGCTGTCCTACCGCATTGAGAGAGGGGAAACAGAGATGAAGATCATTGTGTCGCAATCCCCTCAAATCGGGGCTGCTGTCCTACCCTGAAGACCCTCACGATCCCATGTGGGGGGTCGTGAGGGGTCGCAATCCCCTCAAATCGGGGCTGCTGTCCTACCCCGGATGAGGACCTCCCGTATGTCGGGAGGTACTTGCAAAGTCGCAATCCCCTCAAATCGGGGCTGCTGTCCTACCTTATGTCGGTATCATGGGAAAGAGGAATGGTTGAATTGTCGCAATCCCCTCAAATCGGGGCTGCTGTCCTACCCGTGATGCTACCACGTTCATGATGAACGTGGTAGCAAGTCGCAATCCCCTCAAATCGGGGCTGCTGTCCTACCGTGATTACAACACCCATGGTGTCCCCTGTGCCTACGGTTGTCGCAATCCCCTCAAATCGGGGCTGCTGTCCTACCGCCAAGGCCAAGGCCAAGGGTCGCAATCCCCTCAAATCGGGGCTGCTGTCCTACCGCTGTCAGAGGTGCGGCGCGGGCGTCGCGATTACCGTCGCAAT